>Ga0310834_100020_pt1 | contig 545757 bp, 510 predicted proteins | sample SM_ome_2_FD_201314 | JGI IMG/M metagenome (GOLD analysis project Ga0310834, IMG submission 201314) | Sorghum-adapted microbial communities enriched on stacked mutant (SM) sorghum from Joint BioEnergy Institute, Emeryville, California... ... | reverse complement strand
GGAAGCGGCGCTCCTTGCCGGCCTGTTCCTTGACGTTGCCGTGCTCGCCCTCGGCGGCGTCCGCCAGCTTGAAGTGGACGCGCATCGGGTTCGCTTCATCCTCCGGGCGCAGGCGGAACGCATAGTCCCGCAAATATTCGCTGGTCTTGATGTAGTACTGGTCCGCGTTGGCCCAGTGGAGCTTGACCTCCTCGCCCTCGTAGGGGATGGCGTAGACGCCGGGCTTGTAGACACGCTTGCTGAGGAAGTCGCCCTCGGAGTAGTAGCGGCGAAAGAAACTGTAGAGGTGGTCGTAGACCTCGGCTTCCAGCGCCCCGGTGTCCACGGCGTCGCTGGCCAGCTTCGCGCGAAGCTCCTTGACCTTCTGCGTGCTTTCGGGATCCACGCCCAGGGACTGGGCGGCTTCGATGGCCTTGGCCAGTTCCTTCTCCAGTTCGGCCTTGTCGGCGGTGCGGTACTGGGCGAACGCCTGCTTCACCTGCGGCAGCAGGTCCTTGTCCAGGAACTGCGTCACCTCCGCGCTCCGGGCATGCATGATGCGGTAGATGCCGAAGTCCAGCTCCGGCTGGTCGAGCTGGAACAGCTCCTTGAGCAGGGTTTTCAGCTTTTCGTATTTCTGGCTCATTGCGTGGTCGTCCTGTGGATCCCGGGCGGGCGCGTCGCTTCGTCAGACGACGGCCCAGCGAATGGTGAAAAGGGTTTCTGCTTGCGTGCGCTGCACGAGCCGCTGTTCCAGCTGGTCGATCAGCTGGTCGCGCTTTTCCATGATCTCGTCCTCGATGCGGAAGATCTCCTGCCGCTGGCGGCGCTGCTGGCGCTCCAGTTTCTGGAGCTTCTCCTGGATCGCGTGCTGCTCGGCCAGCGTGGTGGCCTGGCGTGCCTGCCGGCGCAGGGCCTTGATCTGTTCCTTGGTGTCGGCCAGCGCCTTTTCGGCGGAGAGCACCATGTCGTCGGCCCAGCGTTCCAGCTTCTCCCGCGCCTCGTGGAAATAACGGTTGTTCTGCTCCAGTGAACGGCTGAGGGTGGCCTGGGCATGGCGCTCGCTCTCTGCGGCCAGCCGCCGGGAAACCGTGTCAGGGATGGTCGCGGTGCCTGCGACGTGGCCGCCGCACTGGAACAGCTTCTCCATGGTCTCCGGGTCCAGCGCAGCCCCGTCGTCCGTGAAGCCCGAGAACAGCAGGTGCTCCTCCCGTTCGTAGGACTCGATAGTCAGGCGGGTGAGCGTCAGGTAGCCGCGCTGGCCGCGCAGAGCTTCGACAACGGCGATACGGGTCGGGTGGCGGGTGATGTCGAAGTGGATCTCGGCTGCAGGCGTGTTGGCATCCCGCGCCTGGGCGAGCACATGCTCGCCCAAGGGGTGCGAGAGCCGGTAGAGGAATTGGCCAGCATTCTCCGCCTGCGGGTGAACGCGGGAGATCAGGTGGTACCGGCCGGCGGGGATGTCCTCGCGGGGCGGGCGGACCAGTTCGAAGGTGAAGGCGTCGTCATCGAAGCGCGCCTGGTCGGCCAGCACGTGGCGCGTGAGCGACCAGAAGCGCCTGCCGACCCGGTCCAGCCGGGCCCGGGCATCCGCAAGCCGCATGCGCAACCGTTCGTGCACGTCCTCGTCGAAGTGCTCGAACAGCGCCCGTCGGGTGTCTTCCAGCCGCGAGCGGATCTGTTCGTCCATCTCCGCCTGCAGGGCCTTGAAGGCGGCGTCGATCTCCTCAGGGGTCCGGCACTCCTGGTAGATCGCGAGGATGCGCTTTTCGAAGTCCACGCCGGACTCGATGGTGCCCAGCACCTCGTCGGAGGCGCCGAACACGCCGCTGAACAGGTTGAACTTCTGCTCGAGAAGCTCCAGAACACGGCGGTCGGTCTCGTTGCGCTCATTGAGGAAGTTGATGACCACCACGTCGTGCTTCTGGCCGTAGCGATGGCAGCGGCCGATGCGCTGTTCGATGCGCTGCGGGTTCCAGGGCAGGTCGTAGTTGATGACCAGCGAGCAGAACTGGAGGTTCAGGCCTTCCGCTGCCGCCTCGGTGGCGATGAGGATGGAGGCGTGGTCGCGGAAGTGCTCGAGCAGTGCCGTGCGCATGTTGACCGCGCGGGAGCCGGTGACCTTGTCCGAGCCCCGGTTGCGCTCGAGCCAGCGCTCGTAGATGGCGGTTTCCTCGGGGCCGTTGTTGCTTCCGTTGAAGAGGACAAGCTGGCCGGTATGGCCGTTGGCCTCGAGGAACTGCTTCAGGTACTCCTGCGTTCGCCGGGATTCGGTGAAGATGACGGCCTTGCGCGCGGCACCGACCGCTGTCATCTGCTGGAACCCTGTTTCCAGCGCCTTGAGCAGCGTGCGGCTCTTGGTGTCGACGCGGATGCTGCGGGCTTCTTCGGCAAGGCGTGCGAGGATGGCGATCTCTTCCCGCAGTTTCTGGCGGTCGACCGGTGCATCGGTATCCCGGCCCGGGGCCTTGTCCTCGTCCTCGCCGAGGATCTCGTCGAGCAGGTCGGTTTCCAGCTCTTCGTTCTCGGCCAGCAGCTCCGCCAGGTCCGCCGTGTCGTCGGTGCCGGAAGTGCGCTCGTCGAGCATGGCCTGCAACCGCTGGCGCAGGATGTCCAGGGTGGCGGCAATGGCGGCCGAGGACGATGCGAGCAGCTTGCGCAGGATCAGCGCCGTCAGGTGCCGCTGGCGGCGGGGCAGGGCATAGCTGTCTTCGCGCCGCAGGAACTCGGACACCTTTTCGTAGAGGGCGTGCTCCTCGTCGGTGGGGCGGAAGGGCCGGGTGACCGGCTTGCGCTCGGTGTAGCGGATGTACTCGGTGACCTGGTTGCGCAGGGTCCGCTTGCAGAATGCCGACAGCCTTTGGCGCAGGGCGCCCAGGTCGCTGCCGGCGCCCGCATACTGCGCGCGGAAGGCATCGACATCGCCGAAGAGGTGCTCGTCGATCAGGGTTGACAGACCATACAGTTCCAGCAGCGAGTTCTGCAGGGGTGTGGCCGTCAGCAGCAGCTTGCGGCAGTCCTCCGTGGCCCAGCGGATGCCCTGGCCCACCTTGTTGCTGGGGCGGTAGGCATTGCGCAGCTTGTGCGCCTCATCGATGACGACGAGGTCCCACCGGATGGCCCGCAGTTCGTCCCGGATGGAATGGGCGAAGTTGTAGGACAGGATCAGGATGGCGCCCTGGTCCAGCGGGTTGCGCGCTTCCCGGCGGGCCTGCCTGTATGCCCTAGCGTCCAGGACGACCGCGGGCAGGTTGAACTTTTCCTGCAGCTCCAGCGCCCATTGCTTGCGCAGCGACGCGGGGCAAAGGATCAGGAGCCGGCGCCGGCGCTCGGCCCAGGACTGGCACAGTACGATGCCGGCCTCGATGGTTTTCCCGAGGCCGACTTCGTCGGCGAGGATCACCCCCTTGGAGAGGGGGTTCTGGAGCGCGAACAGCGCCGCCTCGATCTGGTGGGGGTTGAGGTCCACCGAGGCATCAAAGAGCGCCATCGAGAGGCGATCCATGCCCGAGGCCGCCCGACGGGTCAGGTCATGGGCATAGTACTTGGCGTGGTGCGGGGTCAGGGAGATGACATCAGGCGACGCCATCGAGCACCTCCCTGTTCAGGAGCACGATCTGCTGGTCCGTCGGGTTCCGGGGGGACGGGGCAGTGTTCAGCCCGAGACGCTTGAGCGTGTAGTAGAGCAGGGCCTTGCGGACGGTGACCTTGCACTTGCCGTTGCGCATGCCGTAGTCCAGCGCCACCACTTTCTTCTGTGCTTCGGACAGTCCCGGGTGCGGGCCGATTTCCAGTGTCACCATGGTGTGCCAGTCGGCATCCTGGCCGCGATCCACATCACTGGGGCGGCTGTCCCGGATGCCGAGGATGCGCGCCAGCAGGAAGTCCTTGAAACAGTCATCGGTGAAGCACCAGGCCCGCGCGTGCCAGCGGAAACCATCGAACGCGATGGCATGGGGCGCGATCCAGCGCCAGCGTGGGGCAGGGTTGGAAAGGGACTGGTACTCGACTTCGATGGCCTGCCTGTTGTGGATGGCCTGGAGCACGGCGCGCAGGTGGCCGGCGTCGATGCCCCGAGCGGGGCTGCGAACCGTATCGAAGTCCGGCATCTGGCCGATCCAAGTTTCCTCCTGCGTGACGATGCCGTCGGAGAGCGACCGCAGCTGGGACAGGTAGCTGGCCGGGTCCGGTTTCAGGAACAGGGGCGCGAAGCGGTCGCCGCGGACGTAGGCGCGGGCGCTCTTGTCGTAGACCATGTTGCCCGGCGCCATGCCGAGGTAGCGGTTCAGGTCGGTGGATGCCTGGTTGATCGAGATCCCGAAAGCGGCCATCAGGTCGCCGCGGTTGACATGGCCTTCCCAGAAGAGCCGGAATTCGATGAACTCGAGCCGGCGCTCAATGCCCCATCGAACGCTGCCTTGCGTTCCTCCCACCATTGCACCCAGTATCATGACCCGCATCAGAATTGTATTCGACCAGTTTCTGGTTGGTTTGTAAAGAGAGGAGGGCTCTGGCGGGGGGCATCGCCGCTAGGGAGATGGCGGTGGTGTAGTCAGCGGCTTATGGTATTTTTCACGGCATTTGGTGCTTTTCGCCGTGGTAACGCATTGATCTATATGCGATTGAAGTTCCCATTGATGTTCGAGTGGGAATGATCCGGCGTCCGACACCGGCCGGCGTAGCCAAGCACCAAAACATAGCTAAGCCCGCGCTACTGCGGGCTTTTTTGTGTTTGCGTCCGGCATCGGCAGCAGCCGAAGGTTTGGGCAAGCACGAATTATTCATGCGATAGTGGCCAGCGCGGAAGTGGTATAATACCGCGACTGATGCCCGCTGCCATGAGCTCGTTCGGACGCGGACATGGTATTGGAATCCGGTAAGTTGCTGATATACAAGGGGGTTTTCTTCCGGCTTCGGTCCGGTGGCGTTTGCTCATCAAAAGGAAAATTGTCCGGTCCACAGGCCGGCAGTGAAAGTTAGGGGTAATCGTTGATGGCGTCTTTGGATTATTCCGTTCAAATCTCCGAATCCTTACTGCGATAGGCAAGGTCTGTCGGCGGCAGGATAGGGAAGGATGTGAGGGATCGGCGGAGCACGTCCGAGACGCCCGGCAAACTTGCCCCTTTACTTGGCACTTGCTCGGCCCTGGCTGACGATCTCCGATGGCGGCCAAGAGACGAACACTGGCAACGCCACCATCGGCGAACTCTTCCGCTCCAATGGCACTGTCATCGTCACGGGCGAGAACTCGGCCTGGAACAACACCTACAGCCTTCTCGTGGGCTCGCTTGGCACCGGAACACTGACCGTCGCAGATGGAGGCACGGTTACGAATGCTGTCGGCTTCATCGGCGAGGTCTTCGGCTCCAATGGCATCGTCATCGTCACTGGCGGAACCTCGGTCTGGAACAACAACGCAAGCCTCTATGTCGAGAATGGCTCGCTAACCATTGCCGATGGCGGTCGCGTTGCGGCGGACCACGGCTCCGGCATCGTCTATTTGGGAACTTTTTCGAGCAGCGGCGGCACGCTCAACATCGGCGCCGCCGCTGGCGAAACGGCAGCGGCCGCCGGCACGCTGGACGCGGCCGCGATTGCGTTCGGCGACGGTACGGGCACGCCGAACTTCAACCACAATGGCGAGATCGCGTTCGATACGCGGCTGCTGAGCGCCGGTGCCGGCACGCATGAACTGCGTCATCTCTCCGGCACCACCACCCTGACCGGCGACAGCTCGGGCTTCACCGGCACCACCACGATTGCGGGGGGGGGGGGGGACGCTGCAGGTGGGCGATACGACGGGCAACGGCAAGCTTGGCGGCAGCGTGGCGGTGCTGCACGGCGGTACGCTGGGCTGCTCCGGCACCGTGGGTTCGGGCGCGGGCTCGTCGGTGGCGGTGGCCTCCGGCGGCACGCTGGCGGCAGGCAACTCGATCGGCACGCTGACAATCGATGGCGATCTTGCCTTTGCATCCGACTCGCGCTTCGAGGTCGAGGTCGATCCTGCCGGCTCCCCCTTTGCCAATCTGGCCGATGTGAACCTTCACCGGGATGGCTTCAGCGAGCGTGGCGGGGCGGCGGCGCTTTCCGCGCGCAGCGAGACGACGGACCTAACCTTTGCCACGCTGGGCCTGCACGCGGAACGCGATCTTGCCCTTGGCGCTGCCGGTGCAAATCTGCGGGGCATGATCGGATGGCAGCATGCCATCGGCGACACGGCGCCGGAAAGCACCCATGCGTTTTCGGCAGGTGATGCCTTTACCATCGCCGGCGTGCCGGTCGCGCGCAACAGCGCGGTGCTGGAAGCCGGGCTCGATCTCAGCCTTTCCGCCGCAGCACAGGCTTGGCCTGTCCTATCAGGGACAGCTTGCCGATGGCGCGGCCAGCCACGGCGTCAGGGCAAATCTCGCCGTCAGGTTCTAGAGGTCTTCGAGCGAGGTCATGGCGTTTTCAGGGGTACTGTCCCGAATAGTATAGGACGGCATCAGCTTGCCGGACGGATCAGAACGCCGCCGCGCCACCGTTCGGCCAACCAGGATACGAGGATCAGGAGACCGGCGTTCGCCACCTGGAGGACGATCGCGGGGGCGGGGGTGCTTATCCAGCCTTTCACAAGCGGGACCAGGGAGACCGCCAGGATGAGATGCAGGGCGGTCCCCCAGCCGATCAGGAACGCCCATGCGCCACGGCGGAATCCGCCCCGTCCGGAGAGGATGCGGACCGTCCATGCCGTGAGCGGCAGGAACAGCAGAAGCGCCGTCAGCCAGCCCGGATTGTAGATCGTGCCGGCGACGATGCCGCCCGTGACATGCGCAACGATGTTCACCGACATCACGCCGTAGATCGCGAGACCGACCAGGGGGCGGCGCCGGCTCAGCAAGGCCGCGATCGGCGCGGCAATCCAGAACATCGGCACATTGGCCGCGGTGAAGAAGGCGGGCGGAGCGGGGCAGTGCGCGGCGTCCTGGAAGCCGAACAACCGGCACATCGACGTGGGGAACGCGTATGTCCGGCCGAACAGGTCGATCCCATATTCCTCGACATTGTGGATGAGGTATGCGGTCGCTCCCGCCCATGACAGCCAGGTCGGATCCCGCCATCGCGAGACAGCCGGATCGCTGCGAAGGATGTCGGACCGGAAGAGAAGCAGGAGCAGCACGATTGCGCCCGTCAGCCCCAACCAGGGGAAAGACATGTTCAACGGCAGTCCTCCCGCAAACCTGATCGCGGTCAGAAATAGAATTTTCTCATCGAGGAGTCATGAAGACGCCGCGGCTCACTGGGCCCGCCGGCTCCGTCGACGCGATTACAGGTAGGCCGGACCTGGCAACGGAACGATGCCCCCATGCTTGGCTCGCGAGGCGAGACGGCACCCGGGAGGCATCCTTCACCCCTGTGGACGGTTCAAGGATGAGGTCCGTGCGCCTCATGCTGTCACATCCACCGACGGCATGACTGCCGACGACTATCCCGTCCCGCACGACTTCCGGGGCCGCGTCGCGACCCGGATCATCGAGGAGGTGAAGGACATAAAGGGGAGGAGCGACGCTCCTCCCCTTTACGCATCAGGCCGTTGCCGAGGTGATGCCTCGCGGCTCGGACATCAGGCCGCGTATCAGCGCGTAGCAGCCCAGCAGAAGGACGATCGTGAACGGCAGGCCGGTCGAGACGGCCGCGGCCTGCAATGCGGCGAGGCCGCCGCCGAGCAGCAGGGCGATCGCCACCAGCCCTTCGAATGTCGCCCAGAAGACGCGCTGCGCCACCGGTGCATCGACCTTGCCGCCGGCCGTAATGGTGTCGATGACCAGCGAGCCGGAATCGGAGGAGGTGCAGAAGAAGACGACCACGAGAATGATCCCGATGACCGACGTGAACGTGGTCAGCGGCAGATGCGTCAACATGGCGAACAGCTTGAGTTCGAGCGCTGCCTCGGAAATATCCGTGAAGCCTTGGCCGATCAGGCTGATCGCCGTGCCGCCGAAGCTCGTCATCCAGAGCACCGAGACGAGCGACGGGACCAGCAGCACCGCGATCATGAATTCGCGCACTGTCCGGCCGCGGCTGACGCGGGCGATGAACATTCCCACGAACGGCGACCACGAGATCCACCACGCCCAGTAGAAGGCTGTCCAGCCCTGCCGGAAATTGTCGTCCGTGCGCCCGAACGGGTTCGACAGCGCCGGCAGGTATTCGGCATAGGCCACAAGGTTCAGGAAGAAGCCGGAGATGATCGTCAGCGTCGGTCCGGTAAGGATGACGAACAGCAACAGGAGCGCGGCCAGCACCATGTTGATTTCCGATAGCCGCCGCACGCCGGCATCGAGCCCCGCCACGACCGAGATGGTCGCGATCGCCGTGATCCCGATAATCAGCAGCACCCTCGACGTATCCGTGTCCGGCATCCCGAACAGGAAGTTCAACCCGGCATTTGCCTGCTGCGCGCCGAGCCCGAGCGAGGTGGCCAGCCCGAAGAGAGTGGCGAAGACCGCGAGGATGTCTATGACGTGCCCGGGCCAGCCCCAGACGCGTTCGCCGAAGACGGGATAGAAGATCGACCGCATGGTCAGCGGCAAACCCTTGTTGAAGGCGAAGAGCGCCAGCCCCAGCGCGACGACGCCATAGATCGCCCAGGGGTGCAGTGCCCAGTGATAGATCGTCGCCGCCATGGCCAGCCGCCGCGATCCCTCGGCGTCGCCGACGGCGCCTGCGAGAGGCGCCCAATCGGTGCGTATCCCACCCTCTTCGGTTATTCCGGCGAATGCCGCGTCATAATTTCCGATCGGCTCGGCAACGCCGTAGAACATGAGCCCGATGCCCATGCCGGCAGCAAACAGCATCGCGAACCAGGCCGAATAGCTGAAGTCGGGTGTCGCGTCCCGACCGCCGATGCGGATCGAACCCCATGGCAGCACGATGACGGCCAGGCATACGAGGACGAAGATGTTGCCGGCGATCAGGAAGAACCAGTCGAGATTGGCGGTCAGCCAGTCGCGAAGCCCGGTGAAGAAGGCTGCAGCCTCGTTCTGCAGTGCCAGCGTGATGATGACAAACGCAACGATCACCAACCCCGAGATCGCGAAGACGGGGTTGTGGACATCGAAGGTCAGCGCGCCGATCCGCCTTCGAACGTTGTCCTGACCGACCTCGTAGCCGGTCTCGATGATATTCGTTGGTCCCTCAGGTTCGGGAATGCCCGTCGATTGCGTCTCAGCCATCGAAATCCTCCCTAAGTATTTTTGAGATTGCCTGCCGCCGCTTGGCCTTGTCACCTCGGCCAACTGAATCAACAGCGTAACAGATGTTGTCGTGCTTCACACTTCGTCTCAGCCGAGGAAATGATCATTTAGGACAATAACCTCGTGCATTGAGTGGATCCGCGAAGCATGATGCGTGCTCGACGGAGCGAAGACCCCATAGTCGTGGCAGATCATCGCTGGACGTCGGTGAAGTGGAGCCGCGAGAATCCATTTGCCGGCGATTTGACGGAGACGCCGAAGGCCAAGACCTTCGGCGTCTCCGTCTCGAGCCGAACCGGCGCGCCGGATAGGCTCGCCTGCGCGGCAGCAATCGGGCATTCCTGCGGGGGCCCAGTCGGCTCCCTTGGACACCGAAGCGCCCTCGACCGCGGCGGGACGGGTGCCCGACCGGCGGTCGGAGCTAGATCGACATGCCGCCCGAGACTTCGATCCGCTGCGCGTTGATCCAGCGATTGTCCTCGGAAAGCAGGGAGGCGATCATCGGGCCGATATCGTCGGGCAGGCCCGCGCGGCCGAGCGCGGTCATGCCGCTCACCAGCCTGTTGACCTCCGGATCGTCGCGGACCATCCCGCCGCTAAAATCGGTCTGGATCGCGCCGGGCGCCACGACATTGACGGCGATCCCGCGCGGCCCGAGTTCCTTGGCGAGATATCTGGTGAGCACCTCCACGGCGCCTTTCATCGCGGCATAAGCGGCACTGCCCGGGAAGATGATGCGGGTCAATCCCGATGAGACGTTCACGATCCGCCCGCCGTCGCGGATCAGCGGCAGCAGCTTCTGCGTCAGGAACAGGACGCCCTTGAAGTGGACACGGTAGAGCAGGTCGAGATCCGGCTCGGCTATATCGGTAATGGCGGCGTGGTGCGACGTGCCGGCGTTGTTCACCAGATAGTCGAACCGTTCGGCGCCAAGGCGTTGCAGCGCCTGGCGCACCTGATCGGTGAAGCGATCGAACGATCCGACGTCGCCGGTGTCGAGTTTCAGCGCCACGGCCCGTCGCCCCATGTCGGCGACAAGGCTCACGACCTTGCGGGCTTCGGCCTCGTTGACGTGGTAGGTGAAGATCGTATCGACGCCGCGCTTCGCGAGCGCCAGCACGGTGCTGCGGCCGAGCCCGCGGCTGCCGCCGGTGACAAGGGCGATTGGAGGCAGGGTGTCGTTGGTCACGGGGGGTGTCTCTCCTTCGTCGAAACGCGGGCACGAGAGTTAGGAGCGCCGTTCCGTTCGGACCATGCCGAAACCGACCTTGTTCTTGCCTGATCCTGCTTCCTCGCTTGTCCCGACGCCCGGCCCGCCCCAGAGTATCCGCATGGGCGAGCTTTCCAGATTGCGTGATGCTGTACTGAAGGCGTTTGCGGCCGGCGACGGGCGGAGCCCCTTTTACACGGCGATCGACGGCCTGATCCTGCTGCGTTCGGAAACGGAGAGGACCCCGACGCATATCCTGCACAGGCCGGCGCTGTGCATCGTGGTGCAAGGCGTCAAATGGACCACTTTCGGAGACCGCAGGCTCGAATACCGGACGGGGCAGGCCATGGTGGTCAGTGTCGAAATGCCGGGGGCGAGCCAGGTGGTCGAGGGCGGTCCCGACGCCCCCTATCTCAGCGTCGTCATCGAGTTGGACCAGGCCATGATGCGCGAGGTGTATCAGAGCATGGCCGACCGGCCCGTGCCGGACGACCGCCCAGCCGCCTTCGTCATGGATATGGACGACGAACTGCTCTCCTGCGCCGCGCGCGCCGTTCGCCTGCTGCGCGAGCCGTGTGCCATTCCGATCCTCTATCCCGCGGTGATGCGCGAGATCTGCTACCGGCTTCTCGCCGGGCCCTATGGTCCGGTGCTGGCGCGCATGGTCGTCGGCACGGACCGGGACAGGCGGCTGGTCGAGGCGATCAATGTGCTGCGGGAGCGCTTCGACCGGCCGTTGCGCGTCGACGATCTGGCCGCGGTCTCGGGACTGAGCCCGACGGCGTTCCACCGCCGCTTCAAGGAGCTGACAGGCATGACGCCTATGGCGTTCCAGAAGCAGATCCGGCTCCTGGAAGCGCGGAGGCTGATGCTGGCCGAACGGGTTTCGGCGGAATCAGCGGCATTCAGGGTCGGCTATGCAAGCCCCTCGCAATTCAGCCGGGAGTATCGACGGATGTTCGGGCTGCCGCCCGCGCGCGACGCGTCGTCCTTCCTGCAGGCGGCAGGTCGGAACGCCGGGAATGTCGGCGCATCGTTATAGACGGAGAGCCGGTCCCGCATTCAACCGGTGCTTGCGGTCGGGGGGCATCCCAACCGCCGCGGCCCCGGCATCCGCCGCGTTCGCCAAGGGGGCTCCTTGGCGGCAACGCCGATGCTGTTCGCTTGCACCGTTCGGCGAGGGAAGGGGCTGTGCCGGCACGCCGGCGCCGAAGCGCAGGGCGGGCCGGTTTCGTGGCAGTCGGTACGGCAAAGGGGACCGAGACTGCCGTCGTCGCCTAGGGCACGAACCTGTGTCAGGCGGGTACCCGATCTCCGAACGTGTGGTCGATGATCGCCTCGACATACGCCAGCACTTCGGCCTCCTTCTCCGGGTGGCGGTTCACCGGCGGGCTATCTTCCCGAAGGTCCATATAGAGGCGGATCGCGTTCCGCAGCGCCATGGCGCACGCTTTGCCCGAATGGTTGCCTATGGTGCCTGCCATGGATGTCGCCGTGTGTGGCGCAATCGCCTCAAGGCGCCGGACGCCCCTCTGATCGGCTCCGACGCGACGCATCGCGAGGGGGCCAAGCACCTGGCCCCGCAGGAAGGCGAGCATATCGATCACCTCGAACAGTTCGCCGCGCCCGAGCTTGGTTGCCGCGTAGTGCACCCACACCCAGAACCGCTCCTCGAACCATTCCGGGTCCTTGCTGGGCCAGCAGGCCGAGCCTTGCGAGAGGCGCGCCGCAATCGTTCCCTCATAGTCCCAGAGAATGATCGGGTTTTCGACCCGCTGGTCGAGATCGCCGAGGGTAACGAACTTGAGGTCGACATGCAGGAGAGGGTTGCCATAGAGGCAGATCAGGAGACGGGGTTCGCCAACGTGCTCGCCAGTGAAGGCGTACAGCAGATCACCAAGCGTTTCGGCAAATCCGCGTCTGCAGGTGAGAACGTCGGCGTAGGCATCGTCACGCACGACCAGGATCAGGTCGAGATCGGAATACTCATCGGTGCTTCCGGTGATCGCCGATCCGCCTGCAAGCAGTCCGATGAAACGACCATCCGTCGCCATGATATCGATCGCGCGTGAAGCGAAGCCTTGCAACGGTGATCGGGGAAGCGCTTCCGTGGAGAGTGTCATATGTTCCTCCAGGTCAGCACCCCAGAACACGATTTCGCAAAAGTCATGTCAAGCAACGACGGCTTCCGCATCGTGTCTGACGGTTCCAGGCGGTCCCTTCGTGTGGTTCATCCGTTGATGATCCGTCATCATTTCGCTTGGGACGCCAGTACCGCACAATCTGGACGGTAAAGGCACGTCATCGGATCGAGTGTTTCGTCGCCAAGATCGAGCACTTCCGCCGCATCGCCATCCGCTACGATCAAGACGGCGCACGCCCGCCGCGTCCTTGTCCGACTCGCCCTCAGGGCGACTATCGGGCAGGTTCGTCCGTACAGCCTAAAGTCCTTGAAGCCCGGATATCAGCCGTTTCCTCGTATCCGTCCCTTCGGCGGGCAGCATGATGACGAGGCGAAGGCTGGTCAGCCGCTCATGTGCAAGATCGAAGCCCGAATGCTCGAACGCAAGCTCGCCAAGGACCGGATGGTGAAAACGCTTCATGCCATCCCGCCAGCCGCGAACCTTCGGTTCTGACCACCAGCGCGCAAATTCGGGGCTCTTCTGCAAAAGAACGGAAATCAGTTCATCGAACCAGGGCTCGCCCCTGTAACGGGCATAGTCGGCGCGAAAAGCAGCGACCAAGCCCTTAGCGTGATCCTCCCATTCCGGGATCCTGTCCCTCAGGGGGCCGATCAGGCCCATATAAAGGCAGTTGCGCTCGACCCCGCTGAGCGCCGCGAAGTCGCCGAGAACGAGGCTGGCGGCATCGTTCCACGCAAGGACATCCCACCGTCTGCCGTGAATATAGGCCGGGCAGGGCAGGAGTTCGTCCAGAACACGCTGGAGCCTCCCGCTGACGCCTTGTCCTTCCATAATCGGATCCTGCTCGTCCGGCGCGTGATCGGAAAGGAGCAGCAGGTACCGTATCTCGGCGGGTTCAAGGCGCAACGCATGTCCGATCCGTTCCAGCGTTTGCGCCCCCGCCCTGACGTCGCGCGCCTGTTCGAGCCACTTGTACCATTCTACGGAAATGCCGGCCAGCTGGGCCACCTCTTCGCGCCGCAGCCCGGGCGTGCGCCTGCGCCGCCCTCTGGATAACCCCACATCTTCCGGCTTCAGCCGTGCCCGGCGATCCCTGAGAAAACGGGCAAGTTCGAGCTTCTGATCAGCCTTCAACATTCCGATCTCGCAAGCGGGTACGACTTATACCCGGATATCCTATCCCTTATTCCCCTTTAAGGAAGAGGCATCTTGTCCCCCGGAGCAGGCGATTCCGGAGGTCCGAGATGGTGATGAAAGTGGAAACGGCGAGGCAGGGCATCGAAGCAGGAAATCCGTGGGGCGGGCTTTCGATTGTCCTCTCGGCGGCCTTCATGGCGATCCTCGACGTCTTCATCGTGGTTGTCGCGATACCGGCGATCCGCGCCGATCTCGGAGCCGGTGCGTCCGAGACCCAACTGGTCCTGGCCGCCTACAATCTGGCTTTCGGACTCACGCTGATCACAGGCGGCCGCTTCGGTGACCTATATGGCCGGCGGCGGATATTTTTGATCGGCATGGCGCTCTTTACGGCAAGCTCCCTTGCCGCGAGCCTCGCCCCTGATCCTACGACGCTCATCGCGGTCCGTGCCGTTCAGGGCCTGGCCGCAGGATTGATGATGCCGCAGGTATTCTCGATCATTCAGGTGAGCTTCGACGACGAAGGACGAGGCAAGGCATTTGGCGCCTTTGCCTTCGTTTCCGGTGTTGCGGCTACGGGCGCTCAACTGGCCGGAGGCGCGCTCCTGGCGCTGGATCTCTTCGGCCTCGGATGGCGCGTGATTTTCCTCATCAACGTGCCGGTGGGATTGGCGGCAATCGCCGCGGCTCGCCGCTTCGTGCCCGAGAGCGTGGCCCCGACAGGAGAGAAGCCCTCGCTCGATCTGGTCGGGGTCATCCTGCTGACCTTCGCCCTGCTGACGCTCATCGCCCCGCTGACCCTCGGTGCCGAACGGGGATGGCCATGGTGGGCGTGGGCTTGCCTCGCGCTGTCTCCCGTCGCGTTCTGGACCTTTGCGCGCTGGCAATGCCTTCGCGAAGCGCGAGGATCGACCCCTCTGGTCACGCTTTCGCTCGCCCGCAACGGGACGTTTGTCCGTGGCAATCTGATGGCGCTCGCCTTCTACGGCAACAATGCCGTCCTCTTTCTGGCCCTGCCGCTTGTCGTTCAGGAGGGCTTCGGTCATTCGGCTCTTGCCTCCGGCCTCCTTTTCATGCCCCTCGCGCTGGCCTTTTCGGTGACGGCATCGTGGGCTGGAAAGCTTGTTCCGACCCGGGCGGCGTCTCTGATCCTGCTGGGCGGCGTCCTGTTGCTGCTGGCATATGCCGCTCTGTTCGTTGCCTTCGACTTGCCGGAGGCGAGCGGCAGCCTGCCTTGGCTGATACCGGGCGCGCTTTTGGCCGGTGTCGGCATGGGCTTCGTTCAGCCGAGCATCAACTATCTGAGCCTTCAGGCCGTAAGCGAAGCGGAAGTCGGGTCGGCCTCCGGGGTTCTCAACACAAGCTTCGAGTTGGGCTATGCGCTTGGAACGATTGCAGCGGGCCTCATTTTTCTGCCTCCGCTTGCGACGTCAACGCTGCTTCTGGAGAGCTTTCAAAGTGCTTTCGGACATGCGCTTGCGTTTGCTGCTCTCCTAGTCGTGTTCGTCAGCCTGACGGGTGCCGTTTCCTTTCGGGGGGCGCGACCGCCGCATGATGGAGGCGGGCCGGCGATGCCCCGCGGCGACGATCCCCCTGCGATCGGCGGTTCACTGGAGGATTCGTTCGGCGCACCGTTCAGGGAATGATTCGCGGGGGCGAGATGTCGGATTACGGGACCTCCATTCGTCGTTCCGGTGCGAGGCCGATATGGCCGGTTGAATGCAAGGGAGACGGATGATGCGTGTGATGGTGCTCGTGAAGGCGACCGAAGACAGCGAGAAGGGCATTCTGCCGACGCCCGAGATGTTCGAGGCCATGGGCAGATACAATGAGGAGTTGGACAAGGCCGGTATCCTGCGCGACGCCGATGGCCTGAAGCCCTCGTCGCACGGCAAGCGCGTTGCGTTCGATGGGCCGGACCGGACCGTCATCGACGGACCTTTCGCCAACACCCGCGAACTGGTCGCCGGCTTCTGGCTCTGGGAAGTCAAGGATATGGACGAGGCGGTCGCCTGGGTGAAGCGCTGTCCCAATCCCATGCCGGGGCCGAGCGAGATCGAGATCCGGCCGTTGTACGAGTTGGCCGATCTGCAGCAAGGCTCCGAGGCCGAAGGTCACGGAAACCCCTGACCGGACGCGCGGGACGCGCTCCGCGGCGGCCGAGGATCCGCACGCCATCCTTCTTTCCCGAAAGCGAGCCGCCCGCCCCGGCTACCCGGGGCTGGGTCGCGGGGTGCGGCGAGGGACGGTGAGGGCGCGACGCATCCGGGCTAGCCGGTCGCGCCCGTGCTGCGGTCGCCGGAGCACCGGCGTTCCCGCTCGAAGGGCGGGGGGGGGGCCTAGACGCCGTCCTGGATCGCGCGCTTCGCGGCCGCGATCCTCTCTTCGTCGCGCCGGTACATCGTCCATTGCTTGACGCGCTTGGCGCGGACTAGGCCGGCCTCGACGAGGATGCGCATATGTTCGCTCACCGTTGCGGCGCCGACGCCCAGCTTCTCGGCAATGAACTGGCCACACACGCCGTCCTCGACCAGATCGCCATCGATCTGCGGCGGAAAATGCGCTTCCGGATCTCGCAGCCAAGCCAGGATCTGGAGGCGTCGCTCATTGGCCAGAGCGCGCAGGACGGACGGCAGGTTCATTTCGGTACTTTGCCAAAAGCCGAAATTATGTCAAGGTCGCAGCCCTGCTGAATTCGGAGCGGACATGTCCAGATCAGAGCCGGAATCCATCGCCAGCGACGTGCGGGACGTAGTGAACCGGAAAACCATCGAGGCGACCGCGAACGTCATCGGCCGGCACATCCGGCGAACGCCGATCGTCATGATCGATCCCGAGGATGTAGGGCTGGCCGGCGCGCCGGTGACCCTGAAGCTGGAGCTGCTGCAGCATTCCGGGTCGTTCAAGGTTCGGGGGGCTTTCGCCAATCTTCGCCTGCGCGACATCCCGCAGGCCGGGGTCGTGGCCGCCTCCGGCGGCAATCACGGAGCGGCGGTCGCCTATGCCGCGCACAAGCTCGACATCCCGGCGACGATCTTCGTCCCCGCCATCACCTCCCCCGCCAAGTCGGAGCGTATCCGGAATTTCGGGGCCCGGCTCGTCGTGTCCGGCGACCGGTACGCCGATGCGCTTGCGGCCAGCGAGGCCCATGCGGCCGAGACGGGTGCCTTGCCGATCCATGCGTTCGACCAGGTCGAAACCCTGCTGGGCCAAGGCACGCTCGGGCGCGAGTTGGAGCAGCAGGCGCCGGAAATCGATACCCTTCTGGTCGCCGTCGGGGGAGGCGGGCTGATCGGCGGCATCGCCGCCTGGTACGCCGGACGGATCAGGATCGTGGCGGTCGAGCCCGACGGCGCCCCGACGCTTCACGCGGCCTTCGCGGCAGGGCGCCCGGTGGACGCGCCGGCGAACGGAATCGCGGCCGACAGCCTGGCCCCGCGCCGGGTCGGTGAGCAGGTGTTCCCGCTCGCGCAGGCCTATGTTTCGACGGATGTCGTGCTGGTCACCGACGAGGATATCCGCCTTGCGCAGGAAACGCTCTGGTCGACGCTGCGCATCGTTGCCGAACCGGGCGGTGCGGCGGCGTTCGCCGCGCTGATTTGCCGGCGCTATCGGCCTTCCCCTGGCGAGCGTGTGGCGGTCCTCGTGTGCGGCGGGAACACGACCGCCGTTTCCTTCGCCGACTGAATCTCGGGCGCCGGGACCATCGCGGCGGGAGGTGAGGGCAGCGGGAGGACGGCGCGGCCGCACCATCCTCCCGCCGGGATTACGCGGCGGCCAGCGCGCGCGCCTTTCCGATCATGATGGCCGCGCGCGCAGCCTCACGTCCCTTTTCGACGAAATGGGCCCGGAAGAACTGCTTGTGCTGTTCGGTCTCCTGATACTGATGAGGCGTCAGAGAAACCGACAGAACGGGCACGCCCGTGTCCATCCCGGCGCGCATCAGCCCGTCCACGACGGCCTGGGCGACGAATTCATGGCGGTAGATCCCGCCGTCGACGACGAAGGCGGCGGCGACGACGGCGGCGTATCGCCCGGTGGCGGCAAGGTCGCGGGACAGCAGGGGCAGTTCGAACGCGCCCGGGACATCGAACACATCGACCTGGTCGGCAGGAATGATCTCGCAGAAGCCTTCCAGCGCCCGGTCGACGATATCGGCGTGCCAGTTGGCCTTGACGAAAGCATAGCGGGTGGGTGTCACGAGTGATCTCCTTCAAATATCGACACGTCACCCAAGGCGATCACGCGCGATCCCGACGGCCCGAGGCCCATCGGGAGTCACCCGTTCTCTTCCATCCGGACTATGACCGTCGGCTCAGGCCTCTCACCTGATCTGCTGGACCCTTCCCGAGGGAAGGCGCTCGCGGGCTCGCGACCCAGGTCGCATACCGCCGGTGGGGACTTCCACCCCGCCCTGAGAACAGGGGGAACAGTATGGATGATTCCCCGGGCTGGCAATATTTCGCGACCGGGGGCCGGTCGCGGGTCTCACGCTCGGGGCGCGGGCTCTTCGCAGAAGACCTGCCAGACGCGCCGGACGACGGCGGGCTTGGGCCCGCGTCCGGATACGATGGCGAGCGAGAGGGTCGGCATCGCTCCGTCCAGGATCTCGGCATAGCGCACCCCGCCGAAGGCGATGCGCCGGATCGACCGGGGAAGCAAGGCGGCGCCCAGGCCCGCCGAGACCAGGGAAAGCATGGTCAAGGCCCGGGCGGCCTCCTGGACGACGCGAACCTGGACGCCGGCCTTCGCGAAGCTGTCCATGATGCGGGCGTGGAGCACCGGCCCCTGCGCCTTCGGAAAGAGGATCAGCCCGAGTGCCGCGACCTGCGCCAGGGTGACGCCGCCCGTTGCCCCGTCGTCAGGCAGGACGGCGATACTGTCTTCGGCGGGCAGGTCGAAGATGTCGAGCCGTTCACCCGTTCCGAACGGCGGATGGGCAAAGCCGATATCGATCGCGCCCTCCGCCAGGGCCTCCAGCTGCTCGTTGGTCGACATCTCCAGGAGCTCCGGCCGCACGGCCGGCAGCACCTGCTTCAACCGGCCGAGGCGCCGGGGCAGATGTTCGTACAGCGCGGCCGAAACGAAGCCGATCCTGACCACGCCGGCCGCGCCCTGTTCCGCCGATCGGGCCAGAGCCAGGGCGGCATCGGCGTGCCGGACCGAAGATCTGGCCTCCTCCAGGAACGCCTTGCCCGCCCGCGTCAGGGAAAGGCGTCGGTTCGCCCGGTCGAACAGGCGGACGCCCAGCTCCTTCTCCAGCCGGGCGATGGACTGGCTGAGCGGCGGCTGAGCCATGCCGAGACGCTGGGCCGCCCGGCCCATATGCAGCTCGTCCGCGACGGCCAGGAAATGGCGAAGGTGGCGCAACTCCATATCGCCATAATATCAAAACTGCGCCGATGAATAATCGATCTGTCGGTCTTCCCCCGGCACCTTTCGTCCGGATGCAATAGCAAGCGGAGGACCGAATGATCTGGCCCGCGATTCTAGGCGTGCTGGGCACGCTCGCCGTCACCGGCGCGGCACATGCCGAGGACCCCGTCATGACCAGAACGGACCGTTTCGTCGAGCTCCCGTCCGGAGAGCGGCTTTTCATCCGTGAAGTCCGTCGCCCGGGCGAGCCGACGGAGACGCGCTCCGCCGTTCTCCTGGTCCATGGAGCTCGTGTTCCGGGCGTCGCCTCCTTCGATCTGCCGGTTCCGGGCGGCTCGCTTGCGGCCGACCTCGCGGCGGCGGGGCACCTCGTCTACCTCATGGACCTGCGCGGCTACGGCGCGTCCAGCCGGCCGGCCGCGATGCAGCAGGATCCTGCCGCCTCCGAGCCGCTGATGCGGACCGGCGACGCCGTGGCGGACATTGCGGCGGCGGTGGAGGCCGTCATCGAATGGAGCGGAGATCCGGAGGTCAGCCTCGTCGGTTGGGCGACCGGCGGCCACTGGGCCGGAGCCTATGCTGCCGAGAACCCGCGGACGGTCGAGAAGCTCGTCCTCTACAACACGCTCTATGGCGGAGCGGGCGAGCACCGGACGCTCGGCCATGGCTCGCCGCTCGAGGATCCGGCCAATCCCGGAAGCTTCAATGCCTCGGCCTTCGGCGGATACAGGCTGAATACCCGGGCAAGCCTGTTTCCGGCCTGGGACGACAGCATTCCCATCGCGGACAAGTCCTCTTGGCGGGACGAGCGCGTCATGGCCGCCTATGCGGAGGCTGCGCTCGCCTCGGATCCGACCGCGAACAGCCGCCAGCCGCCCAGCTTCCGGTCGCCCAGCGGCGCCATGGCCGACAGCTTCGAGCTGGCGATCGGCAGGCGCCAATGGAACGCGTCCGCTCTCGGCATGCCGGTGCTCGTGATCCGCTCCGGCCGTGACTTCTGGAGCCGCCCGGAGGACGCGCAGGCGATCGTCGAGGAGGCGCCGCGGGCTGAACTCGTGACGATCGGGGATGCGACGCATTTCGTGCATCTCGACCGCGACCATGCCGGCCGGGCGGAATTCCTTGCCGCCCTGACCCGCTTCCTCGAACCCTCGGGGCACGCGTCCGAGGGGCGGTGAGGGACCTGCGGCCCGGTCGCCGGGCCGCCTTCCCGCGTTCGACGAGGCGCCGGAGGCATCCGCGATCGGCCGAGGCTGTCGCCCGGGCGCTTGATGCGAAGAGGCCGGACGGTGAGAAGTTCAGCGCGAGATGCGGGTCGACAGGATGATCGAGGACAGCGTCCTCTCGACCCCGTCGATCAAGCCGATCCGGTCGATGAGCCGGTCGAGCTCCGCAATCGACGGGGCGGCGATGATCGCGATCAGATCGAAGGTACCGCTCACCGAATGAAGCTCGGTGACCTCCTGGATCTTCTCGAGCGACGCGGTCACCTGCGAAAGCGCTTTGGGGGCGATCGTGATCAATATGTGCGCGCGGATCAGGCTGGCGGAATATTCCTCCGACAGCCTAACGCCGTATCCGGTGATCACGCCCTCTCTCTCCAGCCGCTCAAGCCGCGCCTGCACCGTGGTGCGCGACAATGACAGCCTCTTGGCCATGGTCGCCACCGGCATGCGGGCATTCTCGCCAAGAAGCGCCAGCAGTTCCCGGTCCTTCGCGGTCAGTTGCATGGAGCGTCCTGCATTCTGTCTACATGCTTTGTCATATTGCCAAGATTTATACCGCAAAATGGCTAATCAGACGCTATGAATCGTCCATCCTCTGCCTACAATCGTGGGAAATCTCTCAATCGCGACACAGGGGATGGACATGAAGGACATCGTGGTGATCGGCGCCGGCAAGATCGGCGGGGCGATCGCGGTGATGCTGGCCGAGACCGGTGATTTCAGCGTGGTTGTCGCCGACCGCAGCCCGGAGCAGCTCGCCAAGATCGACCGCCATTTGTCGATCTCGACCCGGGAGCTCGACATCACCGACCACGCCGACGTGGTTGCCCTGCTGAAAGGGAAATTCGCGGTGCTGTCCGCAGCCCCCTTCAACCTGACGGGACGGATCGCGGAGGCGGCGCTCGAGGCGGGCGTCCATTATCTCGACCTGACGGAGGACGTGGCGACCACCAGGAAGGTCGAGGCGCTGTCGCAGAACGCCACGCGGGCGTTCATTCCGCAATGCGGCCTGGCACCCGGCTTCATTTCGATCGTCGCCAACGATATCGCCCGGCGCTTCGACAGCCTCGACAGCGTCCGCATGCGTGTGGGCGCGCTGCCGCAATACCCGTCCAATGCGCTGAACTACAACCTGACCTGGAGCACCGACGGGCTGATCAACGAATATATCGAGCCCTGCGAGGCGATCGTCGAAGGGAAGCTGGTGACCGTGCCGGCGCTTGAGGAGCGGGAGGAATTCTCGCTCGACGGCGTCACCTACGAGGCCTTCAACACTTCCGGCGGGCTGGGAACGCTGGCCAAGACGCTGGAGGGCCGGGTCCGCACGATGAACTACCGGACCATCCGCTATCCGGGCCACCAGGCAATCATGAAGGCGCTGCTCAACGACCTGAACCTCAGGAACCGCCGCGACGTCCTGAAGGATCTGTTCGAGAACGCGCTTCCCGCCACCATGCAGGACGTGGTCGTCATCTTCGTCACCGTTTGCGGCTGGCGGGACGGCCGGTACCTGCAGGAGACCTATGCCAACAAGGTCTATGCCGGGGTCGTGGCGGGCCGGAAGATGAGCGCCATCCAGATCACCACCGCCGCCGGCATTTGCTCCGTGCTCGATCTTCTGGCCGATGGCACGCTGCCGCAGAAGGGCTTCGTCCGTCAGGAGGAGATCGCCCTGACGGACTTCCTGAGCAACCGCTTCGGGAAGGTCTACGACCCCGAGGCGGCGCGGATGAAGGAAGCCGTCTGAGCATCCTTGTCGCCCATGCGGTCCGTTGCGCCCGGCCTGGCACAGGGGCCGGGCGTTTTCTTTTGCGGCCCGACAGTCCGGACAGGCGGCGCAAGGCCGCTTGGCGACCCCGGGGGAACTCAGTCCGCCGCAGCGAAATGCGCTATCTGGTCCGCATGCGCCTTCTGGAAGGGCGGGCGGGCCGTGGCGCGCGCGACATAGTCGCGACAGGCGGGATAGGTGGCCAGCTTGTCGAACCGGTCGACGACGCGCAGCGCATCCGCCATGGCGATGTCGGCGACCGAGAAGGTCCCCGCCAGCCATTCGCATCCTGCCAGCACCGGCTCCAGCCGCTGGAGCCGGATCTCGAGGAACCCGTCCAGGAACTTCCAGGCGGGCGTATCGTCGGTATCGCCGGAGAACGCCAGAAGGGCCCAGGGCAGGCTCGCCATCTCGACGGAGTTGAGCGCCGCGAACAGCCATTCCGTCGCCTTGCTGCAGGCGCGCGGATCGGCAGGCAGCAGCGCGTCGCTGAGCGTGCCCAGATGAAGCAGGATCGCGCCGCTCTCGAAGATCGAAAGGTCTCCGTCGGTCAGCCACGGCACCTGCCCGAAGGGCTGGTGCGAGAAATGCTCAGGAGAGCGGGGGCGAAAGGGGACGCTTTCGACGCGATAGGGCAGCCCGGCCTCTTCCAGGGCCCAGCGCACGCGTATGTCGCGCACATAGCCCCGCGGCATCTGCGGAACCCAGTCGAAGGTGGTGAGGATCAGGTCGGCCATTCGGCACCTCCATCCGCTGGGCGGACTATGCCCGCTTTCGGGCGCCGCAGAAAGAGGCTGGCCGCCGATGCCCGGTCGAAATGGATCTGTCCGGCGGACGGGGGCCGGACTTTGGCCTCAAGGCTGGGAGTATGGGCCGCGATGCGCGACCGTCAGCTGGCCAATCCGTAGCCTGATCTACAGGACGGAAATTCGGTGATCGTCCAGTTGCTGATCAGGAACTGCGCCCGTTTCTGTTCTGCCAGCCCATGCTGCACGTCGGTGGTGGCCGCTTCGGTCGAGAGCGCCGCCACGATCAGCGACGTGTCGAGGTAGAGCGTCAGGAACGACGGCCGTCCTGCATCGACGCTTCCGGCCATGCGCGAACCGCGTGCTCGCGGTCCTGCCGACGGTATCGTCGGCGGCGTCTGAGAAGCAGGATGGCGGCGGCGGACACGACGGCGACCACGGCGGCCTTCCGGATCAGCCCCGCTCTATTGTGCCGCCATTCCGCGCGGACGCCCATTTCGGCAGGGATGTTGGGAAGCCGTCCACGGGCGAGGTCGTCGAGAAGTCCCTCCACCATGTCGGCCCGGTCGGCCGCAAGCAGCATCAGCCAATGTCGCCAGTCCGATTCACTGTAGCGGAAGGCGCCTCTCCGGATCGCGCCGCTGGCGCCGCGGGGCGGCACGGAGGTGCCGAGTACGGCCGGCAGCCGATTGTGCTCGACGGACCGGAGCACTTCCACCCGAGGCTTCTGAAGCGACGGCCGGTCCCAGGTCATGCCGCGGGCCTCGCCATCGGACCGGACCCGATAGGGATAGGTCGGGTCGTTGCGTGGATCGGCATCGACGCCCCAGCCCTTGACGGTGGCGGGGTCTACGGTCTGCGGTTTCGTGAGGAACGATGCCATGGCCGCCTCGCCCTATTGTCCGCCGTTCGGATAAAGAACGGGCTTGATGCAGCCGTCGAGCTTGGCGGCGAAGATGCGATAGCCGTCCGACACCTCGTCCAGCGCCATCCGGTGCGTGATCAGCGCCTTGGGATCGATGTTCCCGGCCCGCACATGGTCGATAAGCCGCGGCAGAAGGCGTTTGACCGACGCCTGGTTGGCGCGGATCGTGATCCCCTTGTTCAGGACATTGCCGATCGGAACCACATTGCCGGTCGGGCCGTAGACGCCGACGATCGAGACGATCCCGCCCTTCCTCACCGAATTGATCGCCCAGTGCAGCGCGATCGCGGATCCCGCCTCGAGCTTCAGCCGCTTGCCCAGCAGGCTGTGCAGTGCACTGCCGACGGCATCGGCGCCCACCGCGTCGATGCAGACATCGGCGCCGATCGAATCCGTCTGCCTCTTGATGAACACCGCCATGTCCTCGATCTCGCGGAAATCGTAGACCTCCGCCGGGCAGTACGCTTGGGCGAATTCAAGCCGGTAGTGGACATGGTCGATGACGATGACGCGGCCCGCGCCGAACAGCCAGGCGCAGCGCGCGGCCATGATGCCGACGGGGCCGGCGCCGAACACGACCACCGTGTCGCCTTTCTGGATGCCGCCCATCTCGGCCGCCTGGTAGCCGGTCGGCACCACGTCCGTCAGCAGCACCGCATCGTCGGGATCCATCCAGTCGGGGATCAGGGTCGGACCCACATCCGCATAGGGAACGCGCGCGAATTCGGCCTGCCCGCCGTCATACCCACCCGCCGTATGCGAATATCCGTAGATGCCGCCAGCCGCGGTCGCCTCCGCATTCGCTTCGTGACAGTTGCCGAATAGCCCCTGCCGGCAGAAGTGGCACCGGCCGCAGGCGATGTTGAACGGCACGAGCACATGGTCGCCCGGCTTCAGGGCCTCGACCTCGGGCCCGACCTCTTCCACGATGCCGCAGAATTCGTGACCGAACGTCATTCCCACCCGCGTGTCGGGAACCAGCCCGCGATAGAGATGCAGGTCGGAACCGCAGATGCAGGAACGCGTCACGCGGACGATCGCGTCCTGCGGATGTTCGATCCGCGGCAACGCCTTATGTCCTGCCCGAACCCGGTAGGGGCCCCTATAGTCGGCTGCCAGCATGCGCGGGCTCCCTTGCGATGTGCCTCGCAGAACCCGGCTTTGGAATAGTTGTTCCGCATACCCGGAGCATCGCCGGCAGCCTGACGCCTGCTGCCGCATCGGGGAAGATGCCGTGGCGCCGGCTGCCGGAGAGTGTCTGAAGCATGAAGGGGTGATCTCTTCCCCGGGATCGGGGCAGGACGAAGTCAGGCGATGGCCGCCGCCGCGCGCGAGCGGATGCCGATCAGGATCATCGATGCGGCGGCCAGAAGAATGGCGCTGCTGCCGGCAAAGACTCCGGTGACGCCGCTGAGGTCCAGCATTCCGCCCCCTGCGGCTGCCCCCATCGCGATCGCCAGATTGATCGCGGCCACCAGCAGGCCGCCCGCGCTTTCCGCCTGGTCGGGAACGGTCCGGGTAAGCCAGGTCGACCAGGCGACCGGCACGGCGCCGAACGCCAGGCCCCAAGCCGCGATCATGAGCGCGGCCGCCATCGGCACGCTGCCGAGGAGGACGAGGCCGACCCCGAGCGCGCCCATCGACAGCGGCATGGCGACGAGCGTCACCCTCAGGCTGCGCTTCAACAGCCGCCCGGCAAGGAGTGTGCCCAGGAAGTTGGCGATCCCGAATCCCAGAAGGACGGCCGACACGGTGCTTGTCCCGACGCCGGTCACCGTCTCCAGGAAAGGACGGATATAGGTGAAGAAGGCGAAATGACCCGTGAAGACCAGCATTGCTGCACCCATGCCAAGCCCGACGCCGGGACGCGCCAGAACGTCGGCCAGGGTGCGCAGGCGTGTCGATCCGGTCGGTGCCATGCGGGGCAGCGTCGCTAGCTGCACGATCAGCGTCACGGCGCCCAGGACGGCTGCGATCAGAAAGACGTTACGCCATCCGATGATGTCGCCAAGGAAGCTGCCGACCGGTGCGGCCAGGATGGTGGCGGCGGCTACGCCGCTGAAGGTTATTGACAAGGCCTGGGGCACCTGCGCCTCCGGTACGAGGCGCATGGTCACGGCGGCCGACATGGTCCAGAACCCGCCGAGCGCGATGCCGAGAAGCACGCGTCCCAGCAGCAGGAGCGGCAGGTCGGGAGCCATGGCCACCAGGACGTTCGAGAAGATCAGCAGGACCGAGAAGGCGAGGAGCACCGTCCGGCGATCGACCCGCCTTGTGGCGGCCGAGATCAGGAGGCTGGTCGCCATGCCGATGACGGCCGTTGCGGTTACCGCCTGTCCGGCCGCTCCCTCGGAGATGTCGAGGTCCGCCGCCATGGACGTCAGCAGGCTGGCGGGCAGGAACTCCGCCGTTACGAGGCCGAAGACGCCAAGTGCCATGGCAAGGACGGCGGCCCAGGCGGGCCGTTCCGGCGCCTGCGATGCCGCCGGTCCGTCGGCTTCATTCAACTGAGACATTGCGGAAACCCTTCAGGAAATGGCGCAGAGGGTCCGGTTGCGCGGGACCCTCTGGCCGTTGCCGGCACGAGGGGAGGGCGAGCGCTTGGGGGGACAAGCCCCTCGGGTCGCTTCGTCCGATTGCCGGAAAGTGCGGGAGCTCGGTCAGGCCGCGAAGCCGCCGTCGACCGCAAGCGCTGCGCCGGTCACGAAGCTGGCGGCCGGGCTGGTCAGATAGGCGACGGCGCTTGCCACCTCATCCGCCGAACCGTAGCGTCGCAGGGCAACCTTGGCCCGTTGTTCGTTGGCGTGATCGCTGTTGGCCGGGTTCATGTCCGTGTCGATCGGTCCGGGATGGACCAGATTGACGGTGATGCCCCGCGGCGCGAAGTCGTGCGCCAATCCGCGCGTCATGCCGACCAGTGCCGCCTTGGTGAGGGTGTAGGCGGTGGTGCCGGGCCCCGCACTGCGTTCCGCGAGGCAGCTTCCGATGGCGACGATGCGGCCTCCTTCCGCCATCGCTTGCGCGGCGGCGGTGGCGGCGAAGAAGACACCGCGTACATTGACGGCGATCAGCCGGTCGAAGGCATCGACGGTCACGCTCTCCGGCGGACCGGCCAGCATGATTCCCGCATTGGCCACGAGGATGTCGAGGCGCCCGAAATCGGCAGCGACCTTCCCGACGACATCCTGAATCGCGGCGGCGTCGCCCGCATCCGCCCGGTAGGCCTTGGCCCGGCCCCCGGCTTCGCGGACTTCCGATTCGACCCGGTCTGCGGCATCGGCCCTCTCGGAGAACGTAAAGGCGACCTCCGTGCCCTCGGCTGCCAGGCGCCGCACGATTGCAGCGCCGATCCCTCTGCTGCCGCCGGTCACCAGGGCCACCCGATTGGCGTTCATGCTCATTGTCCAACCTATTTCTGTATTGATCGATACAGAAATGCTGGCGTAGTTGTCCGGCGCAGTCAACAGTGTTATATATCGATCGATACAAAAAAGGAGGTCCGATGTCGTCCCGCGGCCGTCCTCGATCCTTCGATCGGACGGAAGCCCTTGAGAAGGCAATGGAAGTCTTCTGGAAGCATGGTTTCGAAGGCTCGTCGCTGACGGACCTCACGTCCGCGATGGGCATCAACTCGCCCAGCCTCTACGCCGCCTTCGGATCCAAGGAAGCCTTGTACCTGGAAGCCGTCCGTCATTACGGCCGGACGATGGGCTCGGCTACGTTGCGGGCCCTTGCGGAAGCGCCGTCCGTGCGGGAGGGGTTGGCCGGAATGCTGTGTGCCGCCATCGGCTGCGCCGCCGGGGAGGCAGGGCCACGCGGATGTATGATCGCGCTGGGTGCCATGCAATGCGCCCCGGGAAACGAGCGGATCGGCGAAGAGCTGAAGGAGATGCGCCGCACGGTCCGGGACACGCTGCGGCTGAAGTTCGAGGCGGCGATCGCGGAAGGCGTCCTGCCGCCGGACGCCGACGCCGCGTCGCTGGCGACCTATTTCGCGACCGTCCTGCACGGGATCGCCATTCAGGCCCGTGATGGAGCCACTCGGGAGGAGCTGGGCGCCATCGTATCCCATGCACTGGCTGCTTTCGATCGCGTGGCGCGAGTGAACGGGCCCGCCGGCCGCTCATGAACACGCCCTGAACGTCGGCGGATCGCAATTTCCCATGGAATCCGAAACCTCGGAAGTTCGGGGCCGGGCAGTGATCGGCGAATCCGGAACAGCTCCGGAAGGAGGTTGCCTCCGGGGACGGATGAAGAACGAGAATTGGTACAGAACATCTACGACAACCCCGAATTTTTCGCCGGCTACAGCCAGCTGCCGCGGCAGGTGCACGGGCTTTCCGGCGGGCCGGAATGGCCCGCCATCCGGGCGATGCTTCCCGATCTGACCGGGAAAAGGGTGCTCGACCTAGGCTGTGGCTTCGGCTGGTTCGCCCGATGGGCGAGAGAGGCGGGCGCCGCGGCGGTCCAAGGGCTGGACCTGTCGGAGCGGATGATCGACCGGGCCAGGGCCGACACGTCCGACCCCGCGATCGAATACCGGATCGCGGACCTGGAGGAGCTCCGGCTGGCGCCGGCGGCGTTCGACTTCGCCTACAGCGCGCTCGCCTTCCGCTATGTCGAGGATTTCGGCAGGCTGGTGCGGGAGGTGCACAACGCACTCACGCCCGGGGCCCATTTCGTCTTCACGATCGAGCACCCGATTTATATGGCGGCGACCCATCCCCGCTGGTGGACCGACGAGGACGGGCGCAAGACGTGGCCGGTCAACCGCTACGCCATCGAGGGGGAACGGCGGACCGACTGGTTCGCCAAGGGTGTCCTCAAGTATCACCGCAGGATCGGGACGACGCTGAAGACCCTGATCCGTAGCGGCTTCGCGATCCGCCAGATGGAGGAGTTCGCCCCGACGGCGGAGCAGATCGCCGCAAGCCCCGAGCTCGAGGAGGAGCTGGAGCGGCCCATGATGCTGCTGGTCGCCGCCGAGCGGCGAGGGCGAGGCCACCCGCGCCGGCTGCCACCGGAAACGGGGGGATGTATAATCGGAGCTCCGGGCCGGATGCCCTGACGCTGGAGAGGCGCCGGCCGGCTCCCGCGGAGCGGCGCCTCTCCCGAGGGGCGCGGCAGGAAGGAGGACACCTCCCGTGAAGATCAGCGCGCGCAACAGGCTTAAGGGAACGGTCGTGGACGTCGAGAAGGGGGCGACTACGTCCCATGTCCGCATCGATGTCGGAGGCAACATCATCACGGCGTCTATCACCAACGAGGCGGTGGACGAACTCAAGCTGGCCAAGGGCGGGACGACGATCGCGGTGATCAAGGCGTCCGACGTGATGGTCGCCGTCGAGGACTGAGCCCATGGGGTGGGAGGGCGGACTCCGCGCGGCGGAGCGCGCCGTGGACTGGCCCGACGCGGCCGATGCCGGGCTCGTCTTCATCGGCCGCATCCGGACGCCCTGGGCGGACCGCAAGGATTGCCCGCGCCAGGGGTGCCAGGACGGTCCGATCTGCCGCATCGAGGTGTTCGAGCCCTGGGCGGTGGCCCTCAAGGGACTGGAGGACTTCACGCAGGTCGAAGTCCTCTACTGGCTGCACCGGTCGCGCCGCGACCTTGTACTGCAAAGCCCGCGCGACGATGGGACGACGAAGGGCACCTTCGCCCTGCGCTCGCCGGTCCGGCCGAACCCGATCGGCACCGCGCTGGTCCGGCTGGTCGGGATCGAGGGGCCGACGCTTCTGGTGCGCGGCCTCGATTGCCTGGACGGAACGCCGCTTCTCGACCTCAAGCCCGATCGGTGTGCCTATACGCCGCTTGCACCGCCGAAGGCTAGCGATCCCGGGGTGCCCGGCACGTAAGTAATCGCCTGAGGGAGTGCCATGATGGGGCGGTCGATCGCGCTTCCTGCCCTTCTCCTGGCCGACCTGTCTTTCCCCGCCGACGCACGCCTCGTTACGGATTCCGCCGGCCGCAGAGTCGAGATCCCCGAGCGCATCACCCGCGTCTTTGCCGCGGGCCCGCCGGCGTCGGTTGTTCTTTACGTTCTGGCGCCGGAAAAGATGATCGGCTGGGTTCCGGGCGCCGCGCGAGAGCGAGAAGCCCTTCCTTCTGCCGGCGCGTCGTCAGCAGCGATGCGGAGCGCGCCGGGCCTTCGCCTCTGGGGCGCGGCAGGCTCGATTCGGCGGCGCCGTGAAGGCCGCGCAGCAGTCGGATTAAGGAAGCAGTTGCGGACGGTGAGCGGGCTGACGGCGTCCGGTCGAAGGAAGAGCTTCCGCCGGTCGCCCGCAGCTGCACCCGGCCGGTTTCCGGGAATCCCCGTCGACCGGCCGGGACGGGTGTTCCGCCGTCAGATGACGCTCAAAGCCTTCACCAGATAGCCCTGGAAGGTTTTGATGTTCCCGACCTGCTTGCTCAGATGGGCGGCATGAAGCGCGACGACCTTGTCCTCGGTCAGCTTCTTCTGCGCCGCGTATTTGGCGATCCGGTCCTCCCAGTCGGAATAGTTCGCGCCGTAGTCCTTCAGGGGCGGGAAGAATTCCTTCATGGCCTGGCCGCCATAGATGCTCTTGAACACGCCCCCGTATTTGGCCGCCAGAACCTGATCCCAGTATTTGCACGCCGTGCAGTAGCCGCGGGCGGGGCTGTCCCCGGTCGCCATGCTGATCAGGTTGGCCTTGGTCGGCTTGGACTTCAGCGTGCTGATGTCCTTCAGAAGCGCATCGATTTTCTTGACGGCGGCTTCAAGCGGCTTGAGAACCGCCTTCAGCTTGTTCTCGAAATCCTTGCGCGCCTTCTCATAATCCTTCTTCAGGGCGTCGTCGAAGGTCTCGATCTGCTTTGCATAGGCGTTGGCGGCATCGGCAATGGCCGCGCAGGCCTTGGACGCCGCCTTCGGGATCAGCTTTTCCTTGGCGAAATTGCCTTCCCACCTGGTGGCCAGGGCGGCAACGCTCTTGGCATGACCGGCGATCGGCTTCAGCTTGCTGTCATAGGCCTTCATCGCCTCGGCGAACTCCTTGTCCAGCTCTTCGAAGGACGAGGGCTCCTTGAGGTCGAACTCCTTCCACGGCACGGAAGCGTGCATCTTTTCCAGCGCCTTCAACGCTGCACCGATACCGGTCGACTTGACCTTGGCGAGAGTCGGCTTGCGCTTATCCCAGTCCTTCTGGGTCAGCGTCACGGAATAGTTGATCTGCGGCATGGTTCCCCTTGCGCTGCTGTTCTTCGCGGGTTGTCCGCGCGTCGACGACAATCCACGGAGATGCGCTCCCGTCGTGGAGTCCCGATACCCCGATCGGCACCGGGCCGGCCCGAAGGCTCGGCAGCGTGGTTCGTTCCGGGTTCGAGACGCTCGGAAGAATTGTCCAATCCGCGCGATGTGTCACGCTTAAAAATTGCACAAAACTTTGAATAGTATTCCCCAAGTGGCGTTCCTGCGGCTTGCGGGGCGCGGATAGGCTGCGGGTTCGCAGGAGGGATGACCCCTTCCGTCCGCGGAAGGGTGAGGGAGAGGAGATCGGCAGTGCACAGACTTGCCCGACGGGCGGCAGCCCTCCTGACCGGACTTGCGGCAGTCCTGCTGGCCGTCAGCTTCGTCGGTCTCGTCGACCGGATCGAGAGCGCGCCGGACGCCGGGGCCGGGCGGATGGCGCTGAAATGGCTGGTCGGGAACTGGCCTGTCCTGGCCTTGTGGGCCGCAACGGCCGGTCCCTTCGCAGTCGTCGCTTGGCTGACGAGACCGCCCCGGCCCTAGGGCCGGCCGGGGGGGGGCGCCGCATTGGCACTCGAGGGAGTCGAGTGCCAAAAATTCCGTCGCACCATCTTGACCGAGCGTTTCTTCCTGCTTAGCTCGAATTTCGCTCAAGGGCGGGTCCGTCCGCTCCGGGGCTCATGAGATCGTGGTTCTGCATCTGGAGGAATTGCATGCATTTCCGCCCGCTGCATCTTCACGGCGTTCGGCGCCCGGGATATCGGGCCGCCGCCGGCCGCTCTGCGCCGGCCCGGGGAACATGAGCATCCGGCCACGCCGATAGACCCTGCCCGGGGTCTCAACTGCGAAAATCAATCCTGAATGGTGGAGCGGACCTGGCGATGCCGGCTGGCCGGCAGGAGGAGCGACGCGGGCATCGGGTGGTCCACTCCCCCGAGTGGAGGCATAGAATGAAGTCAAGAGCCCGCTTCGTTTCCGTCCTGTCCGCTGCGACCCTGCTCGCGGCGGTTCCGGCATCTGCCCAGGATACCGACCGGTCGTCGGCCGAGCCGGTGGGACTGTGGTTGATGACCCCCTATCCGGAACTCGCTCTCGAACCCGGCGAAACCAGTTCGATCTCGATCACCGTGCGCAACGCGCAACTGCCTCCGCAGCGCGCGGCGCTGGAGGTGACCGGCGTTCCCGAAGGCTGGGACTGGACACTCAAGGGAGGCGGTCGCGAGATCACCGCCGTCATGGTCGGCCCCGACCAGTCCGAGCGAATTACTCTCGAACTCACGCCCCCGGCAGACGCCTCGCAGGAGGAATTTCCGATCGAGCTTCGCGCCCGCAACGGGGAGAGGACCATCGCTCTGCCGCTCGTCGTCCGGCTGTCGGAGGCGGAGCAGGGCGGGCTGACGGTCGAGCCCGAGCTTCCGGCCCTGCGCGGTACGGCGCGCTCCACCTTCACCTTCAGGGTCCGGGTCACGAATGACGGACCGGAGGAAGCGCTGTTCAACCTGGCCGCCTCGGTTCCTGAAGGCTTCCAGACCCGGTTCAAGCGCGGATACGGTTCGGAGGAGATCACCGGGGTGCCGATCGATGCCGGCGCGTCGGAGACCGTCACGCTCGAGGTCGTCCCGTCGCGGGCGGTCGCCGCGGGGCGTTACCCGATCGTCATGGAGGTGTCGGACGGCGGCACCTCGGCGACCGCAGAGCTGAGCGTCGAGGTCACGGGCGAGCCTGCCGTCCGGATCGTCGGGCCGCAGGAACGCCTGTCGGGCGAGGCTGTCGCCGGCGAGGAAACGAGCTTCCCGTTCACGCTCGTCAACGCCGGCAGCGCGCCGGCCATGGATCTCGAGCTTGCGGCGACGCCGCCCAGCGGCTGGACCGTCGAGTTCGAGCCCGAGCGCATCGATGCGCTGGCGCCCAACTCGACCCGTGAGGTCAATGTGAAGATCACGCCCTCCGAGCGGGCGGTTGCCGGCGACTACATGGTGGCGGTCCGGGCAAGTGGCGGGCCCGTTTCGGAGTCCGTCCAGTTCCGCACGACGGTACGGACCTCCACCCTTTGGGGCGCGGCGGGGCTCGGCGTCATCGCAGTTGCCGTCCTGGTCCTGGGCGGCGCCGTCATGAGGTACGGTCGGCGATGAACGGCACCGTCATCGAGGCGACCGGGCTTGCCAAGCATTACGGCAAGGCGGTCGCAGTCGCCGGAATCGATCTACGGATCGACGCCGGCGAGGTCATCGGCCTTCTCGGGCCGAACGGCGCGGGCAAGACCACGACCATCCTGATGCTGCTTGGCCTCACGGAGGTGACCAGGGGCACGGTCCGGATCCTCGGCAGGGATCCCCTGCGCCAGCCGCTGGAGGTGAAGCGCACGGTCGGGTATCTGCCGGATGCGGTCGGCTTCTACGAGCAGATGACCGGCCGGGAGAACCTGGCCTATACGGCGAGGCTCGCCGGGCTTCCGGGCGAGCGGGCGAGGGAGCGGATCGACGCCGCGCTCGCGAAGGTTCGGCTATCGGACGTCGCCGATCGCCGGGTCTCGACCTATTCGCGCGGCATGCGCCAGCGGCTGGGCATTGCCGAGTTGCTCATGCGCGACTGCCGGGTGGCGATCCTGGACGAGCCGACCTCCGGACTCGATCCGCAATCGACGCAGGAGTTGCTGGACCTGATCCAGGAGCTGAGCCGCGAGGGGATGACCGTGCTCCTCTCCTCGCACATGCTCGACGTCGTGCAGTCCGTCTGCCACCGGGTCGCCCTGTTCAACAAGGGGCGGATCGGCTTCTTCGGAACGCTGGATGAACTGGCGGCGAGGATCGGCGGCGGCGCCTATCTCATCGACGTCGAAGCCGAAAACATCGACCTGGGGCAGGTGGCCGCCGGCGCCGAAGGGGTGAAGTCCGTGAGCGGGACGGGCGAGGGGCGGTGGCAGGTCGAGGCCGAAACCGACATCCGCCCCCGTCTCGCGCGCCTGATCGTCGAGGCCGGAGGGTCGCTCCGCAACCTCGACCTGCGCCGGATGCGGCTGGACGAGGCCTATAACCGCTATTTCAGGGAGTTCAGCCATGAAGCGTGAAGGCTCTCCCCTGACCGGGGTGGCGGCAATCGCGTTGAAGGAAGCCGCCGACCACATGACGAGCGCACGCATGCACCTGATCATGCTGCTCGTGCTGCTGACGGCCATCGGGGCAGTCTATGGCGCGATCGGGCGGATCCGGGAAACCACGGCCGAGGACCCGTTCCTGTTCCTCAAGCTGCTGACCGTGGCCCGGGAGCCGCTCCCCTCGTTCACCTCGTTCCTGGGCTTTCTCCTGCCTCTGGTGGCGATCGCCCTCGGCTTCGACGCGATTAACGGGGAATTCGCGCGGCGGACCATGAGCCGGCTGCTGGCCCAGCCGATTTATCGGGACGCCATTCTCTTCGGGAAGTTCCTGGGCGGCCTCTTGGTCATCGGCATCGCGCTTCTCACGCTCTGGCTCCTGATGACCGGGCTCGGGATCCTGTTCCTGGGGCTGCCGCCCTCGGGCGGCGACGTCGCCAGGGGCATTGCCTATCTGGCGGCGACGCTGGCCTATGCCGGCGTGTGGCTGGCACTGGCGATCGCCTTTTCCAGCTTCATCCGGTCGCCGGCGACCTCGGCGCTCGCGGCACTTTCGGTCTGGCTGGTCATGACCGTCTTCTGGGGCATGATCGTCCCCTTCGTCGCGAGCGTGATCGCGCCGCTCGATCCGCTCGACCCGATGTCCGTGCTCGCCCAGTTTGAGGCGCAGCAGGCGGTGGCCAGGCTTTCCCCACAGACGCTCTACAGCGAGATCACCGCGATGCTGCTCGACCCCGCGGCGCGGTCCGTCGGCCCGTTGTTCCTGACCCAGCTCCAGGGGGCGGTGATCGGCGCGCCGCTCGCCACGGCCGACAGCCTGCTCATCGTCTGGCCGCAGATCTCCGGACTGGTGGCGGCGATGATCCTGCTGTTCACGATCGCCTATGTCGTCTTCCAGCGGCAGGAGGTGAGGGCGTGACCGGTGCCGGCCGTCGGGGCATTGCCGAACGGCCACGGCTGGCGTAGAGCCTGGTTCCGGAAGGGCGGCGGTGTGGGGCGGACGGACGACCGGATCCGCCCTCGCCGCCGACCGCCGTCACGAGGGACCGAAGCGAAAGGGAAGGCATGGCCGAAGCACCGCGCAGCGTCACGATCTACGGCATCAGGAACTGCGACACCATGAAGAAGGCGCGGAGCTGGCTGGACCAGCACGGGATCGCCTATGCCTTTCACGACTACAAGACGGCGGGCATCGACCGTGCCCGGCTTGAGGCCTGGGCGGGGAAGGTCGGATGGGAGACGCTCCTCAACCGGTCGGGAACCACGTTCCGGAAGCTCCCCGATGAGATGAAGGCCGGTCTCGACGAAACGCGAGCCCTCGCGCTTATGGTCGAGCAGCCCTCCATGATCAAGCGGCCCGTCCTCGACATAGACGGACGCCTGATCGTCGGCTTCAGGGCCGAGGAGTACGAGAGGGCGTTGGCCTAGCCGCGTTCCGTCGCTGCCGTCATCGAGGGCGCCGTCACCCGCGATTCACCAGGCGTCGGTAAGGCGCAGATAGGTCCAGATCACGACGGCAATTGCGGCGATCAGCATCGCCACGACCCCGAGGCTGCGCAGGAATTGCGGCAGCTCGTTCTGCTTCCACGCGCTGCGGGCAAGCAGCGCCAGATAGGCAGCGATGAAGAGGGCTATCCCCTGGGCCAGCGTCATCCCGCCATCATGGCGGGTCGGCCCGGCCGGTCAAGCGGGCTTCGGCTCCGCGAAGCGCGCCAGCATCATCGCCACACGGCGCCAGTCGGCGAAACGGAGATCGTCCCCCTGTGCCTCGGCCTGTTGGGCGCGCAGCATCGCCGCGGCGATCGACGTTTCACCCAGCCGGTGCCAGAGCGCGTTGGCGATTACGACGATTTGGCGATTGGTCAACATGGGAAGCCTGCCTCCTTCCGGACTGTTGATGATCGACTCTCGCATCGGCCCGATGACGCCACTGTGACATCCTTGAGACAATTTTGGGGCCCGTCTCTCCCGGCGGTAGGTCCGCTCATTCCATGGTATTAGCTCCACTTGGCCTCTAACCGGCCCGCCTTGGGATCTGCTAATCTTCGAAGCAGGGGTCTCCTTCCCCGAAGCGGTGGAGCAGGAAGGTCGCCGCCCGATCCGGTAGACGCAGGGTCAAACGACGGAGGCGTGCCGATGGCGAGCTGGACTCCCGATCCGACCTTCTATCCTTCCCCCCGAATGGCCATGTCGGCACCGGCAGAAAAGCTGGGCTATGTGGCGATCCTGGACACGACGGGCGTTAGGCCGGATGCCCTCGGCGTGGTCGACCTGGATCCCTCATCGGCGACCTATTCGAAGCTGGTCGGCCGTGTCGACATGCCGAATGTCGGCGACGAGCTGCATCATTTCGGCTGGAACGCCTGCAGCTCGGCCCTTTGTCCGAATGCGCCGCACCCGCATGTCGAGCGACGCTACCTGATCGTTCCGGGCATCCGGTCGTCGCGCCTCCACATCGTCGACACCAAGCCCGACCCGCGACAGCCCAGGATCGTGAAGGTGATCGAGCCGGAAACCGTCTTCCAGCGGTCCGGCTATTCGCGGCTTCATACCGTCCATTGCGGACCGGACGGGATCTATGTGAGCGCGCTCGGCGCTGCCGACGGCGGCGGGCCGGGCGGAATCCTTGTCCTGGATCACGACAGTTTCGAGGTGCTGGGCCGCTGGGAGCTGGACCGCGGATCCCAGAACCTGGCCTACGACTTCGCCTGGCATCTGGGGCAGGACATCCAGATCACCAGCGAATGGGGAACGCCGGACATGATCGAGGACGGGCTCGTGCCCGAACTCCTTCTGGGCGGCAAGTACGGGCATTGCCTGCATGTCTGGGATCTTCGGCGCCGTCGGCACCTCCAGGCGCTGGATCTCGGCGCCGAACAGCAGATGGTGCTGGAGCTGCGCCAGGCCCGGGATCCCGCCAAGGCTTACGGCTTCGTCGGTGTGGTGGTGAGCCTGGCCGACCTTTCGGCCTCGATCTGGCTGTGGCATCGCGAAGGCGATCAGTGGCAGGTCCGGAAGGTGATCGAGATCCCGGCGGAGCCCGCGGAGCCCGACCAGTTGCCGCCGCTCCTGAAGGGCTTCAAGGCGGTACCGCCGCTTGTCACCGACATCAATCTCTCGCTCGACGACCGCGACCTCTACGCCTCGTGCTGGGGGACGGGCGAGTTGCGGCGCTACGATGTCAGCAACCCGTTCGAGCCCAGGCTGACCGGCTCCATCAGGATCGGCGGCATCGCCGCGCGTGCCCCGCATCCCGGCGCGGGCCCGGTCAATGGCGGGCCGCAGATGGTCGAAGTCAGCCGTGACGGCAGGCGGATCTATTTCACGAATTCACTCTACCGCGTCTGGGACGGCCAGTTCTATCCGGACGGGATCAGGGGCTGGATGGTCAAGGCCGAGGTCGACGATGCCGGGGAAATGAGGCTCGATCCCGACTTCTTCGTGCCGTTCGATGACGGGTACCGGCCTCATCAGATCAGGCTCGAGGGCGGGGACTGTTCGTCCGATACCTTCTGCTACCCGTGAGCCACCGGCAGGTGGCGGAATGCGATCGTGAGCGGCTTCTGGGCCTGGGCCGGGCTTGCCGGGCTTGGCGCCTTTCACGGCGTCAACCCGGCGATGGGCTGGCTGTTCGCGGTGGCGATCGGGCTTCAGCGGCGAAGCCGGGCGGCGGTGCTCTGGGCGCTGGTGCCGATCGGGCTTGGCCACGGCATTGCCGTGGCGCTGACCATCAGTGCCGCGCTGCTGCTCCGTCCGCTGGTCGGGCTCGATGTGCTGAAGGTCCTGGCGGCCTCCGCGCTGATCGTCTTCGGCCTGTGGCGCCTGACGGCAAGCCACCGCGGCCGCGCGGGCATGCAGGTCGGCTTCCTGGATCTCGTCTTCTGGTCGTTCCTGATGGCGACCGCCCATGGGGCAGGGCTCATGGTTCTGCCCGTGCTTCTTGAACTTCCGTCGGGAGAGGCCGGTCTCCATAGCCATGGCATCGACGCTCATGCGGCCCACGGCCCCCACGCTGCCGATCCCGCCGGCATGGGGGTGAGCGAAGCCGGATGGCATGCCATGGCCGCGCTCGGCATCCACAGCGCGGCCATGGTCGCCGTCAGCGCAGCCGTCGCTGTTGCCGTCTATAGCTGGATCGGGCTTGCCTTCCTGCGGCGGGGCTGGATCAATCTCGACCCCCTGTGGGCGCTCGCCCTAATCGGCATCGGGGGACTTTCGCTGATCGTCCAGGCGCTCTGATGCCGAACCTCAGTCGGTCACCAGGCGCAGCCCCTTGTCGAAGACCCTGAGCGCGTCGGCCAGAACGGCCGATCGCTTCAGCTTGCGCTTGTCGTCGAACACCGCGAAATCCGCGCCGCGCGGGGTCTGGATCTTGGCGATCGCGAAGGCCGGACGTTCGGCCGTATGCCGGAAGACGCTGAAGAGGGCGATCCCGGTCGTGTGGTCGATCGCATAATCCTTCCATTCGCCGCGGGCGACGTGCTCGCTGTAGACCCCGAGAAGCAGGGAGAGTTCGAAACGAGTGAAATAGACCCGGCCGGTCCTTCTGTGCCTGTAGTCTGATAGCCGGACAATATGGGTCATGCCCCTGGATCACCTCGCCGGATGCGATGCTGCGGCGACGATTTCAGCCTAAAATAAGCAGAGCGTCCAGCACCGTCGGGGTGTTCCGGGACCGACGCGACGTTGTTTTCGGTCCGTCGATAGTCTAGGAAAAGGCGCCCGCCCGACGCTAGGCGGATGAGTCCGGGGACGATGAATGGCTGATCTTTTTCGCGAAGTTGACGAAGCCCTGCGGGAGGACCGCGCCAAGACGCTCTGGGACCGGTACGGCTCTCTGGTGATCGCGCTGGCGGCGGCACTGGTGCTCGGCACCGCGGGATTCGCCTTCTGGCAGAATCATCAGGCGCAGCAGAACCAGGAGCGCAGCGCCATGCTGGCGCAGGTGCTGACCCTTGCCGAAGAGAACCCGGCCGAAGCCGCCGACCAGTTCGCGGCTCTTGCCGCTTCCGGCGGCAACCAGGCGTTGCTGGCCCGCTTCTACGAGGCCGGACTGCGGGCTGAGGCAGGCCATAGCGAGGCTGCCGTTGACCTTTACCGGGAAATCGCCGGGGACAGTTCCGTCAGTGGGACGTGGCGGGATCTGGCTCGGCTGCTGGCCGTGATGCACGGTCTCGACGACGACGACCCCGCGGTCCTGGAGGCTGAGCTGGCGCCGCTTGCGGCGGCGGACAGCCCCTGGCGGTTCAGCGCGCGGGAAATGACGGGCCTGTTGGCGCTCAGGCAGGGCGATACGGAACGTGCCCGGACCCTGTTCGCCGAACTGGCCGATGCGCCGGACGCGCCGGCGGGCGTGCGCGCCCGCGCGGGCGAACTTGCGGCGCTTCTGAGCGAACGGGGCGGAGAATGATGGCACGACGGTTGATCAACGCCGCGACGGCCGCCGCTGTCGCGGCACTGCTCGGCGGCTGCGGCATGTTCGAGGAAGGCGGCTGGCTCGGCCCCGAGGAAGCGCCGCCCTTGCCTGGCGAGCGAATTTCCGTCCTGGAGCTTCAGCGCGGTCTCGAACCCGATCCCCGGGTGGCCGGGATCGCCGTCTCCCTTCCGCCGCCGGCGGCGGCGCCCGACTGGTCGCAGGCCGGCGGCCGGCCGAACCATGTCGGCGGGCATCCCGCCTTCGATTGGCCTGCCGAGCGGGTCTGGTCGACCGGTATCGGCGAAGGCTCGGGCGGTATCCCGCGCCTTCTGTCGTCCCCGATCGTGGCCGGCGGCCGGGTGTTCGCCTTCGATGCGGCCGGCAGCGTCTCCGCCATCGACCTGGCCAGCGGCCGCCGGCTCTGGCGTGTGCGGATGGCATCGCCCGAGGAAGACAGCGTTGTCCTGGGCGGCGGGGTGGCCTATGCGAACAACCTGCTTTTCGTCACGACGGGTTTCGGCGAAGTCCTCGCCGTCGATCCGGAGAATGGCGGCATGGTCTGGCGCACCGAGGTTTCGGCGCCCGTCCGCGCCGCGCCGACGGTCGAGGGCGGCCGCGTCTTCGTCGTCGGGATCGACAATCAGCTGACGGCTCTGGACGCCCGGACCGGCGAAGTTCTCTGGACACATGCCGGCATCATCGAGGATGCGGGCCTGCTCGGCGGCGCCAGCCCGGCGGCCGAGGCGGGGGTCGTGATCGCTCCCTATTCCTCGGGCGAGATCTTCGCGCTCAGGGCCGAAACGGGTCGGCAGCTCTGGTCCGACAGCCTAGCCGCGATCCGGAGGGTGGGCGCGCTCGCCAGCCTTGCCGACATCAGGGGATTGCCGGTCATCGACCGGGACATCGTCGTCGCCACGAGCCACAGCGGCCGGACTGCCGGCATCGACCTCAGGACCGGCGCCCGGATCTGGGAGCAGGATATCGGCGGGATCCATACTCCCTGGGTCGCCGGCGATTTCGTGTTCATGCTGACGAATGATGCGGAACTCGTTGCCCTTACCCGGAACGGGGGCGGCATCCGCTGGGTTACCCCGCTGCCGCGGTGGCGCAATCCGGAGAACCGGACCGGCCCGATCTCCTGGGCGGGGCCGGTGCTGGCCGGTGGCCAGCTGGTCGTCGTGGGCTCGACGGGGGAGGCGCTGCTGATCGATCCCGCCACAGGCAATTCCAGCGGCAGCTTCGATCTGCGTGGTGCCTCGAGCCTAGCCCCGGTGGTCGCCGACGGAATGCTCTTCGTCCTGAGCGACGACGGCACGCTGACCGCCTATCGCTGAACCGAAGGGTTATCAGGTCCGGTCCATGTCGTTCACCGTCGCCATCATCGGTCGCCCAAACGTCGGCAAGTCGACCCTGTTCAACCGCCTCGTCGGCAAGGCGCTGGCGCTGGTCGACGACACGCCCGGCGTGACCCGTGACCGTCGGGCAGGGCGCGGCCGGATCGGGCCGATCGAATTTACCGTCATCGATACGGCTGGGTTGGAGGAGGCGTTCGACGACTCCCTCGAGGGTCGGATGCGCCGGCAGACCGAGCGTGCCCTCGACGAGGCGGATGTCGCCCTGTTCCTGATCGATGCGCGGGCCGGCGTGACGCCGCTCGACAAGCATTTTGCCCAGTGGCTGCGGCGGGGCCGGACGCCGGTCGTCCTGGTCGCCAACAAGGCCGAGGGGCGCGCCGGCATGGGCGGGCTGTACGAGGCGTTCGAGCTCGGCTTCGGGGAGCCGATCGCCCTGTCCGCGGCTCACGGCGACGGCATGGCCGATCTTGCAGAAGCCCTCCTGCCCTTCGTCCGCGAGGACGGGCAGGAGGGGGCGGGCGAGGACCCCGAGCCGGAGGAGGTCGGCGACGAAGATCGTCCGATGACCGAGGAGGAGGAGGCCGAGGCCGCCGCCCGGGCCGAAGCGGAAGCCGCCGCGCGGCCGATTCAACTCGCCATCGTCGGTCGGCCGAATGTCGGCAAGTCGACGCTGCTCAATGCCCTGATCGGCGAGGATCGCGTCCTGACCGGACCCGAGCCCGGCGTCACCCGGGACGCCATTTCGGTCGAATGGTCCTGGAAGGACCATCCGATTCGCCTGGTCGATACGGCCGGGCTTCGGCGGCGTGCCCGCGTCACTGACAAGCTCGAGCGCCTGTCGGTCGCCGACACGCTGAACGCCGTGCGCCTTGCCCATGTGGTCGTCCTGGTCCTGGATGCCGATGCCGTCCTCGACAAGCAGGATCTGACGATCGCCCGCCATGTCATCGAGGAGGGGCGGGCGCTCGTCGTCGCCGTCAACAAATGGGACAAGGTCGAGGACCCGAAGGAGGTGCTCGGCCGCCTGAGAGACCGGCTGCAGACATCCTTGCCCCAGGTGCGGGGCGTGCCCGCGCTGACGATATCCGCCATACGCGGGCTGCGGCTCGACAAGCTGATGGACACGGTCCTGGACATCTACCGCGTCTGGAATCGCCGGGTCCCGACGTCGCGGCTGAACCGGTGGCTGGCGGCGGTCCTGGAAGCCCATCCGCCCCCGGTCGTGCAGGGACGGCGGATCAAGCTGCGCTACATGACCCAAGTGAAGAGTCGGCCGCCGACCTTCGCGCTCTGGACCTCGCTTCCCGAGGATCTGCCGGAAGCCTACACGCGCTATCTGATCAACGGCCTGCGGGAAACCTTCGATCTAGCCGGCGTGCCGATCCGGATTCTTCTCCGCAAGGGCCGGAACCCCTATGCCGGACGCGCCGATCGAAGTCGATAATCGGACTTATTAAATGTCGGCGTCTGCATTGCGCTTGACGCATGCGCGCTTTGCATTGCCGCGGGTCGAAACCGGGCGAGGGTAGTACTATCTTTAGGACACCTGATGGTCAGGTAATTTCGTTTGGCCGGAAATCGGGATGCTCCTCCCCTTCGATCCCGGCGCTGTCTTCTGAAGCGCGGCCAAACGTTGTTAAACCGCGCCCGAATGTCTCCTCCCCATTCGGGCGCGGTTTCTTTTTTCCGAAATTCGTCAGGTGCGGTTTTTGCAGGCCGCCGGGGCTCAGCCCCCGGGGCGGGCGATTACGATCGTGCCGGTATCCGTAAATGCCGGCTCCGCCAGTCGGACGAAGGCGTCCGTGATCTCGTCCGGATGCGGGTGGCGCATCGGATCCTCGCCCGGGAATCCCTTGGCCCTCATCGCGGTCCGGACGGTTCCGGGATCGATCAGGTTGACCCGGATATTCCCGGTCCTTTGAGTCTCCGCCGCATAGAGGCGGACCATCATCTCCAGCCCCGCCTTGCTTACGGCATAGGCGCCGAAGAACGGCACGACCTCCCGTGCCACGCCGGACGTGACGAAGATCGCCCGCCCGGCGTCCGACGCGCGGAGCAGTGGGTCCATCGACCGAATCAGGCGGTAGTTCGAGGTCAGGTTCAAATCGATGGCCTGGTGCCAGTCCTTGGGGTCGCTGTAGGCGACGGGGCCGAGCGCTCCGAGCGTCGCCGCGTTCCCGACCAGGATGTCGAGGCGCCCGAATCGTTCGAAGATCGACCGGCCCAGGACGTCGATTTGATCGTGCTGAGCAAGATCGACGGGGACCAGGGTGGCGCGTCCGCCGCCGGTGCGAATCGCGTCGTCCACTTCCTCGAGTGCGCCGACTGTCCGGGCAGCCAGGATCACATGGGCGCCTTCGGCCGCGTAACGCCGGGCAACCGCGGCTCCGATGCCGCGCGAGGCGCCGGTGACGAGGGCGATCCGGCCTTCCAGCCGGCGTGAGGATTTGGTGGAAGTCATCGATGCTGGTCTGTCGGATGTTATGGCAGGATCGCTCCCGAGGGCGGGGGAGAAGGCAGGGACGGTCGTCCTCGGAACGCCTCTCCTGTCGGCCGGGTGAACATGGGTGCGGCGGTCAGGCCCGCTTTTCGGCCAGAAGCGACACCTGCGCCTGGCGGGAGGCGAATTCCCGGTCGGGGAGCGCCGTCGGATATTCGCCGCTGAAGCAGGCATCGCAGAATTGCGGCTGGGCGGGATCCCGGCCCGGTTCGCCCATCGCGCGATAGAGCCCGTCCAGCGAGATGAACGCCAGGCTGTCCACACCGATGAGGTCGGCCATTTCGGCGACGGAGTAGTTGTGGGCCAGGAGCTTCTCCTGCGCCGGGGTATCGATCCCGTAATAGCAGGGGTGGGCGGTCGGCGGGCTGGAGATGCGCATGTGCACCTCCTTCGCCCCGGCCTGGCGGACCATCTGCACGATCTTCTTCGATGTCGTGCCGCGAACGATCGAATCGTCGACCAGGATCACCCGCTTGCCTTCGATCATCCGGCGATTGGCGTTGTGCTTCAGCTTCACGCCCAGGTGGCGGATCTGATCCGTGGGCTCAATGAAGGTCCGGCCGACGTAATGGTTCCGGATAATGCCCAGCTCGAACGGGATCCCGCTTTCCGCAGCGAAACCCAGCGCCGCCGGTACGCCGCTGTCGGGCACGGGAATGACGATGTCGGCCGCCGCCGGCGCCTCGCGGGCAAGCTCGGCCCCGATGCGCTTGCGGGCCTCGTAGACGCTCGTCCCCTCGACCACGCTGTCCGGCCGGGCGAAATAGACGTACTCGAACACGCAGAGGCGCCGCCGGCCCGGCTGGAAGGGTTTGAGGCTGGTAACGCCCCGATCGTCCAGCACGACCATTTCGCCCGCCTCGATGTCGCGGACATATTCGGCGCCGATGATGTCGAGCGCGCAGGTTTCCGAGGCCAGGATGTAGCTGGTGCCGCCCGCCGTCGCCAGCTTACCCAGGACCAGGGGGCGGACGCCCAGGGGATCGCGCACGCCGATCACGCCGGTGTCGGAGAGAGCGACCAGGGAGTAGGCGCCCTCGATCTGGCGCAGGGCCTCCACCATGCGGTCGAGCACGCTGCCGCCCCGGCTCGTCGCCATCAGGTGGACGATGACCTCGGTGTCCGTCGTCGACTGGAAAAGGCAGCCGCGCCGGACGAGCTGCCGCCGGAGCTGATAGGCGTTGGTCAGGTTGCCGTTATGCGCGATGGCGAAGCCGCCGAACTCGAAATCGGCGAAGAGCGGTTGGACGTTCCGCAGAAGCGTCGCACCGGTCGTCGCATAGCGGTTATGGCCGATCGCCGCGTGGCCGGCCAACAGGGAGATTACCGACTCGCTCGAGAAATTGTCGCCGACCTGGCCCAGCGCGCGATGGGCGTTGAAGCGTTCGCCGTCGAAGCTGACGATGCCGCACGCCTCCTGACCGCGGTGCTGCAGGGCATGGAGCCCCAGAGCCGTATGGGCTGCTGCTTCGGGATGGCCGTAGATCCCGAATACGCCACATTCCTCCCTGAGCTTGTCGCCGTCGGGACCGGTGAATTCGAAGGGATTTGTTGTGAGCATGTCTAGCCCGATAGGCCCGTTGCCGGGCGGGTGATGTTGCGGGGCCGCTACCGCATGTTCTCGATCAGGCGGTTCATCTGATCGCGCTGCGGCTGGTTATAGCCTGCCTCGTCCTCCGGCGCATCCTCATTCGGCATGCCTTGCGGCGCCGGCGCCGGCCGGGACGGGCTGAGCTGCGGAGTGATCTCCTGTATCATCTGGACCGCATCGGCGCCCCTTTCGACCTGATCGCGTGCCGTATCGATCTGCCGGAAGCCTTCGTCCAGCCTGTCGTCCGGCACCAACTGGCGCAGCACGTCCGCCCCGCGGGAAAGCCAGGGTTCGCTCCGCGCCTCCCGGATCCAGGCCGGCCGCTGATCCGGTTCCGGATAGAAATAGACCACCAGCAGATAGGCCAGGCTGACGAGGACCGCGCCCCGCAGCAGCCCGAACAGGAAGCCGAGGGATCGGTCGACCGCATTCACGGCGGATCCGCGCACGCCCTTCGCGATGTAGTGACTGACAGCCGACAGCGCAATGAGGGTGACGACGAATATCCCGACGCCGGTCACGACATCGGCCAGAAGCTCGATGGAGATGTACTGGCGCATGAACCAGGTCGTCTGCGGAAAGGCCCAGATCGTCACCAGAGCCGCGCCGACCCAGCCGGCGATCGACAGCACCTCGCGCACGAAGCCGCGCAGGAAGGCAAGAAGAGCCGACAGGAGAAGGATGAGGATTACGGCGATGTCGCCCGAACTGATCGGCAGATTTTCCAAACTTCCGATTCCACTCTAATCGCCGGCCCGGCTTCGGGCGGGCAAGTCACCGAACAGAGGCAGGAGTTGTCCGAGATGGGCAATCTCGCGCAAAGCCAGCCCGCCATTCAAGCCTGCGCTGCTCTTGGCACCTGGGCGGACCCGGCGGACCGGAAGAATCGCCTGACCGAAGCCGAGCTTTGCGGCTTCCTTCAGCCGGCTTTCTGTCTGGCTCACCGGCCGGACCTCGCCGGAAAGCCCGATCTCGCCGAAGACGACGGCATCGCCCGGCACCGGCTCTCCGCTCAGCGAGGAAAGCAGTGCCGTCGCGACGGCGAGATCGGCAGCCGGTTCGGCGATCCTGAGCCCGCCTGCGACGTTCAGGTAGACGTCGTTCATGCCGATCGCGACGCCGCACCGCGCCTCGAGCACCGCCAGGATCATGGCCAGCCGTGCCGAATCCCATCCGACCACCGCCCGCCGCGGCGTGCCGAGCGGGGACGGCGCAACCAGGGCCTGGATTTCGACCAGCACCGGGCGGGTACCCTCCAGCCCGGCGAAGACAGCCGCGCCCGAGACGTCCCCGAGGCCAGACGCCCGCCGGTCCGCAAGGAACAGTTCCGACGGGTTCGGCACCTCGATCAGGCCGGCCTCGCTCATTTCGAAGACGCCGATTTCGTCGGTGGCCCCGAAGCGGTTCTTGACCCCGCGCAGGATGCGGAACTGGTGGCTGCGCTCCCCCTCGAAATAGAGGACGGCGTCGACCATGTGCTCCAGTACGCGGGGGCCCGCGATCGCTCCCTCCTTGGTGACGTGTCCGACCATGAGGAGCGAGATGCCGCGCCGCTTGGCGACCCGGATCAACTCGGCTGCCGAGGCGCGGACCTGGGCGACCGTTCCGGGCGCGCTGTCCAGCGCATCGACATACATGGTTTGGATCGAATCGATGACGACGACGGAAGGCGCATCGCGACCGTCCAGGGTCGCGACGATGTCGCGGACACTGGTCGCGGCGGCCAGGCGCACCGCGGCGCCGCCGAGGCCCAGCCGGGTGGCCCGCATCCGGACCTGCTCGACCGCCTCTTCGCCCGAGATGTACGCGACCGGCGTTTCGGCCGCCAATCGGCACACGACCTGGAGAAGCAGCGTGGACTTGCCGATTCCGGGATCGCCGCCGATCAGCACGGCCGAGCCGGGAACCAGCCCGCCGCCGGTCACCCGGTCGAACTCGGCGATGCCGGTGGCGCGCCGGGGCGCCTCGGGGGAAATGGTGTCGAGCCCGACGAATTCGAGACGGCGCCCCTGGCCCTTGCCCAGGCCTTTCGGGGCGGCGTCGGGGATCGGCTCCTCGACGATGCTGTTCCATTCGAGGCAGCTTTCGCACCGGCCGGCCCATCTGGCCGTCACGGCGCCACAGTTCTGACAGACGTAGCGGGAAGTGGCGCGGGCCAACGGTCGTCCTTCCGGCTGACGGGGACAGGTCCGGAGCGGCCGGGTCGGCAGCCCCGGCCCGGTCCGTCATTCAGGGGGCCATCATCGGGATATCGCGGAAAAGCTCAAGTGCCGTGAGAAGGGGCGCCGTCCTCTCGCGGCCGCCGGAACGCGTCAGAGTGCCCTGACCTGCATCTCGATCGGGCCCTCGGCCCGTCCGTGAACGAACTGGTCGACGTAAGGGTTGCCGGAGGCGTCGATCGAATCGGCGGGTCCAGACCACAGGATCCGGCCCTGGTAGATCATGGCGATGCGGTCCGCGATCTTGCGGGCGCTCGCCATGTCGTGGGTGATGGTGAGCGCGGTCGCGCCGAGGTCGCGGACGCATTTGATGATCAGATTGTTGATCACGTCCGCCATGATCGGGTCGAGGCCGGTGGTCGGCTCGTCGAAGAAGATGATCTCGGGCTCGGTCGCGATGGCGCGCGCCAGAGAGACCCGCTTCTGCATCCCGCCCGACAGCTCCGCCGGATAGAGGTCGCCCACATCGGGTCCGAGCCCGACCGCCGCCAGCTTCTCCAGCGCCTTCTCCTTGGCCGCCTTGCGTGGCACCGAGCGGCCCTGAATCAGGCCGAAGGCCACGTTCTCCCAGACCGGCAGGCTGTCGAACAGCGCCGATCCCTGGAACAGCATCCCAAACCGGTTCATGAGCGCAATGCGCTCGCCGCCCCGCATCCCGACGGTTTCCTGGCCGTCGATGACGATGCTCCCGGAATCCGGCTGCAGGAGCCCGAGGATGCATTTCAGCAACACCGACTTCCCGGTTCCCGATCCGCCGATCACGACCAGGCTTTCCCCGCCGCCGACATCGAGGTCGATGCCCTGGAGCACGCGCTTCGTGCCGAAGCTCTTGGTGACGCCCTGCAGGCGGATCTTGGGGGTCGCCGTCGTCATCGCGCGAAGAACAGCTCGGTGATGCCGTAGTTGAAGATGAGGATCAGGATCGACGCGGAAACCACCGCGTTGGTCGTGGCCGCACCGACACCCTGCGCGCCGCCCCGCGAATGGTAGCCGTGGTAGCAGCCCATGAGCGCGATCAGGAAGCCGAAGACCGCCGCTTTGACCAGCCCCGAGACCACGTCGACCGTCTCCAGATACTGCCAGGATGACGACAGGTAGGAAGCGGCGTTGAAGTCCAGCTTGTAGACGCCGACCAGGAAGCCGCCGAAGACGCCGATCAGGTCGGCCACTACGACGAGGCAGGGCAGCATCACGAGCCCGGCCAGAAGACGCGGCGCGACCAGGTATTTCATGGGGCTGGTCGAAAGGGCGGTCAGGGCGTCGATCTGCTCGGTAACGCGCATCGTGCCGATCTCAGCCGCCATCGCCGCACCGATGCGGCCGGCGACCATGAGCCCGCCCAGTACCGGTCCGAGTTCCCGCGTCACGGAAAGGACCACGACCGTGGCGACGGCACTTTCGGCATTGAAGCGGGCGAAGCCGGTGAAGCTCTGCAGCGCCAGGACCATGCCCGTGAACAACGCGGTCAGCCCGACGACCGGTAGGGAATAGTAGCCGATGTCGATGATCTGGCGGCCGATCAGGCGCGGGTAGAATGGCGGCCGCACGCAGTGCGACAGTGCGACGGCGGTAAAGATGACCAGCCGTCCGACACCGGCGAGGAAATTCAGGAAGGTGCGGCCGACCGCCGCCAGGAAGCTCATTGCGGCCCGCCGACGTGCCGCCGCGCGTACCGGCGCCCCAGCGAAGTCAGGATCTCGTATCCGATCGTCCCCGCTTCCGAGGCGACCTGGTCGGGCGTGCGGTGAGGGCCGATGACTTCGGCCAGGGTGCCCGGGTGCACGGCGCCGTCCGGCAGGCGGGTGATATCCACTGTGATCAAATCCATCGAAACTCTGCCGATGACCGGAGCTTCCTGCTCCCCGAACCAGACGCTTCCCGCCCCGCTCAGGCTCCGCAGGTAGCCGTCGGCGTAACCCACTGCAATTGTGGCGATTCTCGTGCCCGGGGAGACCGGGTGCGTGGCACCGTAGCCAACGGTCCCGGTACTGTCAATGTGACGGACCTGAAGGACGCGTGCGTCTAGACGGACCGTCCGGGCCATCGGATTGCCCGTCTCCGGCGTCGGATTGATCCCGTAGAGGGCGCAGCCGGGCCGCGCCAGATCGAAATGGAACTGCGCGCCGCGGAAGATGCCCGACGAATTGGCAAGCGAGGCCCGGGCGGGCGGTAGGCGATCGAGGGCCGACCGGAAGCGGTCGCGCTGGACGCCGGGCAGGGGCGAATCCACCTCGTCCGCCGTCGCCAGATGGCTGAGATATCCGAGAAGCTCGAGATCGCCGAGCGGGGAGGGGTCGGCGATCAGGGCGGCAACTTCGGCGGGGCCAAGGCCCAGCCGGTTCATGCCGGTGTCGATATGGACGAAGGCGGGAAGCCGCTTCTGCTGCTGCCGGCAGAACGCTGCCCATTCGGCGATCGCGCCGGCATGGTTCAGGACCGGCGCCAACCGGTGCTGGGCATAGTCGGCCGCGCAGCCCGGCATCAGCCCGTTGAGGATCCCGATCGTCGCCTCCGGTAGCAGGGCGCGCAGGGTGATACCCTCTTCCAGATGCGCAACGAAGAACGTCCGCGCCCCGGCCGCGGACAGAGCCGGCGCGACCTGCACCATGCCGAGCCCGTAGGCGTCGGCCTTCAGGACGGCGGCGCATTCCGCCGGAGCCACCCGTTCGCTCAGCAGGCGGTAGTTGGCCGCGACCGCGTCCAGGTCGATGGTCAGGATGGCGCCGGCTCTCGCTTCTGCGGGCGTTGAGGATGTGGTCATGGGACTCGGTCGTTGACGTGGTGGCTGGTGCGCGGGCGGCGCCGTACTTTCGGGGTAGGGGCTAGACCTCGGCGTCGTCGTATCGGCGCTCCAGGTTCGAGAAGCGCGTGAAGGACCCTTCGAAGTGAAGCTTGACGGTTCCGGTCGGGCCGTGACGCTGCTTGCCGATGATCACCTCTGCCAGGTTGTGAACGCGCTCCATCTCCGCCTGCCATTCGGCGTGCTCGGGCGTTCCCTCGTTCGGCTCCCGCTTCGACACGTAGTAGGCGTCGCGATAGACGAACATGACGACGTCGGCGTCCTGCTCGATCGACCCGGATTCGCGCAGGTCCGCCAGCTGCGGACGCTTGTCCTCCCGCTGCTCGACCGCGCGGGAGAGCTGGGAGAGCGCCAGCACCGGCACATCCAGGTCCTTCGCGATCATCTTGAGGCCGCGGGTGATCTCCGAGATCTCCTGGACGCGGTTGTCGGTGCGCTGCGTGCCGCTCGGCCGCATGAGCTGAAGATAGTCGACGACGATCAGCCCCAGATCGTGCTGCCGCTTGAGCCTCAGGGCCCGCGTCCGCATGTTGGTGATCGTCAGCCCGGCCGTGTCGTCGACATAGATCGGCATCTGCCGAAGGGTCTGGGCCGCTTCGACGAGGCGGGGGAAGTCCGACCGCTTCATGTCGCCCTTCCGGATCTTCTCGGAGGCGATTTCCGCCTGGTCCGACAGGATACGCAGGGCGAGCTGTTCTGACGACATTTCCAGCGAGAAGAACGCCACGACCGCGCCCTCCTTTCCGCCGGACGCGAAATAGGCCTTGGCGGCATTGAACGCCATGTTCGTCGCGAGCGCCGTCTTTCCCATGGCCGGGCGTCCGGCCAGGATGAGGAGGTCGCTGCGCTGCAGGCCGCCGAGCATCCGGTCCAAATCGACGAGCCCGGTCGTGACGCCGGTCAGGCTGGTGTCGCGGTTGAGCGCCTTGCTCGCGCTGTCGATCGTCCGGTCGATGATCGTGCTGAAATGCTCGTAGTCCTTCCGGAAGTCGCCCTCGTTGGCGAGCCGATAGAGCTTTTCCTCCGCGTTGCGGATCTGGTCCTCGGGGGCGAGGTCCAGATCATGGCGGTAGGCCTCGTTGACCGTCTCCTCGCCGATGGAGATCAGCTGCCGGCGGACATGGAGGTCGAAGATGGTTCGCGCATAGTCTTCGACGTTCAGTACGGAGACGATGCTTCCGGCCAGTTCGGCCAGGTAGCGCGCGCCGCCGATGGCCTGCAGGTCCCCGTCCTGTTCGAACAGCGCCTTCAGCGTCACGGGGTCGGCGACCCGCAGCTGCTCGCGCAGGCGCAGGCAGGCCGCATAGATGCGGCCGTTCGCCGGGATGTAGAAATGTTCGGGCTTGAGGAAGTCCGAGACGCGGTCGAGCGCCTCGTTGTTGATCAGGATCGCTCCCAGCAGCGCCTGCTCGGCCTCCTCGTTGGACGGCATGGTCCGATAGGTCGGCTGGGGCGCGCTGTCGCCGACCAGATGGAGGGGCGGCGGGTCTGAATGAAACGGTTCCATGGCGACGAACCTAGCAAACCCGGCGGCGGCCCGGGGACGCAAATTTCCACCGGGCAGCCATGGCCGGGCGCGAACGGCGGTCGGCCGGGCGTTTCCCGGCCGACGCAGACGTCATGTCACGCGGCGATCTCCTGTCGGCGGCGCTGCAGCCGTTCCGACTCGCCGATATAGTCGCGAGTGAGCGGGACCGCACCGACCGACTTCGCCAGCTGGATCTGGAAGACCATCATGCCATTGTAACGGAAGCTGACCTCGCTTCCGGCAAGATAGAACTCCCACATCCGGCAGAATCGTTCGTCGTAAATGCCGGCGACCTTGTCCCAATGGGCCAGGAACCGTTCCCGCCAGTGCCGCAGGGTCTCCGCGTAATGGAGCCTCAGGATCTCGATATCCGTGACGATCAGGCCATTGCGCTCGATCACCGGCAGAACTTCGGACAGGGCAGGGATGTAGCCGCCGGGGAAGATGTATTTCCGGATCCAGGGATTGGTCGTGCCGGGCCCGTCCCAGCGGCCGATCGAATGCAGCAGCATCACGCCGTCGTCGGTCAGCAGGTCGCGGACCTTGGCGAAGAACTTCGGATAGTGCGGCACGCCCACATGCTCGAACATGCCGACCGAAACGATCCGGTCGAACTTGCCGGTCAGCAGCCGGTAGTCCTGCAGCCGGAACTGGACCTTCTGGTCCAGGCCGGCTTCTGCGGCCCGCCTTTGCGAGACCGCGAGCTGCTCCTTGGACAGGGTCACGCCGGTCACGTTGCCGGCACCGGCCTGGGCCAGGTAGAGGCCCATGCCGCCCCAGCCGGAGCCGATGTCCAGGACCTTCTGGCCGGGCTTCAGCAGCAGCTTGGCGGCGATGTGGCGCTTCTTGGCGAGCTGCGCCTCGTCCAGCGTGGCGTCCGGCGTTTCGAAATAGGCGCAGGAGTATTGCCGGTCCTGGTCCAGGAACAGGCTGTAGAGTTCGTCCGACAGATCGTAATGGTGGGCGACGTTGCGCTGCGCCCGCGTCATCGGATTGAACTGCTGGAAGAACCGGAACATGAGGCCGAGGCGGCGGCGGAAGCCGCCGAGCGCCGAAACCTCCCCGGTTCCGAGATTGGAGCAGAGAAGGTCGAGCAGGTCGTAGACGCTTCCCTTCTCGATCGTGAGTGCGCCGTCCATGTAGGCTTCGCCCAGCGCGAGATAGGGATTGAGGAAGAGGCGGCGTGCGACGGCCGAGTCGCGCAGGGTTATGGCGACATCCGGCTCGCGCCCGGGGTCCCCGAAACGATGCGAACGCCCCTGATGATCGACGACTAGAAGACAGCCCCGTTTGATCAGCCGGTCCAGAAGACCCGCAAGCAACATCATCCGCCTCCGTTGATTCTTTGGCGAAACGGGCCGGTTCGGAAATCCCGGCCTTCGACCGATGACCTGCAATTACAGCACCGCATTTGGCGTGCTGTAAACATTTGTAGCTGAAGTGCTCGCGGGCGGCGCCGGCAAGGCTGATACGCGCTTTTGAGGAGTTGCCTTTCCTGGCGGATGACTTCCTGGTCGGTCACACCGGTCATCGGCTCCAAATGAAGGAGGCGCGGCCCTTGCGGACCGCGCCTCCCTTCAATACTGGAGCGCTGAGGAAGCTCAGGCTTCGGTGCTTTCGCCTTCGGCCGGTGCTTCGACTTCCTCCACGGCCTCGGTCTCCTCGCGGGTGACCATGCCGCCGCGCTGAGCCTGCAGCTCCGCTTCCTCGGGGGACCGGGCGACATTGACCTTGACGGTGGCGCTCACCTCCGGATGCAGGCGGACGCGGACGTCGAACAGCCCCAGCGACTTGATCGGATGCTCGATCTGGACCTGGGTGCGGTCGACGGTGAACCCGGCCTGGGTCAGACCTTCGGCGATGTCGCGGGCCGACACCGAACCATAGAGCTGGCCACCCTCGCCGGCCTGTCGGATGACGACGATCGTGACGCCGTCGATCTTGGCGGCGACCTGCTGGGCTTCTTCGCGCTTCTTGAGGTTGATCGCCTCAAGCTGGGCCCGCTGGTTCTCGAAATAGGCGAGATTGGCCTTGGTCGCCCGCAGTGCCTTCTTCTTCGGCAGCAGGTAGTTCCGCGCGTAGCCCGGGCGGACCTTCACGACCTGGCCCATCTGGCCGAGATTCTCGACGCGCTCGAGCAGGATGATTTCCATGATGGCTTCTCCTGTCGTCCCGCGTTACTGCACGATGTAGGGCAGAAGAGCGAGGAAGCGCGCACGCTTGATGGCGCGGGCGAGCTCACGCTGCTTCTTCGCCGAGACCGCGGTGATGCGACTCGGAACGATCTTGCCCCGTTCGGACACGAAGCGGCTCAGCAGCTTCACGTCCTTGTAGTCGATCTTCGGGGCGCCTTCGCCCGAGAACGGGCAGGTCTTGCGCCGGCGAAAGAACGGACGGCGGGCCTGGGCTGCGCTCATTCCTCATCTCCCTTGGTCTGGCGGGTCTCGCGATCGGCACGATGGGCGCCCCGGTCACCCCGGTCGCCACGATCACCACGGCGGTCGCCGTCGCGGCCGCGGCTCTGCATCATGGCCGACGGACCTTCCTCGAGCGCCTCGACGCGGATGGTCATGTTGCGCAGGATGTCCTCGTTGAGGCCCATCTGGCGCTCCATCTCCGCAACCGCGGGATAGGGCGCGTCCACGTTCATGAGAACATAGTGGCCCTTGCGGTTCTTCTTGATCCGGTAGGCGAGGCTCTTCAGCCCCCAGTACTCGGTCTTGGTGACCTTGCCGCCGCCCTCGGCGAGGACGTTGGCGAATGTTTCGGCCAGGGCTTCCACCTGGGTGGACGGAATGTCCTGGCGTGCGATGAACACGCACTCGTAAAGCGGCATTCTTGTACTCCTTACGGCTGTTCCATGGCACGGCGCTGCGTCGGTTCGGGGACCCGTCCGATCAGCCGCCCGCGCCTAGCCGGCCGGATGCCACGGCCGGCAAGGAGCTTGGATGAAGGCGCGCACTATACAGAAAGGTCCTGCCTGCGCAAGAGGGAGGGGCAGGCGGCATCGGTCCTTGCGTCCGGACGGACGCGCGCGGGCCGATCGGGCGGCCAACGCCGGCGGGCATGACCCGTTCATGACATATCGCCCGAGCGGGCGACAGGCGCGCTTGCAGGGGCGCACGCGCAATGGTCCTATTCCCATGAGGGCCGCCAGGGGCGGGAAGAGGAACGGCCTGTCCCGGAGGCGGCGCAGGACGGAGCGGCTCGATGGAATTCCGGTTCATTGGGTGCGGCGACGCATTCGGTAGCGGGGGGCGGTTCAATACCTGCTTTCTCGTCCGAGGCGAGGCGTCCACCTTCCTTATAGACTGCGGTGCGACGTCGCTGGTCGCGATGCGGCAGCAGGACGTCGATCCCGGCTGCGTCGACGCGGTCTTCGTCAGCCATCTGCACGGGGACCATTTCGGCGGCCTGCCTTTTTTGATCCTCGATGCCCAGTTTGTCGGGCGGAGGACCCGCCCGCTGGTGATCGCCGGGCCGCCTGGCATCGAGCGGCGCCTGGAGGACGCGACGGAGGTCCTCTATCCCGGCTTCTGGCGGGCCGAGCGCGGCTTCGAGCTCCGCATCGTGGAACTGGAGGCGGAGATGGAGCGGGAGATCGCGGGGGCGCGGGTGACGCCCTATCCGGTCAGGCATTTCTCGGGCGCGCCGTCCTATGCCCTGCGAATCGTGGCGGACGGCCGCGTCCTTTCCTATTCCGGAGACACGGAATGGGTGGACGTCCTGGTCGAGGCCTCGCGGGACGCCGATCTGTTCGTGTGCGAGTGCAATGGCTTCGAGGCGCCGGTCCGCTCCCACCTGAACCTGACGACCCTGCGGGAGAAGCGGTCGCTGCTGACGGCCAAGCGTCTTATTCTGACCCATCTCGGGCCGCAGATGCTGGCCCATCGGGACGAGGTCGAGATAGAGCAGGCCTTCGACGGAAAAGTCGTCGAACTTTGAGCGGAGCGCAGCCGGCAATGCGGCCCGATGTCGTGCCGAAGGCGGTGAAGCTTGACTTGGCGACTGCCGCGGGTATCACTTGCGGCCGTTTTTCGGACCGCTGATAGGAAAGTTGATGACGCGCGCATTCGTGTTTCCTGGACAGGGCAGCCAGGCGGTCGGCATGGGCAAGGAACTCGCCGAGACCTCTGCGACGGCCCGCCACGTCTTCCAGGAAGTGGACGAGGCGCTGGGGCAGAACCTGTCGGGGCTGATGTTCGAAGGCGATGCCGAGACGCTGACCCTGACGGAAAATGCGCAGCCGGCGCTGATGGCGGTCTCGATCGCGGTCCTGCGGACATTGGAAGAGACGACCGGGCTTCGCGTCGACCAGATGGCGTCCTTCGTCGCCGGCCACAGCCTGGGCGAATATTCGGCGCTCGCCGCCACGGGCGCGTTCAGCCTGGCGGATACGGCGCGGCTGCTCAAGCTCCGCGGCCGCGCCATGCAGGAGGCGGTCCCGGTCGGGGTGGGGGCAATGGCGGCCCTGCTCGGTCTCGATCTGGCGGAGGCTCAGGAGATCGCGGCCGAAGCGGCTCAGGGCGAGATCTGCACGGCCGCCAACGACAATGCTCCGGGCCAGGTCGTGGTGAGCGGGCACAAGGCGGCGGTCGAGCGGGCGGTCGCGATCGCCTCCCGGCGCGGTGCCAAGCGCTCCGTCATGCTGCCGGTGAGCGCGCCATTCCATTGCCCTCTAATGGCGCCGGCCGCGGCCGTGATGGCGGATGCCCTGGCCCAGGTCGACATCCGCAGGCCGTCGGTGCCCCTGGTTGCCAATGTGACGGCCAGCGCCGTCACGGATCCGGTCGATATCCGCCGCCTGCTGGTCGAGCAGGTGACCGGGGCCGTTCGCTGGCGCGAGAGCGTTCTCTTCATGCGTGCCCATGGCGTGGCCGAGCTTGTCGAGCTGGGGGCCGGCAAGGTCCTGACCGGGCTTGCCAAGCGCATCGACCGCGAACTCGCCGCCCGAGCGGTCGGTACGCCTTCGGACATCGAAGCCCTGCCCGTCGCTTGACGCGATCGGCAGTCAAGATCTAGGGGAAGACGCCCATGTTCGACCTGACCGGCAAATCCGCTCTCGTAACCGGAGCCAGCGGCGACATTGGCCGTGCCATCGCCGAAACGCTTCATGCCCGTGGCGCCGCCGTGGCGCTGTCGGGAACGCGGGAAGGGCGGCTGCGCGAAGTGGCCGAAGAGATCGGCCGTGCGGGCGGCAGCGAGCGCATCCATGTCGTGCCCGGCGATCTTTCGAAGGCGGAAGGGGCCGAGGCGGTTGCGCGAGCCGCGGAAGAGGCCATGGGCCAGATAGACATCCTCGTCAACAATGCCGGCATGACGCGGGACAATCTCGCGATGCGATTGAAGGACGAGGATTTCATCGAGGTTCTGGAGGTCAATCTCGTCTCGGCGTTCCGCCTCTCGCGGGCGTGCATCCGGGGCATGATGAAGCGTCGCTGGGGCCGGATCGTCGGCATTACCTCGGTGGTGGCCTTCGTCGGAAATCCGGGGCAGGCGAACTATGCCGCCTCGAAGGCCGGGATGGTCGGCATGACCAAGAGCTTGGCGGCCGAACTGGCCTCCAGGAACGTTACCGTCAACTGCGTGGCTCCCGGCTTCATCGCCAGCGCCATGACCGACGTCCTGACGGACGAGCAGAAGAACAGGATCACCGCGAGCATCCCGTCGGGCCGCCTCGGCAGCCCGAAGGACATCGCGGCTGGCGTCGCCTATCTCGTCAGCGAGGAGGCGGCTTACGTCACCGGTCAGACATTGCACATCAATGGCGGAATGGCCATGCTCTAGCATCGGCCGCATGGGGCGGCGAAGGGTCCGGTCACGCTGGCATCGCCCAACCATGTGTGTTATGTGACGCCCGAAATTGCCCGGTCGTCCCGTCTGGTGTTCGCGTTGAAACCGGGACCTCCCCAATAAGTCTAAGTAGTCGAAAGGCCAGAACAATGAGTGATGTCGCCGAGCGCGTTAAGAAGATCGTTGTGGAGCACCTTGGCGTCGAGGAGTCCAAGGTGACCGAGACGGCCAGCTTTATCGACGATCTGGGCGCGGACAGCCTCGATACCGTCGAATTGGTCATGGCGTTCGAGGAAGAATTCGGCGTCGAGATTCCCGATGACGCCGCGGAAAAGATCATGACCGTGAAGGACGCGATCGACTTTATCCAGGCCAACACGGCCGGGTAATTCCAGGCGAGCCCGGGGCACGTTCCGCAAGGAACGTGCAGGCCCTTTCCGGGAAACAGTTCGAGGAGCAGTATGCGACGCGTCGTGGTAACCGGCCTGGGCATGGTCACGCCCCTGGGCATGGGTGTGGAAACCAACTGGCGGCGGTTGGTCAATGGCGAGTCCGGCATCAGCGCCATCGAGCGCTTCGATGTTTCGGACCTGCCGTCGAAGATCGCGGGACAGGTGCCTCGGGGCGAATCCGGGTCTGGCCTCTGGCATCCGGCGGATTTCGTGCCGTCCAAGGAAATCCGGAAGAATGACGAGTTCATTCTGTTCGCGATGGCGGCGGCCCGCGAGGCGATCGAGAACTCCGGCTGGGTTCCGGAAAGCGACGAGGATCGCGAGCGGACCGGCGTGATGATCGGGTCCGGCATCGGCGGTCTGCAATGGATCTCCGAAGGCCAGATGACGCTCCACGAGCGGGGACCGCGACGGATGTCGCCGTTCTTCATTCCGGCGGCCCTGATCAACCTGGCTTCCGGGCAGGTTTCCATCCAGTACGGCTTCCGGGGGCCGAACCATGCGGTGGTCACCGCCTGTTCGACCGGGGCGCATGCCATCGGCGACGCCGCCCGGCTGATCATGCTGGACGACGCCGACGTGATGGTCGCCGGCGGTGCGGAAGCGGCCGTCTGCCGCCTCGGCATCGCGGGTTTCGCCGCAGCGCGGGCCCTGTCCACGGGCTACAACGACACGCCGGAACGGGCGTCCAGGCCCTATGACAAGGGACGCGACGGCTTCGTGATGGGTGAGGGCTCGGGCGTCCTCGTCCTCGAGGAGCTGGAGCACGCCAAGCGCCGCGGGGCGACGATTTATGGCGAAGTCGTGGGTTATGGCCTGTCCGGCGACGCCCACCACGTGACGGCGCCACCGGAGGACGGGAACGGTGGGTACCGGGCGATGCGCGCCGCGCTGAAGCGGGCCGGCCTCAATCCCGAAGACATCGACTACATCAATGCCCACGGCACTTCCACGCCGCTCGGCGACGAGATCGAACTCGGTGCCGTGAAGCGCCTCTTCGGACCGGCCATCGAGACGGTGTCCATGTCGTCGACGAAATCGGCTATCGGGCATCTGCTGGGAGCCGCCGGGGCGGTCGAGGCGATCTATTCTATCCTGGCGATCCGCGACGGCGTCGCGCCGCCCACGCTCAATCTGGATGAGCCGTCCGAAAACTGCGTCGGCGTCGATCTCGTGCCGAAGCAGGCTCGGGAGCGGAAGATCCGGGCGGCGTTGTCCAACAGCTTCGGCTTCGGTGGCACGAACGCGAGCCTGATCTTCAAGAGTTTTCAGTAAAGGACGGATCGATGCGGGCTGCTGCCCGGATCTTCGCTGCGTTGACCGCGCTCGCCGCTCTGGCGGCGGGCGCGGTCGCCTTTCTGCTGTATGCCTTCGGGGCGCCCGGACCGCTGACCGAGGAAAAGGTGGTGATGATCCCGCGCGGTGCGGGGCTCAACCTGATCGCGGAGCGGCTGGAGGAGGCCGGCGTCATCGAGAGCCGCTGGATCTTCATCGGAGGCGTGGTTCTCGAAGGGCGCGAGCGCAGCCTGAAAGCCGGAGAATACGCCTTCGCCCCTGGTGTCAGTGCCAAAGGCGTCATGGACCTTCTTCGCCGGGGGCAGACCATCTCCTATGCCCTGACGGTGCCGGAAGGGCGCACATCGGCCGAAATCGTGGCCATGCTGCAGGCCGAGGACAAGCTGACCGGCGACATCGAGGAAGTGCCGCCCGAAGGCAGCTTGCTGCCGGAAACCTATCATTTTACCCGCGGCGACACCCGCCAGGGCGTGATCGACCGGATGCGCAAGGCGATGGACGAAGCCGTCGCCGAGGCATGGGCCGGCCGCGCGGAGGACCTGCCCATCAGCACGGTCGAAGAGGCGGTCATCCTGGCTTCCATCATCGAGAAGGAGACGGGCGTGGCGGATGAGCGTCCGCTCGTCGCCAGCGTCATGGTCAATCGTCTGAGGCGCGGCATGCCGCTGCAATCGGACCCGACGGTAATCTATGCGCTGACCAAGGGTGCCGCCCCGCTGGGGCGCGAGCTGCTCAGGTCCGACTGGGCGGTGGAATCCGAGTACAACACCTACCGGGTGCCGGGTCTTCCCCCGGGGCCGATCGCCAATCCGGGGCGCGCTTCGCTGGAAGCAGCGGTCAATCCGGCGAAGACCGACTATCTCTATTTCGTCGCCGACGGATCGGGCGGCCACGCCTTCGCTGAATCGCTGGAGCAGCACAACCGCAACGTTGCGGCCTGGCGACGCCTGCGCCATCAGCAATCGCAAACCCCCAAGCCGGGCGGCTGACCGTTCCGCCCCTGGGGCACCGGCCGGGATGGCTGCAGCGTCAGCTCAATAGGCCATGGGCGAGGATCAGGAGCGCGAAGACCGATCCGGCACAAAGGCCGAGCGCGAGGAATTCGCGCAACGCGGTGCGAAGATCGAAGGAGTCCGGGTCCCGATCGATGCCGTCGAACGCCATGGGCAATCTCCGACTTGGAGGACGGCCCACTCGCGGCAAGCGGGCCGGCCCCGGGGCCCACAGGCTCCAAGGCAGGGTAGGAACGTAAGTTCAGCATCCCTGGTTCCCGCCGCCGCGTTCCATCGCGGGCTTGCGCGGCAGCAGGCCGAGCAGACGGTCGGTCAGGAGCGGGGGCAGCGCCCCGGCGAGCCAGGCGCCGAAATAGGTCGGGAAGGGGAACGCGATCCGGGCACGATTCCTCTCAAGTCCTCGCCGGATGATCCGGGCCGCCTTGTCCGCGTCCATGAGGAACGGCATGGGGAAGGGATTGACCGCGGTCATCCGCGACCGGACGAAGCCGGGGCAGATGACGCTGACCCGGATCCCGTCCGGGGCAAGCGCTCCACGCAGCGCCTCGCCCCAGACCCGAACCGCCGCCTTGGATGCGCAATAGGCCGGTGCGCCGGGAAAGCCGCGAAAGGCGGCCAGCGAGCTCATGATCGCGATCTGGCCGCGTCGACGCCGGCGCATCGGATCCAGGAGCGGGAGAACGGTGTTGAGCACGCCTTCCTGGTTGACGGCGAAGATTTTCCGCGTCTGCTCCTCGCTTTCGCCCGCCCCGCTGGTGCCGCCCGAGATGCCCGCATTGGCGATGAGAAGATCGATCGGCCGGGACGCGTCGATCTCGACCAGCCATTGCGCCAGCCGCTCGCGCTCCGTGACGTCGATCGTGGCGGCAACCGCTTCCGCACCGGCGGACCGGCACCGCTCCGCGACGAGGTCGAGCCGCGCCCGGTCGCGGCCGGTGAGGAGCAGGTGGCGCCCCGGCTCGGCATAGGTCAGCGCAAGCGCCTCGCCGATGCCGCTGGAGGCGCCGGTGATCAGGACGGTCCTGGGATCTTGCATGTCATCTTCCCCCGAGGAAAAACCCGTAACTCTTTAAATGCCGGAGGGCATGAGGCTATAAGGGCGCTCGATCTACGTCACGGAACCCAGCGAGGATGGCCCTGTCCGCCACCCGACCAGAAACCGCACTCTCCAGCATGACCGGCTTTGCCCGGGTCGAAGGCGCCCAGGGAGGCTATGCTTGGACGTGGGAGGCGCGGAGCGTCAACGGCAAATCCCTCGACCTTCGCTGCCGCCTGGCGTCGGGCTTCGAAGCCCTGGAGCCGGCAGCCCGCGCCGAGACGGCGAACCGCTTCAAGCGCGGCAACATCACGCTCGGTCTCAGCGTATCGCGCAACGAATCGGCCCCGCGTTTGCGCCTGAACCGGGAGCTTCTCGAGGAGCTCCTGGCCGTCGTGACCGAATTGCAACCGGATGCGCCGCCACGGGTGGAAATGCTGCTGTCGGTCCGCGGCGTCGTCGAGCCGGTGGAGGAGGAGGCAGGAGAGGAGAAGGCAGCCTGCGCCGCTGCCATCGAAGCCGGGCTTGCCGCGGTGATCGGCCAGCTTGCCGCCGCCCGTGCCGAGGAAGGCGCACGCCTGGCCGTAGTCCTTGCCGATCATCTGGTCCGGATCGAGGGGCTGATCGAGGCGGCGGAGCGCACCGCGGCCGCCCAGCCGGAGGCGATGCGTGCCCGGCTTCGGGAGCAGCTGGCCGAACTTCTCGGCGCTCTCCCGGCCCTGTCGGAGGAACGCCTGGCGCAGGAGGCGGCCCTGCTGATCGCCCGCGCCGACGTGCGCGAGGAACTGGATCGCCTGCGCGCCCATGTTGCCCAGGCACGGGATCTGCTGTCGAATGGCGGCGCCGTCGGGCGGCGGCTCGACTTCCTGTGCCAGGAGTTCAACCGTGAGGCCAACACGCTTTGCTCGAAATCGGCGGATGTCGAACTGACGCGGATCGGGCTCGAGCTGAAGGCCGTGATCGAGCAGTTCCGAGAACAGGTTCAGAATATCGAATGAGCGCAGAGAACATCGTCAAGGAAGCGGCCCCGGGGGTCGAGGGGACGGCCGAGATTCACCGTCGCGGTCTGATGCTGGTCCTGTCTTCGCCGTCCGGTGCGGGGAAGACCACGATCTCGCGCCAGCTTCTCGAACGCGACGAGAACCTGCAGATGTCGATCTCTGTCACCACTCGCCCCCCGCGTCCGGGCGAGGTCGACGGGCGGGACTATTATTTCATCACGCCGGAGCGCTTCCACGAGATGGTCGAGAACAACGAGCTTCTCGAGCATGCCCAGGTCTTCGGCAATTACTACGGAACGCCCCGCGGGCCGGTCGAGGAGGCGCTGAGCAAGGGGCGCGACGTACTGTTCGACATCGACTGGCAGGGAACCCAGCAGCTTCGGGAGAACGCCCGGGGGGATCTCGTCAGCGTCTTCGTTCTGCCGCCCTCGGCGGCGGCCCTGGAAGAACGTCTCCGGTCCCGTGCCCAGGACAGCGACCAGGTCATTGCGGGCCGGATGGCCAAGGCCGCGGAAGAGATCAGCCACTATCCCGAATACGACTACGTGATCGTCAACCACGTTCTCCGTAAGAGCGTCAGCCAGGCCGAGGCGATCCTGCGGGCCGAGCGGGCGCGCCAGAGCCGGCTGATCGGAGTGTCCGACTTCGTCGCCCGTCTGAAGGCGGACCTTTGACCAGCCGGAAGGTCGCCTGATGCACAAGGGGCGGGATGTCGGGTTCGAAAGGCTTTCGCTGGAGTTCTCTCTGGCGGCGTGGCAAGCCCTCGGCTCGGTCAAGGGCTGGAGCCGGTGCCGTGTCGGCGACAGCGACGCCTTCGTCGTCTCTTTCCGGACATCCTTCGGCGAGATCATGGTCACTATCCTGCAGCGAGGCGACCGCTGGTGCGTCTGCGAGATGCCGGGTCGCATTCTCATCGAGGACAGGCTGGCGAACGTCGTTACCGCACTGGGACGGACCCTGGTCGACGATGCGCCCGGCGAAAGGGCGTTCACGCTGCACTGACCAGGGGCGCGAAGGCGCCTGCCGTTTTTCCGTTCCGCCAAGCCCTTAGGAAAAAGACGGGTCCGTTCTTCCGGCTCTCCATGCCCGGGCCAGGCGAGCAAAGCCGGCGATGTCGATCTCCTCGGCCCGCGCCGTCGGCGGCAGTCCGGCGGCGGCAAGCAGCGCCTCCGCGTCGCCGAGGGATCTGAGGGCGGCGCGCAGCATCTTCCGGCGCTGCCCGAAGGCGGCGGCGGTCACGGTCTCCATCGCCTGCCAGTCCGCCGGTTCTGGATTGCTGCGCGGCGTGATGTGGACGACCGTCGATTCCACCTTGGGTGGAGGGGTGAACGCCCGGGGCGGCAGCGTCATCACCGGGCGTGCCTCGGCGCACCACTGGGTCATGACCGACAGCCGGCCATAGTCCTTGGTGCGCGGCCGGGCGATCAGCCGGTCGGCAACTTCCTTCTGGAACATGAGCGTCAGCGAGCGGTAGTCCCCGATCCGCCGCAGCCAGCCGAGTAGGAGCGGGGTCGCCACGTTGTAGGGGAGGTTGGCGACGACTGCGCGCGGCGCTGGCGTCAGTGTCGCCGGGTCGATCTCCAGGGCGTCGCCCTCGATCAGCCGAAGACGGCCCCGTGCCGCCGCCACCAGATCGCCGAGGGCGGCGATGCAGCGCGGGTCGCGTTCGATGGCGACCACTTCGCGGGCGGCGGTGCCCAGGATCGCGCGGGTCAGGCCACCGGGGCCCGGCCCGATCTCGACCACGGCGACGCCGCTCAGGTCGCCGGCGCTGCGAGCGATGCGGCCGGTCAGGTTGAGGTCCAGAAGAAAGTTCTGGCCGAGCGCCTTGCGCGCGCCCAGGTCGTATCGGGCGATCACCTCGCGCAGGGGCGGCAGGGCGGCGGGATCGAAATCAGGCAAGGTCGTTCGTGTTCGCAGCGGCGGCGTGCCGGGCGCGCTGGGCCGCCAGCCGCTCGGCCATAAGGATTGCTTCCAGGAAGCTGTGCGGGTTCGCCGCGCCGCGCCCGGCGATCGACAGGGCCGTGCCGTGATCGGGCGAGGTCCGGACGAAGGGCAGGCCGAGCGTAATGTTGACGCCGCGGTCGAAGTCGATGGTCTTGAGCGGGATCAGCGCCTGGTCGTGATACATGCAGATCGCGGCGTCGTAGCGCTGGCGCGCCTGCTCGTGGAACAGGGTGTCGGCGGGGTGGGGGCCGTCGACCGAAATGCCCCGCCGTTTCAGCTCCTCCACGGCCGGGATGATGACCTCGATCTCCTCCAGCCCCAGCGCGCCGTGCTCGCCGGCATGGGGATTGAGCGCCGCGACCGCCAGGCGGGCCGGAGACAGGGCAAAATCCCGCCTAAGCGCGTCCGCGGTCACGGTCGCGCAATGGACGATGTCGGCCGTGGTCAGCCGTGCCGCCGCATCGCGCAGGGGCATGTGCACGGTGACCGGCACGACGCGGAGCTCTGGGCAGGCGAGCATCATCACGGGCGGCGTCCCGGTCCCGGCCAGCTCTGCCAGATATTCGGTATGGCCCGGAAAACGGAAGCCCGCGGCGTAAAGCACGCTCTTCTGGATCGGGTTGGTAACCACCGCGGCCGCCCGGCCCTCCAGAGTCAGGGCCACCGCGCGCTCGATGCTTGCCATGACCGCCGGCCCGTTTCCGGGGTCGGGCTGGCCGGCCATGACCGGGACGGGCAGGGGCTGCGGCAGGACGGGGAGGCCTTCGTCCCACACCGCCTCGACCTCTTCCGGCCCGTCGATTGTCCGGATCGGCAGCGACCAGCCGACATCCCGGCTCAGCCGATCGAGCCGGTCCGGGTCGTCGATCACGAAGAAGGGAGGAAGCCCATGGTGCATCCGCAGGCCCCACGCCACCAGCGAAAGCTCCCCGCCGATGCCGGCGGGTTCGCCCATGGTGACGGCCAGCGGCAGCGGCGCGCGACGTCCGGCCATCATACCCGGACGTCGATGAAGGCGGCGTTGCGCAGGTCGCGAAGATACCGCCGCTGCAGCAGGTCGAGCCGCTGGAGGCGCAGGCTTTCGGCGATGTCCTCGCGTCGCGGGCTGGCCGTGGCGGGATCCTGCCGTTCGCAGACCATGTAAACCGCGACGCCATCCGTCAGGACCTGCGGCTCGCTCGGCTGGCCGACGGGAAGGTCGCGGATGACCGCCTGGAGCACCGGCGGGAGCCGGTTCATGGGGCCGGTGCCGATATCCGTGTTCCCGACCGCTCCGATCGCCGCCGCCTGCTGCACCAGCGCCTCGCATCCCTGCAGATTGGCCGTCGCTTCCCGCAGCCGGGCGACAAGCTCACGGCGGGTGGCGTCGTCGGCGTTCGGCGGCAGGGGCAGGCCGAGCTGGTTCAGGGTCACGATGGGGCCGCCGCCTTCGCTGATCAGGGCGCGTCGCTGGTCCCGCACCAGAAGAATATGATAGCCGGAAAGGCTTCGGATCGGGTCGGAGACCTGCCCGGGGGACAGGCTGCGCAGGGCCTGGTCCAGCACGGGGTCGAGCTGCCCCTCGACCACCCAGCCCAGATCGCCGCCGTTCGCCGCCCCGGCCGCCTGGCTGAACTGCCGGGCAATGGCGGGGAAGGGGACGCCCTGACGGATCTGCTGGACCAGGCTTTCGGCCAGTCGCCTGACCTCCGCATCCTGCGCAGACTGGTCCACGGCCAGGAAGATTTCGGCCAGGAGATATTCGGGACGGCCGCGGTTCGCCTCGAGCCGGCTCAGGGCCTCGTCGACCTCCTCCTCGCCGATATTCGTGCGCGGCAGAAGCTGGCGCTGGACGACCTGCCCCCAGGCGATCTGGGCGGAGACCTGCTCGGTGAGGGTCCGGATGGGAATGCCGTTCCGGGTCAGAAGCTCGCGAAGCTGGTCGGCCGACAGATTGTTCTGAGCCGCGATCGTGGAGAACGCGTTCTCGATCTGCTGCTCGGTCACCGACACGCCGAGGCGCCGCGCCTCCTGCGTCTGCAGCTTTTCGTCGATCAGGCCGCGCAGAACCTGCGGCAGCAGACGTTGCTGGTTCTCCTCGCTCGGCTGCAGGCCGGAGGACATGAGGGCAAGCCGCAGCCGGGACACAAGGTCAGAGTGCGAGATCACCTCGTCGTTGACGACGGCGGCAATGCCTTCGATCTGCTGCTGCGCCCGGACCTCAGCAGGACCGGCCACGACCGGAACGATCAGCAGCGCCAGGGCCAGTGATTTCAGCGCGTGCGCCAGCGCCCTCGGGACCGATCCGAAGGGCGTATTTCGGCAAACAGGCAATTTCGGAATGTGCATTGTCGGAACCCGATTGGCGTAACGGCAGATTAAAGGGACTGGGCCGGACGGTGGCAAGCGGCGCCGGGCGTCAACCATCCTCCAGATGCAGAAGCGTCGCCGTCCCGGTCAGCAGGGCGACCAGCGCCGGCGTCCAGGCCGCGAGCCCGACCGGTATGCTTTCGGTCAGGCCAAGCGCCAGCACGATGTCATTCAGAACAAACAGCAGAAAGCCCGTGATGACGCCGGCAACGACCATGAGCAGCGTCCCGCCGCGACGAGTCTGCCGCAGCGAGAAGGCCGCGGCGAACAGCACCATTGCGGCCAGCAGGAAGGGCTGCGACAGGAGCGAGCTGAAATAGAGCCGGTGGCGGAGCGTGGACAGGCCCGCCTGCTCCATCGATCGGATGAATTCCGGCAGGGCCCAGAAGGAGAGGGTTTCCGGTGCGGCGAAGCTTTCCTGGATCGTCTGGGGCGTGAGTTCGGTCGGCAGGCGGATGCGATCCAGATGCTCCGGCGGCGACGAGCCCATGGTCCGCCATGCGGAGTCGAGCTCCCAGTGCCGGTCCCGGAGGGTTGCCGTGCTCGCGTCGATGCGGCCGCGATACTGCTCCTCGGTGTCGAACAGGAACACAGTCACATCGTGCAGCACGATCGGGTTCGAGGTGGCCCGGTGCGCGAAGATGGTCGACACGCCGCCCGGATCCCGCTGCCGCAGCCAGAGGCCGCCGCCGGACAACTCCAGCAGGCTGGTGCGTCCGCTGAAGTGACGGCTGCTCAATTCCTCGTACTGGCCGACCATCGCCGCGGCAACGGGATTGAAGATGGCAACCTTGAAGACCCCGATCAGCGCCGCCGCGAGCAGGACCGGCATCAGGAACTGCCATACCGAGACGCCCGCCGCCCTGGCCACCACCAGCTCCTGGCTGCGGGTCAGGCGCCAGAAGGTGTACATGGCGCTGAACAGCACGGCGAAATGGAACAGCGTCTGGATCGTCTCCGGCATCTTGAGCAGCGTCATCTGCAGGACGAGCCCGATGCCGACATTCGCGTGGTCGGCGCTGCGCCGGAGCATCTCGATAAACTCGAACAGCCAGATCACTGCGCTCAACAGCAGCAGCAGACCGACGAACGACGTCAGGAACTGCCGTCCGATATAGCGTGACAACGTGGATATGACGAACATCACGGGTGACCGGTGGCGTTCCTATTCGGCTGGCAGGGGTTGGGGGCCCGCGATGCGTGATCTGCGGGGTCGCTTGTACATGATCGCCCAACCGATCACAAATGCCAGCAAGGGCAGCACATAAAGCAACACGACCAGGGACGTATTCGCCCGCGACGCGTTGGTCACGCCGATCTCCGCCGACTGGAGCGCGACGATCGCGGCAATCGCCCAGATCATGCGCCGTCCCTGGCCGCGGCGGTTGAACTCGCCGGACAGCAATGCCGCCATGGCGATTGCGGCGAAGCCCAGGGGCATGAGCGGCGACGAAAGCCGCTGGTGCGCCATGCTGATGAGTTCCTTCAGCATTCTGGCATCCCTGGGATTGTCCAGATCGGGGTTGAGCAGTTCGCTGAGGAACCGCTCCTTCGGCTCGCGCTGGACTGGGCGGTCGTTCTGCGAGGAGATCGCCGTCAGGTCGACCGCGTACTGGTCGAAGTACAGCACGTTTACCCGATTGGTCTCGCGATCCGCCTCCTGCCGGTTGCCCTCGAACATGACGATCTGGGGTCCGTTCTCTGCCTGCTGGACGACGCCGCTGTCCGCGACAAGCGTGACCGGCTTGGCCGGATCCCGGTTGTCGTGGACCAGGATGCCGAAGACCTCGCCGTTCCGCTCGCGCTCGCGAATATAGACGGTGATTCCTCGGTCGACCGTGTTGAACTGCCCTTCGCGCAGGAAAAGCGTCGAGAATTCCGACTGGATCAGCCGGCGGAGATCCTGGAACTCCCGGTTCGACGCCGGCACCAGATAGAGGTTCAGCAGATAGCTCAGCGCCATGATGATCAGGGCCATGACGAAGGCCGGCGCGGCCAGGCGCGCCGGGCCCATGCCGGTTGCCTGCATAACCACGAGTTCGCTGTCCGCCACCAGACGGTTGTAGACGAAGAGGGTCGCAGCAACCATCGCTACCGGGATCACGACGACCAGGAAGTTCGGCAGGCTGAGCGCGACCATCTGCAGGAACACCGACATCGGCGCCTGTCCGTCGACGATGACCTCGATCAGTCTCAGCGACTGGGTCAGCCAGATCGCGAAGGTCAACACCAGGGTCGAGATGACCGTCGCGACTGCCAGGTGACGGAAAATATAAAGGCTGATACGTTTCATGGCCGCGCACTATAGACCACCGGCTCGTGCGAAGGGAGCGTGCGGGAGAGGAAAATCTCCCCGGGCGGAGCACGGGCCGTCGCGCTGGATCCGAAAGCCCTGCCTCGGTCCGGGCGGGCACTTCCGATAATACACGGGGAACTTAATGAAGATCAGCTTTGCCGATGCGACGCTGCCGAAATCCGGGGCTTTGGCCGTCGGGATCTGGGCCGGGAGGAAACTTACGGAAGCCGCTTCCGACCTCGACCGGCGCAGCGACGGGCTGATCACCCGGGCGCTTTCCGCCGCCGGCAGGTTTTCCGGGAAGCAGGAGGAGCTGCTGCCGATCGTCGGCGTCAGCGGCCTGGAGGGGCTGTCGCAGTTGATCCTCGTGGGGTTGGGCGATCCGGCCAAGCTCGACGCCCTCGTCCTGCAGCGTGTCGGCGGCGCCCTTCAGGCCCATCTCGCGAAGGTCGGGGCCTCCGAAGCGACCTTCCTCTTCGACGCGCTCGACGGTGCGGCGGTACCGGCGGCGCAGGCCGCAGCGGAGCTTGCCTTCGGCGCTCTCCTGCGGTCCTACCGCTTCGACAAGTACCGGACGACCCTCAAGGAAGACCAGAAGCCGAGCCTGAAGAAGCTGACGCTGGCCCTGCCGGACAAGGCGGGCGCGCGCAAGCTGTTCGAGCGGCACCAGGCAGTGGCGGAGGGCGTGTTCCTGACCCGGGACCTGGTGTCCGAGCCGGCCAACGTGCTCTATCCGGAGACCTTCGCCGAGCGGTGTCAGGAACTGGCCGAGCTCGGCATCGAGGTCGAGGTGCTGGACGAGAAGAAGATGCGCAAGCTCGGCATGGGGGCCCTGCTGGCGGTCGGGCAGGGTTCCGACCGTGAGAGCCGGATGGTCGTCATGCAGTGGAAGGGAGGCGGCAAGGAGCAGCCGGTCGCCTTCGTCGGCAAAGGGGTGACGTTCGACACGGGCGGCATCTCGATCAAGCCGGCCCAGGGCATGGAAGACATGAAGTGGGACATGGGCGGCGCCGGTGTCGTCGTCGGGCTGATGAAGGCACTTGCCGGGCGCAAGGCGAAGGTCAACGCAGTCGGCGTCATCGGGCTGGTCGAGAACATGCCCTCCGGCAAGGCGCAGCGGCCCGGAGACGTCGTGACCTCCATGTCGGGACAGACGATCGAGGTGCTGAACACCGATGCGGAGGGCCGGCTCGTCCTCGCCGATGCGCTCTGGTACACCCAGGACCGCTTCAAGCCGCAGTTTATGGTCGATCTGGCGACGCTGACGGGCGCGATCATCGTCTCGCTCGGCTCGCTCAACGCCGGCCTGTTCAGCAATGACGACGCGCTGTCCGACCGGTTGATCTCCGCCGGCAAGGCGGTCGACGAGCCGGTCTGGCGCATGCCTCTCGGCGATGCCTATGACCGGCAGATCGACAGCGACATCGCCGACGTGAAGAACATCGGCGGCGGGCGCGAAGGCGGGGCGATCATCGCGGCCCAGTTCCTGCAGCGTTTCGTCAACGGCGTGCCGTGGGCGCATCTGGACATCGCCGGCATGGTCTGGAGCAAGAAGGACGGCCCGGTCGCGCCGAAGGGCGGCACCGGCTACGGCGTCCGCCTGCTGGATCGTTTCATCGCCGACAATTACGAAGGCTGACGGGGGAGGGGGCGCCCCTTCCGGCGCCCCCTGTCACTTGCCGGGAACCGATGGTCGAGGTCCGATTCTATCACCTGGTTCGCACGACCCTGGAGCGGGCGCTTCCGGAGCTGCTGGAGAAGTGCGTTGATCGGGGCTGGCGGGCCGTCGTCATGGCCGGGTCGGAGGAAAGGGTGGAACAGCTCGCCCATCTCCTCTGGACCTATCATGATCGGAGTTTCCTGCCGCACGGCACCCGCCGCGACGGAGAGCCGGACCGACAGCCGATCTGGCTCACGGACGAGGACGAGAATCCGAACGGCGCGAAGGTGCTTTTCGCCGTGGACGGCGCGGTTTCCGCCCATCCCGACCGCTTCGAACGGATCTGCGACCTCTTCGACGGCAACGATCCGGAAGCGCTGGAGGCCGCCCGCGGGCGGTGGAGGGCCATGAAGGCGGCCGGCCACACTCTCGCCTATTGGCAGCAGGACGAAGCGGGCCGCTGGCGGGAGAAGCAGCGGACCGGGCCCGCCGCCGAGGCCTAGCCGGCCTCGGCCGCTTCCTCCAGCCGGGTCTGCGCCTCGAGCCAGGCTTCCTCGGCGGCGGCGATCGCCGTTTCCGTCTCGTGCAGGGCGATCTGCAGCCGAGTCACCTTGTCGGCCGGGCCCTCGTACAGCGCCGGATCGGCAAGCTGCTGTTCGAGCGCGGCCTTTTCCTTCTCCAGCTTGGCGATCCTGGCCTCGGCGTCCTTTGCCTGCTTGCGGAGGGGGGCGAGCGCCGCGCGGCTCTCGGCCGCGGCCCGGCGCTGGTCGCGGCGGTTGACGGTCTCGACACGGTCGGCCGCCTTCGCTGCGTTTCTTTCCGCCCGTTCGGAACGGCGCTGTTCGGCCAGCAGGCGCCGATAGTCCTCGATATCGCCGTCGAACGCCTTGACCGTCCCGTCGGCCACCAGCCACAGCCGGTCGGCCGTCAGCTCGATCAGATGCGGATCGTGGGTGATCAGCACGACGGCGCCCTGATAGGCGTTGATCGCCTGGACCAAGGCCTCCCGGCTGTCGATGTCCAGATGGTTGGTCGGTTCGTCCAGCATCAGGATGTGTGGGGCGTCCCGGGTCATGAGCGCGAACAGCAGGCGCGCCTTCTCCCCGCCCGACAGGTTGCCGATCAGCGTCTCGGCGCGCTCCTGGACGAAGCCGAAGCGGCCGAGATGGGCGCGCACCTTCTCCTCGGTCGCGAGCGGCATCCATTCCTTGGCCTGCGTCAGGGCGTCGAGCCGCGGATTCAGCTCCTCCGTCTGGTGCTGGGCGAAATAGCCGACCTTCAGTTTCGATGACCGCCGGATCGTGCCCGACAGGGGAGGCAGGCGCCCGGCCAGGAGCTTGACCAGGGTCGACTTGCCGTTGCCGTTCGCGCCCAGGAGCGCGATGCGGTCGTCCATGTCGATGCGCTGATTCAGGCCGGAAAGGACGACCTTGTCGCCATAGCCGGCCTTGACGCCCTCGAGAGCGATGAGGGGCGGGGATAGCGGCTCGGGATCCGGGAAGTCGAAAGTGACGGTCCTGTCCTCGATCACGCTGACGATCGGCTCCATGCGCTCGAGCGCCTTCAGGCGGCTTTGCGCCTGCCGCGCCTTGGACGCCTTGTAGCGGAACCGGTCGATGAAGGCCTGCATGTGCCGGCGCTGCGCCAGCTGCTTCGCCTGGAGGGCGGCCAGGTGCTCCATCTTCATGCGGCGAGTGCGCTCGAACTGATCGTAGCCGCCGGCATAGGAGACGAGCTTGCCGCGTTCGAGATGGATCGTCGTATCCACGACCCGGTTCAGGAGGTCCCGGTCATGGCTGACCAGCAGGATCGTCTCGGGGTAGGACTTGAGGAAGCCTTCCAGCCAAAGCGAGGCTTCGAGATCGAGGTGGTTGGTCGGCTCGTCCAGCAGCAGAAGGTCCGGGCGGGTGAACAGGGTGGACGCAAGCGCCACGCGCATCCGCATTCCGCCCGACAGTTCCCGGCAGGGGCGGGCCTGGGCCGCCTCGTCGAAGCCGAGGCCGCTGAGGATCGCCGCCGCACGGGCGGGGGCCGTGTGGGCCTCGATATCGGCAAGACGGGTGTGGATCTCCGCGATCCGGTCGGGATCGGTCGCCGTCTCGGCCTCCACCAGGAGGGCGGAGCGCTCGGTGTCGGCTGCCAGCACGGTATCGAGCAGGCTCTGCTCGCCCCCCGGCGCCTCCTGGGCGACCATGCCGATGCGCCAGCGCTGGGGAACGGTGATCGAGCCGCCGTCGAGCGGAAGCTCGCCGGCGATGAGGCGGAGAAGGGTCGTCTTACCGGTCCCGTTGGCGCCGACCAGCCCGACCCGGTGTCCCCTGCTGACGGCGACGGTCGCCTGATCGAGGATGAGTCGGCCGCCTATCCGGTAGGTCACGTCGTTGATCTGCAGCATGGCGCGCTTGTAGCATCAGTTCTGGACGAAATCGCCTAATTCGGGACCCGGGGCGAAGCGGCGGTTGCCGGTCGGAATGGGGCCGTATATAAGGCCGCACCTTTATTATCCGAAACGGCCTTGAGGAAAGAACGATGGCTGTCGAGCGTACACTTTCGATTATCAAGCCCGATGCGACCCGCCGCAACCTGACCGGCAAGATCAATGCCCGGTTCGAGGAGCAGGGCCTGCGGATCGTCGCCCAGAAGCGGATCTGGCTGACCCGGCAGCAGGCCGAGAAGTTCTACGAGGTCCACGCCGAACGGCCGTTCTACAAGGACCTGTGCGACTTCATGACCTCTGGTCCGGTCGTGGTCCAGGTGCTGGAGGGCGAGAACGCGGTCGCCCGCAACCGCGAGATCATGGGCGCCACCAACCCGGCTAACGCCGCCGAGGGTACGATTCGCAAGGACTTCGCGGAATCGATCGAGGCGAATTCGGTTCACGGCTCCGACAGCCTGGACAACGCCCGGCGCGAGATCGCGTTCTTCTTCGCCGAAAGCGAAATCGTCGGCTGAAGTCTCCGGGCGGCCCGGCCGCCCGGCATCCGAAATAGAAACGGCGGCGCCGATGCGCCGCCGTTTTTTTTTCGATGTCTCCAATCCCGTGAGGGTCAGAGCAGGAAGATTGCTCCGAGGAGAAGCAGCACCGCCACGCTGACGATAGCGTAGGTGCTGAACTTGACGAACCCGGCCCAGACAGCCTGGCGCGATGCCAGCATCTCCTGATCGACTTCGACGTGCGTGTTATGTGTTGCCATCCTTTGCCTCGAAGCGGTCCGAAATCCTAGGCGCTAATTAAAGTTCCGCCAGGAACTTAGCAAGGGAAATTGGTCATTTGGCCGCACGGATTCCGGCCGCCGGGTTGACGAGAGAGGCGAGCCCGTCGCCCGATGCATCCAGGATCACCCGCTCGTTCTCGACCCGGACGCGGCCTTCCGCGATCAGTCGGAGCGCGAGCGGGTAGCACTGGTGCTCGACCCGCAGGACGCGCGCCGCCAGCCGTTCCGCATCGTCGTCCGGCAGCACCGGAACGGCGGCCTGCACGATGATCGGACCGTCGTCCATTTCGGCCCGGACAAAATGGACCGTACAGCCCGTGATCCGGACCCCGGCCGACAGCACCTGCTCATGCGTATGCAGCCCCTTGAAGGCCGGCAGCAGCGAGGGGTGGATGTTGATCAGCCGGTCGTGCCACCGGCGGACGAAGTCCGCCGTCAGCAGGCGCATGAAGCCGGCGAGGCACACGAGCTCGACGCCGGCGGCGTCGAGCGCCGCGTTCAGCGCCGCCTCGAAGGAGGCCCGGTCGGGGTAGTCCCTGTGACCGATGAGGGCCGTCGGAACGCCGGCGGCCTTCGCGGTCTCCAGCCCGGCGGCATCGGCCCGGTTGGAGACGACGAGGACGATTTCGGCGGGAAAGTCCGGGACTGCGCAGGCGTCGATCAGCGCTCCCATGTTGCTGCCCCGCCCCGAAATCAGGACGGCGACCTTCAGGCGTGCCACGCGACCTCCCGGCCGTCGATCAGAACCCGTTCCGGCCCGGAGGCCGGGACCACCTCGCCGATCGCCGTCGCGGATTCGCCGCGCTCGGCTAGGATGTCCAGGGCATCTTCCACCCGGTCTCGGGGTACGATGGCGATCATGCCGATGCCGCAGTTGAAGGTGCGGGACATCTCGGCATCCGACAGCGATCCGGCGGAGCGCAGCCACCGGAAGACGGGCGGCAGCGACCACCGCCCGGCATCCAGATGGACGCCGAGCCCTTCCGGAAGCACCCGCGGGATGTTCTCGGTCAGGCCGCCGCCGGTGATATGGGCGAAGGCATGGCCGGCATCCGCTTCAAGAAGAGCGAGGATGCTTCGGACGTAGATGCGGGTCGGCGTCAGCAGCGCTTCGCCCAGGCTTCTGGCGGGCTCGAACGGTGCCGGATCGGCATAGGCCAGGTTCTGCTCGCGGACCAGGCGGCGGACCAGCGAGAATCCGTTGGAATGGATCCCGGACGAGGCGAGGCCCAGCACCACGTCGCCGGCGCGGACCCTGTCGCCCGTCAGCACCCGGTCGCGGTCGACGGCGCCGACGGCGAAGCCGGCCAGATCATAGTCGTCGCCGGCATAATGGCCGGGCATCTCGGCCGTCTCACCGCCGATGAGGGCGCATCCTGCCTGACGGCATCCCTCCGCGATGCCGGCCACGATCTGCTCGCCCGACCGCACATCCAGCTTGCCGGTCGCGAAATAGTCCAGGAAGAACAGCGGTTCCGCGCCCTGGACGACAAGGTCGTTGACGCACATCGCGACCAGGTCGATGCCGACCGTGTCGTGGCGGCCCGCGTCGATGGCAACGCGAAGCTTTGTCCCGACCCCATCGGTCGAGGCGACCAGGATCGGATCCTTGAAGCCCGCCGCCTTTAGGTCGAAAAGGGCGCCGAAACCGCCCAGCCCGCCGAGCGTGCCGCTGCGCTGCGTGCTCCGGGCATGGGGCTTAATGGCCTCGACAAGGGCGTTGCCGGCGTCGATATCTACGCCGGAGAGCCGGTAGGCATCGTCATCGCGAATCCCGTCGCCCGGCGGATTGGAAGATGGGGTGGTGATGGCAACCTCGCGAACGCTGGCGTATAAACGGGTGGGCTAAGCGCTGCCGACCATAGCCGAATCGGATGTCTTTGCAATGCTCAACCGCCTTGTCGTCCTGACCGTCTTTCTTCTTTCCGCAATGGGTGCGCTGCCCTCGGTGGCGCAGGAGCGGGGCGGTCTCTTCACGGTCAGCGACGTGAAGGTCGACGTCTCCGGCGCGACCACCACGGACGCCCGTGAACGGGCGTTCGCGGAAGGCCAGGTCAAGGCCTTCCAGATGCTCCTCGACCGGCTGGGCGTGGACCAATCGCGATTCAATGCGGGCATGGCGTCCGAGATCGAGCTCGGCCAGGTGCTCCGCAGCTTCCAGGTCGATCAGGAAAGCACCACCGCCGGGCGCTACATGGCGACCCTGACCTACCAGTTCCGCCCCGACGAGGTCCGGGAGCTGCTGCGCAGCCGGTCGATCGACTTCGCTGCCACGGTCAGCAAGCCGGTCGTGGTCATCCCGGTCTACCGCTCGCCGGCAGGTCCCCGCCTGTGGGACAGCCCCAATCCTTGGCTGGACGCCTGGCTGGATTTCCCGGGGGGCGAGGGGTTCGTGCCGGTGATCGTTCCCTTCGGCGATCTTCAGGACATCCGGGACATCACCACCGAGCAGGCCATGGCGGGCGATCGTGCCGCCATCGAGGCGATCGTGAGCCGTTACGAGGCCGGCAGCGCCATCGTCGCCGTAGCCGAGCCGCGGGACGGGGCCATCGATGTCTCCTATACCCGATACGACCTGGAGTTCGGGGACACGATGTCCAGCGTCACCGTCGATCAAGGGGCGGACGAGCCGACGATGCTGGCGGAAGCCACAAGACAGGTATCCGCGCAGTTGGAAGCCGCCTGGCGTGACCGGACGCGGATTCAATCCGGCCAGCGCAGCACGCTTGCCTTGCTGGTGCCGTTGCGCGGCGACGGCAGCGACTGGTTCTCGATCCAGAGACGGCTGCGCCAGGTTTCCACCATCGTGGCGACGCGCGTCGTCAGCCTTTCGCCCTACGAGGCGGTTCTGGAGGTCGACTATGTGGGCGACCAGGAACAGTTCCGCCTTGCCCTTGCCCAACGGGACCTGATGTTGGAGCAGGGATCCCATGCGCCGCAGCTCAGGCTGGCGGAAGCCGGCAGCGTCGGGTTCCCGTGAGGGAGGTCGGCCTCTCGGCGCCGGCGACCGTCGCTCCCCCCGCACGATGACGCACCGAACTTCTGCCCGCATGGGAGCGGCCGTTCCCAACCTGCTCAGCCTCGCCCGGCTGTTCTCGGCGCCGGTCGCGGTCTGGCTCATCGTGGTCGACGAATACACGGCCGCCTTCTGGCTGTTCCTCGCGGCCGGGCTTAGCGATGCGGTGGACGGCACGCTGGCGCGGCTGCTTGGGGCGCGGACGGTGCTGGGATCCTATCTGGACCCGATTGCCGACAAGGCGCTTGTCATGGGCGTGTTCTTCGCCCTCGGCTACACCGGCAACCTGCCGGTCTGGATCGTGATGCTGGTCGTGTCCCGGGACATCTTCATCCTGGGCGGCGCGGTCCTGCTTCAGACGCTCAAGCCGACGGCCGGGGCGATCCGGCCGGCGATGATCAGCAAGCTGAACACCGCTCTTCAGATTGCGCTTGCGGTCGGAACGCTGGGGCTGGCGGCGTTCGCGATCGAAGCCGGCTGGGTTCAGCGGATTCTCATCTGGGCGGTGGCCGCGACGACCGTTCTGTCCGGCATGACCTACCTCATCAGCGCCGGCCGGCGGCTGGGATCGGAGGATCTATCGTGAGCGTTGCGATGCGTCCTTCCCGGTTCTGGCTGATCGCGCTCGGAATCTCGATCGCTCTCCTGTGGCTGCTCGCGGACGTGCTGATGCCGTTCGCCGCGGCGATGGCGGTGGCCTATCTCCTGGATCCGGTGACGGACCGGCTGCAGCGGCTAGGCGCTCCCCGATGGCTCGCGACGACGCTGGTGCTGCTGGCCTTCTTCATTCTCGCGATCCTGCTTCTCATCCTCCTGGTCCCGATCATCGAGGAACAGGTCTCCCGATTCATCCAGGCCTTGCCGACCTATCGGCAATCCCTGCACGAGATCTTCTCGCCCATCCTGAGCGAGCTGCGCGAGAGCGTCGCGGGCAAGGACTTCGAGGAGATCCAATCGGCGGTCGGCAACTATGTCGGCGAGGCCGCGCGCTGGATCGGTTCGGTCATGGGCGGGCTGTGGCGGGGCGGGCTTGCCATCATCGACATCATCTCCCTGCTGGTCATTACGCCGGTCGTGGCGTTCTATCTTCTGCGGGACTGGGACCGAATGGTCAGCACGATCGATGGCCTGCTCCCCCGGGCCCATCTGGAAGAGATCCGCGGCATTGCCCGGGATGTCGACCGGACGCTGGCGTCCTTCCTCCGGGGGCAACTCACCGTCTGCCTGGTGCTGGGGACCTATTATGCGGTGGCGCTGGGGCTTGTCGGCCTGGACGCCGGCGTGATCGTCGGCATGGGCGCCGGCCTCCTGTCCTTCATTCCCTATGTCGGCACGATCACCGGCTTCGTCGTTTCGATGGCGATTGCCCTCGTGCAGTTCGACCAGTGGACCATGTGGGCCCTGGTGGCCGGCCTGTTCGTGCTAGGACAGGTCGTGGAAGGCAATTTTCTCACGCCGAAGCTGGTCGGTGATTCGGTCGGGCTGCATCCGGTCTGGGTAATGTTCGCATTGCTGGCCGCGGGCAGCCTCTTCGGCTTTACCGGCATTCTGCTGGCCGTGCCGGCCGCGGCCGTGATCGGCGTTCTCGTGCGGTTCTTCCTGTCGAAATATCTGGCCAGCCGCTACTTCCAGGGCGGGGAGGAACCGCCTGTCGCCCCGGCTGACGAGGTTACGGATCAGAAGGCGGTGGCGTCGCCCGCGGCCGCGACTGCTGCTGACCCCGCGGCGGGACCGGTCGCGCCCGTCAAGGACGCAAGAGCGTGAGCGACGCCGCACAACTGCCCCTGGATCTTGGCCACCGCGCAGCCATGGAGGCTGAGGATTTCCTGGTGGCCGACAGCAATCTCGAGGCCGTCGGCTGGTTGGACCGCTGGCCCGAATGGCCGGCGCCGGCGCTCGTGATCCATGGACCGGCCGGCTGCGGCAAGACGCATCTGACGCAGGTCTGGAGGGCCCGCTCCGGCGCCGTGTCGCTGGCGCCCGGGGACCTGGCCCATGCCGACCTGCCGGCCCTGATGGGACAGGGCGGGGCGGTGGCGATCGACGACGCCGACGGTCTTTCGGGCGAGGCCGAGGAACACGCGCTGTTCCATCTCTACAACATGGCTCGGGATTCCGGCGGCCATCTGCTGCTGACGGCGCGCATCCCGCCGGCGCGCTGGCCGGTGCGCCTGCCGGACCTGGCCTCCAGGCTTCGGGCCGCGCCGACCGTGGCGGTCGAGGGCCCGGACGACGTTCTGCTGTCGGCGGTGCTGGTGAAGCTCTTCGCCGACCGCCAGCTCCGCGTGGGCACCGACGTCATCGGCTTCGTCGTGCCCCGGATGGAGCGCAGCTTCGCGGCGGCAAGGCGGCTCGTGGCCGATCTGGATGCGGCCAGCCTGGCATATCGCCGCCCGATCACCGTACCGCTGGCCCGCACCGTGATGGGGCGGCGGCAAGAGGAGAGGGACTGACCATGGATTTGGGAATCGCCGGTAGGAAGGCTCTCGTCTGTGCGGCCAGCAGGGGGCTCGGCAAAGCCTGCGCGCTGGCCCTGGCGCGGGAAGGGGTGTCGGTGACCATCACCGCCCGGACAAGGGACGTCCTGGAGCGGACGGCCGAGGAGATCCGTCAGGCGACAGGGGTGGAGGTGACGCCGGTCGTCGGCGACATCACGACAGACGAAGGACGCCAGGCGGCGCTCGACGCCTGCCCCGAACCGGACATTCTGATCAACAATGCGGGCGGCCCGCCGCCGGGCGATTTCCGCAACTGGGGGCGGGACGAGTGGATCGGCGCCGTCGAAGGCAACATGCTGACGCCCATCCTGCTCATCAAGGCGACGGTCGACGGCATGATCGCCCGCGGCTTCGGCAGGATCGTCAACATCACCTCCAGCGCCGTGAAGGCGCCGATCCCGGTGCTTGGCCTTTCCAACGGCGCGCGTTCTGGCCTGACGGGCTTCGTCGCCGGCATCGCCCGCGAGACCATCGCCCACAATGTGACGATCAACAATCTCCTGCCCGGACCGTTCGAGACGGACCGGCTGCGCGCGACCTTCGAGGCTTCGGCGAAGCGAAGCGGCCGACCGGTGGAAGAGGAGGTGGAGCACCGACGCCGCTCCAATCCCGCGCGCCGGTTCGGCCGCCCGGAAGAGTTCGGGGCCGCTTGCGCCTTCCTGTGCAGCGTCCATGCGGGCTACATGACCGGCCAGAACATCCTGCTGGACGGCGGAGCCTATCCGGGCACGTTCTAGGAACGTGCCCTACCGGGGCGGGTCAGAGAAGACCCTTCGGGATCGCATAGTCGATGATCCGCCCGACCGCCCCGGGCAGGTCGGCCCAGCGGTCGATCGGCAGTTCCAGATGGGCGAAGGCCGCCGTCGGGAACTTCGCCTCGATCTGCGCCAGAAGATCGGGATCGCTGGCCGCTCCAAGCGTCCCCAGCAACAGCTGCAGATCGGGATTGTGCCCGACGACCATGACGCGGGCATGCCGGTCCGGCGCCCGCGCCAGCCTTTCGACGAGGGCAGCGCATCCGGCGAGATAGAGCGCCCGGTCGTACTCGGTCGGCGGATCGGCGGCCCATTGCGCGGCCACAAGCGCTTTCGTCTCCGTGGCCCGCCGGGCGGTGGAACAGAGGATCAGGTCCGGAACGGTGGATTTCTGCCGGATATATCGGCCCATGGCGACGGCCGCGCGCTCGCCGCGTGGCGACAGCGGCCGGTCGTGATCCTCCAGTTTCGGGTTCTCCCAGTCGGACTTGGCGTGGCGCAGCACAAGCAGGCTTTTCACGTTGCGGCTCCACCTGAGGGAAAAGCGTCACCGAAGTGTAAACATCCATGGATGGCGGATGACGGGAAAGCGCTATATAACGGGGAGGAACGGCCGTCGACAGGTGAAGACGTTGATTCTGCACATAAGTTGCTTCGCCGACTGCGTGCGACGACCGCCTTGGAGCCCCGTCCCGTGACCCTTGCGCCCGAGCTAGTCCATCCCCAGATCGATCCCAGTTCGCCCGACCGGTTCATAAACCGCGAACTTTCCTGGCTGGCGTTCAACGAACGCGTCCTGGAAGAGGCCTGCAATAGGTCCCATCCGATTCTGGAGCGGGTACGGTTCCTGGCGATTTCGGCCTCGAACCTTGACGAGTTCTACATGGTCCGGGTGGCCGGGTTGAAGGCTCAGGTCTCGCTGGGCGTCAAATCGCCCAGCCAGGACGGCCTCACGCCCGCGCAGCAGCTTGCCGAAATCAGTGCGCGCGTCTCCAACCTGATGCGCGACCAGCACGCGTGCTGGCGCGAGCTGCGTCAGGAACTGGCGACCGTAGGCATCCAGGTGCTGGATCCGTCCAGCCTGTCGAGCGAGGACCGGAAGTGGCTGCAGCAGCGCTTCCAGGACGACATCTTCCCGATCCTGACACCGCTCGCGATCGATCCGGCCCATCCGTTTCCATTCATCCCCAATCTCGGCTTCTCGCTCGCGATCAAGCTGGAGAACCGTGTGGAAGGGAAGGAGCTGAACGCCCTCGTCCCCATTCCGGGGCAGCTCAACAGATTCATCCGCCTGCCCGGCGCCGAAATCCGCTTCGTTCTGGTCGAGGATCTGGTGATGCTGTGCCTCGACCGGCTTTTCCCCGGATTCACGGCACGCGATCACGGCGTCTTCCGCGTCATCCGCGATAGCGAGATGGAGATCGACGAAGAGGCCGAGGACCTGGTCAAGACGTTCGAAAGCGCCCTGAAGCGCCGCCGCCGCGGACGCGCCATCCGCCTGGCCGTGAACGCCTCCATGCCAGAGGAACTTCGCGAATTCGTGCGCAAGGAGATCGGGGCCGCTCCGGAAGACGTATTCGCGCTCGACGGTCTGATCGGGCTGGTCGACACGAAGGAGATCATCGTCGACGAACGTCCCGACCTTGTCTTCCCGCCCTACAATCCCCGCTTCCCGGAACGGATCCGAGACTTCGGCGGCGACTGCTTCGCCGCCATCAGGGCGAAGGACATCGTCGTTCACCACCCGTACGAGAGCTTCGACGTGGTGGTACAGTTCCTTCGCCAGGCGGCGCGGGATCCCGACGTGGTCGCCATCAAGCAGACGCTCTACCGCACGTCCAAGAATTCCCCCATAGTCAGCGCCCTCATCGAGGCGGCGGAGGCGGGCAAGTCCGTGACCGCGATGGTGGAGCTGAAGGCGCGCTTCGACGAGGAGGCGAACATCCGCTGGGCGCGTGATCTGGAACGCGCGGGCGCCCAGGTAGTCTATGGCTTCATCAGCCTGAAGACCCACGCCAAGGTTTCGATGGTCGTGCGCCGGGAGAGCGAGGGCCTCCGCACCTACGTCCATTTCGGAACCGGCAACTATCACCCGATCACCGCCAAGGTCTATACCGACCTCAGCTTCTTCACCTGCGACCCGAAGCTGGGCCACGATGCGGCGGCCATGTTCAACTACATGACGGGCTATGCCACGCCCAGCCGTCTCGAGAAGATCTCGGTCGCGCCGCTCCATCTGCGCAAGACGCTGATCGACCTCATCAAGCAGGAGATGGAGCACGCCGCGGCCGGGCGTCCGGGGCAGATCTGGGCGAAGCTCAACGCCCTTGTCGACGACGAGATCATCGACTGGCTCTACCGGGCCTCTCAGGCCGGCGTACAGATCGATCTGGTGATCCGGGGCATCTGCTGCCTGCGGCCCGGAGTGCCGGGGCTTTCGGACAACATCCGGGTCAAGAGCATCGTCGGGCGCTTCCTCGAACACGGGCGTATCGTCTGCTTCGGCAACGGCCACAAGCTGCCGTCCCGCCATGCTCGGGTTTTCCTGTCGTCGGCCGACTGGATGCAGCGGAACTTCGACTGGCGCATCGAGACGCTGGTGCCGCTGGAGAACCCGACCGTTCATCGGCAGGTCCTGGACGAGATCATGGTCGCGAACCTGTTGGACGAGACGAACACCTGGATCCTGGAGCCGGACGGCAGCTATCATCGGGTGGCGACGCCGGAGGACGCTTTCAGTGCTCACCGGTATTTCATGACAAACCCCAGCCTCTCCGGGCGGGGCAGCGCGCTGAAGGAACCCGGCCGGGTGCCCCGGCTCCTCAGGAAAATTCGAAAGTAGAAGCAGAGCGAGTGCTCATGCCCCGACCGGCCTTCAAGATCGGCCCGATCGCCCACAGCCGTACCAGCCGCGTCGGGGTGATCGATCTTGGTTCCAACTCCATCCGCCTCGTCGTCTACGACCGGCTGTGTCGGGCGCCGGTCCCGGTGTTCAACGAGAAGGTTCTGTGCGGACTGGGCCGGGACCTAGCGCGAACCGGCCGGCTGCACCCCGAAGGCGTGGCCCTGGCGCTCACCAATCTCGAGCGCTTCACCCGCCTCCTGGAGGGGATGCATGTCGACCGGGTTGACGTCCTCGCCACGGCGGCCGTCCGGGACGCGTCCGACGGGGAGGCCTTCGTCGCGGAGGTCGAACGCCGTTGCCGCCTGACCGTCGCCGTCATCAGCGGCAATGAGGAGGCGCGCCTGTCCGCTATGGGGGTGCTCTCGGGATCGCCCGGCGCGGACGGCGTCATGGGCGATCTCGGCGGCGGGTCGCTCGAGATGGTGGGCCTGGACCAGTCCGTGATCACCGAGCAGGTCACGCTGCCGCTTGGCCCCTTCCGCCTCATGGACGTGAAGGACGGCCGACCGAAGATCCGGGAAGTGATCCTGGACGAGCTGGGGAAGCAGACCTGGCTCACCCGCTACCAGGGACGCACCTTCTATCCAGTGGGCGGAAACTGGCGAGCGCTCGCCAAGATCCTGATGGCGAAGCGCAAGCACCCGGTCCACATCATCCACCAGTATACGGTTCCGGGACCCGACGTCGCGCAGCTCGCCGGTCTGCTGGGCCGGCAGGGCAAGAACTCCCTCGAGCGGATTCCGGGCGTCTCGAAGCGACGGCTGGAGACGCTGCCCTATGCGGCCATGGTCCTGGAAGAGGTTCTGGCGATCCTGAAGCCGAAGAACGTGGTCTTCTCGGCCTTCGGGCTGCGCGAGGGGCATCTGTTCGACATTCTCAGCCCCGAAGAGCGCATGGCCGACCCGCTGATCGAAGCCTGCCTTGACATCGCGCGCAGGCTGGACCGCTTCGGCAAGGTGGACCGGCTGGAAAACTGGATTGCGCCTCTGTTTGCCGGAGAGCTTCCGGTGCAGCATCGGCTGCGCCGCGCGGCATGCCTGCTCAGCGACATCTGCTGGATGGACCATCCGGACTACCGCGCCGAGCACGCCTTCCTGAGGACACTCAGGCTGCCCTTCGCCGGACTTTCCCATAGCGAGCGGACGTTTCTGGCCGCAGCCCTCTACGCCCGATATGGCGGCACGATCGGGGACCGGGTGACCTCGGACCCGTGCGAGCTCCTGTCGTCGGAGGAACGGGAACGGGCGGCTCTCCTGGGGGCCGCGCTCCGTCTCGGGCACACGCTTTCCGGCGGCGCGGTCGGGGTGCTGGAGCACACGCGGCTTCAGATGACGCCCGAAGCCGTGCTGCTGTGGCTGCCGGAGGACGAGGCGTGCCTCGGCGGCGACGTCGTGCAGCGGCGCCTCAACAGCGTGGCGAATCTGCTGGGCCGGACCGGGCGGATCGTCATCGCCCGGCAGCAGGAGCTGATGATCGGCGCATAAGGCCGCCGGGGGGCTCGGGGACTTAAGTTACCGGGACCACCTTTACACGGCCGTTCTCGATGGCAAGGGAGATCCGGCCGTGCTTCAGCGCAAGCGCGTCCTCGCCGAACAACTCGCGCCGCCAGCCATGAAGGGCAGGGACGTCGGCGTTGTCATCGGCCGCGATCTGCTCCAAGTCGCTCACCGTCGCGACCAGCTTCTGGGCCACGTCGTTGTCCTCGCACTTCATCTTCAGGAGGACCCGCAGGAGTTCGACCGTCGGCCCTATTCCCGGCGGCAACTCGGGCCGCTGCTCCAGGCGGGGGCGCTCCGAAGGCGGGACTGCCAGGCCGCGCTCGACCGCAGCGAGCAGCCCCGCGCCCTGCCAGCCCTCGGCCATGTTCTTCGTGAGGCCGCGGGTGCGCGCCAGTTCATCCACCGTCCGGGGAGCGTGGGCCGCGATCTCGATCAGCGCATCGTCCCTGAGGATGCGGCCGCGCGGCTGGTTCCGCTTCTGCGCCTCGGTCTCGCGCCACGCCGCCAGTTCCCGCAGGATGGCGAGGAAACGCGGGTCGCTGGAGCGGGTCTTGATCCGTTGCCAGGCGTCCCGCGGCTCGACGATGTAGGTCGCCGCATCGGTAAGCACCGCCATTTCTTCGTCCAGCCAGCGTTCGCGGCCGGACTTGGTCAGGCGGCGGCGCAGCTTGTCGTAGATAGGCCTCAGATGGGTGACGTCGGCCAGGGCGTAGTGCAGCTGCTTTTCCGTGAGGGGACGGCGCGACCAATCGGTGAAGCGCGAACTCTTGTCGATCCGGACCCCGGCCAGCTTCGTCACCAGGGTCTCGTAGCCGACGGACTCGCCGAAGCCGCAGACCATCGCTGCGACCTGCGTGTCGAACAGGGGCGTCGGAACCCGGCCAGTCAGCTTCACGAAGATCTCGACATCCTGTCTTGCCGAATGGAAGACCTTGAGGACGCGCTCGTTCGCCATCAGCTCGTAGAGCGGCGTCAGGTCCAGGCCTTCGGCCAGCGGATCCACCGCGGCGGCCTCGTCGGGCCCTGCGATCTGCACCAGGCACAGGATCGGCCAATAGGTGCTTTCGCGCAGGAACTCCGTGTCCACGGTAAGATAATCGGCATTGGCCTGGCGCGCACAGAAGGCGGCCAGGGCGTCTTGGTCGGTGATCAGCGTCATGACGCCGTCTTTAGCATGCCCGCCTGTTGAGACAAAGAACGCTGCCGGGGCGGGGCCGCACCCTTCCGCCCGGGGCGGCGTGGGGGGCTGCCGCGACGACTCGGAACGGCGGATGCCCTTTTCCCGCCGCTATCCGTTTGCTTCCGCGTCGCCGAACGCGTACTAAAGGCGTCCTTGAGGGCCTATTGCGCCGTTTCGACCACCCTATTTCGAAGCTTTCCTCATGCATCCCTTTCGCACCCACACCTGCGGCGAACTGCGTGCCTCCGATGCCGGCAAGACCGTCCGGCTGAGCGGCTGGGTGAATCGCAAGCGCGATCACGGCAATCTGCTCTTCATCGATCTGCGCGATCATTACGGGGTGACCCAGATCGTTGTGGACGTGGACAGCGAGCCGTTCAAGACCGCCGAGAGCGTGAGGCTCGAGAGCGTGATCACGGTCACCGGCAAGGTGGTCGGGCGCAGCGCCGAGACGATCAACGAAAAGCTGCCGACGGGCCACATCGAGGTCCAGGCGGCGGAGATCGTGGTCCAGTCGGCGGCGGATACGCTGCCGCTCCAGGTGAACAGCGACGCCGACGCGGGTGAGGAGGTGCGGCTCCGCTACCGTTTCCTCGATCTCCGCCGGCAGAAGATGCAGCGGAACATCGTGCTGCGCTCGCAGGTGATCTCGTCCATCCGGCGGCGCATGATCGAGCAGGGCTTCAAGGAGTTCCAGACGCCGATCCTGACGGCCTCCTCGCCAGAGGGCGCGCGCGACTTCCTGGTTCCGGCGCGTCAGCATCCGGGCAAGTTCTACGCCCTCCCGCAGGCGCCGCAACAGTTCAAGCAGTTGCTGATGATGGCGGGCTTCGACCGCTACTTCCAGATCGCGCCGTGCTTCCGCGACGAGGACAGCCGCGCCGACCGCAGCCCGGGTGAGTTCTATCAGCTCGATTTCGAGATGAGCTTCGTCACCCAGGACGACGTGTTCGCGGCGATCGAGCCGGTTCTTCATGGCGTCTTCGAGGAATTCGCCGACTTCACCGGCACCCGCAAGTCGGTTACGCCGCCGCCGTTCCCGCGCATTCCCTATGCCGAGGCGATGCTGAAATACGGCAGCGACAAGCCGGATCTCCGCAATCCGCTGGTGATTACCGACGTGACGGAGGTGTTCGCCCGGCCCGACGTCGAGTTCAAGGCGTTCCGGGGCGTCATCGAGAAGGGCGGTGTCGTCCGCGCGATCCGTGCGCCGTCCGTGTCCGACCGCCCCCGCAGCTTCTTCGACAAGCTGAATTCCTGGGCCCAGGAGGAAGGCGCGCCGGGCCTCGGCTACATCCTGTTCCAGGATGGCCAGGGCAAGGGGCCGATCGCCAAGTTCGTTCCCGAGGCGGCCCAGGCGGCCCTGCGCGAGGCCGTCGGGCTAGAGGACGGGGACGCCGTCTTCTTCGTCTGCGACCTGAAGCCGGCGGCGGAGAAGATGGCCGGCAAGGCCCGCACCAGGATCGGCCAGGAGATGGGCCTGATCCGGGACGACGAATTCAACTTCTGCTGGATCGTCGACTTCCCGATGTACGAGCTGAACGAGGAGACCGGGCAGATCGATTTCAGCCACAACCCGTTCTCGATGCCGCAGGGCGGGCTGGAAGCGCTGGAAACTATGAATCCGCTGGATATCAAGGCCTTCCAGTACGACATCGTCTGCAACGGCGTCGAACTGTCGTCGGGCGCGATCCGGAACCACCTTCCGGAGATCATGTACAAGGCCTTCGCCATCGCCGGCTATCCGCCGGAAGTGCTCGAGGCCAAGTTCGGCGGCATGCTGTCGGCCATGAAGTTCGGCGCCCCGCCCCATGGCGGGTCGGCCCCGGGCATCGATCGTATCGTGATGCTGCTGGCCGACGAGCCGAACATCCGCGAGGTCATCGCCTTCCCGATGAACCAGCGCGCAGAGGACCTGCTGATGGGGGCGCCTGCCGAGGTGGATCCGGCAAGGCTCCGCGAACTCCACATCAAGCTGGATCTTCCGAAGACCATGGCCGTCAAGTCGGACTGACCGGCCGGTTCCGGAAGGCCTCCCTCGATCCCGTCGCGGAGGCCTTCCGTCCGAACCCGTTCAGGCGACGCGGTCGGGCGGTTCCTTGCCGGAGAAATAGGCGTCCAGATTGTCGAGGGCGCGGAACCCCATCGCATTCCGCGTCTCGACCGTGGCGCTGCCGAGATGGGGCAGGAGGAAGGTGTTCGGCAGGTCGCGATAGCCCGGATGGATGTTCGGCTCGCCCTCGAAGACGTCGAGTCCGGCTCCGCCCAGGCGACCCGATCTCAGCGCCGCGATCAGTGCCTCGTCGTCGACGATCGAGCCGCGCGCCGTATTGATGACGAAGGCACCTTCCGGCAGCAGCTCAATCCGCTCCCGGTTGAGCAGGTGCCGGGTTTCGGGGGTCGCAGGGCAGTGGAACGAGAGAAAGTCCACCTGCGGCAGCATTTCCTCGATCCGGGCGTGGTAGACGGCGCCGCCGGCCTCGGGAAGCGGGCGGCGGTTGTGGTAATGGATCTTCATGCCGAAGGCACGGGCCCGCTGGGCCACGGCCTGGCCGATCCGTCCCATGCCTACGATCCCGAGTCGCTTTCCGGTGACCTCGCGCCCCATCAGATGGGTCGGCTTCCAACCGTCCCAGGAATCGCTGCGGATGAGCCGCTCGCCCTCGGAGGCACGGCGGGCGACGCCCAGCATCAGCAGAATGGCGATGTCGGCTGTCGCATCCGTCAGCACGTCCGGGGTGTTCGTGACCACGAGCCCGCGCCGGCGTGCCGCATCCAGATCGATGTGATCGACCCCGACGGAAAAGGTGGCGACCGCCCGGACTTCCTTCGGCAGGTCCTCGATCGTCTGCCGGTCCAGCCTGTCCGAAGCGCAGACCAGCAGGGCATCGACACCCTGCGCGAGCCGAACCAGCTCCGCCGGATCCAGCTGACGGTCGTCGGCATTGAGGCGTGCGTCGTACCCGCTTGTCGCCCTTGCCTCGACGGCTTCGGGCAGGCGGCGCGTGATCAGAAGGCGGGGGCGGTCTGTCGCTGGCATGGGATCTCCTCGGAAATGCCGTATTTTATCGCTCTTGGCCGGATAAATTCCGGTCTATGCTGATGTACCGGAAAGGGTCTCCATCGGAATACGGAGCCATCTGTTTGCCAAGCGTCATCAGGTTCCCCCGCTCATCGGCATGCGTCAGGTCACGTCTGGGAACGGCGGCCCTGGCGGCCGTGCTGGCCGCATCCATGGCGACCGGCGCGGCGGCGTTCGAAATCGTGCCGCATCGCGCGATCTACAAACTCGACCTTGCCTCCACCTCCAACCCCACGGCGATCAGCGACGTCAATGGGGAAATGATGTTCCAGTGGAGCGACAGCTGCGACGGCTGGACGGTCGAGCAGCGATACCGAATGAATTTCCTCGACGCGGAAGGCGCCGCGGTCGAGCAGTCCTCTGTCTATGCGACGTGGGAATCGAAGGATGGCAACGCCTTCACCTTCAGCGTACGCAACACCACGAACGGAGTCGTCGACAAGGAGGTCCGGGGCCGTGCCACACTGGACGGGGAAGGGCGTTCGGGTTCGGTGACCTTCCGGTTGCCGGAGGAGGTCACGCAGGATCTGCCGCCGGGGACGATCTTCCCGACCGCGCATACGCTGAAGATGCTGGAGATCGCCGAGGCCGGCGACGGCCCGCCTTTCTTCAATGCCCTGCTGTTCGACGGATCGGGTCTTGATTCGCTCCGGGAGATCAACGCCGTCATCGGCGCCGGACAGACTTCCGCGGAGAATGGCCGCTTCGACCTTCTCGATCGGCCGTTCTGGCCCATCGAGCTGGCCTTCTACCCCGAGGAGCGGCGGGAGGCGGTACCCGAATACGAGATGTCGGTCAGCCTCCACGACAACGGCGTCATCAATGACATGATCATCGATTACGGGACCTTTGCCGTCAGCGCGAGCTTGAACATGCTGGAGCCGATCGAAGACGGGGGCTGCTGAACCGGACCAGGTCATGCCTTCTGGAACCCGCGCCCCTTGAGGATCGCCTTCGGTCCCAGCTTTGCCCGTACCTGATCGATGGCGCTTTCCACGCCCTTGCGCCGGGCCACTTCCGGGTCGAGCAGGTCCGGGGGGTCGGCCCTGTCTCCGGGCGCAAGGTCGGCAAGACCCGCCCCGATCAGCCTGAAGCGCTGGCCGTTCGCTTCCGCCGCCAGCAGCGGGGAGGCGGTGCGGAACAGCGTTTCGGCAAGCTGGGTCGGGGCCGGAAGGCGCTGGCTGCGGGTCAGGATCCGGAACCGGTCGGTCTTCAGCTTCAGGACGACGGTCCAGCCGGCAAGCTGCTGCCTCTTCGCCCGGTCGGCCACCCGCTCGCAAAGCGGCCACAGCTTCCGGCGAAGGGTTTCGTAATCGGCGATATCGCTGTCGAAGGTGGTTTCGGCGGAAATGCTCTTCGCCTCGTGTCCCGGCACTACCGGACGGTCGTCCAATCCGCGGGAGAAGCGCCACAGCCGCCGCCCGATCGTGCCGTAGCGCCGCATGAGTTCCGCTTCCTCATGCTCCCGCAGGTCTCCGATGGTGCGGATGCCGTCTGCGACCAGCTTCGCGTTGAGCGCCCGGCCGACTCCCCATATGTCGGCGACCGGCCGGGCCGCCAGGAATGCGGGGGCTTCCGCCCGGCCGATGACGGCGAAGCCGCGCGGCTTGTCCAGGTCCGAGGCCAGCTTCGCCAGGAACTTGTTGTAGCTGAGCCCGACCGAGACGGTGATCCCGATCTCCCGTTCGATCCTGCGAACAAGGCGCACGCAGGTCCGCGCCGGGCTGCCGCCATGAAGCAGCGCGGTCCCGGTCAGGTCGAGGAAGGCTTCGTCGATCGACAGCGGCTCGACCAGCGGCGTGACCTCGTCCATGAGCGCGCGCACCTGCCGGCCGACCGCGGCATATTTTTGCATGTTGGGGCGGATGACGACCGCGTCGGGGCAGGCGGCCAGCGCCTGGAACATCGGCATTGCCGACCTTACGCCGTAGAGTCGGGCCACGTAGCAGGCGGCGCTGACGACTCCCCTGCGACCGCCACCGACGATGACCGGCTTGTCGGCCAGTTCCGGCCGGTCGCGCTTCTCGATCGTGGCATAGAAGGCGTCGCAGTCGAGATGCGCGATCGCCAGCTCGTGCAGTTCCTGGTGAAATATGACGCGCGGGGAGCCGCAGGTCGGGCAGCGTCGTCCGGGCGCGTCATCCTTAACGGAGCTGGCACAATCTCGACATAAGCCGATCATATCGCTGCAACCACCTGGTCGGGAAAGCGTGAAATATCCTAAGCGGATCGGGCCCGATCGGGCAGTATCGATCCAATCGTCACCAATTGTTAATGGTTCAACATTAACCATGACGCTGCAGCCTGGTCGGCCCGGCCCCTTCCGACAGGGCGCTTCGGTTGTACCTGCGGCACCGACGGCATATTATGATTGTTCGCTCCCCCTGGCGGGCCGGGCAACAAGGATCGCGCGATGTCAAAGACCGTTCTGATCGTGGAAGACAATGAACTCAACATGAAACTCTTCCATGATCTTCTGGAGGCTCACGGTTATGTGACGCTTCAGACGAAGGACGGGATGGAGGCCCTGAAGATCGCCAGACAGCAGAGGCCCGACCTCATCCTCATGGACATACAATTGCCTGAGGTCTCCGGCCTGGAAGTGACCAAGTGGCTCAAGGAGGACGACGACCTTCGGTCGATCCCGGTCATCGCCGTAACCGCCTTTGCCATGAAGGGCGACGAGGAGAAAATTCGCGAAGGCGGGTGCGAGGACTATATCGCCAAGCCGATCTCCGTCGCCAAGTTCCTCGAGACCGTTCAGCGCTATCTAGGCTAACAGCCGATGTCAGCCCGTGTCCTGGTCGTCGATGACGTGCCGCCCAACGTCAAGCTGCTGGAAGCGAAGCTGACACGTGAGTATTTCGACGTCATAACCGCAAGCGACGGCTACCAGGCATTGGAACGCGCCAGGACCGAGGCACCGGACCTCATCCTCCTCGATGTCATGATGCCTGGGATGGACGGGTTCGAGGTCTGCCAGCGCCTGAAGGCGGACGCGAAGACGATGCACATCCCGGTCGTGATGGTGACCGCGCTCAGCGACAATGCCGACCGGGTGCGTGGGCTCGAGGCCGGGGCGGACGACTTCCTGACCAAGCCCGTGAACGATCTGGCGCTGTTCGCGCGGGTCCGGTCTCTCATCCGGCTCAAAATGACGATGGACGAGTGGCGCGCCCGAGAACATACCTCGGGCGAGCTCGGGGTCTTGCCGGTGACGGCGTCGGAGCTCACGGAAAGCGCCGACCACGCCCGCGTCCTGGTGGTCGAAGACAGCCCCGTCGATATCGACAAGATCGTCCATACGCTCGAGCGCGATGCCGATCAGGTGGTCGTCCGGGAGACCTGCCGTGAAGGGCTGGAAGCGGCGCTCGCGGGCGATTTCGAGCTCGTCATCACCTCCCTCTGCCTGATGGAGGAGGATGGGCTCAGGCTCTGCTCCCAGATCCGCAGCCATGACCGCACCCGGCAGACGCCCATTCTCCTGCTGGCGGACGAGGCCGACCTGCCTCGGGTCGCCAAGGGGCTGGAGCTCGGGGCAAACGACTATCTGGTGAAGCCCATCGACCGGAACGAACTGCTGTGCCGGACTCGAACCCAGATTCGCCGGCGGCGTTATCAGGACCGGCTGCGCCAGAATTACGAGCAAAGCCTCTCGATGGCGCTGACGGACAGCCTGACCGGGCTGTTCAACCGCCGCTATCTGAGCGCCCATCTCAGCCGCGTCCTGGCGCGGATCGCCGAAACCCGGAAGCCGGTCGCGGCGATCCTCTTCGACATCGACTATTTCAAGAAGGTGAACGACACCTACGGGCACGCCGTCGGCGACGAGGTACTGAAGGAGGTCGCCGACCGGGTCAGCCGCAATCTGCGGAACTTCGACACGGTGGCCCGTTTCGGCGGCGAGGAGTTCGTCATCATCATGCCGGACGCCTCGGCGGAGGCCGCTGCGCTGGTAGCCGAAAGGCTGCGGCTCCGCATTGCCAACCAGCCCTTCGTGGTGTCGACTGCCGAAGGCCAGATCAACGTGACGATCAGCCTGGGCGTCGCCGCGACCGATGATGCTGCCCTCCCGCAGGAGGAATTCCTGCGCCGCGCCGACGAGGCGCTTTACGCGGCAAAGGCCCGGGGTCGGAACTGCGTCGTCGTGGACGGTATCAGCGAACTCCCGCCCGACATCCTGGCCGCCGCCGGCGGACTCTGACGCCCGTTTCCGGTTCGACCGGGCCTTCGACATGGCCGGGCAGGAATCGGATCGGCCGTTCCGGGAACTTGACCTTCCTCAGCCGAACGCAAAAAACCCCGCGGAATTGCGGGGTTCTTTGGCGATCTTCCGGCCGCGCCGAGCGCTGGCCGCTTCACGTTCCCGAGACCGGGAAGCGGAAGCTACTTGATCTTCGCTTCCTTGAACTCGACGTGCTTGCGCGCCTTCGGGTCATACTTGCGCAACGTCAGCTTCTCGGTCTTGGTCTTCGGGTTCTTCTTGGTGACGTAGAAGAACCCGGTGTCGGCCGTGCTGACCATGCGGATCTTGACGGTTGCCGCTTTCGCCATTGGTCTGTCCTGAATCCTGAAGTGCCGCGAGGCGGCTTCTTGAGCCGCGAAACATACAGTGCTAATTGGCGGTGTCAAGCCGCTCCGCATGGGCGATCACCGGCGGGGCCGTGATCGCCAGGGCTTCGGCGTAGAGCGAGCGGTCGCTCAGCAGAAGCTCGGCCACCTCGATGTCGACGGCGCCGTCGTGTTCTTTCCACGGGCAGGCTTCCCGCAGATGCGCAAGCGCCACCGGGTCATCCGGCGCGGCCCGCCGATCGCTCATCATGCGCGCCGGCACGGGCAACTCGCCGGACCGGAACATGGTCACGAGCTGCTCCGGATCCTCGATGCCGGCGCTGGTGCAGATGGTCGGCATGACTCCCTGCTGGTGCAGCGTGTAGCCGGCAGGCGTGTAGATGCGGCTCCAGGTCAGGAACAGTTCCCCGTCATTCGGAAGGCGGGAGACCGTCTGCACGCTCCCCTTGCCGTAGGAGGACGCCCCGACGACGACCGCGCGCCCGGTATCCTGAAGGGCCGCCGCCACGACCTCGGCGCCCGACGCCGACTGCCCGTCGACCAGCACGACCATGGGCAGCCCGTTCGCCAGATCGTCCGGCCCGGCATCGAAATACTGGATGCTTTCCGGATGCCGGCCGCGCGTCGAGATGATTAGCCCGTCCGGGATGAACATGTCGGCGACCGCCACGGCTTCGGTCAGAAGCCCGCCCGGGTTGCCCCGAAGGTCAAGGATGATTCCCTTGCCGGACGGACCCAGCTTGGCCACCGCCTGCCGGGTCACCTCCTCGAGATTCTCGGCGGTCGAGACATTGAACCGGGAGACCTCGATGACAGCGAAGCCGTCGTCGTACCGGGTCCGGACGGCGTTCGGGATCACGCGTTCGCGTCTCAGCAGGAACGTCCGCTCGCCTCCGGCCGGCGGCGCCACGGTCAGGCTCACCCGCGATCCGACGGCGCCGCGCAGCTTGCTGCCCAGTTCCTCGGGCGCCATGGTCCCGACCGGCACGCCATCGACCGCCAGAATGACCGAATTCGGCTGGACGCCGGCACGGAAGGCAGGGCCGTCCGGGAAGACTTCCTGGATGGTCGGACGTTCACGATCATCGGTGCTCAGCATCAGACCGATACCGCCATAGCCGTCCCTGAACGCCCGCTCGTCCTTGGCTTGGTCGGGCGTTGCATAGCGCGAGTAGGGGTCGAGGTTGGAGGTGATCCCGGCGAACACCGCCTCATAGAGCTGATCCGCGGTGGCGTCGCGCAACGGCTGCGACACCTGCTGGCCCCGGCTCAGCGCCGCAAGGGTCACGCTGGCCCATTCCCGCGGGTTCTGCGAATGCGGGGTCGGGATCGTACCGATCGGCGCGCCGTCATAGGCAAGTTCGATGAACCCGGGGCCTCGCCTCGCGTCCAGACGGGGATCCAGCTTGCTCAGGCCTTTCAGGCCGTTCAGCGCTAGATCGCTCATCTCCGTCGGTTCTAGATAGGCCTCGGCAATCCGGCCATAGCCGGCGCTGAAGACGGAGGCAGAGACGGGCGGCCCGTTGCCCACAGGGAGCGATGGCGGAAGCGCGCCACTGCACGCGACCAGTGCCATTACCGTCGCCAACGTTCCAAAAAGCCCGTGTTTCGCCCGGGTCATGAGTCAATCAGCCTTTCACGACAGGAGGTGCCCGGAACCAAGGCACCCGCTCCACTCCGGATCATAGCTGACGCCGTCAGCCCGGATAAGCCACCTTGATGCGGCTCAGGCCTTACCGTTTCGCAAAGGCAAGGGACGGCTTCAGCGCCGCTTCCGGGTTGCGGGCCTGCGGGCGGGGCGGGTGGCGCGACCGCGTACGGGTCGTGTCCGTCCCGGCTGCGGCAGCGGGGAATCGCTCCCGCCTTCGAGAAGCCGGAAGAGGGTGCTGCCGGTAAGCGGGCTCGCCTCCATCACCTTTACCGTGACCGCCGCGCCTAAGCGGAAGATCCTGCCCCACCGGCGGCCGATCAGCGCATGGGCATGTTCGTCGTGATCGTAGAAATCGTCCGGCAGGCTGGAGATGGGGACGAGACCGTCGGCATCGGTTTCGTCCAGGGTGACGAAAAGCCCGAAGCGGGTCACCCCGCCGATCCGGCCGGTGAAGGTCTGGCCGATCCGATCGGCTAGCCAGGACGCCACGTAGCGGTCCGTCGCGTCACGCTCGGCCGCGGCGGCACGCCGTTCGGTAAACGAAACATGCTCCCCGATTTCCGGCAGCCTGACCAGCTCTTCGTCCGGCGCGCCGTCTCCCCCAAGGCGGAGCTGGCGGATCAGCGCACGGTGGACAGTCAGGTCGGCATAGCGCCGGATCGGCGACGTGAAATGGGCGTAGCGGGCGAGGGCAAGGCCGAAATGCCCGATATTGTCCGGCGAGTACACGGCCTGCGCCTGGGAGCGAAGGATCATCTGGTTGACCGTTTCGGCCTCCGGGCGGTCCTTCGCCTGAGCCAGGATTTGGGTGAACATCCGGGGCTTCACCACCTGGCCCTTGGCGATCCGGTAGCCCAGCGGCTCCAGGAACTCCCGCAGTGCCTGCAGACGAACCGGGTCGGGCGCGTCGTGGACGCGATAGAGGCATGGGCTCCCGCGCTCCTGAAGCGTCGCGGCCGCGGCGACGTTGGCCGCGATCATGAACTCCTCGATCAGGCGATGGCTGTCGAACCGGCTGCGGGTGCCGATGGCTTCCACCTCTCCAGTGGGTGATAGCCGGATCTGCTTCTCCGGAAGATCGAGGTCGAGCGTGCCCCGTTTCAGCCGCGCCTTCAGCAGGGCCTGGAAGGCGCCGTAAAGCGGGTTGATCACCGTCTCCAGAAGCGGTCCGGTTGCATCGTCGGGCTGTCCGTTGCGTGCCTCCTGAACCTGCTCGTAGGTGAGGCGGGCGGCCGAACGCATCAGGCCGCGGACGAACCGGTGCCGCTTCGGGTTGCCGTTGCGGTCGATCCAAAGATGGACCGCCAGACACGCCCGGTCCTCGCCCGGGCGCAGCGAGCACAGACCGTTCGACAAGGCTTCCGGCAGCATCGGGACGACCCGGTCGGGAAAGTAGCAGCTGTTGCCCCGCTTGAAGGCCTCGCGGTCGAGCGGCGATCCGGAAGGGACATAATGGGACACGTCGGCGATCGCGACCAGGAGGTGCCAGCCGCCCTCGTTGGCGGGATCCGGGTCGGGCTCCGCCCAGACCGCGTCGTCGAAGTCCCGGGCGTCGCTGCCGTCGATGGTGACCAGCGGAATGTTCCGAAGATCGGTCCGGTTGCCCAGCACGGGCGGAGCAGCGGATTCGGCCTGCTCGATCGCCTCGCGCGGAAAATCGACGGGAATCCCGGCCGCATGAATGGCGATGAGGCTGATCGACCGGGGGTGTTCGGCGGGGCCCAGGCGATCCACGATCGTCGCCCGCTTCGGGGCGAAGCGGGGGCCGCGGCCCAGCTCCGCCACGACCAGCTCGCCGTCGGTCAGGCGCTCCGCATCCGCCTCCGAAACGGTCATGCGCTCGCGGCTCCGCTTGTCGGCCGGCTCGATCACCCCGGTGCCGTCCGGCCGCCTGCGGAAGACGCCGACCAGCCGGATCAGGTCGGCGTCCGCGATGCGCTTGAAGACGCGGCCCTCATAGGTTCCGTCCGTCAGGCGGCGAAGCCGGGCCAGGACTCGGTCGCCTTCGCCGAGCGCGGGGTGGCCGCGCTTTCCGGGCGCCATGAATATGCGCGGGGGCGGGCCTTCGCCATCCCATTGCGCCGGGCGCGCGATGACCTCGCCGTCCGCGTCGATCTCGTCGACGACGACGACGGCCATGGCCGGAAGGGCGGAGGGTGTGGAGACCTTGCGCCCGCGCCCGCGGTCTATGACGCCTTCGTTCTGCAGCTCCTTGATCAGCGCCTTCAGCGGGATCCGGTCGTCGCCCGTGATCTGGAAGGCTCGCGCGATCTCCCGCCGGGTCACCGGCACCGGGCTTTCCCGGATGAAGTCGATGACCTGCTGCTTGGTCGGGAAGGGCTTCCGGCCGGCCAATGTTCAGCGAGTCCTCATGTGCCGGCTGCCTTGCGTGGGGTGCTGCGGGCCGCCGTCTTCTTCGCTCCGTCCTTCTTCGCCGCGGTCTTCCGCGGGGCGGCCTTCTTGCCCCCGGTGGATGAAGAGGAGGCCCTGGACGTCTTGCGCCCGGACTTCGTGCCGCCGTCCTTCCCGGCCTTGGCGGCGAGCAGCTCGACCGCCTGCTCCATGGTCACGGCCTCCGGGTCGGTCCCCTTGGGCAGCGACGCCATTACGCGGCCATGCCGGAGATAGGGGCCGTATCTTCCCTTGAAGATCGCAACCGGCTGGCTGTCCTGGGGGTGGTCGCCCAGAGTCCGGATAGGCTCGGCGGACGGGCGTGCCTTGGCATCGGCCAGAAGCTCGACCGCCCGGTTCATGCCGATCTCCAGCACGTCGTCCCCGGCCGGAAGCGACTTGTAGACGTTCCCGTGCTTCAGATAGGGACCGAACCGCCCGATGCCGGCCGAAATCACCTCGCCGGTCTCCGGGTGGCGACCGACCTCCCGCGGCAGCGCCAAGATGGCGAGCGCAGTGTCCAGATCGATCTCCTCGGGCGCCCGCGACTTCGGCAGCGAAGCGCGCTTCGGCTTAGCCCCGTCCGAGCCTTCGCCCAGCTGGACGTAGAATCCGTAGGGGCCCTTGCGCACGCTGACCGGCAGCCCCGTTTCCGGGTCGGTGCCGAGCTGCCGCGGATACGCGGCCACCTCCTCCGCCGCCTCGGCGTTCACGACCTCGAGCGGACGGGTGAAACGGCATTCCGGATAGTTCGAGCAGCCGATGAAGGCGCCGCTTCGGGCAAGCTTCAGGCCCAGCTTCCCGCTGCCGCAGGAGGGGCAGGCGCGCGGGTCGCTGCCGTCGGCGCGCGGCGGGAACAGATGGGGGCCCAGTTCCTGGTCCAGGGCCTCGATCACCTGGCTGATCGTCAGGTCCTTCGTCTGGTCGACGGCCTTGGAGAAGGCGTCCCAGAATTCCCGCAGGACTTCCTTCCAGTCGACGCGCCCGCCGGAGATCTCGTCCAGCTGGTTCTCCAGCTTGGCCGTGAAGTCGTATTCGACGTAGCGCTCAAAGAAGCTGCGCAGGAAGGCGGTCACCAGCCGCCCGCGATCCTCTGGATGGAAGCGCTTCTTTTCCAGCCGTACATATTCCCGGTCCTGCAGGACCTGAAGGATCGAGGCATAGGTCGAGGGGCGGCCGATCCCGAGTTCCTCGAGCGTCTTCACCAGGCTCGCTTCCGTGTAGCGCGGCGGTGGCTGCGTGAAGTGCTGCTCGGGGCGTACGGTGCGGCGGTCGACCGAGTCGCCTTCCTTGACCGGCGGGAGCCGCCGGCCGGAACCTTCGTCGTCCTGGTCCGCCGGATCGTCGCGATCCTCCTCATAGATCTTGAGGAAGCCGTCGAACCGGACGACCGAGCCGGTGGCGCGCAGGATCGCGCGCCCGTCCGTCGCGGCCACGTCGACCGCGACCTGGTCCAGGATGGCGCTTGCCATCTGGCAGGCCATGGTGCGCTTCCAGATCAGCTCGTAAAGCCGGAACTGGTCGCGGTCCAGGAAGCGGCGCACATCCTCCGGCCGGCGGGACAGGTCCGTCGGCCGGATCGCCTCGTGCGCCTCCTGCGCGTTCTTCGCCGTCGACTTGTAGACCCGTGGGCTCGCCGGCAGGTAGTCCGGGCCATAGGCGTCGCCGATGACGCGCCGGGCCTGGGCGATCGCCTCGTTCGACAGGGTCAGGCCGTCGGTTCGCATATAGGTGATCAGACCGACGGTTTCGCCGCCCAGATCGACGCCTTCGTATAGCCGCTGGGCGACCCGCATCGTCTGGGTCGCGCCGAAGCCCAACTTGCGCGACGCCTCCTGCTGCAGGGTCGAGGTCGTGAACGGCGGGTAGGGATTGCGGCGCGCCTGCTTCCGTTCGACAGCGGCGATGCGGTACTGCGCGCCTTCCAGCCGGGCCACGGCAGCCTTGGCGGCGGCCTCATTGGGCAGCGCGAACTTGTCGAGCTTCCTGCCGTCGAGATGGGTCAGCCGCGCCGCGAATTCCGCCCCGTCGGTCGTGCGGAACACGATCTCGATCGACCAGAATTCCTGCGGCCGGAAGGCCTCGATCTCGGATTCCCGATCGCAGATGAGGCGAAGCGCCACCGACTGGACGCGCCCGGCCGACCGGGATCCGGGCAGCTTGCGCCACAGCACCGGGGACAGGGTAAAGCCCACCAGGTAGTCGAGCGCCCGCCGGGCAAGATAGGCCTCCACCAGTTCCCGGTTGATCGTGCGGGGGTTGGCGAGCGCGTCCAGAACCGCGGACCGCGTGATCTCGTTGAAGGTGATGCGCTGGAAGTCCGCATGCGCCAGGTCGCGCCGCGACCGCAGGACCTGCTCGACGTGCCAGGATATCGCCTCTCCCTCGCGGTCCGGGTCGGTCGCGAGATAGATGCGCTTCGCGGTCTTGGCCGCCTTGGCGATCTCGTCCAGATGCTTCTTCGAGCGGTCGCCCAGCTCCCAGTCCATTTCGAAATCGGCGTCGGGGCGGACCGATCCGTCCCGGGCCGGAAGGTCCCGGACATGGCCGTAGCTGGCCAGCACCTTGAAGTCGCCGCCAAGATACTTGTTGATCGTTTTGGCTTTCGCCGGGGATTCGACGATGACCAGATTTTCGCCCGGCAAGGGGACCCCGCTTTGTTCCAGGAAGGGCGGACGCTGCGTCCCGATCCGGGATCGCCGCAGTCGCACCGGAAGTTACCGATGGTTCACAGAAGCACGATGCGGTTGCCCGGCTGGCGCTCGACCCGCCCGTCGAGTTCGAGTTCCAGAAGGACCGTCTGCACCACTGCCGGAGAGAATTGGCAGTCCCTAACCAGTTCGTCAACCGGGGTCGGCGTCGGGGACAGCCGCTCCAGAATGGCCGCGCGCACGGACGCGGGGTCATAATCCTCCGGCAGAGGCGCCGCGACGGGCGGCGATTCCGGACCGTCGGCGGTCCGTACCGGGGCGAAGGGGATTCCCCTCAGTCCTTCCAGGACGTCGTCGGCACCCTGGATGAGGGTGGCGCCGTTGCGGATCAGCTCGTTGCAGCCCTGGGCCCTGGGATCGCGGGGAAAGCCCGGCACGGCGAAGACGTCGCGCCCCTGTTCGGCGGCGAAGCGGGCAGTGATGAGCGAGCCGGAGCGCAGCGCCGCCTCGACCACCACCACCGCCAGCGACAAGCCCGATATGATGCGGTTCCGGCGCGGGAAGTGGCGCGCCTGCGGCTGGGTTCCGAAGGCGCATTCCGCGACCAGGACGCCGGATTCGGCGATCCGGTCGTAGAGGGCCCGGTGCTCTGGCGGGTAGACGACGTCGATGCCGCCCGGCAGCACGGCCACGGTGCCGCTGGCGAGCGCCCCCTCGTGGGCGGCGGCGTCGATGCCGCGGGCGAAGCCCGAGACGATCACGAGGCCCGCCGCTCCCAGATCGCGGGCCAGGTCCGTTGCCATCCGCTTGCCGTTCAGGGAGGCGTTTCGGGCACCGACCATCCCGACGGCATTGCGGGCAAGCAGTTCCGGATTGCCGCGCACCGTGATCAGCGGCGGCGCGCCGTCGATCTCCCGGAGGAGGGGCGGGTAGTCTGGCTCGATGCTGCCGATCATGCGGGCGCCCGCCCGGTCCATCTGCTCGAGTTCGCGTTCCGCCGATGCGCGCGGGACCGGCCTGTACCGTTCGCCGCCCGAGCCGGAGGACAGGCCCGGCAAGGCCTCCAAGGCCGCGGCAGCACTGCCGAATCTGGCAATCAGCCGGTTGAAGATTGAAGGACCGACGCCGTCCGTTCGAATCAGCCGCAGCCAGTCCAGTCTCTCCTCGGCCGAGAGGATGCGACGGGGGCCGGCCATCGAGGCCTATCCGGCCTTCTTCCGGCCGATCTTGGGTTCCTCGCCCTTGAGGAGCCGCCGGATGTTCGAATGGTGGCGCACGATCACGAGAAGGGCGATGAACAGCGCCAGCTCGGCGACCTGCGGAGTCGCCAGATAGCTGCCGCCGACGGACTGCCGGGCCAGACCCCACGCATAGAACGGGGCAAGCGCGATGGCGACCAGGGCGGCGAGGGACGAATACCGGAAGAGGAAGGCGACAGCGAGCCAGGTCAGGCAGGCCAGCGCACCGACGGCCGGCGAAATGGCCAGGAGTGTCCCGAGCGCCGTCGCCACCCCCTTGCCGCCCTTGAAACGCAGCCAGACCGGGAAGATGTGCCCCAGCATGGCGCCGCCACCGGCCAGCACGGCCATGTCCGGACCGAACAGGCCGCCGATCAGGACCGCCGCCGCACCCTTGCCGCTGTCGAGGATCAGGGTAGCGAGCGCAAGGGCCTTGTTCCCTGTCCGCAGGACGTTCGTGGCGCCGATGTTGCCCGACCCAATCTTGCGGATGTCCCCGTAGCCGGCGAGGCGGGTCAGGACCAGCCCGAACGGGATCGATCCCAGCAGGTAGCCGAGCACCGCCGCCGCATAGAAGGGCCAAGTATAGGCGAAGTCGCCAAGCGGATCAGGCATGGCCGGAAACCTCCGATGCCGCGGATGATGGCGTGCACCCGGACCGGACCGACATCGGCTCAGCCCCGCTCATAGACGGTCCGGCCGTCGACGACGGTGCGGGTGACCCGACCCATGACCGGACGCCTGTCGAAGGGCGAGTTCTTCGACTTGCTGCGGAATGAACCGACGTCGATCTGCCACGGCACGTCGGGATCGAACTGGACGATGTCGGCCGGGGCTCCCTTCGCCAGCCGCCCGGCCGGGATGCCCAGCAGTTCCGCGGGCCGCAGGGTCATCTTGGCCAGCAGATCCAATAGGCCGATCCTGCCCTTGTGGTAGAGTTCCAGCGCCAGAGGCAGCAGCGTCTCGAGCCCGACCGCCCCGGGCTCGGCCACGGCGAAGGGCAGGCGCTTGGAATCCTGGTCGTGCGGATGGTGGTCGCTGGCGATGACGTCGATCGTTCCGTCGGCGATGGCGTCGACCACGGCCCGGCGGTCCATCTCGCCCCGCAGGGGCGGCGACAGGCGCGCGAAGGTGCGATAGTCGCCGACATCCACCTCGGTCAGGGCGAAGTAGGGCGGGGCGGTATCGCAAGTGACTGGCAGCCCGCTGGCCTTGGCCCGCCGGATGACGTCCAGCGCGGCCCCGGTCGTCACATGGGCGACGTGGTATCGGGCGCCGGTCAGCTCGACCAGGCGCAGGTCCCGCTCGATCATCATGACTTCCGCCACCGCGGGGATCGCGGGCAGGCCCAGGCGCGTGGCCACTTCGCCGGCATTCATGACCCCGCCGGCGGCAAGCCGCGGCTCTTCCGGGTGTTGGACGATCATCAGCCCGAAGGCGCTGGCATAGCTGAGCGCGCGGCGCATCACCAGGGCGTCGGCGATCGCGCGGCTGCCGTCGGTGAAAGCGACCGCTCCCGCCTCGGACAGAAGCCCCAACTCGGCCAGATCCCGCCCCTCTGCCCCGCGGGTGACGCAGGCATAGGGATAGATCTTGACCAACTTGGCCTCCCGCGCGCGGCGGGCGACGAATTCGATGCCCGCCTCGCTGTCGATCGGCGGATCGGTATTGGGCAGGCAGGCAAGCGACGTGACGCCGCCGGCGGCCGCGGCCAGCCCCGCCGTCTGGATCGTCTCCTTGTGCTCGCAGCCGGGTTCGCCGATCTGAACGCGCATGTCGACCAGCCCCGGCGCCAGGCATTCGCCCCGGCAGTCCACGACAATGGCGTCGGCGGGCGGGGCGTCGGCGAACAGCCGCGGTCCGACGTCCGCGATGGTTTCGCCTTCCGTCAGCAGTGCGCCCGGGGCATCGAGGCCGGTCGCCGGATCCAGCAACCGGGCATTCACGTAAGCGATCCGGCGGGCGTCCTGGATGCTGCTCATCGGTCGGCTCCCGTTTCGGCACCGGCGCGCGGCCGCATCAGTAGGTCAAGGCAGGCCATCCGCACAGCCACCCCAAGCTCCACCTGCTCCAGGATCACGGACCGGTTGATGTCGTCGGCGACTTCCGAGTCGATCTCGACGCCCCGGTTCATCGGGCCCGGATGCATGATCAGGGCATCCGGGCTGGCGACGGACAGCTTCTCGTAGGTCAGTCCGTAGAAGTGGAAATATTCGCGCACCGAGGGGACGTAGCTGCCGTTCATCCGCTCGTTCTGGAGGCGCAGCATCATCACGATGTCGGCGTCCCTCAGCCCGTTCCGCATGTCGTGATGGACCTCGACGCCCAGCCGCTCGATCTCCGACGGAACGAGGGTCGGCGGCGCCACGATCCGGACGCGGGCGCCCATGATGTTCAGGAGATAGATGTTCGACCGCGCGACCCGGCTGTGCAGCACGTCGCCGCAGATCGCGACGGTGAGGCCGTGGAGCCGTCCCTTGCGGCGCCGGATGGTCAACGCATCGAGGAGCGCCTGGGTCGGATGTTCGTGGCTGCCGTCGCCGGCATTGATGACCGCGCTCTTCACCTTTTCCGACAAAAGCTTGACCGCCCCTGAATCGGCGTGGCGGACGACCAGCACGTCCGGCTGCATCGCATTCAGGGTCATCGCCGTGTCGATCAGCGTCTCCCCCTTCTTGATGGAGCTGGACGAGACGGACATGTTGATCGTGTCGGCGCCGAGCCGCTTGGCCGCCAGCTCGAAAGAGGTGCGCGTGCGGGTCGAATTCTCGAAGAACAGGTTGATCACCGTCCGGCCGCGGAGCTGGGCGGACTTCTTGTCCGGCCGCCGGTTCTGTTCGACGAACCCGTCGGCGGTATCCAGAAGGGACGCGATCTCGGCCGCTGACAGATCCTCGATGCCGAGGAGGTGAGGGCGCGCGAAGGCGGGGCTGGGGGCGGTGTCGTTCGTCATCGGGCGCGCATCATACCGGCTTCCGTCGGAGGCTCAACATACGCCGGCGTCCTTGAGGGCTGCGATCTCGCCGGCTCCATAGCCCAGCCATTCGCCCAGCACCTCCTCCGTATGCTCGCCGTTCAGGGGCGGATGGCGGCGATAGCTGACGGGCGTCTCGCTCAATTTAAGGGGGCTGCCGATCAGGTCGATCGGTTCCGGCGCAAGCGGATGGGGCATGCTGACCTTCATTGCCCGGGCGAGAGCCTGGGGGTCGGCGAACACCTGGTCGATCCGGTTGATCGGGCCGCAGGGAACGCCGAGCGGCTCGAGGCCATCGAGCCAATGGGCGCGGGGGCGTTCGGCGATCAGCCCAGCGACGATCGGCACCAGCACCTCGCGGTGACGGACCCGCTCGGTATTGGTGGCGAAGCGGGGATCCGCGGCCAGGTCCGGCCTGCCGGCGAACTCGCAGAACCGGGCGAACTGGCCGTCATTGCCGACGGCCAGGATCAGCCAGTCGTCGGCGGCGCGGAAGGTCTGGTACGGGACGATCGTCGGATGTCCGTTGCCGTGGCGCGGCGTCGGCTCGCCGGAGGTCAGGTAATATTGCCCGGCGTTGGAAAGCCACGCGATCTGGGTATCGAAGAGCGAGAGGTCGATATGCTGGCCCTGCCCGGTCCGATCGCGATGGTGGAGCGCGGCCAGGATGCCGACCGTGGCATAGACCCCCGCCATCAGATCGGCGACGGCGACGCCGACCTTCATGGGCTCGCCCTCGGTTTCGCCGGTCAGGCTCATGATCCCGCCCATCGCCTGGATCAGGTAATCATAGCCGGCACGGTGCGCGTAGGGTCCGGTCAGGCCGAAGCCGGTGATCGAGCAGTAGATCAGCCCGGGCGTGACGGCGCGGAGCGAGCCGTAGTCCAGCCCGTACCGGGCCAGCGTCCCGGCCTTGTAGTTCTCGACCAGGACGTCGGCCTTCGCGGCCAGGCTGCGCACCAGCCGTTGTCCCTCGGGCTTGGTGAAGTCCACGGCAATGGAGCGCTTGTTGCGGTTCGCGCTGAGATAATACGAGCTCTCGCTGGTTTCGGCGCCGGTCCCGTCCTTCAGAAAGGGCGGGCCCCATTTGCGGGTGTCGTCGCCCACCCCGGGGCGTTCCACCTTCACCACGTCGGCGCCCAGATCTCCCAGGATCTGCGTCGCGCTGGGCCCGGCCAGGATCCGCGACATGTCCAGGATCTTCAGCCCGGCGAGCGGACCGTCGGCATGGCCGGGATTCGGGGCAGGATTCTCGGGCGTCATCGCTCGGCACCGGCTTCTCGGGATCGTCTCGACAAGGGGTTATAGGGAGCCGTCTCGGCGCTTGGCAAGCAGCCCGGCGATCAATGGACGATCAGCATGAGGGACGGTATCGTGGCCGCCGCGGCAATCGTCGTCGCCGTGATGATGCCGGCCATCAGGGGCGAATCGCCGCCCAGCTGGCGCGCTAGGACATAGGAAGAGGCGGAGGTCGGAAGCCCATTATAGAGAATGGCGACGGCCGCCGGCATGCCTCCGACGCCGAACGCCAGGCAGAGCGCCGCCGTCACGCCCGGCACCAGGACCAGCTTCAGCGTGCTGCCCGCGGTCACCCGGCCGATGCCCCGGCGGACCGCCCCGAAATCCAGGCCCGCTCCGACGGCGAGCAGGCCGAGCGGCAGGGAGACGTCGCCCAGGATCCCCAGAAGGGGGCCGAGGACGGGCGGAAGGCCGACGCCGGCGAGATTGAGGACCAGCCCCCCGAGGACCGAAACGATCAGCGGGTTGCTGGCGATGCCGACGGCGATCTGCTTCGGGCTCGCGTCCTGGCCCGCGCCGAAGCGCTGGACGACGATCACCGCCAGCACATTGACGAGTGGGATCACGGTCGCGATCCCGACGGCGGCGAGAGTCACGCCCTCCGGTCCGAACAGGGACGCGGCGGCCGCCAGCCCGACATATGTGTTCGGGCGAATCGCCCCCTGGAATAGCGACGAGAAGGCGGGCCCGTCGACGATCCACAGCCGCCGCGTCGCCAGCAGCAGCACGGCCGTGATGCCCGGGCCGCCGGCAAGGGCCGCGATCAGCGGCATGAGGTCGCCGATCCTGAGATCCGCGTTCACCATGCTTTCGAGCAGGAGGGCAGGGAAGAAGATGTAGTAGGTCAGCTTCTCCGCCGCGGGCCAGAACCCGGCCGCGACGAACTGCCGCCAGCGGATCAGATAGCCCAGAAGGATCAGGAGGAAGACCGGCGCAAGGGCATCAAGGACGGGCATCGTCTTCGCGGGAGCGGAAGGGACGGACGGCTGATTTCCCTCATGCCCGGTTGTGCCGGGCCTGTCCAGTACACCGCCGCGTCATCAGCCCGGTCCGAAGGCGGTATCGTCGGGCTCCGGTCTGCCGGGACGGAGGCCCGCCAAGCTAATCCCAGGAAGGTCTCGTGTCCCAGGAGATGCGGTCGAGCGCGCCCTGGAGGATATAGGCGGCCGCCGCGGTATCGACGCGCTTCGCCCGCTTGCGGCGGCTGAGGTCGGCGGCGATCATCGCCCGTTCGACCGCCATGGTCGACAGCCGTTCGTCCCAGAAGGCCACCGGGAGGTCGCGGCGGTCCAGCAGGTTGAAGACGAACTGGCGGGTCGAGATCGCTCGCGGGCCTTCCGAGCCGTCCATGTTGATGGGCAGGCCGACGACGAGGCCGCCCACTTCCTTCTCGTCGATGATCCGCAGGAGTTCGGTTGCGTCCACCTGGAACTTCGTCCGGCGGACGGTGCCGATGGGGGAGGCGACCGAGAAACCGGAATCCGATATGGCAAGTCCGATCGTCCGGTCGCCCACGTCGAGGCCCAGCAGCCGGGCGCCCTGAGGGATGTTGGAACGCAGGTCCTCAATCTTGCAGATGGCCATGCCGGGTGATACCTTCCGCGCCGCTTTCCGGCCTTCCTGCCCAGAAATTCAAACCGCGGCCGCCAGCCTTGCGATCGGCGGCCTCAAGCGGATGGAGACACGTACACCATGTCGCTCGACAAGGCCACCGTGGCAAAGATCGCCCATCTGGCCCGCATCAAGCTGCCCGAAGAGGATCAGGCCGCAATGGCCGACGAACTTTCGAAGATCCTCAGTTTCGTCGAGCAACTGGCAGAGGTCGATACGACCGACGTCGAGCCTATGACCAGCGTCGCGGCCCAGAAGCTGCGCTGGCGTCCGGATCAGGTCGATGACGGGGGCATCCCGGAAAAGGTGCTGGCCAACGCTCCGGAAGCGGTCAGCGGGTTCTTTGCCGTGCCGAAGGTGGTCGAGTGATGACGGAGCTTCTTGGACTGACGCTGGCAGAGGCGCGTGATCGCCTCGCCGGTGGAGAATTCACCTCGGTCGAGCTGACTGAGGCGTATCTTCGCGCCATGGAGGCCGGCCGGTCGCTGAACGCTTTCATCACCGAGACGCCGGAGAAGGCGCTGGACATGGCGAAGGCGTCCGACGAGCGGCGGCGCCGGGGCGAGGCCGGGCCCCTGGAAGGGCTGCCCATCGCGATCAAGGATCTTTTCTGCACCGAAGGCGTGCTGACGACGGCGGCCAGCCACATCCTGGACGGATTCAAGCCGCCTTACGAAAGCACGGTCACCGCCAATCTCTGGCGCGACGGCGCGGTGATGCTGGGCAAGCTGAACATGGATGAATTCGCCATGGGTTCGGCCAACGTCACCTCCTATTACGGCAGCGTCAGGAATCCCTGGCGCCGCAAGAATTCCGAGGCGGCGCTGGTGCCCGGGGGGTCGAGCGGGGGTTCCGCCGCGGCCGTCGCGGCGCGCCTCGCCCTGGCTGCTACAGGCACGGACACCGGCGGATCGATCCGTCAGCCGGCCAGCTTCTGCGGCATCGCCGGCATCAAGCCGACCTATGGCCGCTGCTCGCGCTGGGGCATCATCGCCTTCGCCTCGTCCCTGGACCAGGCCGGCCCGATGGCCAGGACGGTCAGGGACGCTGCGATCATGCTCCGGTCCATGTGCGGCTTCGATCCGAAAGATTCGACCAGCGTCGACATCCCGGTGCCGGATTTCGAAGCGGCGCTGACGGGCGACGTCCGGGGCCTGCGCGTCGGCATTCCGAAGGAATACCGCGTCGATGGCATGCCCGAGGAGATCGAACGGCTGTGGCGGCAGGGCGTCGATTGGCTGAAGGCGGCCGGAGCCGAGATTGTCGACATCTCCCTCCCGCACACCAAATACGCGCTTCCGACCTATTACATCGTCGCCCCGGCCGAGGCCTCGTCGAACCTGGCGCGGTACGACGGCGTGCGTTACGGGCTGAGGGTCCCGGGCAAGTCGTTGATCGAGATGTACGAGAACACCCGCGCCGAAGGTTTCGGCCGCGAGGTGAAGCGGCGGATCATGATCGGCACCTACGTACTGTCCGCAGGCTACTACGACGCCTATTACCTGAAGGCCCAGAAGGTCCGTTCCCTGATCGCGCGGGACTTCACGAACGCCTACGAGCGCTGCGACGTCATCCTGGCGCCGACGACGCCCTCGACCGCCTTCGCGATCGGCGAGAAACAGGACGATCCGATCGCCATGTATCTCAACGACGTGTTCACGGTGCCGGCCTCGCTCGCCGGGCTTCCGGCGATGTCGGTGCCGGCCGGGGTGGGCGATGACGGCCTGCCGCTCGGCCTGCAACTGATCGGCAGGCCCTTCGACGAGGAAACGGTTCTGAAGGTCGCGGAGGTGATCGAGCGGGCGGCCGAGTTCAAGGCACTGCCTCCCGGCGCGGTCTGATGGGCGCGCGCCCGGCCGCCGGCCGGGCGACGCAGCCCCGGGGAAATCGAGAAGCGGCCGGCAGCGGCCGAACGAGGACGAAGATGGCGACACAGCCGATCATCAAGGGCAACACGGGCGATTGGGAGATGGTCATCGGGCTGGAGGTCCATGCCCAGGTCATCTCCGAGGCGAAGTTGTTCTCCGGCGCCTCCACGACCTTCGGCGCGGCGCCGAACAGCCAGGTCAGCCTGGTCGACGCGGCGATGCCGGGCATGCTGCCGGTGATCAACACGAAGTGCATCGAGCAGGCGGTTAGGACCGGGCTGGGCCTCAGGGCACAGATCAACAAGCGCTCGGTCTTCGACCGGAAGAACTATTTCTACGCGGATCTGCCGCAGGGCTATCAGATCAGCCAGTACCTGCAGCCGATCGTGGGCAAGGGAGAGATCATCCTGGACCTTCCCGACGGGTCGTCCAGGACCGTCGGCATCACCCGCCTGCATCTGGAGCAGGACGCCGGCAAGTCGCTGCACGACCAGCATCCGTCGATGACCTATGTGGACCTGAACCGCTCGGGCGTCGCGCTGATGGAGATCGTGTCCGAACCCGACCTGCGCGGGCCGGAGGACGCGGCCGCGTATCTGCGGAAGCTCCGCTCGATCCTTCGCTATCTCGGGACCTGCGACGGCAACATGGAGGAAGGCTCCATGCGTTGCGACGTCAACATCTCGGTCCGGCGGGTCGGCGAAAACAGCTATGGCACGCGCTGCGAGATCAAGAACGTCAACTCCGTCCGTCACGTGATGCAGGCGATCGAGTACGAAGCCCGCCGCCAGGTCGAGATCCTGGAGGATGGCGGCGAGATCGTGCAGGAAACGCGGCTCTACGACCCGGGCAAGGGGGAGACGCGGTCGCTGCGCAGCAAGGAGGAGGCGCACGACTACCGCTATTTCCCGGATCCCGATCTGCTGCCGCTCGAGTTCGATGACGATTTCATCGAAGGGATCCGCGCCACGCTGCCCGAATTGCCAGACGACAAGAAACAGCGCTTCATGACGGAATACGGCCTCAGCGCCTACGATGCCGGGGTGCTGGTCGCCGAACGCGCACGGGCCGATTTCTACGAGCGCGTGGCCAAGGGGCGCGATCCGAAGCTTGCCGCCAACTGGGTGATCACCGAGCTCTTCGGGGCGTTGAACAAGGGCGGCCACGACATCGAGGAAAGCCCGATCACGGCGGACCAGCTCGGCGGGCTGATCGACCTGATCTCGGACCAGACGATCTCTGGCCGGATCGCCAAGGACGTCTTCGCGGTCATGCTGGAGACCGGCAAGGACGCCGCCGCGATCGTGGAGGAGAAGGGGCTTCGCCAGGTTACCGACACGGCTGCGATCGAGGCGTCGATCGACCAGGTCCTGGCGGCCAATGCCGACAAGGTTGCCGAGTATCGGGGCGGCAAGGACAAGCTCTTCGGCTTCTTCGTCGGCCAGACGATGAAGGCGACGGGGGGCAAGGCGAACCCCGCCCTGGTCAACCAGATCCTGAAGAAGAAGCTGGACGGCTAGACCCAAGCGGCCGGCTCGAACGGATGGAGCCCGCCTTCTTGGGGAAGAGGGCGGGCTCCCTGGCGGTTGCCCGGCGGTAGGGGGGTGGGAGGCAGGGGGCCGTTACCACCGAACGCCGCCATTTCCGCGCTCACCGACCGCATCCCGCAACCCGGGTGCGTTCGATCCCCCTCCAAACGCCCGCGCCGCACCGCTGGTTCCCGACAAAGGTTGCGGAACGAAGCGACCGGTCCCCGGTTCTCCTTCCAGGCCGGAGGACGCCGAACCGGCGGCGGCGGATACTTCGTTTCCAGGCGGGAGCATGACGGGGAACCGCGATGCGCGAAAGGCGGGACCGGCCCGGGAAAGCATCGAGGTGGCCGGGGTCCGCCTCAGCCATCCCGACAAGGTCCTCTATGCCGACCAGGCGCTGACCAAGCAGGACCTGGCGGAGCATTATCTGCTGGTTGCCGACCACATGCTGCCGCATATCGTCGGGCGGCCGCTCAGCCTGGTTCGATGCCCGGCCGGAGAGGGGGAGCACTGCTTCTTCCAGAAGCATGCGGGAACGGGAGTCCCCGAGGCGGTGCGGCGGATCCTCGTCGACGAAAAGGACGGCCCGGCCGAATATCTCGCCATCGACGGCCTGGCCGGGCTCCTCTCCCTGGTTCAGATCGGAGTTCTGGCGGTTCATCCCTGGGGCAGCCGTGTCGATGCGCCGGAACGCCCGGACCGGCTGATCCTGGACTTCGATCCGGGAGAGGGCGTGCCATGGGAACAGGTCGTCGAAGCCGCCCGCGAGGTGAGGCAACGTCTGTCGGACCTGGGGCTTGCCAGCTTCCTCAAGGCGACGGGCGGCAAGGGACTTCATGTGGTCGTCCCGATTTCGCGCCGGCTGGGATGGGACGAGGCGAAGAGCTTCACCAAGGCGGTCGCCGAGGCCATGGCCCATGACAGTCCGGAACGTTATGTCACGACCGTCGCGCGCAAGGCCCGGCAGGGTCGGATCCTGATCGATTTCCTGCGGAACACCCGTGGCGCGACGGCAATCGCGCCCTATTCGACCCGCGCGCGGCCCGGCGCAACCGTCGCCCTGCCGCTTTGCTGGGAGGATCTCGACACCCTGGCCGGCCCCGACCGGTTCACGGTCGCCAATCTGCAGGAATATCTGGGGGCCCGGCGCGACGATCCGTGGGCGGAGATGGCGAGGCTGCGACAGTCGATTACTGCCAAGGCCCGGCGCGGCGTGGGGATGTCCCGGTGATCTCGATAGGCGGGCAGTGGTTCGCCCCTTGCGGCTTCATCTTGCGTGCGGAGCGCGGCGGCGGCTAAGAACGGAGCATGATGCGCTTCCACGATGGCATGTCCGCCCTCTCCGACCTATATGACGGGTTCGTCGTCGATCAATGGGGCGTCCTCCACAACGGCGCTGCCGCCTATCCCGGCGCGGTCGAGTGTCTGACCCGGCTTTCGGCCGCCGGCAAACGCGTCGTGATCCTGACCAACTCCGCCAAGCGCGCCGCCGCCAATCTGCAGCGGCTGGCGGATCTGGGCTTCGATCCGCGGGCGATCGCCGACATCGTGACCTCGGGGGAAGTGACCCGGACGGCACTCCACGACCGCGCGGATCCGTTCTTCGCAGGGCTGGGCAGGCGGTGCTTCCTGATCAGCATGCCGGGCGACCTCTCCACCGTGGAGGGGCTGGACATCGATCTGGTCGAAAGGCCAGAGGACGCCGATTTCCTGCTCGTCACCGGACTTGGCGAGAAAGGACGGACACTTGAGGTCTTCCAGCCGATCCTGGAGGTCGCGAAGCGCCGGGACCTGCCGCTCGTCTGCGCCAATCCCGATCTGGTCGGGGTGACGGCTGCCGGGCTGATCGCCACGCCGGGGGCGCTGACCCGCCTCTATGCGCAAATGGGCGGCCGGACGCGATCGGTCGGAAAACCCCATCCCGAGGTCTATGCAGAGTGCCGGCGGATCTTGGGCGGCATTTCGGACGACCGGATCGTCGCGGTGGGCGACAGCCTGGAGCACGACATCGCCGGCGGCGCCGGGGCCGGTTTCGCGACAGCCTTCATCACCTCGGGCATCCATGCGGATGACCTCGCCGCGCCGGGGACGGAGCTGCAGCCGAATTCCGTCCTGGACGACCTGTGCCGGAATTTCGGCGCCGTCCCCGATCACGTCCTGCCCGGTTTCGTCTGGTAGCGGGAAAGGAAAAGAAAATGGGCCGTGCTTGCGCACGGCCCGAGTTGTGCAGGGAGGCTAAGGGAAGCCAGTGCCGCATCGGCACCAACCACGAAACGTGACAATTCCTATCAGGTTCCGTCCCCGTTTCCTGGAATTCCCGCTCATGCCGGTGGCCCGCGGCGACGGTTCATCAGGCCGATGACGAGCATTACGGCGAACAGCGCAAGAAAGACGAAGAAGAGGATCTGGGCAGTGCCGGCCGCGGCGCTGGAAATTCCGCCGAAACCGAACATGGCGGCAATGAGCGCGACGAGCAGGAAAAACACGGCCCAACTCAGCATGGAAAGCCTCCTTCCATCCTGAAACGGTTCCCATCCTCGTCGGACGGACAAGAGAGCGAAACGACTTGGCGCGCCGCGGAGTTCCTCTTCGGAGACTGGAACAGCGCAGTGATGGCCGCTGTTGAGGGGCTTAGGAGTTCCCACCCATCACGAACAGCCGCTTCCTCATGGAGGGTCGCCGTGGCACCCATCGAGCATCCGCCCGCACAGCGCCAGTCCCATCAGCCCGGCCGGGAGGACCGCATGACGCCCGAGCCGGAGTTCGCGCCGCGCTATCGCGGCGCCGATAAGCTGAAGGGCAGGATCGCCCTGATCAGCGGCGGGGACAGCGGAATCGGGCGCGCGGTGGCCGTCGCCTTCGCTCGCGAGGGAGCGGACATCGCCTTCATCTATCTCGAGGAAGACAAGGACGCGGACGACACCTGCGGCATGGTCGAGGCCGAGGGCCGGACGGTGATGAAGCTCAAGGGCGACATGGGTGACGAAGCGTTCTGCCGGGAAGCGGTGTCCCGCGTCATCGACCGCTTCGGCAGGCTGGATGTGCTCGTCAACAATGCCGCCGAACAGCATGTGCAGACTTCCCTGGAGGACATCTCGGCCGAGCAGCTGGAGCGGACCTTCAGGACCAACATCTTCGGCTATTTCTATCTGACGAAGGCAGCGTTGCCGCATCTCCGGCCCGGCGCCTCGATCGTCAACACCACCTCCGTCACGGCCTACAAGGGCAATCCGGTGCTGGTGGACTACAGTGCGACCAAGGGCGCGATCGTGGCCTTCACCCGCTCGCTGTCGCAGGCCTTGGCGGAGAAGGGGATAAGGGTCAACGGGGTGGCTCCGGGCCCGATCTGGACACCGCTCATCCCCGCGACCTTCTCCGAGGATAAGGTGGAGACCTTCGGAACGAACACGCCGCTGGGCCGGCCCGGGCAGCCGAACGAGGTCGCATCCTGCCACCTTTTCCTGGCGACGGAGGATTCGTCGTACATGACCGGCCAGGTCTTGCACCCGAACGGCGGCACGGTCGTTGCCGGCTAGGCAAGGACGCGGACGGGCCGTATCGAATGACGGCCTCCCGCGCCAGAACGAAGGAGAGACGGAAAGGGACCGTGCATCAGCCGCAGCGCCGGCCTGGCTCGACCCCTTTGCGGCAGTCGTTCCTAATCTCGCGTCATCCGGGAATATGCCATGTTCCGATATGCAATCGTCTGGACCATCGTTGATGAACATTGTGGCATGTCTTGATATCGCAAGGTTAGGCCGAGATTTGCGAAAAATGTTATGAACATGGCGCAGGAGAGGGTAAATACAGGGACGCCGAGGTCCGCACGCTTCGATTGGGAACGGGCCGCAGGATGAGGGTCTTCAGGAGACATTCCATGGACTGGCGCAAGGTAGGCCGCCCCACGCCCTGGCGCGTCCCCCGGCAGGCAAGACCTGGACCGAACGGTTCGAAGGCGTCTTCCGTAGGGAAACCGGGCAGTTTCGATCAGTGGTTGGACCACCGTCTTCAGGAGATGTACGGCTCGGTCGTAGAGGAACCCTTGCCCGATGAGCTGAAGGAGCTGGTTGATAAGCTGACCCGAGGAGCAGGGGACGACAACGCCGATCGGAACAAGTGAAACGATGGGGGTGTTGATGTGAACGAGACCGTCACCATGTGTGGTCTTGGAAGGCGTCAGAACGAACATCCCCCCCGTGTCTGGAGAGGCAACGAATGGCTCCGAGTTTCAATAACGAGCTTATTGGTACGATCCCCCATCTGAGAGCCTTTGCGCGGTCGTTGACCGGCGATTCCGACACGGCGGACGATCTGGTTCAGGACGCGATCGTGCGTGCGTTGGCAGCACGGCAGCAATATACGCCGGGCACGAACTTCAAGGCCTGGATCTTCACCATTCTCCGCAACCTCCACGTCAACAATCTTCGCCGCCGCAAATTCCGCGCAGAGCCTATCGACGAGATTTCTCCGGAGGTCTGGTCGGTTCTTCCCCGCCAGGACGCGAAGCTCGAGATCGACGACTTCCAGCGGGCGCTCGCCAAGCTGAGCCCCGAGCAGCGCGAGGTGCTCATTCTCGTCGGCGCCAGCGGCTTCAGCTACGAGGATGCGGCTGAAATCTGCGAGTGCGCGGTCGGCACGATCAAGAGCCGGCTTTCTCGCGCGCGGCGAGACCTGTTCAAGCTGCTTACGGGAGACGCGCTGGCCCGCCGGGCGACGAAGCCCAGCCGGGAGCCGGTCGACCGCCTCACGGCCGTGGCCGGGGTTCCGGTACGGAAGAGGGCGGACCAGGCATCCACGAGCGCCAGGGTCGTCAAGCTCGCCACGGGCTGACCCCGCGATATCGTCTTCATGGCTAGTAGGGGGCGGGCGGTTGCGCGGGCCCCCTTTCGCGCTTGAGCGATGGGCTGCGCCGGAGAAGCATGGTTGACGGGGCGGGATGCGCCTTGTATCGACCCGTTCGGGGAGAATATTCGCCGACAAGAAAGGACCCCATGCGTTCCATCGAAGGCCAGCGTTCGGACAACGTTCCGATCAAGCGGACTCTCCGCGAGAAGGAGGTCATGCTCCAGAAGCTCCGGCAGGAGCTGGCGGACATGAAGCCTACGGTCAGCGAAGCGCTGCGATCCGCGGTCAAGAAGCGGATAGCGGATCTGGAGCGCGATCTGGCCTCGGCCAAGGCATCGAAGCCCCAAGCCGACCGTCCGGCCGGACCCGCGCGCCGGGAAGGTCCGCGTCCTCCCAGGGGGCCGCGCGCGGGCTAGGGCTCGGGTTTGGTCAGGCAGAAGCACTGGTTCAGGCCGAAGACGAAGCTGTGATGGGCGATCAGGCGGAGCCGTTCGCCCGCCATCCGTTCGATATCCTCGCGGGTGAAATAGCGCTCGTGTTCGCTGTCGATGTCCCTGACATAAAGCCGGATCAGTGCGTCGGCTTCGCGGCGCGGCGTGGTCAGCACCAGCCGGCCTCCTGGTTTCAGTACGCGGGCAATCTCGGCCATCAGCGCGTCCGGCCGGGTGAGGTGTTCGATTACGGCCAGCATCGTGACCTGGTCGAAATGATTGTCGGGAAACTCCAGGCGGTCGGTCACCTCATCACCCAGCAGCCGGTCCAGCCCGATGCGCTCCGCCGCCCTGACGCGGCGAAGCAGGTAGCCGTCGCCGCACCCGATGTCCAGGTGACGCTCGACCGGACGCAGATACCGCTCGGCATTGACCGTCCGGAGATGGCGGGTGAGGCGCAGGATCTGGCGGCCGATCACGCCACGGGCGGCGATGTAGCCGCGATCCGGAACGGCCGTTTCGACCGGTCCGTCCGACGTCAGTCGCAGCATCTCAATCCTCCCGGTCTAGGCGCAGCAGGCATTGCGCGCCGATGACCAGAAGCTCGCCATAGCTGGCGCGGACGCATCGGCCTGCCTGCCGGGCCACGGCCGGCAGGCCGCGGTCGAGAGCGCGGATCGCCCTTTCGGCCTCGTCCGGAAACTGCCGCGACCACCAGATCGACCGGATATAGGCCGGCGTGAAGGCGGCGCGGTGCAGGATCAGATGCGACACCCGGTGGCCGGCGACAAAATGCTGCATCTGCTTCAGGTCGGGCGCGTAGAGCGCGCGCAGAAAGGCGATGATCGCGTCGCGCATCGGCTCGTAATAGTTCGGGTGATAGGGGATCGAGTGCTTGTGGCTGAACAGCACGCTCCGGCCCGTCCGAAGCGGGATGTCGTCCGCCTGCCGCGTATCCGAGGCGATCACCACGTCGCGCGGCTGCAGGGCGATGTAGTCGTAGAGCTCCTGCGGCTCGGGGCTCCGATACTTCACATTGAACAGAACATCCTTTCCGAACAGCGGCGCGGTCAGGATGGCAAGAGGCAGGAAGACCGCGAACGGAAGCGCCAGGATGACCATCCTCCGGTGCCTCGGCTCCGGGGCCGGTCCTCCCGCGCAGGCGGCGATGATGGCCGCTACGCTGATCCCGAAGCCGATCCCGGCCACCATGCGCAGGGAGTGCTGGATGTAGCGTGACGGCAGATGCAGTTCGAACAGCAGGGCATGCGCCAGCGCGTAGCAGGCCAGCGATCCCAGAAGGAAGGCCGGAAGAAGCGCGTTCTGCCGGATGTCCGACCGTTGCCGCTGACCCCGAAGCAGCGGGATGACGAACGGCACGGTCAATGTCGTTGCCAGCAGCAGAAGCGAGCCGATCTCGAAACTGGCGCGCGTTTCCTCCTCGTTCAGATAGCGGCACCACTCGACCGGCTCCAGCCCACTGCGGGGTGAGCAGATCCAGTAGACCCAGAGGTCTTCGGAAAAGAATCGCGTGCGGCCCCAGGCCTGGAACTCCGGCCAGGACCGGGCAATTTCCGCGGAGACTGCAGGACCCCATTCGTTGATGGCCAGGGCAAAAGGCACGAGGGCGGCGCCCCCGGCCAACAGGGCGGAAAGTGCGACCGTCCAGTCCTGCCGGTCCGGCCGCTGCCGCCACAGGATCGCGGCCATCCAGATCACGGTGGATGCCAGTGCCACCAGAAGGGCCGCCGGATAGATCCCCGCCATCAGCGCGGCCGCAAGCGCGGCCAGGGCGGCGTTCCTGGTGACGAGCCCGTAAAGGAACATGGCTGTCAGCGGCACGAAGAATGCGCGCGGCGTGCCGCTGGTGAGATCGTCCTTCATCCATAGCTGGAGATTGACGAACGCGGTGGTCAGCACGGCGGCGACCGGGCTTGGCCAGATCTGGAAGGTCAGAAGGTAGAGGAAGATCGTAGCCGCGGCGGTCAGGATCAGCGGCAGCAGGCGGTTGACCTCGACCGGGGTCAGGCCCGCTTCGAAGCCGATGCGGTAGATCAGGGTGAAGATCCGGGGGGATACGGCCTGGAAGTAGTCGGCGATCGGGTCGTTCGGGAAAAGCCCAGGGTCGGACCAGCGCGACATCCAGAAGACGAAGGCCCGCGCATCGTCCGGTACGAACCCCCTGCCGGAGAACAGGGGCAGCGAAATCCAGAGCCCGAGGGCAAGGCCGAAGGCCAGGGCAAGCAGGAGCCCGGACCAGAAGGCCGCGCGCGACTGGGACCGCGCCGTCGTCGTGCTGGAATGGGCAAACAGGGCTTCCGTGGTCATGGCGCCTCGACCCTGGTCGGGTGCCGCAGGAGTCGGCCGAGGGTGGTCAATTGCCGGGGCATCAGGGCAACGCCGATCATGGCCGGCAGGACAAGCCGTATGACGAAGAGTAGCCCCAGCGCGGCCGCCGTCGGGGAATCCGCATAGGGAGAGAGCAGGAGCACCAGCGCGGCGTCGCGGGTGCCGATCCCGGCCAGCGTGAACGGCAGAAGCCCCGCCAAGACGGCGACCGTCAGCACCGCGGCGCCCTCGAGGAAGGGCAGGGGAATATGAAGCGCCCGGGCCATCGTCCAGATCTGAAGCAGATGCATGAGCCAGATCACGATCGATCCCAGGACAAGGGCGGCGATCGCCTTCCGGCTGCGATAGCTCCGGGCAAGAAGCTCCTCCCACGCGGCGTCGAAGGGCGAGAGGTCGCGACCGAACAGCCTGCCCACCGGCCGCAGCACGATGCCGGGCAACCGGCGGAATCCCATAAGGCCGGTCCCGAGCGCGAGCAGGCCGCCCAGGACCCAGGCGGCCGAAGCAGGAAGGTGTTCCGGGCCGCTCAGGAGAACGGCCATGAAGCCGCAGGCAAGAAGGCCCAGCAGGTCCCAGCCCTTTTCGAACAGGACCAGGGCAAGCGCGTGCCTGAGGCCGCGATCCCGGCCCGAGCCGAGGAACACCGCCTTCGACAGGTCCCCAAACTTCGACGGCAGGGCGAGATTGAAGGCGCATGCCAGCGAGATCAGCTTGAACGCCTGCCAGCGCCCTGGCCGTATCGAGGGAGGGGCCATCCAGCTCAGCCTCCAGGCACTTGCTGCAAGGGGCGGCAGCAGCAGGAGCAGCGACACGATGAGCAGCGGTGGATCCGCCCGGCCCAGGGCGCGGCCGACGGCATCCACATCCAGAGAGACGTAGAGCAGGATCATCAAGCCCAGGCTGACCGCGGCCGCCGAAAGCTTCCGGATCACAGGCGACGCTCCGCTTCCAAGGTGGATCGGACATGCGCCAATCGGCCGGTCAGGTCTTCCGGCGCATGAAGCTGGGCATCCTGGAAGGTCCGGCTCATGGCGACATAGATGGAGGTTTCCGCTGTCCCGATCAGGACGCTTCGGACATCCTGCCAGTTCCGGCCGCTGATGCGGTCCTTGATCGTCCAGCCGGACCCGGTCCAAGCGAATTCCCGGCGGAAGGCGAAGCCGGCCGGACGCCCTCCGGTGATCAGGAGCCGTTGGAGCAGGGCGCGGACGAGGTTTGGGAAGAACCGCCCGGCCAGGATCATGAAGCACCGCAGGACGAGGCTGCGCGCGACCGTCATCCGGCCATGCTTCGCCCAATGCATTTCGCCGCTGACGACGATGCGGTCGTCATGGACCTCGGTCTCGTACCGGCCGTGGAGATGGGCTACGGCGTTCCGGCCGTCCTTCATGAGAATGGACGGACCGGTGTCTGGGGTAACCCGGCCATTTGGCCCGAAGTGCCGGAAGCTCCCGCCCTTTGCCAGCGCCACGATCAGGGTGTTGCCGGCCCGGCGGTCGACCAGAAGACCAGCGTTCGGGAAGTGGCGCCGGCCCGGGAGGACGGGGTGCGCGACGGGGCGGGGGGCGCGCCATTCCTGCCACGCCAGCAGCAGGTTCCAGCAGCGATGCGCCAGCAGATGGTCCTCGTCGTCCACCGCATCACGCCCTGCGGCCATCCCAGCGATCACCCGGTCATTGACGGTCAAGGCCTCGGGCAGCCAGGCGCCCGCGATCTCGAACCCGGCCGGATAGAATGCATAGGTGTTCCGGCTGCCGTATTCGCCTCCCCAGCTTCCGTCCGGATGAATGAATGCGGCCGCGAAGCCGACGGCTGCCTCAAGAGCGTGCGCGGTCGCGGGGCGGGGCGCCTCGCGGTGCATCTCCGCCAGCGCCCAGATCGTCAGGGTCTGATAGCCGAGATCGGCGCCGTCATATTCCTGGAACCAGCCTTCGGGATCCTGCCAGGACAGAAGCCGTTCGAGCCGCCGGTCGGAGGCGGCGGACAGCCGCCGGTCGTCCAGCCAGGTGCTGGCCCGGCGCAGGCACAGGGCCGTCAGGGCTTCGTGGTTCGCAAGCCGGCCCGCTTCGCGATGCTGCGCCAGCCAGGCGGCCCGTCGACGGAAAAAGCGGTCCAGGACGTCGTCGCGATGACCCAGGAGGCGCGCGCTTTCCAGAGCGCCGAGAAGCGAAAAGGCGGAGGCCCCCACCGCTCGCTCGAAGGGGAAATAGTCGTCGCAGGAACCGTCCCGGTGGGCGGTGCGGGCGGCGAAATGCATGCCCGCAATCGCCCATCGGCGGATCGTCTCCTGGCCGTGGAAGCGGTTGCCCGGAATCGGCAGCGCATAGGCAAGGGCCAGCGGCCAGACGAATTCCTGTGCCATGCCCGAAGGGAAGTCGGTGATCCGGTAATGCCAATGGTTGCGGTCGAAGCAGCCATAGGTCGGGCTGTGGGGATTGCGGTCCAGGAGAGTGAGTATCCGTGGAATCCGCGACAGCCCCGTTTCCGCGAGGACCCGGCGCCCCTCGGCCGGAGCGCTATTCGGCTGCGAAGGGCGTTCGGACCTCGATCCGGGCGTCCTCCTCCTCGATTGGGCGTGAGCGCTCATATCGCGTTCGACGGAGGTCAAGCTGGATTTCCTCGAGGATGCGGCGATTGACGGACAGGAGCTGCGCGATGAAGGCCAGCATCCAAAGCCCGCTGCCCATGAGCATCAGGATGGCCGCCAGGATCAGGCTGGGCACATGGGTCCGGACGGCGCCCTCCAGCAGGACCAGCACGATCCAGCGGATGCCCAGGAGGAAGCCCAGGAAGAACGGGACGGTGCCCAGCAGTCCGAAGAACCGGAACGACCGGTAGATCGAGAAGATCTGGACGATCTGGCAGGCCGAGAGGAAGACATAGGACAGGGTGCTCCGGATCAGGCGCGACGGCCGTTCGACCGGGTTCGTGCCGATCGGGATATGGGCGATGCGGAGCCCGCGCTGCCCCGCCTGGATGATCGTTTCCAGCGTGTAGGTGAGCGAACCGAAGACGTTGGTCTGCAGCGCCGCGTCCCGCGAAAGCGCCCGGAATCCGCTGGGCGCGTCCGGAACGTCCGTGTCGGATGCAAGCCTGACGACGGCGCTGCCCATGCGCTGCAGCCAGCGCTTGGTGGGGGAGAAATGCGCCAGCGTTCCCGGCGACCGATCGCCGATGACGATATCCGCCCGGCCGGCGAGGATCGGTTCGATCAGCCGCTCGATATCGGCCGCGTGATATTGATTGTCCGCATCCGTGTTGACGATGATGTCGGCACCCGCCGCCAGCGCCGCGTCCAGACCGGCGGCGAAGGCGCGGGCGAGGCCCTTGTGCCGGCCCAGGCGGATGACGTGATCCACGCCCAGACAGCGGGCGACCTCCGCCGTGGCATCCCGGCTTCCGTCGTCTATGACCAGCCATTCGACCTTCCCGACCCCGGGCAAGGTCCTGGGCAGGTCTGCCAGGGTCTGGGGCAGGCTGTCCTCCTCGTCCAGGCAAGGTATCTGTATGACGACCTTCGGCAGTCGCGTTCGATATCGCGGAGCCGATTGCGGCGACGGCCCGGTCGGGCCAAGCCGCGGACTCCCTTCGTCAGGCATAGCCTCAGCTCCCTCCCTCGATTCCCTGGCCATCGAACGGACCGGTCGCGCTGGGCACGAAGCCTGCAGCCGGCTGGATCGCACCGAGATTTCCGGTCGCCATGCCGATGGCGATTATTATCTGCTGGATCTGGCTCGGCTCGTAATAGCCGGGGAAGCGGGCCGCCTTCACGCGCACGCCGGCCTCCGCCGCCCGGGTTACCGCCAGAGCAGCTTCTGGGGTGGTCACCACGGCAGCCGCGGCGCCGGCGACCGAGCTTGCGGAGCCGAGCGCTTCCGGCGGCAGCATCAGGACGGTCGCCTGGACGGCCCTCGCCATTTCCAGGGGTGTTGCGTCCTCGATCGGTTTCTGGAGCCAGAACTCGACCAGTTCGACGATGCCGCCGAAACTCTGCAGCTTGCTTTCGATGTCGATCGGCATCCCGGGCTGGATCGAGGTGATGACCTCCTCGCGCGCGGACCGTCGCGGGTTCTGCGTTTGCAGGTCCCCCAGAATGCGCGTGACAAAGAGGTCGATCTCGGATGGCGGCGCCGGGGAGGGCGCTCCGCGAGGCGCCGCGGCCGCGCGCGGCCTTACCGCTGCGGGCCGTGGCGAAGGGGCTGGCTCCCCGGCGGTCGGGACGGGGGGCGGGGCCGCGGGACGCGCGTCTTCGGCACCGTCATCGTCGGCATTGGGGCGGGACGGGGGAACCGGAACCGCCGTGATGCCGATCTCCCAAAGCGGGCCGGCATTGACATGGGCGAAGACCTGATCGGTCGGATCGGGCCGGGGGTCGGGAATACGTCCCGTTTCCGGCGGTGTTCCCGGGATCGGCACGGTGTCGATGCCGATGCGGTTGAGCGCCGGGGCGGTGAGGGCGGCGAATTGTCGGGACGCGACATAGGGCGGATCCGCCGGCAACTCCCGATCCGTCGCAGTTTCTTCTAATGGCGCAACCGGCGGCCGGTCGCGGCCCGGGCCGGCGGTCTCCGGCGCCATCCTGCCCATCAACGCGGCCAGCGGCTGCTGTGGCCCGGTAGGGAGGCGGCCCGGCGCTGCAACGGGCGGCGTCGGCGGCTCCCCGGGCAGAGCGGCGGGCGGGGATACCGATCCGTCTCGGCCGGGACGGGTGACAGGCTCGTCCGTCCCGCCAACGCGCTCGCGCGCCATAATGCCGGGCGGCTCCGCGCGGCCGATCTCCGGTCGCGGCGGTTCCGGAGCGGGCGTCCGGGGTGTCCGATCAGGTCCCGCTTCGCTCGCGGGCAGCTGAGGCATTGCGGACGGCGCCGGCCGGGGTGCCGCCGGGGGCGCGTCGGCCAACGCCGATCGTGGCAATTCCCGGTCCTGTCCAGGGCGATGCAAGGTCGGCTCCTGGGGCGAGACCTGCGCCCGGGGACGTTCCGGCGCGTCCTGTCCCGCTTCCGGCCGTGCGGCGATAGTGGGCGCCACGGGGCCGGGCCCTTGATCCGCTACCGCCGGGTCGGCTTCCTCGATGCCGCGCGAGGTTCTGTCCGCCGGGGCTTCCGTTCTGGATGCGACGGCGGGTGGGGGTGGCGACGGTCTCGGTGCCGCTGAGGGGGCGGCGGTCGTGGCCGAAGGCCGTGGCCCGCCTTCGGGCGGCGCGACCGGAGCCGGTCCCGACGGGGGCGGTGAGGCGCTCTGTGTCGTCGGCTCGTCGGCCGTTCGGGTTTCGCCGTCGGCAGACTCGACCGGGGGAGCCGGGCGGGGAACCGCGGGCCGTCGTGGCGACGATGCTTCGGCCGTTCCGGATGCGACGGCGGGCGGCGAGGCCGCGGGCGCCGGCGCGCGCGACGGGGCTGCCGCGGTGGGGACGCCGGGGGTGCCCTCGGTCGTCTCGGCCGGCGCAGGTTCCGGCCGGGGAGCGGTCGATTCCGGATCGGGCAGTGTCTCGGCCGATGGCGGGCGGGTGCCTGACTGCGGCGACGACGGCTCGGTGGAGGACACGGGCGGCAGGCTCGGGGCCGGATCCGTTGCCGGTGGGCTGGCCCGGCCGCGGTCCAGCGCCAGCCGGTCCGTCGAAAGCCGGAGATCATCGGCCGCAAGGCTGGTGGGGGGCGCATCCCGTCCGGTTCCGCCTTCCGGACGGGCGGATTCCGTGCCGATCGAGGGCAGGGTAAAGTCGGGCGGGTCCATCAGCCCGGGCTGCCCTAGGGGGGCGAGGGCTGCGTTCGGATCCGTCAGCCCGGGCAGTCCGGGCGGCGGCCCGAAAGGCGCCGTGGACGCCTGCGGCCCCGTCCGAAACTCCGGCGGCAGCGGGCCTGAGGGGATGGGCTCGATCCAGGGGCCTCCCAGCGGAATGTCTGCCGTGGCGGTACCTTCCGGACCGCGCGGCGGCTGCCCGGGATCCTGCGGAAGCGCGTCCGTCTGGGCCGTGACCATGACGATGCTGTCGTCGATGAGTTCGGCCCACCATTCCTCGATGACGTCGGGATGGGCCTCCGCGGTCTTGGCCACGGCCCTACGCGCCGCCTCTGCCACCGCCGACGCCGCATCGGGGCCGACCTTTCGGGCGACCGCGCCGACAATGTCGATGCTGTACTGCAGGTTTTCCGGGGGAAGATCGCCGACGATCCGGCCTACGGCCCTAGCCAGCTTCTCCGCATCGGCCGCTTCAACCGGCGACCCGAGGGCCTCCTCGATCTGGGCAAGCGCTTCCGTCTCGTCCGGGCGCTGGGCAAATCCCGGCGCGCAGGCGAGGGCCGCGGTCACGAGACAGGCGCAGTAGACGCTGCGTTGCAGGCGCTGCCATGCAGGGCCGAACAGGTGAGTCACGCCGAAAGCCCGGTTCCAGAAAACGGAAAGTCGGACTGGCCCCTGGCATCCGCCCGGACCCGCCCCCGTTTTAATGAACGCCCGTGCTCCCTGGTTCCATTCGGAACCGAAACGAATACTCCGTTACCCGCCGGCCGCCCGCCCGAACCGGACGGGGGGCGACGACGGTCCTCCGGGTCAGGACCGTTCCCGGGTCGCCGTGAAACGGATCTTCGGCCAAGTCTGCTGAATGTGGTTCAGCTCCCAGGCGTTCCGCGCCATGAAGACCGGGGCGCCGTCCCGATCTTCGGCAAGGCTGCCGCGGTTCGCCTCGGTGAAGCGCTTCAGTTCTTCAGGATCGTCGGCGGACACCCAGCGGGCCGTATCGTAGGGCGCCGCTTCGAAGCCGGCCTTCACGTTGTATTCCGCCGCGATCCGCGTCGCCAGCACGTCCAGCTGAAGCTGCCCGACAACGCCCACGATCCAGGCCGAGCCCAGGATCGGGCGGAAGACCTGGGTTACGCCTTCTTCGGCCAGATCCTCAAGAGCGCTTCGCAACTGCTTGCTTTTCAAGGGGTCATCCAGCCGTACCCGGCGCAGGATCTCAGGCGCGAAGTTGGGAATGCCGGTGAAGCGCAGATCTTCTCCCTCGGTCAGGGTATCGCCTACCCGAAGGGTGCCATGATTGGGAACGCCGATGATGTCGCCGGGATAGGCCTCTTCCGCCAGTTCGCGGTTCTGGGCGAAGAACAGGATCGGATTGTAGATCGCCAGAAATTTGCCGGTCCGGACCTGCTTCAGCTTCATGCCGCGCCGAAACTTTCCTGAGCAGATGCGCATGAAGGCGACCCGGTCGCGATGGTTCTTGTCCATGTTCGCCTGGACCTTGAACACGAACCCCGTGACCTTGTCCTCGTCCGGGATCACATCGCGCGGCTCGGCCGGCTGGCGCCGGGGCGGAGGTGCGTGCCGGGCCAGCCCATCGAGAACCTCCTTCACGCCGAAGTCCTTGAGCGCGCTTCCGAAGAAGATCGGGGTCATGTGCCCGGCAAGATAGGCGTCCTGGTCGAAGGCGGGGCAGGCGGCTTGGATCAGCTCGACGTCCTCGGCCAGCTTCGCCTGCTGTTCGGCGCTCATCACCTCGGCCAGCCGAGGATCCGCAACGCCTTCGCAGGCGAAGGTCTCCCGGCGGGTGCCGGTTGCGCCCTCGCCGAAGACCAGCATGCGGTCGCGGACGATGTCGTAGCAGCCGCGGAAATCCAGGCCGGCGCCGACAGGCCAGCTGATCGGTGTCGTGTCGAGCGCCAGCGTGTCCGCGATCTCGTCCATCAGTTCAAACGGATCGCGAGCTTCGCGGTCCATCTTGTTGATAAATGTGATGATCGGCACGTCGCGCATGCGGCACACCTCGAACAGCTTGCGGGTCTGTGCTTCGATGCCCTTGGCGGCGTCGATGACCATGATCGCGCTGTCGACGGCGGTCAGCGTGCGGTAGGTGTCTTCCGAGAAGTCCTCGTGTCCGGGCGTGTCCAGCAGGTTGAAGGTGATGCCGTCATAGTCGAAGGTCATGACCGAGGTCGTGACTGAAATGCCGCGATCCTGCTCGATCTTCATCCAGTCGGACCGCGCCCGCCGGCGCTCGCCCCGCGCCTTGACCTGGCCGGCCAGATGGATGGCGCCGCCGAGAAGCAGCAGCTTTTCAGTCAGCGTGGTCTTGCCGGCGTCCGGGTGGGCGATGATGGCGAAGGTGCGGCGCGGCTGGACGTCGTCGGCCGAGTCACTTCGCCCGGCGGGGGAAAGGGAAACGGTCACCTGGGAAACTCCATCGGAAAAAGGGGCGGCGCTCGGTCGGTTTCGGGCATCGCGGATGCCGCAAATGTGATCTATGGAATTCAGCTATTTCAATTTACTGTCGCCGTGGTTTGAAGCTCGACATTCACATGTCCCGCGCGGGCTGCCGGGCACCGAAGGGGCGGGGAGGTGACCCGCGTCACCCCGGAACGGCCCCATCTCCGCCGCCCCGTAATATCGTGTGGCGGATGGTCGGATCAATCCCGACGGTCCAGTGCCTGCAACCGCGCGGTCCCGGTCGGCGGTTGCGCCGATCGGGATTTGGTGACACTTGCGAGGCGCCGGGGCGGGGATCGTGGGCCGGCCGGTGGCGATTTATGAAAGGATGCTCGATCCATGAGCGCAAAGACCTTCGATGCGGTCGTCATTGGCGCAGGCCACAACGGATTGACATGCGCCGGCTACCTGGCCGGCGCCGGCCTCAAGGTGAAGGTGGTTGAGCGCCGGCACGTGGTCGGAGGCGCCGCCGTGACGGAGGAGTTCCACCCCGGCTTCCGGAACTCGGTCGCGTCCTATACGGTGAGCCTGCTGAATCCGAAGGTGATCCGCGATCTGGACCTGCACGGCCACGGTCTCCGGATCGTGGAGCGGCGCCTTTCCAACTTTCTGCCGTTGCCGGACGGCAACTATCTGAAGATCGGGGCGGGACGGACCGAGGAGGAAGTCGCCCGCTTCTCGAGCCGCGACGCCGAGGCCTTGCCCCGCTACAACGCTGCGCTCGAAGCCATTGCCGACGTGCTGAGGGCCGTCGTCCTGGAAACGCCGCCCAATGTGGCTGGAGGCCTGCCGGAGCTGTTCAAGGCTCTGAAGCTCGGCAACCGGCTGCGCGGCCTGGATCTCGTGCAGCAGCGGGATCTTTTGGACCTCTTCACCAAGAGCGCCGGGGACTATCTGGATGCCTGGTTCGAGAGCGAGCCGATCAAGGCCGCGTTCGGCTTCGACGGCGTGGTCGGCAATTTCGCCAGCCCCTATACGCCGGGATCGGCCTATGTCCTGCTGCATCACGTCTTCGGCGAGGTGAATGGAAAGAAGGGAGCCTGGGGGCACGCAATCGGCGGCATGGGGGCGATCACCCAGGCCATGGCCCGCTCTGCCCGTGCCCGGGGCGTCGACATCGAGACGGATGCGCCGGTGGCGGAGGTGATCGTCGAGGGCGGGCGCGCCGTCGGCGTCGTGCTGGAGGACGGCCGCTCGTTCCGGGCGACCGCCGTCGTTTCGAACCTCAATCCGAAGCTTCTTTACGAGCAGTTGATCGACCCGTCCGTGCTCGACGCCGATTTCCGGCGGCGGATCGCGGCCTGGAAGTGCCGTTCCGGTACCTTCCGGATGAATGTCGCGCTGAGCCGGCTGCCGCAATTCTCGTGCCTGCCCTCGGACGGGGTCGCTGACCACCACACGGCCGGCATCGTCATTGCGCCGTCGCTCGCCTATATGGACCGTGCCTGGCGCGATGCCGTCGAACGAGGATGGTCGCGGCAGCCCATCGTCGAAATGCTGATACCCTCGACGCTGGACGGCAGCCTGGCGCCCCCCGGCGCCCATGTGGCCAGCCTGTTCTGCCAGCAGTTCGACCCCCATCTTTCCGATGGACGGAGCTGGGACGACTGCCGCGAGGAGGTCGCGGACCTGATCATCGACACCGTCGACGCCTATGCCCCCGGCTTCAAGGCCAGTGTCGTCGGGCGGCAGATCATGAGCCCCTTGGACCTGGAGCGCACCTTCGGTCTGGTCGGGGGCGACATTTTCCACGGCGCGCTCAGTCTCGACCAGCTTTTCAGTGCCCGGCCGGTGCTGGGGCACGGCAACTACCGGGGACCGGTCCCCGGGCTTTACATGTGTGGCTCGGGGACGCATCCCGGCGGCGGCGTGACGGGCGCGCCGGGCCACAACGCGGCCCGCGAGATCCTGATCGATCTGAAGCGGCGGCGCCTGAAGAGGGCGGGGTAGCCGTCCGTCCGGCACCGTGCCGGACGGACGAAAAAAGCAATGACGATGCAGCCATGGCCCGTTGCCGCGCGTTGTTGCTGGCGCCCGGGGACCGTCCTGGCAATGATAGAAAAGAGGTTTGGCAAAGTCGTTCCTGCAAGGTAAGAAGGCTTCCGGGTTGTTTCGGCCTGTCTCCGACCGCATCGGTCACCGCCACCGCCCCGCCAATCACGGCATCTGAAGAAAGCCCTGCAACGAATGACGATCCGCAAATCGTCCCGCGCCCTTCTCTCGACCGTTTTCGCCGCCCTTGCCCTGACCTGGGGCATCGGGTCACCGGCCGCCGAGGAGGCCGAGCCGAATGCATGCAGGATCGCCATCCGCGCCGCTGAGGTCCGCTATGATCTCCCGTCGGACCTTCTGCTGGCGATGGGCATGGTCGAAAGCGGTCTGAACCCATTCGCGATCAACATCGCCGGCCGCCCGGCGCAGCCGGATAATGTCGCCGAGGCCGAACTGCTTCTGGTGGACGTCGACGGCAAGCACTACCGAGACATGACCATCGGCTGCATGCAGCTCCATGCAAGATGGCACAAGGCCAATTTCGGCAATCGGCCGGAGCGCATGCTCGACGCCGCCGCCAATGTGGACTATGCGGCCCGGTATCTGCGCCACCTTTATGAACAGGAAGGATCGTGGCGCGTCGCCGTCGGACGCTACAATGCCGGCGGAAAAGGCGGTCGGGCCTATAACCGCTATATCTGTCTGGTCGACCGCAAGCTTCGGCAGCTGAAATCGGAAACCCGGCTCGGGTGCGAGAGCGCCTGATCGGCCGCCCGTCGCAATCTCGACAGAAGCTGTTCTTTCGGACCCCAGGACACCAGCGAACGCCGCGCCCACCGGCGTGGGCCAATAGGCGCCGAAGCCGGTCCGGGGTCGGCGCGGCCACCCGACTCCTTGCTGGGTCCCGGCGACTGACGCAGGCCGAAGCTGCCGGGTCCCTGTTCGGCGCTTTGCGGTTCCGGAAATGCAAATGGGCGGCCCCGGTGGCGGGGCCGCCCATTCATTCGAAGGCGTCGCGTGGGTCTACTGGGCGTCCGCGGCGACCTGCATGCGGACGATGCGGTCCGGATTGCGCGGGGGTTCGCCCCTTTCGATCCGGTCCACGTACTCCATGCCCTCGATCACTTCGCCCCAGACCGTGTACTGGCCGTTGAGGAAGTGGCCGTCGGCGAACATGATGAAGAACTGGCTGTCGCCGCTGTTCGGGTCCTGTGCGCGGGCCATGCCGACTGTCCCGCGGTCGAACGGCTCGGACGAGAATTCCGCCGGAAGCTTCGTGCCGGAACCGCCGCGTCCGGTGCCCGTCGGGTCGCCGGTCTGGGCCATGAAGCCCTCGATCACCCGGTGGAAGATGATGCCGTCGTAGAAGCCCTCGCGCGTCAGCTCCTTGATGCGCGCGACGTGCTTGGGGGCAAGATCGGGCCTCAGCTCGATCACGACCCGGCCATCGTCCAGGTCCATGTAGAGCAGGTTCTCGAGATCCTGGGCCGTTGCCGGGCCGGCTGAGAGAGTCATGGCGAAAACAGTGCTCCCGATAAGTCGAAGAAAGCGGTCCATGGACACGGGTCGTTGGGCTGCAGATGGTCTCGAAGCGGCGAGACAAGCACAGGCGGCGAGGGTCCGTCCAGACCGATTGTCGCATGCCCCCGGATGCCTGGGGGAATTCGTCATCCGAAGATGCCGGAAAGGAAGAACAGGATCGCCTTCAGGATCGCAAGCGCGATCGCGGCGACAACCGCCGCGACGATGGCCAGGCTGACCAGGGACAGGGCATGACCCAGCAGGACGGCGACACCGTCCCGCTCGATCAGGCCCAGCGCCAGGATCGTCACCGCCAGCCCCGGCAGCATGTTGCCGAGGGGGATCGGCAGGGTGATGACGACGGCAAGGACCAGGCAGACGATACCGATCGCTCGCTCGCCGCTCCACTCCGTCAGAGGCAGAAGGCGCGGCTTGAGCAGCCGTTCGGCACGGATGAGGGACGGCAGAACCTTGAGCGCGACCTTCTCGAAATCCTTATGGCTAATCGAGCGGTCGGCCAGCCAGCGTGGCAGCCATGGACGGTGCAGGCCCGTGGCAAGCTGGCCGGCGAACAGGATCATCGGCAGGCCGAAAACGGTCGACCATCCGGGGATCGCGACCGGGATGACGTTGGGGATGGCAAAGAGGAGAAGTAGCGCCCCATAAGCCCGTTCGCCCATCGCATCGACCAGATCGCGCAGGGTAATGCGGCCACCCGCCTTTTCTCGAAGGATGAGCTGAAGGACATCGGAGGTGCTCGGCGCCGTGCGAGGTCTGGCCGAGCCCTGAAAAGAATCTTGCATACGCGTTCCTGCTCTCCGGTCGCCGGAAAACTGGCTTCCAGCGGAGGTTTGAAACAGAAACCGGCTCAGGGCACAAGCGTGCCGGAGGCCGGAACAGCGTTAACCAAAAGTAAAGTTCCGGGTGGGATGCTGGCTCATGGCCGGCCGTGGGGGCCGTGCCCACCTGCACAGCATGGAAGGTTGGGAGCTGTTACGGCGCTCTACGCCGACCTTCGGCCGCGACGGTCCCGCCCGTTCGTCGCGTCGGCGGCGCCGAAGCAAGGATGCGATGAACTGTCGCAGAAGCTCCCGCCGGGAGGCGGCAATTTGAAGGTTTCCGAATCCCTGGCGATGGTCGGCGAACGCATATTGGTCGCCAACCTCACCGATGTCGAACTGGTCATCGAAGTCGAACGTCAGCTCAGCTGGTCCTCTCGGCCGTCCCCGGGCGATCCGCGGGCGCCGCTCAGCGAGGTTCTGTTCTGCAACGCGGTCGTGCCGGTCGTCGCGGCGCGGCTGGCCGGGCGACCCTATCGCAGGATGCCCGGCGTTGCCGAGGACACCGGTCCCATCGATTTTTCCCTGCTGCATCTGAGCAACCCGGACGCCGACGTGACGCCGGTCGTCGGAGAGCGGCGCCGAGCCGTCGCATCGTTCCGGCGCTATCTCTCCGAGCTATCGGACGCCGATCTCGCCTCGACGGCGCGGTTCCACTTCGGCGCCTCCCGGAAATATATCGCCGGACGCGGCTATGATCCGCGCCTTGCCCAGATTGTGCTGCCGGAGATGATCCGCCGCGTGACCGATCGCAGGGGCAGCCGGTCGCGCACCCGGCGCTAGGCGCCGGTCGTGGTATTCGGGTTCCGCGGATCCAGCGTCATCGCCGCGGGACTGGTGGCCGGTACATTGACGAAGCGCTCGCGCTCCTCGGCCGGCCGCGGAGCGCGGCGGGTCATGCGCCAGGCGACGAACACGGTGAGTCCGGTCATCACGCCGGCGCTGAAGAAGAAAAGCCCGCCCGGTCCTAGCCTGTCCATCATGAGCGTTGCCCCGGTCGGACCGATCACGGAGCCGATTGCCCAGCACATGAGGAGGCTTGCGGAAAGCTGGACCGTCTGTTCGGGGTTGCCGAAATCCTGCGCGTGGGAGATGCAGATCGGATAGATGCTGAGCGAGAAGCCGCCCCAGAGCGTGCAGAGCAGCAGCAATATCCACCCCCAGCCCGCTTCGGCAAAGCCGAGCGCGATCGACAGGACGGCAACGGCTGCCGAGGAAAAGACGATCACCGAGCGCCGGTCCATACGGTCGGACGCCCAACCCAGCGGCCATTGCAGGAACAGGCTGCCGAGCTGGATGGACGCCATCAGAATGCCGATCGTCTCGATCGAAAGCGTGAGCTGGGCGCCGTAGAGAGGCGCGATCGCGGTTGCGGCAGAGTTGACGATGCCCGTGGCGAAGCAGCCGACGACGCCCGCCGGCGCGATACGGAACAGGGCGCGCAGGCCAAGTCGGCTGACGTCGGGAACCGGCGGGCTGCCTGACCTGGTCATCGCGATCGGGATCAGCGACAGGGAATAGAGAGCCGCGCTGATCATATAGAAGCCGGCGCTGCCCAGATCGCCGACGGTCAGCAGAAGCTGGCCGGACGCGAAGGCCGTCTTGTTGAAGATCATGTAGATGCTGATGACGCGCCCGCGCTGGCGGCTGGGCGTCTGCGCGGCGAGCCAGGATTCGGCCACCGTGAACAGACCCGCCGAGGTGAAGCCCGTAATGAAGCGCAGTACCATCCAGAAATACGGATCGACCCAGATCGCGAAAGCGAGCGCGGTCGCCGACAGGGCGGCGGCGAAGATCGCGAAGGCGCGTATGTGTCCGACAGCCCGGATCACCCGGGTGACGAGCAGGCATCCGAGCATGAAGCCCGCCGCGTGTCCCGTCGCGATCAGGCCGATTTCGGTGGACGTATAGGCGTCCGCGGTAAGCCGGACCGGCAGGAAGGTCATCAGCGTGCCATTGGCAAGCTGAAGCAGGGCGACCCCGACAATGATGGCCGTCAGGGTGAGATAGGGCGCGGACATGAGCTCGGTGCAGCGTCCTGGAGGATGGGCCGGAACGGTCCCGGAATGAGAGTCCCGTGCAGTGTTACAGAAAGAACTTACCCGCGCCAGCGGGCATTCCTGCAGGATCGCGGCGTCTTTTCGGCGGGTCGCGAGGGCCTGCCGAACGACTCGCAATCCGCACCACTGAAGACCAGGGTATGATCCCTTCCTGCCATGGAGCCAATGACCGATAGATCCAGCCGCAAAGCGATCCTGCTGGCGGGCGGTGCCGGCACGCGGCTTCACCCGGCGACGCTTGCCGTCAGCAAGCAGCTTTTGCCGATATACGACAAGCCGATGATCTACTATCCCCTGTCGACCATCATGCTGGCGGGGATCCGGGACGTCCTGGTGATCAGCACGCCGCGCGACACGCCGATGTTGGAGTCGCTGTTGGGCGACGGCGAAAGGCTTGGGATGGCGTTCTCCTACGCGGTGCAGCCGCGGCCCGAGGGCATTGCACAAGCCCTGATCATCGCCGAGCGCTTCCTGGACGGGGCCGGTCCGATGCTAGTCCTCGGCGACAACATCTTCTACGGGCACGGCCTGCGGGAGGAGCTGCAGTTCGGCACCCGGCGCGCCACCGGAGCGACGATCTACGCCTATCAGGTGGAGGATCCCGAGCGCTACGGCGTCGTCACCTTCGACGAACGGAACGTCGCGACGGAGATCGTCGAGAAGCCCAAGACGCCGTCTTCGCCCTTCGCCGTGACCGGCCTCTACTTCTATGACGAACGCGCGGTCGCGATCGCGAAGGAGCTGGTGCCCTCCGCCCGCGGCGAGCTCGAGATCACGGACGTGAATCGCGCCTACCTTGCCGAAGGCAGTCTCCATGTCCGGGAACTGGGGCGGGGATTCACCTGGCTAGACGCCGGGACCCACGACGCCTTTCTCGATGCGTCCAACTTCGTCGCGACGCTGGAGCGGCGGCAGGGGCTGAAGATCGCGTGCCTGGAGGAGATCGCCTGGCGCAATGGCTGGATCGACGATGCCGCGCTCGAGCGAGAGGCCGCCCGGATCCGGAACACGCCGACCGCATCCTATCTTCGCCAGCTTCTGCATCCGCGCGCGCAGGCCAGGGGAAGGGCGCCGGCGCCATGAAGGTCACCGAAACCCCGCTGCCCGGCGTCCTGCTGGTCGAACCACGGATCTTTCCCGACGGGCGAGGCTTCTTCGTGGAAAGCTGGAACGCGGCCAGATACGCCGCCGCGGGCATGCCGCAATCCTTCGTTCAACTGAATCGCTCGCGCTCGCGGCGCGGCACGGTGCGAGGGCTTCATTACCAGGAGCCCGATGCCCAGGGAAAGCTGGTCTGGGTGACCGCCGGGGCGGTGTTCGATGTCGCCGTCGATATCCGTAGAGGCTCGCCGAGCTTCGGTCGCTGGTTCGGGCTGGAGCTGAGCGCGGACAATCACCGCCAGCTCTGGATTCCGCCGGGTTTCGCCCACGGCTTCGCGGCATTGAGCGAATTCGCGGACCTGGCCTATGCCTGCACGGCGCCCTATCGCGCGGAGGCGAACCATGCCTTGCGTTGGGACGATCCGGATATCGGGATCGCCTGGCCGGTCTCCGACCCCGTGCTGTCGGACAAGGACGCGGTCGCGCCGCGCCTGAAGGACGCGCGGATATTGCCTCGGCTGCCGGAGGCCGGTCCGTGAGAATCCTGCTGACCGGCAGCACCGGTCAGGTCGGCCGCGCGATCCTGGCCGATCTCGCAGCCGATGCCGAACACCGGGTCTTTGCGCCTCGTCGGGACCGGCTCGACCTGCGGGACCTCGATGCCCTTCGCCGCATCGTCTACGAGCTGCGCCCCGATCTGATCGTCAACCCGGCCGCCTACACCGCGGTCGATCGGGCCGAGAGCGACGCGGAAGCGGCGTTCCGGCTTAATGCCGAGGCGCCGGCCGTGCTGGCCCGGGCCGCCGCCGATTGCGGCGTCGGCTTCGTCCATTTCAGCACCGACTACGTCTTCGACGGCCGCAAGGCCGGACCGTATTCCGAAACGGACGCGCCGAATCCGATCAACGTGTACGGACGCAGCAAGCTGGCCGGCGACGAGGCCGTGCTGGCCTCGGGCGCCCGGGCCGTGATCCTGCGCACAAGCTGGGTCTATGACGAGATCGGCCGAAACTTCCTCACGACGATGCTGAGGCTCGGACAGGAACGGCCGGCGCTGCGGGTCGTCGCCGACCAGCACGGTGCGCCGACCAGTACGGCCGTGATCGCCCGTACGGTCCGCGCCGTGATCGCCCGCTTTGCCTCGGCCGGCCGGTCGGGCGAAGCTCTGCCTCGGGGGCTCGTCAACTGCGCCTGTGCCGGGGAGACCAACTGGCACGGCTTTGCGACCGCGATCTTTGCGGGACTCCGTCGGCGGGGCACTGCCCTTTCCGTGCGTTCGGTCGAGCCGGTCGCTTCGGCCGAATATCTGACCGCGGCGAACCGTCCGGCGAATTCCCGGCTCTGCCTCCATCGCCTGCGCGACGTTCTCGGGATCACGCCTCCCGATTGGGCGGCGGAGCTCGAGGCGGTTCTCGACCGGGCGGTCGCGATCGGGTCCGCTCCCGGTTCTCCGCCCGGCTGCCCCTAAGGCGGGATCAGGCGGAACGCAGCGCTTCGGCGAAGCTCGCGCAGGTCCGGGCCAGCTCCGCGGCGGGGTAGGGGCGGCGCTCGCCCGTTCCCCAGACCGGTCCGGGCCACGCCTCGTCGTTCCGGAAGCGGGCCACGGCATGCACATGGAGCTGCGGCACCATGTTTCCCAACGCGCCCACATTGATCTTGTCCGCGCCCGTCGCCCGGGCCAGGACTCGCGAGGCGAGGGCGACCTCCTCGACCAGGACGGCGCGGTCCCGTTCGGAAAGCTCGTGCAGCTCGCGTATCTCCGGCCGGCGGGGGACCAGGATCAGCCACGGGAAGCGGCTGTCGTTCATGAGCCGGACGGTGGACAGCGGCAGCTCGGCAACCGCCTCCGTATCGGCAGCGAGCTGGGGATGGAGCCGGAAGCTCGGGGGCTGGGCAGGAGCATCCTTCATGGCCGTTCTTCTATCCGTTGCCGTCCGGCGATGCCAGCCCCGACCCGGCCCCGGCTGGGCTGGAGCGGTCCCGGGTTGCTTTCCGAAGGGCGCTCCAGACGGCTTCGTCCAGATGTTCCCCGCCCTCCAGGTCCCGGCTTTTCAGGAAGGCGCGAAGGGCGGCGCGACTTCGGGGCCCCCAGAGCCCGTCGATCGGGCCGGGATCGAAGCCCAGATCGCGGAGCGCTTCCTGTGCCGCGGCGAAGGATGCGGGATCGGAAACCGGCGTCGCCGTATCGGTGCCGGCGCCGGGCTCGCGCTTCTGCACGGGCCGGAAACGGCCGATGGAATCGCCGCCGCGAGTCTCGCACCAAGCGACTTCCGCATAGACCAGGACTTCTCCGCCCAGCCGGCACCGGACCATATCCTCGGCGCCGGCCGCCCGTGGCAGGGCGGGGCTGGCAAGCGCGACGAGAGCGGCGGCAAGAGCGGCGGGGCGGGGCATGGTGGAATGGCTCGAGGGGGGGGTAGGGCAGGACGGAACGACCTCCCGACAGCATACCCCCGCAAGCGCGCCGCGTCTCTCCCCGGCTGCCGCCCTTGTGCCGGAATCAGGTCACCTCTGCGCCGCGCCGGTTTTCGCGCCCGATCGCGTTGGAGAGCAGAGTGTACAGCCTGCCCACGTCCGAGCCCATCAGCGTCGAGGTCAGGAGCCCGCCGTGATCCTGCGCGACCGCCTGGTCGAAAAGCTCCTCGAACTGACGGAAATAGCGCTGCGCATAGGTCCGGAAGCGCTCGTCCTCCTGATACTTTGCCCGGATCCGGTCGAGAGGCAGTCGATCCTTCAGGCCAAGCAGGCGACGCGTGAAGACGTTCGCCTCGCCGGCGTAGTAGGCTTTCCAGGTGCGCTCCGGGATGTCCCTGTCCAGCATCCTGCTGAAGTCGACGGAGAGCGAATGGAGGCTCTCCAGCACGAACTTGGCCGAGGTGAGGAAGCTGGCACGGTGCATCTGCCGGTCGGCCGCCTCCAAGGCCTCGGCCCGGTCCAGCGCCTGCCGGGATGCCGCGTCCAGCACCGCCGCCTGATCGGCGAAGACCGAAGTCGCCGCCTCTATCCGTTTCGCGGCGTCCCCTGAGGCGCCGGTCAGCCGCTCGGTCTGGCGACGGAATGCGCCTTCGGCCTGGGCCAGGGCGCCCTCCGCGTGATCCGCCGCCGCCGCCAGCTCCCGCACTCGCGCTTCGATGTTGGTGAGGGTGGCGGCAAGCCGGGCCTCCAGGTCCTGCTGCGTATCGGCCAGGATCTTCGTGCCTTGCCGCAGCTCCTCGCCGACGGACGCGATCCGCTCGACCGCTCGGCCGGAATCCGCGGCGATTTCCTTGGCGGCGCCGGCCAGCTGCTTGCCCGCATTCGCCAGCCGTTCGCCGGCCTGCTGGGCATCGGCGGCGAGCGCTCCGGTGAGCGTCCGCATGGTTGCCGCGACCTCTTCGAGATGGCCCCCCGAAACGGTGGCGGTCTCCGCCAGGCCGACCGCCTCGCGGCGGGCGGCGGCGCCGGCGTCCGCCAGCTTGGAAACGATCCGGTCGCTCAGCGAGGCCGCCTCGTCCGTCCGGTCGCGGAAGGCATCCCCGACCTCGTCCAGGCGGGTCTTCGCAAGGCCGACCGCGGCGGACAGGTCCTGGGTCTGCTCGTTCAACGCCTTGCGGATCTGCTCGATGCGGAGCGCGGCCTGGTCGGCCGTGAGGTGGAGATCGTCGGACTGTCCGGCGAGCATGGCGGTCAGGCGCCGGAGCTGCTGATCCACCTGTTTCGAGCTCTCCAGGAGCGCGCTCGACTGCTCGTTGAAGACGGCGCTCGCCTCCCGGATGAGTGCGGTGGCTTCGCGTGACCCGTCTTCCAGGGCCGCCAGGCGCTGGGCGTAGAGGCTCGCGACCTCGGCAAGCCGGTCGGAAGCGGACCGCGAGGTCTCCGCGGCCTGGGCCATCAGCGCGTCCAGCCGCTGCGAAAGGGCGCCCAGGCGGCTCATCGCCCCGTTCGCCTCTTCCTGGATCTCCGATCCCCGCCGATGCAGGGTTTCCGCCGCAGCATCGAGATCCCCGACGGCACGACCCGCCGCTTCCGCAACGGCGTCAGAACCAGCACCGAGGGCTTGGCGGAGAGCCGCCAGCCGGCCCTCCGCATCGTTGCCGGTATCGGCCAGCCGGGACTGTTCCGCCGACAGCCGCGCAGCGGCAGCGTCGAGTTCGGCGGAAACACGCTTCGCCGCCTCGGCGACGGCATCGGCCTGCGCGGCAAGGCCGGCGGTGGCCGCCGCTGCCTGGCGCGTCGCGTCGTCCGACGCGGCCCGCATCTCTTCCCGCTGTCGCCTGAGCCCTTCGGCCGCCGTCTGGGCGTGGCCGGCGATCTCCCCGGAAAGGGCCGCGATCTCCTGGGCCTGGGCGCCGAGGGCGTCGCGGACGGCGGTCGTCCGTTCCTGGACCTTGTGCGCGGCGGAGGTGAGATTATCGACCTCGCGCTCCAGCGTGGATTCGAGTTCGCGCGTGCGATCGGCGGTCGCGCCGGCTGCCCGGTCCAGTTCCGCGAGCCGGCGGTCCAGGAGCTCGACGACTGCCTGGACCCGGTCGCCCAACTGCTCCGTCGCGGTTGCCAGGCGGTCCGTGCGGCGTTCGAACACCTGCTCGATCCGGGCAACCTCGTCCGCGGCCCGGTCGGCGGCCCCTGCCACCGCCGCGCGCCCTTGATCGAGCCCTTCCGACAGCTCCGTGATCTGTGTCGCGGCGCGATCGGCGGTCGCGCCGAGTTCGTGGATGCGCTGGCGCAGGATGTCGGAAACGTTTTCCGCCTGATGCACCGCGTCGTCGACGGCGCCGCCCAGGTCCTGGCTCGCCTGTCGCAGGGCTTCCTCGATGGCCCGCGCCTTGTCCAGCGAACCTGTGGCCGCCGTTTCCATCCTGCCGGCGGCATTGCCGACGGACTGCTCGACATGGGCGATCTTGGACAGCAGGGCCTCGGCCATGTCGATCAGGGCGGTCCGGCGCCGCTCCAGAGCTTCCTCGATCGCGCTGCCCTTCTCGGCGATCCGTTCCGTCGCCTGAAGCAGTTCGCTCGCCTGCCGGTCGATGGCAGCGGCGGCCTGTCCGGCCCGCTCCGCCTGGACCTCCGCGGCGTTGCTGATTTCGGCGACGGCCCGGTCGACCAGGGCGCCGGTGTCCTTCAGGCGGCCGGCGGCAGCCGCCGTCGCAGCCTCGATACGGCCTGCCTGCTCGGACAGGGCTGCACCCAGGCGGTCCGCATGGGAGCCGGCGCGGTCCACCGTGCCCCCGAAGTCGGATGCCCTCTCGGCGAGGGTCTGGCCGGCCGTCTCGATCCGGGCGGTAGCCTCCGACATGCGGGCGAGCGCCGCCGCCGACCGTTCGGAAAGGGCATCGGCGGCTTCGCCGACCCGGGCGGATGCAGCCTCCGCGGATCCCGAGAAGCTCTCGGCCGCCTGCCGGAGAACGCCGGCAAGCTCGTTCCCCCGGGCGAGAGAAGCGGCCGAGGTCGCCTCCAGCCGCTCCAGCGTCGCGCGGGTCTCCGCCTCGACGGCTCGGGCACGTTCCTGGACCGTTTCGCTCAGCTGTTCCAGGGTCCGGGTCTGCTGCTGCAGCGCCGCGCCAACCCGCTCGATCTCGGCGGCGGCCGCGGCGTGCACCGCGGTCAGGTTTTCCGCCTGCCGGCGCAACGCCTCCTCGGCCCGGGCGACGCGACTGAGCGTCTCGTCGGAGGCGAGGTCGAGGGCGGCAGCCTGAGCGCGCAGCGCCTCGGCCATCCGGAGAACCCGATCTTCGCCGGGGCCGCCCGGCTTCAGCAGCTCGGCTAGCTGGGTCGCCAGGGGGCTCGTGGCCGCGCGGATATCGGCCGCCCGGACCAGAAAGGCGATAATGGTCCAGAGCAGGGCGATCGGCGCCATCGCACCGGCCAGGAAGCCGCCGAGCTCGTGCGGCATCAGCAGCAGGAGCGCATCGAAGCCGAAGGTGACGTCGGCATAACGGATGCAGGCGGCGAGCCATCCGGCGCTAAGGAGAATGCCGACCGAGGCGGCGATGACGGGAAAAAGGGGACGACGTGCCGGCAACGCCGGAGAAACCGATGGGCGCGGCGGATCATCGGGGTTGAGCACGACCAGCGGTACGACGGGCTCGACGGCGGTTTTCCCGGCGCGACGGTTCTTGCTCACAGGCTTCCTCTCCCGAAGCAGCGGTATGCGGCTGACGGGAGTATTATTCCGGAAAATACTAATAAAAAGTGATCCGGTACGGCTTCGAAACTTTTCGCGTGGAACCAATGCCGGACTTCGCACCTGTTGAGTCTGCCGTCGTTATGAAGAAGGGCGGCACTCCACGGATCGTTTTGCGGAGACCAAGATGCAGGTGCCTCTTGAGCTGGTCTTTCACGGCATGGAAAGTTCCCCCTTCATCGAGGAGCAGATCCGGGCGCAGGTCGGCCGTCTCGAACGCTTTTCCGATCGCATCATCTCGTGCCGTGTGGCGGTGGAGGCCGACCGCCGCATGGCGCACAAGACGAATATCGGCCTGAAGGTCGAGGTTTCCGTCCCCGGGAACGTCATCGTCGCCAAGCGCCAGGAGCGGCCGCACACGGTCAACGGCGTGAGCCAGGTCTATCCCGTGATCCGCGAGACTTTCGATGTCGCGATACGGCAGCTGGAGGACGATGCCCGGAAGAGCCGCCGGGAGGTGAAAACTCATGACGGGCCGTCCTACGGGCGCGTGACCCGCCTCGAGCCGGAGCGCGAATTCGGCTTCATCGAGACCCCGAAGGGGGAGACGCTCTACTTCCACGCGGCGGTCGTCGAGGGGGAGGGATTCGATTGCCTGGAGCCGGGCTGTGAGGTCCGGTACCTGGTTGCGGAGGCCGAAAGCGCCTACGGCCCCCAGGCAAAGAGCGTCCAACTGGTCGGTCCGAGAGAACGTGCGTGAACGGGGTGTCGGCGCGGGCGCGACGATGCTATCAACCGGTATCGGCAGCGCCCCGCCGTCCCGTTCCTGACCGACAGGTATCATGACGCGTCGAAACCGTTCCGTCCTTTCGATCCTCCTTGCCCCGCTTCTGGTCATGAGCCTGTCGGGCTGCACCGGCCCGGGGGCCGCCGCCGGTTCCCTGACGGGCACGCCCGGATCCGCCGCCGATTCTGCCTCGGGCGTGAGCTTCGAAGCCTGGCTTGCCGACTTCAAGGCTTATGCGCGCGAGCAGGGCATCGCCCCGACGGTCATCGAACGCGCCTTCCGGGACGTCCGCCCGCTGCCCCGGGTCGTGGAGGCGAACGAGAACCAGCCGGAGTTCCAGCGTCCCATCTGGGCCTATCTCGAATCGGCGGTGTCGCCTTCCCGGGTCAGCCGTGGACGGCAGCATCTGGCGGAAAATGCGCAGTTGCTGGCCGCGATCGAGCAGCGATACGGCGTGCCCAGCGAGATTCTGGTCGCGATCTGGGGACTGGAAAGCGACTACGGGAACAATTACGGCGACCTGCCGGTGATCAGCGCGCTCGCCACCTTGGGCTGGCATGGCAGTCGGGCGGATTTCGCGCGCGAGCAGCTGCTGGCGGTGCTCCGGATCCTGGAGCGGGGCGATCTTGCGCCCGAGTTGATGATCGGGTCCTGGGCCGGGGCGATGGGCCAGACGCAGTTCATTCCGACCACCTTCGTCGCCTATGCCGTCGACGGCGACGGCGACGGTGTCCGGGATCTCTGGGGCAGCAAGGCGGACGTGTTCTCCTCGACCGCCAATGTCCTGGCCTCGGCCGGCTGGCAGCCCGGACTTCCCTGGGGGCTGGAGGTCGTGCTTCCGGACGGCTTCGACTATGGCCTGACGGAACTCGCCGTGAAGAGGCCCGTCAGCGAATGGCGGTCGCTCGGCGTCGCTCCCGCGGCCGACGGGGTGATGCCGCCGGACGACGCGGAGGCGTCGATCCTCGCGCCGGCCGGTCATCGCGGCCCCGCCTTCCTGGTGACGGACAATTTCCGCGCGATCATGCGCTACAACTATGCGACGAGCTATGCGCTCGCCATCGGTCACCTCTCGGACCGGCTGCGGGGTGGTGCCGGCATCACGGCCGGCTGGCCGACCGACGAGCCGCCGCTCAGCCGGAGCGATCGGATCGATCTTCAGCGCCTACTCCTGGCGCGCGGCTATGACCCGGGCGGGATCGACGGCGTCATCGGCCCGATGACCCGGACTGCGATCCGCACGTTCCAGCGGGAGCTCGGGGAGACACCGGACGGCTATCCGACGCAGCGGCTTCTCGAACGGTTGCGCCGCCTGCAGGGCGCCTGAACCCGGGCCCTAGTCCAGCGGCTGCACCTCGACCCTTCCTGCGGGGGCCGACGTTACGGTCGGCCCGCCGACCGGCTCGGCCGTTGCCGGCGCGGCGGCGGGTGTTGCGGTTCCCGCAGGAGGGGACCCCGCGGCATCCCCTTCCTGAAGTTTTCCGACGACGTATTTGGTCGCGTCGCCGGCTGCGGCTATGCCGGTGCCCAAGGCATCGCCCAGGGCACCACAGCCGGAGAGGAAGAGAACAATCAACGGTAGCAAGCGGGGTGGCATGAAGATGCTTCGCCTCGTGAAGCGGAGGGCCGGTTTGCGGAGCTCCGAACATCTTAGCGCTCCTGCAACGCCGGGAAAAGAATCGGGCCCGGATTGGTACGCCCTAGGAACCAAACCCCACGATGAAGGGTTCGATTTTGGCCGGGGTCGCGGAAACCCCTGGCTAACGTCCCGGCGGCGAAAGCATCGCCGGGGCGGAGGACAGCAATTCAGGACGGCAACCAAAAAGGGACCCCGACCATGACGATAGGACGCACGATTCCGACGCTTGCTCTCGTCGGTATGCTCAGCCTGACCCTATCCGCCTGCGGATGGTTCCAGGGCGAGGACGAGGCGATGACGACGACCTCGACTCGCACGACGACGACAACCACCGCGCCGCCGCCGGCGGAGCCCGTCCAGCGTCAGCCGACGACGATGCAGCCGACCGCGCAGACCACCACCCAGGAGGACTATCAGCGGACGCTGCAGAAATAGTGTATTCCCGGGGATCGCGGGCCCGGTCCGGAGGCATCGCCGATGCCGACCGGGCCGATCCCCGGGCAGCTCAGCGGGTGATGCGGACGGGATAGCCGCGGCGCTCGAGCACCGCTCGGTGAAGGGCGTCGAAATCGATCCGCTGGAAGGCCTCGCCGGCGATCGGGATCAACTCGGCGATGAGGCCGCTGGGGATTTCGCGCTGGAAGGAACCGTCGAACACCAGGTCGTTCGCCTTCTCCTTCGGCAGATGCGCTTCCACATAGAGTTCGCCTTCGTGCCAGCCGAACTTGATCGGCTGGTCGACTACGGTAACCGGCGTCCCCACCTCCACCATCGAGAACAGCCTTTCGACATCCTGCGGATACATCCGAATGCAACCTGCACTGACCCGGCGTCCGACGCCGGCCGGCTTGTTCGTGCCGTGGATGAGGTAGGCCGGCCAGCCGAGATAGAAGGCGTATTCGCCGAGCGGGTTATCCGGGCCCGGGGGAACGACGGGCGGCAGGTCCGGCTGCTCCGCCCGGATCGATGCGGGAGGGCGCCAGGTGGGATTCGCCTTCTTGTCGACCACGCGGGTCCGGCCGAGGGGCGTGTGTCGACCTTCCCGGCCGATGCCGATGGGGAAGGAGTGAACCTCCTCTCCGTCCCGCCCGAAATAGTAGAGGCGCATCTCGGAGAGATTGATGACGATGCCCTCCTGCGGAGCATCCGGAGGAAGATGCGCCGTCGGCAGCGTCACCTCCACGCCGATCCCAGGCGCCATCGGATCCAGGCCCGGGTTCGCCGCCACCAGCTCGACATACCCAAGGTCGAAGCGCATGGCGATGTCTTCCAGCGTGTCGGCCGCTGTCGTCCGGTAGGTCTGCATGGTCCCGACCATGCCCGGGCCGCCCGGACCGGCCCAGGCCGTGCCCGCCACCAGGGTCGCGACCAAAAGCATTGAAACTCTCAAGGATTTGTCTTCCATTCGTATGACGGTATCCGTGGGGGCGGACGCCCCCCGCAAGAACGACGCAGCGGAGCAGTAATTCCTTGCCTTTTAAACGTATCGCCGGTCGGTTCGGTGCCGCGCTGGCGTTCTTCATGGTCGTCACTGCTCTGGCGGCGTGCTCCGGTCCCCGAACGGTAACCCTTGTGCCGCAACCCGAACCTGTCGACTACGTTCTGGTGGAGAAGGGGGCGAGGGCCCTTTACCTGATCCGCGACGGCCAGGTCGTTCACAGCTATCGGATCGCCCTTGGCCGGAATCCCATCGGCCCGAAGCAGCAGGAGGGAGACGGCCGGACTCCGGAAGGACTCTACTACGTAGACGGCCGGAATCCGAACAGCCGCTATCACCTGTCGCTGCACATCTCCTATCCGGGCCCGGACGACCGCGCGAGGGCGCAGGCGCTCGGGATCGATCCGGGCCAGGACATCATGATCCACGGCCTGCCGAACGGCATTTCCGCGGCCGAGGCCGCCCGCCACCCGGAGGTCGACTGGACCGATGGCTGCATCGCCGTAACCAACCGCGAGATCGAGGAGATCTGGCGCCTGGTCGCCGACGGCACGCTGGTGATGATCCGCCCCTGAACGGGGCGGCTCGTCCCGCCGGCATCACGCAAGGGCGGTGCCCGCCAGCGCCCGTTCGATCATGGACAGGCCGATCCGGAAGCCGGCATCGATGCCCTGGCTGTGGAGCCGCCGGAGTTCGGTTTCAAGGGCTGCATCGCGCCGGCCGCGGCCCCAGGCGATGAGGGCATCGGCGCGGGCAATGATGAAATCCGCCCACAGCAAGGGCTCCGGACGGGTATAGGCCTCGAGCGCACGCGCATAGGCGCCGGCCCGCTCCCATTCGGCGTTCTCAAGGCAGCTGTCGATGGCGTGCCACAGGAAAAGAAGGTGATTGTGGCTGATCGACCCGCCGGCCAGCAGGGTCTCGCCTTCGGCCAGGGCGCGATTGCGTTCGTCCGGGTCCCGGGCCGTTGCGGCAAGGATGCCGAGCGTCGTCGGCCCGAAATAGGACATGCCGGTTTCCCGACAGATCGCGACCGCCTGCCGCGCATCCGAGAGCGCCTGCCCATGTGCCCCGGCAAGCCGGTGCAGGTTGGCGCGGAAAGCGAGCGATTCCGCCTCGAATCTCCGGGCCCCGAGACGGCAGGAAAGGATCAGGGATGCCTCGATGTGCTCCATCCCGGTCGGCAGGTCCAGGAGCGAGAGGCTGCAGAGATAGGCGGCATGGCGGGCAATGATCTCGGCCCGGGCATGGCCGACCCTCGCCGTCGAGGCGGTGGCTTCCAGGCTGTCGACGAGTGAGCCGCGGATGTCGCCTGCGTACCACCGGGTGATTGCCGTCATGGGAAGATGGGCGACTTCGATGCGGCCGAGCCCGTGCTCCCGACAGAGGACGACGCAGCGCCGGAACCGTTCGTAGGCGCTGCGCATCCGTCCCCGCGCATATTCGGCGTCGCCCAGGCCGCCGAGGGCGGCTGCCTCCAGCTCCTGCGAGCCGATCTGTCGGGCGAGCTTCAGGCTCCTGCGATGGGCGACGAGGCACCGGTCGATGTCTCCTCGCGGGAAGCTGAGATTGCCTTTCAGGAGGTGGATGCGGGCCAATTCGGGGATGAGATTCAGGGACCCCGCTATCCTTTCGGCTTCGTCCAGGTCTTCGGCGGCGCCGTCCAGGTCCTCGATGATGCGCTTGATCCCGGCCGTCCCGATCAGGGCGTGGCATCGTTCGGCCTCGCTTGCCGCGAGCTCCAGGCCGGCTCGGAACGCCTCGCCGGCCTCCGGCATGTTTCCGAGATCGTGTAGGATTTCCCCGCGGCAGCACGAGAGCGCGAACCGGTCGGCCCGGTCCGCCGCCCGGGCCAATCCACGGTCGACGAACTGCTGGGCCAGGTCGTAGCGGTATTCTGCGGCCTGGGCCCGCGCCGCCCGTAGCCAGGCCGCCGGCGCCTCCGGATCTTCGGCACAGTCGAGATGTTCCGCCTGAAGCGTCGGATCCCGCTCCGAGTACCAGAGTGCGGCCTTGCGATGCAGCGCCCGCTGCCGGCTCTTGAGCACGCTGTCGTAGACGGCGTCCCGGATCAGCGCATGGGCGAACAGAAAGGCGCTTTCCTGGGGCCGGACCAGGTGGTTGGCTTCCAGCCGCTCCGGCGTGTAGTCCGGCCGGTCCAGGAGGAAGCAGAGGGCATCGCGGCTGAAGCGTTGGCCCATGATCGAGGCGGCCTGCAGGGCTTCCTTGTCGTCCGGCGGCAGCCGGTCGAGGCGCGCCTGGACCAGGCTTCGCACCGAATGCGGCACCGCGGTCCCGCTGCTTTCCTCGGCATGCCGGATCATCTGCTCGAGAAAGAGCGGGTTGCCTCCCGCCCGGTCGAGGCAGCGTTCGATGGAGGTCTTGGGTGTTTCGGACAGCGCCCGGGCGAGGGCCAGGGCCTCCGACCGGTGCAGCGGGCCGAGATCGATGATTACTGGGCCGGCGCCGGGAATTCGGCGCCACCAATCGTGGCTGAGCGGGTCGCCCTCGGGACGCGTGGTCGTGACCATGAGCACGGGGCACTGCGTGATCGTCTCGGCCAGTGCGGCCAGATGCCACAGCATCCGGGCGTCCGCCCAGTGCAGGTCCTCGATGACGAGAAGCAGCGGGCTGCGGCGGCTCGCCTCGCGGACCAGCCGGGAAACGACGCGCGTCCGCCCTTGCTGGCGCCGGGCATTGCCCATCGCGTCATAGAGCGTGCGCAGCTCCGTCGGCTGCGGCAGGTCGAGCAGGTCGTTCAGGAAGACGGCATCCCCGGCCTCGACCAGGGTTTCCTGAAGCGCCCGGTCCGCCGCTTCGCGCACGCGCTCGACCGGACTTCCGACCTCCAGGCCCAGGAGGCTGCGGACCAGCGACGGCACGGCATCCCCCGCAGGGCCGATGCCGAAATCGAGCACAAGGCCGACATGACAGGAGAAGCCGGCCCGGCGGGCGAGGGCCTCGAATTCCTCGACCAGCCTAGTCTTGCCGATCCCCGCTTCCCCGCGGATATGGATCGTCTGGCCGGTCTGCCGCTCGCGGCAGGCGTCCAGCGCCTGCTGGAGCCGCGCCAGGTCCTTGCTCCGGCCGACGAACGGGGTGACGCGCGCGGCCGCGCGCAGTCCGTGGATGCGCCATGCCCTGACCGGCTCGGAATAGCCTTTGGCGACGATCCTCCCGGCCTCCGCCCCGTCCAGCCGTTCCGAAAGGCTCTGCCACACCGGATCGGAGGCCAGGATCTCGCCCGGGCCGGCCGCGTCGGTGAGGCGCGATGCGAGATTCACGCTCTCTCCGACCATGGTGTACTCGCCGTGGTTCTCGCCGCCGGTCCTGCCGGCCACGACCTGTCCGCCGGCGATGCCGATATGGATCTCGACCTCGTGCCCCGTTTCGCGGGACAGGACGGGCATCGTCTCTCGGATGGCAAGGGCCGCGCGCACTGCGCGCTCGGCATCGTTTCCATGGGCGATCGGCGCACCGAAGACGGCCATCACGCAGTCGCCGATATGCTTGTCGACGTGGCCGCCATAGGCGAGGACGATTCGGTCGATCCGCTCGAAAAAGCGGTCGAGCAGGATGTGGAGCTCTTCCGGATCCAGGCGGCGGCTGAGGGCGGTATAGCCGGAAAGGTCGGCGAACAAGACCGTCACCGGCCGTCTCTCGCCCGTCCTGGCGGGGGAAGCCGGGTGGGGCGACGGAATTTGCCGGCCTCTGTCGTCCCGCAAGGCGGCAATGGCGTCGAGCAGCCGGCGGCGGTCGCCGACCGCCGCAACCCCGATTTCCTTCAGGTCGTCCGCCGTCAGCCCGGTCAGGATGTCGGAGTCGATCGCATTCTCGCGGAACGCGTCGACATAACGTTCAAGCCCCAGGCTGCGCAGCCAGGCCGCGATATCCACGTCCCATTCTCCCGCCCGGAAGCCCCGGTTCTTCTGCGCGGGATGCAGTCTAGCGCAACTGGCCGAAACCCTGCCATCCGCGCATCCAGGGCAGTGCGGTCGGGCGCGATGGGCCCGAAAGCGCTCACTCGTCGCGGGGCGGGAGCACTTGTGCCGTTTCGTCCGCCGGGGTGCTCACGATCCAGGGAACCTGAAGGTCCCCGACGGTGAGAACGATCGCAAGACGCTGCCCCGGCGGCGGCGCTACGACTGAGACCTGCACCTGATCGCCCGGCTTGGCCTCCGCCTCGGTCTGCCACGGCCCGTCGTTGAGCCTCAGCATCGGATTGCCGTCGCCGGCCACATGGGCCCGGATCGTTCCTTCGAAGCCGCGCAAGGGACGGGGGTCGGAGACGGCAAGCTCTCCCGGGGGGACGTCGGTCACCGTCGGCAGGTCAAAGGCCCAGGGGGTCCGGTCCTGGTCCCGGGTAGAGATGATCCACGGCGTACTGTAGTCCCCGACCGTCAGGACGATTTCCTCGGTCGTGGCGAAGGTGAGCGGGCTGCGGGCGCTGAGAACGATTACGTCGCCGGGCATGACCAGCGTCTTCCGCCGCCGGAAGGCACGGTCGTTGTGGACCACGACGAGGTCGATGCCGCCCTCTACCGTGAGAAGCAGGGGGCCATCGAATCCGGTCAGTTCGACCGGCCGGGTCTGGACGATCGCCAGCGGTTCGAGGCCGGTGTCCGGGACCAGCGTGAACGGATCGGGGCGGCCGCTCCCGGGACGCAGGACGCCCAGGATGCCGACGGTGCTTTCCGGCCCGTCCTCCCCGGACGGCTCCTCAGAGATGCCGCTGTCCGGCGGCGCCGGTTCCTGGGCAAGGCCTGGGCCGGAAGCAAACGAAAGGGCGAACAGGGCTAAAGCCAGCCCGGCCCGGCGCATGATGGTCCAGAATGGAAGCCCCGAAATATTCATGATTATCTTTGCGCGCCCGGCTGCGTTGGCCCGTCTTCATCCTACCGTACTTCTAACAATACCTGCCTGGGATGGTTCACCCCGCGGCAGGATGGGCTTGTCGCAAGGATACCCGACCCGAAAGACGTTGTCGTACCCTCTGACGTAGACACGGGCGGTCGTCTGTTTCGGCGGGATTTGCGGGGCGGGCGGACATTTCGATTCGTCCTGAATGCCTATGGCGGCGTACTGTCACTACGCCCGATATCGATGGTCGGCTATCGCAGCGGTTGCAGTCCACATCTGCATTAAATTCGTGACTTCTTCGGGCGGCGGGGGCCCCCAAAGACTGCCGCGGACGATGGCCTTGCGAATCACCCGCAGGTGAAGCCGCGAAGGCTCAGCCCTTCTTCGATATAGTCACCAAGCAGGGGCATGTCAGCGAGGTGACGGGCCGTTCGATGATCGGGATTTTCCCGCGCGGTGGTCACCGCTTCGCTCCACTGTTCGGCGGCCAAATCGCCGCGGCCGATCAGGACGAGGGCAAGGAGCTCGACCCGGGCGTCCTCGTCCAGGAGACGGATCGCGGCCACCAGTTCCTCCTGGGACGTGTCGGTCGGATTCTCCTGCAGCACGATGCGCTCGTCCTCCTCGCTGGGATTGCTTGCGCGATCGGGCTCGACCTCCGCCTCCTTGACGGAAAACTCTCGTGCCTTGGCGATGATGAAGCACGCTTCCTCGGTACTCAGACTCTGCACGGCCGGCGCTCCCGTAGCGGTTCGGTTTCCTCAACCGCCGGGACGCCGGCTTTGATCCCCTCGAAATTGTGCCGATTTGCGCCCAAATCGCCTGTCCGTACCCGCCGCCATCCGGACGGATCCGGGCGCGTCTGCGGGCGGACACCGGGACACCCCTCGTGCCTTTCTTCACGTATCGGGTAAGATATCCACCCCTAAAGCATCCATTTTCGGAAAAAGTTGGCTGTCCTTACGACATCACGGAACGACGGGGGTTCCGACAAGTTGATCGCGGCGAGGAAGGTTTCGGCAGGTATGAATTGATCAACAGGCGTACCTTCCAACTGTCCATCAGGAGCGTGCTGATCGTCGGCGCGATCGCCCTCCTTTTGCTGACCGCGATCGTTATCGGCGGATCGGCCTATCTCTCCAGCGAGCGAGCGCTGGAGCGGATGGCGCGCGACGTGACGGCCAACGCCGCCGGTTGGACGATCGAGCAGGTCGAGAACTCGCTGGCTCCGGCAGGGGAGGCCCGGCAGCTCAGCCAGCGTCTGGCGGATCCGGAAATGTTTGCCGAAGCGAACATTGCCGCCATCGAGGAAGCCTTCTTCGAGGCGCTCAGCTTCTACCCGTCGCTCTCGGCCGTCTATTACGGCGGCAGCGATGGGGATCTGGTCTATGTCGGCCGCAACGAAAGCCTGAGCCCTGGCGGATTCCTGACCAAGATCATCATCGTCGAACACGGCGAAAGGCTGGTCAACCTGATCTGGCGCGACCGCGAGCGCCGCCTGATCCTGCGCGAACGGGGGGTCGAGGACCCTTACGATCCGCGCCTGCGGCCGTGGTACCAGCGCGCCTCCATCGAGCGGCGCACCGTCTGGACCGATCCTTACGTCTTCTATATCGACCGGGAGCCGGGCCTGTCGGCGGCGACCCCCGTCCTGGGGGAGCGGGGCGCGCTCATGGGCGTGGTCGGCGTCGATCTCCGGATGGAGACGCTGTCGCGCTTCCTGGCCGAACGGCGCATCAGCCGGAACGGATTCGCGATGATCCTCAATCGGACCGGCGAGGTGATCGGCTTTCCGGACCGGAAAAAGATCCTCGTCCCGCAGGACGATCCCCGCCAGCCGCTCCGGCTGGCGATGCTAAGCGACATGGACGACACTGTCGCCGCGGCCTTCATCACGTCCCTCAACCTCGACCTCGGCATGATCAAGGCCGACCGGCCGGCCTTCAACAAGTTCGAGGTCCAGGGAACCCGCTATCTTGGCCTGCTCGCTCCGCTGCCGGATCCGCAATGGCCGTGGAGCGTTGTCGTCATCCTGCCCGAGCAGGACTATCTCGGCGCGATCTTCGACAATCAGCGGACCAACCTGACGATCCTCCTCATCCTGATCGCGATCGTCACGCTGGCGGTGCTGGCACTGGGACGGTCCATCGTCCGGCCGCTGAAGCAGCTCCAGGTTCAATCGGCCGATGCGGGCGCCGATGTCTCGCAGATTCGGACCCCCTTCGCAGAGATTTCGGAAACGGCGCGCGCCTTCGCCCGCACCCGGAGCCAGATGCGCCATCTGGAAGAGCGCTACGTCCTGGCGTCGCGCGGGGCGAATGACGGTCTTTTCGACATCGACGTGGCGACGGGCGAGGCCTATTTCTCGCCGCGCATGAACGAGATCGTCGGACTGCCGGAGAACGGTCTCGGCCACAGGATAGGCGCCTGGATCGCGCTCGTGCATCCGGCCGACCAGGAGCGGGTGAATGAAGCCTTCGAGGTCTTCCTCGGCACCGGTGGGGGGATCCTGGATCTGGAGTACCGCGTCCGCCACGTGGACGGCACCTACCGTTGGGCGCGAACCCGGGCGACGGCGGTCCGGGACATCCAGGGCCGGGCGTTGCGGGCCGCCGGGTCGACGGCCGACATCACCGGCCAGCGCGAGGCCGAGGCACGGCTTCTGAAGGACGCCCTGAACGACAGCCTGACCGGGCTTCCCAACCGGGTCTTCTTCATGGAACGGCTGGAGCAGGCCCTGGCCGAGGTCAAGAACGGGCGGCGGTCCGGCTGCGCGGTGCTCTATCTCGATCTCGACCGGTTCAAGCAGATCAACGACAGCCTGGGACAGGGCGCCGGCGACGACATGCTGGTGGCGATCGCCCAGCGGGTCGAGGCCACGGTCGGCCGCGGGCTCGTGGCGCGGATCGGCAGCGACCAGTTCGCGGTGATGACGCTGGACGACCTCGGCAAGTCGGCGGCCATCGCGCTGGGCGAGCGGGTGAGAGACAGCATCGGGCGGTCCATGATGCTGGCGGGGCAGGAGGTGTTCCCGCTGGCGTGCGTGGGCATCGCGCTTTGCACGCCGGGCTATGCCCGGGCCGAGGACGTCCTTGCCGACGCCGCCCTTGCCATGACTCGGGCGAAGGCGCGGGGGCGGGGGTCGGTGACCCTGTTCGACCGGACCATGCGCAGCCAGGCGACGGTCAGCACCCTTGCCCTGGAAACGGACCTCCGGCATGCGCTGGATCGCGGCGAGATAACCCTGCACTACCAGCCCGTCATTTCCCTCGCCACCGGGGGCGTCGCCGGGTTCGAGGCGCTGATGCGCTGGCGCCACGCCGAACGGGGCATGATCTCGCCGGACGTCTTCATCCCGATGGCGGAGGAGACGGGGCTGATCGTGCCGCTGGGCGCCTGGGCCATCGAGGAGGCGTGCCGGCAGCTCGTCGCCTGGCGGCGGCAGGTCCCCGGTGCCGAAACGCTTTTCATGAGCGTGAACGTTTCGCGCCGGCAGCTCGAAGCGCCCGATCTGGTGGAGCGGATCAGCTACGCCCTGGACGACAGCGGCCTTCCGGCCGACGCCCTCAGGCTCGAGATCACGGAAAGCCTGCTGCTCAACCGCCTGGACTATGCCGCAGGCACCCTGTCGAAGGCCAAGGCGCTGGGGGTCCGGCTGTCCATCGACGATTTCGGGACGGGTTATTCGTCCTTGAGCCATCTTCACCGGCTGCCCTTCGACACCCTGAAGATCGACAAGTCCTTCGTCGCCGACATTATGACCAACGAAGGCAGCGCCCTGATCGTCCGGTCGATCGTCGATCTGGCCGTCGGCCTCGGCATGGACGTGGTCGCGGAAGGCGCCGAAAACACAGGCGACGTGGAGGCGCTGCGCAAGACCGGCGTCGAATACTGCCAGGGCTATTTCTTCTGCCGGCCTCTGCCCGCCGCCAGGGCCGAACGCTACATGATCGAACGGTCCCGAGTGACCGGGCTTGCGGTCAATCTGCGCCGCGCCGTGCCGCGCAGCCGCGGGGGCGCCGCGGAGTAGGCGGGCAACGTCGCGCCATGATCCGGTCGGGAGGGGAGCATGCTGAAGTCGATCGATCCGCTGTTGAACGCAGATCTGCTGTACATTCTGAGGGCGATGGGCCACGGGGACGACCTGGTGCTCTGCGACGCGAACTTTCCGGCCGAGACCGTCGCTCGGCATACGACGACCGGGAAGCTTGTCCGGTTGGACGGTATCGGCGTGCCGCGGGCGGCGCGGGCAATCCTTTCCGTGCTTCCGCTCGACAGCTTCGTCGAGCAGCCGGTCCTGCGGATGGAAGTGGTCGGCCATCCGGACGAAATCCCGCGCGTCCAGCAGGAGATGCAGGCCGAAATCGATCGGGCGGAGGGACGGCCCCTTTCCATGGGGTCGATCGAGCGCTTTGCCTTCTACGAACGGGCGAAGCAGGGATTTGCGGTGGTCGCCACCGGTGAGGAGCGCGGCTATGGCTGCTTCCTCCTGAAGAAAGGCGTCATCCTGGCGCCACCCTGACGATAGCGGCTGGCAAAGGCGACCGGGAAGAAGGGACGGACCGAATGGGCAGCGCTCGGATCGTCGTTCTAGGCACCTTCGTCGCGGATCTGTCGTTTCGCGGTGACCGCCTGCCCGTGATGGGCGAGACGGTGATGACCGATTATTTTCGGCTTGGACCGGGCGGGAAGGGGTCCAACCAGGCGATCGCGGCACGACGGGCCGGGGCCGAGGTGACCTTCATCTCCCGGCTCGGGCGGGACGCGTTCGGCGCCCTTGCGCGGGAGACCTACCGGCGCGAGGGGATATCCGACGCCTGGGTGTCCGAGGACGCGGACTCCTATACGGGCGCTGCGTTCATCTTCGTCGAGGCGGCAAGTCGCCAGAATACGATCGTCGTTGCGCCCGGTGCGGTTGCCGGTCTTTCCCCGGCTGACGTGGATCGGGCCGGAGAGGCGATCAGGGCGGCCCGGGTGCTGGCGACCAACCTCGAGGTGCCGGTCCCGGTGGCGCGGCGGGGGCTTGAACTGGCGCGGCAGGCGGGCGTCGCGACGATCCTCAATCCCGCCCCCGCCGTGCCGCTTCCGGAGGATATCTATCCGCTGGTCGATTTCCTGACCCCCAACGAGATCGAGGCCTCCGCGCTTTCCGGGCGGGAGGTGTGTACCCTGGACGACGCGGAAGCCGCGGCGGACAGCTTCCTGGCCCGCGGCGTGCGGGCGGTCGTCGTCACGCTGGGGGAGAAAGGGGCGTTGTTGAAGGACGCGGCCGGCGTCCAACACGTGCCCGCATTCCGGGCCGGGACGGTCGTCGATACGACGGGCGCGGGGGACGCCTTCAACGGCGGCTTCGCCGTGGCGCTGGCCGAGGGCCGCGACGTGCGCGCCGCGACGCGGTTCGGCTGCGCCGTTGCGGGGCTGTCGGTGACGCGGGAGGGCACCGCGCCGTCGATGCCGTCGCGGGACGAAGTGGACCGGCTGCTTTCGGGATGAGGCGGTCAGGCCGCGAGGCGTTCGCGGACCAGCTCGGGCAGAGCGGCCATCCCGTAGACCAGCTCGACCGCGCCCGCCGCCAGCAGCTTCATGTCCTGGCCGGGCAGGACGTGCGAACCGCCCAGGAAGCCGATCACCGTCATTCCCGCCGCTTTCGCGGCGGTGACGCCGGTCGGGCTGTCCTCGACCGCAAGGCAGTCGGCCGGCGCGACACCCAGCCGCTCGGCCGCGAGAAGATAGACGTCAGGGGCCGGCTTCGGCCGGGCTACGTGATCGGCGCTGCAGATCCGGCCCTCGAACATGCCGCGAATGCCGGCGCGGTCGAGCGACTGCAGAATCCGATAGAATTGGCTGTTGGAGGCGACGGCCTTCGGCAGATCGATCGATGCGAGCGCTCGGGCGACATCGGGAATGGGCTCGAGCTCCGCGACGAGGGCCTCGTCGACCGCCGTCTCGATCTGCTGGATGAAATCCTCGGGGAAGACGGCGCCGGTCTCGTCGGCCAGTTCGCGCAAGGAGTCCTCGGTCTTCTGGCCGGCGAAGCGATGCATGAACCGCTCGAACGACATCCCGCCGGGCACCCTGTCGCCGATCATGGTTGCGACGACCCGGCTGGCCACGATCTCGCTGTCGACCAGCACGCCGTCGCAATCGAAAACGATCGCCTTCAAAATTTCTGCTCCTGATGTCACGGGTGAAAGGCGGGATGCCGTCTGACTATGCCCATTCGACGGCTCTAGGCAAGGTATCGGATCGTTTGGCAATATAGATGCACATTGCCGTATAAAATCGACACGAATGGTCCTTAAGTCGAGTCCGTCATGACCTTGAAATAGTAACATAATGACCCTTCTCAAGGGCGGTCGACGGCATGACAGCCATCTCGTGAGGTGGGAGCCAACAGGGAGGCGGGAGGGTCCGTGCGCGATCCGATCAAATACGTCTTCATCTGGCCCGCGTTCCTGACCGTCCTGCTGGTCGGCCTTTTCCCGCTGATCTATTCGCTGACCGTCAGTTTCCAGAGCGTGCGGCTCGTCCCGCCGATGCCGCCCCGGTTCGTCGGGTTCGACAACTACGTAAGCCTCCTGGCCCAGCCCCGGTTCTGGGAGACGGTCCGGACTACCTCGCTGATCGTCCTTTGCTCGGTCGCGTGCCAGTATGTCATCGGCTTCGCGGTCGCGCTCGCGCTCCATGCCAGGGTTCCGGGCGAGAGGCTGTTCCGCGTCTCCTTCCTGCTGCCGATGCTGATGGCGCCGATCGCGGTCGCGCTGGTCTGGCGGATGTTGCTCCATTCCACCGTCGGGCCGATCAACCACGCCTTCACCGCCATCGGACTTCCGAACCTGCCCTTTCTCACCAGGGCGGACTGGGCCATCGCCTCGATCATCATCGTCGAGATCTGGCAGTGGACGCCGTTCGTCATCCTACTGATGCTGGCCGGGCTTCAGACCTTGCAGGCGGATATCTACGAGGCCGCGGCCCTGGAGAATGCAAGCGCCTGGCGGCAGTTCTGGGGAATAACCTTCCCGATGCTGCTGCCGGTTTCCGCCGCGGTGGTCTTCGTCCGGATCATCGAAAGCTTCAAGATCATCGACACGGTGTTCGTGCTGACCGGAGGCGGGCCGGGAACGGCCACCGAGACGCTGACCCTGTTCGCCTATCAGGAGGGCTTCAAGAAGTTCAACCTGGGCTACACGTCGGCGCTGAGCTTCCTGTTCCTTTTGGTGATCATGGTCTTCGGCGTCATCTATCTGACGCTGATCCGGCCACAGATCGAAAAGCGGATCTAGGGGAGGGCGAGCGCCATGAAGCGTGGAGCTGTCTTCCTTCTTTGTCTCGCCTGGCTGTTCGTCACGCTTTTCCCGATCTACTGGGCGCTGGTCACCTCGTTCAAGCCGCCGCCGGCGGTCAACGGCGGTCCGACATATCTGCCCTGGATCGACTTCCAGCCGACGTTGCAGGCCTGGATCGATGCCTTTTCCGGCATCCGCGGCGACTTCGTCCGGCCCTTCGTCAATTCGACCCTGATCGGCCTCAGCGCGACCGTCCTTGCCGTCGCCTTCGGATCCATGGCGGCCTACGCCCTGGTCCGTTACACCTTCCGGGTGAGGCTGCTGGCCGGCGTCCTCTTCGCGCTGCTCGGCATCGGCGGCTTCCTCCTGTTCCGCGATCTGGGGCTAAGCCGCGCGGATAGCCTGGGCGCCGCCTTCGTGCTGGCGCTGGCTGCGTCGATCCTGGCGAACCGGCTGCCTCTGCCCGGGCCAGTGCTGGGCAACAACGACGTCGTGTTCTGGTTTCTCTCCCAGCGCATGTTCCCCCCCATCGTCACCGCGTTCGCCCTCTATCTCCTCTATTCGGAGATCGGCCGGGAAGGCGTGAAGGCGCTCGATACCTTTTGGGGGATGACCTTCTGCTACACGGCCTTCTCGCTGCCGATCGTGGTCTGGCTGATGCGCGACTTCTTCCAGGCGCTGCCGGTCGAGATCGAGGAGGCCGCCCTGGTCGACGACGTGCCGCGAATCCGGATTTTCCTGGAAATCGTGGTCCCCATGGCGCGGCCCGGGATCGTGGCGACCGCCATGATCACCCTCGGCTTCGTCTGGAACGAATTCCTGTTCGCGCTGCTGCTCACGACCTCCGACTGGCAGACGCTGCCGATCTTCCTGTCCGGCCAGAATTCCTACCGGGGTGACGAATGGTGGGCGATCTCCGCCGCGGCGATGATCGCCATTGCCCCGATGATGGTGATGGCCGTTCTGCTGGCCAGGCTTATGCGATCGGGCCTGGTGTTGGGAGGCATCCGATGATCGCTCCGTAGAACGTCGACGGGGAGGAAAGCGATGAGGAACGTTGTGCTAGTATCGGCCGCGGCGGGCGTCATCGCCCTGTCGCCGGGCGGTCCCGCCCTGGCCCAATGCGATCCGGACTATTCCGGCGTGACGCTTAAGGCCGGGGCGCAGACCGGCCCCTTCATCGCCAGCGCGGTCCAGGCCGCGGGGCAGGGCTGGGCGGCGAAGACCTGCGGCAGGGTCGAGGTGATCGAGTTTCCGTTCGGCGAACTCTACCCGAAATATCTGAGCGCCATGGTCGCGGGCGAGGCGGCCTTCGACGTCATCACCTTCGCTCCGGCCTGGACGCCGGACTTCGCCCCCTATCTTGCCGAGATGCCGGCCTCCATCCGCGAAACCGAGGCGTGGACCGATATTGCGGAGGTCTACCGCGACCGGCTGATGGTGTGGGACGGGAAGCACATGTCCCAGACCATCGACGGGGACCTCCATACCCTCAGCTATCGGCGGGACCTGTTCGAGGACCCCGAGGAGCAGCGCGCCTTCCGTGAGCGGTACGGCTACGACCTCGCTCCGCCGGTCACGTGGGAGCAGTACTACGACATCGCCGAGTTCTTCACCCGTCCCGACCAGGGATTGTGGGGAACGGCCGAGGCGTTCCGGCGCGGCGGACAGCAGTTCTGGTTCTTCTTCACGCACGCCGCCAGCTATACCAACCATCCCGATCATCCCGGCTCAATGTTTTTCGATCCCGAGACGATGGAGGCCCAGGTGAACAATCCGGGCTGGGTGAGGGCGCTGGAGGACTACATCAGGTCGGTTTCTTTCGCGCCGCCCGGCGCGCTGAACTACACCTCCGGCGACATCCGGACCGTCTTTGCCGGCGGACAAGTGGCGATGAATTTCGACTGGGGCGACACCGGGGTGATCGCGGCCGATCCCAAGCAGAGCAGGGTGAGCGGCCATGTCGGTTCGGCCATGACGCCCGGGTCGATCGAGATCTGGAACTACAAGACCGGGCAGTGGGACCGTTTCGATGAACCGGTCCACTCTCCCTTCATGGCGTTCGGCGGCTGGCAGGCGGCCGTGCCTTCGGCCAGCCACAATATCGAGGCGGCCTGGAACTTCATCGAGTTCCTGTCCAATCCGGAAAACAGCGCGAAGGCGACGGTAACGGGCGGATCGGGCGTCAATCCGTACCGGATCAGCCATTTCGAGAACATGGAACCCTGGCTTTCCATCTTCTCGGAAGGCGAGGCCGAAATGTATTTGGCTGCGCAGCGCCAAAGCCTGGAGGCGCCCAACGTCGCCCTGGACATGCGCCTTCCGGGCTACTTCTCCTATACCGAGGTTCTGGAGATCGAGCTGTCGAAGGCCCTGGCCGGCGACGTGAGCCCCCAGGACGCCCTCGATGCGATCGCGGCCGAGTGGAACCGCCTGACGGACGATTTCGGGCGCGATGCCCAGCTCGCCGCCTACCGGTCCTCGATGGGGCTTCCGCCGCTGTGAGAAGGACCTTGCCGCTTCCGGTCCGCGACCCCGCGGCCGGAAGCGGGACCGGCATCCTCGATCGACGAACGGACCGCGCATGGCCCGCGTGAGCTTGAAAGGCGTCGTGAAGAGATACGGCGCCGCGACAGTCATTCCCCGGCTGGATCTGGACATCGAGGATCGGGAGTTCGTCGTCCTGGTCGGGCCCTCGGGCTGCGGCAAGACAACGACGCTTCGGATGATCGCCGGGCTGGAACCGGTTTCGGAAGGCACGATCCGTATCGGCGATCGCGACGTGACCGACCTTCGGCCCGGGCTGCGCAACTGCTCGATGGTCTTCCAGAGCTACGCCCTTTATCCGCATATGACCGTCCGCGACAATATCGGCTACGGCATGCGCGTCCGGGGCGAATCCCGGGCGCGGATCGAGTCCAAGATCGCCGAGGCGGCCCGGATCCTGGGCCTGGAGCCTTACCTCGACCGCCGCCCGAAGCACCTGTCCGGAGGGCAGCGCCAGCGGGTCGCGATCGGCCGGGCCATCGTCCGCAACCCGGACGTCTTCCTGTTCGACGAGCCCCTTTCCAATCTGGATGCGAAGCTGCGCATCGAGATGCGGACGGAGATCAAGAACCTGCACCGGCGCCTGGAGAGCACGGTGGTCTACGTCACCCACGACCAGGTGGAGGCGATGACGCTGGCGGACCGGGTCGTGGTCATGAACAGCGGGGTGATCGAACAGATCGCCGATCCGATCACCCTCTACGAAAAGCCGGCGAACATGTTCGTGGCCGCCTTCATCGGTGCGCCCAGCATGAACTTCCTGGCCGTCAGGCTGACGGGCGACGCCGTCGAACTGGCGGACGGCACGCGCCTGCCGGTGCCGCAAGAGCGCGCGGCGGCCCTGGCCGGTTTCAATGGCCGTTCCGTCATGCTGGGACTGAGGCCCGAGCACATGGCCGGCGGCGAAAAGGGGCCGGCGGTGGTGACCCTGGTGCCGCGGACGATCGAGCCCCTCGGGCCCCACACCCTGGTGATCGGGGAACTGGCCGGGACGCGCATCACCGCCCAGGTCGACGCCCGTTTCCCTTGCCGGCCGGACGAGCCGACCCGGATCACCTTCGACATGAACCAAATGCATGTCTTCGACCGCGAGACCGGTAAGACGCTGTGACAAGGAACCGCAACCGCGCATCGACAGCCTGGGAAAGGGCGATGAGATGAGGATCGACAGCCATGTGCATTTCTGGCGGATCGAGCGGGGCGACTATCACTGGATGACGCCCGACCTTGCCACGATCCGGCGGGATTTCGGCGCGGCGGATCTCCGCCCGCTCATCGAACGGGCGGGGATCGACGGGGTGGTCCTGGTCCAGGCGGCCGCAACCGTCGCGGAGACGCGATTCCTTCTGGAACAGGCGGCGGCCTGTCGCTTTGCCCTAGGTGTCGTCGGCTGGGTCGACATGGAGGCCGCAGACGTGCACCGGGTTCTGGAGAGTTTGCGCGCGGACGCGCATTTCAAGGGCATCCGCCCGATGATCCACGACATCCCCCGGGAGCACTGGATGCTCGACGACGCGTTGCGGCCGGCGTTCCGCGCCGTCGTCGATTTCGACCTCTCGTTCGACTGCCTAGTGCGCCCCGCTCATTTGCCGGTGCTCCTGAAGCTCCTGGAACGGGAACCGGACCTCCGGGCCGTCATCTGTCATGGCGCCAAGCCCGATATCCGGTCCGGCGCCTTCGACCGTTGGGCCGCCGACATGGAGCGCATCGCCGACCGGACGCAGGCCTTCTGCAAGCTTTCGGGGCTGATCACGGAAGCCGGCGCCGGCTGGTCGGTCGACTCCTTGCGGCCCTATGTCGACCATCTGCTCCGCATCTTCGGGCCCGGCCGCCTCATCTGGGGCAGCGACTGGCCGGTCCTGACGATGACGGCCGGGTACGACGAATGGGTCGCGGTTACGGACAGTCTTCTCTCAGGCCTGTCCGCGGATGACCGGGCGAAGATCCTGGGGGACAACGCCCGGAAGGTCTACCGCCTGTGAGGGCGAGGGTTCAGGGCAGGAGCCCGCCCAGCGCTTCGAAAAGCGATTCCCGCTCCATCCCCGAAAGCGGGCGGAGCGGCGGGCGCAGGCGCGACCACGCATCCTCCCCGGTGCGGCGGGCGAGTTCCTCCTTGATCGCCGCGATCTGCGGCCGCTCCTGCATCAGCGCCCGCAAGGCGGTGAGCCGGGAGTGGGCCTCCTCCACCTCGGCGGTCACCGCCGGGTCGTCGAACCGGCGATGGATCGTGACCACATCCGAGGGGACGAGGTTGGAGATCGCGGTAATGGCGCCAGCGCCCCCGGCCTTCATCAGCGGGAGCAGGAGCGGATCGGCGCCGGCGAAGACCGAGAATCCGGGAAAGCGTGTGGCGAGATCCAGGATATGCTGGGGCTGGCCGCTGCTGTCCTTGATGCCGACCACCGTCTCCGCATGGCGGGCCAGCAGCCGTTCGATCAGCTCGAAGGGGATCGGCACGTGGGCGACCGGAGGAATGTGGTAGAGGAGGATCCGCAGCCGCGGATCGCCGACCCGGTCGATCACGGCCTGGTAGGAGGCCTCGAGCCCTTCGACCGTGACATCCTTGTAGTAGAAGGGCGGCAGCATCAGCACGGCCGCCACGCCGAGGCCGACCGCATGCCGTGTCAGCGCCACCGTGTCGGTCAGGGCCGCGCATCCGGTCCCGGGGACGAGACGGGAAGCCGGGATGCCGGCCTCGACCAGACCTTCCAGAAGGGCCATGCGTTCCTGAACCGAGAAGGAATTGGCCTCGCCCGTGGTGCCCAGGACGCTGATCCCGTCACAGCCAGCTTCGATCAGCCCTCGGCAGTGCGCCGCGAGGATGGCGGGGTCCGGCGTCAGATCCGGAGTGAGCGGGGTCGGGGCAGCAGGGTAGACGCCGCGGATACGAAGCTGGGCCATCGCGTAACCTTTCTTCGGAGCCGGTCGCCGTCCGGCACCGGTCACCTTAGTACGATTCCCCCGGCGATTGAACGGCCGCAGCCCCAAGTCTAGAGTCTCGGTCGACAGAGCAGCGATCGGCAATCGACGCGGGCCAGGGGTCCCGAATGCGAACCGGGATGAGCATCGCCGGTTTCGGCCCCGCTGCAAGCAAGTCAACCGGAAGAAGGAACCTGCCGCCGTGACCGGAACCCGTGAAGCCGAGACCGCAGGTCTCGATCTGATGGACCCGCCGGGCCTGCGACTTTTCCTCGATACCGCCGATCCGGCGGTCTGGGCGGATTTGCTGCCGCTCGGCATCTTCTATGGAGTCACCACGAATCCGACGCTGCTGCAGCGCGTCGGCACGCCCTGCACCGTCGTCGCGCTCCGCGATCTCGCCGCCCGCGCGGTCGACCTCGGTGCCGTCGAAGTGCATCTACAGGCATGGGGTGCGGAAACGCCCGCGCTTCTGGATGTCGGGCGGGAACTGGCGGCGATCGAGCCCGGCGTCGTGGTGAAGGTGCCGATCACCCGGCCCGGCGTCGCGGCCGCACGGGAACTTCTGGACGAGGGGGCGCGAGTGACCCTGACCGGGGTCTATGCCGTGCACCAGGCACTGATCGCTGCAGGTCTCGGCGCGGACTATGCGGCCCCCTATCTCGGCCGGATGAACGATGCCGGGCGATCCGGGCATGACGACATCGCCGCCATGCAGGAGATCCTCGACCGCCTGGGCGCCGGAACGCGGCTCCTGGTCGCCTCGGTGCGCAGCCTCGACGATCTGGTACACCTGGCCCGGCGCGGCATCGACACCTTCACCGTGTCGCCGACGGTGGCGGAAGAGCTGCTCCACGAGCCCCTGACCGCCCAGGCGGTCGACGCGTTCGAGGCAGCGGCCCGGCAAGGGGGAGGGGTGCGGTGATCGTCTCCTGCGGGGAAGCGCTCATCGACTTCGTGCCGATGGCGGGGGCCGACGGCACGCCCGGCTATCGCCCGTGTCCGGGCGGATCGCCCTGCAACGTCGCGGTCGCGGTCAGTCGTCTCGGCGCCCCGGCCGGGTTCCTCGGCCGCATTTCGACGGATTTCTTCGGCGATCTGCTGATGGCCACATTGCGTGAGAACGGGGTCGACTGCAGCCTGGTCCGCCGGGCCGATCAGCCGAGCACGCTCGGCTTCGTCAGCCTGGACGAGCGGGAGCCCGACTACGCCTTCTTCTCGAACGGCGCGGCCGACCGCAGCCTTGAACCGGCGGACCTGCCAAAGCCGCTGCCGGCCGGGATCGCGTGCCTTCAGTTCGGATCGATCTCGCTGATGCAGGAGCCGGCCGCGACGACCCTCGAGACACTGATGCGACGCGAGAGCGGGCGGCGGGTTCTGTCCCTCGATCCCAATGTCAGGCCCCGCCTGATCCCGGACCGCGAATCCTATCGCCGGCGGCTGGAGGACTGGATCGCGCTGGTCGACATCGTGAAGGTCAGCCGGGCCGATCTCGAATGGCTTTATCCTGGAATCCCAGCGGCGGAGGTCGCGACCCGCTGGTTCCGGACCGGGCCGGCCCTGGTGGTGGTCACCGGCGGGGAGGAGGGGGCCTTCGCGGTGAGCGCGACGGGGATTTCCCCGCCGGTCCGGGGCACTGCCGTGCAGGTGGTCGACACGGTGGGCGCCGGCGACACCTTCCATGGTGCCCTGCTGGCCTGGCTTTACCATGGCGGGCTGCTCAACCGCGACGATTTGAGGCGCCTCACCCCGGAGCAGGAGGTCGAGGCGCTTTCCTTCGCCAACAAGGCGGCTGCGATCACGTGCTCCCGCCGGGGCAACGATCCGCCGCGCATGGACGAACTGGAGCCATGACCATCAGGATCACGGACCTCGCGGTGCGGGACATCCGCTTCCCGACCTCGAAGCAACTGGACGGTTCGGATGCGATGAATCCGGATCCCGATTATTCCGCGGCCTATGTCGTGCTGAAGACCGACCGTCCGGAACTGGAGGGACACGGGCTCACCTTCACGATCGGCCGGGGAACGGAGATCGTGGCGGCAGCGGCCCGGGCGCTGGCATATCTGGTCGTGGGACAGCGCCTCGAGGATATCGCCGCCGACATGAGCGGATTCTGGCGCCACGTCACCGGCGACAGCCAGCTCCGCTGGATCGGGCCGGAGAAGGGGGCGATCCATCTGGCGACGGCTGCCGTGGTCAATGCGGTTTGGGACCTGTGGGCCAAGGCCGAGCACAAGCCCGTCTGGAAGCTTGTTGCCGACCTGAGCCCGGCGGAGTTCGTCCGTCTGGTCGATTTCCGCTACATCACGGACGCAATCACCCCCGACGAAGCCCGGGAACTGCTGGAGCGGCAGGCACCCGGCAAGGCAGCCCGCGAAGCGGAGATGCGGACCGCCGGCTATCCGGCCTATACGACGTCGGCCGGCTGGCTCGGCTACCCCGACGACAAGCTGCGCCGGCTGTGCCGGGAGGCGGTTGCCGCCGGATGGAAATACGTCAAGATCAAGGTCGGCGCCGATCTCGACGACGATATCCGCCGCTGCGCCATCGTGCGGGAGGAGATCGGCGTGGAGCGCCGGCTGATGGTGGACGCGAACCAGGCATGGGATGTCGACGCGGCGATTTCCTGGATGCATCAGCTGGCACCCTTCGATCCATGGTGGATCGAGGAGCCGACCAGTCCCGACGACATCCTGGGCCATGCGAGGATCCGGGCCGCGGTCCGCCCGATCGGCGTCGCGACCGGTGAGCACTGCCAGAACCGGGTCGTGTTCAAGCAGCTGATGCAGGCGGAAGGGATCGACTTCTGCCAGATCGACGCGTGCCGCCTCGGCGGCGTCAACGAGGTGCTGGCCGTGCTGCTGCTGGCGGCGAAGTTCGGGGTGCCCGTATGCCCCCATGCCGGCGGGGTCGGCCTATGCGAATATGTCCAGCACCTTTCCCTGATCGACTATATCTGCGTCTCCGGGCGGCTGGAAAACCGGGTCATCGAATATGTCGATCACCTGCACGAACATTTCCGGGACCCCGTGCGCATGGTGGGTGGCCGCTACATGCCGCCCGACGCCCCCGGCTATTCTATCGAGATGAAGCCGGAAAGCCTTCGCCGCTATGAGTTCCCGAACGGCCCGGCATGGTGCTAGGGTCCTCCTGCCTGTCCCGGGAGGGCTTCTTCATCAATCCAGAGAGATTTCGTGCTGGCACTCATTTTCAATATCCTCTGGCTGATCCTCGGCGGCCTGCCGATGGCGGCCGCGTGGCTTCTGGCGACGATACTGATGTTCGTCTCGATCGTCGGGATTCCTTGGGGACGCGCCTGCTTCAACATCTTCCTCTTCACGCTCTGGCCGTTCGGACGGGAGGCGATCGACCGGGAGGTGCTGACTGGCAAACCCGACCTCGGAACCGGTGTGCTGGGCGGCATCGGCAACGTCCTGTGGCTTCTGGTGGCGGGGATCTGGCTTGCCATCGGCCATGTCGTGGCTGCCATTGCCGACGCGATCACGATCATCGGAATCCCGTTCGCGATCCAGCATCTGAAGCTGGCCGGCGTCTCCCTCTGGCCGATCGGGAAGACGGTCGTGGACAAGGAGGTCGCAGCCGAGGCGCGTCGCCGCCGCGCCGCCGAGCAGGTCAGCGGGCTTCGCTCCTGACGTCCATCGTCCCGGCCCTCATGGCCTGATCCTCCAGGAGGCGGAGCATGTTCCGGGCCACGAGCCCGGAACTCTCCGCGTTCTGCCCGGTGACCAGGTTCTGGTCGACGACCGAGAATGGCTGGAAGGGCGGTCCCTTCACGAATTCCGCGCCCAGGTCCCGCAGCCGGTCTTCGAGCAGGAAGGGCACAATACCGTCCAGGCCCACGGCGCGCTCCTCCTCATTGGTGAAGGCGTTCACGCGCCGGCCCTGGACAAGAGGCGAGCCGTCGTCCTTGGTGGCGCCGATCAACCCCGCCGGGCCGTGGCATACGGCGCCGATGACGAGCCCGTCGAGGAAGGCGCGGGTGACTAGGTCGGCAAGAGTCCGGCTTTCCGGGAAATCCCACATCGCTCCGTGCCCGCCGGGCAGGAACACGGCATCGTACCGGTCCAACCGGACCGAAGCGAGGGGCAGGGAGGAGACGATTTTCGCCCCGGCCGCCTGGTCGCCCAGAAGCCGTTCGACGCTGGCGGTACGCGTATCCTCGTTGCCGACGCTGCGCGGGTCATAGACGACCTCGCCGCCCCTGATCGACGCCAGGTCGACCTCGAATCCGGCATCGGCGAAGATCCAGTAGGGCATCGCCAGCTCCTCCAGCCATACCCCCGTCCTGTCCCCGGTATCCCCGAGCTGGTCATGCGAGGTCGATATGATCACGACGCGGGGCGGTGCGTGAAGCGGCGGCTTGTCATGCATGATGGGCGGCCCTTTGGGAAATCGAACCCGTAACCCGCCGCGCCGCCGCGGGTTCCGGACCCTAGCGTCCGCCGTCGCCTTTGCCGCCGTAGTTTCCGCTCAGGAAGAAGTCCCATGCCCCATAGCCGGTCGCGCCGACGGCAAGCGCCAGCCATAGCGGATCCTGCTGCACCAGTTCGAAGGCAAGCCATGCCACGCAGGCGACCATCACCAGCAGGCGACGGTAAAGAGGGCGAAAGAAGGGATGCGGGGCAGGGCTCGACATCGCGATTTTGCGCAGTTGTTGAAAGTATTGCATAGTGCCCGCCCTCCATCGGCGCGGGAAGGGGTGGAACCCGCCCCCGCGACCCGTCTCGATACACCGCAAGGATCGATGCTGCTTCCCTCCGTCGACTACGCCGTCGAGGCGCCCCCCGCGCCGGGCACCCTGTCCGAAGTCGTGCCCGGAATCCTCTGGACCCGGATGCCCCTGCCGTTCGCGCTCGATCACGTGAACCTCTGGCTTTTGGCCGATGCGGACGGCTGGTGCGCCATCGATGCCGGCATCGCGACCGATCCCGTCCGGGAGCTCTGGGACGGAATTCTGGCGGGACCGCTGAGACAGCGGGGGCTGCGCCGGCTTCTCGTCACCCACATGCACCCCGACCATGTCGGGCTTGCGGGCTGGCTTGTCGGGCGCTCCGGGGCGGAGTTCCTGATGCCCCGCACCGAGTATCTGGCGGCCCATGCGGCCCGCGCCGAAATCACGCAGCCGGTTGTCGACGCGCAGCTCGGCTTCTACCGCCGGGCGGGCGTGCCGGAAGCGGTGATCCAGGCCGGACTGCGGAACCTGGGGCGGTTCCGCGCCGTCGTCTCCGCCCTGCCGGCGGAATACAGGCGGATCTGTCACGGGGACGAGATCGGGATCGGCGGCCGGACCTGGCGCGTCATCATAGGGGAGGGGCACGCCCCCGAAATGGCGTGTCTCTACAGCCGCGAGCTGAACGTTCTGATCGCCGCGGACCAGGTGCTCCCGCGGATCAGCCCGAACGTCAGCGTCTGGCCGTCGGAACCGTTCGCGGACCCCCTTTCCGAGTTTCTCGCGAGCATGGAGCGCTTCCGCGACCTGCCGCGGGACGTGCTGGTTCTGCCGTCCCATGGCCTGCCGTTCCGGGGCCTGCACGCCCGCATGGACGAACTCGTCGCCCATCATGCGGAGCGGCTGGAGGAAACCCTGGCCGCGTGCCGCAATCCCTGCACGGTCATGGACCTGGTCGAAATCCTGTTCAGGCGGCCGCTCGACGCCCATCAAATGGCCTTCGCGATCGGAGAGGCGGCGGCGCACCTCAATCATCTGGAGCGACAGGGGCGTCTCCTCCGCTCTGCGGGAGCGGACGAGGTCTGGCACTTCACGCTCGGCTGACGTCCGGCAATAGGGCGCGGCTTATGCCTTGTGATCGGCGACGAAGGCACCGCGCCGGCCGATCGGCTTCTCCTTGCCGACCGTCGTGTCCCTCAGGGTCTGTCTTTCCATCTCGGCGTTCAGCTCGGCGCCCAGAAGCAGGATATAGGCGGATAGGTACATCCACATCAGCAGGATCACGACCGCGCCCAGCGATCCGTAGGTCTCGTTGTAGCTGGCGAAATTGCGGACATAGATTGAGAAGCCGGCCGAGCCCAGGAGCCAGAGCAGGGTGGCGACGACGGCGCCCCAGCTCAGCCATTGCCACCGGGCGCCGCGGCGGCTGGGTCCGAAGCGGTAAAGGACGGCCATTGCGGTCGCGATGATGGCGGCCAGTATCGGCCAGCGCAGCAGGCTCAGCACCCATTCCAGCGTGCCGCCGATTCCGACCGCGGCGAAGACCGCCGGCATGACCACGACGCCGGCCACGGCCGTGATCGCCACCGCAACAGCGCCGAGCGTGAACAGAATGGCGGTCAGGTTCAGGCGGATGATGCCTCGCTTCTCCTGCTCGTGATAGGCGATGTTGAGGGCGGCGAAAAGCGTCTTGGTCCCCTTGGTCGCGCTCCAGAGCGCAAGGACGATACCGAATGCCGCGCCGAAACCGAGGCCGCCCCTGGGACCGGAGGCGACCTTCTGCAACTGGTCGTTGATGATCGTGAGCGCTTCCTGGGGGATGACGCCGCTCAGCGTCTCGGTCTGGTCGCGTACCTGGGCCGGGTCGGCGACTAGCCCATAGATCGACACGAGCGCGCCAAGCGCCGGGAAGAGGGCGAGGAGCCCGTAAAAGGCCACCCCGGCCGCGACGATGTCTATATTGTCGTTCGAGAGACATTTCCAGGTGCGGCGCAGGATCTCGATCCAGCCTCTCGACGGCAACTCTCCAGGGCTCCGCGCCTCCCGTCCGCGGTCCCCGTCAGCGATCGCTCCTTTCATGGCAGGTCGGGCTCCTGATCCCTGTCGGCCGTGGGCGAAAGCTCAACGGCAGCGGATGTCGGCCCGTTCCCGACGCTTGCGCGCCGGGCGTTCCTTTCCGATATGCAGCGCCTGTGATAACGATCACTGCGTGCTATCATGCGCCACCTAATGTGCTTTGATGCCGCTCCCGGGTGCCCGAATCGGGAGAGGCGTGACGCCAATCGGATCTGGCAGCCGAGGCTTCAGCGCGATTGCCGGGCCGGGTCGTAGCCCTCAATTCGTTCGTTCCGGATTTCCCATGATCAAACGATTTATCGTCGTTGCTGCCTTCTGTGGACTGTTGTTCGGCGGCCTGGTCTGGTTCAACAACTTCCGCGCGGCCGCCATTGCAGATTTCTTCGCCAATCGGCAGATACCCCCGGTCACCGTTTCGGCGGCCGAGGTCACGCGCCAGACCTGGCCCGATTATCTGCGGGCCATCGGCACCATCCAGGCCGTCGAGGGGGTGGAGCTGGCGCCTCAGGTCGCCGGCATCGTCAAGTCGATCACTTTCAAGCCGAACGATTCGGTCGAGGCGGGGCAACTCCTGATCCAGCTCGATGACGCCGTCGAGCAGGCGAACATCGCCCTCTACGAGGCCCAGCTTCGCCTCGCCCAGCGGACGCTGGAAAGGGTCTCGACCCTGCGCAGCCGCGGCAATGCCGCCGATGCCTCCTATGACGAGGCGGTTGCGCAGGTGGACCAGACGAGGGCCCAGCTGGAACAGACGCGGGCGATCATCGACCAGAAGAGCATCGAAGCTCCCTTCGATGGCATCGTCGGCATCGAGAGGGTCAACCAGGGGCAGTTCGTGACGGCGGGTACGCCGCTCGTCACCCTGCAGCGCCTCGACCGTGTCCATGTCGACTTCAGCCTTCCGGAAGCGCATATCGGCAAGGTCCAGCTCGGCCAAAAGGTCGAGCTCGAGATCGACGCCTATCCCGGCCGCACCTTCTCGGGCGAGATCACCGGCATCGACCCCAGGCTCAGCGCCACCAGCCGCACGCTCTCGATCCGCGCGACCTTGGACAATCCGGACGGCGCCCTCAGGCCGGGCGTTTTTGCCCGGGTCGCGGTCGTGCTGCCGGAGCGGCCGGACGTTCTGACGGTGCCGCAGACCGCCATCTCGTTCAGCCTTTACGGCGATACCGTATTCGTTATCAACGAGGTCGAGAACGAAGGCGGTGAGCCGTCGCTCGTCGTGGAGCAGAAGTTCGTTCGGGTCGGGCAGCGCCGCGGCAACGTGGCCGAGATCCTGGAAGGTCTGGAAGCCGGTCAACGGGTCGTGACCTCGGGTCAGCTCAAGCTCCAGAACGGCTACCCGGTCGCGATCGACAACTCGATCGACCCGGCGCAGTTCGTCTTCGGTTCCTGAAGCCGTGACCCCATGACCGTCCATCCGGACGGAAGCGAGCAAGTCCATGAACGTGTTTGACATCTTCGTCCGGCGGCCGGTTCTGGCGAGCGTGGTCAGCCTGCTGATCCTGCTGGTCGGGCTGCAGTCGGTGTTCACGCTCCCGATCCGGCAATATCCGGAAGTGGAAGAGTCCGTGATCACGATCACCACGGCCTATCCGGGGGCGAACGCGGACCTGATTCAGGGCTTCATCACCCAGCCGATCACCCAGGCGGTCATGAGCACCGAAGGGATCGACTATGTGAAGTCGACCAGCCGGCTCGGGACCAGCACCGTCACCCTTCACATGCATCTCGGCACCGATGCCGACACCGCGCTGACCGAGGCGCTGTCGAAGGTTCAGCAGGTGAAGAACGAGCTTCCGGCGGAGGCGGAGGATCCGGTCCTGGTTAAGGGCACGGGCGAGTCCTTCGCGCTGCTCTACATGGCGTTCCGCAGCGACGCGATGACGCCGGAGGAGGTGACGGACTATCTGAACCGGGTCGTGCAGCCGCGCATCGCCACGATCGAAGGCGTCTCGGAGGCCCAGATTCTGGGCGCGCGCACCTTCGCGATGCGCGTCTGGATCGATCCCATGAAGCTTGCCGCCCACAGTGTGACGGCCGCCGAGGTGGCAGCGGCGATCCGGGCGAACAACTTCCAGGCGGCGCCCGGGAGAACCAACGGCGAGCTGGTCGCCATCCCGATCAAGACCAGCACGACCCTGCAGACCCCGGAGCAGTTCGGCAATCTGGTGATCCGCGAGGACGGCGGGGCGCTCGTCCGGCTGAAGGACGTGGCCCGGGTCGAGTTCGGCAGCGAGACCAGCGACAGCAAGGTGATGTTCAACGGCGAGGAGGCGATCTTCATGGGGATCATGCCGACGCCATCGGCAAACCCGCTGGAGACGATCGCCCTGGTCCGGGAGGCGGTTCCGGAGCTCCAGCGCATCATGCCCCAGGGCATGGAGGTCGAAATCGTCTATGACGCGACCGAGGCCATCAACGACTCGATCGTCGAGGTGATGAAGACGATCGCCGAGGCGGTGGCGATCGTGCTCATCGTGATCATGCTTTTCCTTGGCTCGTTCCGGTCGGTCATCATCCCGGTCGTGACGATTCCCCTGTCGTTGATCGGAGTCTGCTTCTTCCTTCAGGCCCTCGGCTATTCGATCAACCTGCTCACGCTGCTCGCGATGGTGCTGGCGATCGGCCTGGTCGTCGACGATGCGATCGTGGTGGTGGAGAACATCCACCGCCACATCGAGGAGGGGATGAAGCCCATCGCCGCCGCCCTCAAGAGCCTGAGGGAGATTACCGGGGCGATCATCGCCATGACGATCACCCTGGCGGCGGTCTATGCGCCGATCGGGTTCACCGGCGGGCTGACCGGCGCCCTGTTCCGGGAGTTCGCGTTCACCTTGGCAGGCTCCGTCATCATCTCCGGGGTCGTCGCGCTCACGCTCTCGCCGATGATGGCGTCCCGGCTGCTGAAGCCGATCAACGGGCATCAGGACGTCGGGCGCTTCCAGCGGATCGTGGACGGGGTCTTCGCCCGTCTCCAGGGCTGGTACCAGCGGCGGCTGCACCGCACATTGGACTACCGGCCGGTGACGGCCTTTTTCGCAGCGGTCGTCTTCGTGAGCTGCGGATATCTCTTCCTCAACACCCAGACGGAGCTCGCGCCGGAGGAGGATGAAGGCGCCATCTTCGTTATGGCGAACGGTCCCAAATACGCGAATATCGACTACACGAACACCTTCATGGACAAGATCGTCAAGGAGGTGTTCCCGCAGATCCCCGAGTCGGACGTCTCATTCTCGATCACCGGCATCGACGGCCTTAACTCCGGCATCGCGGGGCTGAAGCTGACCTCCTGGGAGGAGCGCGACCGGTCGATCAGCGAGATCCAGCCGGAGCTGCAGCAGATGCTGGACGGGATCGCGGGAGTGCAGTCCTTCGCCTTCGCCATCTCCACCTTGCCCGGCGCGGGGGGAGGCCTGCCGGTGCAGTTCGCGATCAAGTCGCCGGACGCGCCCGAGGTCGTGGCCCAGGTGGCCGATCAGATCGCCGACGAGGCGCGGCGGAGCGGCCGGTTCATCATCGTCGACACCACGCTGAAATACGACAGCCCGGAGCTGATGGTGGAGATCGACCGCGACAAGGCGGCCGCGCTCGGGATCACGATGCAGGACATCGGGAATACGCTCGGCGTGCTGTTGAGCGAGGGCAACATCTCGCGCTTCGACGTCCAGGGACGCAGCTACGAGGTGATACCGCAGGTGGAGCGGCGGGACCGGCTCAATCCGGAAAATCTCAACTACTATTACCTGCGCTCGGCCAGCGGCGACCTCGTGCCGCTGTCGTCGGTGATCTCGCTAAACGTCACAAGCGCCGCCAATGCGCTGACCCAGATGAACCAGATGAACGTCTCGGTGGTGCAGGGCATCCCGATTCCGGGCGTGACGCTGGGGGACGCACTGGCCTTCCTGCAGGAGACGGCCGACCGCATAATGCCCCAGGGGTTCAGCTACGATTATGAAGGCCAGCTTCGGCAGCTCGTGACCGAAGGCAACGTGATCCTGATCGCCTTCGCGTTTGCGATCGTCGTGATCTATCTGGTCCTGGCGGCACAGTTCGAAAGCTTCCGGGATCCGATCATCGTGCTGGTGTCGGTTCCCATGTCGATCTGCGGGGCATTGATTCCGCTCAATCTGGGGCTCGCGACGATCAACATCTATACCCAGGTCGGCCTGATCACCCTCATCGGCCTGATCAGCAAGCACGGCATCCTGATGGTCGATTTCGCCAACAAGATGCAGCTCCAGGGCATGTCGAAACGGGATGCGATCGAGCATGCAGCCGCGATCCGGCTGCGGCCCATTCTGATGACGACGGCGGCCATGGTGCTGGGCGTGCTCCCGCTTCTGGTTGCCAGCGGTCCGGGCGCCGCCGCGCGCTTCTCGATCGGCCTCGTGATCGCGGCGGGCATGACGATCGGGACGCTCTTCACGCTGTTCGTCGTGCCGATGGTCTATACCCTGCTTGCGACAGAAAAGCGGGAAGGGGAGCTCGAGGCGGCATCCGCCGTGCCGGCGCCCGCGGAATAGGGGGGCCGGCAATTTGGTCGATGCGACAGCAGGGGCGGCCAGCGTGCCGCCCCTCGATTGTATCGCTCTCCCTAAGATGCCTCTTCTCATTGAACTGATTGCCTCGATCTGATAGGGACAATCGAACTTTTGTCCCCGCATCTTGAAGCTGGATCGAGACAATGTGGGTGCCGTCGCTCAATGACCGGCCAGGTCCGAAATATCTGCGCATCGCGGATGCCCTGGCGGAGGATGTCTATGCCGGCCGCCTGTCCGCGGGCGACCGGTTGCCGACCCATCGCGATCTGGCATGGCGGCTCGGCGTAACCGTCGGCACCGTGAGCCGCGCCTATGCCGAGGCGGAAAGGCGCGGCCTCATCGTCGGCGAGGTCGGCCGCGGCAGTTTCGTGCGGCCGGGCGCGCGCTCGGCCGCGACCCTGGACATGCCGAATGTCGGCGGCAGCCAGGTGATCGAACTCGGCATCAACCGGCCGCCTTCGCATATCAATGCGCCGGAATTCGCCCAGGCCCTGGCCGAACTGTCGCGCAGCGGGGATCTGGCCGCGCTGATGAACTATCAGGCTCACACCGGCAAATGGGAACACCGGGTCGCGGGTGCCGCCTGGCTCAGCCGGCGGGGGCTTTCGGTCCCGGCGGAACAGGTGCTGCTGACCAGCGGCGCCGAACATGCGATCGCGGCGGCCCTCACCGGCCTTACCGACCCGGGCGATCCGGTGCTGGTCGAGGAACTGACCTGGTCCGGGGTGCGGGCGCTTGCCAGCCTGCAGCGGCTCACGCTGAAACCCGTCGAGATGGACGAGCACGGCATGCTGCCGGACGCCCTGGAGGCCGCGTGCAAGAGTTCCGGCGCTCGTATTCTGTATACGATGCCGACGGTGCACAATCCGACGACCGCGATCCTGCCGACCGACCGGCGGCTGGCGATCGCAGACATCGCCAGGAAGTACGAGATCACCATCATCGAGGACGATGTCTACGGCTTCCTGGCCGAGGACGTGCCGCTGCCGCTGGCGGCCTACGCGCCGGAGCGGACGATCTATATCACCGCCGCGTCGAAGAGCCTGGCGCCCTGTCTCAGGGTCGGTTTCGCCGTCGTGCCGACGGACCGTCTCGGGCGCTTCAGCGCCGCCAGCCGGGCGCTCAACTGGATGGCGCCGCCGCTGATGGCCGAGATCGTCGCCCGCTGGGTGGACGACGGCATCGCCGACCAATTGGCGGACCGGATCGTGCGCGAGACCCGGGCCCGCCAGCGGGTCGCGGCCGAATCCCTGAAGGGGCTGGACTACCAGTCCTGCCCCGCCAGCTTCCACGTATGGCTCCACCTGCCCGAGCCGTGGCGCGCGCAAGACCTGGTTTCCGCGGGGCGGGCGCGGGGGATCTCCATGACCTCGACCGAGCTGTTCGTGCCGGGACGTTTGGAAACGCCCCATGCCGTCCGTCTGTCCGTCTCTGCGACCCTCGACCAGGCGGAGCTGGCCCAGGGACTGTCGATCCTCTCCCGGATGCTGAAGGAGCCTCCGGAACCCTGCCTTGCGGTGGCGTGACTCGGACCTCCTCACCCAGAACGATGGCCGAACCTTGAACATCCTCTCCATCCAGTCCTCGGTGGCCTACGGCCATGCCGGCAACAGTGCCGCGGTTTTTCCGCTGCAGCGGTTGGGCGTCACCGTCTGGCCGGTCAACACCGTCCAGTTCAGCAATCACACCGGCTACCCCCAGTGGCGGGGGCCGGTTTTGTCGGCGGAAAACGTCGCCGATGTGATCCGCGGGATCGAGGAGTTGGGCGTATTCCCGACGTGCGACGCTGTCTTGAGCGGCTATATGGGCGACGCCTCGCTGGGGCGGGTGATCCTGGACGCGGCCGCCCGGGTGAAGGCGGCGAACCCAAAGGCGCTCTACTGTTGCGACCCCGTGATGGGCGACGTGGACACGGGCTTCTTCGTTCGCCCGGGGATTCCCGACTTCATGCGCGACCAGGCCGTCGCCGCTGCCGACCTCATCACGCCCAACCAGTTCGAACTGGAGTTCCTGACGGGGATGCGGATCTCCGGCCTGGAAGACGCCCTCGAGGCGGCAGACCGGGCGCGGGCGCTCGGTCCCGATCTCGTCGTGGTCACCAGCCTCCGCCGGGCGGATCGCGAGCCGGACACGATCGAACTTCTGGCCGTGTCCGGCACCGGGGCCTGGCTGGTCGCAACGCCGCTGCTGCCCATATCGGCAAGCGGGACGGGCGACGCCAGTTCCGCCCTGTTTCTCGCGCATTACCTGAGGACGGGAGATCCCGCGGCGTCCCTGTCGCGGACCGCATCCTCGATCTTTGCGATTCTCGAAGCGACCCTCCGGGCGCAGACCTGGGAAATCCAGCTCATCGCCGCCCAGGACAGCATCGCCAATCCCCCCGACCGCTTTCCGGCGCGCCGGATTCGCTAGGGGGAATGGGATGAGAAACGGGATGTCGACGGGCAACGCCTCGCCGTCGGCCAGGTCGGCATCGTCGGATACGGCCGCCTATCTCATTCTCGCCGTTTCGATCCTGTTCATGTCGTCGAACGTCGTGATCGGAAGGGCCGCGGTCGGATCCGTGCCGCCCGTCGGTCTCGCCTTCTGGCGTTGGACCGTCGCCTTCCTCATCCTGCTGCCCTTCGCCTCGTCCGGTCTTCTTCGCCATCGCCGAATTCTCCTGGCCCAATGGCCAAGGTTGCTTGCCCTGGGCGCTCTCGGCATGGGCATCTGCGGCGCCGTGGTCTATGTGGGGCTCCAGCAGACGACCGCGACCAATGCGGGCCTCATCTATGCCTCCTCGCCCGTGCTCATCGTGCTCATCGGCGCGACGCTGTCGGGCGAGCGCATCGGACTGCGCCAGTTGGCCGGCATCGTCCTGGCCCTTTCAGGCGTCGCCACGATCCTGACGCGGGGGAATCCGGCCAGCCTTCTGGGTCTGACCTTCAGCGGCGGCGACCTCCTGATCCTCGCCGCCACCGTGTCCTGGGCGGCCTATTCGGTGCTGCTCAGGCGCATCGGCGCTGTCGTTCCGACGATCCCGCTGTTCGCGGCGATCGCTCTGGCCGGAATTCTGGTCCTGTTGCCCTTCTATCTGTGGGAGACGCTGGCCGGTCGCGTCGTCGATCTCACCTTCGATACCGCGGCCAGCATCGGCGGCCTGGCGCTGATCTCGTCGGTGCTGGCCTTCTCCACCTATCAGAAGGGCGTCGCGATCGTCGGGCCCAGCCGCGCGGGACCGTTCATGTATATGATGCCGGTCTGGGGTGCCGTTCTCGCTGTGACATTCCTTGGCGAATCCTTCGAACCCTATCACGCGGTCGGGTTCGCGCTCGTTCTGCCGGGGGTCGCGTTCGCGACGCTTGCCCGGTCGGCCCGACGGCCGGCCGCGGACTGACAGGCCGCGCCCATGGGGCGCGAAGGCGGGGCAAAGCCGCTATACTCGCGGGCGAACGACGCCTTTCTACGGACGATCATGCCGGGAATCATATCGACACTGCTTCTCCTGGCGGTTCTGCTGATCCTCGCAAGTCTGCTCCAGCCCGTGGCGCGGCGGCTGGCGCTGCCCCATTCCGTGCTGGTTGCGGCGCTCGGCATCGGCCTCGGCGCGCTCTCGGTGTTCTCCGTCCGGGTCGACGGGCTGGGGCCCCTCGGCGACATTGTGACGACGCTGTCGGAAGTCCATGTGACGGCCGATGCGATCCTCTATGTCTTTCTTCCGGTGCTTCTGTTCCAGACCGGCCTCACGATCGACCTCCGGCAGATGCTGGACGAGCTGGCACCGATCCTGCTGCTGGCGATCGTCGCCGTCATCGTCTGCACGCTGTTCGTCGGGTATGCGCTCGACGCCGTATCGACGGCCGGGCTGATCGTCTGCCTGATGGTCGGGGCTATCGTGTCGACGACCGACCCGGTGGCCGTGACGGGGATATTTCGGGATCTCGGCGCGCCACGGCGCCTGTCGGTCCTGGTCGAAGGCGAAAGCGTGTTCAACGACGCCGCTGCGATCGCCCTGTTCACGGTCCTGGCCGGGGTGCTGACCAGCGACGCGAGAGAAGGGGTTGCCGACGCGGCCTTTCTGTTCGCCAAGGCGTTCCTCGGCGGGCTGGTGGTCGGATTCATCGCCGCCTGGGCGGCGCCCTGGCTGCTTCGGCCGGTTGCGGGCCTGCCGCTCGCCGAAGTGACGGTGACCGTGGGGCTTGCCTATCTGATCTTCATTCTGGCCGAACATTTCTTCCAGGTCTCCGGCGTGGTGGCCGTCGTGACGGCTGCCCTGGTGACAGGATCGACCGGCCGGACGCGGCTGAGCCCGGCGAGCTGGCAACACCTCCTCGAGATGTGGAACCAGCTCGGCTTCTGGGCGTCGACGCTGATCTTCATCATCGCCTCGATGGTGGTGCCGCGCTTTCTGTCCGATGTCGGCCATGCCGACGTGCTGCTGCTCCTGACCCTGGTCGTGGCCGCGTTCGCCGCCCGGGCTGTCGTGCTCTGGGGGCTTCTGCCGCTGCTGACGGCGGCCCGTCTCGCCCATGCGGTCGACCATCGGTTCCGCGGAGTCATCCTCTGGGGCGGCCTGCGCGGGGCGGTGACGCTGGCCCTTGCTATCGCCGCGACCGAGAACCCGCTCCTGTCCCCGGACGCGAAGCGGTTCATCGCCGTTCTGGCGACCGGCTTCGTCATCTTCACGCTGATGATCAACGCGACCACGCTGCGGCCGGTCATCCGCATGCTGGGCCTGGACCGGCTCGGCCCTGTGGACGAAAGCCTGCGCAACCGGGCGATCGCTCTCGCTTTGGAGAATGTCGCCGACCGGACGGCCGATCTTGCCAGGGCCTATCACCTGTCCCGCGACACCGCGGCGGAGACGATCAACGCCTATCGGGTGCGCAAGCGGCTTGCGGATGCGGACGCCACCGACACCTTCTCCGGCGCGCAGCAGATCGGGGTCGGCCTGATCGCCCTGGCCGCGCGGGAGGAGAGGCTTTATCTCGAGCACCATGCGGAGCAGGTAATCTCGCAGCACGTGCTGGCACGGCTGATCGCGTCTGCCGGACGCATTCAGGACGGCGCCCGATCCGGCGGCCTGGAGGGATATCTCCGGGCGGTCGACCGAAGCCTTGCCTTTCCGGCGGGGTTGAGGATCGCCAGCCTGCTGCAGCGGAACTTCCAGATCCAGAGGCCGCTGGCACGGACGCTTGCCGACCGGTTCGAGGCGCTGCTGATCGGCCGGATGGTGGTCGAGCAGCTCATCGCCTTCACGCGCTCGACGCTGAGCCCCGTTCTGGGCTGGGAGGTGGCGGAAAGTCTGACCGGGATGCTCAAGCACCGGCGACAGGAATGCGAGCGGGCGATCGAGGCGCTGCGTCTGCAATATCCGGACTATGCGGGCGCGCTGGAGGAGCGGTTCCTGCATCAGGCGGCCTTGCGCCTCGAGGAACGGCAGTACCGGGCGCTTCTGGACGGTTCGGTGATCAGCCAGGAAATCTTCACGGACCTCAAGCGCCGGATGGAGGCCGACTGGGAGGCCGTCAAACCCCGTCCCACGCTGGATCTCGGCCTGAGGACGGGCGAGCTGGTCCGGCGCTTCCCGATGTTCGACGGCCTCTCAAACGCGGAATTGAACGCGATCGAGAGGCTGCTGCGCCCCCGGCTGACCTATCCGGGCGAGGTCCTGATCCGGAAGGGGGAACGCGGCGATACGATGTACCTGATCTCGTCCGGGGCAGTGGAGGTCGACCTAGCCTCGGGTCCGGTGCGTCTCGGAAGCGGCGACTTCTTCGGGGAACTCGCGCTTCTGACGAACCGGCGCCGGACTGCGGATGTGGTCTCGATCGGGTACAGCCGCCTCCTCGGCCTCGCCGGGCGGGACTTCCGGCAGTTCCTGAAGGGGCATCCCGACATCCGTAGGCGGATCAGGGCCGTTGCCGAGGAAAGGCTGAGGCAGCCGGACGAGACCGCCGCCTGAGCCAGGCATCCGGCGCCCGGGGCCGGTCGGTCCGGCCGTCAGGCCCCGAATTCCAGGATCACGGCGAAATGGTCCGAATATTCCTGGTGACGCACCCTGACGTTGGACCCCGCGGCCAGCGCCTTCGAGCAGAAGCAGAGATCCAGGGCCATCGTATTGCCGCTGAAGACGAAGGTGGGGGCGGTCGGATCGCTCACCAGCTCCAGGTCGCCCTGCTCGAGCAGCGGGGCCAGCTCCTGATGGCCGTCGAAGATGTTGAAGTCCCCCAGCACGATGACGTTGCCTTCGGTGTCGTCGATCACGCGCCGCAGTTCCTGGAACTGTTCCCGGCGCACGGCCCGCCGGAGAGAGAAATGGGCGAAGAATACGGTCAGTCCCGGCGCAAGCTTGATCTTGTAGATGAGCCGTTTCGTCCCGACGGTGAAGTAGATCTTCTCGTAGTCGAGCGACCGCTTGGACAGAAAACCGTTGCACTTGCCGCTAGAGACCGGCAGGCGCCGGAGAAGGCTGGTCGAACCGTACTTGTTCTCGATGTCGTGCCAGGCATAGGTCGGGCCGACCAGCACGCTCATCTGGTTGAAGAACGCCGTGTTGACCGACCCTTTGTCGATCTCGATCAGGCAGCAGAGATCCGGGTCCTCCTCATGGATCAAGGCCTTCAGCTGATCGATCGCTCGCCGCTGCACCCGCCGGGGGCAGTAGAGGTATCGGTACGAGTGGCGCACATGGCTGCGCAGCGAGCCGTCGATGCCTCGCGCATAGCCGACATTGCTCAACATGATCCGGTAGCGGGTGGATTCGGGCCGCCCTTCCGCCGTACCGTTCACAGAAACGTCTTGATCGGCCTGCCGATCAGTCCGGCGATCTTTACTTTCAAGGATCGGTTCTTCCATTCCTCCAGCGTCACCTCTCTCGCACTTCTTAGATCCTCCTGGAAGTGCCGCTTCAGGTCCAGGGCAAACGCCCTCTTGGTCGTGATCAGATTGCCTTCGTGGTTTCCGAAGAAGCTCAGGTAATCCAGGTTCGAACTGCCGACCGTCGCCCAGCGGTCGTCGACGACGATCGTTTTCGCATGAATCATGGTGGGCCGGTACGCATATACCCGCACCCCTGCCTTCAATGCCGGTCCCCAGTAGGAACGCGAGACCAGGCCGACAACGGCGTGGTCGCTCTGTTCCGGGACGAGAAGGCGGACGTCCACGCCGCGCCGGCAGGCGCGTCGCAGATGCCGGAAGAACCGATGGTCGGGCACATAATAGGGTGTCGTGAGATATATGTAATGTCTCGCCCGGGCGATAGCCGCCAGGAAGTGCCTATAGATCGGATTGCGGTGGACGCCCGGCTGGTTCGTCACGAACGTCATGTCCTCCGCCCCGACCGCACTTGGGGAAGGAGCGGGCGCCGTCGACTCGTCCAGCCGACGCCAGAGGCCTTCGAAGGCGAAGCCGATCTCTGCGCCGATGCGGCCCTCGAGCCTGACATGCGTGTCGCGCCATGCGGCCATCGCGGCGTCGATGCACACGCCGCCGACATGGGCGACCGTCCCGTCGATCAGCGCCAGCTTCCGGTGATCGCGGCGCGACCAGGAGGCGAGCCGGCCGAGGCGCCAGGGGCTCAGGGGATTGTAGAAGCGCACCTGGCAGCCGGCCGAGATCATCATCCCGGGCAGGTCGGAGTTGTAGAAATCGATACTACCCAGCATGTCACAGAGAAGCCGCACGCGGACGCCCGCCCGCGCCCGTTCGGCCAGCGTTTCGGCAAAGCGTCGTCCGCAGGGATCGTTGCGGAAGATGTACTGCTCGAAGTCGATGGTTGACCGGGCGCCTGCGCAGTCGGCATGCAATTCTTCCCAGGCCTCCGCGGCCGTTAGGCGGAAGCGCCAGCCCGTAGTGGTGCCGGAGGCCGCCCGATACCGCTGCAAGGATCCGGCTCGATCCGGCGCAGCTCCGGCTGCCCCGGCCAAAGACGTCCGGGCAGTGGATGGCTGGGGTCCAGGAGAGTTGTGCGGCATCTTAAAGAATTGAAGGTAAGTTTTTCTTAACTTTACTTACGAAATTGCGCGGGTTACGTGTCTGGACTGATTGCAAGAATCCGGCGGATTGGATAGTTTGCAGGAAAAGCTCACGACAATATCGAAGGGTGGTCCACAGGGAGCGGCCGGATCTCGGCTGTCATTTAAGAAGCCAGGCTGGGCATTGGAAGCCCCGGCGTCTTTCGATGCCGGACGGTGCGTTGCGTGCGCGGTGATTTCCGATCGGATTGCCGAAGCTTGACAAGGTGGAGATCCATGGCGCGATCAACCTCCACCATGAAGGTCGCCCTGGGGCGGATATTCAAGGACCGGCAGATCCTGATCCGCTCGGAACAGGCCGTCCGCTTCGTGAAGCTGCGGCGACGGGACCAGGTCTTTGCGCTCGGGGTGGTGGCGGCGCTGGTCGCCTGGGGCGGCGGTGCAACCCTCGCCTGGATGCAGGAGCGGGGACGCTCGGCCGATCTGGCGTCTCAGATCCTCGACCTGGAAATCGGCTACGCCCGCCTGATCACCGATTTTGCCGCCAGCCGTCCCTCCGTGCTGGAGACGGCCGAAGGGCTGGAACGCGGGACTTCCATCTCGCGCCATATCATCGAACGCAACAATGAGTTGGAGCGGCAGCTCGAGACGGTAAGCTCGGCGCTTGCCGAAAGCGAGGCCGTCCGGTCGCGCGAGGAAGCCCGACGCCAAGAGATTCTGGCGCGCATCGATGAGCTGGAAGTCGAACTGGCGGCGGCCGGTCGGGAACGGATGCGTCTCGAAAGGCACCTCAGCCGGCTGTCCGCCGAACGAGACCGTCTGGCGGAGGAGGGGAGCGCATCGCGCGCGAAAGTCGCGGAGCTGGAGCAGGCGCTGGGCGCGGTGAGCGCACGCGCGCACGGCCTGGAAGACCAGATCGAACAGCTTACCACCGCGGTGCGAGGCGCTCACGACGCGATCGCCACGGCTGCCAGGGAGCGCGGAATCGTGGCCGAGGAACTGGCCCGGGCCGAGGAGCGCATCGCGAGGGAGAGCGGCGAGGCGGACGCGATGCGTGCGCTTCTTCGCGCGACCTACGCCGCCGTGGTCGAGCGGTCGCACGCACAGACCCTGCTCAACGCCGAGAATGCCGCGCTCAAGGGCCAAGTGGCGGGCCTGGAAAGCGAGCTGGACAACATTCGCAACGCACAGGAACAGCTGTTCGCGGAGCTGCGTCAGCGCACGGACGACCATATCGCCAAGGTCGAGGAAGGGCTGTCTTTCACCGGCCTGGACATCGACAGCCTGATCGAAGAGCTTCGCGCGGACGTAATGCCGGGCGCCGGCGGTCCGATGATCCCAATGGCGGCGGATGCGCCCGACGATGTCGGCGACCTGGACGGCGTGGAACTCATCGGGCTGGTCAGCCGGGCAGCCGAGCTGCAGCAGGTGATCAGCCGGCTGCCCCTTGCCGTCCCATTGCGCGACACGTACCAGTTGTCCAGTTCCTTCGGTTCACGCCGGGACCCGTTCACCGGGCGCAGATCGGCCCATCACGGCCTGGACTTTGCCGCTCCGCGCCGGACGCCCGTCTATGCGACGGCGCCCGGCACCGTCATCACCGCCGGACGCAGCGGAGCCTTCGGTAACCTCGTCGAGATCGATCACGGTCTCGGCGTGATCACACGTTATGCCCATCTTCACCGGATCGACGTCTCGGTCGGTGATGAGGTCGCGGTCAACGACCGGATCGGCCAAGTCGGAACGACCGGCCGCAGTACCGGGCCGCATCTTCATTACGAGATCCTGGTGGATGATCGGCCGCGCAATCCAGCAAACTTCCTGAAAGCGGGGCAGCATGTTTTCCAGGTCTCAGAGTAGCTCGAAGAAGCAGGTAGCTTCCGGATCGGTGCCGTCGATCATCAGCGCGGACATGCGTGTGGCCGGCGATCTCAAGACCGAGGGCGATATTCAGGTCGATGGCGTCGTCGACGGCGACATTCATTCGACCAGCATCAGCATCGGCCGGACGGCCGAGATCAATGGCGAGATCATCGCCGACACGATCCGGATCTGGGGCAAGGTGAAGGGCCGGATCTGCGGTCGGGACGTTGCCCTGCTGGAAACCGCCGAGGTCCAGGGCGACATCGTGCACGAGACGCTCGAAATCTCGCGCGGCGCCCGTTTCGACGGCATGGTGAAGCGTCAGGACGCCGGGACCGGCCTCGCGGCCGAGGACCACAAGCAGCCGAGGATCAATCTGGTCGTCGCGGAGGGCGGCGAGGAGGAGGCAAGCCTCTCCGCCTGACCCCTCCCGCCGATGCCCGCGCCGTCCTAGCCGGCGAGGGCTTCGGCAAAGAGCCGCCCGTCGACATTTCCGCCCGAACAGACGACGACGGCCGTCGTTCCGGCAAGATCGATCCTCTTGTCCAGGATGGCGGCCAGACCGACCGCGCCGCCGGGTTCGACGACCAGCTTCAGCGTCTCGAACGCGACTGCCATGGCGCGGCGCACGGCTTCGTCGCTCACCACCAGCCCGCCCGCCAGGGTGCGGCGGTTGACCGCGAAGGTGAGCGTACCCGGCGAGGGCGCGAGGAGCGCGTCGCAGATCGAGCGCGCGCCCGGCGAATTCTGAACCGGTTCGCCGGCGCGCAGCGACCGCGCCATATCGTCGAAACCCTCCGGCTCGACCGAGTAGACGGGGACCCCCGGCAGACGTTCGGCTATTGCCGTGGATACGCCGGCAACCAGGCCGCCACCACTGCAGGGGACCAACACCAGGTCGGGGCGGACGCCAAGGGCATCGGCCTGTTCGGCGATCTCCAGCCCGATCGTTCCCTGGCCGGCGATGATTTCAGGATCGTCGAACGGAGGGACCAACTCGGCCCCCGTTTCGGACACGATGCGCCGGCTGATCGCCTCCCGGTCCTCGCGGTCTCGGTCGTAGGTCACGACCTCCGCGCCGAGCGCGCGGGTGTTGTTCAGCTTGATGAGCGGCGCGTCGGCCGGCATCACGATCGTCGCGCGGACGCCATGAAGCTGCGCGGCCGCGGCAACGCCCTGGGCGTGGTTGCCGCTGGAGAAGGCGACGACGCCACGGATCCGGCGTTCCGGCGGAAGCGCGCTCAACTTGTTGTAGGCGCCGCGGAACTTGAAGCTTCCGGTACGCTGCAACGGCTCGGCCTTGACCAGTACCCGACCGCCGGCGAGGCGGTTGAGCATCGGCGATTCCAGCAGCGGCGTGCGCACGGCGATGCCGGCAAGGCGGTCGGCGGCCCGCTCGATGTCGCGGAGTCCGGGCAGAGTGGCGTCTGTCGTTCCGTTCATTGGCGTCGTTTCCGGTCGAGGGATTTGCCCGAGGAGGACTGGCAGCGTTGCCCCGAGACGGGGCGCTTGTCCAGACCCATCCTGGGCAAATCCATGATCGGCCGTCGATCGGTGCCGGCGATCACCGCATAAGGTCGCGCTCGAGCCCGCCCAGCTCGGGCGAGCCGCCGAGGCGCATCCGATAGACTTGCGTGTTCTCCAGCACCCGCTGGACATAGTTGCGCGTCTCGGACAGCGGGATCGCCTCTATCCAGTCGATCACCTGGTAGAGATCCATGGCGCCGCCTCGCGGGTCCCCCATCGTCTCCAGCCATCCGGCCACCCGGTTCGGTCCGGCATTGTAGCCGGCGACCGCCAGAACATACGACCCGCGGAATCGTTCGATCTGGTTCGCGAGATAGGTCGATCCCAGGAGGACGTTGTGCCTGGCGTCGTCCGTGAGGCGGCTGGTCGAATGATCCACGCCCATGCGGGAGGCGAGGGAGTCCGCGGTCGCCGGCATCAACTGCATCAGGCCGCGGGCCCCCGCACGGCTGACCGCGCGCGTGTTGAACTCGCTTTCCTGGCGGATCAATGCCAGCACCAGGGCCGGATCGGCCCTCCGGTCCGAAGTCTCGAAGGCATGGACCGGGAAGGAGGCGTCGACCAGGGTGAGGCCGCCGCGGACGGCCTGCTTGCCGACCCGGACGGCAATGTGATGAAGCTGCAGGTCGAGCGCCAGATCGCCGACCAGCGTAAGGGTGATCGGATCGTCCTGAACCGAGGCCAGCCGCTGCAGGAATTGCTCCGCTCTCGCCAAGTCCCCGATCTGGTGAAGCATCCGGGCGATCTGCACGAGTTCGAGACCGGCGAACGCGACCCGGGCTTCCTGCGGCACGGAAGGCGACCCGCTCAGGCTGGTTACCGTGGGGAGACCAAGCTCGCCCGCCGCGAGCTGTCCATAGAACACCGTGTCGTACTGCGCGGCGACCCGATACCAGCGTTCCGCCTCAGCGGCCTCGCCTAGGGCCGCATAGGAGCGGCCCAGCCAATAGGCGCCCCGGGCAAGGCTGATCGGCGTGCCGACCACCTCGTACATCCGGGCAAAATGGTCGATCGCCCGCGCCGGATCGCCGAGATAGCGCAGGGCGATCCAGCCGGCCAGCCACTCGGCTTCCGACAGGGTCGAGGGATCGTCCTGCCGGTGGCCGCTCGCGACGGCGTAGGCCCCGGCATAGTCGCCGCTGTTGAACAGCCGCCGTGCCAGGATGGACCGCTCGGTCCACCAGGCGGAGGGGCGGGACACGACCTGCGGCTGCCCGGAGAGGAGCTCGATCGCTCCGTCCGTCCGGTCCGCGCGCCTGCGCCAGCGGACCCGTTCGTAGACCAGACCTTCATCCCCGGCGAGATGGGCGGGCACGCGGGCGAGGGCGGCGTCGACCCCCGTTTCCTGTCCAGCCAGCTTCAGCCGCGCCTCGGCGAGCGCGCGCCTGCCTTCATCGACGAGGGGGAACATCCGTCGCGCTTCGTCCGCGCGCCCCGCCCAGAGGAGATTGTCCAGCCGCGCCCAGTGCTCTTCGGCGCCGAGCGCGGCGCCGTATTCGGCAAGCAGCCGCTGCTGCTGCGTCGAGGTGACCGGGATCGACACCCACCGATCGCGGATGAAGGCGAGCGCGTCGCCTTCGCGACCGATTGCGCGTAGCGCGGACGCGTAGCGCATCACGGCATCGAAGGTCTGGGGCGGGTAGGCGTCGAACCAGGCGGCGACCTGATCGGCCGGCAGCCCGGGAGGCATCGTGCGCTCCGCCTGCAGCCTGAGCGCTCCCAGTCCGGGCCAGGAAGGATTCTGGGTAATGAACCCGGCGATCTCCTGGAAGGAGAAGGGGGTGTCCGCCCGGCCGAGATCCAGCCAATGGATGACCTTGGCGGGCAGCGGGTCTTCGGCCTGGCGGGCGAGCGCGCGAGCGTCGTCCCAGGCCCCGCGCTCGGCCGCTTCGAAGGCCCGCGCATAGATCTGCGCGTCGCGGTCGGAGAGCGGCGCCTGCGCGGCCGCGTGCACCGTGACGAAGGCCGAAGCCAGCGCCAGGAATCCGGCAGCCAGAAGGCCGGTCGCACGCTTGGCAAGCCCGAGCCGAGGGGCTATGTTCTCGCCCTTTCTACGGGCTCGGCCCATGGGGGATGCATCATGTTCAAGGGCTCCATCGTCGCGCTGATCACGCCCTTCACCGAAAGCGGTATCGACGAGAGCGGATTCCAATCCTTCGTCGACTGGCAGATTGCCGAGGGAACGGACGGCCTCGTGCCGGTCGGAACCACGGGAGAGTCGCCCACGCTGAGCTACGAGGAGCATCGGCGCGTGGTCGATCTCTGCATCGAGGCGGCAAAGGGGCGGGTGCCGGTCATTGCGGGAACGGGCTCGAACTCGACCGAAGAGGCGATCGCGTTCACCCGCCACGCCGCGAAGGCCGGCGCTGATGCCGCCCTGATCGTGACGCCCTACTACAACAAGCCTTCGCAGGAAGGTCTTTATCACCACTTCAAGGCCATCCACGATTCTGTTGAGCTCCCGATCATTATCTACAACATCCCCGGTCGAAGCGTGATCGATATGTCGGTGGAGACGATGGCGCGACTCGCCCGGCTGCCGAACATCGTCGGGGTCAAGGACGCGACGAACGATCTTGCCCGCCCGCTCCGGGTCCGGACGGAGATTGGTGCGGATTTCTGTCAGCTTTCGGGCGAAGACGCGACCGCCGCGGCCTTCCTTGCCCAGGGCGGCCATGGCTGCATCTCGGTGACGGCCAATGTCGCGCCGCGGCTGTGTGCCGAAATGCATCGGGCGTGGCAGAACCGCGACCTCGACACCTTCGGCCGAATCAGGGATGCGCTCGCCCCGCTGCACAGGGCGCTGTTCCTCGAAACCAGCCCGGGACCTGTCAAGTATGCGGCAAGCCTTCTGGGACGTGCCTCCAGTCGCGTCCGCCTGCCGCTCACCGAACCGGGAGAGGCGACGAAGCAGGCCGTGCGCGACGCCATGGTGAGCGCGGGGATTTTGAACTGAACCAGGGCGCGGGCTGCCTGAGCCCCCAGAGCGTGAACGACAGGAAAGGGAGGCGGCGATGAGCCGGCCGCAGGAACCGGCGATCCGCCCCGTGGCGCAGAACCGCCGGGCACGGTTCGACTATTTCATCGAGGACCGGATCGAAGCCGGGATCGTGCTCTCCGGCACCGAGGTGAAGGCGCTGCGCCTTGGCCGCGCGAACATCCAGGACAGCTATGCCGGCGAGATGGAGGGGGAGCTGTGGCTGTTCAACCTCTATATTCCCGAATACGCCCCGGCCAACCGCTTCAACCACGAGACGCGGAGGCCGCGTAAGCTGCTGGTCCACCGCAAGGAGCGCGACCGGCTGCTCGGCGCGGTCAAGCGTGAAGGCGTGACGCTGGTCCCGCTTTCGATCTACTTCAACCGGAAGGGCATCGCGAAGATCGATCTGGGACTTGCCCGCGGCAAGAAGCAGCACGACAAGCGGGAAGTCCAGAAGCAGCGGGACTGGCAGCGCGAGAAGCAGCGCCTGCTGCGCGATCGGGGCTAGGGTCCGTCAGGCAATCGGTTGGGCGCCGCGGCGGGGGGCCTGAGCCAGCCGCAAGGCCCGACCGGCGCGATTGAGCCGAAGGAAGGGTCGCTTCGCCATTCGGCCTTGCCGACCCGACGATCGCCTCGCGCGCCGATTTCCCGCAGGACGCCGGGCCAGGTCCGGCGGGACGTTGACGCCGGCAATCCGGTGCGCATTGCCGATGCGATCGGCATCGCCGGCGAAAGAACAGTCGACCCTGCCGGAAACATTTCCCGAAATGCTGTCCATATTTCCGGATGGCCTTCGCCATAGCCCCGAACCTGACCGGCTTCTTCATGGTAAGCTTCTCACCCCACGCCACTAGGAGGAGCGCCATGTCCAAAGTTCGAGCTGGCCTCATCCAGATGGGATTGAAGGCCGATACCTCGCGGTCCCCCGCCGAGATCAGGGACCGGATGAACGAGGCCCATCTGCCGCTGATCGAAGAGGCAGGCCGGCAGGGAGTGCAGGTTCTTTGCCTGCAGGAGATCTTCAACCAGCCCTATTTCTGCCCGTCGCAGGATCCGAAATGGTACGCGGCGGCGGAGAAGGTACCGGACGGACCGTCCACGCGCCTGATGCAGGACTGCGCCCGGCGTTACGGCATGGTGATCGCTGTCCCGGTCTATGAGGAGGACATAACAGGGGTCTACTACAACACCGTCGCCGTGATCGACGCGGACGGCAGGTATCTCGGAAAGTTCCGGAAGGTCCACATTCCGCAGGTCGCCGGCTTCTATGAGAAGTTCTTCTTCAAGCCCGGAAATCTGGGCTATCCGGTATTCGACGCCGCCTTCTGTCGCCTTGGGGTCTATACCTGCTACGACCGTCACTTCCCCGAAGGCTGGCGTGCCCTTGCCCTGGGCGGGGCGGACTATATCGTCAACCCGTCGGCGACGGTCGCCGGGCTCAGCCAGTATCTCTGGAAGTTGGAGCAGCCGGCCGCCGCGGTCGCCAACGGATGCTTTATCGGCGCCGTCAATCGGGTCGGGACGGAGGCGCCCTGGAACATCGGTCGGTTCTACGGCAGCAGCTACGTCGTCGATCCCCGGGGCAACATCCTGGCGTGCGGCAGCGAGGATCGGGACGAGCTGGTGGTCGCCGACATGGATCTGGAGATGATCCGTGATGTCCGGAACCTCTGGCAGTTTTTCCGGGACCGACGGCCCGAGACCTACCGGCCGCTCGTCGAGCCTTGACCCGGACTTTCCATGCCGCGGGCGTGCCGAGCCAGGCGCGCCGCAAGACGGAGAACGTCGGCAAGCATCTTCGGGGTGAGGCGCCTGGTGCTCGTGTTCAGCCTCGAGCAGTGATAGCTGTCGACCAGGCGGCGGTCGCCGGGCAGGACGTGGACTGCCCCATGCCCGAACGGTGCCGATCCCGGCCGGATCCCGAGGGCCGCAAGAACCGCGCCATGGGCGAGGCGGCCGACGGCAAGGACGACGCCCCGCTCCGGCACGGCCGCGAGTTCGGCGGCGACGAACCGCCGGCAGGCGGCCGCTTCCGCAGCCGTCGGCCGGTTGCCCGGGGGCGCGCAGCGTACCGCGTTGGTGATCCGGCAGGCGATCATACGGCCATGCCCGGTTTCCGGCGGGGCGGAAACCACGATTCCCGTGTCGGAGAGAGCGGCCTGAAGCAGGGCGCCGGAATGGTCGCCGGTAAACGGCCGGCCGGTCGCGTTCGCGCCCCGGAGTCCGGGGGCTAGGCCGATGATCAGCAGGGCTGACCCGGGGCGGCCGAGCCCCGGCACGGGCGCATTGTGGAAATGTGGGAAGGCGACCCGGTTCGCGTTCCGGTACCCGACCAGCCGGGGACAGAGCCTGCAGTCGGGTGGGGGATCGGCCCGTGCCGGCCGGCCGTCATGGATCGCGATCCCCTCCGCGGTCTCAGGCAGTCCGGTAATAGGCGTCGTCGTCCTCCCCTTCGCCGCCCTGCGGCGCCGGCGTCCGCGGCGGGGTCGGGGTGCTCCTCTGGATGTGCGGCGCGAGATCGTAGAGTTCGAGGAAGTTGTCGGCCTGGCGGCGCAGCTCGTCCGCGATCATGGGAGGCTGGGCCTTGATCGTGGACACGACGGTCACGCGCACGCCCCGGCGCTGCAGCGCCTCGACCAGCTTGCGGAAGTCGCCGTCGCCGGAGAAGAGGAGGATGTGGTCCACCTTGTCCGCCATCTCCAGCGCATCTATGGCAAGGTCGATGTCGATGCTGCCCTTCGTCTTTCGCCGGCCCTGATTGTCGGTATATTCCCGGATCGGCTTGGTGACCATGCTGTAGCCGTTGTAGTCCAGCCAGTCGATGAGCGGCCGGATCGGCGAGTACTCCTGATCCTCGATGAGGGTCGTGTAATAGAAGGCGCGGATCAGCCGGCCCTTTTTCGCGAAAAGTTCCAGAAGGCGTTTGTAGTCGACGTCGAAGCCAAGGGCGCGGGCCGCCGCGTAAAGATTTGCGCCGTCAATGAACAGAGCCAATCGCTCTTCTTTGTAGAAAATCATCGCCAACCTTCAGTCAGTACGATAATAACCATTATGTGGGCACGGGCGTAGCCCTTCCGTAGTAGTGCGTCAATGATTTCCTGAGGCATGGCGGGCATGGTTTCGCGGCGCCCCCCCCCCTGTGCCTCCGCACGGCTGGCGGCAAGCGAAGCGGGATTCCGTACCGGTCGTCGGGAATCTGCTTCTTGCAGCTGCGAATGCCGCTCTCTATATTGGCTGGCTATCCCCTTTTCTCTATGGAGTACACCCCGCATGGCCCGTGTAACGGTCGAAGATTGCGTTCTGAAGGTTCCGAACCGCTTCGAGCTGGTCATGATGGCGGCGCAGCGGGCGCGCGACATCTCCGCTGGCGCCGCCCTGACCGTCGATCGGGACAACGACAAGAATCCGGTTGTCGCGCTTCGCGAGATCGCCGAGGACACCATCTCGCTCGACAGCCTGCGCGATGCCTTGATCAAGGACCGGCAGAAGCACATCGCCAGCGACGAGTCCGAAGAGGACATCATCGAGCTCATGGCCGGTGAGGAGGAGTTCCTGGCCCAGGCCTCCGCGAACGAGGCCGGCAGCGCCGAAACCGCTTTCGAACCCGAGAACGAGTCCGAAGAGGGCCTGGAACTCGCAGAGGACGACATGGGCGATGTCGCCGACCTCATTGCCGACGACGATCTGACGCTTCCCGACGACGCCGTCGAGGAGGAAGAGTAAGCCGGCTACGGCAAGCGGGAAGGGGGGCGGATGACGGATCCGCCCCCTTGCCTTTCGAGCCCCAGGCAACGACCTTTTGCTGATGATCAGACCGTCGTCCACCGCCGTTCGAGTGACCGAAGCATGATTCGCCAGTACGAACTGGTCGAGCGCGTAAAAGCCTATGATCCCACGGCGGACGAAGATCTGATCAACCGTGCCTACGTCTTTTCCATGAAGGCGCACGGGTCCCAGCGCCGCGCGTCCGGGGACCCCTACTTCCTTCACCCCCTGGAAGTGGCCGGCATCCTGGCCGGGATGAAGCTGGACACGGGTTCGATCGTGACCGGGCTTCTGCACGATACGGTCGAGGACACGGTCGCGACGCTGGACGAGATCGAGCGGCTTTTCGGAAAGGAGATCGCCCAGCTCGTCGACGGGGTGACGAAGCTCTCCAAGCTCGAGCTTCAGGACGCCGAGAGCAAGCAGGCGGAGAATTTCCGCAAGCTTGTTCTTGCGATGTCCAAGGATATCCGGGTGCTGCTGGTCAAGCTCTGCGACCGGCTGCACAACATGCGCACGCTGGATGCGATCCCCAATCCGGACAAGCGGCGCCGGATCGCCCGGGAAACCCTTGAGATCTATGCCCCGCTGGCCGAGCGCATCGGCATGCACGAGATGAAGGACGAGCTGGAGGATCTGGCGTTCGCCCATCTCAACCCCGATGCCCGCGGCAGTATCGTACGCCGGCTCCTGGAGCTGCGGCAGGAGGGCAGCAATCTCGTCGCCCAGGTCCTCGACGAGCTTCGGCACGTGCTGGCCGAAGGCGGGCTGCAGGCGACGGTGACGGGCCGGGAGAAAAGGCCCTATTCGATCTGGCGCAAGATGCAGCGCAAGAACGTCGCGTTCGAGCAGCTGTTCGACATAATGGCGTTCCGCGTCATCGTCGACTCGAAGCCCGCCTGCTATCAGGCGCTCGGCATCATGCACGACCGCTACAAGTCGCTGCCGGGGCGCTTCAAGGATTTCATCTCGACGCCGAAGCCGAATGGCTACCAGTCCCTGCATACCGCCGTGATCGGACCCCTGCGCCAGCGCATCGAGATCCAGATCCGGACGCAGGACATGCATCAGGTCGCCGAACTCGGCGTCGCGGCGCACTGGAGCTATAAGCAGGGGCCGGCGGGCGTCGCCGACCGGCCGAAATACCGCTGGCTTCAGGAACTCTTGGAGATCCTCGAGCACGCCCAGAAGCCGGAGGAGTTCCTGGAACACACCAAGATGGAGCTGTTCCAGGACCAGGTCTTCTGCTTTACGCCGAAGGGCATGCTGATCGCCCTGCCGCAGGGTGCGACCCCGGTCGACTTCGCCTACGCGGTCCATTCCGAGATCGGGGATACCTGCGTCGGGGCCAAGGTGAACGGGCGGCTGGTGACGCTGCGCCACCAGCTGACTAACGGCGATCAGGTCGACATCATCACGTCGAAGACCTCCCGGCCCTCGCCGGAATGGGAGCGCTTCGCGGTGACGGGCAAGGCGCGTGCCCGGATTCGGCGGTTCATCCGCCAGCAGCAGCGCACCGAATACGCCGATCTCGGCCGCGCCATGCTGCAGAAGATCTTCCGCCAGGAAGGCTACGACTTCACGGAAAAGGCGATCGAAGGTGTCCTCAAGATCTTCAAGGCCAATGTGCCCGAAGACATCTACGCCAATGTCGGCGCCGGGTTGACGCCGGCGCGCGACGTCTTCAATGCCGTCTTTCCCGGGCACAAGGCCGCCGCCCAGCGGACCGACGCCAAGGTCGTGCCGATCGGCCGGGCGCGCAGGAGCTTGGGCAAGACCAAGGACCAGCCCGTCCCGATCCGCGGCCTCATTCCCGGGATGGCCGTCCATTATGCGCGTTGCTGCCATCCGATCCCGGGCGACCGCATCGTCGGCATCGTGACGACGGGGAAGGGCGTCACGATCCACACGATCGACTGCGAGACGCTGGAAAGCTTCTACGACACTCCGGAGCGGTGGATCGACGTGAGTTGGGATTCCGGCGGCGACGGGGAGGACCATGTCGGCCGCATCCATGCCGTGCTCGCGAACGAGCCGGGGAGCCTCGGCACGCTGTCTACCGTGATCGGCAAGAACGGCGGCAACATCACCAACCTCAAGATCACCTCCCGCTCGACCGACTTCTTCGAGATGCTGATCGATATCGACGTTTCGGATCTGAAGCACCTCAACAACATCGTTGCGGCCCTGCGCGCCACGCCCGTCATCAGCGCGGTGGAACGTGCGCGCAGCGGGTAAGGCGCCGGGCTGCGCCGGCAGGGGACGGGCTCTGCTGCGGCGACGCATGCGCGGGACGCTGGCGCGCCATGGCCGCAACGCGCCGTGTGCGGTCGGTATCTGGGACCCGGCATGATCCTCGGCATCGGCAACGACATCATCGACATCCGGCGGGTCGAGAAGGCCCTGGATCGGTTCGGGGAACGGTTCATCGGCCGGATCTTCACCGACGTCGAACGGGCGCGGTCGGAGCGCAGGCACCAGCGCGCGGCAAGCTACGCCAAGCGTTTCGCCGCGAAGGAGGCCTGCGCCAAGGCGCTGGGGACCGGGCTCAATAACGGCGTCTTCTGGCGGGACATGGGCGTGGTCAATCTACCGACCGGCCAGCCGACGATGCGCCTCACCGGCGGGGCGGCCGCGCGGCTGAGAGCGCTGACGCCGCCGGGGATGGAACCCGTCATTCATCTCACCATCACCGACGAATACCCCCAGGCTCAGGCGATGGTGATCATTTCCGCCGTTCCCGCCGGGACTCTTGCTGTCGGCAGGACAAGCGGGGCTGCCGCCCCTTCGGTTTACCCGCAGGGTTGATTTTCACGGTCCGAGAGCCGATACAGGAGCGTCTTTTCCGTGGGACAGTCCATTTCGATGCAGAAGAAGTCGTCCGGCGGCCTGGGCGAGACGCTGAGGACGGTCGTCGTGGCCGTCCTGATCGCCGTCGGGGTTCGCACGTTTGCCTATGAGCCGTTCAATATCCCCTCGGGCTCGATGATCCCGACCCTCTTGGTCGGGGACTATCTGTTCGTGTCCAAGTTCTCCTACGGCTACAGCCATATGAGCCTGCCGTTCGGGCCGCCGCTGTTCGACGGTCGCATTTTCGGCAGCCAGCCCGAGCGCGGCGATGTCGTCGTCTTCAAGCTGCCGAGGGATCCGTCCGTCGACTACATCAAGCGGGTGATCGGGCTTCCCGGCGATCGCATCCAGATGCGCGAGGGGCGCCTCTACATCAACGGCCAGCTGGTGCCGCGGGAACCGGTGGGCGAGGAGGTCGTCGACGGCCGGCTGATGCGGGCCTATGTGGAGACCCTGCCGAACGGCGTCAGCCATCGCATTCTGGAAGTGGCGGACACGCTGCCGCTGGACACCACGCCGGTCTATGAGGTGCCGGAGGGGCACTATTTCATGATGGGCGACAATCGGGACAACAGTTCCGACAGCCGGCGTCTCGACGATGTCGGCTATGTTCCGGAGGTGAACCTGGTCGGTCGTGCCGAGGTCATCTGGTTCAGCCTGGAGGACGCCCGATTCTGGCAGATCTGGAAGTGGCCGACCGGCATCCGGTTCGACAGGCTGTTCACCTCCATTGGCTAACCGGGCATGACGGACGCCCGATCTGCGCCGCGGGAAGGGGACCTGGCGGAGCTGGCGCGGACGCTTGGCCATGAGTTCAAGCGCCCGGAGCTGCTGCTGGAGGCCATGACCCATCCCAGCATCAACCCGGAAAACCGCGGCGGCGCGCGTTTCGGTTACGAAAGGCTGGAGTTTCTGGGCGACCGGGTGCTGGGCCTCGTGATCGCCCAGTGGCTCCTGGAACTCTACCCGGCCGAACCCGAAGGTGCGATCGCCCGCCGCCATACCGGCCTCGTGCGCCGTGAGACACTGGCCACGATCGCTGCGGGGCTCGGGCTCGGGCGGTATCTGCTTCTCTCCACGGGGGAGGAGGTCGCGGGCGGCCGCGACAATCGCGCCATCCTCGCCGATGCGTGCGAGGCCGTGATCGCCGCGCTCTATCTGGACGGGGGGCTGGAGGCCGCCCAACGCTTCATCCGCACCGCTTTCGCCGATGCGATGCGGCAGGACGTGGCGCCGCCGCTCGATCCGAAGACCGCGCTTCAGGAATGGGTCCAGGCACGCGGCAAGCCGCTGCCACGTTACGAGACCATATCGCGGCGCGGTCCCGATCACGATCCGGTGTTCGAGGTTCGGGTGGTGGTCGAGGGGCTGGAGCCGGTCGCGGCCAGCGGCCCCTCGAAGCGCGCGGCCGCCAAGGAGGCAGCTGCCCGCATGTTGGCGGGCCTGGAGAAGCAGTAAACCCCATGTCCGAAAGACCGCCGTCCATCGCTCCGGAGAGCGAACCGGAATCCTCAGCGCAGACCCGTTGCGGCTACGTGGCGCTGATCGGTGCGCCCAATGCCGGCAAGTCCACCCTCCTGAACTGCCTCGTCGGCAGCAAGGTGGCGATCGTGAGCCCGAAGGTCCAGACGACCCGGACCCGGGTCCTGGGCATTACCATCGAGGGCGCGGCCCAGCTCATCTTCGTCGACACGCCCGGCATCTTCACGCCGAAGCGCCGGCTGGAGCGGGCCATGGTGGCGGCTGCCTGGGAGGGTGCCGATGATGCCGACGTGGTCGTGCTGCTCGTCGACAGTTCGGCCCGCCTGAAACCCGAAACCCTCGCCATCGCCGAACGGCTGCGGGAATACCGTCGCCCGGCCATTCTGGCGCTGAACAAGGTCGATGCCGTGAAGCCGCCGGTTCTTCTCGAACTGGCGGAGCGGCTGAACCAGGCGGGGCGGTTCGCCGAAACCTTCATGATCTCGGCCCTGACCGGAAGCGGGGTCGACGATCTCCGCCGCAGCTTCGCCATGCGCGTGCCCGAGGGGCCGTGGCTGTTCCCCGAGGACCAGCTTTCGGATATGCCCGAACGGCTGCTGGCGGCGGAGATCACGCGGGAGAAGCTCTTCCTCCGCCTTCAGCAGGAACTCCCTTACTCCTTGACCGTGGAGACCGAGAGCTGGGAGGAGTTGGAGGACGGGAGCGCCCGCATCGGGCAGGTCATCTACGTCCAGCGTGAGAGTCAGAAGCCGATCGTGCTCGGGCGGGGCGGCTCCATGATCAAGTCGGTCGGCATCGCGGCGCGCCGCGAGCTCGAGGAGATTCTCGAGCGCCGCATTCATCTTTCGCTCTATGTGAAGGTGCGGGAGAACTGGATCGACGATCCCGAGCGATACCGGGACTGGGGCCTGGACTACAACTCCTGAACCGTTGCTCCTGGGCGGTCCCCATGAGGGGGCAGGGCCCACCGGAGAGTCGGCGTCATGCGTCGGTGGAGTCACCTGTTGTCGGGTGTCATCCATTGGATGTATGCGTCCAGCCCTTTATCGCCTTTTTGGAACAAGCCCTGTCGGCGCTCGTTCTGGCGCGGCAATGACCCGTCGGACGAATGTCGATCCGAGGGGCAGCTCCAACAGAGGTCCACGCCGCCCTCTCTGACGCGACTGCACATATCGACCGAGGCCTCAGGGCACAGGAGGATCATCCTGGGATGCAATGGGCCAGGCAGACCGAACAGATCTTGGCGCTCTGCTACAGGGCTGCGACCGACCCGGGCCTTTGGCAGCGCTGTCTTGCGGAGATAGCTGAAGCATTCGGCGCCTGCCGTGCCGAGATCCTGAGGTGCGGCGGCCATGGGACGGGGACGTCGATCCTGTGGTCGGGGAGCCCGCGATCCGCAGGGCACCTGCCTGCCGGGTGCCCGTGCGGGAACCGGGGCGCGGCGAGGTTCCGCCCGATTCCGGAAGTCGTGGCTTTCGGCGGGGCGGAAAGCCGTCACATGCTGCCGGGTCCCGCCTTCGATTTCCTGTCGCCCGCCCCTCATGGCCTGGAAGCGACGGTGTGGGCGGAAGACGGGGCCGTTCTCAGGCTTGTGCTCCGGCGATGCTGGGACCAGGACGCTTTCGGTTCGGTCGAGGAGGAGCGGTTGGCCCGGATCGTTCCGCATCTCGGGAATGCGATCCGCCTGCACCATGAGTTGGCCAAGCACCGGTCCCGCACGCGCGCCCTGGCGCGCCTGCTGGACCAGTTCCCCTACGAGGTCTTCATCATCGGCCAGGATCTCCGGGTCTTTCACTGCAACCGCGCCGCCAGGACGATCACGGCGCAGGGCGGGCCGGTTACCCTGGTCCATGAACGGCTGACCCTCACGGATCCGTCGGCCCAGCGGACATTGGAGCGGCTTGTGAAGGCCGCACTCTCGTCCGCACCGGACGGCGGACGCCAAGTCGGCCGGATGACTCTGAAACGTTGTACCGTCGGCCCCGATATCCCGATCGTCGTTCTCTCCCTGGCGGAGGGCGGCTGGTACGGGATGCATGGCGGCCGGCCCGCGGTCGCCGTGATCATGAAGGGGATGGAACCGAAGCCGGATCAACTGCCGCGGCTTCTTGCCGAGACCTTCGGGCTTACGCCGAAGGAATGCGAACTTGCGGGCCTGATCGTGACCGGGCACAGCCTGATCGACGCTGCCGAGAAGCTGGGAATCACCAAGAACACCGCCCGGACGCATATGAAGCGCATCTACGCCAAGACGGGGGCGGAGCGCCAGTCGGACATCGTTCGGCTGATCTACGACTTCAGTTTCGACCTCTTCGGTCCGACGGAAGCGGGCCCTGTTCCCTACCGCTTGACCTCGTCGTGACGAGGGGGTGAGAGGGGCCCGGGATGCGGCAATCCGGTAGCGTGACGCCCGGGACGGCGGGCCGCAGGTCGTTCCAGGAGGCCCTGCTTTCGGTCACCCAGGACCATATGGGCGGAAAGCTGGACAAGGCACGCTCGGGCTATGAGGGGATGCTGGCGACCTGGCCCGGTCATCCCGACATCGTCGAACTGCTGGCCCTTCTCGAACTTCAGGCCGGCTTTCCGGCCAAAGCGCTGACCCTGATAGAACCTCTGGCCATGGCGGAAGGCGAGGGGCCGAACGGCCGGCGGGCGAACTGCCTCGACATCCTGGGACAAGCGCAACGGGCCCTGCGCCGGCATGACGAGGCGTTGCGCTCCTTTCGGGCGGGACTTGCCCTGAATCCCCGGCATGTCGGCTTGCACAACAATCTCGGCATCCTGCTTCAGGAACTCGGCCACGGGGACGAGGCCATCTCCTGTTTCGAGGCGGCTGCCGCGCTTGCCCCCGGCCGTGTCGAGGTGCACATCAATCTCGGCAATGCCCTGCGCCGGGCGCGACGGATGCGTCGGGCGATCTCCAGCTACCGGGACGCCCTGGCGCTCTCTCCCCGGTCGCCCTACGCCCTCAACAATCTTGGCGTCGCGCTGCGGGATCAGGGGGACCTGGAAGGCGCGATCGAATGCTTCCGGCGCGCCTTTTTGCCGGCGTCGGCCTTCAGCGATCTGATCGAGAACCTGTACGGGTCGCTCGGCGCAGCCTGCGACTGGGATAACCTCGAAACGTTCGGGGCAAGCCTGAGCCGCCTGACGGCCGAGGAGCTTGGCTGCGGCCGGGTTCCACGGGAGCCTCCGGCCGTCGCCGTCATGAGAAGCAGCGACAGGGCGGAAATCCTGAACGTCGCCCGGGCCTGGAGCGCCGCCGCCGCATCGCAGGCGACGGCCGGCCCGTTGTGGCGGGGGTGGTCGATGACGGGCAAGCTGCGGATCGGCTATCTCTTCGACGGGGGACGACATTCGTCGGTTCGCCGAAGGCTTCGCTGGCTTGCCTTTCACGACCGAAGCCGGTTCGAGGTCGTCGCCTATCGGCATGGCGGTGGGCCTGCCGGCCGTGACGCTGCGGCCGCCGCCGGCTGCCCGATCGTCGATCTGCCGCAGGCGGGTGCGGCTGCGGCGGAGAGGATCGCGGCGGATCGCATCGATATCCTGGTCGACCTCGTGGGGCATCTCGAAGGCGGACGGATCGACATCTGTGCCTACAGGCCGGCGCCTGTCCAGATTGCCTTCCCGGGCTTTCCCGCGACGACGGGTGCCGAATTTTTCGATTATGTGATCACCAACCCGATCCTGACCCCGGACGCGGACCGGGATTTCCTGACGGAATGTCCGATCTGTCTCCCGATGCCGCTGCATCTGCCGGATCCCGCCGCAGGCTCCGATCGGGCGGATCCGTCGGCGGCGGGACGCGGACACGGGTTCGGCGACCGGACGATTCTCTTCGGCTCGTTCAATCATCCGACGCAGATCGACCGGCGGATCTTCGAGACCTGGCTCGGTCTCTTGCGGTGCATTCCCGGCAGCCGCCTGGTTCTTTCCAAGCTGAACGCGCTTGCGCGCCGCAACCTGGCTGCGGCCGCGCGCAATGCCGGCATCGATCCCGGGCGCCTGATCTTCGAGGGCCGCTGTCCGTCCGCCGCCTGGCGCCGCGCCGGGCGGAGAGCGCCGGACATTCTTCTGGACGCCCGCGTGAATCCGTCCCCCTGGTGGGTGGCGGAGAGCCTGGCGGACGGGATTCCGGTGGTGGCCCTGAAGGGCGACCGGTTCGCGTCGCGATGCACGGAAAGCGTCCTTGCGTCGTTCGGGGTGCCCGAACTCGTTGCACCCGATCTCGACGCCTATCGGGAAATTGCCGCCGGCCTGGCGCTGGACCCGGTGCGGCGCGGAAAGCTGACGGAGAAGCTGTGCGCCGCCTGGCGGGACGGAAGCGTTCCGGGGCCGGCTGCGTTTGTCCGGGGCCTGGAGTGGGCCTTCCTGCGCATTCTGGAGACCCACCGGCAGGGCGGCGCGCCCAGACCCCTGGACGTCCCGGCACGGGTCCTGTCCGGCTGGTGACGGTCCGTCGGCCCGGGATCCGACGGCCCTGCTGGCGCTTTTCTCAGTTCAAAAGATCGATCCCAGTCGGACGGGCATCCGGAACAGGACGCGCACGTCGGGAGCTGCCTCGGTGACGCCCGCCTCGACATTCAGATTCAGGCTTATGCTGTCGCTGAGGGCGTAGGAGGCGCCGACGAGAAGGGCCCCGACCTGGTAGTCCTCCGAGCTCGTCTTGTTGCCGGCGACCTCGGTTTCGGTCTCCATGATGTAGTTGTGCTTGTAGCCGAAGCTGAACGACGTTTCCGGATTGATCGAGAAGCCCATTCCGACGCTGACGCCGATGGAGTCGCCCGGATCCACCGTCCCGATCGGCACCCCGTTCAGCACCTTGTCGACATCCTTTTCCATGTTCCAGGAATAGCTGAGATTGCCGAAGAAGACGGCCGGGTCGGATGGGTAGATGGCGGTGATGCTGGGTTCGATCGAGTAGAAGCCCGTGCCGGTCGCAAGTTCGGTCGCGACTCCAGCCGAAGTCCTGTCGACGTCGAAGGGACCGGTGCCGGTTGCGGTCTTGAAGCGCAGATTGCCGACGAAATAGGGCCATCCATTCCGCCCGTCGTTGAACTGGTAGTGGGCGGCGATCTCGACGTCGCCAAGGCCGTACCCGTCGAGGTTCTGCGTTTCCGTGACCGGCGCGTTGCCTTCGCCGATATTGATCGACCGGCTGATCCGGTCGTCCCGGTAGACGAACGGGACCTTGGCCTCCAGCTCCAGACGGTCGGTGACGCCCCAGCGCGTGGTGGCCGCGAATGTCAGGGCATTCCGGTCGGCATCGGACGCTTCGATCAGCCCGATCAGGATCGCGTCGACGATCTCCGCACCGCGGAAGATGAAGACGTAGTCGCTGGAATTGGAGTATTCGATGCTGGGTTCGAAGACGAAGGTCCCGCCGGGCGTCAGCACGCCGCCCTGTTCGGGCAGGACCTCGATCTCGGGACGGTCCCGTTCCGCCGGCGATGCGGGGTCGGCCTGTCCCACCACCGCCGGCACTGGCGCTCCCGCTTCCGGCGAGGACGGTCCGGTCGTTTGGGCCAGCATCGGCGCGGGGGGTAGAGTGAGGTCGCCGGGGCCACCGGCGCGGGCCGTCGACAGGAACTGCTCGTCGAGTGCGTAGAGCCGCGAGCGCTGCTTTTCCATCTCGCGTTCCTGCAGGGCAAGACGCCGGTTCTGCTCCTCGATCTGAAGCTGTTGCTGCCGGATCGTGAGCTGCTGTTCCTCCAAGAGCTGCTTCAAGCGGTCAAGTTCCGCGCGGATGTCCATCGGGACGACCTGCTGTGCCAGTGCCTCGCCGGCCGGAAAGGCCGCCGCTGGAACGATCAGGTAGGGAAGGCTGGCCGCAAGTCGCAGACTGAAGACCTTTCTCACTGCTCCTCCTGCCAGGCAGGGCGCGTTGCCGCACCGGTCATGAGCAATAGAATGACAATCGAACAGCCGGGTTGTTTTCGTATGCGTGCCGGCCCGGCCGGATCGGCTGTGGCGGTCCCGGCTACCGAGGCAGGCCGTTGACCAGTTCGGTCAGCCCGATCCGTCCGAACTCGGTCGCGCGGGCCCGCGCCATCTGCTGGACCATGCTCGCGTGATTGCCGATGGTGATGTCGAGCTGCAGCGTCTGCAGGATGTCGGCGCCCGTCGCCTCGTTGACGATCACGTTCCCCGGCCTGCCGGACGGCAGGATCTGCAGGACGGCGGTTGCCTTGTCGTCGGTGACTTTGACGATCCCGGCCGCGCCCGTGAGCAGGTCAGAGAGGCCAGGGATGTTCGGCGGCGTGTCGCCGCCCGTGATGGGCATCCATCCGCTGTCGGGCGGAAGGTGGTTCTGCACGCTTTCCGTGACCCAGCCGCCGCCGGGAGCGACGGTCAGGTTCGTCTGTAGGGCCAGCGCTCCGTCGATATAAGTGTGGACCGTCGCCCCGAAATTGATCTGCATCTCGCCGAAGGAAAATCCGCCGCGGAGCAGGGCCAGGTCTTCGTCCGCGATCGCCGCGCCCGGGCTCAGAGCCACGGGCGACTCCTGAAATTCGGCACGGCCCGGGGACGGAAGAGAAGTTCCCGAGGCAAGAGCCAGAAGAAAGCAGACGGACCCGGCGGTCGCGGGCCGATGCCGACGATAGGCGGCAGGGTTCATCGTCTCCATCCTCTAGAGGGTCGGCGGAAGCTGGATTGGGGTGGCGGGCAGTTTCAGCAAGCTTGCTGCCTCGCCGTTCCGTTGCAGCATGCCGGCGCCGGCAATGCCGGGCTGGCGGGTGAACCGCCATTCTTCCACGGTGTTGAACGTCCGGCGGGCCTGCCCGAACTGCTCGGCCACCGCCAGTACGATCCCATTCCAGGATGCTTCGAATTCGTCTCGCGGCACGGTGATGTTTCCGCGCCGGGGGTCGCCCAGGAGGACCCGGTCCCCGTCGATGCCCTTGATCACGACGAAGTGCTTGTATCCGTCCATGTCGATCAGGGTGATGACCGGCACGCCTTCCTTGATGATGGCGTCGAGCGGGACCTGGAATCCGCCCGCCTTCAGGCCGCGGCTCGTCAGGTAGTTCTTCATGTCCAGCATGGAGAAGCCCTGGCTGACGATCTTCGCGCGATCGCCGTTCCGCCACATGGCCGTGAAGACTTCCTGCTCGGTGGTCGGCTGGCCGTAATGATAGGTCAGCAGTGTCGCCACGGCTGCGGCGCCGCAGCTGAAGTCGTATGCCTGCGGCTCCACCCGCTGGAAGGTGTAGTCCTTGTAGCTGACGACCGGTACCCGCATCGCCAGCCCGCTGCCGAACAGGGGCACGGGCCGGGCAAGCCGGGCGCCCCGCGGCGTGTCGCCGGAAACGGTTCCGGCCGATAGCGTGGCCGTACCGCTGCAACCGCCGGCCATCAGCACCAGGACGGCCAGTAGGGGCAGCACGGACGGGGAATGTCGCTCGGTCGGGCCGGGCATGGGACGCATGGGTCTCGCTAAGGGAGGGGGGCGGCGTAGACCGTGATGCTGAGCCCGATCGCGGCGCCGAGATTGCTGCCGACACCGGTATTGATCAGGTAGTTGCCGAGCCCGGCACTGCTCAGCGCGTCCCGGCCGATGGTCACGTCGCCGGTGCTCATCGCGCCGCCGGACACATTGGTCGACGTGTTCGTGTTCGTGACGACCGTATTCGCAAGGGACGCCACGAAGGTCATCGAAGGCCGCTCCCCGCCCCGGATCGTGGACAGGTCCGGCTCCGGCACGGCGGCGGCGCCGAACGGGGCGGGGGAGTGTGAATCGTCGGCCCAGGCCGCGTATCCGGGCGCGACCACCAGCGGGAGGGCCAGGCAGAATGTTGCGAGCTTGCGAGGCATTGCCGTCTCCAGGACAGAAGCGGCGCCGCGGGCCAGGCAGGCCGGCCCGCGGACACCATGACGGTCTTCAGTTGCCCAGGTTGAAGGTGGCCGTGGCAGCGATGTTCACGCCGTTGGCCGACGCGCTGCCGAGACCCGTCGAGATCGGAACATTGATCACGCCGGAAGCGGAGTCGAACGCCCCATCGCCGATCTTGGCATCGCCGGTGACGTTGACGAAGCCGAGCTGGGAGGAGCCTTCGGAAACTGTCGCGCTCAGTTCCTGATCCGCGACCGCAACCGTCGCGTTGAGGTCGAAGGTGGTGGAGTTGTACGAATCCTCGGCCGAATTGTCTTCCAGCGCGAGATCCACATCGGCGTTCAGATTGGTCGAATTGTCGACGTCCTGGTCGTTGACGACGGCGAGAGCACCCGACACGGCCGCGGCGCCGAAGAAGCTGTCCTCGCTGGCCGCGTCTGCATCGGCGCCGGCGATCGCCGCATTCTGCGCCCAGGCGCTGCCCCCGAAACCGAGACCGAGAGCAAGGGCGGAGACGCCCAGAAGATACTTCATGGACATGCGTAACTCCGTTTCTGAGGGTTTTCGGTTGCGATGTGCCCAACCGGCGAGCCGGTCTGAACCAGGCCCGGCGACCAAGCATCCGGATGATCGGCTCGGAACGGATGCCTGTCGTCACCCCCGGGGGTGATCATCGTAAATTTTTGGTTAATTTGTCTGGCAAGCGAGCATCACGGCGACCGCCGGCCGCGCAGTCGGAAAGGGCAGGGCGATTGGGCTCGCCCGCACGGAGACTTGCCGTCGATCGGCACGGATGCGTATTTGACGGGAGATTGATCCCTTCCGGGCGGATTCGGCCGGACCGTCAGCGACGGAGTAGCGTCATGGAATGGCAGGACGAAGGACTCGTGCTGTCGACCCGGGCTCATGGCGAGACCGGCACGATCGTCATGCTGATGACCCGCAGCCACGGTCGGCATGCCGGCCTTGCGCGCGGACAGAAGCTGCGAGCGCAGCTGCAGCCGGGGACGCGGGTAGCGGCCACCTGGCGGGCGCGGCTGGCCGATCATCTCGGCACCTATGCGCTCGAGCCGCTGGACAGCGGTGCCGCCGAACTGCTCGACGATCCTCTGAGACTCGCCGCCCTGTCCTCGGCCTGCGCCCTGGTCGAGGCGGCAGTGCCGGAGCGGGCGCCTTATCCGAACATCCATGACGGCCTGGCGGCGCTCATGGACGCGCTCAAGGGGGCGTTCTGGGACGCCGCCTATGTGCAGTGGGAGATCGGCCTCCTGGCTGCCATGGGCTTCGGGCTCGACCTCGAGCGCTGCGCTGCGACCGGGACGAACGACGCCCTTGCCTATGTAAGCCCGAGATCGGGACGCGCCGTCTCCCTGTCGGCCGGGGAACCCTATCGCGACCGTCTCCTGCCGTTGCCGGGCTTCCTGATCGGGCAGGGGACGGCGGACCCGGAGTCCGTCGTGCAAGGGCTGGACCTCACGGGGCATTTCCTGGCCCGCAACCTCTTCGCCCAGGCCCATCTGCATGTTCCCGCCGCCAGGGAACGTTTCGTAGATCGGTATCGCAAGGCTGCCGCAACATCTGGTATCAACGGACCATGACCAATACTTCGACGGCTCCGAACATCCAGACGATCGAGCTCAAGGACGCGCTCAGCGAACGCTACCTGAGCTATGCCCTGTCTACGATCACCTCGCGCTCCCTGCCGGACGTGCGTGACGGGCTGAAGCCGGTCCATCGGCGGCTCCTGTTTGCGATGCGCCAGCTCCGGCTTGATCCCGATACCGCGCCGAAGAAGTCGGCGCGCGTGGTCGGCGACGTCATTGGTAAATTCCACCCGCATGGCGACCAGTCCGTCTATGACGCCCTGGTGCGCCTGGCCCAGGACTTCGCGCAGCGCTATCCGCTGGTCGACGGTCAGGGGAATTTCGGCAATGTCGACGGCGACAGCGCGGCGGCCATGCGGTACACCGAGGCTCGCCTGACCGAGGTCGCCCGCGCACTGCTCGACGGCATAGACGAAGATGCGGTCGACTTCCGGAAGACCTATGACGAGGAGGGGGAGGAGCCGGTCGTCCTTCCGGCTGCGTTCCCCAACCTTCTGGCCAACGGATCCCAGGGCATCGCGGTCGGCATGGCGAGCTCCATCCCGCCGCACAATGCGGGCGAGCTGTGCGATGCCCTCTCTCTCTTGATCGAGGCGAGGCAGACCGGACAGGACGTGACGGTCGACGATCTGGTCCGCCTCGTACCCGGCCCGGATTTCCCGACCGGCGGCGAACTGGTCGAGAGCGCGGAGGCGATCCGCGAGGCCTACGCGACCGGCCGCGGCAGCTTCCGGGTCCGCGCCCGGTGGAAGAAGGAGGACCTGGGCCACGGCCAGTACCAGATCGTGGTGACCGAAATCCCCTACCAGGTTCAGAAGTCGCGACTGGTGGAGAAGATCGCCGATCTGCTGAATGCCCGTAAGCTGCCTTTGCTGGAGGACGTCCGGGACGAGTCGGCCGAGGACATTCGTCTCGTCCTCGTGCCCAAGAGCCGCAACGTCGATCCGGAAATCCTGATGGGCCATCTGTTCCGGCAGACCGATCTGGAGAGCCGCATCGGGCTCAACATGAATGTGCTGGACGGGCAGGGCGTCCCCCGGGTGATGACGCTTCGGGAAACGCTCGACGCCTTCCTCGACCACCGCCACAAGGTCCTGATCCGGCGTTCCGAGTTCCGGCTGGGGAAGATCCGGCATCGGCTCGAGGTGCTGGACGGCCTGCTCATCGCCTATCTCAACCTGGACGAGGTCATCCGGATTATCCGAACCGCCGAGGAACCGAAGGCGGAGCTGATGGCCCGGTTCTCGCTGACCGAGGTGCAGGCGGAAGCCATCCTGAACATGCGCCTGCGGGCGCTCCACAAACTCCAGGAGATCGAGATCCGGCGGGAACATGACGGCCTGACTGCCGAGCGCAAGGATCTGGAAGGGCTGCTCGCCAGCGAGAAGCGTCGCTGGAAAGCCTTGTCGGCCGAGGTCGCGGAAACCCGTCGGAAGTTCGGCCAGGACACCGCTCTCGGCCGTCGGCGCACCGTGATCGGGACGGCGCCGACCGCGGTCGTCGTGCCGATCGAGAGCTTCATCGAGCGCGAGCCGCTGACCGTCTTCCTGTCCGAGAAGGGCTGGATCCGTGCGGTGAAGGGGCATGTGACCGACACCTCGGACGTCAAGTACAAGGAAGGCGACCAGGAGGGCTTCGTCCTGCATGCGGAGACTGTGGACAAGATCCTGCTCTTCGCTTCGAACGGGCGCTTCTACACCCTTTCCGCCGACAAGCTGCCGCGCGGCCGCGGCTTCGGAGAGCCGGTGAGGCTCATGCTCGATCTCGCCAACGACGCGTCTGTCGTGAACTTGCTGCGCCACCGGCCCGATGGGCGCCTGCTGGTTGCCTCCAGCGACGGCCGCGGCTTCGTCGTCAAGGAAGCGGACATCGTCGCGCAGACCCGTGCCGGCAAGCAGGTCCTGAATCTGGCCGAAGGCGCCACCGCGACCTCCTGTGCGGTCGTCAACGGGGATACCGTGGCCGCGCTCGGCACCAACAGGCGTCTGCTCTGCTTCCCGCTTTCCGAGCTTCCCGAGATGGCCCGTGGACGGGGTGTCACGTTACAGAAGTTCCACGGTGCCGCGCTCGCGGACGTGGCGGTGTTCCCACTCGACGAAGGACTTTCCTGGGGTCACAGGACCTTCACGCGCGACGACTTGGCCCATTTCTCGGGCAAGCGCGCGCAGACCGGCCGTATGGTGCCCAAGGGCTTCCCGCGTGCCAACCGCTTTACTTGAGAATGGCCTTTCGTTATGGCTGCAGGCCGGCTTCATAATCACTCGCATGGGGGATTCCGTCTCATGACCACCCAATCCGCGACCCTCGCGGCCGCTCTCTGGCCGGTCGAGGGCCGGCAGCAGGCTTGGCTCCGCAACATCGCGCTAGTGCTCGCCGGCAGCGCGGTCATGGCGGCTTCGGCGCAGTTCAGCGTGCCGATGTGGCCGGTGCCCATGACCTTGCAGACCCTCGCCGCGCTGGTCATCGGCATGGCCTATGGCGGGCGTCTCGGCGCCGCCACCCTGATGGCCTATCTGGCCCAGGGCGCAGCCGGCCTGCCGGTCTTCTCCAACGGCCATGCATTCCTCACCGGCGCCCCGTCCGAGGGTTATCTGTTCGGGATGCTGTTCTCCGCCGCCTTCGTCGGCATGCTTGCGGACCGGGGCTGGGGCCGGCGGCCCGTCACGGCCCTCCTGGCGCTCACGATCGGCAGCATTATCACCTATGTCCCGGGGCTTGTCTGGTTGCACTTCGCCTATCTGCACGATCTCCAGGCGACGCTCGCGACCGGCCTGTTCCCCTTCGTGCTGGGCGATATCCTGAAGGTGGCGCTGGCGGCCGCGGCGCTCCCATTCGTGTGGAAGCTGGTCGGCAAGCTTCGCGCCTGATCGCACGGCTCGTCCGAAAAAAGCCTCCCTGGCGCTCGTCAGGGAGGTTTTTTGTATTCGGCGACGGCTGTCACCGGGCCTCGGGAGCCGTAGGGGCACCTCAGGAGGAAGTTGTTCTCGGGCGTTGCAGGTGAGAAGGCGACGATGCTCCGCTCAGAATACGCGCCGAACCCCGGCGAACGAATTCAGTGCGGCCAGACGCTCCACCTCTGCCCGATCGGCGCAGGACGATGATCGCGGTCCCGTCCTCGTAGGGACCGCAGAGCTCCAGATGCTCGGAGTCGTGAAGCCCGTGCAGATACGAGACGTGCGCTGAAACAAGCTCCGGCGTCATCAATTCCGACCGGGCTCCGCCAAGGCGGACCAGAAAATGCGCCTCGCTCATATTTGACGAATAGCCCGATATTCGTGCCGGATGCTGTCTCGTTCTGCCCACTGCTTCTCCCGTCCGGCAGCGATCGCCCCTGAGAAGTAACTTGCTTGCTCTTTTATGCGCTGCTTTCTCAGTAGCTGGCGACTTCTATTTGACGCTGGCAATTGTCTTGCCGTTCCGCTAAGGCTCAGCCGGGCGTGCACAAAGCCGCCGGAAACCGACCGATACTGGCGGAATGCATCAGGGGGAAAGGCTCTTTGTCGGCTTTGGCATCATTCGTGCGTCTTGTGGACGGCTTCAGCGACCGCGTCGGCCGGGCAGTGTCGTGGCTGACCCTGGGCGTCGTACTCGTCTGCTTCACGGTCGTCGTCCTGCGCTACGTTTTCTCGATCGGCTTCGTGTGGATGCAGGATCTCTACGTCTGGCTTCACGGCGTGGCCTTCACGATCGGCGCCTCCTATGCGCTTCGGCACGAGCACCACGTCCGGGTGGACATCTTCTACCGTCCGGCCGGTGAGCGGTACAAGGCCTGGATCAATCTTCTAGGCTGTGTCCTGTTCATCCTGCCCCTCGTCGTGCTGGTGACCTATTACGGCTGGAGCTATGTCGGTCGCTCATGGTCGATCCGGGAAGGGTCCAGCAATGTCGGGGGCATGCCCGGGCTGTTCCTGATCAAATCCTGCATCCTTGGGTTCGTCTGGTTGATCGGCCTGCAGGCGCTCTCGATGATCGCGCGCAGCATCCTGGTCCTCGCCGGCCGCGGCGACATGCTCTCGGATGGAGCGGAAGAGATGCTGAGCGGGGTCTGAACGCATGGACCAGATATTGATCGGAGAGGTTCTCAGCGTCGTCCTCTTCTTCGGCGTGATCGGGTTCCTGCTGCTCGGCTTCCCCGTGGCCTTCACGCTTGCCGGTACGTCGGTTTTGTTCGCAGGCCTCGGCTGGCTTCTCGACGTCTTCTCCTTTAACAATTTCGGGTTGCTGGCCTTGCGCTGGTTCGGGCCCATGGTGAACGAGGTGCTGGTCGCGGTGCCGCTGTTCGTCTTCATGGGCGTCGTCCTGGAACGATCGAAGATCGCGGAAGCGCTGCTCGAGACGATGGGCCGGCTGTTCGGGCCGGTTCGCGGCGGGCTCGGCCTGTCGGTCATCGCGGTCGGGGCGCTGCTGGCGGCTTCGACCGGGGTCGTCGGCGCGACCGTCGTGACCATGGGGCTTCTATCGCTGCCGGCCATGATGCGCGCCGGCTACGACCCGAAGCTTGCGACCGGCATCATCTGCGCCTCGGGCACGCTCGGGCAGATCATACCGCCTTCGACCGTGCTCATCTTCATGGGGGATATTCTCCAGGGCGCTAATGCCGAAGCCCAGATGGCGCTCGGCAACTTTGCGGTGGAACCGGTATCGGTCGGCGACCTGTTCGCGGGTGCGTTCGTTCCCGGGCTCATGCTCGTGATGCTTTATGCCCTATGGACCATGGGCATCGCCCTATTCCGGCCCACGGCGGCACCGGCCATGTCCGTATCGCAGACGGAGAAGGCCAATCTCGGCCGCGACGTGCTCTTTTCGCTGGCGCCGGCGCTGCTGCTGATCCTGGCGGTGCTCGGCTCGATCCTCGCGGGCATCGCGACGCCCACGGAATCGGCGTCGGTCGGCGCGGTCGGCGCCATGATACTGGCTGCCGGCAAGCGCCGTCTCTCCTACGCGATGCTCCGCCAGGTAATGATCTCGACCATGCAGATCACCTCCATGGTCTTCGTCATCCTGTTCGGCGCCTCGGTCTTCGCCCTGGTCTTCCGCACCCTGGGTGGGGATCGACTGCTGGAGGAGTTCCTGCTTCAGCTTCCGGGCGGCGTTCTGGGGGCGACGATCTTCGTGATGGCCCTGATGTTCGTGCTGGGCTTCATCCTGGACACCTTCGAGATCATCTTCATCGTCATGCCGCTGACGGCGCCGATCCTGCTGAAGCTGGGCGTCGATCCGGTCTGGCTGGGCGTGATCGTTGGCGTCAACCTTCAGACCAGCTTTCTGACCCCGCCGGTCGGCTTCTCCCTGTTTTACCTGCGCAACGTGGCGCCGGACTCGATCAGGACGACGGAGATCTACCGGGGCGTGTTGCCGTTCGTCGTGCTGCAGATCGGGGCCATGGCCCTTCTCTGGTTCTTCCCCGGACTTGCGACCTGGCTGCCCAGCGTCGTCTTCGGCTGACCGGGCAGCGGCACCCAAGCACTCGCGTCTAAAAGGAAAGGCCCGCGCGATGTCGCACGGGCCTTTCCTCGTATGGCAGGGCAGGGAGGCGGGACGAATGCCCCGCGCCCCGGTCAGAGATAGCTGAAGTCGAGCTGCCGGGCGTTCATATAAGCCTGGTCGGCGATCTTGCCGTAGTCGACCAGGAGCTTGCGCGCATTGATGTAGCTCTCGACCACCTTCCGGGTCATCTCGTCGCCACCGTCGCGCAGTTCCGCCATAACCTCGCCGGCAGCGTTGCCGCAGGCAATGATCACTTCCTCCGGGAACTGCCGGATCTGGACCCCGTGCTCGTTCACCAGGGTCGCCAGCGCCTGCGGATTGCGTGCCATGAACTCGGCGCCGGTCTGGTCGTAGTCTGCCTGGCAGGCATACTCGATGACCTTCTGAAGATCGACCGGCAGCGCCTCGTACATCTCCTTGTTGACGACGACCTCGGTCGCCATCCCCGGCTCGTTGAAGCTCGGGAAGTAATAGTTCTTGGCCACCTGATGGAAGCCGAGGGCCAAATCGTTGTAGGGACCGACGAACTCCGCCGCGTCGAGGGCGCCGGACTGCAGCGCGGCGAAGATCTCACCGGCCGGCGTATTGACGACCGTCACCCCCAGTCGGCTCCAGACGTCACCGCCAAGGCCGGGCGTGCGGAACTTCATGCCATTGAAGTCCGCGACCGACTTGACCTCGTTGCGGAACCAGCCTCCGGCCTGCGTCCCGGTCTGGCCCGACAGGAACGCCTTCACGCCGAACTGGGCGTAAACCTCGTCCCAAAGCTCCTGACCGCCCAGGTAGCGGATCCAGGCAGTAATCTCCGGCGCGGTAAGCCCGAAGGGCACGCCCGTGAAGAAGTTGAGAGCCTTGGACTTGTTCTGCCAGTAATAGGAGGCGTCGTGGCTCATCTCCGCCGATCCGCCGATGACCGCGTCCAGGGACTCGAACGCCGGGACCAACTCGCCTGCCGCATAGACACGGACCGTCAGCCGGCCGTCGCTGAGTTCGCCGATACGGCGGGCGAGACGCTCTGCGCCGGTCCCCAGGCCGGGGAAGTTCTTCGGCCAGGTGGTCACCATCCGCCATTCCATCCGCCCCTGGCTGATCGCCGGGGCGGGAAAGCTGCTCGCGGCGGCCGCGCCGGCAATGCCGCCCAGCGCTGCGGTTTTCAGGAGCTTACGGCGTTCGACGGTCATGGGCTGCTGCCTCCCTGCTGCAATTCGTCTCTCTAACGACTCGGGAAAATGCCGCTCCCAGGAGGGTGGGGACGGGCCATTCGCTCTTCGAGATGATCCGCAAGCGTTTATACAGAGGAAGGGCAAGAAAGCAACGAGGCGCGGGGCCGTCGCCAGAACAAGGTTTCAGTCGTTCACCCTGTCCGGATCGACGATCTGCCAGCCTCCGGGCATGAGCATCTCCAGCGGCCGGAAGCGGCTCTTGTAGGACATCTTCCGGCTCTCGCGGATCCAATAGCCCAAATAGACGAAGGGCAAGCCTTCGCGTCGTGCCTGGCTGATCAGCGCAAGAATCATGTAGGTCCCCAGGCTGCGCCGAGTCTGCACGGCATCGTAGTAGCTGTAGACGGCGGAGAAGCCGTCCTCCAGCCGGTCGGTCAGCATGACCCCCGTCAGCCGGCTCTCCGCGTCGCGGAACTCGAACAGGCTGGTCGCGGCGTTGCCTTCCTCGATCATGGTCGTGAATTCCGACCTGGTCATGCGCGCCATGTCGCTGCCGTCATGGCGGATCCGCTGATAGTCGAGGAACAGCCGGAAGTCCTCTTCTGTGGCCTTGGCCGGCCGTTCACGGGCGACGAGATCGGCGTTGATCGCGACCACGCGCCTCATCGTACGACTCGGCTCGAACAGCGCGACCGGGATCCGGACCGCGACGCAGGCCCGGCAGTTCGGGCATACCGGACGGTAGATGATGTCGTGGCTTCGGCGGAATCCAGCGCGGGACAGGGCGGAGTTGAGTTCCGCCACATCCGGTCCGGCCAGCCGGGCGAACAGCTTGCGTTCGATCCGCCCGGGAATGTACGGGCATGGCATAGGGCCGGATCGGTAGAAGTGGAGCAAACCCTGGCTTTCGGGTTTGATGATCGACATGGATCTGGTCGGCCCTCTCCTGGTCGGTCCATTGCCGCCGCCCGAAACGGGCGGACGGCATCCATGCAATCATGTACCGGCGTGTGCCGTTCGTCAGCAGCGCAATGGGCGAAGGGAGGGCGGAGAGGCCATCAGGGGGCGGCCACCTCGTTGAAGCCGCCCGTTTCCGTCATCAGCGGCGCTTCGCGCAGCAGCACGATCGAGATACGACGGTTGCTCGAGCTCGTCGGCTCTTCGGGGAACAGGTGGTCCGTGTCGGCCTTGCCGACGACGGTCGCGATGCGGGAGGTGTGGATCCCCGATTCGATGAGCGCGCGTCGGCTCGCATTCGCGCGATCGGCCGAAAGCTCCCAATTGTCGTATTTCGCCCCCTCCGCATAGGGGACGCTGTCGGTGTGGCCGGCGATCGAGAGCTTGTTCGGAAGCTGGCTGACGGCCTGGGCCACCAGGGCGAGAAGCTGCCGCGTCTGATCGTACATCTCGGCGCTTCCGGTCGGGAACATCGAGAATCGTTCCTGATCGACGATCTGGATGCGCAGGCCTTCCGGGGTCTGATCGATCAGCAGGTTGTCCGCCAGCGCCTGCAGCTCTGGGATCGACTGGATGGCCTGCCGAAGCTGTTCCTCGACGGCCTGGAACTGTTCCTGTTCGCGTTCGGCAAGCGCCCGGTCCAGCTCCGCGTCGGTGAGCGGACGCGCGCCGCGGCCGGCTTCCGCTTCGGAGCGGTCCGGACCGTTTCCGGCCGCCATCTCGTAGGACGAGCCGTCGTCGATGACGTTGCTGTCGTCGGCTTCCTCGGGCCGGCCGGGCAGGGCCTGGTGAAGGCTGAACGGGGAGCTGGGGGAGGTGAGCTGTCCCGGGGTCGAGACCGTCCGGCCTTCCAGGATGCTTCCCGATCCGCTGGTGGAGCGGGAGATGTTCGCCGGATCGAAATAGTCCGCGATCCCGTTCCGCTGCTCGTCGGTCGTGACGTTCAACAGCCACAGCAGCAGGAAGAACGCCATCATCGCGGTCACGAAATCGGCATAGGCCACCTTCCATGCCCCGCTGTGATGATGGGCGTGCCCGGCCTTTCTCTTTCGCCTGACGACGACGATCGGTTGATCGCTGGAGATCGCCACGGTTCTGGCCTTCCCTTAGTCCTGGATCAGCCCGGGGGCAGTGCAGCAGTCGTCTCTTCGACCTCGTAGAAGGTCGGGCGCTCGTCCGCGAACAGCATCTTGCGCGCGAATTCGACCGAGATCGCCGGGGCGTATCCATGCAGATGCGCCAGGAGCCCGGCCTTCATGCACTGGAAGTACTTGTTCTCGGAGTCGTACATGGCCTTCAGGCAGTTCGCGAGCGGGCCGACGAAGCCATAGGCCAGCCACACCCCGAGGAAGGTGCCGACCAGCGCGCCGCCGATCAGCCGGCCAAGGACTTCCGGCGGCTCGGTGATCGCGCCCATCGTCTTGATGACGCCCAGCACGGCGGCGACGATCCCCAGCGCCGGCAGCGTGTCGGCGACCGTCTGGATCGCGTTGGCGACCTGGTAGCTCTCTTCGTGATGGGTCCCGATCTCTTCGTCCATCAGCGCTTCCAGCGTGTGCGGATCCTCGGAGCCGAGGGACATGAGCCGCAGATAGTCGCGCAGGAAGGTGATCGCCCGCTCGTTGCCCAGGACGTTCGGGAACTGCTGAAAGATGTTGCTTTCCTCGGGGTTCTCGATGTGCTGCTCGAGCGCGAGCATGCCCTTGGTCTTGGCCAGCTTGAAGAGCATGAAAAGCAGGCTGAGAAGCTCGAGATAGTCGGCCTTCTTGTAGCGTTTGCCGCGGATGGCCTGGCTGATGGCGCCACCGGTGCGGCGCAGCACCGTGCCCGGATTCGCGATCACGTAGCCGCCTAGGGCGGCGCCGCAGATGATAACCGCCTCGAAGGGCTGCCACAGCACGAAAAGGTGGCCTCCGAGCGCGGCATAGCCGCCGAACGTACACAGGATAACGATGAAGATGCCGGCGAAGATGAGCATGAGGTAGGAATCCGCGCTTTCGTCGGAGGCGATTTTTGCGACGGCAACCGTGCGGGATTTCTATTAAGAAGCTTTTAATGCCGTCGCGAAGCGGGATGTTGAAATTCAGTAGCTTAGCACCACATCCTGCGCCCGATGGCTTGAGTTGCCAAAAGCATGCCGGCCGTTGTCCGGGGATTTGCGTGCCCGTGGATCAGCGGCTATGACTGGGCTCCCTACGCGGCCCGAGCGCCGGATGAGGAGCGGAAAGCCCGCCGGATCGAGATCGATGTCCCAGACTACCTCCACCGCTGCCGATTCCCTCGCGCCGTTCGAGCAGCGGGCCTTCCGCGACGCGATGGGACGCTTCGTGACCGGCGTCGCCGTCGCCACTACCCGTGACGCGGAAGGGGCGCCGGTCGGGGTAACGATCAATTCCTTCACCTCCGTCTCGCTGAATCCGCCGCTCGTCCTCTTCTGTCTCGATCGGCGGGCGCGAACCCTGCCGGCCTTTCAGGCGACGGGCTATTTCGCCGTCAATGTGCTGGCGGCCGATCAGCAGGCCCATTCGATCCGCTTCGCCCGGCGCTGCGACGATTGGCAGGGCATAGACCACGTGACCTGGACCACCGGCGCGCCGATCATCATGGGAAGCGTGGCCGCCTGCGACTGTACCGTGGATGCCCTCTATGACGGCGGCGACCACGTCATTCTGGTCGGCCGCGTCCAGCGCATCGAGGCCACCGCAGACCGTGAGCCCCTGGTCTATCACCGGGGGCAATATGCCCGCGTCGGGAACATCGGCTAGCCGACTGCGCTTGCCACCATGGACGGAAAGCCGCCGGCCTCCAGGGCGGCGATGATCCGGTCGACATGCCCGCGGTCGCGGGTTTCGACCATCACGTCCACATCGATCCGTTTCACCGAGACCTCGAATACCAGCCGCTGGTGATAGACCTCGACGATGTTGCCGCCGCACCGGCCGATGATGGCGGCGAGCTTGCCGAGCGCGCCCGGAACGTCCTCGATGCGCACCCGCAGGCGGACCAGCTGTCCGTCGCGGACCAGCCCGCGCAGCAGGATCGAGGACAGGATCCGCGGATCTATGTTGCCGCCGGAGATCGGCAGGCCGATCCGGCGTCCCTCCCAACGGCCGGGATCGGCCAGAATCGCCGCCAGCCCTGCGGCGCCGGCACCCTCGGCGACCAGCTTCTGGACCGTCGCTAGGGCATGGACCGCCCGCTCAAGCGTCGGCTCGTCGACGACGACGATCTCGTCGACCAGAGCCTCGACGAGCTGTCGCGTCAGACGCCCCGGCTCCTTCACGGCAATGCCCTCGGCAATGGTGCCGCCCGAATAGCTGCCGGCCCGGCCCGCCACGGCGTCGCGCATCGCCGGGTAGCCGGCGGCCTGCACGCCGACGATCCTGATTCCGGAGTTGAGCGCCTTTGCGACCGTGGCGATGCCGCCGATCAGCCCGCCGCCGCCGATCGGCACCAGGATCGCATCCAGGTCCGGAACGGCCGCCAGCATTTCGAGGGCGATGGTGCCCTGGCCGGCCACGATGGCGGGATCGTCATAGGGGTGAACGAGCGTCAGGCCCTGTTCCTCGGCCAGCCGTTCGGCATGGCCCTGAGCCTCGGACAGGCTCTCGCCGAACAGCTCGACCCTGGCGCCGAAGGATTCGGTGCGGGCGACCTTGGTAAAGGGCGTGAAGGCGGGCATGACGATCGTGGACGGGATCCCCAGCCGGCTCGCATGATAGGCGACACCCTGGGCGTGGTTCCCGGCCGACATGGCGATCACCCCGCGCGCCCGGCGGTCCGCGTCCAGCGTGCTCAGCACGTTGAGCGCGCCGCGCTCCTTGAAGGAACCGGTCCGCTGCAGGTTCTCCGGCTTCAGAAACAGAGTGCATCCCAGCAGGCTGGACAGGGCAGGGGCCGGAATCGTCGGCGTCTTCTCGATCGACCCGTCGATCGTTCGGGCCGCATTCCTCACGTCATCCAGCGTCACCGGCAACATCGCTGTCTCTCACTTCCCGTTCGCGCCGGCCGGGCGGAGGATCAGCGTGCCCAGTCCATTGCGAATCAGTTCCTCAGGATCTCTCGGCAGCTCGAGAAATCGCCCGTTCCTCCATGGCTCGACCAGATTGCCATAAAAGGACGACAAGGGATGGCCGGATTGGCCGGTCGCGATGATGAAGCGTGAATTGCCGAGATCGGAAAGGTCGTAGACCGCACGATACCCGGCGCCGTGGACATGGGCGAAGGGGAAGCGCGGGGCGTCGACATCCATGGCTCCCCGGTTCACCGTGTACTGACCGCCGTCCGTTTCGGCCGAGAGGTCGACCAGGCGGCCCAGCAACGGGACGCTGCCGAAGACCGGGTGCTTCAGGGGCGCTACGTGGGCGTCGCCCCAGCGCCAGTCGGCGGGGGCGGGTCCGTAGGCTGCCTCGAGAAAGGCCAGGGCGGTGGCGAAGGATGCCCGAAGCGCGTCCTCGCAGCTTTCGACGGGCGCGGTCCGAACGTCGTCGCACCAGGCCTGCCGCTCCGTCAGCATCCGCTTGACGACGGCGGGCCGCCATCCCGAATAGGCGTCCGAGAGTTCGCCCAACTCGTCACCGTAGAGCGCCGGCCCCAACGACCTGAGCCAGGCCGAGAAGATCAGCGGTTCGCGAAGGTCCCGGTCCATGCTGAAATCCCACCGGCGGAGGGAGGCCAGCACATCGGCCGACCGGGCATCGTCGGCCCGGATGTCGAGCATCACGGGCAGGAGCTCCGCTGCCGCCAGCGAGACCTTGTCCATCAGCATTTCCTGGCTGCTCTCGACGGACTGGGGCGGACTGCGGTCCAGCAGCTCCTCGATCCGGGCCGCGCGGAAAGGTTCGTCGTATTCCAAGGCGATCAGATGGGGGTATTCCGGACCGGCGACGGCGTTGTTCGCGTTGACGATCCGCCCGCTTGGCGGATTGAAGGCTTGCGGTAGCTCGTCGAAGGGCACCGTTCCGACCCAGTCGTATTCTCCGGTCCAGCCGGGAACCGGCTGCTGGCCGTTGCCCGATTTGCGGATCGGCAGGTCGCCCGGAACGAAGAAGCCGATATTCCCATCGGCATCGGCATAGACCACGTTCTGCTGCGGCGCACGCCAGGCGGCCATCGCCGCCCTGAATTCGTCCCAGTCGGCCGCCCGGTTCAGGCGATAGATCGCCTCGGCGATCGTGTCCTCGGGCGTGATCGCCGTGAACGCCAGGGAGACGACCTCGCCTTCGCCGGCGACGGTCCCGGCGGCCGTGGAAACGTCCGAAATGACCGGCCCGTGGCGGGTACGCCGTATCCGAAGCGGTACCGGTTCGCTGCCATGAACCCGGATCACCTCGTCCCGGGTTTCGAAGGGCTCGCTGCCTTGCGGCGTCAGATACCGGTCGGGTGCCGCAGGGTCGACCCGTTCGACGAAGAGATCCTGGACGTCGCTGCCGGTCGTCGTAAAGCCCCAGGCGATCGACCGGTTATGCCCCAGAACCGTGAACGGAACGCCGGGAACGGTTGCCCCGGTCACCGACAGCGTCGGCGTTTCGATCCGGGCGAGATACCAGAGAATCGGCACCGAGAGTCCGAGATGAGGGTCGTTGACCAGGATCGGTTTGCCGGTGACAGTCCGGTCGCCGGCCAGAACCCATTCGTTCGACGCCGTTGCGGGACCGATCGGGGGCGGAAGTCCCGCAAGCCGCTCGATCGTATCGGGGGGCCAGAGGCCTGCGAGGCTGCTGGGGAACGTGCCGACGCCCGGCGGGAAGAGGTCGGCCAGCTTCTCCGGGCCGAGGGATGCCGCCAGGCGGCTGCGCAGGATCTCCGTCCGGTAGTTGGCCGAAAGCTGAAACGCGATCAGCCGGCCCCAGACCAGGCTGTCGGCCGGGCGCCACGGTTCGGGTTCGATTCCGAGGACCAGGAATTCCGGCGGAAGAGAGCCGCGGTGGTTCTCGATCCAGGCGTTGACGCCCGCCGCATAGGCGTCGAGTGCGGCCTTCACCTCGGGCGGGAGGCGATGATAGCTGGCCTCTGCGTCACGGTAGAAGCCGAGCGTCCGGAACAGCCTGTCGAGCGGAAGCCGGGCGGCGGAGAAGCGGAGTTCCGCAAGGCGGCCGGCACCGATTCGGCGCTGCATCTCCATCTGCCAGAGCCGATCCTGGGCATGCACGTATCCCAGGGCGAAATAGGCGTCCGCATCATTGGCAGCGAAGATATGGGGAACCGCATTCCGGTCGCGCATGACCTGGACAGGCGCACGAAGGCTGGGAACGCGCAGCGTGCCGTCGTAATCGGGCACGGCGGACAGGAGCCACAGATAGGCCGCTCCGGCCGCGACGGGCAGCAAAGCGACCAGAACGATCAGGCACCGCAGGAGCGCTTTCATGAAGGCTGGCTTCCCTACGCGACGGGGATCCGGCCCGGGGCGGATCAGGCAAGGTTTAACCGAAAATCCCCGGACCAGGAACGCCGTCCGGCGCAGCCGGCTTTTTGATGAGCAACGATATTATCGCGGCGGCGGGTTTCGCCTGCGATGCTTCCGGTGACCCGTTCCGGTCCGACAACAACGCTGCGAATTTGTTTTGCCGGGACGGGTTGGGTTCAGAATTCCCGCAGAATCAACTATTTGGAAGTCTACGACGTCCGCCGTCCTTTGCCGGAGGAGACGGTCCATTGACCCAGACTTTCGACACTGCGGCCGCCATGGTCGCCGCGCTGCAGCCGGACGAGCCGGTCTATTGCCTTCGGCCCCATGTGCTGCACGACACCGCCCGGCGCTACGTGAACGCATTTCCGGGCAAGGTGCTCTACGCGGTGAAGTGCAATGACGACCCGCGTATTCTCCGCGCACTGTACGAAGGCGGCATCCGCCATTTCGATACGGCCTCGATGGCCGAGGTGCGGACGGTCTCCGATCTGTTCGGAGAGCCTGCGTGCCATTTCATGCATCCCGTGAAGGGACGCCGGACCATCGAAGAGGCGTATTTCCGGTACGGGATCCGCAGCTTCGCCCTCGATCACGAGGACGAACTGGCGAAGCTGGTCGACGTGACGAAAGGGGCAGCGGACCTGACGCTCGTTGTCCGTATCGAAGCGCCGCGGAACCAGGCAGTCTGCGATCTTTCGGGCAAGTTCGGCGCCACGGTCGAGGCCGCGGCCGACCTCCTGCGGGCCGCCCGAAAGCCGGGCCGGCGGCTCGGCCTGACCTTCCACGTGGGCTCCCAATGCCTGTCCCCCGCGGCCTATGCCCGGGCGATCGAACTGGTCGGGCAGGTGCGGGATTTGGCCGGGCTCGAGCTGGACCTTCTGGACGTGGGCGGCGGTTTTCCGGTGCCCTATGTGGGCATCGATCCGCCGCCCTTCGAAGACTATGTTGCAGCCATTCTGGATGCGGTCCGGGCGGCCGGGCTGCCGCCATCGACCGAGCTCTTGTGCGAGCCCGGCCGCGGCCTCGTCGCCGGGGGCTCTTCGCTGGTGGTGAAGGTCGAGCTGCGCCGGGACTCCTGTCTTTATCTGAACGACGGGATGTACGGGAGCCTCTCGGACATGAAGTTCGACGGGATCGAGTTCCCGATGCGGGTGATCCGTCCCGGCGCAGAGGTCAGCCGCCGGCTTGCGGGCTTCCACCTGTTCGGGCCGACCTGCGATTCCACCGACAGCATGCCGGGGCCCTACTGGCTGCCGGAGGACATCCGCGAGGGCGACTGGATCGAGATCGGCCAGATGGGCGCTTATACGAATGTCTTGCGAACCCGCTTCAACGGGTTCGACCGCTATGGCACCGTATTCGTTCGTGACGGTGCCTTCCTGCCGACGCCGGAAATGCTGCCGCGCAAGATTTCGACAAGCCGGGCGACCGCATCATGACGATGAAGGACAAATGCGTATTGGTGGTCGGCGCAAGCCGCGGGATCGGCGCCGAGACGGCCCGTGTCTTCGCAGCCGAAGGCGCCGACGTCGTGCTGGCGGCGCGAGGCGTCGACGGGTGCGAAGCCGTCGCCCGGGAGATATCGGGCCGCGGCGGATCCGCCCTGGCGGTCGGCTGCGACGTGGCCGACTACGGCTCGGTCGAGGCGGCGGTCGCGCGGGCGCTCGACGCTTTCGGACGGATCGATGTCCTGATCAACAATGCCGGCGTGATCGAGCCGATCGCCAGCCCCTGGGAAGCCGATCCCGATGCGTGGGCGAGGGCGATGGACATCAATCTGACGGGGGCGTTCCGGGTCCTCCGCGCGACGCTGCCGACGATGATCGACGCAGGGGGTGGAACCGTCATCAATGTCAGCAGCGGTGCGGCGGCGTCCCCGCGGGAGGGGTGGAGCGCCTATTGCGCCGGCAAGGCGGGACTGGCCATGTTGACCCGTTCGCTGGCGCTGGAGACGCAAGGGAAGGGGATCAGGGTCTTCGGCTTCCGTCCCGGCGTCGTGGACACCGACATGCAGGTGACGATCCGGGCCTCCGGCATAAACGAGATCAGCCGCATTCCCCGGGACCGGCTGTTGCCCGCAAGCGATCCAGCCCGCGTGATGCTGTGGCTTGCGGGACCGGAGGCCGACGATCTCGCAGGTCAGGAGGTGGATATCCGCATGCCCGGCCTCCGCGAACGGGCGGGCTTGGCGCCGGCGCATCCCTGACCGGGCGGACCCGACCGCCGCAAAGATGCCGCACGCCGCGCGCTTGACCGGGAGGGCGAAAGGCCAGGCGCCATTTTCGGTCGGGCCTACCACCATCCGTTGATGGTAATCTGGTTTCCAGCCTATATGGGGGCGAGGAGGGGCGGGCCGGGACGACCGTCACGGGCGGCCACGCTCCGGTCCGCCGATGGGGAGATCCTAAGTGTCAACCGACATCGACGTTAAGGCGCGTTCCGTCCTGCAGATCGGTGCGCTTGTGCAATCGGGGATGGTCGATCCCGAGCACGTCGCCGAGCTTACGCTTTCCGCTATCGACGCGTCAGGCGATCCGGCGATTTTCACCCGTCTTACCGCCGAACGCGCCCGGACGGAGGCCAGGGAGGCGTCGCAACGCGTCCGGGCCGGTCGCCCGCGCAGCCTGCTCGAAGGGGTGCCGATCGCCTGGAAGGACCTGTTCGATCTGGAAGGCATCGTCACGACGGCGGGATCGAAGGTTCTGGCGGACGCGCCGGCCGCGCGGGCCGACGCTGCCGTCGTCGCAAGGCTGAAGGCTGCCGGTATGGTGACCGTCGGGCGCGTCAACATGACGGAATTCGCCTTCTCTGGCCTCGGTCTCAATCCGCATTTCGGCACGCCGCTCAATCCCAACGTGCGCGACGTGCCGCGCATCCCGGGCGGATCTTCTTCCGGTTCCGGCGCGGCTGTGGCCGCCGGCATCGTTCCCGTCTCGATCGGAACGGACACCGGCGGGTCCGTCCGGATCCCCGCGGCATTCAACGGGATCGTCGGCTACAAGGCGACCCGTGGACGCTATCCCATGGACGGGGTCTTCCCGCTGGCGACCAGCCTCGATTCCCTCGGCGTCCTCTGCCGGACGGTTGAGGACGCCGTCCTCGTCGACGCGGCGATGTGCGGCCGTGTCGGCCCGTCGGTCCAGCGCGGCCGGATCGAAGGCGCGACCCTGGTCGTGCCGACGAACGTCGTCTTCGACAACGCCGAACCGGGCGTGATTGCCGCCTTCGAAGCGGCGCTCTCGCGGCTTGAAGCGGCCGGGGCGACGGTGATCCGCCGGGCGATACCGGCTTTTGACGAGATCGCCTCCCTTGCGGCACGGCACGGGGCCCTGGTCACGGCCGAAGCCTATGCCCTTCATGCCGCGCGGCTGAGCGGCCCGGAAGCCGGTGCCATGGACCGGCGGGTGGTGGCGCGCGCCCGGTTGGGCAGTGAAATCACCATGCCGGACTATGTGGCGTTGCTCACGGCACGGGCGCGGCTCATCGCAACGGTTCGTGACGAACTGGGGGACGCCCTCGTGGCCTATCCGACGGTCGCGCATGTCGCGCCGCCGATCGAGCCCCTGGAGAAGGACGACGACCATTTCGTCCGGGTCAACGGCCTGACGCTGCGCAACACGGCGCTCGGCAACTTTCTCGACTGGTGCGGCGTGTCGCTGCCCTGTGGCACCGGCGATGCCGGAATGCCGGTCGGCCTGCTGCTCTCGGGCATGCCGAACGCGGACGAGCGGCTATTGTCTCTCGCCCTTGCGGCGGAGGCCGTGGTGCGGGAACCGGGAACATGAGGGGATAGCATGGCCAGCACTCCGGATCAGGGCTCCTTCGTGATCGTCGAACCCGGCCCTGGCGACCGGGACGGCTGGGCCAGTCTCTGGTCCGGGTATTGCGCCTTCTATGCCGTTCCCGATACGCCCGAGAAGGCCGACACGGTCTGGGCCTGGCTGATGGACCCGGCTCATCCGGTGAAGGCGTTCGTCGCCCGGGACGAAGGCGGCGCCATCCTAGGCTTCACGCATTACCGGCCTTATCCCCGGCCGATCACCGGGTCGACCGCATGCTTTCTCGACGACCTTTTCGTGTCGGCCGGGGCGCGGGGACGCGGCGTCGGCGGGGCACTGATCGCCCGCGTCGTGGAACAGGCACGGGTGCGCGGATGGAGTGTCGTCCGATGGATCACCGCGGAGGACAATGTCCGCGCCCGTTCCGTCTATGACCGCATGGCCGACCGCACGCGCTGGGTAACCTACGAGATCCGGCCCTGAGGTGGCCGGCAAGCGCCGGCTACGGGCACGCGCCGGCGCTTGCCGGGACGGATCGGATCGACCTGGCCGCCTGGAACGCCAGGCTCAGCCGCGGAGGAGGCGGGCCGCGTCCAGCGCGCCGTAGGTGAGAATGCCGTTGCAGCCGGCCCGCTTGAATCCCAGAAGGGTCTCCATCAGCGCCTTCTCGTAGTCCAGCCAGCCGTTTCCGGCGGCCGCCCGCAGCATCGCGAACTCGCCGCTGACGTGATAGGCGAAGGTGGGCACGCCGTAGCCATCCTTGATCCGGCGGATGATGTCGAGATAGGGCAGGCCGGGCTTGACCATCACCATGTCCGCCCCTTCCGCCAGATCCATCGCGACTTCCCGCAGCGCCTCGTCGCTGTTGGCCGGATCCATCTGGTAGGTCTTCTTGTCCCCCTTCAGCGCCCCGCCGCTGCCGATGGCGTCGCGGAACGGGCCGTAGAAGGCCGACGCGTATTTGGCCGAATAGGCCATGATCCGCGTGAGCTGGTGCCCCTTGGCGTCGAGCGCCGCCCTGATTGCGGCGATGCGGCCATCCATCATGTCGCTGGGCGCGATCACGTCGGCGCCCGCTTCGGTCTGCACGAGCGCCTGGGCGACCAGCACCCGGATCGTTTCGTCGTTCAGGATGCGCCCGTCCCGGATCAGGCCGTCATGGCCATGGGTGGTGAACGGGTCCAGCGCCACATCGGTGATGATGCCGATATCGGGATGGGCCTGCTTGAGTGCGCGGATCGCCCGGCAGACCAGGTTTTCCGGGTTCGTCGCTTCCGCCCCGTCCTCGGACTTGGCCTCGGGCGGGGTCACAGGGAACAGGGCGATCGCCGGGATTCCGAGATCCTTGGCCGTGCCGACCGCGTCGACCAGGGCGTCGATGCTGTACCGCTCGACGCCCGGCATCGAGGAAACGGCTTCCCGCTGGCCGGTGCCTTCCCGGACGAAGACCGGCCAGATCAGGTCGTCCACCGATAGGCTGTTCTCGGCGACGAGACGCCGCGTCCAGGAATCCGCGCGGTTCCTGCGGGGGCGTGCTGCAGGATAGCTGCCGGTGAACGGGAACTGGGGCATGGATTTGCAGGCTCCGTCATTGATCGGCCGCAATCTAGAATCCGGTCCGGCTCGCCGCAACGGACGGCTGGTCGCAGGCCTCTCTATTCCATGCCGCCGAACGCTTCGCTCACCCTCTCCGGGTGCCAGAGGTTGTCCCGCTTGACGAAGATCTCCTTCTCCATTCCCTTGAAGCGGACGCCGTCCCAGCTATTCGCCTGCAGATGGACCCGCGGGCCGTCGATCGTTATCCAGTTGTAGGCATTGGGCTCCGCCCGCAGCCGGGTGGAGGTCGCGGTCGATGCCTGGGCGACCAGGATGGACCGTTTGACGGCCGTGTAATGCCGCGTCACGTCCCCGATATAGGCGCGATGCAGATGGCCCGCGAGCAGCAGGTCGACCGACACGCTTTCGAACACCCGCAGCGAGGATCGCGCATGGTTGACCAGCGGGGTGGAGGGCGAATCCGGCGGTGGCAGGAAGGGGTGATGGGTGAAGACGATCTTGAACAGGCCCGGATCCAGCTTCCCCATCGTCCGGCGCACCGCCTCGACCTGGCCCGGCGACAGGCTGCCTTCCTTCCAGCGATAGGGGCGGGCGGTGTTGAGGCCGATGACCGCGATCTCGTCGTCCTGAAAGGTCGGGAACATCTCCTGGCCGATATAGCGCCGGTACCGGCCGAAGGGGTCGAACGCCCGGATCCATGGACGGAAGAAGGGCGCGATGTCGTGATTGCCGGGGACGGCCAGATGACGGGCGGGCAGGTTGCTGAGGAACTCCTGCGCGGCCACGAACTGATGGGTCCGCGCCCGCTGGGTCAGGTCGCCGCTGATGACGATGAGGTCGGGCTTCCGTTCCTCAAGATCGGCGATGAGCGCCTTCACGATGACCGGATCGATGCGGTCGAAGTGAAGGTCGGAAAGATGGGCGATTTGCCTCATTCGCGCCCCGGGGGAAGGGGGTGACGGTTCGGCAGGCGGCTCGTCGGGGAGCGGATGGCGGCGAGGATCATCGAGCGAGAACCGGAAGGCTGGTGGCGGGCCGTTAGGCCAAACGCAAGTGAAACGGGGCCGCGAGCCCCCGGGTTTCCGATGAATACGGGCTTACTCGGGAGGTTCCCGCCATGGATTTCAGGCTCTCCGAAGACCAGATCGCCTTTCGGGACTTGGCGCGCAGCTTCGCGGCGGCGGAGATGGCGCCATATGCCGCGGAATGGGACGAGGCATGTCGGTTTCCGGTGGAGGCTCTGCGTAAGGCGGCGGCCCTGGGGCTTGCCGGCATGCATTGCCGCAAGGAGGCGGGCGGAGCGGAGCTGGGCCGGCTTGACGCGACCGTGATCTATGAGGAACTGGCGACTGCCTGCGTCTCCACCGCTGCCTACCTTTCCATTCACAACATGGCGGCGTGGATGATCGACTGGTTCGGCGACGAGGTGCTGCGTTCCCGGCTGCTGCCCGCGCTGATGTCCATGCAGAGCTTCGCAAGCTACTGCCTGACCGAAGCCGGGGCCGGCTCCGACGCGGCCGCACTTCGCACCAAAGCCGAGCGGGACGGGGATTTCTATGCCCTGAACGGCGCCAAGGCCTTCATCTCCGGCGGCTCCACCTCGGATGTCTACGTGGTCATGGCGCGCAGCGGCGGGGAGGGGCCGGACGGCATATCCGCCTTCGTCGTCGAGGCGGGGACGCCGGGCCTTTCCTTCGGCAAGAAGGAAAGGAAGCTCGGCTGGCACAGTCAGACGACCACGGCGGTGATCTTCGAGGACTGCAGGATTCCGGCGGCCAATCGCCTGGGACGGGAGGGCGAGGGCTTCCGGCTGGCGATGGCGGCGCTGGACGGCGGGCGACTCAACATCGCCGCCTGTTCGATCGGGGGCGCCCGGGCCTGTCTCGATGCCGCTCTGGATTATGCGAAGCAGCGGTGGCAGTTCGGCCGGCCGCTTGCCGATTTCCAGGCCCTCCAGTTCCGGCTCGCCGACATGGCGACGGACCTCGAGGCGTCCCGCCTCATGGTCCGGAGGGCGGCAAGCGCCCTTGACGCGGGCGACCCGGACGCCACCATGCTCTGCGCCATGGCCAAGCGTTTCGCAACCGATGCCGGTTTCCGCATCTGCAATGACGCACTCCAGCTCCATGGCGGGTACGGCTACATCAAGGACTATCCGATCGAACGCTATTTCAGGGACCTCAGGGTCCACCAGATCCTGGAAGGAACCAACGAGATCATGCGCCTGATCGTCGCGCGTCGACTGCTGGCCGGATAACCCGATTGTTCTGCAACCATTGCCCCGAAACCTCGAGACATTCATGAGAGCCGAAGACGAAATCCTGTTCGAAACAGCCGGCCAGATCGGAATAGTCACCCTGAATCGCCCGAGGGCCCTGAATGCGCTCAGTCTCGGAATGATCCGGGCGATGGACCGGCAGCTTGCCGCCTGGGCCGCCGACCCGCGCGTCGGTGCGGTGGTCGTTCGGGGCGCCGGCGGGAAGGCGTTCTGCGCCGGCGGCGACGTTCGGGCCGTCTGGCAGGCGGGGATGGAGGCGAGGCAGGAAGGCCACGATGCGGCCGCCCGGTTGCGCGCCGATTTCTTCCGCGAGGAATACATCCTCAACCACCGCATTCACTTCTACCCGAAACCCTATGTCGCGCTAGTCGATGGGATCGCGATGGGCGGCGGCGTCGGCCTTTCCGTCCATGGATCGCACCGTGTCGTCACCGAAAGAACGCTGTTCGCGATGCCGGAGACGGGCATCGGGCTGTTCCCGGACGTCGGCGGCGGCTGGTTCCTGCCCCGCTGCCCGGGTGAGGTCGGGACCTATCTGGGATTGACCGGCGCGCGGATCGGGGCCGGCGATTGCGGTTACATCGGCTTCGGCACTCATTTCGTCCCGTCGGCTCGCCTGGAGGATCTCGTCGCCGCGCTGGCCGAAGCTGACCTCGAACGTGGCGGAGCCCGCGCGGTCGATGGCGTGATCGCCCGTTTCGCCGGGGATTGCGGCCCGGCGCCGCTGGCGGCGCTGCGGAGCGCCATCGACCGCTGCTTCTCCTTCAACTCGGTCGAGGAGATTCTTGTCGCCCTGGAGCGGGAGGAGGGCGACTGGGCGGCCGAGGCCCGGGAGATCCTCGCGGCCCGCTCGCCCACCAGTCTCAAGATCACGCTTCGCCAGCTCCGCGAGGGGCGGCATCTGCCTTACGAGGAGGTCGTGACGCTGGAGTACCGTCTCAGCCAGAGATGCACCGCTGCGGCCGATTTCTACGAGGGCGTCCGGGCCGTCCTGATCGACAAGGACCAGCGCCCGCGCTGGGAACCGGCCGCGATTCCGGGCGTTCAAGACGCCGATGTCGACCGCTATTTCCAACCGTTAGGCGACGGTGATCTCGTCCTGGGCCGGACACCGAAGGATCATTTCGCCGGATCCGTCATTGGCTCCTAGAATCGCCTGCCTGGTCCGACTCAGGGAGGTCTGACATGGTGTCGATCGGCTTCATCGGCCTTGGCAATATGGGCCGGCCGATGGCTCGCAACCTCCTGACAGGGGGACACGTGGTGAAGGGCTTCGATCTGGAGCCGGCGAAGCTGCGCGCCGCCGAGAGCGACGGCGTGATCCGGGCGGATTCCGTCGCGGCAGCGGTTACGGACGCGGACATCGTCATCTCCATGCTGCCGGCCGGACAGCATGTCCGCGAGGTCTATCTCTCGGCGGACGGCGTCCTCGGTTCGGCGAAAGCCGGGGCCCTTCTGATCGATTCGTCGACGATCGACGTCGCCACGGCTCGCAACGTGGCCGCTGCCGCCGCAAAGGCCGGATTCGAGATGTTGGACGCGCCCGTTTCCGGCGGCGTCGCCGGCGCAGAAGCCGGATCGCTCACCTTTATGGTGGGCGGAAACGATGGGGCATCCCGTCGCGCGACACCGGTGCTCGCCGTCATGGGGCGGGCGATCATCCATGCCGGGCCGTCCGGTTCGGGGCAGGCGGCGAAGATCTGCAACAATATGATTCTGGGGATCACGATGATCGGAGTGGCCGAGGCGTTCGCGCTGGCCGATCGGCTGGGACTGGAGCGCCAGAAGCTGTTCGACGTCGCCTCGAAGAGTTCGGGGCAGTGCTGGGCGCTCACCAGCTACTGTCCCGTCCCGGGACCGGTCCCGGCCTCGCCGGCGAACCGCGGCTATGCCCCCGGTTTCGCCGCTTCCATGATGCTGAAGGACCTGCGCTTGGCTCAGGAAGCCGCCGCCGCCTTCGGGGCAGCAACTCCGCTTGGCGCGGAGGCGACGGCGCTTTATACACTTTTCAGCAATTCTGGCCGGGAAAACACCGATTTTTCCGGGATCTTTGAGATGATTGTGGGGAAATGATCGGCTACTCTCATATGATGTCAGGCATAAAGCACCCTATGTGCCGTGCTCACGCAAGTTGCCGTTAGGAGGTCATGGTGCAGAAGCCATACTACCAAAGCATAGTCCTGATTGAGCGGCTCCACCGTCACTTCCTGGAGCTGGTCAAGGCGGAACTGGAGCGGCGGGGGATCCAGGACATCAACAACGTCCAGAGCCTCATTCTGTACAACATCGGCACGGACGAGCTGACCGTCGGCGAGCTGACGGCGCGCGGCTACTATCTCGGCTCGAACGTGTCCTACAACGTCAAGAAGATGGTCGAGAACGGCTATCTCGTGCAGGAGCGGTCGATGCACGACCGCCGGTCGGTCCGGGTGCGTCTCTCGGACAAGGGCCTGGAGCTTCGGGAGAAGCTCGGGGCCATGTTCGCCCGCCACAACGACGCGCTGCCTGATGCCGAACTGAACGACAAGACGTTGAGCGATCTGAACGACACGCTCCTCCGGCTGGAGCGCTTCTGGTCGAATCGGCTCGGATACGCGATCGGCAGCGGCATCACGACCGCCGCCTGATCCGGGAAGGGAAGGCGGCGGGTCGGACATGCCCGGCCCGCCGTTCTTTTATCACCCGAACGCCTGAATCCCGGTCTGCGCCCGCCCGAGGATCAGGGCGTGGATGTCGTGCGTCCCCTCGTAGGTGTTGACCGCTTCGAGGTTCATGACGTGGCGGATCACGTGGAACTCGTCGGAAATGCCGTTGCCGCCCAGCATGTCCCGGGCCTGCCGCGCGATGTCCAGCGCCTTGCCGCAGTTGTTGCGCTTCATGAGCGAAATCGCTTCCGGCGCGGCCGTTCCCGCGTCCTTCAGTCGGCCCAGCTGCAGCGCCCCCTGCAGGCCGAGAGCGATTTCGGTCTGCATGTCGGCAAGCTTCTTCTGGATCAGCTGATTTGCCGCCAGCTTCCGTCCGAACACGGTCCGGTCCAGCGTGTACTGGCGCGCCGTGTGCCAGCAGAATTCGGCAGCGCCCATGGCGCCCCAGGCGATCCCGTAGCGGGCGTTGTTGAGGCATCCGAACGGGCCCTTCAGCCCCTTGACCTCCGGGAACCGGTTCTCTTCGGGAACGAAGACGTCGTCCATGACGATCTGGCCGGTGATCGAGGCGCGGAGCGAGAACTTGCCCTCGATCTTCGGCGCGGACAGGCCGGACATCCCCTTTTCTAGGACGAAGCCGCGAATGTCGCCCGCGTCATCCTTCGCCCAGACGACGAAGACGTCTGCGACGGGCGCGTTGGTGATCCAGGTCTTGCTGCCGGTCAGGCGATAGCCGCCATCGACCTTCCTGGCGCGCGTCTTCATGGAGGCGGGGTCCGAGCCGGCATCGGGTTCGGTCAGGCCGAAGCAGCCGATCCATTCGCCGCGGGCCAGCTTGGGCAGGTACTTGCGCCGCTGGTCCTCGGTTCCATAGGCATAGATCGGATGCATGACCAGCGAGGACTGGACGGACATGGCGGAGCGATACCCGCTGTCCACGCGCTCTACCTCGCGGGCGATGAGACCATAGGCGACATAGCTGGTGCCGGCGCCCCCGAACTCTTCGGGAATGGTGGGGCCGAGGAAGCCCAGTTTACCCATCTCCCGCATGAGGTCGGGGTCGAAACGCTCCATCCGGTTCGCCTCGAGAACACGCGGCATGAGCTGTTCCTGGCAAAAGGCATGCGCTGCGTCACGGATCAGCCGCTCGTCCTCGCTCAGCTGCGCATCGAGCTGCAGGGGGTCCTCCCAGCGGAACGGAGGCCTCGGGGGTTCCGGGGCAGCCTGAACGAATTTGGAAGACGGTGAGGTGGAAGAGACGGACGGATCCGTCATGGAACACTCTCCATAAGACGTCGCTGCTTTGTAAATCGGGGAGCGTATGGGAGGCGGCACGTCTTGTCACGCCGGAATGCCCTGACGGAGGCGACCGCGGTGCGGCCGAAGTTAACCGCAATGCAACCTATGAAAGGGTATGCCCGTGCGTCCCCACGAGAGCCGTCACGGGTGAAGCATGGCGCAACGGGAAGTCCTGATCGAGTTCACGCAGATCGGCCGCACGGTCAAGGTCAGCGCGGTCGATCCGGAGACGCTGACCGAGGTGGTGATTCAAGGACCGGCCGGAGCCGGACTCGAAGTGCTGCGCCGCAACGCGATTGCGAAGCTCGATTACGTTCTGTCCCGGAAGCGGGGCTGAACAGCGGTGCGAGCGCCGGAAGACGCGGGTCTCCGGCCCGTTCCCGGCACCCCTGCCGTACTTGCGCCGTCAACTCGATCGCTTGCGGGTTGATCCCCGCGCGCTGCGGCCGAGTCCGATCTTCTTGGCGAAATCCGAACGCTGCGCGGCGTAGTTCGGCGCCACCATCGGATAATCCGGCGGCAGGTTCCACTTCGCCCGGTACTCGTCCGGCGTCATGTCGTACGTCGTCCGAAGGTGCCGCTTCAGCATCTTCAGCTTCTTCCCATCCTCCAGACAGATAATGTAGTCGGGATGCACCGACTTCCGAATGGGAACGGCAGGCTTCTGAGGCTCTTCCTGGACGGCCGGCGCCGCGGTCTCGACATTCTTGAGACTACTGTGCACCGAATGGATCAAGTACGGCAGCTGATCGGCCGGGACGGGATTCTTGCTGACATAGGACGCCACTACCTGAGCGGTCATACGCAGCAAATCGCCGTTCGGCATATTTTCGGCGCCCTCTTTGCCCTGGGTCATTGCCAGTCCTTGCGATCTATAAATTCTGTTCTTACTGATTTGCATAATCGACTTTGCATGTCAATTAATTTTGTGCCTCTTGGAAGAGGAGATCACGTAGTTCGGGAATAACGTCGTCGTCGTTACCGGTCGTTCCGGGGTGATTACGATGTTAAATGAGACCAACTTGCAGCGAGAGCTGCCGCGCCGAAAAGTAAAGTGCGCATGTTTGTTTTGGCGGCCTTCTTGTGCTCGTCAGCCGGCGGAAGGTCGCGCGACCGGCGGGGCGGCAGGGCGAAGTGCTGGCAGCGCCGCCAGGACTTGTGCAAATATACCGGGCGCTCCCGATATGTGGTAAAGCGAGCCGACGCTCCCGCAACCTCGAACTCCGTGCCCCTTCAAATGTCAGAAGACGTCATTGCCCTCGCCTCGGATCACGCCGGATTTCCGCTCAAGGAAGAGCTGAAGGTCGTGCTGCAGGACCAGGGTTATCCGGTGCTGGATCTCGGCACCGACGGAACGCAATCCGTGGACTATCCCGATTTCGCTTCGGCCATGGCCGAAGCGATAACGTCCGGCCGTGCGGGGCGCGGCGTCCTGATCTGCGGCACGGGTATCGGCATCTCCATTGCCGCCAACCGCCATCGCGGCATCCGGGCCGCCCTCTGCCACGATGCGACGACCGCCAGGCTTTCCCGGCAGCACAACAACGCCAACGTGCTGGCGCTGGGCGCGCGCGTTACCGGGCCGGACGTCGCCAAGGAGTGCCTGGAGGTTTTTTTGAACACCGGCTATGAAGGCGGGCGCCACGACCGGCGACTGGCGAAGCTCTGACCGGTTTTCGAGACCGCAGCCAAAGGATTGCAGATCAGATGACGTCTTCACCCTCTGTCAAGTCCGCCGCAACCGACCGTTTCTTCGGCGCCGGTCTGGCCGATACCGATCCCGATCTCTTCGCGGCGATCACGCGCGAACTTCGGCGCCAGCAGGACCAGATCGAACTCATCGCCAGCGAGAATATCGTGTCCCGGGCCGTCATGGAGGCCCAGGGCTCCGTCCTGACGAACAAGTACGCCGAAGGATATCCCGGGCGCCGGTACTACGGCGGCTGCGAATATGTGGACGAGGCGGAGCAGTTGGCGATTGACCGCGCCCGCCGCCTTTTCGACTGCGCCTTCGCGAACGTCCAGCCCCATTCGGGCGCCCAGGCGAACCAGACGGTCTGCCTCGCGCTGCTGCAGCCCGGCGACACGCTGCTCGGCATGTCGCTCGCCGCCGGCGGCCATCTGACCCACGGCGCGGCGCCGAATCTCTCGGGCAAGTGGTTCAACGCCGTCCAGTACGGTGTCCGGCGCGAGGACGCCCAGATCGACTACGACGAGGTCGAGCGCCTCGCCGAACAGCACAAGCCCAAGCTGATCATCGCCGGCGGGTCGGCCTATCCGCGCATCATCGATTTCGCCCGCTTCCGGGCGATCGCGGACCGCGTCGGCGCCTATCTGATGGTCGACATGGCTCATTTTGCGGGGCTGGTTGCGGCCGGCGTCCATCCGAACCCGGTGAAGCATGCCCATGTCGTCACCACGACGACCCACAAGACCTTGCGCGGTCCCCGTGGCGGCATGGTGCTGTCCAACGATCCGGAACTCGGCAAGAAGATCAACGCCGCGCTGTTCCCGGGCCTCCAGGGCGGGCCGCTGATGCATGTGATCGCCGCCAAGGCGGTCGCCTTCGGCGAGGCGCTGACCCCGGAATACAAGACCTATATCCGGGCCGTCGTGGAGAACGCGAAGGTCCTCGCGGCGACCCTCCGCGAGGGCGGTCTCGACATCGTCTCGGGCGGCACCGACACGCATCTGGCCCTGGTCGATCTGCGCCCAAAGAAGCTCACCGGCAAGGCCGCCGAGCGCAGCCTGGAGGCGGCAGGCATCACCTGCAACAAGAACGGCATCCCGTTCGATCCGGAAAAGCCGACGATCACCTCGGGGATCCGGGTCGGCAGCCCGGCCGCGACCACCCGCGGCTTCGGGACGGCGGAATTCCGCGAGATCGGCAACATGATCGTGGAAGTTCTGGACGGGCTTGCGGCCCAGCCGGACGACAACGCCGCAATCGAGCAGGCGGTCCGCAAGCGGGTGCGTTCGCTGTGCGAGCGCTTCCCGATCTATCCCGGCCTTTGACGGGAGAGCAGAAACGAGGGGGGCGAGGGTCAGGCCATGCGGTGTCCGTTTTGCGGTCACGATGACACGCAAGTAAAAGATTCGCGCCCTACGGAGGACAATTCGGCCATCCGGCGCCGGCGCTACTGTCCCGACTGTGGCGCCCGGTTCACGACCTTCGAGCGGATCCAGCTCCGGGAACTCACCATCGTCAAGGCGAACGGCAAGCGCGAGCCGTTCGACCGGGACAAGCTTGCCCGATCGCTCGAGATCAGCCTTCGCAAGCGCGAGGTCGATCCCGAACGGGTGGAGCGCATGATCAATTCCATGGTCAGGCAGCTGGAAAGCTCCGGGGAGAGCGAGATCCCCTCGAAGGTGGTCGGCGAAATGGCGATGAAGGCGCTGGAGTCCCTGGATAAGGTCGCCTATGTCCGCTACGCCTCCGTTTACAAGGACTTCCGGGAGCCGAAGGACTTCAATGAGTTCGTGGGCAAGCTCCGCGAGGACGGCTAGACGCTCCGCCGGGCCTAGAGGCGTGCTGTGACCGATCCGGCCGCTGCGCCGGCCTTCACCGCCGGCGACGACGCCTTCATGGCGGTGGCCCTGACCCTGGCGCGCCGGGGGCTGGGGCTGGTCTGGCCTAATCCTGCGGTCGGCTGCGTCCTCGTGAAGGACGGCCGGATCGTGGGCCGCGGCTGGACCCAGCCCGGGGGACGCCCCCATGCCGAGACGGTGGCGCTCGCCCAGGCTGGGGACTCGGCCCAGGGCGCCACGGCCTATGTCACCCTCGAGCCCTGCAGCCATCACGGCAAGACGCCCCCCTGCGCCGAGGCCCTGGCGGCGGCGGGGGTCGCCCGGGTCGTGGTGGCCGCCCGGGATCCCGATCCCCGGGTCAACGGTACCGGCATCGAGCGCCTTCGTTCCGCCGGGGTCGTGGTCGAAGTGGGTTTGCGCGGGGAAGAGGCGCGCGCCGTCAATGCCGGGTTCTTCAGCCGCGTGCTGGAGGGCCGCCCGCTCGTCACGCTCAAGCTCGCCTCCACGCTCGACGGAAGGATTGCTCTTCACGACGGGCAAAGCCGGTGGATCACCGGCGAAACGGCCCGCGCCTGGGCGCACGGGCTTCGCGCGTCGTCGGACGCGATCATGATCGGCAGCGGAACGGCGCTGGCGGATGACCCGCTCCTGACCTGCCGGCTGCCCGGCCTCGAGGACCGATCGCCGGTCAGGATCGTCGTGGACAGCCGCCTGCGCATTCCCCTGACCGCGCGCCTTTTCGCGACGGCGCGTGAGGTGCCGACCTGGGTCTTTACGGTCCGCGGCGCCAATGCGATCCGCCTCGGAGCGCTGCGGGACTGCGGCGTCGACGTCCTGGAGCTGGAGCGGGACGCGGCCGGGTTCCCGCGGCTGGACCATGTCTTGCGTACCCTCGGCGATCGCGGGATCACGCGCGTCCTGGTCGAGGGCGGGGCGAGGCTCGCGGCATCCTGCCTGCAGCACGGCCTGGCCGACCGCATCGAATGGTTCCGGGCGCCAAGCCTGATCGGTGGGGACGGGCTTCCCGCGGTCGAGGCCTTCGGCGTCGACGCCATGGATCAGCTTGCGCGGTTCAGCCGCGTCGGGGTCAGGGCCGCCGGGAAGGATCTGCTGGAAAGTTACGTCAGATCGGCTTAAACCGCTTCCATGTTTACCGGCATCATCACCGACGTCGGCCGTGTCGCTGCCATTGAGCGGCGCTGCGACCTTCGCCTTACCATCCAGACCGCTTACGACACCGCGGCCATCGCCATCGGCGCCTCGATCGCGCACAATGGCTGCTGTCTCACCGTCGTCGAGAAGGGAGATGGCTGGTTTGCGGTCGACGTTTCCGCCGAAACCCTGTCGAAGACGACACTGGGGGAGTGGGAGGTGGGTACGCCCGTCAACCTCGAACAATCCCTGAAGCTGGGCGACGAACTCGGGGGACATCTGGTCTACGGCCATGTCGACGGCCTGGCCACCATCCTGGACCGGCAGCCTCAGGGCGACAGTGTTCGTTTCACCTTCGAGGTGCCGGGCAGTCTCGGGCGTTTCGTGGCTCCGAAAGGGTCGGTTGCCCTGGACGGCGTTTCATTGACCGTGAACGAAGTCGGAGACGGTCCCGACGGCCGCACCTGGTTTGGCGTAAACATCATCCCGCACACTCAATCATGCACGAACTTTCAAAGCTTAAGTCCGGGTCGCCGAGTGAACTTCGAGGCGGACATGCTGGCCCGCTACGTGGCACGCCTGACGGCGGGCAGGGCGGGGACAGGCGCCTGACTCGCGACGACCAGGCCTTCCTTTCGCCGATCGAAGACATCATCGAGGAGGCGCGCCAGGGCCGGATGTTCATCCTCGTGGATGACGAGGATCGGGAGAACGAAGGCGATCTCGTGATTCCGGCCCAGATGGCGACCACCGAGGCGGTCAACTTCATGGCGAAGTACGGCCGCGGCCTGATCTGCCTTGCCATGGAACGCAAGCGGATCGAGGAGCTTGGCCTGCCGCTCATGGCGCAGAAGAACTCCTCGCGCCATTCCACTGCCTTCACCGTCTCGATCGAGGCCCGCGAGGGCGTCACCACGGGAATTTCCGCGGCCGACCGGGCGCGGACCATCGCGGTCGCCATCGACCCGCGATGCGGCCGCGACGACCTGGCGACGCCCGGCCATGTTTTTCCGCTGATGGCTCGGGATGGCGGGACATTGGTCCGGGCCGGGCATACCGAGGCCGCCGTCGACATCGCGCGCCTTGCCGGGCTCAATCCGTCGGGCGTGATCTGCGAGATCATGAACGACGACGGATCGATGGCGCGGATGCCCGACCTCATCAAGTTCGCGCAGTTCCACGGCCTGAAGGTCGGGACCATCGCGGATTTGATCGCTTACCGCCGGCGGACCGAGACCCTGGTCGAGCGTAAGCTCGAAACCGTGCTCCACAGCCGCTTCGGCGGCGACTGGCGCCTGGTCGTCTACATCAACAAGGTGAGCTACGCCGAGCATATCGCGCTGCTGAAAGGGGACCTGAGCGCGCCGGGACCGGTGCCGGTTCGCATGCATGCCCTCAACGTGCTGGACGACGTTCTTGGCGACGAGTCCGGCACGAGCGCCGGCGATCTGCACAACTCCATGCGCATGATCGGCAAGGAAGGGCGGGGCGTCGTCGTCCTGATCCGCGAACCGAGACCGGACAGCCTCACCGAACGCCTTCGGGCCCGGATCGAGGGGACCGAGCCCCAGGAGCACGGGCGCGAATTGCGCGACTATGGCGTCGGCGCCCAGATCCTCCTGGATCTCGGCGTGCGGGAGATGACGCTTCTCAGCAACACCAGGAAGAACATCATCGGCATCGAGGGCTACGGGCTCACCGTGGTCGACCACATGCCGATCGTGCAGGAGCCGTAATGACTACGCCCCATATCATGATCGTCGAGGCGCGCTTTTACGAGGACATCGCCGACGAACTGGTCCGCGGCGCGATCCAGGCACTCGATGAGGCCGGCGCCACCTACGAGCGCTATGCAGTTCCCGGCGCTTTCGAGATTCCGGCCGCGATCAGCTTTGCCGCGCGCGGCGCCGGGCAGGACCCCGCCCGGCGGCCATTCGACGGATTCGTCGCGCTCGGATGCGTCATCCGCGGCGAGACCACCCATTACGACTATGTGTGCAGCGAGAGTGCGCGTGCGCTCCAGGATCTGGCGGTCAACCGGGGTCTCGCCATCGGCTACGGCATCCTGACCGTCGAGAACGGCGAGCAGGCCTGGGCTCGCGCCGACGTCAAGCGGAAAAACAAGGGCGCCGATGCCGCCCGGGCGTGCCTTGCGATGATCGAGCTGAAGCGCCACTTTCAACCGGGTTCGCCCTGAGGCATTGAAGGTCGGCCCGGCATTGATGCCGGGTCCGGGTCCCGCAAGAGTCATGAGTTGATGAAGAAGCAGAAACCTTCCGCCAAGGCGCGCCGCAGCGCTGCCCGGCTGGCGGCGGTCCAGGCGCTCTACCAGGTTGCGCTGATCGGGACCGATGTCGAAACCGTGGTCGGCGAATTCGTGCGCCACCGCTTCGGGCAGGAGCTGGACGGAGAGCAGTTCGTCGAGCCCGACCCCACCCTTTTTGCCGAGATCGTGCGTGGAACGGCGATTCGGACGAGGGAGGTGGACGAGATGATCCGGGGCGCCCTGGATCGGAACTGGTCGCTGGACCGGCTGGAGCTGCTGCTGAAGGTCGTGCTCCGGGCCGGCGCCTGGGAACTGCTGGCGAACCACGAGGTCGCGCCGAAAATTGTCATTTCCGAATATGTCGACGTGACGCACGCCTTCTTCGGCGGCAAGGAACCGTCCATGGTGAACGCGGTCCTGGACCGGCTTGCCCGGGCCTTGCGGCCGGACGGCCTGTCGGCCGCGGGCAACGGGTGAGACATGCCCGCGGGGCTGGGAGAGTTCGACAGGATTTCCCGTTTCTTCAAGCCCTTGGCTGCCGGCATTGAGGGCGCGCTTGAACTCCAGGACGATGCAGCCCTGATCTCGCCCCCTTCCGGCGAGGAACTGGCCGTGACCACCGATGCGATGGTCGAGGGCGTGCATTACCTGGCCGGGGAGGATCCGGCCCGGCTTGCCCGGAAGCTGTTGCGGGTCAACCTTTCGGACCTGGCGGCGATGGGCGCGAGGCCGGTCGCCTATACCCTGACCACCGTGCTTCCGAAATCGGTCGGCGACGACTGGCTGGCCCGGCTGGCGGCCGGCCTTGCTTCCGATCAGGAGGCTTTCGGCCTTCACCTGATCGGCGGCGACAGCGTTTCGACGACCGGCCCGGTCGTCCTTTCCGTCACCGCGTTGGGGGCGGTTCCGAAGGGAAGGGCGCTGACTCGCTCGGGCGCCCGGCCCGGCGACCGGGTCTTCGTGAGCGGAACGCTGGGCGACGGGGCGCTGGGCCTGATGGCTGCCAAGGGGGAGCTGCCGCACCTTTCCCCCGGCGATGTCGAAGCCTTGTCTTCCCGCTATCACCTGCCGACTCCCCGGACCGGCCTCGGGCCGCGTCTCCTGCAGCTGGCCAGTGCCTGCATGGATGTCTCGGACGGGTTGCCGGGCGACCTTGCGCATATCTGCGAGGCTTCCGGCGTCGGGGCGCGGGTCGAGGTGGAGCGCCTGCCCCTGTCGGAGGCCGCGCGACGAGCCATCGATGCCGACCGGAGCCTGCTCTCGACCGCTCTCTCGGGCGGTGACGACTATGAGCTCCTGTTCACGGCGCCGCCTGCGGCCATGGAGGCGATAGGCGGGATCGCGGCAGAGCTCGGGATTCCCTTGACGCCGATCGGCGAGATTGTCGAGGGCGATGGGGTGGCCCTCGTCGACCGCGATGGCAGACCGATCGAAAACCTGCACGGCTGGACGCATTTCTGAGGTCGGATTGCCGCCATCGATGCGGCTGTCGCTTAACCCTTTGTTGAAACGAAGGCCTTAGTTCTGGGCGCCGGATCAACTTCGGACGGCCAGGAAGGCCATGAGAAAGCTCATCGTCATTGCATTCGGACTGCTCCTCGTCATGGGAGCGGGCGTCGGCGCTTGGTTCTTCGTCGTCCAGAACGGAGGAACGATCGCATCCGCTGCGGTCCTGGCCGAGGAGCGCGATCCGGTTTATGTCACCTTCAACCCGATTCAGCTGCCGCTCATCGGCGCCAACCGGGTCGAACAGCTGATCAACATCTCCCTTGCGCTCGAGGTCACAGATCAGGAGGCAGCCGACCGGGTGGTCGCCATGGCGCCGCGACTCAACGATGCCTTCATCCAGGCCCTATATGGCGCGCTCCACACGAACAGCGCCCTGATCGACGGTGCGCTGGACGTCGCCATGCTCAAGCGACGCCTGATGGAGGTGAGCGCCCATGTCATGGGACAGGGCGTGGTGAAGGATGCTCTGGTACAGATGCTGACCCAGCGTCAGCTCTGAAATCCGGCCGCTGTTCCCCTGGCATTGCAGGCCGCAGGCGATCCTGCGGACGGTGTCCGGTACCCCCACGGCTACCCTGGGCAGGGTGCGCGTGCGGGCTTGTCCCCAATGAAATAAATTTCCCGAAGATCAGTTTGGTTGAGTCCCAATCGGAATAATTTCGGACATGATGTTGCTTTAATCCTGCCTCTCTGGCACCTTTTCCCATGCAAGATGCGTCAAATGCGGCAGGACGGGCCAATGCCCCCTCCGCCGCGGGCAAACGGGTCAGAGGAAAGGATTCTTCATGTCCGTTCTCATCTTCGCCTTGCTTTGCGGTCTGCTGGCCGTCGCCTATGGCATCTGGGCAGCTCGCGCCGTCCTGTCGGCCAGTGCCGGTTCGCCGAGGATGCGGGAGATCGCGTCCGCCATCCAGGAAGGGGCGACGGCCTATCTCAATCGGCAATACACGACCATTGCGGTCGTCGGCGTCATCATCGCGGTCGTCATTTCGTTCCTGCTTGGCTGGCTCGTGGGCCTCGGCTTCGTCATCGGTGCCGTCCTCTCGGGGGCAGCCGGCTACATCGGCATGAACATCTCGGTCCGGGCCAATGTCCGGACGGCCGAGGCGGCCCGGTCGGGCCTTGCCCGCGGCCTGGAGATCGCCTTCCGGTCCGGATCGGTCACCGGAATGCTCGTGGCCGGATTGGCGCTCCTCGGCGTGGCCGGCTACTTCGCCTTCCTGCTGGCCATCGGCGCCCAGGGGCGGCAATTGATCGATCCGCTCGTCGCGCTCGGCTTCGGGGCTTCGCTGATCTCGATCTTCGCTAGGCTCGGCGGGGGCATTTTCACCAAGGGCGCCGATGTCGGCGCGGACCTCGTCGGCAAGGTGGAAGCGGGGATCCCCGAAGACGACCCCCGTAACCCGGCGGTGATCGCGGACAATGTCGGCGACAATGTCGGCGACTGTGCCGGGATGGCTGCCGATCTATTCGAAACCTATGCGGTCACGATCGTCGCGACCATGGTGCTGGCCTCGATCTTCTTCACCGGCATGGACGCCATGATCTACCCGCTCGGGATCGGCGGCATCTGCATCCTCGCCTCGATCGCGGGCAGCTTCTTCGTGAAGCTGGGACCCGGGAACTCGATCATGGGCGCTCTCTACAAGGGGTTCATCGTCTCGGCCGTGCTCTCGCTCGTTGGCATTGCGGTGATCACGGCATGGTCCATCGGGTTCGGAACCGAATATTCGGTCGGCCTCCAGACCTTCACGGGCGCCTCGCTGTTCGTCTGCGCGGTGATCGGGCTGGCGGTCACGGGGCTGCTCATCTGGGTGACCGAATATTACACCGGAACCGGCTACCGGCCCGTCCGCTCGGTCGCGCTGGCGTCCACGACCGGTCACGGCACCAACGTCATCCAGGGGCTCGCGATTTCCATGGAGGCGACCACGATCCCGGCGCTGATCATCTGCGTCGCGATCATCCTCAGCTACATCCTGGCGGGTCTGTTTGGCATCGCCATTGCGGTGTCGAGCATGCTGGCGCTGGCCGGCATGGTCGTCGCGCTCGACGCCTACGGCCCGGTCACGGACAATGCCGGGGGCATCGCCGAGATGGCGGACCTCGAATCGGACGTCCGCAGGACGACCGACGCGCTGGATGCGGTCGGCAACACGACCAAGGCCGTCACCAAGGGCTATGCGATCGGGTCGGCCGGGCTCGGCGCGCTCGTCCTGTTCGCCGCCTATACCTCGGATCTCGAGCACTTCATCGGCGATCCGGCCGCCTATCCCTATTTCGCCGACCTGGAACTGAACTTCTCGCTAAGCAATCCCTACGTCGTCGTCGGCCTGCTTCTGGGCGGTCTTCTGCCCTATCTTTTCGCGGCGCTGGGGATGACGGCGGTCGGGCGCGCGGCTGGATCGGTCGTGGAGGAGGTGCGCCGGCAGTTCAGGGAGATGGACGGCATCATGGAGGGCCGGACCAAGCCGGACTACAGCCGGGCGGTCGACATGCTGACGAAGGCGGCGATCCGCGAGATGATCGTGCCGTCGCTGCTGCCCGTTCTGGCGCCGGTCGTCGTCTATTTCCTCATTCTGGCGATCGCCGGCAAGTCGGCGGCGTTCTCGGCGCTGGGCGCGATGCTGCTCGGCGTGATCGTGACCGGGCTCTTCGTCGCCATTTCGATGACGGCCGGGGGCGGTGCGTGGGACAACGCCAAGAAGTACATCGAGGACGGCAATCACGGCGGCAAGGGGTCCGATGCCCATAAGGCAGCCGTAACCGGGGACACGGTCGGCGATCCCTACAAGGACACGGCTGGGCCTGCCGTGAACCCGATGATCAAGATCACGAACATCGTGGCGCTGCTGCTGTTGGCCATTCTGGCCCGCTGAAGCAGCTTTCTGAAAGACGAAACCCCGGTTCCCGCGGAGGGCCGGCGGCTTCGCCGGAAAGGGGATCAGGGCAGGTTCGTGCTGCCCGGCGTCCTCTGGACCCGGCCCATGCCGCGGCCGAAATTGCCCAGCATCTGTTCGAGGAAGGTGATCTGCTTGCCGAGAGTGGGGGTCTGGCGATCGACCAGCTCGATCTCCTGCCCATCCTCCAGCCCGATCTCCTCGATCTCGCGGACGACGCCCTGGTCGTCGAAGGTGATCTCGACGACCCGCCGCTCGACGATCTCGGGATCGAAGAAGGCGCTCTTCTCGGTCCGCTGGCCGATGTAGTACCAGATGTTTTTCTCGAAGGTGGACGTCGTCGTCGGCGTCCCCAGAAGGTAGGCGACGTCATCCCGGGTCGTGACGCCGGGCTGGATCTGGGCGAGCCGGGTGTCGTCCACCAGGTTGCCGCGGGTCGCGACCGTCGGCGCGCAGGCAGAAAGGGTCAAGGCGGTCAGGCCTGCGGCCATCGTCAGTCCGAGTTTCCTTGACAACATCGCGATTGCCATCTTGTTTTCCTCTCGCCGGCGCGCCGGCGATCCGCAAGGATCGGGCCCGCCGTTGAAGCGGCGGCGCCGGGATACCATCTGGGCCGAACGCCCTGTTCTTCACCACGTCGCCGTTCCTGTCAACGCCGCCGAAGGAAGAGTAGCACTTGTTTGCCCGTCTCATCGCCCGCGATCGCGGCGCCAAGCGCAGGGTCGCGGCCCTTTACGTCGCGCTGGTCGAGCACGCGCGCCGGCCGGAATTCTACACTGGCTGCGGCGTTCCGGACACCGTGTGGGGGCGTTTCGACATGATCATCCTGCATGCGTTCCTGGTATTCCGGCGACTGCAGGACGACGGCACGGCCCACCAGGACTTCTCGCAGGCCCTGTTCGATCACATGTTTGCGGATGTCGACCACAATCTGCGGGAGCTCGGCGTCGGGGACCTCAGCGTCGGCAAGAAGGTGAAGCAGATGGCGCAGGGCTTCTACGGTCGCGTGGCCGCCTATGAGAAAGGGCTGGCCGCGGACGACGTCGCCGCTCTCGACGAGGCGCTGCGCCGGAATCTCTTCGGCGGGGCCGACCCGACGCCGGAGCAGGTGGGGGCCATACGCGATTACCTGAGGCGGGAGGCGGGGGCAATCCGCTCATGGCCGATCGATCGGTTGCTTAGGGGCGAAATCAGCTTCGGCCCGCCGCCCGGAGCAATGGAGGGGTGAGATGAAGGCAGGCACCTATGAGCTGAGCCGTCCGCTTTCCGTCGAGACGCTGGGGGTCGAGCCGGTCATCCGGACGATTACGGCCAGCCCTGAGGAACTCGAGGCGCTGGCGCGCCGCTTCTCGCTACCCGAGCTCAAGAGCTTCGTCGCGACGCTGACCGTCCACCGCCGGAATCACGGCCGGCTGATATCGGTGAAGGGCGAGCTGAAGGCCGAACCCGTGCAGATCTGCGTGGTCACCCTGGAGCCGTTCCTCAATTCCGTCGAGGACAGTTTCGAGATAACGTTCACCACGGACCCGGCCGCCGCAGTCTCGGAGGTGGAGATCGACCCGGAAAGCCTGGACGAGCCCGAGCCGCTGGAGGGCGGGACCCTTGACCTGGGAGAGCTTGCCGCCCAATTTCTGTCCCTTGCTCTCGACCCGCATCCGCGCAAACCTGGGGTCGAGTTCGACTACCGAGGCGACGAGGCCGAGGACGAGGGAACGCGGAATCCGTTCGAGGTCCTCAAGAAGCTGAAGTCCGACCAGCACTAGGCGAAGTCCTTCGTGCTTGCCCCCACGGGTCTTTTCCATTAAGACACCGGGTCGCGCAGGCGGCCTCTCCGGGGCCGCCTTTTGAAATCGAAAGTAACTGAACCATGGCAGTTCCGAAGAAAAAGACGTCGAAGTCCCGCCGCGACATGCGCCGGTCTCACCATGCCCTGTCCGCCGGCGCGCACGCGGAGTGCCCGAACTGCGGCGAACTGAAGCGGCCGCATCACGTGTGTGGCGCCTGCGGCCATTACGACGGCCGCGAGGTGGTGGAAGCTGCTGCCGAAGCGTAGCCGTATGGGCGATGCGGAAGCGGGCGTGAATCATGACAGTACGTGCCCCGTCGGGGCGGCTTACCATCGCGCTTGATGCCATGGGGGGCGACAAGGCCCCCGATATGGTCATCGCCGGCGCGGAGATCGCCCGCCAGAGGCATCCGGACGTCCGCTTTCTGATCTTCGGTGACGAAGCCGTCGTCGGGCCGCTCTTGTCGCGTGAGGTTCGGCTGGCGGAGTGCGCCACGGTCGTCCATACGCCCGAGGTGATCACCAACGACACCAAGCCTTCGGCGGCGTTGCGTGCCGGGCGGCAGTCCAGCATGCGCAAGGCGATCGATGCGGTGGCGGAGGGGCAGGCGGACTGCGTCGTGTCCGCCGGCAATACCGGCGCCTTGATGGCGATGGCCAAGTTCGTCTTCAAGACGCTTCCGGGTATCGACCGGCCGGCGATCGCGTCGTTCTTTCCGACGCTGCGCGGCGAGAGCGTGATGCTCGACCTTGGCGCGAATGCCGAATGCCGGCCCGAACACTTGGTCCAGTTCGCGATCATGGGCTCGCTGTTCGCCAAGGCGGTGTTGGGGCTCGCCAGTCCGACGGTCGGCCTGCTGAACATCGGCGCCGAGGCGTTGAAGGGCAACGACGTGGTCAAGGACGCCGCTGCCCGGCTCCGTGAGATGCACCTTCCGGGTTCGTTCCACGGCTTTGTCGAGGGCGACGACGTTCCGGCCGGAACCGTGGACGTCGTGGTCGCGGACGGCTTTACCGGGAACGTCGCACTCAAGATCGCCGAAGGCACCGCGAAGCTGTACGGAGAATGGCTTCGGGCGACGTTCCGGTCGTCGGTCTTGGCCAGGATCGGCTATCTGTTTGCCCGCAACGCCTTCCAGAAACTGCGGAAGCGGGCTGATCCGCGTCAGTACAACGGGGCGATGTTCCTGGGTCTGCGGGGCATCTGCGTGAAGAGCCACGGCGGTACGGACGCTCACGGCTTCGCCAACGCGATCGACGTGGCGATCGACCTGGTCAAGAACGGGTTCAACGAAAAAGTGCACCAGGAACTTCAACACTTCGACGCTTCTGTCTTCGACCTGAACGGGAATGCGCCCGGGGCGGCTGCGGTATGACCGTCCGCCGCTCCCGGATCGTGGGCGTGGGGGCGTACCTGCCCAGCCGCGTCCTGACGAATGACGACCTCGCCAAGCGCGTGGACACCTCGGACGAATGGATCGTCCAGCGCACCGGGATTCGCGAACGCCGCATCGCCGAGGACGGCGAAATGGCGTCGGATCTCGCCAGCGCGGCGGCGCGGCAGGCGCTGGACTATGCCGGTGTCGACATCGGCGAAATCGACCTGATCGTCGTGGCGACGGCCACTCCCGACCAGACCTTCCCGGCCACGGCCGCCATCGTCCAGCAGAAGCTGGGCATGGTCCGGGGCGCCGCCTTCGACGTGCAGGCGGTGTGTTCGGGCTTCATCTATGCGCTGACGGTGGCCGACAACTTCATACGCCTGGGACAGGCGGAGAAGGCCCTGGTCATCGGCGCCGAGACCTTCTCGCGGATTCTCGACTGGGAGGATCGGGGCACCTGCGTGCTGTTCGGCGACGGTGCCGGCGCCGTCGTCCTGTCGGCCGAGACGGGCGAGGGCACCAACCGGGATCACGGAATCCTGACGACCCATATCCATTCGGACGGCCGGTTCCGGGACCTGCTGTACGTGGACGGGGGCGTCTCCAGCACGGGCACCGTCGGCCGTCTTCGCATGGAAGGGCGCGAAGTCTTCAAGCATGCAGTGATAAAGCTGGCGGAAGTCGTTGACGAAGCACTGATTTCTGCAGGTCTTGAGGCGTCCCAGATCGACTGGCTGGTGCCCCATCAGGCGAACAAGCGGATCATCGATGCGACGGCCCGGAAGCTCGACCTGCCGCCCGAACGGGTGGTGCTGACGGTCGATCGCCACGCCAACACCTCTGCCGCTTCGATCCCGCTCGCCTTGAACGAGGCCGTTCGCGACGGTCGCATCAAGCGCGGGGACATCGTGCTCATGGAGGCCATGGGCGGCGGCTTCACTTGGGGCGCGGCGCTCGCCCGCTGGTGACCCGGATTTGCGTGGAAACCTTCTTTAAGGTCGCCGCGCAACTCTCTGGAATTGACTGATTATTCAGCACCAAGTACCGTCTCCGTCGGTGGAGCCAGGGGGCAGCATGGCCGAGACAGTGACGAGAGCGCAGTTGAGCGAGGCAGTCTACGAAGAGGTAGGGCTGTCACGGAACGAGAGTGCGGATCTCGTGGAGACTGTGCTGGAAGAGATCGCGTCCGCCCTCGAACGCGGCGAGATGGTCAAGATTTCGTCCTTCGGCAGCTTCGCTGTTCGTCAAAAGGGGAAGCGCATCGGCCGCAATCCCAAGACGGGTGAAGAGGTTCCGATTCTGCCCCGGCGGGTGCTGGTATTCCGCGCCTCGCATGTCCTGAAGAATCGGATCAACGGCGACGTCTCCGCCGGCAGCGGCTGACGATGACGGTGGTGGCGGAAAGCGAAGACAAGGGCCGTGTGCCGCGGAAATCCGCTACGGCCTATCGCACCATCAGCGAGGTATCCGAGGAACTTTCCGTTCCGCAGCACGTGCTGCGGTTCTGGGAGACGAAGTTCAGCCAGATCCGTCCGCTGAAGCGGGGCGGCGGCCGCCGCTATTACCGGCCGGAAGACGTGGCGCTGCTGCGGCGGATCCAGAAGCTGCTCTATGACGACGGCTTCACGATCAAGGGCGTGCAGAAGCTGCTGCGCGAGGGCCGCTCCGGCAATGGCGAGATCGAGGCCCAGGACGTCCGGCCCAGCGGGATCGCGCCCGCTAGCCAGGAGGGTCCGGCACCCGCCGCGCACGCCTCTCTTCCCGAGCCGCTCCGTGCGGAGCTTCGGGAGTTGCTGGAGGATCTGCGGGCGCTCCGGGACGCGCTCGAGGCATTCGAAAGCTGATCCGTCGAATTTATGCCGTTCCGGATGCGCTTGGGGCATTGCCTCAGCCGCCCGGGGTGGCTATATAGTCCCGACTTCGCCCCGCTGGGGCGACCCCCGCATGGTCCGGAGCGTAGCGCAGCCTGGTAGCGCATCAGTCTGGGGGACTGGAGGTCGTGGGTTCAAATCCCGCCGCTCCGACCAATCTTTTCAGTGATTTAAAGACAAGCAGCGGATCCATGGCGTCAGCCGTGTGCGGATCTCATGTCCGGTTCGGGCCGATTCCGGAGGCAAGATGATGCTTCCGGTCGCCGGTCCGTGCAGCCGCCCGTCGAAGAATGATCCCGTGGCTTCCGCTGCGGTGGCGTTCCGGCGAATCCGCCACGGCACCGCTGCTCCAAGGGGGCGGAGCTGATAAAATTATGTGCAGGACTTCGCCTACATTCTCAGCAGGGCCTCCGGACGGAAGCGCCGCGGTGGCGAAGAGGCATGGCAAGGGAGCGGCCGGAAAAGAAAAAACCGGCCTTGCGGCCGGTTATTTGAATTGTGCGCAGACGGCCGTTGGATCGGCCTTGTTATCATCTGGGGCCGCTTGGTTCCCACGTCCGCCGGCGCTCCCCCCGAAGCCATGGCGACCGCTTTGCCTCGCGGCTACCCAGGACCTTTCCTCCCTAAACTCAGGCCACTGAGCTTGCGACAGCCTTGATGCCAATTTAGAAGAATTATGTCAAGCCTATGCCCAATTTGATGGCAGGTTTTTCTTCACGGGCGGAGTCGCGGTCCCGGTTGGGCCTCGGTCCGTCATCCCTATGGAGGCGGCAACCGTTCTCCTGTCGATGTCCCGTTCAGCTCCGGAGGACTCCATGTCGGACCCCGACCGCGCGACCTTCGTCTACATGACCGCCGGTGGCGTCGAGCAGGCGCGCGCCCTGGGACGGGCGCTTGTGGAGGAGCGGCTGGCCGCCTGCGTCAACATCGTCGACGGCATGCGGTCGATCTATCGATGGCAGGGCAAGGTGGAGGAGGCGACGGAAGCGGTGATCGTCGCGAAGACGACTGCCCGGCTGGTCGACGCGCTGACGGCGCGGGTGCGGGAGCTTCACGACTACGACTGTCCCTGCGTCGTCGCCCTCGATATCGCGGGCGGCAATCCCGATTATCTCGAGTGGATTTCGGCGGAAACCGGGCGCCCGGGATGAGGGCGGCAACATTGTGTTCCGGCGGGCGAGGGGACAGATAGAGATTTGATACTCTGCGCCTCGCGACGGCACTGGAGCCGCTCATGCCTGTTTTCGAGCTCGTCGTCGTCCTTCTTCTGATCCTGCTCAACGGCGTCTTCGCCGCGTCCGAGATGGCGCTCGTCTCCTCCCGGCGGGCGAGATTGCAGCAGATGGCCGAAGCCGACGACGTGGGGGCGCGGCTTGCCAGGCGGCAGGCCGAAGACCCGGGCCGTTTCCTGTCGACCGTTCAGATCGGCATCACCCTGATCGGCATCCTTGCCGGCGCCTATGGCGGCGCGACGATCGCCGGCAGCTTCGGGAAATGGCTCAACGGCTTTCCGTGGATCGCGCCGAACGGGGATGCGATCGCCATCGGCAGCGTCGTCGTCCTGATTACCTATCTTTCCCTGATCCTGGGCGAACTGGTGCCGAAGCGCATCGCTCTCGGCAATGCCGAGGCGATCGCGGCGCGGGTCGCCCGTCCGATGCAGATCCTGTCGAGAATCGCATCGCCGGCAGTGTGGCTGCTGGGCATCTCCACCGAAGGGGTGCTCCGCCTGCTCGGGATGCGCGCCGAGAACGCCGAGAGCGTCACCGAGGAGGAAGTCCGCTCTATGATTGCCGAAGGCACGCGCAGGGGCGTCTTCGTACCGGCCGAGCGCCAGATGATCGAAGGGGTTCTCCGGCTCGCCGATCGATCGGTCCGATCGATCATGACCCCGCGGCCAAGCGTCGTCTGGCTGGATACGGCGGATTCGGCGGACGAGGTCCGGCGCGAGATCAAGGAAAGCGGGCATACGCGGTTTCTCGTCTGCCGGGGCAGCATCGACGAGGTGGTGGGCACCGTTCACACCCGCGACCTGCTCGATCGCGAGCTGCAGGGCGAGCCGTTCGATCTCGAGGCGGCGGCGCACAAGAGGCCGCTCGTCGTCCATGAGAACACGTCCATTCTCAGGCTGCTGGAGTTCTTCCGGCAGTCGACCCGCCATCTCGCCGTGGTCGTCGACGAATACGGCAGCGTCGAGGGGCTGGTGACGGCGACGGACGTGCTGGAAGCGATCGCCGGGGACCTGCCGGAGCTGGGGCAGGAGGCCGAGGCCAGCGCCGAGCGTAGGGCCGACGGCTCGTGGCTGATCGACGGGATGATGACGCTGGACGACGTGGAGCTGGAGACCGGCTTCCGCAATCTGCGGGGCGAGGGCGACTATCAGACCCTGGCGGGCTTCCTGCTCTGGCGCTTCGGGCATATCCCGAAGGTGGGCGAAACGATCGTCTGGGAAGACGCCCGGTTCGAGGTCGTCGACATGGACGGGCGGCGGATCGACAAGGTGCTCGTCGTGCCGCCGCCCGCCCGGCCGGAGGATGCCTGGAACGATCCCGAGGTCTAGGACCCGGCATCGAACTCGGCAGGCTACTCCGCCGCTGCCTGGCCGGAGGTCGCCTGCTTCAGCGCTTGGTCCAGGTCCGCGATGATGTCGGCGGCGCTCTCCAGCCCGATCGACAGGCGGACCACGTCCGGGCCCGCGCCGGCGGCCTCGAGCTGTTCCGGCGAGAGCTGGCGGTGGGTCGTCGACGCCGGGTGGATGATGAGCGAACGCGCGTCACCGATATTGGCGAGATGGCTCAAGAGTTCGACCCCTTCGACCACCTTGACCCCGGCCTCGTACCCGCCCTTGACGCCGAAGGTGAAGACGGCGCCGGCGCCGCGCGGCAGGTATTTCTGCGCCAGCGCATGGTACTTCGACGATTCGAGCCCGGCATAGTTCACCCAGGCGACGGCCGGGTGGCTTTCCAGGAATTTCGCGACTTCTAGCGCGTTCTGGCAATGACGCTCCATGCGCAGCGCCAGGGTTTCGATCCCCAGAAGCGTCAGGAAGGCGTTGAAGGGCTGCTGGGTGACCCCGAGATCCCGAAGGCCGACCGCGTGACCGTGGAAGGTGTAGGCCATCTGGCCGAAATTCTCGTGGAAGCGCAGGCCGTGATAGCCGGGATCTTCCGCCGTCAGGCCCGCGAACTTGTCCGACGCGCTCCAGTCGAAGCGGCCCGAATCGACGACCATGCCGCCGACCGAGGTGCCGTTGCCGGACAGGAACTTCGTCGTCGAGTGGACGACGATGTCCGCGCCCCAGTCCAGCGGGCGGCAGAGATAGGGGGTGGCGAGGGTGTTGTCCACGATCAGCGGAACGCCAATCTCATGGGCGACTTCGGCGATTCTCTCGATATCGGTGACCACGCCCCCGGGATTGGCCAGGGCTTCCACGAAGACGGCCCTGGTCTTGGCCGTTGCCGCCTTGCGGAAATTCTCGGGATCGTCGGGGTCGACGAAGGTCGTCTTCCATCCGAAGGCGCGGGAGAAGCTGTTTCCGAGCTGGTTGATCGATCCGCCATAAAGCCTTGTCGAAGCGACGATTTCGGCCCCCGGCTCCATGAAGGGGAAGAGGGCCAGGAGCTGCGCGGCATGGCCGGACGCGGCTGCGGTCGCGCCGATGCCGCCCTCAAGGGCCGCGATCCGCCCCTCGAGCGCGGCAACGGTCGGATTGCCGAGGCGCGAATAGATGAACCCGAGCTGCTGCAGATTGAACAGGCTGGCGGCGTGGTCGACGTCGTCGAACACGAAGGACGTGGTCTGGTAGATCGGCGTCTGGCGCGCGCCCGTCGACGGATCGGGGGCCCATCCGGCGTGGATGGCCAGGGTTTCGAAGCCGGGCGCCCGGGTATTTTCGCTCATGGTCTAAAGCTTCCTTCTTTTCGATGAGATCACACGGCTGTCGAAGCCCTGCCAGACCAGCTCGCCATTGAGCCTGGCCCATTCGACTTTCGGACAGCGGTTCATCACGACGCGGATGCCGGCCGCCTCGGCCTTCCGGGCCGCGTCGTCGTTCCGGACGTTGAACTGCATCCATACCGCTTTCGGTCGCACGGGCAGGGCAAGCGCCTCGTCGACGATGCCGGCGGCCGCGGCGGAGTTCCTGAAGATGTCGACCATGTCGATCGGCACGGGCACGTCGGCCAGGCTGGCGTAAACGGTTTCGCCAAGAATCTCCTGGCCGGCAAGGCCGGGATTGACCGGAATCATTCGGTAGCCCTTGCCCTGAAGATACTTCATGACGAAGTAGCTCGGCCGAACGTCCTTGTTGCTGGCGCCGACGACGGCGATCGTGCGCACCTCGTTCAGGATGCCGCGCAGATATTCGTCCGGGTAGCGGTCGTGGTTGACTGTCACGCGATCGCCAGAAGATTGATCCATCAACCTAGCATTCCTTCCACGCGGCCGGTCGTTTCTCCAGGAAGGCATCGATGCCTTCCGCAGCGTCGCGCGCCATCATGTTTCGGGCCATCACCGTGGAGGCATAATCATAGGCGGCCGCGAGGTCCATATCTGCCTGACGGTAGAACGCCTCCTTGCCGATCGCGAGGACGTGCCGTGATTTCTCCGCGATCGCTTCGGCCAGCGCATAGGTCTCATCGTCCAGTCGGTCGCCCGGGACGACGCGGTTGACGAGCCCGATCTCGCGCGCCCTGGCGGCCGGGATCATGTCGCCGGTCAGAAGCATCTCCATCGCCGCCTTGCGGCCGACCGCCCGCGAAAGCGCCACCATCGGCGTCGAGCAGAAGAGCCCGATATTGACGCCCGGAGTGGCGAAGCGGGCATCCTCCGCCGCGACGGCAAGATCGCAGCTTGCGACCAGCTGGCATCCGGCCGCGGTGGCCACGCCGTGAACCCTGGCGATGACCGGTTTCGGCAGCCGGGTTATCGTCATCATCAGGCGCGAACAGCTCCGGAACAGGGCCTCGTAGCCGTCGCGCGCCTCCGCGCCGCCAGCGGAGGCGAGCGCGCGAAGCTCCTTCAGGTCGTGACCGGCACAGAAGGCCGGGCCAGCCCCTTCGACCACGACGACCTTGGCCGTCGGATCGTCCGCGAGAGCGTCGAAGGTCTCCTGCAAGGCACCGATCAGCGCGGCCGAGAGCGCGTTGCGCGCCTTCGGCCTGTTCAGCGTGACGGTGACGACGCCCGCGCGGTCCCGGCGAAGGACGGGCGGCTCGTCGGGCTGGCCCGCTTGGGGCGTCGGGCTCGGGGCTCCGGACATCGCTTCGAAATTCCGCTGTTCGGCCGGACGGTTCCGGTCAACCTTAACGATTGCCGACGGCTCCGCAAGTCGGGGGAGCGGAAGAAGGGCGGCGGCCGGGACGGCGGTGCCCGTGGGCCGACGCGACCGCAAACCTGAGCGATCCCGCCCCGCCGAGGCCGGTTGCCGTGGAGTCGCGGAAACCCTGGAAATCCGCGGCCCTTGGCGACGGTAATATGATACCGCAAGTGTAACCGGCTGAAACCAGGACGTTTTTTGCGCTTGACCGGGGCGGAGTCATCGCATAGAAACCGCAACTACGGACGACGGCCGGGAACGGCTGTCGTCCCTTCTTATTCGAGCCGGTCTGTCCTTGAATTGGGGACGGACCCGTCCCAAGAGGGCATCCGTGATGAAAACCTATTCCGCCAAGCCGTCCGAGGTGGAAAAGAAGTGGTACGTGGTCGACGCCGATGGCGTCGTGCTCGGCCGCCTCGCCTCCCTGGTCGCCATGCGCCTGCGCGGCAAGCACAAGGCCATGTATACCCCGCATCTCGATTGCGGCGACAACATCATCGTCATCAATGCCGAGAAGGTTCGGCTGACCGGGCGGAAGCGCGAGGACAGCATCTTCTACTGGCACACCGGCCATCCGGGCGGGATCAAGGGCCGCTCCAAGGGCGAGATCCTGGACGGCAAGTACCCCGAGCGGGTGATCCAGAAGGCCGTCGAGCGGATGATTCCGCGCGGGCCGCTCGGTCGTGACGTGATGCGCAATCTCAAGGTCTACGCCGGTCCCCAGCATCCCCATGAGGCGCAGAAGCCCGAGGTGCTGGATATCGCGTCGATGAATCCGAAGAATAAGAGGTAATCATGACCGAGACGCAGACTCTGTCCGATCTCAAGGATCTCGGTCAGGCCGCCGCCGTCGAGGCGGAGGCGCCGCTTCGGGAGCAGAAGCTTGACGAGCATGGCCGCGCCTATGGTACCGGCCGCCGCAAGGATGCGATCGCCCGCGTCTGGATCAAGCCCGGCACCGGCAAGATCACGATCAACGGCCGCGACCAGGACGTCTATTTCGCGCGCCCGGTGCTGCGCATGCTCCTGCAGCAGCCGTTCCTGGTCACCGACCGGACCAACCAGTACGACGTCTATGCCACCGTCACCGGGGGCGGGCTTTCCGGTCAGGCCGGTGCGGTGCGCCACGGCATCAGCCGCGCGCTGCTGAACTACGAGCCGGCGCTGCATGGCCCGCTCAAGGCCGGCGGGTTCCTGACCCGCGACAGCCGCCAGGTCGAGCGCAAGAAGTACGGCCGGGCGAAGGCCCGCCGCAGCTTCCAGTTCTCGAAGCGCTAAGCTGCACGACATTTGCCGTCAGGCAGAAGAGGGGCGCTCCCGTCAGGGGGCGCCCTTTTTCGTGTCCGAACCCGCCCTGGCGGAACCTGCGATCGCTCTCTTTCTTGCATGGGGAGTGGCGATCCACTACTAGGTCCCGAGGGTTTGGCGGTCTCCAAGTTCGAGGGTTCGAAAGATGACTGGGCAGAAGATTCGGGTCGGCGTTCTGGGCGCGAGCGGATACACCGGGGCCGATCTCCTGCGCCTGCTTCTGCGCCACCCGAATGCGGAGATCCGCGTGCTGACCGCCGAGCGGTCGGCCGGTCGGCCGATCGATGCCGTCTTCCCCCATCTCGGCGGCTTCGGCCTGCCGGACCTGGTCAAGGTCGAGGACGCCGACTGGTCGGAAACCGACATCGTCTTCTGCGGCCTTCCGCACGGCACGACCCAGGAGATCATTGCGGGGCTGCCGCGAAACGTGAAGGTCGTCGACCTTTCCGCCGACTTCCGGCTGGCGGATACCAGAACCTATGCCGAATGGTATGGGCATGAGCACAAGGCGCCGGATCTCCAGAAGGAGGCCATTTACGGCCTGACCGAATGGGCGCGCGAGGAGGTGCGGAACGCGCGCCTCGTCGCCAATCCGGGCTGCTACCCGACGGCGACGCTCTTGCCGCTGCTGCCTCTGGTTTCCGACCGGCTGGTCGAGCTCGAGAACATCATCGTCGACGCCAAGTCCGGCGTCAGCGGCGCGGGCCGGTCTCCCAAGGAGGCGAACCTCTTCACCGAGGTGAGCGAGGCCATGCACGCCTATGGCGTCGGCAGCCATCGGCACATGCCGGAAATGGAACAGGAGCTTGCGCGCCGCGCCGGCCGGCCCGTCCAGATTTCCTTCACGCCCCACCTCATCCCGATGAACCGGGGCGAGCTGATCACGATTTACGTGAAGCTTGCCGAAGGGGTGGGAGTCGGCGACCTGCGCGAAGGCCTGAGGCGCCGCTATGAGGGAGAACCCTTCGTCCGGGTCCTTCCCGAAGGGGGATCGCCGGCGACGCGCCATGTCCGCGGCTCCAATCTCTGCATCATGGGGGTCTTCCCTGACCGGCGGCCGGGCCACGCCATCGTCATCTCGGTCCTCGACAACCTGGTGAAGGGCGCCTCCGGGCAAGCCGTCCAGAACATGAACGTGATGTTCGGGCTGCCGGAAACCGCCGGGCTGGAGCAGGTGGCGCTGTTTCCATGAGCGGCCTGATCCTCCCCTATCGCGGCCGGCTGCCGACGATTGCGCCGGGCGCCTGGGTGGCACCCACGGCGACCGTCATCGGCGACGTCACGGTCGGGGAGGGCAGCAGCCTTTGGTTCGGCGTCATCGTTCGCGGCGATCTCTGCGGCATCCGCATCGGCGCCCGGACCAATCTCCAGGACGGCACCGTCGTGCATGTGTCGAGCCGCGGTCTCGGCGCGGAGATCGGCGATGACGTGACGGTGGGGCATATGGCCATGATCCATGCCTGCCGTCTGGAAGACGGTTCCTTCGTCGGCATGAAGGCCTGCGTTCTGGACGGGGCCGTGGTCGAGACGGGCGCCATGGTCGCGGCCGGTGCCGTGGTGTCTCCGGGCAAGCGGGTCCGCACGGGGGAACTCTGGGCCGGCGTGCCGGCCCGGCCGATGCGGACGCTGACCGAAAACGAGCGGCGGAACCTAATCGAGACCGCGCGGCATTACGTCGATCTGGCGGCGGATTATGCCGCTGAGGAGCGTTAGCCTCCGCGAGCGCCGCGGGCCCGGGCGGGCAGTCTCGGGACGGCCGCCGCAGACGTCCGGTTCGACGAACTCTTCTCCATCCGGAAACCCATGGACTCCGGCCAAATCCGGCGGGGAGTGCCTGCCGGCGGACGGCCGAATTTATCCCCCGACTGGCGCTGCGGCCTTATCGCCGCCGCATATCCGTCCCCATTTCCGCCATTCGGGTCAGGCGATCTAGATGTCGTTCTCGGGACATAACGGAGCCGATTGGAGGATATTCCGTCATGTTCGTCCATGGCTGTCTGGAAAACCAGGAGATGGAGGTACGGGCCGTCCGGCATTCCGTGAGACGCGGATCAGGGGCCCCGGCGATTGCAGCGGCGCGGGCGGAGATGACGTTCGGCAGCGATGCCCAGGACCCTGCCTTCCGGCAGGACCTCGTCGATCTTCTGCCGAATCTCCGGCGGTTTGCGCGCAGGCTGACGGGTTCCGCCGCCGACGGTGACGACCTCGTCCAGGCCGCCTGCGTGCGGGCGCTCGCCAACGCCCATCGCTGGCAGCCAGGCAGCCGGCTGGACAGCTGGATGTTCCGGATCATCCAGAATCTCTTCACGGACGGCAGGCGGGCGGCGGCCGTCAGGAAGGAGGGCGGGGACCCCGTCGATCCGGATTGGCTGCATGGCGGCGACACGAGGATCGAGGTCGAGTCGGCCCTCATGCTGGCGGCGGTCCGGCGCGCGGTCGCCCGGCTGCCGGCCGATCAGCGTCGGGTACTGATGCTGGTCGGCGTCGAAGGCATGAGCTATCGCGACACCGCCTCGGCCCTCGACATACCCGTCGGCACGGTGATGAGCAGGCTGTCCCGGGCGCGGCTGGCGCTTGCCCGACAGGTCTTCGGGGCCGACCGCCCCGACTGAGGCCCGGGGCCCAGGAGCGAGGGCCCGTCCGTCCGCGGGCGGCGGCTCCTAGGCCTTCTTTCCCTTGGGGGGCGCTTCGTCCTCGCCGGCGAATTCCTGCTCCAGCGCCCGCTCCAGGCGCAGAAGGTCCTCAGGCACCGGCATTCCCTGGGCCCTCAGGCCGGAAATCGTCTGCCGCAGGCGCAGATAGATCTCGTGCCGGTCGCCGAGGTTGCCTTCGGCCTCTTCGATCAGCATCTGGATCCCGAGTTCGAGGTCTCTTTCCTCCACGGGCGCCGTCTCCCTCACATTGCACGTTCGGTCACGTAACGGCCGGGCGCATCCTCGATCGGCTTCAATGCGCCGTCGCCGGGGTGGCGGGCCGGCACCTTGCCGCCGGCATGGCGGGCAAGCCACCTGGCCCATTCCGGCCACCAGGACCCGGCGGTCTCCTTCGCGCCGCGAAGCCAGGCGTCGGGATCCTTGGGCAGACGCGAGCTGGTCCAGTAGGCGTATTTCCCCGCGTCCGGAGGATTGATCACGCCGGCTATGTGGCCCGACCCGGCGAGGCAGAACCTGACCGGCCCCTTGTAGATCTGCGTCGCCGCGTAGGTCGACCGCCAGGGAGCGATATGGTCCTCACGGGTGGACAGGATGAAGGTCGGGACGTCGATTTTGCTGAGATCGATCGGGACGCCGCAAAGGGTGATGCCGCCCGGCTGGATCAGTCTGTTTTCCTGATACATGCGGCGAAGATAGAAGCTGTGCATCGCCGCCGGCATCCGCGTCGAATCGCTGTTCCAGTACAGGAGGTCGAACGGGAACGGGTCCTTGCCCAGGAGGTAGTTGTTGACGACGAACGACCAGATCAGGTCGTTGGCGCGCAGAAGATTGAAGGTGGTCGACATCGCCGCGGCGTCGAGATAGCCCTTCTGGTTCATCCGGGCTTCCAGCAGGCTCAGCTGCTCTTCGTCGATGAAGACGCCAAGCTCGCCGGGCTCGGCGAAGTCGATCATGCTGGTGAGATAGGTGGCGCTGCGGACCCGGTCGTCACCCTTCGCCTTCATGTAGCCCAGCATCGCCGCCAGCAGCGTGCCGCCCAGGCAATAGCCGAGCAGGTTGGCCTCCCGCTCGCCCGTCGCCCGCTCGATCGCTTCCAGGGCGGCGAGCGGGCCTTCGGTCATGTAGTCCTCGAAGGTCTTCTCGGCGAGCCTCTCGTCCGGATTGACCCAGGAGATCACGAACACGGTCAGGCCCTGGGCGACTGCCCAGGCGATGAAGCTGTTCTTCGGGCGAAGGTCGAGGATGTAGTACTTGTTGATCCAGGGCGGGATGATCAGCAGCGGGCGCCGTGCCACCGTCTCCGTGGTCGGCGCGTACTGGATCAGCTGCATGAGGTCGTTCTGGAAGACGACCTTCCCGGGCGTGACGGCGATGTTCTCGCCGATGCGGAACGCCTCCGGATCGGTCATCCTGATCGCCAGCCGCCCCTGGCCCCGCTCCAGGTCATCGAGCAGATTGTTGAGGCCACGGACCAGGTTCTCGCCGCCGCTTTCCAGGGTTGCCCGCAACACTTCCGGATTGGTGAGCAGGAAGTTCGACGGGCTCATCGCATCGACGAACTGGCGGGTATAGAAGTCGACCTTCTGGGCGGTCTTGGGGTCCAGCCCGTCGACGTCGTGAACGACCGAGCGCAGCCATCGGGCGGTCAGCAGATAGGACTGCTTGATGAAGTCGAAGAACGCGCTCTCGTCCCAGAGGCTGTCCTTGAACCTCCTGTCGCCTGGATCGGGCGTGACGACCGGATCGGCCGGCTCCCCCATCAGGCGCTTCGCCGTGCGCTGCCACAGCTCGGCATAGCTCTGCCACAGCGCCATCTGCGCCTGCATCAGCCGCACCGGATCGGACATGAGCTGCTGCGTCATGTCGAAGAAGGCCTGGCCGATATTGAGCGGATCCGGGGAGCCGGTGCCGCTCTCTTTCGTCCGCTCCAGGAAATCCCCGACCAGCTTCTGGCTGCGGCCTGCGATCTCGGCCATGGCGCGGCTGAACGCCACGGGATCGGGCATGATGAAATCGCCGGTGCCGGATTGCTTCTCGGATGTGCCCGTTCGATCGGCCATGCTGCCCTTCCGTCCCGCCCCGCCCGGCGTGCGCGCCCCGGACGGACGCCAGCCCCTTTGATACACGATCCGCCGTACCTTTGCATCCGGTTGCGGCAGCGGGATGGTTGCGGTTGAAGGGCTTTTCGGCCAGGATCACCGGGCAGTTTCTCAAGGGTGGTGATCCGGCCTCCGGCCCGGCATGCCGGCGCCTCCCGAAGGCGTTCCAGAATCGATGAGCTTCCGAACCGTCATGACGGATCCCCGACCCGCTAAGATCGCCCAGGGCGCACCCATCCAAATCCGTTGCCTGGCCGGGACCGGCCTCTTCGCGATCGCCCTTGCGCTTTCCGGCTGCGAGGGCGGCGGCCGCATGTTCGACGGGACGCCCTATACCGAATCCATCCAGCCCGTAAGCGTGGCGCGCGTGCAGTCCCAGGCCCCGGCGCCCGCGGCTGCCGGCGCCGGCGCGCCGGCGACCCCGGCCGCTTCCACCGCGCCGGCCGCGTCCGCGCCGATGGCGGCCGAGGCGCCGCCGCCCAGCGCCGTCCCGGTCGCGCCGGTCGAGAGGTCGGAAGTGAGCCCGGCGCCCGCACCGGCCGTTCCGCAGTCCGCCCCGGCTCCAGTTCCGGCCCCGGCGGCACCGTCCGCTCCGGCAGCGGCGCAGGCGCCTGCTGCCGCTCCCTCCGGCGAGGCGGGGGCGGGCGCTTCTGTCGCGCCATCGCTGCCGCGGCCGCCGACCCCGCGGACCTATCCCAATCTTGCAGACGTGCCGGAACGGCCGACCGATCTTCCGTCCTTGGAGGAGCGCCAGCGGGGGCTTGCCGAGCTTCAGGCCGATCAGCGGGAGGCACGGGGCGCCGCCTCCGCGGGATCCGGATCGGGGACGGCTCCGGCCGCGCCCGTCGTTCCGGACGAGCCGCCGCCCGCCCCCAGCTTCGACCTATCCCGGGCCGCGCCGGAACCCGACGGGGACAAGGAGACGACCGCGCCGGCGCCGGCCGCCGCGCCTTCCGGGACGGTGGTCGCGACCGTGCCGTTCGAAGAGGGGGCGAATGCGCTCGGCCGCGACGGCGAGGACGCCCTGCGGCAGGCGATCGAGCGACAGAAGGAAACGGGCGGGATCCTGCGCCTTGTCGGATATGGCGAGGAGTTCGGGCTTCGGCGCGCGCGCGCGGTTGCCCAGGCGCTCATGGCCCAGGGCGTCGCGGCCGACCGGATCGCGATGAGCTCCGCCGCCGGCTCCGCCGACCGGGGCGTGGAAATTTACCTCGATAATTGACCCCCGCTTGGCTAGAACGGGCTTGATCGCGCCGCCTCACCGGGGTCGGCTGGCGGGCCCGGCCGCGGCGCATCGCTTCCGACGAGGGCGAAGGTGATCGACCAGGAATTCCACCGCATCAAGCGTCTGCCTCCATACGTTTTCGCCGAGGTCAACTCGATGAAGGCGCGGGCCCGCGCCGCCGGTGTCGACATCATTGATCTCGGGATGGGCAATCCCGACACGCCGACGCCGCAGCACATCGTCGACAAGCTGGTCGAGGCGGTGCAGAACCCGCGGACCCATCGCTACTCCAATTCCCGCGGCATTCCGGGGCTGCGCCGGGCCTGCGCCGGCTATTACGCCCGGCGCTTCAACGTCGAGGTGGACCCGGAGACCGAGGTGATCGTCACCATCGGCTCGAAGGAGGGGCTGGCCAATCTGGCTCAGTCGATCACGAGTCCGGGCGACATCATCCTGGTGCCGAATCCGAGCTACCCAATCCACATGTTCGGCTTCATCATCGCCGGCGCGTCGATCCGGTCGCTTCCGGTCGGGCCGAACGGCCATGACATCATGGAGCATTTGGAAAGGGCCGTGCGCCACAGCGTGCCGAAGCCGACGGCCCTCGTGCTCAACTACCCCGCCAATCCGACGGCGGAGGTCGTGGGGCTGGATTTCTACCGCCCGATCGTCGAATTCTGCCGTCGCCACGACATCATCATCCTGTCCGACCTGGCCTATGCCGAGATCTATTTCGAGGGCGAACCGCCGCCGTCGATCCTGGAGATTCCGGAGGCCCGCGACATCGCGGTCGAGTTCACCTCGGCCAGCAAGACCTATTCCATGGCCGGATGGCGGATCGGGTTTGCCGTCGGCAATGCCAGGCTGATCGCGGCGCTCGCCCGGATGAAGTCCTATTTGGACTATGGCGCCTTCACGCCCATCCAAGTGGCGGCGACGGCCGCGCTCAACGGCCCCCAGGACTGCGTCGAGGATCTGCGGCGGCTCTATCGGGAACGGCGGGACGTCTTCATCGAAGGGATGAATGCCGCCGGCTGGAAGGTGCCGAAGCCGCCCGCGACCATGTTCGCCTGGGCGCCCATTCCGGAAGAATTCGCCCATCTGGGCAGCCTTGAGTTCTCGAAGCTGCTGCTGGAGCACGCGCATGTCGCGGTCGCGCCGGGCGTCGGCTTCGGGGAATACGGCGAAGGCTTTGTGCGTATCGGCCTTGTCGAGAACAAGCAACGGATCCGTCAGGCGGTGAAGAACATCAAGCAATTCCTCAACAATCCGCCGGCCGAGGCCGGGGCCCGTAAACCTCTGCGCGTCGTTGCGGGCGCGGGCAAACCGTGATCCCGCCGGTTCGGGTAGGCATCGCCGGCCTCGGCACCGTCGGGGCCGGTGTCCTGAAGCTGCTGCACGACCAGGCCGATCTGCTGGCCGAACGGTGCGGCCGGCGGATCGTCGTCTCGGCGGTTTCCGCGCGTGAGCGGAACAAGGACCGGGGCGTCGATCTCTCGACCGTGCGCTGGTACCAGGATGCGGCCGCGCTCGCTTCCGACCCCGACATCGACATCGTCGTCGAGTTGATCGGCGGATCGGACGGCATCGCCCGGACCTTGTGCGAGGCCGCCATTGCCAATGGCCGCCACGTGGTGACGGCCAACAAGGCGCTGATCGCCCATCACGGGGCCGAACTGGCGCGCGCGGCCGAAGAACGGGGGCTGACCCTGGCCTATGAGGCCGCAGTCGCCGGCGGCATCCCGGTCATCAAGGGGATTCGCGAGGGGCTTGCCGCGAACCGCTTCGCCAGCGTGGTCGGCATTCTCAACGGGACCTGCAACTACATCCTCAGCGAAATGCGGGAGACCGGGCGCGAATTCGCCGAGGTCCTGGCCGAGGCGCAGAAGCTGGGCTATGCGGAGGCGGACCCGTCCTTCGATATCGACGGGGTCGACGCGGCGCACAAGCTTGCGGTGCTCGCCGGGCTGGCGTTCAATGCCCAGGTCGATTTCGCGGACGTGCACATCGAAGGAATCCGGCACGTCAGCGCCCTCGACATCGGCTTCGCAGACGAGCTGGGCTTCCGGATCAAGCTGCTGGGCATCGCCCGGCGCAGCGATGCGGGGTTGGAGCTGCGCGTCCATCCCTCGATGGTCCGGAGGTCGTCGCCGATCGCATCGGTAGAGGGCGTCTTCAATGCCGTGATCGCCCAGGGCGACTTCGTCGATCGGGTCATGATGGTCGGGCGCGGCGCCGGCGCAGGCCCCACCGCTTCGGCCGTCGTGGCCGACCTGGTCGACATCGCGCGCGGCTGCCGCGCGCCATCCTTCGGCGTTCCTGCCGCGCGTCTTTCGACGGTGCCTGCCGTGCCCATGAGGTCGCGGCACGGCGCCTATTACGTGCGCCTGATGGTCGTGGACCGTCCGGGCGTGATCGCGGACGTTGCGGCCCTGCTGCGGGATCAAAGCGTTTCGCTGGAAAGTTTCTTGCAGCGCGGACGGTCGCCGGGCGATGCCGTGCCGGTGGTCATGACTACCCATGAGACGGAGGAGGCGGCGATGACCCGCGCCCTTCAGGCGATCGGGGATATGGACGCCGTGCTCGAGCCGCCGCGCATGATCCGTATCGAGCCGTTCTAGGCAAGCTCAAACCTACCCGCAGGGGGAAACTATGGCTGATAGTAGCGTGATGGACCGCAACCTGGCCCTGGAAGCGGTCCGGGTGACGGAAGCCGCTGCGCTGTCCGCGTCGCTCCAGATGGGGCGCGGCGACGAACGCATGGCTGACCAGGCCGCTGTCGACGCCATGCGCCAGGCGCTGAACAGCCTGTCGATCGACGGCGAGGTCGTGATCGGCGAGGGCGAGCGCGACGAGGCCCCGATGCTCTATATCGGCGAGCGGGTCGGGACCGGCGAAGGTCCGGCGATCGACATCGCCCTCGATCCCTTGGAAGGCACGACGATCACGGCCAAGGGCGGACCGAACGCGCTGGCCGTCATCGCCATGGCGAACAAGGGCGGCTTCCTCAAGGCCCCCGACGTCTACATGGAGAAGATCGCGGTCGGCGCCGGGCTTCCGGCCGATCTCGTGGAAATAGACGCCACGCCGGCCCGGAACCTGAAGAACCTGGCGCTGGCGAAGCGGGCGGACATCAGCGATCTCGTCGTCTGCATTCTGGACCGGCCGCGCCACAGCGAGCTGATCGCCAAGGTGCGCGAGGCCGGCGCCCGGATCATGCTGATCTCCGACGGCGACGTCTCGGGCGTGATCGCGACCTCCCAGCCCGAATCGGGCGTCGACATGTATATCGGCACGGGCGGCGCGCCCGAGGGCGTGCTGGCGGCCGCCGCGCTGCGCTGCATCGGCGGCCAGATGCAGGGAAGGCTGGTCTTCCGCAACGATGACGAGAAGGCGCGCGCGGAACGCCACGGCGTCACCGACCTGTCCCGCGTCTACACGCTGGAGGACATGGCCCATGGCGAGGTCATGTTCGCCGCGACCGGGGTGACCACCGGCCCGATGCTGCGCGGCGTCCGACGCTTTGCAGGCGGCGCGGTCACCCATTCGATCGTCATGCGCTCGAAGTCGGGGACGGTCCGCACCATCGAGGCGCGGCACAACTTCACCAGGAAGACCGGATTCGTGCCGGCCGACCGGTGAGCGACACGGCGGTCATCGAGCGGGAGGACGCGTTCCTCGGGATCGGCCGGTCGCTCTGCGGCAAGCGCTGGCTTCTGCGCCCGGCCGACGATCGGCTGGTCCGGGCGCTCTGCCAGCGTCTTGAGGTGCCCGACATTGTCGGCCGGGCGCTCGCCTCCCGTGGGATCGGCCTGGACGAGGCCGAAAGCTATCTGAACCCGACGCTCCGCGGGCTGATGCCGGATCCGTCCGTGCTGAAGGACATGGACCGCGCCGCCGAACGGATCGCTGCGGCGATCCGCGGTCGGGAGGCGGTCGCGGTCTTCGGCGACTACGACGTCGACGGCGCGACTTCGGCGGCGCTGCTGCGCCGCTATTTCAGGGCGGTCGGCCACGACGTCAGGCTCTATATCCCCGACCGGGTGGAGGAGGGGTACGGCCCGAACGTCCCGGCGCTGAAGCGCCTGGCGGAGGAAGGCATCCGGCTGGTCGTCGCCGTGGACTGCGGCACGACCGCCCATGAGCCGCTCTCCGCCGCCGCCGGATTCGGGCTCGACGTGGTCGTCCTCGATCACCACACGGCGGAGGCCCGGCTGCCGCCCGCCCTGGCCGTCGTCAACCCGAACCGTCTGGACGAAGGCGGGCAGCTTCGCCAGCTCGCCGCTTGCGGCGTCACCTATCTCGCGCTCGTCGCGATCAACCGCGTGCTCCGGCGGGGCGGGTATTTCGCCGGCAGGGCCGAGCCCGATCTTCTGGCGCTGCTCGACCTCGTCGCGCTCGGCACCATCTGCGACGTCGTTCCCCTGACCGGGCTCAACCGGGCACTGGTCGCCCAGGGGCTGAAGGTGATGGCGAAGCGGGGCAATATCGGGATCACCGCGCTTTGCGACCGCTGCCGGGTGACGGAGAAGGTCGACGCCTATCACGCCGGCTTCATTCTGGGGCCGCGGGTCAATGCGGGCGGCCGGATCGGCCAGGCGGATCTGGGCGCGATCCTGCTCTCGACCGACGATCCCCTGGAAGCGGCCGCGATCGCGGAGCGGCTGGACGGCCACAACGACGACCGCAAGGCGATCGAGAACGCCGTCCTGACCCAGGCGATCGCCCAGGTCGAGGGCACGCCCGATCCCGGTCCCGTGGTGATCGCGGCGGGCGAGGGCTGGCATCCGGGGGTGATCGGGATCGTCGCCGGCCGGCTGAAGGAACGCTACAACCGTCCGGCCTGCGTCGTCGCGCTTTCCGGCGGCATCGGCAAGGCCTCGGGCAGGTCCGTGCCCGGCATCGACCTGGGGGCGGCGGTGATCGAGGCGCGCGCGGCGGGGCTGCTGATGAATGGCGGCGGCCACCGCATGGCGGCAGGCTTCACCGTGCGGCAGGACCTGCTGGCCGAGCTGCAGGATTTCCTGCGCCGGCATATCGACGGACAGGCCGCCGGCGGCCCGCTGGTGCCGACGCTGGAGCTGGACGGCGCGCTGTCCGTCGGAGCGGCGACGCCGTCGCTGGCGGTAACGCTGTCCCGCCTGGGGCCATTCGGCGCCGGTAATGCCGAGCCGCGATTCGCGCTGACCCATGCGCGGATCGTCCAGGCCCGGGTGGTCGGCGCCAATCACGTCAGCTGCTTCGTCACCGGCGCCGACGGAAGCCGCGTGCGCGCGATCGCGTTTCGGGCGCTCGACACGGATCTCGGCCGGGCGCTGATGGCCATGGACGGCACGCCTCTGCACCTTGCGGGGACGCTGCGCGTCGACCGATGGAACGGCGAGGAGAGGGTGCAGCTGCACATCGAGGACGCAGCGCCCGCCTGGTCCGGAAAAACTGCTTGATTTTACGAGGCCAGCCCTTTACGAAACCCCAGCCCGACGCGGCGACACCGCCGCAAGACGCGGCCCTCCCGCGTCCCCATCGTCTAGAGGCCTAGGACACCGCCCTTTCACGGCGGCAACAGGGGTTCGAATCCCCTTGGGGACGCCAAGATTTTCAACGACTAGGCCCCGCTTCGTGCGGGGCCTAGTCGTTTTCGGGCACAGATCCAGCACGGACGCTCCGAGACCCACAGGGCGCGAGGAGACGAGCCAACTGTGCCAGGTATGGAGCGCTTCGGATCACTAACGGCTGAAAAACTTGCTGCCGTGCAATCGACGCGTGAGCGCATCATCTCGCGGGCAGGAATGAGGCGCTCGATCGGCAACTCACTCCGCACATCAAATTCTCATCGGAAGCCGAAAGCTCGGTAGGCGGAAAGGGGGCCAAGCTGCTTCCGATCGGCTGGATCTCGAGCTCTCAAGCAGCATCAGGAGCGAACGATCCTGTGCACTGCGTGGAAGAAGCAAGCCGACTGCGCATTGCGCGGCCGTGCTCACCCTGTCTGGGTTTGCGACGTCGTTCCGATATAATAATTTTATTAAACTTCACCAAGCATCCTGGCTTGAGTATTCCACACCGATCACGGGCCAAGTTGTCTCGCGGGAACTGAACGACGACCGGCATTCGTCCCGCTAAAAGAGATCATGGCCATGAAAGAACAGCAGGGTAACGGCAAATAGAGCAAAAGAGTAGAGGGGGGCGCATGAGCACATTTGACAGCACGAAGACACCGTTGCCAGACATCATCAAACAAATTACCGAAGGCAAGGTACAACTGCCTGATTTTCAGCGCGGCTGGGTCTGGGATGATGATCATGTTCGTTCGTTGCTCGTGAGCGTAGCGCGTTCGTTTCCTATTGGGGCCGTGATGCTGCTTGAGACGGGTGGCGATGTGCGGTTTCAGGTGCGCCCTATTGAGAACCTTGATTTCAAAGGCGTAGTGCCGGAGCCGGAGCGCCTTATTCTGGACGGCCAGCAGCGGCTTACTTCGCTGACCCAAGTGTTGGCCCTAGATGCGCCGGTCAAGACATTCAATGAAAAGGGAAAGCGCATAGACCGCTACTATTATGTCAATATCGGGGCTGCGCTTGAGGATGACAGGTTGGAAGACGCGTTTATTGCCGTGGAGGCGGACAAGACGCTCAAGGCCAACTTCGGCCGCGACATCGTGCTTGACCTCACCACACCTCAAAAGGAGTGCGAGGCGTTCTATTTTCCATGCAACCAGATCCTGAATTCGGACGCATGGGAAGAGAGTTTGCAGGAATACGCGCCGGATAAGTTCGGCGACTACATGAAGTTCCGCAAGAAGGTTCTCACTGCATTCCGCAGTTACCAGTTGCCGGTGATCGTGCTGGGAAAGTCGACCAGCAAAGAAGCTGTTTGTCTCGTTTTCGAGAAGGTTAACACCGGCGGTGTGCCGCTTTCTGTTTTCGAGCTCGTGACCGCCAGTTTCGCGGCGGACGGGTTCAATCTGCGCGATGACTGGTACGGAAGCGCAGCCCGGAAAGTGACTGGCCGTGGGGAGCGAATCCATGCAGAGCCCATTCTTGAGACAGTTGAGCCGACGGACTTTCTTCAGGCAATCAGCCTTCTGCACACGCTGGAGCGGCGCCGTGCCGATCTCGCTGCCGGAAAATCCGGTAAGGCGGCCGCCGCAGTCAGCGCAAAGCGCGTGTCGGTCCTGTCCCTGACCCTTGCCGCATACCAGAAATGGGCGCCGGAAGTGGAGAAGGGCTTTCTTCTTGCCGCAAAGTTCCTGCGGAAGGAATGCTTCTTTTCCTCCCGAGACCTACCATACCGGACGCAGCTGGTTCCGCTTGCAGCCGTCCTTTCCCAAATTGAGGAGCGATGGCTCGAGCCGAGGATACATGACAAGCTGTGCCGCTGGTTCTGGTGCGGCGTGTTGGGTGAGCTCTACGGAGGCGCCGTCGAGACGCGCATTGCCAACGATCTGGAAGAGCTACTGCCATGGCTTGAGACTGAACTGGACGACGAGACCTATGAACGGCTCCATGGTCTACCGCGTACAATCGCCGAGGCTACGTTCCAGCCGAACAGGCTGGGTACTCTCCGCTCTCGGCTCAGTGCGGCTTACAAGGGCCTGAACGTTTTGGTGCTGCGTGGCGGTGCTCGCGACTTCTTCTGGAATGCAAGCATTCAGGAGCTCGATCTCGAAGAGGTGGCCCTCGATATTCACCATATATTTCCGAAGGCGTGGTGCGAGCAGAACGAGATCAAGCCCTCCGTTTTCAACTCCATCGTTAACAAGACGCCGATCTCGTACAAGGCGAACCGGATGATCGGGGGCCGAGCGCCTTCCAATTATCTAACGCTGATCCAGATGCATAAGCAGGTCGGGCTGGATGATGCCCGGATGGATGAACTGCTTGAGAGTCACCTTATCGATCCGGCATCCCTTCGCTCGGACAATTTCGATCTCTTTTTCAGGCGGCGACAAGAACGATTGCTCACGATGGTTGAGCAGGCCATGGGCAAGGCGATCGAACGAGAAGCCGCGAACGATGATCAAGAGGACGATCCGGACGAGGACGAGCAGAAGCTTTTGGAGGCTCAGGCATGAGCACTGCTTCAGTAAGGCCGGTCGAGATTAAGCCCGCCCGTCATGCTCCTGAAGCGGCGATGACCGTGCCTAGCCCGCGGCTGCTGTGCGCTGGCAGGCTGGCACGCTCACGGCACCACTGAACGGCGTTCGAAGGTTGAGGCGCTAATCGACGAATTTCTCGTGGGCGTCGTGCTACGGCACTGCGGTCGCGATTCGGTTGAGAAACGCCTCGGTCAAGCGTCTCTCGCTCCGCCTTCGGTGGAGGCGCATTTCCGCGCCGCGCCCGGCTAGGAGCAATCGCCAGCGTTACACCTTTCCAGACGCCCGGTCGTGGCGCGTCATTCCGCGCCGACGCGGCGGCGTTTTCCTGTAAGCTGTCGCGACAATCCGGGAAATGAAGGCCGCGAGGTCCTGCCCCTTGCCCGCGAAGACACCGCCCGCCGCCCGGCGGGCCGAGCCGTTGACGGTCGATCTCGCGCTCCAGGGCGGCGGCGCCCATGGAGCGTTCGCCTGGGGCGTGCTGGACCGGCTGCTGGAGGAGCGGTGGCTCAGGTTCGACGGAATCTCGGGCACCTCGGCCGGGGCGATGAACGCGGCCGTCCTGATCGACGGCTATGCAGAGGGCGGGGCCGAGGGCGCCCGCGCCGCGCTGGAGCGGTTCTGGCGCAGGGTCGCCAGGGCCGCGATGTTCAGCCCCTTGCGGCGGGGGCCGCTCGACATCCTGCTGGGGCGGTGGAGCCTGGACAGCTCTCCCGTCTTCGTCGCCCTCGATCTTGCGGCCCGCCTGGTTTCGCCCTACGACCTGAACCCGATCGACGCAAACCCCTTGCGCGACATCCTGGCCGAGAGCATCGATTTCCCGCGCCTCGCCCGGGCACCGATCAGGCTGTTCGTCACCGCGACGAACGTCCGCACCGGCCAGGGCCGCGTCTTCCGCAACGACGACGTGATCCCGGACGCGCTGCTGGCCTCGGCCTGTCTTCCGTTCCTGTTCCAGGCCGTGGAGATCGACGGCGAGGCCTATTGGGACGGCGGCTATTCGGGCAACCCGACCATCACGCCGCTGGTGCGGGAATGCGCCTCGAACGACATCATCCTCGTCCAGATCAACCCGGTCGAGCGGAGCGGTACGCCCCGCACGGCGCGCGAGATCGCGAACCGCGTGAACGAGGTCTCGTTCAACGCGACGCTGTTGAAGGAATTGCGCATGATCGCCCTCCTGCGGCAGGTGGCCGATCCCGGCGACTGCGAGGGCGCGCTGTGGGCGCGGATGCGCGTCCACCGGATCGCGAGCGCGGTAATGACGGAGCTGGGATATTCCTCCAAGCTCAACGCCGAATGGGTCTTCCTTCGCTTCCTTCGGGACGAGGGACGCCGGACGGCGGACGAATTCCTGAAGGCGCATGCGGGCGACCTCGGGATCCGCTCCTCCCTCGACATCGAAGCTTTCGTGGAAGCGGGCGGGTGATGCCGCCCGGTCGCCGTCGCCCGGAAGAGCGTCGGCGGTGACGCGCCGGAAGACCCGGGCGGGTGCGGCCCGGGAAACCGGTGGTCCCGTCGGGTACCCCTGCGGTCGCAGGCGAGCGGGCTTAGTCCCGCGAGCTGGCCGTCTTGAGCCCCTCGTTGATCGTGCCCAGGCGGTCATGGATCTTGAAGACCACGATCATGAGCTCGCAGGAGACGCGCCAGAGAAGGATGCCGAGCGCGCCGCCGACCAGCGTGAGCAGGGCCCATCCGAAGCTGCCGCCGAACAGCGCCGGGAGGAAGCCGCTGAGGGCGGAAAGGGCGATCAGGACGAGACCGATCCAATAGACGATGACCATGAGCTTCGGGGTGATCATCGTATCGAAGCTCGTGAACAGGCTCTTTATGGCATCCATCCGATGAGTTCCTGCTGCTGCGCCATCCAGGCGGTGTTGCACCGACCGGGTCCGGACCGGCGATCGGCTTCGGTGCAACCCATAGGCGAAATTCGTAACGAATGCGTTACAAATTCGCCCCAAGCCGGGACCGCGGGCAGCGCGCCCCGCCGGCGCGATACGGGAACACGGGTTCGGCGTCATCCGCTCAACTCTTGCTTCGTAAGGCAAGCCGGGCCTGAGCCCGGCCCCCGTCCTGAGGACGCGCCTTCAAAAGCAGGAGGAGGAGGAGAGCCGACATGCGGATGCTGCTACCAGCCCTTGCCGCCGCCTTCCTTGCCGTCAGCCCCGCTCCGGTAGAGGCCCAGCAGGAGCCGGATCGCCCGATGACACGGCAGCAGGGACCCGGCGGACCGATGCAGCGCCCGGACGGGGACGGCCCGCGCCGGGGACCCGAATTCATGGGACGGGGCGGCGGGCCGGATTGGGGCCATGGCGACCGGGGGCGCGGGCGCATGATGATGCGCCATCCCATGGGCCCGGGCATGCTGACCATGATGATGATCCTGGTCGACACGGACGGAAGCGGCACGCTTTCGCTGGAGGAGGTCCAGGCGGTGCATGCCCGGATCTTCAACTACGCCGACGCCAACGATGACGGCCAGCTGACCGAGGAGGAACTGCGGGGCTTCTTCCAGGGCCGACGGTTCGGGGACGACGACCGGGACGACTGAGGCGACCCCTGTTCGGCGCTTCCGGCAATGAACCGGAACGTTGGTGCTCCGGGGCGTGTTGCCTTGCCCGTCCGGCGGATGACCGCCGCCGGCATCCTCGCGTCCACACGACGGCTGGAGGTCCCATCATGCATGCCCGCGAGATGATCACCACCCATCCTGATGTCAGGGGCAGCACCAACGAGACGATGGTCCGCTGCATTGAGGAGTGCTACGGCTGCGGCCAGAGCTGCATCGCCTGCGCCGATGCCTGCCTGGCGGAGAAGATGGTCGAAACGCTGCGGCAATGCATCCGCCTCGATCTCGACTGCGCCGATATCTGCGCCGCCACCGGCGCCATGGCCTCGCGGCGGACCGGCTCGAACCAGGCGCTGCTGAAACGGATGATCGAGACCTGCGCCGAGGCCTGCCGCCTCTGCGCCGAGGAATGCGCCCGCCATGCCGGCGAGCACGAGCATTGCCGGATCTGCGCCGAGGCCTGTCGCAGCTGCGAGCAGGTCTGCCGCGAAGCCGCGCGCAGCATCAATCCCTGATCCCGTGCCGGCCGGAGCCTCCGGAGCCATCAGAACCGGTTCGCCGGTATCTTGAAGTAGCTGCGGCCGTCGGACTCGGGCGCGGGAAGGCGGCCGCCGCGCAGGTTGACCTGCAGGGCGTAGAGCATCCGGTCAGGCAGGGGCAGCCCTGCGTCCCGCTTGCGTCGGATCTCGACATAGTCGGCTTCGGTGACGCCGTCCTTAAGGTGTCTGTTCTCCGCCCTCTGTTCGCCGACCGTCGCCTCCCACATCGGCTCGCGGCCCCCGGGGCAGTAATCATGGCCGACGAAGAGACGCGTTTCGTCCGGCAAGGACAGGATCCGCTGGATGGACCGGTAGAGCACGCCTGCATCCCCGCCGGGGAAGTCTGCCCGCGACGTGCCGGAATCGGGCTGCATCAGCGTGTCGTGCACGAAGGTGGCGTCGCCGCCGACGAGATAGGTGACGGATGCCAGCGTATGCCCCGGCGAGAGCATCACGCGGACTCCGAGCTTGCCGATCCTGAAGGTTTCCCCGTCGGCGAAAAGCCGGTCGAAGTACCGGGCGACGTCGAAGGCGTCGGGGAGATGATAGATCTCCCGCCACAATGCCGCGATGTCGCGCACCTTCTCGCCGATCGCCTGCGGCGCGCCCAGCGTTTCCTTCAGATAGGCGGCCGCGGTCAGGTGATCGGCATGGGGATGGGTATCGAGAATCCATTCGACCCTCAGGCCCCGGGCGCGGACATGCACGAGAATCTCGTCGGCCGAGCGGGTCGAGGTCCGCGCGTTCCGCGGGTCGAAGTTCCAGACCGGGTCGATGATGGCCGCGGCCCCGGTGGCCGGGTCGCTCACCACATACTGGATGCTGCCCGTATCGGGTTCGTAGAAGCCGGTCACGACCGGTGAATCTGGCCCGCGAGACGGGCTGGTTCGGATCTCCGCCATGAAATCCCCCTTTCCACACGGATCCGCCAGGCAGCCCCCGGCGGAGTCGGTGCATCGCGCGGAGGGTCGGGCCTCGCCGGTCCCTCCCTGATGCAGGAACGAACCAGAACGGCGACGCGCCCGGAACGGTTGCGGAGAAATCGTCGGGGCCGGGGAACGGCCCGCACCCCTAGTTTCAGCCGGTCGTGCCGAAGAGGTCGCGCGTCTCGGATCCGGCGCCCTGCGCCTCATCCGGCGCTTCGGGGTTGCCGGGGGCGGTCTCCCACTCCAGGACCGGAATGGCGATGATGCGGTTGCCGTAGACGTCCTCCCTGCAGGCGATCAGGCCGCGCTGCTCCATATAGGTGAGGAGCCCGCGGGCGCGCCGTGCCGATCGGGTGCCCCGCGCCCGCGCCAGTTCGGCATCCGAAGGGCAGGGGGCGCGGTCCATGGCCGCGCGGGCGAGCAGGAGGAACATGCCCTGAAGGTCCTCCGGCAGGTCGGCGGCGACGGCCATCGCCTTCTCCCATTCGGGGCTTTCATCCATGCCGGGGCCGACGCCGGCCCGGGCCGCGGCCAGCTTGCGGCGGAAGGCCGGCAGGTCCAGCATCCGGCCGTTCACGCGGCGCGCCCGGCAGCGGACCAGAAAGTCCTGATAGAGGACCGCGACCGACCGGAAGGCGGCGTCCGGATCGGTCAGCACCTCCTGCAGGATCTCGTTCAGCGCGGGGCCGGGATCTCCGCCCGCATCCTCGCCCTCCGGCTCGCGCAGCACCGCGGGCTTGGTGCGGGAAAGCTGCATCAGGACATCGGCGGTCGCGGCCGTGCTGGGGCGTGAAACGACGGGCCGAGGCGGCGGCTCGTTCTCGCCCGGCTTCAGGATCAGGTCCAGCGCGTCCTCGGGCGCGGGCGTCGGGGGCAGGGGGACCAGCTTGGGGCTGCCGGCCCGGGCGGCCGTTTCGACCGTGCCGATCTTGATCGGCAAGGGGCGGCGGGCGACGGCGGGGCCGAGCGCGATGAAATGCCCGCGCTGCAGGTCCCGGAACATCTCCGCCTGACGGCGCTCCATGCCCAGAAGGTCCGCGGCCCGGGACATGTCGATGTCAAGGAAGGTGCGGCCCATGAGGAAGTTCGACGCCTCGGCCGCGACGTTCTTGGCCAGCTTGGCCAGGCGCTGGGTCGCGATCACGCCCGCAAGGCCGCGCTTCCGGCCGCGGCACATCAGATTCGTCATGGCGCCGAGCGACGCCTTGCGCGCCTCGTCCGACACGTCGCCGGCGGCGGAAGGGGCGAAGAGCTGAGCCTCGTCCACCACGACCAGCACCGGGTACCAGAAGTCGCGGTCGGCGTCGAACAGGCCGCCCAGGAAGGCGGCGGCGTGGCGCATCTGCTTTTCGGCCTCCAGATTCTCCAGGTTCAGGATCGCTGACACGCGGTGCTGGCGAACCCGACCGGCGATCTGCTGCAGGGCCGATTCCGTATGGCGGGCGGCGTCGATGACGACGTGCCCGAAGGCGTCGGCCAGGGTCACGAAATCGCCTTCGGGATCGATGACCACCTGCTGCACCCAGGACGCGCTCTGTTCCAGCAGGCGCCGCAGCAGGTGCGACTTGCCGGATCCGGAATTGCCCTGAACCAGGAGTCGGGTCGCAAGCAGCTCTTCAAGGTCAAGCGTCGCCGGCGCGCCCGTCGACGTCGTTCCCATGTCGATGCTGACCTTCATCCACATCTCCTGTCCTGTCTTCCGGCCGGCCCGATGCGGGGAACGATCGGAAGGCGTGCTGATGTCCCTGGCCGGGACCGGTGCGGCGATGGCCGGTGGGTTGGAATCGCCGGGGGCCCGCGGCGTCGCGGCGGTCTGCCCAGGCGGGCGGCCCGGAGGCGTCCGACTTTGGCCAGTAGGGCGGCCGTGTCAACCCCTTCGGGGGCCAGTGGGACCCGTGGCGTCCATCGGACGCGGCGCCGGTGTCCCCTCGCGGATGGCCGGATGGCGCTGTATAAGTGCCGGCCATGGGTGGCTTCACAATAATCGCGGCAACAGAAACATCATGACCTTTCTTGCCAACGTCCTGCCCGCGCACAGCAATCTCCGGCTCGAACTCGACCGGGCGTACCGCATGGACGAAGCCCGTGCCGTCGAGGCGCTGGCGCGCCATGCCATGGTTTCCGACGAGACGCGCCGCCGGATCGAGGCCAGCGCGGCAGCCCTGGTCCAGGGCGTGCGGAAGACCCGCCATGCCTTCGGGGGGCTGGAAGCCTTCCTCCAGGAATACGGGCTGTCCACCAAGGAAGGCGTGGCGCTGATGTGCCTGGCCGAAGCGCTGCTCCGCATCCCGGATCCGGAGACCGCCGACCGGCTGATCGAGGACAAGATCGGTACCGCGGACTGGGACACCCACGTAGGCAAGGGCGAGAGCCTGTTCGTCAACGCGTCGACCTGGGCGCTCATGCTCACCGGCCGGGTGGTTCGCCCGGACGCCGAGGACATGAAGCAGCCGAGAGGCATCCTGAACCGCCTGATCCGGCGCCTGGGGGAGCCGGTGATCCGTCAGGCGATGATCCAGGCGATGCGCATCCTGGGCCGCCAGTTCGTGATGGGACGGACGATCGAGGAGGCGCTCGACCGCGCCGAAGGACCGGAGGCCAAGGGCTACCGCTACAGCTACGACATGCTGGGAGAGGCCGCCCGCACCCATCGGGATGCCGAGCGCTACCTGAAGGCCTATGAATCCGCGATCGACGCCATTGGCCGGCGCTCGGCCGGGCGGGGCGTCATCAACGGGCCGGGGATCTCGATCAAGCTGTCGGCCCTCCATCCCCGCTACGAGGCGACGCGGCGGGACGAATGCGTTCCGGTCCTGGCCGAACGACTGAAGGCGCTTGCCCTCCGGGCAAAGAGCCACGGTATCGGCCTCACGGTCGATGCCGAGGAGGCGGATCGGCTGGACCTTTCGCTCGACATCGTCGAACGGGTCTATGGCGATCCCGCACTGGACGGATGGGAAGGGTTCGGCCTCGCGATCCAGGCCTACCAGAAGCGGGCCTATATCCTGATCGACTGGCTGGCCGAACTCGTGCAGCGGCACCAGCGGCGGATGATGGTGCGCCTGGTCAAGGGCGCCTATTGGGATACCGAGATCAAGGTGGCCCAGGAACGCGGGCTCTCGGGCTATCCGGTCTTCACGCGGAAGGCGTCGACCGACGTCTCCTATCTCGCCTGCGCGCGCAAGCTTCTGGACCGGCGGGATCTATTCTACCCGCAATTCGCCACCCACAATGCGCATTCGCTCGCTTACGTCCGGGAACTGGCCGGGGACCGCCGGGGCTACGAGTTCCAGCGTCTCCACGGGATGGGCGAACCGCTCTACGACCAGATCGTCGGGCCCGACCTGCCGTGCCGGGTCTACGCCCCGGTCGGCGGGCACGAGGACCTGCTGGCCTATCTGGTCCGCCGCCTTCTCGAGAACGGCGCTAACACCAGCTTCGTCAACCGGCTGCAGGACGAGGAGGTGCCCGTCGAGGCGATCGTCGAGGATCCGGTCGCCAAGGTTCTGGCGCTGCCGGTCAAGCCGCATCCGCGGATCCCGCTGCCGGTCGACCTGTTCCAGCCGGAACGGGCGAACAGCCGCGGCATCGACTTCTCCGATCCGACGGCGCTGCGGCCGGAGCTCGACGCCATGGCCCGGGCGACGGAGACCGAGTGGGTTGCCGGCCCCATGGTCGGAGAGGCGAGGATCGGGCGTCCCGGGCGAGAAGTCTTCGATCCCGCCGACCGGACGCGCCGCATTGGAACCGTGATCGATGCGACGCCGGAGGACGCCGACCGCGCGCTTGCGCTGGCCCACAAGGCGGCGCGGTCCTGGAACGAAAAGGGCGGTCCGTACCGGGCCGCCATTCTCGACCGCGTCGCCGACCTGATCGAGAGCCACCGGGCGGAGCTGATGGCGATGACCGTCCGGGAGGGGGGCAAGACCCTGCCGGACGCGCTGGCCGAAGTGCGCGAGGCGGCCGATTTCTGCCGCTATTACGCGGCCCGTGCCCGCGACAGCTTCAACGGGCCGCGCCTCCTGCCCGGCCCGACCGGGGAGGAGAACTCGCTCTCGCTCCACGGCCGGGGCGTCTTCGTCTGCATCAGCCCCTGGAATTTCCCGCTGGCGATCTTCACGGGCCAGGTCGCGGCCGCGCTGGTCGCGGGCAATGCCGTGATCGCTAAGCCGGCCGAACAGACGCCGCTGATCGCCGCGCGGGCCGTCCGGCTGTTCCATGAGGCGGGCGTGCCGCTGGAGGTCCTGCATCTCCTGCCGGGCGACGGTGCCACGATCGGCGGGCGCCTGGTCGCCGATCCGCGCACAGCCGGCGTCGCCTTTACCGGATCGACCGAAACCGCCCGCATCATCAACCGGACCCTGGCAGAGCGATCGGGTCCGATCGTGCCCCTGATCGCGGAGACCGGCGGCCAGAACGCAATGATCGTCGATTCCACTGCGCTGCCGGAGCAGGTGGTGGCCGACGTGATCACGAGCTCGTTCCAGAGCGCCGGCCAGCGCTGTTCGGCCTTGCGGGTCATGTTCGTGCAGGACGGCATCGCCGACCGCCTGCTGACGATGCTGCACGGCGCGGCCGAAACGCTGAAGCTGGGCGACCCCGCGCTTCTCGCGACCGATGTCGGCCCGGTGATCGACGACGAGGCGAAAGCGATGCTCGAGGCTCATGCCGCCCGGATGGCGCGCGAGGGCACCGAGCGCTTCATCGTCCCGATGGGGGAGGACTGCGCCCGCGGCAGCTTCTTCGCGCCCCGCGCCTTCGAAATCGACCGCATCGGGCGGCTGGAGCGCGAGGTCTTCGGCCCGATCCTTCACATCGTCCGCTTCTCGGCAGGGCGGCTGGACCAGGTCCTGGACGCGATCGAGGCGACGGGCTACGGGCTGACGCTGGGGGTCCACACGCGGATCGAGCGGACCGCCCGGCAGATCTATCAGCGGCTGGGGATCGGCAACACTTACGTCAACCGCAACATGATCGGCGCGGTGGTTGGCGTGCAGCCCTTCGGCGGGCAGGGTCTATCCGGGACGGGACCGAAGGCGGGCGGGCCCCACTATCTCTACCGCTTCGCGACGGAACGGGTGCTCACGGTCAACACGACGGCGGCCGGCGGCAACGCCTCGCTGGTCTCGATGGGCGAGGACGATCCCCGGATCGCGGCTCAGTAGACACCGGTCAGATCAGGCCGCACGGGTCGCCGACAGGTGGCCAGCCAGCCAGATCGCCAGCTTTTCCCGGCCTTCCGGCGGCATGATCAGGCCCAGCTTCGTCCGGCGCCAGAGGATGTCGTCGGCAGTGCGGGCCCATTCGTTCGCGCAGAGATAGGCGACCTCGCGCTCGTAAAGGCCGGCGCCGAAATCGATCCCCATCTCCTCGATCTTGGTCACGCCGTCGAGGAAGCCGTGGACCAGGGTGCCGTACTGGGCCGCATAGCGCTCCGCGACCGGGTGGGGCAGGAAGGGAAAGGCGGCCTTCAGCCCGGTCAGGTAGCGCGCCGGATCGGCTGCCGGCAGGCCGCCCCCCGGCAGCACGGCGCCCGCCGTCCAGTCCGGGCGCAGTTCCCGAAGGAAGGGTGCAAGCTTTCCGATCGCCTGCTCCGCCAGCCTGCGGTACGTCGTGATCTTTCCCCCATAGATCGAAAGAAGCGGCGCGCGGCCGTCGGCTGCGTCCACATCGAAGACATAGTCGCGGGTGATGGTCGACGGATTGGTCCGCCGGTTGTCGTAGAGGGGACGCACGCCGGAATAGGCCCAGACTACGTCCTTAGGAGAGACCGGGTTCCGGAAATAGAGTTCGGTCACGTCGCAGAGATATTCGGTCTCCTCGGGCGTGATCGCCGCTGCTCCTGGATCTCCCTCATAGAGCAGGTCGGTCGTGCCGATGAGGGTGAAGTGATGATGATAGGGAATCGCGAAGACCACCCGCCGGTCGACATTCTGCAGGATATAGGCGTGATCGCCGTCATAGAGCTTCGGCACGACGATGTGGCTGCCCTTGACCAGCTTGAGCGGTGCGGGGGCCGTGCCGCCGACCGCATCCTTGAGGAAACGCCCGACCCAGGGGCCCGCGGCATTGACGAGGATCCGCGCCTCGGCGGCGCGCTCCGCCCCGTCGGCGCGACCGCGCAACGTCGCCTGCCAGCCGCCGTCCATCCGTCGGGCGGCGGTGCATTCGGTGCGCGGCAGGATCTCGGCTCCCCGCGCACGGGCGTCCAGCGCGTTCAGGAGGACCAGCCGGCTGTCGTCGACCTGACAGTCGGAATACTCGAAGCCGCGGGTCAGCTCGGGCTTGAGCGGCGTCCCTTGCGCCTTGCCGGCGAGCTTGAGGGATGTCGTGCCGGGAAGGGTTCGCCGCCCGCCCAGATGGTCGTAGAGCATGAGGCCCAGCCGGATCATCCAGGCGGGGCGGTAGAGCGCGTTGTGCGGCAGAACGAAACGGAGCGGGCGGACGATGTGCGGCGCCATGCGGAGCAGGACCTCCCGTTCCGCCAGCGATTCGCGGACGAGCCGCAATTCGTAGGTCTCCAGGTAGCGCAGTCCCCCGTGGATGAGCTTGGACGAGGCGGAAGACGTCGCCCAGCCCAAATCCTCCATCTCGCAGAGAAGCACCCGCAACCCACGGCCCGCCGCATCCCGCGCGATGCCGGCGCCGTTGATGCCGCCTCCCACGATCAGGAGATCGAACACGTCTCCGGTGCTCATGCCGTCAGCCCCCTCCCACGGGCACGCACCTCGGGTTCCGCATTCAAGCTAAACGTGCGCGCCGCCGGGCGAGGTTCCGCTACGGCTTCGAAGGAAGGGGCCTCGACGGCGATCCGTCGTGCTAGGCTGCCGCCCGTCGAGAATTTGCCCGCGAGCCCATGCCGTTTCGTTCCCGACCGTTGATCCTGCGCCTCGTGGCGGGAAGTGCGATTGCCGTCGCCGCCGCCTGGATTGCGTGGACGTTGGCGGTGCCGCCGCTTGTGGAACATCGCCTTATCCAGGCCATGCGCTCCCGCGGTATCGAGATAGATTCCCTGAAGGTGGAGGCGCTGGAGCCCGGCCGGCTCGAGCTTTCGGGAATCGCTGTCGCGGGGCACGATGGGCCGCGCATCGCCCGGGCGGTGGCGGAGTTCCGCATTTCCCGCCTGCTGAGTGAAGGCAGGATCGACCGGCTGGATGTCTCGGGCGCGACCATGGGGCTCATCGTCGATGCCGGGGGGCGGCTCACGATTTCGGGTGTTCCCCATCTCGCCGGCGGATCCGGGGGCGGTGTCTTGACCGCGGCGGATCTGCCCGTCGACCGCATCGATCTCCGCGATGCGCGGATCGATCTCGCCACGCCCTGGATCGGCGCGGTCATCCCCCTGGAGGGGGTACTGGAGGTCTCCGGCCACGATCTCCGCGCCCAAGGCACAGCATGGCTAGAGACCGGGATCGGGCGGGCGGCGCTTGGGTTCGCGGCGACCATCGATCCGGCGGGCGCCGTCGAATTAGGCATCGAAACCCGTTCGGCGACGGTCGATGCGGGAAACATTTCCGCCACCGGTGTGGCCGGCTGGCTGGCCGCTCGTCGGGAAGCGGGCGGGGAGATTTCCTTCGCGGGAGAGGCGGCGGCCAGCGATATGGCGGTCTCGTCGCTGGTCTTCACCCGCCCGGTCGTGCAGTTCGGCGGCTCGGAAGCCGCCGGCTGGGCCCTGGTGCGGGCGGAACTTGCCGGGGCGGAGATTCGGTTGGACGCGACGCTGGAGGACGGGACGGTGGCGTTCGTTGGCGACGCTGAGCTCACCGATCTCGCCCGCGTCGCGGCCCTTGTGGCGCCCGGATTCGATTTCGCCGGCGCGGCGACGGTGGAGGCGACCTGCAGCGTTCCGCTGGACGGCTTCCTGTCGGGATGGGGTGGGCCATTGCCCGGCGCCTCAGGCGATGTCGCGGTCAGGATCAGGGACGGGAGGATCGGTCCGCTCAACCGGGTCGCGGGCGAAATCCGGGCCGAATTCGCCGCGGTCGGTGATCGGCTGAAGCTGCGCGGCCTCGGCCCCTGGCGCATGGACGCGGCGTCGCCCGAACCCGTCGTCCTGGTCGTCGAAGGGGCAGGCGAGGAAGTGCAGGAGATCGTCCTTCGTCCCTCGGGCGGGCCGGCCGTCTCGTTCGCCGGGCGCTACAGGATCGAGACGCCGCAGGCCACCGTCCGCGGCGAAGCGACGGCGGTTGCGGAAGGCAATGGGGACGGAATTTCCTACCGGATCGACCGGCTGACGATGGCGTCCTCGCCACTGGCCTGGTCCGGCCTCGACGTTCAAGTGAGGGCAGCCTCGCTGACCGGGAAGGGCGGGGCGAATTCCTTCTCCGGACAGGTCGAACTGCAGGCGGACATCGCCGGCGCGCTTCAGGACGGAGTCGAGATCGAGGACGGTGCCGTCGCCGGGCAGGCGCTCGTCGGCTGGGATGGCCGCCGTCTCATGCTTTCGCCGGAGGAATGCCTCGCCATCGAAGCCTCCCGGGTGACGTTCGGGACTGCCGCCCTGCTTCCTCAAGGGGCCGAACTGTGCCTCCGATCCCTGCCGGGACGCGCCATGGTGACGTTCGCTCCGGCGGGGGCGGAGCCCTGGTCGGCCGAATTCGGCGTCTCCGTCGCCGCGGCGGGTGCCGGGGATATTCCGATGAGGGCCGGGACTGGTGAGGGCAGCATCCATCCGCCCACGGTCGTGCTGGAAGGACGGCTGGGGTCAGGGGGGCTGGAGGCCGTCCGGGGGAGATTCGACGGGGGGCGGCTTGTTCTCGAAAATCCTTCACTCGATCTGATCGGCATCGGCGGCAGCTTCGAAGGGGCGGCAGGCAGCCTGCTGCCGCTCGAGGTCCGATGGCAGGTCGATACGGCGCGCTACGGCGGCGAGCGTCCGGTGCTGGTGCCGGTCCATCTGTCGGGAAGCGCGACCGCGGATGGGGAGGAGCTGGTTTTCGAGGGGCAGGGCGTTGGGGCAGGAGGGGCGTTGACGCTGGAGCTCGACGGCAGACACCGCTTCGGAACCGGAGGGTGGGTGAATTTCCACATGGACCCGGTGAGCTTCGCCCCCGGCGTCCGCCAGCCTGCCGATCTGTTTCCGGTCCTGGCACAGGCCGATCTCATGGATGTCGGCGGAACGGCATCCGGCTCGGGTCGCTATGGCTGGGGCGACCGCGCCGGCTCCTCCGCCCGGGCGACGCTTGAGGATTTCAGCTTCGCGACCTCCTTCCTGTCCGCCTCGGGCCTGTCGGCCGAGCTGCGCGCCGACAGCCTGATGCCGCTCGTCCTGCCGCCGGGACAGCGGATCGCCGTCGCCGGCGTCGATGTCGGGGTGCCGCTCGGCGCCGGAAGTGGGAGCTTCGGTCTGTCGGCCGACGGACGGCTGACCGTCCCGGACCTGAAGATCGACTGGGCGGGCGGAACCCTCTGGGCCGAGCCCATCGATCTCTCTTTCAAGGACCGGGAGCAGCGGGCCGTCCTGCGGGCGGAAGGGGTCGATCTCTCCGTCCTTCTGGCACCGGTGCCCGTCGACGGGCTTGAGGCCAGCGGGCGCATCGAGGGACGGTTGCCGGTACGACTGGAAAACGGATCGATCTACATAGATGATGCGATGCTGACGACGTCCGGGCCCGGTACCATCCGGTACCGGCCGGGGATGTCGGCCATTCCGGTGGGGGCGGAGAACGGGGGCATGGCCTTGCTGCTTGAGGCGCTCGAGGACTTCCGGTACGAGCGGATTTCCGTTCGGCTGAGCGGACCGGTCGGCGCGGACATGACGGGGCGGGTGGAGATTCGGGGCGCCAATCCCGGCCTCTACGATGGCTATCCGATCGCTCTCAACGTCAATCTGTCGGGGGCGTTGGGAGAACTTCTCCGGAACGGACTTGCGGGATCGCGATACGCCAGGCAGGCGGAAGAATATTACCGGGAGGGGCTGCAGTAGGGCAGGCTTCTCAAGGGATCCGGGCGACGATATCGAGGAAATCATCAAGTGAAAGATCCAGGACTGGACGCCGCCGAAGGGCGGGCACCTTATCAGCATTCCGGCGGCCGGCGCGTGTTCATCACCGGCGCGGCCGCCATGGCGGCCGCGGCCTGCTCTCCCAGCGTCCGGGTGGAACCGCCCGACCGGCCGATCGAAATCAATCTGAACGTGAAGATCGAGCAGGAGGTCCGCATCCGGATCGACCGGGAGCTCGAAGAGATCTTCGCCGAGAACCAGGACATTTTCTGAAGACCGGGACGATGCTGGACAGAAGACTTTTCCTTGGGGGAATCGCGATCACGGCCGCCCTGGGCATGGCGTCGGGACCGGCCGTCGCCCAGAGCCTGGATCAGGCGAAGGCGGCCGGCCTGATCGGTGAGATGCCGAACGGCTATGTCGGCGTGGTTCAGGGCGGCGGGGATGTGCAGGCGCTGGTCGACCGGGTCAATGCCGAGCGCCGGGCCCGCTATCGGGAGGTCGCGGGGAAGAACGGCGTTCCGCTGGCGGTCGTGGAGACGCAGGCCGGCGCAAGGCTGATCGCGCGCGTGCCTCGCGGCCAGTTCGTGATGAACGCTGCCGGCCGGTGGGAACGCCGCTAGGATCGCGGCTTCAGGTGAGGGCGCAGCGGTCCGCGGTGACGACGACGAAGCTGCGCTCCCCCTCCACGATCGTGAAGCGGTATTCGTGCTCGCCCAACACCACGGAATGGTGCAGCGGCAGTTGTCCCGTGGTTTCCGACTGCTCTCCGCCGATCGTCGTGAAGGTGATCTTCACGGGCTGCGCCGGATCGTACCAGCCCTGCGGCTTACCGGCCTCGTCGCGGGCATTGGTGCCCATGCCGGTCACGGTGATCCGGCCATCGGCGAAGCCGACGGACGTATTCGCGCCCTGATAGATCGGTGTCGGCACGATGAACCGCTTGGTCTCCGGCGCGCCGCAGTCGCGAACCTGGTCGGCCGCGTTGATGAAGAAGGCGAGCCGGTCTGCCTCGACGCCCTTTTCCAGCTGTTGCGCCACGAGCTGTGCCAGCTCGCGGACGGCACCGGACGGCACCTCGCGCTCGAAGCGGGCCAGGAGTTCCTGGTACTGGACTTCCGCCGTGCGGGTAGCCGCCTCCAGCCGGATTGCCGTCTGCTGCAGATCCACCTTCTCCGCCCGCAGCGTTTCGACTTCCTGTTCCAGGCTCTGGTGCCGTCCGCGCATCTGTTCGACACCGATCTGATAGGCGAGGGCCGAGGTCGCGCCGATGGTCGCCAGGAACAATCCCGTTCGGGCGATCCTGGCCCAGATCCGGCGGCGGTAGCGGCGGTCGGGGTCGTAAAGGCCGAGCGACATGCAGGAAACCGAATTGACTACGAGTGATGAAAAGGTCCGATGGAAGACCGGCCATGCGGCCGGTTGCGCGCAACAACTAAGGCAATCCGCCCGCCAATGCCAGACCCTGTGAGGGCGGTGCCGGCCCCGCGAGCACCGTATTGTCCGTTCCGCCGGGGGCTTGTTAAGGTGCCTTAAGACAGAAGAATGTCCGCTTCAGGGGCGGCGCAAGCCTAGGAGACTTCCATGGTCGGCACGATCGATCACTTCATCGACGGCAAGATTGTCCGCGGACAGAGCGGCCGCTACGGAGACGTGTTCAACCCGGCGACGGGAGAGGTCAGCGGCCGTGTGGCGCTTGCCTCTCGCGAGGAGGTCGGGAACGCGATCAAGGCCGCCGAGGATGCGCTGCCCGGCTGGGCGCTGACCCCGCCGCTTCAGCGCGCCCGGGTCATGTTCCGGTACAAAGCCCTGCTCGAGAAGCATATGGACGAGCTGGCCGCCATCCTGACCGCCGAGCACGGCAAGGTGCTGTCGGACGCCCGCGGGGAGGTGCAGCGCGGCCTTGAGGTCGTGGAGTTCGCCTGCGGCATCCCGCATCTTCTCAAGGGCGACTTCACCGAGAATGTCGGCGGCGGGATCGACAGCTATTCCGTGCGGCAGCCGGTCGGCATCTGCGCCGGGATCACGCCGTTCAACTTCCCGGCGATGGTCCCGCTGTGGATGTTCCCGATTGCCCTGGCCTGCGGCAATACCTTCGTCCTGAAGCCGTCGGAGAAGGATCCGACGGCTTCGCTGCGCCTGGCAGAGCTGCTGATGGAAGCGGGGGCGCCGAAGGGCGTACTCAACGTCGTCAACGGCGACAAGGAGGCCGTCGACACGCTGCTGACCGACCCCCGCGTCAATGCGGTCAGCTTCGTCGGATCGACCGCCATCGGCGAGTACATCTATGCGACGGGCGCCGCCCACGGAAAGCGGGTGCAGGCCCTGTGCGGCGCCAAGAACCACATGGTGGTGATGCCGGACGCCGATCTCGACAAGGCGGCGGACGCCCTTATGGGGTCGGGGTACGGCGCGGCGGGCGAGCGCTGCATGGCCATTTCGGTCGCCGTCGCGGTGGGCGATGTCGGCGACCGCTTGATCGAGAAGCTGGAGCCGCGGGTCCGGGCGCTGAAGGTCGGGCCGGGTACCGACCCGGAATCGGAAATGGGGCCTCTGATCAGCCGGCAGCATCTCGAAAAGGTGCGCGGCTATGTGGACCTGGGCGTCGAGGAGGGGGCCAAGCTCGTGGTCGACGGCCGCCCGATGAAGCTGCAGGGCTATGAGAACGGGTTCTTCCTGGGCGGATGCCTGTTCGACCAGGTGACGCCGGAGATGCGGATCTATAAGGAGGAGATCTTCGGGCCCGTCCTGTCCGTCGTGCGGACCCCGGACTTCAAATCGGCGCTCGACCTCGTCAACCGCCATGAATACGGCAACGGCGCTTCGATCTTCACCCAGAACGGCGACGCGGCCCGGACATTCGCCGCCCACTGCAATATCGGCATGGTCGGCATCAATGTGCCGATTCCGGTGCCCATGGCCTTCCACAGCTTCGGCGGATGGAAGCGCTCGGCCTTCGGCGACCACGGGATCTACGGCATGGAGGGCGTGCGCTTCTATACCAAGCTGAAGACCATGACCGCGCGCTGGCCGACCAACATGACGGCGGGCGCGGAGTTCACGATGCCGGTCCTGCGATAGATCGGACGGCTTTATCCCGCCGTTCGACGGGCCGCGTTTCACGGGAAGGCGCCATCGACGCGTTCCCGTGGGCCCGGCCCGATCTTTTCCGGGGAACTGCTAGCCTTCGACCGCGAAAGGCAGGGTGCCCAGGTTGCGCAGCACGATCGTGAAATAGATCGTGTCGCCGGATTCGTCATCGCGATCGGCGGTCAGGTCGCGGACCCATCGCGCGCCGAAGGTGAGGCATTCGTCCGAATAGATGAGGCCGGCACCGATCGTCCGGGCCTCGTCCGCCGCGAGGTCGTATTTCGACTGCGCCACTGCCGACCAGTACTCGCTGAATCTGGACCGGACCGTCGCGGAGACCTCCTCCCGACGCTCCGGCCGTCCCGAGGAGCTGATGCCGTCGAGGTACAGGTAGGACAGGCTCCCCCGGAGCGCGGGCACGCCACCGGACAGGCTCACCTCCTGGCGTCGGGCCTCCAGGGTTTCATGGTCGAAGCGGAACCGGTAGTCGAGGTTCAGCGCCGGAGAAGGCGCGAGGGTCAGCCGTCCGACGAAGTCCGACCAGTCGTCCTCGAGACCGGAGGTTTCCGGGAACTCGTCATCGCCGGTGAACCGATAGCTTTGCCCGAGGAAGAGGGATGCTGAGCCGCCGCCGGCGCCGTAGAGCGCCGTCCGGAACCCGTAGGTGGCCCGCGTCCCGTCCTCCACCCGGTCGAGCCCCGGAAAGCGGTTCGCGCTGAACAGGTTGATGTCGTCGAATTCCAGATCCAGGCTGTCGTTGTTCGGGATCTCGTCCGGATCGTCGATTTCCGGCGACACGGTCAGCGCGACGACCGGTTCCACCAGATGCTGGACGGTGCCCCATTGACGGACCATGGGATAGCGTGCCGTCATGTTGATGCGCGGCCAGATGCGGGCAGCCGTCACGTCGTCTTCGAGAACATCGGGATCGCCCTCGTCCGGGAAGTCGTTCGACCAGTAGAAATCGCCGCGTACGGCGCCGGTCACGTCGGTCACGAGGCCGCTGTCCCAATAGGACGTCTTCTGCCAGCCGGCATCCAGAGAAAAGCGGGTGGTGTCGACGCCCTCGGTCGGGAACTGCCGGATCGCGTTGTCGCCTTCGCGCGTCAGCGTGATCATGCTGGCATTGGCGAAGACCTGCCCGCCTGCAACCTCGCCCGGCTCGCCGACGAAATTGTAGTTGATCCAGGGAAGCACCAGCGCCTGCTCGACTTCGCGCGGGCGAAGGTCCTGGAACGCATAGCCCTCGACCGAGAGATAGCTCAGCCCATAGAAGCCTTCGGCATAGGCGCGGCTTTCCAGCACGTCGTCTTCGGTGATGTCGAATGCCGAAAGATAGGTGTCGTCGGAAGCGTAGTTGATGTCGGCGCCGGCGCGCCAGTGCTCGTTCAGGTCGAACCGGGCATCGCCGAAGAAATGCCAACGGATGTCGTCCTCGATCACCGTCTGCCGGCCGCCCGAGATATCCTTGCGGTCGCTACGGTTGATCGAGCCGCGGAGCGTGAGCGCCCCATTCTCGAAACGCCGGCGGTATTCGCCGCCGAGCACGGGACCGGCGTCGGTCGTGAGGCCGAGATCGATCGTTGCGTCCTGCTCGGGCGCAATGTCCCAGTAATAGGAATTGTTGACGAACAGCCCGAGATTGCTGCTGGCGCCGAAGCTGGGGAACAGGAACCCCGACCGGCGCTCGACGGTCGGATCGGGGTGCGAGAAATAGGGCGTGTAGGCGATCGGGATCCCGAATAGGTCGAAGAACGCATCCCGATAGATGATGTTCTTGTTCTCCTCGTCGTGGATCACCCTCACGGCACGGATCTGCCAGATGGGCGCCCGCCGCGGATCCTCCTCGCACAGATTGCATGGCGAGTAGACCGCCCGTTCCAGCTCCTTCTCGCCCTGGCGGCGCACGCCGCTGTTGGCGATCAGGCGGGAATCGTCGGCCAGCAGCATGCTCACATTGTCGACGATGCCTTCGGCCAGATCGTCCCGCAGCTCGGCATAATCGGCGAACGCGATCTGGCCGTCCGGCTCGACCAGGATGACGTTGCCGGTCGCCGTGACCACCTCAGTCCGGCGGTTGTAGGTCACCCGGTCGGCCCTGAGAATCCGCTGGCCCTGCCAGACCTCGACATTGCCCGAAGCGACGACGATGTTCAGCGTCTCGTCATAGGTGATCTGGTCGGCATTGAGGACCGCCGGCTCGTCGGTCTGCTCCTGGGCGTGCGCCGTAAGGGCGATACAGCAAGCGGCGACGGTGAAGTAGAGTTTCGAGGAATGCCGCGCCATGCCTTGAGCTTGCCGATCCGGTTGCCTGCGGGAAGAATCGCGAAGCAACCTTTTCCGAAGCTACAGGCCAAGTCAACCGCACTGACCGGCCTATGGAGGTCGCACGGGAGGGGGATGTTGCGGGCGCGGCATTCTGTGGGAATGCCGGGTCGGGGGCCGATTCGTCGCCTTACCCGGAACGGACCGTCCCAATTCCGGTCGGTCCCTAGGGCGCGTCGGGCCGTGCCGCCCACCGGAAAGGGGCGCGAACGCCCCTTGCGTGTCGTTCCATTTCAGGAAGGCCGCGGGGTCGGTCGCCCCGCGGGAACGGTTCGTCAGTCGCTGACGGCGGCGCGCCTCGGGGGCTTGGGAACCGGACGCAAGAGGAAGGCGGGAACGTGGTCGCCCAGCCCGACCACGACCTCGTCGCGATCCTCGTCGCGGTCACGCTCGCGACGCCGGCGCTCAGGCTTGGGGGCGGCCTCGCGGGCCGGGTCCTCTGCGGCGCTCCGCTCCGCCGGACGCTGCCGGCTCTCACGCGGCTCCTTCTCGGCGCCGCTTCGACGTTCACGCCGGTTGCGGGACGGCCGCTCGCCCTCTTCGGGCGCGGCGTTCAGGTCGACCGCCAGATCCGGGAGTTCCAGGACCGGGATGTCGCGCTTGATGAGGCGCAGGATGGCGTCGAGAAACTTCTTCTCGTCGCGCGTCACAAGCGTGAAGGCGCGGCCCGATCGGCCGGCACGGCCCGTGCGGCCGATGCGGTGCACGTAGTCTTCGGCGTGGATGGGCACGTCGAAATTGAAGACGTGGCTGAGATCGGAGATATCGATCCCGCGTGCGGCGACGTCGCTGCAGACTAGGATCTGCACCTCGCCGGCCTTGAACTTCTCCAGCGTCTCCGTTCGGGCGGACTGCACCATGTCGCCGTGAAGCTGGCCGGCGTTGAAGCCATGCTTCTGAAGCGACCGGCACACGATGCTGACGTCGCGCTTGCGGTTGCAGAAGACGAGCGCGTTGCGGATCTGCTCCTGGCGGAGAAGCCGGCGCAGCGCCTCGCGCTTGTCCTCGCGGTCGACCGGGACGATGTGCTGTTCGACCTTCTCCGCGGTGGAAGAGGCCGGGGCGACCGCCACCTGCTTCGGGTTGGACAGGAAGGCGTCCGCCAAGCGGCGGATCTCCGGCGGCATGGTCGCCGAGAAGAACAGTGTCTGGCGAAGCGGGGGAAGAAGACCGACGATGCGCTCGATATCGGGAATGAACCCCATGTCCAGCATGCGGTCCGCTTCGTCGATGACCAGGATCCGCACATCGGCCAGAAGGACCTTGCCCCGCTCGAACAGGTCGAGCATGCGTCCCGGCGTCGCGATCAGGACGTCGACGCCGCGGTCTAGCTTGCGGATCTGCTCGTCGAAGCTTTCGCCGCCGATCAGCAGCGCGTAGTTGAGCTTCTCATACTTGCCGTAGAGCTCGAAGTTCTCGGCCACCTGGGCCGCGAGTTCGCGCGTCGGCTCGAGGATCAGAGACCGCGGCATCCGCGCACGCGCCCGGCCATTGGCCAGGATCTCGATCATCGGAAGGGTGAAACTGGCCGTCTTGCCGGTGCCTGTCTGGGCAATGCCCAGCACATCACGTCCCTGCAATACGTAGGGGATGGCCTGCTCTTGAATCGGGGTCGGGCTGGTATAGCCGACGTCCTCGACCGCGCGCAGGATTTCGGGCTTGAGCCCTAGATCCGCAAAATGCATGTCGGTGGGGTTTCTTAACACCAATCAATGGGGGACTTCGATGTCACCCCTTAAGTGGGGCTGGAGTCTAAGATTTAAAGCCTGCTTGTCAATTGCCGGTTGAGTGTTCGGGCGCAGGGCAGAGATGCGATCCCAAGGGGTATCCCTCGGCCCGCCCGCTTGCCGGATGCGGGCGGCCGGGAAAGTGGCAGAACGGCTTGACCCGGCTCACCGCCAGGACATATCTGACCCCGGAATCCATCCGGTTGCGCGGCGGAGCCGGCCATGGTCCCCTAGCGGCCCCATTGCCGGATTTCCACCCGGCCGGCCCGATAACCCTGCTGGCGCGAATCAAGTGATATCCCGCAAACCTTTGGTGCTGCTGCCCGGTCTGCTCTGCGACTCTGCGCTTTGGGAGCCGCAGCGTACCGGCCTTGCCGACATCGCCGACGTGACCGTCGCGGACCTGACCCGCCACGACAGCATCAAGGCGATGGCCGGGTCCGTTTTGGAGACGGCGCCGCCGCGCTTCTGCCTCGCCGGGCTGTCGATGGGCGGATACGTGGCCCTGGAGATCATGCGGCAGGCACCCGACCGGGTCGAACGCTTGGCGCTTCTCGACACCTCTGCAAGGGTGGATACGGCGGAAAACTTCCGGCGGCGCCGGGGGCTGATTTCGCTTGCGCGGATGGGCCGGTTCAAGGGCGTGACGCCCAGGCTTCTGCCGATGCTGCTTCACCCCGACCGGCTATCGGACGAGGGGCTGACGCAGCTCGTCATGGACATGGCGGAGCGGGTGGGGCAGGAGGCGTTCATTCGGCAGCAGACGGCGATTCTGGGGCGCGAGGACAGCCGTCCCGGTCTCTCCTCCATCGACTGTCCAACGCTCGTCATATGCGGCCGACAGGACCAGATCACGCCGCCGGAGCTGTCCGAGGAGCTCGCCGCCGGGATCCCGCAGGCCGAACTCTTCATCCTCGAGAATTGCGGCCATCTCTCGTCGATCGAGCGCCCGGACGAGGTGAACGCCCACTTCCGGCGTTGGCTGCAAGACTGAGAAAAGCGATCAGCAGGCCGCCACGAAGCGGCAGAAACCGCCGTCGCGGGGATCGTCCGGATTCTCGCGGGGCATGAGTTGCCTTGCGACGGCGGCCATCAGGCTCTGGAATTCGGGGCTGTCGGGCGTCGTCCCGGCCGGCATCTCGCCGCGCACCGAAGTGAGGGCGCCACCGCCTTGGCACAGCGAAGCCCGGATCTGGGTCTTCCCGGTCGTCTGGGCGGTCTCGACCGGTCCCTGGCAAAGGTCGCTCACATTGACCGGCCTTGCGGGATCGAAGGCGATGACGACACGGTAGAGAGGCCGCGCCGACGGCCCCGGGAAAAGGGTGAGGTGGGTCGGTTGGCCGGGATTGTGTCCCTGCATGGCGTCGACTACGGCCTGGGCGAAGGATTGCTGGTCCAGGTTGCTCGGATTGCCGTAGACCTCGACCTTGAGGTCGCGTCCACCCGCCGCATAGTTGAACGTTGAACCCGTATAGACCGGCGAAATGTAGTTGCGGTACGAGCTGGTGCCGCAGGCGGCCAGCATCAGCACCGCAAGGGTAACGAGCAGGGGCCTCGGCCGGCTCATAGAGGTGCCTTTCGGTCATGGGACCAGGCGATAGATATGGCCCGCCGGTCCCGGTGCCGGCAAGATCCCCCGCGAGCGCCGACGGCTCTGCGGCCAGTCAGACGTCCAGGTCGCGTGCCTTGGGGGCGTTCTGCTGGATGAACTGCAGCCGCAGCTCCGGCTTGCGACCCATCAGCCGCTCGACCAGCTTGGCGGTTTCGGCGGCGTCGTCCTCATCATGGGAATCCGGGATCTCGACCCGCCACAGGTTGCGCCGCGCGGGATCCATCGTGGTTTCCTTGAGCTGCGCCGGCGGCATCTCGCCCAGGCCCTTGAAGCGGCTGATCTCCACCTTGGACTTCCCGGCGAAGACGGTGCGCATGAGCTCGTCCTTGTGTGCGTCGTCACGGGCATAGATCGTGGTGCCGCCGTGCTGAAGCCGGTAGAGGGGCGGCTGCGCCAGATAGAGATGGCCGCCCTGGATCAGGCCGCGCATCTCCCGATAGAAGAAGGTCATCAGAAGCGACGCGATATGGGCGCCGTCGACATCGGCGTCGGTCATGATGATGACCCGCTCGTAGCGCAGCTTGCTTTCGTCGTACTGGCCGCGCGTCCCGCATCCCAGCGCCTGGATCAGGTCGGCGATCTCCTGATTGCCGGCCAGCTTGTCCGCCGAGGCGTTGGCCACGTTCAGGATCTTGCCGCGAAGCGGCAGCACCGCCTGGGTTTCTCGGTTACGGGCCGACTTCGCCGATCCGCCGGCGGAATCGCCCTCGACCAGGAAGATCTCAGTATCCGCGGCCGCGGTACGGGCGCAGTCCGCCAGCTTGCCCGGAAGGCGCAACCGGCGCGTCGGCGTCTTGCGCGCCTGGTCCTTGGCAAGGCGCTTGCGGGCCCGGTCCTCGGCCCGTTCGACGACGCGGTCCAGAAGGGCGTTGGCTGCAGCGACATCCGCCGCAAGCCAGTGGTCGAAATGATCCTTGACCGCCGCCTCGACCAGCTTCGCTGCCTCGGCCGTGGCCAGCTTCTCTTTCGTCTGTCCCTGGAACTGCGGATTGCGGATGAACACCGAAAGCAGCATCGCCGCGCCGCCGGTCAGGTCCTCGGCCGTGATCGATGCCGCGCGCTTGTTGCCGGTCATGTCGGCATAGGCTTTCAGGCTGCGCAACAGGCCGGAGCGCAGGCCCGACTCGTGGGTGCCGCCCTGCGGCGTCGGGACGGTGTTGCAGTAGGAGGTGGAGAAGCCTTCCTCGTCCTCGGGCCAGGCGATGGCCCACTCGACCGAGCCGGCGTCGTCCGGGAAGGAGGCCGTACCGGCAAAGGGCTGCGGCGTGAGCGTCGGCCGTTCGGCCAGCGTCGTGACCAGATAATCGAGAAGCCCGCCCGGGAAATGAAGGACCGCTTCGGCCGGAACCGGGGAGTCGGCGCGGAGAAGGGCGGGATCGCAGCTCCACCGGATCTCGACGCCTCGGAAGAGATAGGCCTTGGACCGCGCCATGCGGTACAGCCGCTCCGGCTTGAGGGCCGCGTCGGCGCCGAAGATCTCCGGATCGGGATGGAAGGTGATGGTCGTGCCGCGACGGTTCTGGATCGTGCCTTCGTCGGTCAGCGGGGTTTGCGGCACGCCGCGCCTGTAGCGCTGCCGCCAGAGCCGCCGGTCCCGCGCCACTTCGATCCGGAGGTCGTCCGAAAGGGCGTTCACGACCGAAAGCCCGACGCCATGCAGGCCGCCGGACGTGGCATAGACCTTGTTGGAGAATTTGCCGCCGGAGTGAAGGGTCGTCAGGATGACCTCGAGCGCCGACTTGCCGGGAAACTTCGGATGCTCCTCCACCGGAATGCCGCGGCCATTGTCGCGAACCGTCACCGATCCGTCGGCCGCCAGCGAAAGCTCGATCCAGCTGGCATGGCCGGCGACGGCCTCGTCCATGGAGTTGTCCAGGATTTCCGCGACCAAATGATGGAGCGCACGCTCGTCCGTGCCGCCGATATACATGCCGGGCCGCCGCCGCACCGGCTCCAGACCTTCGAGGACCTCGATGTCGTGCGCGGTGTAGCGCTCCGCCTTCTGGCTGCCGTTCTCGAACAGATCGTGCATGGTGACCCGAGTATATAGCGCGTTCCGCGCCCTGAAGATATGCTGTGGCGTGCCGTGCGTGCGCCGCTACATGTGGTAGCTCACATACGGCTGCAGACAGGAGGATCTTGTTTATGAGCGAACTGCCCCCGGGTCAACCGGCGCTGCGGACGGTCGCCATGCCGGCCGATGCGAATCCGAACGGCGACATCTTCGGCGGCTGGCTCCTGTCTCAGATGGATCTGGCCGGAAGCGTCGTCGCATACGAACGCGCCGGCGGACGTATTGCCACGATCGCGATCGACGCCATGACATTCCTCAAGCCGGTCTATGTCGGCGATCTGGTGAGCTGTTACGCCGAGATCATCCGCGTCGGCACCACCTCGATCCGCGTGAAGGTCGAAACTTTTGCGCGGCGGCGGGAGGGCGGCACCGTGATCAAGGTCACCGAAGGCATCGTGACCTATGTGGCGATCGATGAGAAGGGGCAGAAGAGACCGGTTCCTCCCGCCATCGTCGAGCCGCGCTGAGCCGCCCGGCGCCGCCCTGTCAGAGCCCGTAGCCGTGGCCGAGCAGGGCGGCCGTGTACACGGTTCCGAAGAACAGGACGAGAGTCACGAACTCGCGCACGAAATGCCAGCGGGTCATGGATGTTCTCCTTACGTTCCGGTGAGAAGAAGAGAACATAAGAGGAACAGCGCTGTCAACCTCCCTTGAGGGAGGCTCGTCGAGGACAAGAAATCGCCCTGGCTTCGTCATTTGCGGGCAACGGAACCGCTTCAGGCTGTGAGCATCGTCATAGGTCCCGGACTGGGCGAGGTGACACAATTCCTCATCCAGGTCGGGAAACCCCGGGACGGTCCCGGCAGTCGTCGCCTGCGGGGTTCTGTTCCGAGCGTCCCCCCGTGCTCCCTTGATCCCGTGTCGTGAGGAGGCAAGCCCGTGACCGAGCCCAAGTCTTCCGAATGCCGCTTGACGGCCCTCGAACTCGTCGACGATCCCCTGGTCAGGATGCTGATGAGGGCCGATAGGGTAGAGCCGGACGACCTCCGCCGGCTGATTACGGATCTCCGGCCGTCCCTGCCGAAGCGGAACGCGAATCTGGCGGCCTGAGCGGCCGTCCAGCGATCGGCCTTTCCCGAACATTCGTATTGCGGCCGCCGTCTGCTACGCGGCCGGTGAGGACCGACGACCTTCGCCGGGCTTTCCTCATCAGTGGCCTCAAAAGAAGAACCCCGCCGGAGAGATCCGACGGGGTTCTTCTTTTCCTCTCTTCGTCCGTCGTCTGGTTCGGGCGGGAGTTCCCGCCCGAACGCTGGACCGACCGGTGCCGATCGCGGACGAACGTCTTCGGATCAGACGCTGTAGTACATCTGGAACTCGACCGGGTGCGGGGTCTGCTCGAAGGTATAGACCTCTTCCCACTTCAGCTGCATGTAGCCCTCGAGCATGTCCTTGGTGAACACGTCGCCCTTCAGCAGGAACTCGTGGTCGGCTTCCAGGGACTGCAGCGCTTCGCGCAACGAGCCGCAGACGGTCGGGACGGCGGCCAGTTCATCCGGCGGCAGATCGTACAGGTTCTTGTCCATCGGATCGCCGGGGTGGATCTTGTTCTGGATGCCGTCAAGGCCGGCCATCAGCATGGCGGCAAAGGCGAGATAGGGGTTCGCGCCCGGATCGGGGAAACGCACCTCGACGCGCTTGGCCTTCGGGCTCGTCGCGTAAGGGATGCGGCAGGAGGCCGAGCGGTTGCGGGCGGAATAGGCCAGCAGCACCGGCGCCTCGAAGCCCGGGACCAGACGCTTGTAGCTGTTGGTCAGCGGGTTGGTGAAGGCGTTCAGCGCCTTGGCGTGCTTGATGATGCCGCCGATGTAGTAGAGTGCGGTCTCGCTGAGGTCCGCGTAGCCCGAACCGGCGAACAGCGGCTGCCCGTTCTTCCAGATGGACTGATGGACATGCATGCCCGAGCCGTTGTCGCCCTTGACCGGCTTCGGCATAAAGGTCGCGGTCTTGCCGTAGGCATGGGCCACCATGTGCACGCAGTACTTGTAGAGCTGCATGTTGTCGGCGGTCTTGACCAGCGTGTCGAACTTGATGCCCAGCTCGTGCTGCGCCGGCGCGACCTCGTGGTGGTGCTTCTCGATCGGCACGCCCATGTCACCCAGGGTGGCCAGCATCTCGGCGCGGAGATCCGACCCCGAATCGACCGGCGGGATCGGGAAGTAGCCGCCCTTGATGTAGGGGCGGTGACCCATGTTGCCCTCGGCGTACTCACGGCCGGAATTGCCGGGCAGCTCCTCGCTGTCGAGATAGTAGAAGCTGCGATGCATGTTCTGCTCGTAGCGGACGTCGTCGAAGACGAAGAACTCCGCTTCCGGGCCGAAAACGGCGGAGTCGCCGATGCCGACCGAAGCCATGTAGGCTTCCGCCTTCTTGGCGATCGAGCGCGGGTCGCGGTTGTACGCCTGGCCGGTCGAGGGTTCCAAAACGTCGCAGAACAGGATCAGCTGCGGCTGCGCCGAGAACGGATCCATCACCGCGGTCGACAGGTCCGGCTTCAGGGACATGTCGGATTCGTTGATCTCCTTCCAGCCGGCGATCGACGATCCGTCAAACATGATGCCTTCGCTCAGCATATCCTCATCGACGGTCGCGATGTGCTGGGCGGTGTGCTGCCACTTCCCGCGGGGGTCGGTGAAACGGAAGTCCACGTACTTGACGTCATGTTCCTTGATCAGGTCCATGACCTTCTTCAGATCGTCGGCCATTTACTCTTTGTTCCTGTTGAACGTGGTTGCTTTCTTTGCGCGGATGGAGCCGGCAGGGCCGGCCCGTTTCCCCGGTAGGGGCTAGATCGCGTCGGCGCCCTTCTCGCCGGTGCGAATGCGGATGACTTCCTCAACCGGCGTCACGAAGATCTTGCCGTCGCCGATCCGGCCGGTCTGAGCCGCCTGCTGGATCGCCTCGATGGCACGCTCGACAAGGCTGTCCTCCATCACGACCTCGACCTTCACCTTGGGCAGGAAGTCGACGACGTATTCGGCGCCGCGATAGAGTTCGGTGTGCCCCTTCTGACGTCCGAACCCCTTTGCCTCGGTGACGGTAATCCCCTTGATCCCTACCTCGTGCAGGGCCTCCTTCACCTCGTCGAGCTTGAAGGGTTTGATGATCGCTTCGACTTTCTTCATGCGTGCGCCACAGTCCAGTGGTTATTCGTGAGGATGTCGTCGTTTGCCGCACCGGGGCCGCGGCATATCCCATCCTAAGCATGCCCCGTGCCAACCGGATAGGCTGCGGGGGAGGACGGGATCCAAACGTGCCGAAGCACCGGTGCTGCCTAGATGATAGGCTATGTGATCACAAAATGGGCAGGAAAGCTGCCTTTCCAATGTGCAAATGGCCTTCGGCGGCGACACAGTCATGGGCCGCGGCGTCCCAGGATCGGCCATGACCAACGGTTCGAATGGGGCAGCATCATCGGGCTTGACGCAGGGCTCCGGATGTTCCATACCACGGCCCCTGCCGGCCGGCGGAGATGCCGGCTGGGCCCAGTGGCGGCCGTAGCTCAGTTGGTAGAGCCCTCGGTTGTGGTCCGAGTTGTCGTGGGTTCGAGTCCCATCGGTCGCCCCATTCCCCCTCCTTTGATATGTTCTTAGAGTCCGTAATCCCGTCGCGGTGCCGATGGCGCGGCCCGACCGGGCATGGGTCGGCGTCCGCGGGGGCAGTTCACGGGGACAGGAATGGAAGCAGGGCATGAACTCCTCAGCGTCGCCGAAATGGCCGAGGCGGACCGGATGACGATCGCTGCCGGCGTCCCGGGGATAGACCTCATGGAAGCCGCCGGGCGGGCGGTGGTCCGCGCGGTCGAGGAGGCCTGGAGCCCCCGGCCGGTCCTGGCCCTCTGCGGTCCCGGCAACAACGGCGGTGACGGTTTCGTGGTCGCCCGGCTGCTGGCCGAGCGGGGATGGCCGGTGCGCGTCGCTCTCCTGGGCGGGCGCGCGCGGCTGAAGGGGGATGCGGCCCTCGCTGCCGGGCGATGGACCGGCGACGTCCACGGGTTCGAGACCGTCTCCCTTTCGGATCGTCCGCTGATCGTCGACGCCGTGTTCGGCGCCGGCCTGTCGCGGCCTGTCGACGGCCTTGCCGCCGAGTTGCTGACGGCCGTCTCCGAAGCCGGGCTGGAGGTCGTGGCGGTCGACGTCCCGAGCGGGGTCGACGGCGATACCGGCGAGGTCCGGGGTGTGGCGGCGCGGGCCGCCGTGACGGTCACCTTCTTCCGGCGCAAGCCGGGTCATCTGCTGCTGCCGGGGCGGACCCTGTGCGGCCGCGTCGTCGTGGCGGATATCGGGATCGATCCGGCGCTGCTATCGGTCCTGGCGCCGAAGGCCGCGGAGAATGTGCCCGGGCTGTGGCGGGGGCGCTTCCCCTGGCCCGGCCCTGAATCGCACAAATTCGCGCGCGGCCATGCGGTCATCCTGGGCGGCGGCCGGATGACGGGGGCGGCGCGCCTTGCCGCGCGCGCCGCCAGGCGAAGCGGCGCGGGGCTTGTGACCGTCGCCGCGCCAGGGGAGGTCCTTCCGATCTATGCGGCGGATGCGCCTGGGCTCCTGACCCGGCCCGTCGAGGAATGGGCGCAGCTGATGGAAGACGTCCGGTGCAATGCGGCGCTCGTCGGTCCGGGCGCGGGGGTGGGGGAAGCGACAATCGGCTTCGCCCTCGCCGCGCTGGCGGCCGGGAAGCGCATGGTGCTCGATGCCGATGGCCTGACCAGCTTCGCCCGCGCGCCGGATCGTCTGTTCTCAGTGCTCCATCCCGGCTGCGTGCTGACCCCTCATGAAGGCGAGTTCGGCCGGCTGTTCGACAAGGCGGGCGCGCGCCTGCAGCGCGCGCGGCGCGCGGCGGAGCGGGCAGGGGCGGTGGTCGTCCTCAAGGGGAGCGACACGGTGATCGCCGCGCCCGACGGCCGCGTCCGGGTGAACACGAATGCGCCGCCGGAGCTTGCAACCGCCGGAACCGGCGACGTGCTTGCGGGCATTGTCCTGGGGCTTCTGGCGCAGGGAATGGACGCCTTCGATGCCGCCTCCGCCGCGGTTTGGCTGCAGGGGGAGGCCGCCGCCGCCTTCGGGCCGGGCCTGATCGCCGAGGATGTGGCGGAGGGTATTCCGGCGGCCCTGCGCCGGCTGCGCAGCGGCTGAGGCGGACGGGCGGAGCGGGGAGCGGCAACGGACTGCGGTCCGGGCATTCCGGCTTGGGCTGATTTGGCCTATCGCGTCCGAAATCTCCTGTGGTATAGACCCCGCTTCGGTTGGGCGGGCAGGCGTTCGCGCCAGCCATTCCGCCGAGTTTTGGCCGGTGGTTTCTGATAGCGAGCGCGCGGGCGTGGCGGAATTGGTAGACGCGCTGGATTTAGGTTCCAGTGGCGAAAGTCGTGGGGGTTCAAGTCCCTCCGCCCGCACCATGCTCGTGCCAGGATCCGCGTCGTCTCGGGTTCGTGATGCGGGGTCTGCTGATCCCGCTTGGATTCTGAAGTGACCCGGCCAACCGGGCGTCAACGGAACAGGCAATAATCGAGATGCAAGTCACCGAAACCAGCAACGAAGGCCTCCGCCGCGAATTCAAGGTTGTCGTCCCGGCCGCCGACATCAACGATCGGGTGAATTCCCGGTTGACCCAGCTGGGCAATCAGGTGCGCCTGCCGGGCTTCCGCCCGGGCAAGGTGCCGATGTCTATCCTGCGTCAGCGCTATGGCCGTTCGGTGATGGGCGAGGTCCTGGAACTCGCGGTCAATGAGACCTCGCAGACCACGATGAGCGAGCGGGGTATCCGTCCGGCGCTGCAGCCGAAGATCGAGATCACGTCCTTCGATGAGGGCAAGGATCTTGAGTACACGATGGCGGTCGAAGTGCTGCCCGACGTCGTGCCGGGAGACTTCTCCGACATCGAGCTCGAGCGCCTGAAGGCCGAAGCCGACGATGCCGTGATCGCGGACGCGCTGGCGAAGATCGCCGCCCAGCAGAAGCGCTTCGAGGCGCCGAAGAAGGCGCGCGCGGCGAAGCTGGGCGACCAGGTCTTGATCGACTTCGAGGGGCAGCTCGACGGCGTGAAGCGGCCCGAGATGGCCGGACAGGATTTCGAGCTCGAGCTCGGCTCCAACCGCCTGATTCCGGGTTTCGAGGACCAGCTCGTCGGGGTGAAGGCGGGTGCGGACAAGACCGTCGAGGTCACCTTCCCCGAGGATTATCCGGCGAAGGATTTCGCCGGCAAGTCGGCGGTGTTCGAGGTTAAGGTCAAGGAAGTGCGGGAGCCCGTCGAGGTTCCGGTCGACGAAGACCTGGCCAAGAGCCTTGGGTTCGACGATCTCGAGGCGCTCAAGGCGGCCGTCCGCCGGCAGACCGAGAGCGAGTTCGAGAATGCTGCCCGCCAGCGCCTGAAGCGGCAGCTTCTGGACCAGCTGGCGGAGCGGGAGATCTTCGAGGTGCCGGCCGGCATGGTCGACCTTGAATTCAACACCATCTGGCAACAGATAGAAGCCGCACGCCGGCATCATCTCGAGACCAAGGACGATCCCGACCACCACCACGAGCACGATCCCGACCTGGACAAGCCGGAAGAGGAGCTGCGGGCCGAGTACCGTGCGATCGCCGAGCGACGAGTGCGCCTGGGTCTCCTGCTGTCGGAGGTCGGTCGACTGAACAACATCCAGATCACCCAGGAAGAGCTGAACCGGGCGATGATCGCGGAAGCGCGTCGTTACCCCGGCCAGGAGCGGCAGGTGCTGGAGTTCTTCCAGAAGAATCCGCAGGCGATCGACAACCTGCGGGCTCCGATCCTGGAAGACAAGGTGGTCGACTTCATCATCGAGCAGGCCAAGGTGACGGAGCGGACGGTCAGCCCGGAGGAGCTTTTCCGGGATCCCGATGCGCCGGCGGAGGGCGAGAACGCCAAGAAGCCCGCCAAGAAGGCGGCTGGGACGAAAAAGCCTGCGACCAAGGCCAAGAAGGCCAAGGTTGACGAAGGCGACGAAGCCAAGGCCGAATAGGCTGCGGGCGGCGGCCGGGGACTCGTTCCCCGGCCCGTCCGGCAGACAGGCGAACCGAGGACGGTGATGAACGACTTTGAACCGCGCATGAACACCCTGGTGCCGATGGTCATCGAGCAGACCAACCGGGGGGAGCGCGCCTTCGACATCTATTCCCGGCTTCTGAAGGAACGGATCATCTTCCTGATCGGGCCGGTGAACGACGCGGTGGCCAGCTTGGTATGCGCGCAGCTCCTGTTCCTTGAATCGGAGAACCCGAACAAGGACATCGCCTTCTACATCAACTCGCCCGGGGGCATCGTGACCTCGGGCCTCGCGATCTACGACACGATGCAGTACATCAAGTGCGACGTGTCGACCATGTGCATCGGCCAGGCGGCCAGCATGGGGTCGCTCCTGCTCGCGGCGGGGGCGAAGGGCAAGCGCTTCTGCCTTCCCAACAGCCGGGTGATGGTCCACCAGCCCTCGGGCGGCGCCCAGGGACAGGCTTCGGATATCGAGATCCAGGCGCGGGAGATCATCAAGATTCGCCAGCGGCTGAACGAGATCTACGTGAAGCACACCGGCCAGGAGCTTTCGGCGATTGAACAAGCGCTGGAACGCGATCGTTTCATGTCCGCGGAAGAGGCCAAGGAGTTCGGCATCATCGATCAGGTGGTCGAACGCCGGGTCATGCCCGACGAAGCGCAGGGCAGCCGCTGAGGGCGGTCAACTAGTTGTTGATCGCTCAGAGACAGTCATGTTGAATGGGCTGGTGGCGTGGCTGCCCACGATATCCTTGTCGTGGAGCGGTCGGGGCTCCATCTCAGGGATTAGGGGCCGCCCAAGAACCGTTGTGAGGGCCGGGCGGCCATACGATGTCCAATCGGGGCTTTGATGAGCAAATCTTCCGGCGGTGATTCCAAGAACACCCTCTACTGCTCTTTCTGCGGGAAGAGCCAGCATGAGGTCCGCAAGCTCATTGCGGGGCCGACGGTATTCATCTGCGATGAATGCGTCGAGCTGTGCATGGACATCATCCGCGAAGAGAACAAGACGACGCTGGTGAAGAACCGTGACGGCGTTCCGACGCCGCGCGACATTCACAAGGTCCTGGACGATTACGTCATCGGCCAGGAGCATGCGAAGCGCGTCCTCTCCGTGGCTGTCCACAACCACTATAAGCGCCTGGCCCATGGCCAGAAGAACAGCGACGTCGAGTTGGCGAAGTCCAACATCCTGCTGGTCGGGCCGACGGGCTGCGGCAAGACGCTGCTGGCGCAGACCCTGGCGCGGATCATCGACGTGCCGTTCACCATGGCCGACGCCACGACCCTGACCGAGGCGGGCTATGTGGGCGAGGATGTCGAGAACATCATCCTGAAGCTGCTCCAGGCCGCCGACTACAATGTCGAGCGGGCCCAGCGCGGTATCGTCTATATCGACGAGGTCGACAAGATCAGCCGCAAGTCGGACAACCCGTCGATCACGCGGGACGTCTCCGGCGAAGGCGTGCAGCAGGCGCTGCTCAAGATCATGGAGGGCACGGTCGCGAGCGTGCCTCCCCAGGGCGGGCGCAAGCACCCGCAGCAGGAGTTCCTCCAGGTCGACACGACCAACATCCTGTTCATCTGCGGCGGTGCTTTCGCCGGGCTGGAGAAGATCATCGCCCAGCGGGGCAAGGGAACCTCGATCGGCTTCGGCGCCGACGTACAGCGTCCGGAGGATCGGCAGACCGGCGAACTGCTCCGCGAGGTCGAGCCGGAGGATCTGCTGAAGTTCGGGCTGATTCCCGAATTCGTCGGCCGTCTGCCGGTCGTCGCGACCTTGGGCGACCTGGACGAGGAAGCGCTGGTCGAGATCCTCACCAAACCGAAGAACGCGCTGGTCAAGCAGTACCAGAGGCTGTTCGAGATGGAGGACGTCAACCTGAGCTTCTCGGATGACGCCCTGCGGGCGATTGCGCAGAAGGCGATCGCGCGCAAGACCGGTGCCCGGGGCCTTCGGTCGATCATGGAGGCCATCCTGCTCGAGCCGATGTTCGATCTGCCGGGCATGGACGGCGTCGAGGAGATCGTCATCAATCGAGAGGTCGTTGAGGGGCGGTCGAAGCCGCTGCTCATCTACGCCGAGAAGCGCGGAGACGTGGCGCCAAGTGCCTAGAAGAGAAGGGGCGCCCAAGGGCGCCCCTTTTTACATCCGAAACTGGGCAATACTATCGCATCGGTACCCTAGATCTTGATCCCTGGACCGGCAGGGGCCACGTTAACGGTGCGATAGAGATTCATCCGAAAACATATTCTCGCGTTCGGGGCTGTCCGCCCGGATTCGCCCACCTCAAGAGGCCATAAGCGCATGTTGGAACTCAGTCGAGGGGCTCTGTACCCGGTTCTGCCGCTGCGGGACATCGTGGTTTTCCCGCACATGATCGTCCCGCTGTTCGTCGGGCGTGAGAAGTCCGTGCGCGCGCTCGAAGACGTGATGAAGGAGGACAAGCAGATCCTGCTCGTCACCCAGAAGAACGCGGCGCAGGACGATCCCAGCCCGTCCGACATCTACGAGGTGGGGACGGTCGGCACGGTGCTGCAGCTCCTGAAGCTTCCGGACGGCACGGTCAAGGTGCTGGTCGAAGGCGGGCGTCGCGCCCGCATCCACAAGTTCACGGAGAACGAGGCGTTCTTCCAGGCGATCGCCGAGGAGCTCGACGATGTCGGCGGCGAGGCACAGGAGCTGGAGGCTTTGGGCCGCGCGGCGATCTCGCAGTTCGAGCAGTACATCAAGCTGAACAAGAAGATTCCGCCGGAGGTGCTCGTCTCGATCAACCAGATCGAGGACTTCAGCAAGCTGGCCGACACGATCGCCTCCCATCTCACGCTCAAGATCCCCGAGAAGCAGCAGCTTCTGGAGATCGCGTCCGTCGCCGAGCGCCTGGAGAAGGTCTATGGCTTCATGGAGGGTGAGATCGGCGTCCTCCAGGTCGAGAAGCGCATCCGCTCCCGCGTCAAGCGGCAGATGGAGAAGACCCAGCGGGAGTACTACCTCAACGAGCAGCTTAAGGCGATCCAGAAGGAGCTCGGGGAATCCGAGGACGGCCGTGACGAGCTGGCGGAGCTCGAGGAGCGTCTGAACAAGACGCGCCTCAGCAAGGAGGCGCGCGACAAGGCCACCGCCGAGCTGAAGAAGCTGCGCAACATGAGCCCGATGTCCGCCGAGGCGACGGTAGTGCGCAACTATCTGGACTGGATGGTCTCGATCCCGTGGAAGAAGCGGTCGAAGATCAAGAACGACATCAAGCTGGCCCAGAAGGTGCTGGATGATGACCATTACGGGCTGGATAAGGTCAAGGAGCGCATCCTCGAATACCTCGCCGTCCAGCAGCGGATGAACAAGATCAAGGGGCCGATTCTCTGCCTGGTCGGCCCGCCCGGCGTCGGCAAGACCTCGCTCGGCAAGTCGATCGCCAAGGCCACCGGCCGGAACTTCGTGCGCATGTCCCTGGGCGGCGTCCGGGACGAGGCGGAGATCCGCGGCCATCGCCGGACCTATATCGGCTCCATGCCGGGCAAGATCGTCCAGGGCATGAAGAAGGCGAAATCGTCCAATCCGCTGTTCCTGTTGGACGAGGTCGACAAGCTGGGCGCCGATTGGCGCGGCGATCCGGCCTCCGCGCTCCTGGAGGTGCTGGACCCGGAGCAGAACTCCACGTTCAACGACCACTATCTCGAGGTCGATTACGACCTCTCGGACGTGATGTTCCTGTGCACGGCCAACAGCCTGCGCATGCCGCAGCCGCTTCTCGACCGCATGGAGATCATCCGTCTGCCCGGCTACACCGAGGACGAGAAGGTCGAGATCGCGAAGCAGCACCTGATTCCGAAGCAGATTGAAGCCCACGGGCTCCGCGCCGGCGAATGGACGATCTCGGACGATGCCCTGCGGGACCTGATTCGGTACTACACCCGTGAAGCGGGCGTCCGGAACCTGGAGCGTGAGATCGCGAATCTGACGCGCAAGGCGGTGAAGGAGATCCTGATGAAGGGGCTCGACAAGATCGCCGTCACGCGGAAGAACCTCGACAAGTTCGCCGGTGTCCGCAAGTTCCGCTACGGCGAGGCCGAGCTGGAGGACATGGTCGGGGTCGTGACCGGGCTTGCCTGGACCGAGGTCGGCGGTGAGCTCCTGTCCATCGAGGCGGTGACCGTGCCCGGCAAGGGGAAGGTGACCACGACGGGCAAGCTGGGCGACGTGATGCGGGAATCGGTGCAGGCCGCCGAATCCTACGTGAAGTCCCGGGCGGTTGAGTTCGGCATCAAGCCGACGGTCTTCGCCCGCAAGGATATTCACGTCCACGTGCCCGAAGGCGCCACGCCGAAGGACGGCCCCAGCGCCGGCGTCGCGATGGTGACCTCGATCGTCTCAGTCCTGACGGGCATTCCGGTCCGCAAGGACGTCGCCATGACCGGCGAGATCACGCTGCGCGGCCGGGTGCTTCCGATCGGCGGCCTGAAGGAGAAGCTTCTCGCGGCGCTGCGCGGCGGGCTGAAGACGGTGCTGATCCCGAAGGACAACGAGAAGGATCTCGCGGAGATTCCCGACAACGTGAAGCGGAATCTGAACATCGTTTCCGTGTCGAATCTGGACGATGTGCTGAAGGCCGCCCTCGTCCGGGAGGTGGAGCCGATCGAGTGGATCGACCCTGCCGAAGTGGACCAGGTAGCCCCCGTCAAGGGCGACGGGGAAGAGGAGAGTGTGATTCGCCATTGAGAAAATGGCGGAAAACCGCCTAAAAAGAGGGCCTGAGGCTGTTGCTTGCGATTGACCGGGGCGGCGCGTTGCGCTTACACTTCGCCGCACAAGTCTAGCGGAGTTGCTCCGGTCGAATTCGCGAGACATGTCACAGTACTGGCCAAGCGCCGGTAATGTCCCGATCCTCTTTTATTTGTTCCTTGCAAGGGGGCCTACAGTGAACAAGCAAGATCTCGTCAGCCACGTGGCCGAGGCTGCCAGCATTTCCAAGAACGATGCTGCCAAGGCCGTTGACGCCGTCTTCGACGGCATCACTGCTGCCCTGAAGAAGGGGGACGAGGTCCGGCTGGTCGGCTTCGGAACCTTTGCCGTGGCCGAGCGCGCCGCCTCCGAAGGCCGCAATCCGCGGACTGGCGAGAAGATCTCGATCGCTGCGTCCAAGCAGCCGAAGTTCAAGGCCGGTAAGGGTCTGAAGGACGCCGTCAACTAAGCGTCCGGACTTCGTTTCGCTGAGCCGGCCGTCCTCGACGGCCGGTTAAGCGTATTCAGAGCGGCCTATTGCCGTTCGGTGGGCGATTAGCTCAGCTGGTAGAGCATCGGTTTTACACACCGAGGGTCGGCGGTTCGATCCCGTCATCGCCCACCATACTCTCTTTCGGACTGCCGCCCTTGGGCACGCTTCGAGGTGGTCCGATTTTATGCACAAGAAACTCTTCCGATGCGCTTGACAGGGCAGGGGGGAGCGAGTATTCGAAGCGCCTCGCCGCGATGGCGAGCATTGGAAGCCCAGCGCGGGTGTAGCTCAGTTGGTTAGAGCGCCGGCCTGTCACGCCGGAGGCCGCGGGTTCAAGTCCCGTCACTCGCGCCATTTCCGATCACAAGGGTTAAGTCCTGTGCCGTAGCGTACGGAACCGGCCCTTTTGCGCGGGTGTAGCTCAGTTGGTTAGAGCGCCGGCCTGTCACGCCGGAGGCCGCGGGTTCAAGTCCCGTCACTCGCGCCATTCTACCTTGAGAATTGTCGATCCCATGCCGCGGGTTCGGGGGATATCTCCGGGTAGCCCGGATCCTGGCGATCAGCCCGACATCTTCAATTCCTTGCCAGAATTTCGCGCGGCAGCCACACGGTCATCATCGGCCCGCGACCGCCATCATGAATCGGCGTTGGCATCATGGCCTATGGTCCGTGGGGCCGGGCGTGGCCAGTAGGCAACAGCGCCTGGCCGTCGAGGCTACGGCTCACCCGACTTCTGTCGACGGAGCGGCTTCTCCACGACCAGAAGTCGACCCGAATGGTCCGCATGAATGTCCTGTCGCGATAGGCTTGCCCTGCACAGTGCTGGCACGGGCAGCCCGCTTCGCCACATGTCGGCGGGACGAATCTCGTGCTCCCTGTCGCAGCGGCCGCCCACCGTCCGGAGCGGTCGCCGCGTGGCATTCATGCATCTCGATCGCGGTCATGAAGGACGGGGGTCGGCGACCGCGCAAGGTCGACATAGTCCCGGACGTAGAGCCGTTTTCGACGACTCAGTGCCGTTGCAGGAGCGGCGAGCCACGCCGGCAGCAAGGCCGTTTACGGCAATCGGATGTCGGCGCCCTTGTCTTCAGGCTCGGCACGCGCGGCGTCCGCCGGAATCCGCGAGACGCCGGCCAGGGGGGACCGTCGCAAGTCGGTCAGGGCTCTTTACCATTCGGTTAGGATCGCACCGCAAGCTAAGGCTTGGATTTCGCTTTCAATAGCCTTCGTCGCGGCCTATATAAGGGCCGGCCGCGGTCCGGGCGTGATCCGATCAAGGTGTTGATGTTTATCGCCTTTCACCCGGCCACGGTGAATCGAACCCAAGCTCCAGGGGCGTCGGATGTCACTATCCCATCTCGCCGAGTATCTGCCCATTCTCATTTTTCTCGGCATTGCCGTCGGGCTTTCGATGGTCATGGTCGGGGCATCCTATCTGGTGGCCCGTCAGAACCCCGACAGCGAGAAGCTGTCGGCCTATGAATGCGGGTTCGACGCGTTCGACGATGCCCGCTCCAAGTTCGACGTCCGGTTCTATCTGGTCGCCATCCTGTTCATCATTTTTGACCTTGAGGTGGCGTTCCTGTTCCCCTGGGCGACCTCGCTGGGGCAGATCGGCCTGTTCGGCTTCTGGTCGATGATCGCCTTCCTGGGCATCCTCACCATCGGCTTCATTTACGAGTGGAAGAAAGGAGCGCTGGAATGGGAGTGAGCAGCCATAGTGCGGCGGCACCCCTGCCGGCCAGCTTTGATACCCCGCTGCGGCCCGGCCCCGAGCAGGACGCCGTGATCGCCCGGGCGACCGCGGAATTGCAGGACAAGGGCTTCTTGGTCGCGAAGTTCGACAATCTGCTGAACTGGGCGCGGACGGGATCCCTCTGGCCGATGACCTTCGGCCTTGCGTGCTGCGCGGTGGAGATGATCCACGCCTACATGCCTCGCTACGACCTCGACCGGCTCGGGATTATCCCGCGGCCGAGCCCGCGCCAGTCCGACGTGATGATCGTGGCCGGTACGCTGACCAACAAGATGGCCCCGGCGCTGAGAAAGGTCTACGACCAGATGGCGGAGCCACGCTGGGTCATCTCCATGGGTTCCTGCGCCAATGGCGGCGGCTACTACCATTATTCCTATTCCGTGGTTCGCGGCTGCGACCGGGTCGTTCCGGTCGACGTCTATGTGCCGGGCTGTCCTCCGACGGCTGAGGCCCTGGTCTACGGAATCATGCAGCTCCAGAAGAAGATTCGGCGCGGCAACGTCATCGCCCGCTGAAGGACGTCGGCCAACAAAACGGAAACTCGATGTCTGTTCAGGCTCTCAAGGATCTGGGCGAAAACGTCGTCAAGGCGCTCGACCCGGACGTCTCCGGCTTCGAGGTGAAGCTCGGTCAGCTCATCGTTCAGGCCCGGGCGGGCGCGATCGCCCGGGTTCTCACATTCCTGCGCGATGACGGCGCTTGCCGCTTCGAGATGCTGGTCGACCTGACCGCGGTCGATTATCCCGAGCGTGAGCAGCGCTTCGAGGTCGTGTACAACCTGCTCAGCCTTACCCATAACCAGCGGATTCGGGTGAAGGTTGCGACGGACGAGGACACGCCCGTTCCCTCCGTCGCTTCGGTATTCCCGACGGCCACCTGGTTCGAGCGGGAGGTCTGGGACATGTACGGGGTCTTCTTCTCCGACAATCCGGACCTGCGCCGCATTCTCACCGATTACGGCTTCCAGGGGCATCCGCTGCGCAAGGACTTCCCGCTGACCGGCTATGTCGAGGTTCGGTACGACGAGGAGCAGAAGCGGGTCGTCTACGAGCCGGTGCGCCTGACCCAGGACTTCCGCACCTTCGACTTCATGTCGCCGTGGGAAGGCATGACGCGGCTTCTTCCGGGGGACGAGAAGGCGGAAGCCGACGAGGGCGAGGTGCCGACGGGCGCGGTGAACACGGCGGGCAAGGCGTGACGCATCATGGCTGAAGAACAGACGATCAAGCCATACACCCTGAATTTCGGGCCCCAGCATCCTGCGGCCCACGGCGTGCTGCGCCTGGTGCTCGAGATGGACGGCGAGGTGGTCGAGCGCGCCGATCCCCATATCGGCCTGCTGCACCGCGGGACCGAGAAGCTGATCGAGTACAAGACCTACATCCAGGCCGTGCCGTATTTCGATCGGCTGGATTACGTCTCGCCGATGTGCCAGGAGCACGCCTTTGCGCTGGGCGTCGAGCGGTTGCTCGGAATCCAGGTGCCGGAGCGCGGGCAGTATATCCGGGTCCTGTTTTCGGAAATCACCCGCATCCTCAACCATCTCCTGAACATCACGACATTCGCGCTGGACGTCGGCGCGATCACCCCGTCGCTGTGGGGCTTCGAGGAACGCGAGGTCCTGATGGAGTTCTACGAGCGGGTGTCGGGCGCGCGGCTGCACGCCAACTATTTCCGGCCGGGCGGCGTCCATCAGGACATGCCGGCCGGGCTGGCCGACGACATCTGGGAATATACCGAGCGTTTCCCGAAATTCATGGACGACCTGGAAAACCTCCTGTCGGAGAATCGGGTCTTCAAGCAGCGCACGGTCGATATCGGCATCGTCTCCAAGGAGGAGGCGCTGGCCTGGGGCTTCACCGGCCCGATGCTGCGCGGCTCCAACGTGCCCTGGGACCTGCGCAAGGCGCAGCCCTACGACGTCTACGACCGGATGGACTTCGACGTGCCGGTCGGGCTCACGGGCGACTGCTATGCGCGCTACCTCGTCCGCATGGAGGAGATGCGCCAGTCCAACCGCATCATCCGCCAATGCCTCGAGCAGATGCCCAAGGAAGGGCCGGTGATGGTGAACGACCGCAAGGTCGCGCCGCCGCCGCGGGGCGAGATGAAGCGCTCGATGGAGGCGCTCATCCACCACTTCAAGCTCTATACCGAGGGTTTCCACGTGCCCGCCGGCGAAGTCTATGCCGCGGTCGAGGCGCCGAAGGGCGAGTTCGCCGTCTATCTGGTTTCGGACGGCACCAACAAGCCTTACCGCTGCCGCATCCGCGCGCCGGGCTTTGCCCATCTGCAGGGCCTCGACTTCATGAGCCGCGGGCACATGCTGGCCGACACGGTGGCGATCATCGGGTCGATGGACGTCGTTTTCGGAGAAATTGATCGATGAGTTCCGGAGCCCCCGCACCCGCGAATCTCCAGCCGGCGACATTCGAATTCACGCCGGAGAATCTGGAGCGGGCCAAGAAGATCATCGCCAAGTACCCGGAGGGCCGGCAGCAGAGCGCGGTCATTCCGCTTCTGGACCTGGCCCAGCGTCAGCACGACAACTGGATTCCGCGTGCGGCGATGGACTACATCGCCGATCTCCTGGAGGTGCCGCGGATCCGGGTCTACGAGGTCGCCAGCTTCTACACGATGTTCAACAAGGCCCCGGTCGGTAAGTACCTGTTGCAGGTCTGCACGACCACGCCTTGCTGGCTGTGCAACTCCGACGCGGTTCTGAAGGCGATCGAGGACAGGACCGGGGCACGTCCGGGCCAGACCAGCGAGGACGGTCTGTTCACGGTCATGGAAGTCGAATGCCTGGGCGCGTGCGTGAACGCGCCGATGATGCAGGTCAACGACGACTTCTTCGAGGATCTCGACTATGAGCGGACCTGCGCCCTGATCGACGCCCTGCGCGAGGGCCGGCCGGTGACGGTCGGGTCGCAGACCGGCCGGCACGGCAGCCAGGCCCAGGCCGGCCCGACTTCGCTGGCCGACCAGGCGCCGCCCGAGATCCGGGCCCAGATGCGGACGAAGGAATAGTCCCATGCTTCGCGACGAAGACCGTATCTTCAAGAACCTGTATGGCTGGCACGATTGGCGCCTCGCCGGTGCCCGCAAGCGCGGCATTTGGGACAACACCAAGGCGCTGATCGAGCTTGGCCGGGACAAGATCATCGAGGAGGTGAAGGCCTCCGGCCTTCGGGGACGCGGCGGGGCTGGCTTCCCGACCGGCATGAAATGGTCGTTCATGCCCAAGGAAAGCCCGGACGGACGGCCGAGCTATCTGGTCATCAACGCCGACGAGTCGGAGCCCGGTACCTGCAAGGACCGCGACATCCTGCGCTTCGATCCGCATCTGCTGGTGGAAGGCGCACTGGTCGCGTCCTTCGCGATGGGGGCCCACGCCTGCTACATCTATATCCGGGGCGAGTTCTACAACGAGGCGTCCAACCTTCAGGTCGCGATCGACGAGGCCTATGAGGCGGGGCTGATCGGCAAGAATGCCTGCGGGTCCGGCTGGGATTTCGATCTGTATCTGCACCGCGGGGCAGGGGCCTATATCTGCGGCGAGGAAACCGCGCTGCTGGAGAGCCTGGAGGGCAAGAAGGGCCAGCCGCGCAACAAGCCTCCGTTCCCGGCCCAGGCCGGCCTCTACGGCTGTCCGACGACGGTCAACAATGTCGAGACGATCGCCGTCGTACCGACGATCCTCCGGCGCGGCGGATCTTGGTTCGCGGGGCTCGGGCGTCCGAAGAACAGCGGCACCAAGCTGTTCTGCATCTCCGGCCATGTGAACCAGCCCTGCAACGTCGAGGAAGAGCTCGGCATCCCGATGCGTGAGCTGATCGAGCGCCATGCCGGCGGTGTCCGCGGGGGGTGGGACAACCTGCTTGCGGTTATTCCCGGCGGCTCGTCGACGCCGCTGCTACCGAAGGACATCTGCGACACCGTGCTGATGGATTTCGACAGCCTGAGGGAGGTGAAGTCGGGACTCGGCACCGCCGGCGTGATCGTCATGGATCGGTCGACCGACATCGTCTACGCGATCGCCCGCCTGTCGCATTTCTACATGCATGAGAGCTGCGGCCAGTGCACGCCGTGCCGCGAGGGCACGGGGTGGCTTCTCCGCGTGATGAAGCGGATGGTGAAGGGCAATGCCCGGGCCGAGGAGATCGACATGCTTCTCGAGGTCACCCGGCAAATCGAAGGACACACGATCTGCGCCCTCGGCGACGCCGCCGCCTGGCCGGTCCAGGGCCTGATCCGCCATTTCAGGCCCGAGATGGAGAGGCGCATCCGCGACTACCGCGATGCTGCCCACCGTGCGGCGGCCGAGTAACGGGACGAAGCTATGCCCAAACTGACGATCGATGGAATCGAGGTCGAGGTCGAGCCCGGCACATCGGTGCTCCAGGCCTGCGAGCAGCTCGGTATCGAGATTCCGCGCTTCTGCTACCACGACCGGCTCTCGGTGCCGGCGAACTGCCGCATGTGCCTCGTGGAGATGGAGCGGAGCCCGAAGCCGATCGCGTCCTGTGCCATGCCGGCGGCCGACGGGATGGTGATCCGCACGGATTCCGAGGTGGTTCACAAGGCCCGCCGCGGCGTCATGGAGTTCCTGCTGATCAACCACCCTCTCGACTGCCCGATCTGCGACCAGGGCGGCGAGTGCGACCTGCAGGACCAGGCAGTGGCCTACGGCTTCGACCGCGGACGCTTCATGGAGAACAAGCGGGCGGTCAAAGAGAAGTACATGGGGCCGCTCATCAAGACCTTCATGACGCGCTGCATCCACTGCACGCGCTGCATCAGGTTCGCTGACGAGATCGCCGGCGTGCCCGAGCTGGGCGCGACGGGCCGCGGCGAGCACATGGAGATCGGCACCTATATCGAGAAGGCTCTGTCGAGCGAGCTTTCGGGCAATCTGATCGACGTCTGCCCGGTCGGTGCGCTAACCTCCAAGCCCTTCGCGTTCTCGGCTCGGTCTTGGGAGCTGAAGAAGACCCAGAGCGTGGACGTGATGGATGCCGTCGGTTCGAACATCCGGATCGACTCGCGCGGGGGCGAGGTGATGCGCGTGCTGCCGCGCCTGAACGAGGACGTCAACGAGGAGTGGATCAGCGACAAGACCCGCTTCGCCTATGACGGGCTGAAGCGTCAGCGCCTGGACCGGCCCTATGTGCGGCGCGACGGCCGCCTGCAGCCGGCGACCTGGCAGGAGGCCTTTGAGGCGATCGCGGCCCGCGTGAAGGGGCTCAAGGGCACCGAGATCGCGGCCCTTGCCGGCGACCTGTGCGACGCCGAATCGATGCTGGCGCTCAAGGATCTGATGACGGCGCTCGGATCGTCGAATCTGGATTGCCGCCAGGACGGCGCAAAACTCGATCCGACGGTGCGCGCGTCCTACCTCTTCAACACTACGATCGCCGGCATCGAGCAGGCGGACGCCATCCTCATCATCGGCGCCAATCCCCGCTGGGAGGCTCCGCTCGTCAATGCGCGCATCCGCAAGCGGTGGCTGAAGGGTGGCCTTAAGGTCGGCGTCATCGGGCCGCAGGCGGATCTGACGTATCGCACCGAATATCTGGGGGCGGGCCCGGAGACGCTGGCCGAGCTGGCCTCCGGCCGGCTGGCCTTCGCCGAGGTGCTGCGGGGGGCGAAGAACCCGATGCTGATCGTCGGCATGGGGGCCCTGACCCGGGCGGACGGCGCCGCTGTGCTGGCCCAGGCCCGGGCCCTTGCCGTCGATTTCGGCATGGTCCGCGAAGACTGGAACGGCTTCAACGTCCTGCATACGGCGGCCGCCCGTGTCGGCGGGCTCGACCTCGGCTTCGTACCGGGCGAGGGCGGACGGGACGTCTCCGGCATCCTGGACGGCGCGTCGCGCGGGGAGATCAAGCTGGTCTGGCTCCTCGGCGCCGACGAGATCGATACGTCGCGGCTCGGCGACGCCTTCGTCGTCTATCAAGGCCACCACGGGGATCGCGGCGCCCATCGCGCCGACGTCATCCTGCCGGGCGCGGCCTACACCGAGAAGAACGGCATCTACGTCAACACCGAAGGCCGCGTGCAGCAGGGCCGGATGGCTGTGTTCCCGCCCGGCGACGCCCGGGAGGACTGGAAGATCATCCGTGCGGCCAGCGAGCATGTCGGCCACAAGCTGCCCTATGATTCGCTGCGTGAGGTGCGTGCAAGGCTTGTCGAAGTGAATCCGGTGTTCGGCACGATCGACACGGTCGAACGGGCCGCCTGGGGCGAGTTCGGCACGGCGGGCAAGCTGGACGCTGCGCCGTTCGTGTCCCCGGTTCAGAACTTCTACATGACCGATCCGATCAGCCGCAGCTCCGTGACCATGGCGCGGTGCGTCGACGAGATCGTCAATCGGTCCAAGGCGGCAGCGGAATAGGCGGGTAGGGCAGTTCGATGGAAATCCTCTGGAGCGATTACGCCTGGCCGACGATCCTGATCGTCCTGCAGTGCCTGCTGATCATCGTCCCGCTGCTGGTCGCGGTGGCCTATCTCACCTATGCCGAGCGCAAGGTCATGGCGGCGATGCAACTCCGCCAGGGTCCGATGGTGGTCGGGCCGTTCGGGTTGCTGCAGCCCTTCGCGGACGGCCTGAAGCTGTTCGCCAAGGAAACCGTCATCCCGTCGGGCGCGAACCGCGTCGTCTTCGTGATCGCGCCGATGCTGACCTTCCTGCTCAGCCTCGTGGCCTGGGCGGTGATCCCCTTCGGTCCGGGGCTGGTGCTGTCCGACATCAATGTCGGCGTGCTCTACCTCTTCGCCATCTCGTCGCTCGGCGTCTATGGGATCATCATGGCCGGTTGGGCGTCGAACTCGAAATACGCCTTCCTCGGCGCCCTTCGGTCGGCGGCCCAGATGGTGTCGTATGAGGTGTCGATCGGCTTCGTCATGATTACGGTGCTGCTCTGCGCCGGGTCGCTCAACCTGAGCGAGATCGTGCGGCAGCAGCAGGGGGCCGGTCTCTTCGGCATCTTCAACGGCTATCTGCTGACCGGGCTTCTGCCCATGGGCGTGATTTTCTTCATCTCGGCATTGGCCGAGACGAACAGGGCGCCCTTCGACCTTCCGGAAGGCGAGTCGGAGCTGGTCGGCGGCTACAACGTCGAATATTCGGCGATGACCTTCGCCCTGTTCTTCCTCGGCGAATACGCGAACATGATCCTGATGAGCGGCATGACCACCGTGCTGTTCCTCGGGGGATGGCTGCCGCCGATCGACTGGGCGCCGCTCTACTGGATCCCGGGACCGATCTGGTTCGCGCTGAAGATCGCGTTCTGCCTGTTCCTGTTCATCTGGGTTCGGGCCACGCTGCCGCGGTACCGGTATGACCAGCTCATGCGCCTTGGCTGGAAGGTGTTCCTGCCGATCTCGCTGCTGTGGGTCGTCGTCACCGCCGGCTGGCTCGTCGCATTCGACCGGCTGCCTGGCTGACCCGGGCGGCGCGGAACTGTAGAGAAACTGAGGACCAAAGAATGGCTTTCCTCGATCGTACCGCCCGAGGGCTGCTGCTGACCGAGCTGCTGTCCGGTTTGGCGCTGACCTTCCGCTACATGTTCAAGCAGAAGGCGACGCTGAACTATCCTTTCGAGAAGGGGCCGATCAGCCCGCGCTTCCGGGGGGAGCATGCGCTGCGCCGCTATCCGAACGGTGAGGAGCGGTGCATCGCGTGCAAGCTGTGTGAAGCGGTCTGCCCCGCGCAGGCCATCACCATCGAGGCCGAACCGCGTGAGGACGGCAGCCGCCGGACCACGCGCTACGACATCGACATGACGAAGTGCATCTACTGCGGCCTGTGCCAGGAGGCCTGCCCGGTCGATGCGATCGTGGAAGGGCCGAATTTCGAGTTCTCGACGGAGACGCGCGAAGAACTCTTCTACAACAAGGAAAAGCTGCTCGCGAACGGCGACCGCTGGGAGCCGCAGCTTGCCGCCAACATTGCAGCCGATGCGCCTTATCGCTAAAACGCTGCGGTCACTTTGAGGCTTTGACAGCGAAGGCGCGCAATCGTCCCGCACACTTCGCCTTAACCCGGGGGAAACCCGCCTTGACGCCCTCAATCTCGTTCAAAGTCTGCGGGAGTGCTTCGGCATGATCGTTCAGGCTCTGGCATTCTATCTTTTTGCCGCCGTCGCCGTCGCTTCGGGAGTGATGGTGATTTCTGCCAGGAACCCCGTGCATTCGGTCCTGTTCCTGATCCTCGCCTTCTTCAATTCGGCGGGACTTTTCGTTCTTATGGGGGCGGAATTCCTGGCGATGATTCTCGTCGTCGTTTATGTCGGCGCCGTGGCGGTTCTGTTCCTGTTCGTCGTCATGATGCTCGACGTCAACTTCGCCGAGCTTCGTCAAGGTTTCCTGCAGTATCTGCCGATCGGCGCGCTCATCGGGATCGTCCTCCTGGCCGAGTTGGTGCTGGTGTTCGGGGCCTGGGTGATCGCACCCGAGGCGCAGTCCGTCGCGCAGGCGCCGGTGCCGTCGCCGGATCTCGTGACCAATACCGAGGCGCTGGGGCAGATCGTCTACACGCGGTATGCCTACCTGTTCCAGGCGTCGGGGCTGGTCCTGCTGGTCGCCATGATCGGGGCGATCGTGCTTACGCTCCGCCAGCGCCCGGGCGTGCGCCGTCAGCGTATCGGCGATCAGGTCCACCGGCGGCGCGAAGAGGTGCTGGCCATCCGCAAGGTCGGAACCGGGGAAGGGGTGTAAGGGCATGACGATCGCGCTTGGGCATTACCTGACGGTCGCCGCGATCCTTTTCACGCTGGGGATCTTCGGAATCTTCCTGAACCGCAAGAACGTCATCATCATCCTGATGTCGCTCGAGCTCATGCTGCTTGCGGTCAACATCAACCTGGTAGCGTTCTCGACGACGCTCAACGACCTCGTCGGCCAGATCTTCGCGCTGTTCGTGCTGACCGTCGCGGCGGCCGAGGCTGCGATCGGCCTCGCCATCCTGGTCGTCTACTTCCGCAACCGCGGCACGATCGCGGTGACGGATATCAATCTGATGAAAGGCTGAGGGCGCGCTAGAAAATGGAAGTCGCCGCGATTTTCCTGCCGCTTGCCGGCTTTCTGATCGCAGGGCTGTTCGGCCGCATCATCGGCGACCGGGGAGCCATGGCCGTCACGGTGACGGCCGTCTGCATCTCGGCCGTGATCTCGATCTGGCTGTTCATCGACGTGGCGCTCGGGGGCAATGCCCGGACCGTCGAGCTGTTCACCTGGATCGACAGCGGCGACTTCGACGTCAGCTGGGCGCTGCGCTTCGACACGCTGACCGCGGTCATGCTGATCGTGGTCAACGGCGTGTCGGCGATGGTGCACATCTATTCGATCGGCTACATGAGCCATGACCCGTCGCGGCCACGGTTCTTCGCCTATCTCAGCCTGTTCACCTTCATGATGCTGATGCTGGTGACGGCGGACAATCTCCTCCAGATGTTCTTCGGCTGGGAAGGCGTGGGCGTCGCGTCCTACCTGCTGATCGGCTTCTGGTACGAGCGGCCGTCCGCCAATGCCGCGTCGATCAAGGCCTTCATCGTCAACCGGGTCGGCGACTTCGGCTTCGCGCTCGGCATCTTCTCGATCTTCGTCATCTTCGGGTCGATCGAGTTCGACACGGTCTTCGCCGCCGCTCCGTCGCTCGCGGATGCGACGTTCAACTTCCTCGGCTACGAGGTCCCGGCGCTGACCACCGCGTGCCTCCTTCTGTTCATCGGCGCGATGGGCAAGTCGGCGCAGCTCGGCCTGCACACTTGGCTGCCGGATGCCATGGAAGGCCCGACGCCGGTCTCGGCGCTGATCCACGCGGCCACCATGGTCACTGCGGGCGTCTTCATGGTCGCCCGGATGTCGCCGGTCTTCGAATATGCGCCCACGGCCCTTGTCGTGGTGACGGTCGTCGGCGCGGCCACGGCGTTCGTTGCCGCGACCATCGGCATCACGCAGAACGACATCAAGCGGGTCATCGCCTATTCGACGATGAGCCAGCTCGGCTACATGTTCTTCGCGCTCGGCGTGTCGGCCTATCAGGCGGCGATCTTCCACCTGATGACCCATGCCTTCTTCAAGGCGCTGCTCTTCCTGGGCGCGGGCTCGGTCATCCACGCCATGTCGGAAGAACAGGACATGCGGAAGATGGGCGGCATCTGGCGGCTCATCCCGATCACCTACGGCATGATGTGGATCGGCAGCCTGGCGTTGGCCGGCATCGGGATCTACGGCGTGTTCGGTTTCGCCGGCTTCTATTCGAAGGACATCATCCTTGAGGCCGCCTTCGGCGACCACAGCTGGTACGGCAGCCTCGCCTTCTGGCTCGGCATCGCCGCTGCCGTCCTGACGGCATTCTACAGCTGGCGCCTGCTACTGATGACGTTCCACGGCCGTCCTCGCGCCGACGAGCACGTCATGTCCCATGTGCACGAGAGCCCCTGGGTGATGCTCGGCCCGCTTTGCGTCCTCGCGATCGGTGCGGTGTTCGCCGGCATCGTCGCCTACGAGGCGTTCGTCGGCGAGGGGCGGGCGGCGTTCTGGGGTAGCTCGATCCTGGTCCTGCACGAGAACGACAGTATCGAGGCGGCCCATCACGTGCCGCTCTGGGTGAAGCTGTCGCCGCTTGTGGTCGGACTGATCGGCATCGCCGTGGCCTACTGGTTCTACATGTTCCGGCCCGAGATGCCGGCCCGCGTGGCCTCGGCCTTCCGCCCGCTCTACAACCTGTCGTTCCGGAAATGGTATTTCGACGAGCTGTACGATCTTCTGTTCGTCAGGCCGGCCTTCTGGATCGGCCGCGGTCTGTGGAAGTCCGGCGACGGCGCGATCATCGACGGCTTCGGTCCGGACGGTGTTGCCAGCGCGACGCGGGATATCGCCCGGCGCGCAAGCCGGCTTCAGACCGGTTACGTCTATCACTATGCGTTCGCCATGCTGATCGGCGTGGTGGCGCTGGTCTCCTGGTACCTGTTCAGCATTCGCGGCTAGGAACCCACAATGGCTGAGTGGCCCATCCTTTCGATCATCACGTTCCTGCCGCTGCTGGGCGCGGCCCTGATCCTGGTCCTGGCCAGGGGGCCTGCGGAAGTCGTCGCGCGCAACGCCCGCTGGACGGCGCTGTGGACGACCCTGTTCACGTTCCTGATCTCGCTCTATCTGTGGTTCGGCTTCGACCGGACGACGGCAGAGTTCCAGTTCGTCGAGCGGGTGGACTGGTTCCCGGCATTCAACATCGCCTATCACATGGGCGTCGACGGCATCTCGATGATGTTCGTCCTCTTGTCGACGCTCCTCACGCTCATCTGCGTGCTGGCTAGCTGGGACAGCGTCAAGGTCCGGGTGAAGGAGTACATGGTGGCCTTCCTGGTCCTCGAGACCATGATGGTCGGCATGTTCTGCGCCCTGGATTACGTCCTCTTCTACGTGTTTTTCGAGGGCGTGCTGATTCCGATGTTCATCATCATCGGGATCTGGGGGTCGGGCGACCGGCGCATCTACGCGGCGTTCAAGCTGTTCCTGTACACGCTCGCGGGCTCCCTGCTGATGCTGGTCGCCCTGCTTGCCATGTATATTCAGGCGGGCACGACCGACATCCCGACGCTGCTGGCGACCGAGTTCAGCTACGACATGCAGTTCTGGCTGTGGCTGGCGCTGTTTGCGTCCTTCGCGGTCAAGATCCCGATGTGGCCGGTGCATACCTGGCTGCCGGATGCCCACGTCGAGGCGCCGACTGCCGGGTCGGTCATCCTGGCCGGCGTGCTCCTGAAGATGGGTGGCTACGGCTTCCTGCGCTTCTCAATTCCCATGCTGCCGGAGGCGACGGAATACTTCACGCCGCTGATCTACGTGCTGTCGATCGTGGCGATCATCTACACGTCCCTGGTCGCGCTCGCCCAGGAGGACATGAAGAAGCTGATCGCCTATTCCTCGATCGCGCATATGGGTTTCGTGACGATCGGCATGTTCACGATCACGACCCAGGGCCTGCAGGGCTCGATCTTCCAGATGCTGTCCCACGGCATCGTGTCGGGCGCCCTGTTCCTCTGCGTCGGCGTGGTCTATGACCGGCTCCATACCCGCGAGATCGCGCGGTATGGGGGGCTCGTGAACAACATGCCGAAATATGCCCTGGTGTTCATGCTCTTCACCCTGGCCTCGGTCGGCCTGCCGGGCACCAGCGGCTTCGTCGGCGAGTTCCTGAGCCTGGTCGGCGCCTTCCGCGCCAACACCTGGGTCGGCACCCTGGCCGCGACGGGATTGATCCTCGGCGCGACCTACATGCTCTACCTCTACCGGCGGGTCATCTTCGGCAAGCTGGTCAAGGAGGACCTGAAAGCGCTGAGGGACCTGAGCCCGCGTGAAGTCCTGGTCTTCGCCCCGCTGATCGCGATCGTGTTCTGGATGGGCATCTACCCGTCGAGCTTCATCGACGTGATGGAGGTTTCGGTCGAGAACCTGATCCAGAACTACGAGATCGCCCTTGACCGCGGCGCCGTCGATGTCGACGTCGTCGATGCCGCGGCCACCGTCGATCAGGCCGCCCGCTGAACGCCCGAGAGGCTGACGAGAGATGCTTGCGTTTCCTGACCTGATGCCGGCTCTGCCCGAGATCTTCCTCGCCCTCTCCGGCATGGCGCTCCTGATCTTCGGCGTGTTCCGCGGCGAAGGGGCGACCCGGCTCGTCTCCTACCTGGCGGTGCTCTCGCTCGTGGTGGCGGGCTTCCTGGTGCTGCGGGTCGTTCCCGCCCAGGCGGTGACGTTCAGCGGACTTTTCGTGGTCGATGGGTTCGCCGCGTTCATGAAGCTGCTGGTGCTGCTGTCGACGGCGCTCGCGGTGATCATGTCGCTCGGCTTCATCGAGCGCGAACAGATGGCCCGGTTCGAATACCCGGTCCTGTTCCTGTTCGCGACGGTTGGCATGCTGATGATGATCAGCGCGAACGACCTGATGTCCCTCTATGTCGGCCTGGAGCTGCAGAGCCTATCGCTCTATGTCGTCGCGGCGTTCCGGCGGGACACGGTGCGGTCCAGCGAGGCGGGGCTGAAGTACTTCGTCCTCGGCGCGCTGTCGTCCGGCATGCTCCTCTACGGCGCGTCGCTGGTCTACGGCTTCGCCGGCACCACCAGCTTCGAGCATCTGGCCGAGCTGTTCGCCGGCGGCCAGGAACCGTCGATCGGGGTGATCATCGGCATCGTCTTCGTGTCCGCGGGCATCGCCTTCAAGATCTCCGCCGTTCCGTTCCACATGTGGACCCCGGACGTCTACGAAGGGGCGCCGACGCCGGTCACGGCTTTCTTCGCGGTCGCTCCGAAGATCGCGGCGATCGCCATGTTCATTCGGGTGCTGGTCGGTCCCTTCGGCGATCTGGTCGCCCAATGGCAGCAGATCGTCGTCGTGATGGCGGTTCTGTCGATGGCGCTCGGCTCCTTCGCCGCGATCAACCAGTCGAACATCAAGCGCCTGATGGCCTATTCCTCGATCGGCCATATCGGCTATGCGCTGGTCGGTCTTGCCGCGGGCTCGCAGGAAGGCGTGGCGGGGATCATGATCTACATGGCGATCTACATCGCCATGAATGTCGGTACCTTCGCGATCATCCTATGCATGCGGGTGAACGGCAGGATGGTGGAGGGCATCCAGGACCTGGCCGGCCTTTCCAAGACCCATCCGATGATGGCGCTGGCCCTGGTGATCTTCATGTTCTCGATGGCCGGTATTCCCCCGCTCGCCGGTTTCTGGGGCAAGTTCTACGTGTTCATGGCGGCGGTGAATGCCGAGCTTTACACGCTCGCCGTCATCGGTGTGCTGACCAGCGCGGTCGCGGCGTACTACTATCTGCGGATCATCAAGATCATGTATTTCGATGAGCCGGCCGAGGTGCTGGATCGGCCGATCGATCGCGACATGGGCATGGTGCTGACCGCGACCGGCCTGTTCACGCTGCTGTTCATCTTCTACCCCGCCCCGGTGGTCGACGCCGCGAGCCGCGCAGCCGCAACGCTCTTCGCCGGATGACGGCGGCCGCCGCCGCGTCGGGACCCAGGCTTCCGCCGGGATGGACGCTTTTCGCGTTCGAGCGGATCGGAAGCACTAATGACGAGGCCAAGCGGCTTGCCCGGGCCGGTGCCGCGGAACGCACCATGGTCTGGGCCCGCCGACAGGAGGCGGGTCGGGCGCGGCGGGGGCGGAGCTGGTCGTCTCCCGAAGGGAACCTGTACTGCACGGCGGTCCTGCGGCCGCGATGCCTCATGGCCGTTGCTGGGCAACTGTCCTTCGCGGTCGCGTTGGCGCTGCATGACGCCCTGTCGCGGCTGGCCCCGGATCTGGATTTCCGGCTGAAATGGCCGAACGACGTCCTCGTCGGCGGCCGGAAGGTTTCAGGAATCCTCCTGGAATCGGAATCCGGGGCGGATGGGACCGTCGGCTGGATCGTGGCCGGTACCGGGGTCAATCTGTCGGCGCATCCCGAGGACGCGGAGCGTCCGGCCACTAGCCTTGCCGCGGAAGGCGTGACCGGAGTCACGGCCGAGGACGCCCTTTCGGCCTATGCCCCGGCACTGCAGCATTGGACAGATCTCTGGACCACCGAAGGGTTCGCACCCTTGCGTGAGGCCTGGCTGGCCCGGGCCTGCGGGGTCGGCGGGCAGGTGCTGGTGCGCCTGGAACGGGAGACCCTGAGCGGGACGTTCCAGGACCTGAACGAGGAGGGGGCGCTGGTGCTTCGTCTCGACGACGGCCGCTCGCGCCTCGTCGCGTCGGGAGACGTCTTCTTCGCGCCGGCCGGCGGAACGGCCGGAATAGGGGGCTCGAATGCTGCTCGCAATTGACGCGGGAAACACGAACGTCGTCTTTGCCGTCTTCGACCAGAACCGCAAGGTCGGAAGCTGGCGCATTTCGACCGACCACAACCGCACCTCGGACGAGTATGCGGTGTGGCTGACCCATCTGATGGCGCTGGTCCAGCTCCGGCCGTTGGACATCACCGACGCGATCCTGGCAAGCGTCGTCCCAGCGGCGAACTTCCATCTGCAGCGCCTGGTCCGGGATCATTTCCGCTGCGAGCCGCTGGTCATCGGCGCGCCCGGGGTCAAGCTGGGCATCGAAGTCGTGATGGACAATCCCGAGGAGGTGGGGGCCGACCGCCTAGTCAATGCCATCGCCGCGCGGGAGCGCTATCAGGTCCCTCTGATCGTCATCGATTTCGGCACCGCGACCACCTTCGACGTGGTCGACCGGGACGGGAACTATTGCGGCGGGGTGATCGCCCCGGGCATCAACCTGTCGCTCGAGGCGCTTTTCATGGCGGCGGCCAAGCTGCCGAAGGTCGAGATCGAGGAGCCCAAGCGCGTGATCGGGAAGGGGACGATCGGCGCCATGAAGTCCGGCATATTCTACGGCTATGTGGGGTTGATCGAAGGACTGGTCACGCGCATCAAGGCCGAGTACGGCGAACCCATGACCGTCATTGCGACCGGGGGCCTGGCTGGTCTTTTCGCCCGGGCCACCAATATGATCGACCATACGGACGCGGAGCTGACGCTGCGCGGCCTGCGCTTCATCTTCGAGCACAACAAGGCATCATGACACAGACCCGCGACGCCGACGCGTCCGCCATCACCATCGCAGAGGACGAACTCTGCTTCCTGCCGCTCGGCGGCTCGGAAGAGATCGGGATGAATCTCTATCTCTACGGGCTTGGCGGCAAATGGCTGATGGTGGATCTGGGCATCTCGTTCGGCGACGAAACCACGCCCGGTATCGACGTCCTGATGCCCGATATCAGCTTCGTCGAAGAGCGTCGGCGGGATCTTCTGGGCATCGTGCTGACCCACGCGCATGAGGACCATTTCGGCGCGATCCAATATCTGTGGCCGCGCCTGAAATGCCCGATCTATGCGACGCCCTTCACGGCGGCGCTGCTCAGGCTCAAGCTGGCCGAGACGGAGTTCGCGCGGAAGGTCAAGATCGTCGAGGTGCCGCTGTCCGGCCAGATCGAACTCGGGCCCTTTCAGGTCGAGTATGTCGCCGTCACCCATTCGATTCCGGAGCCGAACGCGCTGGTGCTGCGGACGCCGCTCGGAACGGTGGTCCACAGCGGCGACTGGAAGCTGGATCCCCATCCGCAGATCGGCGATCCGACTGACGAGGCCCGGTTGCGGGCGATCGGCGACGAGGGCGTCCTGGCCTTCGTCTGTGACAGCACCAACGCCCTCGTTCCCGGAATTTCCGGGTCGGAGCAGACGGTCAAGGAGGAACTGACGAAGCTGATCGGGCGCCTGAAGGGGCGGATCGCGATCACCTGCTTCTCCACCAATGTCGCGCGCATTCGATCGATCGCCGAGGCGGCGCAGGCCAACGACCGGCAATGCGCGCTGATCGGCCGGTCGCTCTGGCGCGTCTACGAGGCCGCCCGCCAGACCGGCTATATGAGCGAGACGGTGCCGTTCCTGTCGGAAAGCGACGCCGGCTATGTGCCCGCCGACAAGATCGTGCTGATCTGCACCGGCAGCCAGGGCGAGCCGAGATCCGCGCTGTCGCGGATCGCCCGCGACGAGCATGCCCATATCGTCCTCGAGCCCGGTGACACGGTCATCTTCTCGGCCCGGGAAATCCCGGGCAACGAGAAGGCGATCGGCCGGGTGCAGAGCCAGCTGATCCGTCTCGGCGTCGACATCATCACGCCGGACGACGAGATGGTCCATGTGTCCGGCCATCCGGCCCGCGACGAGCTGACGACCCTCTATCAGTGGCTTCGTCCTAGGATCGCCGTGCCCGTCCACGGCACCCCGAAGCACCTGCTGGCGCATGCCCGGCTGGCAGCGGACTGCCAGGTTCCCGAGACAGTCGTTCCCCAGGACGGCGCGGTGATCCGGCTTGCACCGGGCCCGGCGGAAATCCTGGGCTACGTCAGTACGGGGCAGCTGGCGCTGGACGGGACCCGGTTGATCCGTCTGGACAACGGTGTCACGCGGAGCCGGCACCGGATGAACCAGGAGGGGGCAGTGGTGGCTAGCCTGGTGGTCGACAATAGCGGTCGCCTGCTCGCGGATCCGCAGATGTCCCTCATGGGCCTCCTGGAGGCGGAGGAGGACGAGGAGCAGCGCCGTGCCCTCGTCACCGATGTCCGGGAGGCGGTGGAGCGCCTGTCGAAATCGGCGCGGCGCGATGACGACGCCGTGCGCGAGGCCGCAAGGCTGGCGATCCGGCGCGGAATTAAGGCGGAGCGGGGCAAGAGGCCACTGATCCAGATCCAGCTGGTGCGGATCTGAACGGCCGGGGGCGGAGGAGGCGGGCGAATGATCGGTCGGCTCAACCACGTCGCGATCGCGGTTCCCGACCTTGCGGCGGCCTCGGCGCTCTATGGCGGGGTTCTGGGCGCGCGCGTCTCCGATCCGCTGTCGCTTCCGGGGCACGGAGTCACGACCGTTTTCGTGGAGCTGCCGAACACGAAGATCGAGCTTCTGCAGCCGCTGGGGCCCGCGTCGCCGGTCGAAGGCTTTCTGAAACGAAATCCCGCCGGCGGCATCCACCATGTGTGCTACGAGGTGGAGGATATCATAGCCGCGCGCGATCGGCTGGTCGCGGCGGGCTTGCGCGTTCTGGGCTCCGGCGAGCCGGCCATCGGGGCCCATGGGAAGCCGGTGGTCTTCCTGCATCCGAAGGACGTATTCGGCACCCTAGTCGAATTGGAGCAGATCTGACGATGGGACTGGTTTCGGGCATTGTCGTCTATGTGATCACCTGGTGGATCGTGCTGTTCACGGTGCTGCCCTGGGGAGTGACGCCGCAGGAAGAGGTCGCTCCTGGGCATGAGGCGGGTGCTCCCGCCCAGCCGAAGCTGCTGATCAAGTTCGCGGTGACGACGGTGATCGCGACGGTGCTGTGGCTGATCATCTATCTGCTCGTCGACGCGAACATCTTTTCGTTCCGGGACTGGGCGGCACGGATGGATCACTGACCGCTTCCGCCATGTGCCGCTTTCCCGGCCGGCGCACTGGCGGCACCATCCGCTCGGGGATCGAAAGCGCAACGGCAGGGAGCCATGGCCGGGACCACCTATTGCGAAGCTGCACACGGGCATCCGCTTCACGCCCGGTATCACGACACCGAATACGGGTTTCCGAACGGGGAGGACGAAGTCCTGTTCGAGCGCCTGGTGCTGGAAATCAACCAGGCGGGGCTGTCGTGGCTCACGGTTCTGAAGAAGCGCGAGGCGTTCCGCCTGGCTTTCGAGGGATATGATATCGACCGCATCGCCGCCTATGACGATGCCGATCGCCGGCGGCTCCTGGAGGACCAGGGCATCATCCGCAACCGCCTGAAGATCGATGCGGTTATCCACAATGCCGGCGTCGTCCGGCAGCTCCGCCGGGAGTACGGCAGCTTCGCCGCCTGGTTGGACGCCCATCACCCCTTGTCGAAGGTGGACTGGGTCAGGCTTTTCCGGAAGACCTTCCGCTTCACCGGCGGCGAGATCGTCGGGGAGTTCCTGATGAGCCTCGGCTATCTGCCGGGGGCACATCATCCCGGCTGCCCGGTGTTCCAGGTCGTCGACGCCCTCGACCCGCCTTGGAGGCGGGTCGGCGCTGACCATGTCCCGGACGCAAAAAAGGCAAGCCGCTGAACGGCTTGCCTTTTGCTGTTTGTCTCGGATCTTATCCCGGGTGGGGAGGGCGGACGAACCGCCCTCCGCGGGATGTCAGCCGAGCCACCAGAACTTGACGGCGAACAGGACCGCAAGCACCAGGACCACCGGGCTCACATCCCGGACCCGGCCGCTCAGGAGCTTGATGGCCGCATAGGCGATGAAGCCGAAGGCGATGCCGTGGGCGATCGAATAGGTCAGCGGCATGGCCAGCGCGGTGATCAGGCCGGGGGCATACTCGGTCACGTCCTCCCAGTCGATTTCCGAAAGGCCGCGCGCCATCAGCGTCGCGACGAAAACCAGCGCCGGTGCGGTCGCATAGCCCGGGATGCTGGCCGCGAGCGGCGAGAAGAAGAGGGCGAGCAGGAACAGTACGGCGACGACCACCGCGGTCAGCCCGGTGCGGCCCCCGGCGTTCGTCCCCGCGGCGCTCTCGACATAGCTCGTAACCGTGGAGGTGCCGGCGACCGCGCCGGCGACCGTAGCCGCGGAATCGGCGAGGAGCGCCTTCCCGAGGCGGGGCAACCGGCCGTCCTTGTCGAGGAGTCCCGCCCGGTGGGCAACGCCGATAAGGGTCCCCGCCGTATCGAAGAGGTCGACGAAGAAGAAGGTGAAGACGATCGAGATCAGGCCCACCTCGAGCGCGCCGGCGATATCGAGCTGGAGCAGAGTCGGCGACGGATCCGGCGGCAGGGAGACGATGCCACCGAACTCCGACACCCCGAGCACCATGCCGATCACGGAGACCGCCAGGATGACGATGATGAGCGCACCATGCACCCGAAGGGCGGTGAGTGCGGCCATGGCGATGAAGCCGAGGGCGGCGAGGATCGCCGGAGCCTGGGTCAGGTCGCCGAGCGTGACCAGGGTCGCCGGATTGCCGACGATGATCCCGGCCTTCTGCAGCCCGATGATGCCGAGGAAGAGGCCGATGCCTGCGGAGACCGAGAGCTTTAGTGTTCTTGGGATCGCGTTGATGATCGCTTCCCGGACCGGCAGGATGCTCAGGATGATGAAGAGAACGCCGGACAGGAACACGGCGCCGAGCGCGACCTGCCACGTGTAGCCCAGGCCAAGCACCACGCCGTAGGTGAAATAGGCGTTGAGCCCCATGCCGGGGGCAAGGGCAATCGGATAGTTGGCGTAAAGGCCCATGATCGCGGTGCCGATCGCCGCCGCGATGCAGGTGGCAACGAAGACTGCACCTTGGTCCATCCCCGATTCAGCCAGGATCGCGGGATTGACGAAGATGATGTAGGCCATCGTCAGGAAGGTCGTCAGACCCGCGATGACCTCGGTTCGCACGGTCGTCTCGTGCTCCCGAAGCTTGAAATAGTTTTCCAACATTGGCTCCATACCCCCTAGAGAAGTGCCCCCTAAGATGCCGTGAGATATCACTGCAATGTCCGCTCGGTAAAACTGATAATTGCGCTCCGCAACGCTGGCCTGCCGTGCGGCTGCCGAATTGCCGGGTCGTCTTGTGGCACCCCTGGATGGAAGAGAAGACATGAAGCGCCTTTTGCCTGCAGCGGTCGGTCTTTCGCTCCTGTGCGGAGCGGCTCGAAGCGACCCGCTGATCGTCGAGACCGGTCCGCTCGTCGTCTCTGTCACGGAAGGCGATTGTGTCCGACTCGTTCCCCATCGGCCCGCAGCCGACGTGGAATTCCGTCCGGGATTCGATGTGGCCGGACGGCCGGTGGTGCCGGCGGACCTTCCGGGAAGTACTGGAATCACCCTTCCCGAAGTCTTCGCAATCCCGATCGAGGTGCCGCTGGCGGGGCGCTACCCGCGATCGGGCCGGGCCGGACCTGTCCACGGGACGGTCGAGGCGGGCGTGCTGACGCTCGAAGGGGACCGGCTGCTGTTCAACGGACAGCCCCTGACCGCGGCCGATGAGAGTGCGCTGATGCGGACCTGCCGTGATGTCCGCAGGTGATGCCCGAGGGACGGCGCCGACACGAAAAAGAAGCCGGCTGGCGGGGGCGGCCAACCGGCTTCCGAGCCCAGTCGCGGAGCTCTATCGGAGGCTGAAGGTCTTGAGGGCCGGTGCCTGGGGTGAAGCTGTTCCGACCCCTTGGAAACCTTCATCCGAAATATAAGGTAATGCCAGTTGATCAGATCTGACAGGGGTTTAACGTGGCATTTTTGCGGCGACGCGTCACATCTCGCCGCGAACTTCATGAACCATATCGGAAAGACGTCGGAAGTCCTTGATTAGCAGGGATTCTTGCCGTCTTTCCACCAAGCCGGAACGGGTCAGGTCGCTGAACACGCGGGCGACCGTCTCGCGTGTGGTGCTGACCCGGGCGGCGATGTCACCGTGAAGCGGAATGGGCGAGATGACGGCCGTGTTGTCGGGTTTCAGGCCCGGTCGGGCGAGCCTGAGGATTTCTGCGTGAACGCGGTTGTTCGCACCGATCGTGCTCAGATCCATGATCCGCTCGGTTGCCCGTCGCAGCGCCCCTGCGAGGCTGCGCATGACGGTAAGCGCGACGGCGGGATTGCGCGTCGCAAGGTCGAGGAAGGCCTGTTGCGGCACGACGAGAACCAGCGTGTCTACGAGCGCGATCACATTTGCCGAACGCGGCTGGTTGTCGATCGCGGCCAACTCGCCGAAGCAGCGGCCTTCGCCGATGTCGTCGAAGCTGATTTCCCTGCCGGAGAGAGAGTAGATGACGACCCGGACGCATCCTTCGATCACGAAGAACACATCGCGTCCCTCGTCGTCCCGATCGATGATCTGGTCCTGCGGCGCGAAGCGGCGCCAGCGGCCCTTCGCCAGAAGCGCGGCCTTCTCCTCGGCCGGAAGCGAGCGCAGCACCGGCACCCGGTCTACCATGCTCTGCGCATCGATCGTGGCGGACATTGGCTGAACCTCACTGATATCGCGACCACCTGACTCCGCGAAGGCGCTGCGGGCAAGCGTCCATCAACACTGCCGAGACACTGATTGCACGGTCATCCGGGATATATCATTTTTATCGATCATGGGGGCGTTTCCGGAGAGGGTGCCGTGTCCAGGCGCAATTCGGGTGCACAAGAGAACGATCAGGCTCAGCGCCCGCTCAAGGCGGCTGCCAAGCTGACGCTGGGGGCGCGGCTTCGGGCGTATTTCCTTGCCGGGATCCTGGTCACGGCGCCGGTCGGCATCACGCTTTATCTCGCGTGGCTGTTCGTCACCTTCATCGACGACTGGGTGAACGCTCTCCTGCCGGCGCGGTTCAATCCCGAAACCTACCTGCCATTCAGCGTCCCGGGATTGGGCGTCGTCATCATCGTGGTTGCCCTGGTCCTGATCGGCGCCGTGACCGCGGGGTTCGTTGGGCGCCTGATCGTCCGCACCTATGAAAGCGTGCTGGCCAGGATTCCGGCGGTCCGCAGCGTCTATGCCGCCGTCAAGCAGATTTTCGAAACTGTTCTGGCGAATCAGAGCAACGCCTTCCGGGAAGTCGTCCTGGTCGAATATCCGCGCCGGGGCATCTGGGCGATCGGCTTCATAACCGGCACGACCGAAGGGGAGGTTCAGAACCTTACCGAGGACGAGGTGGTCAACGTCTTTCTGCCCACGACGCCCAACCCGACCTCCGGCTTCCTGCTGTTCGTGCCGCGCCGGGATCTGACGGTCCTTCAGATGTCGGTTGAGGACGGGATCAAGATGGTGGTTTCCGGCGGGATCGTCACACCGGCGGACCGCCGCCCGCCGGAGGAGCGGGCGCGGCCGCTAATACCCGCGAGGGCCGGGCAGGGGGCCGGCAAGCTGGCGGAGGACGCGATGTACGAGGACCGGCAGCGCGTCGGCGGCACCGGCCGCTAGCGGTACGAGCCGGCCGCCTATCCGGATCGCAGATAGCGGACGGCGGTATCGCGCTCGAAGAGATAGAGCAAGATGCGGAGCGCCCGGCCGCGCTCCGTCGCCAACTCGGGGTCGGAATCGAGCACCAGCCGGGCATCGTCCCGCGCGACCGCCAGCAACTCGCCATGTTCGGAAAGGTCGGCCAGCCGGAAGGTGGGCAGGCCGCTCTGCCGCGTGCCCAGCACCTCGCCTGCGCCGCGCAGCCGAAGGTCCTCTTCCGCGATCACGAAGCCGTCATCGGTTTCGCGGATGGTCTTCAATCGGGCCTTCGCCGTTTCCCCCAGCGGCGGGCTATAGAGGAGGAGGCAGGTCGAGGCGGCGTCGCCCCGGCCGATCCGTCCACGAAGCTGATGGAGCTGGGCAAGGCCGAAGCGCTCGGCATGCTCGATCACCATGACGGTTGCGGCGGGGACGTTGACGCCGACCTCGATTACCGTCGTCGCCACCAGTATGTCGACCCCGCCATCGGCGAACGCCTCCATGACGGCGTCCTTTTCCGCCGCCTTCAGCTTGCCGTGGACCAGTCCGACCCGTTCGCCGAAGCGCTTCCGAAGAACATTGTAGCGTTCCGTCGCCGCTGCGAGATCGACCGACTCGGATTCCTCCACCAGCGGGCATACCCAGTAGATCTTGGCGCCGTCGCGCAGCCTTCGCTCGACCGCGTCGATCACCTCCGAAAGGCGGTCGGCCGAAACGGCGCGGGTGTCCACGGGCTTGCGGCCCGGCGGCTTGTCCGTAAGGCGGCTTGCGTCCATGTCGCCATAGGCCATCAGCTGCAGCGTCCGGGGGATCGGCGTCGCCGTCATGACCAGCACGTCGACGGCCCGCCCCTTGGCCGTGAGCTGCAGGCGCTGGTGGACGCCGAAGCGGTGCTGCTCGTCGATGACGGCCATGGCGAGATCCTTGAAGACGACGTCCTCCTGGATCAGGGCATGGGTGCCGACGGCGATGTCGATTTCGCCCGCTGCCAGGCTCTCCAGAAGCCGCGCCCGCGCCTTGCCCTTGTCGCGCCCCGTCAGCAGGCCGAGCCGGACGCCTGCAGCCTCGGCAAGCGGGCCGATCGTTTCGTAATGCTGACGGGCAAGGATCTCCGTCGGCGCCAGAAGCGCCGCCTGGGTGCCGGCTTCCACCGCGGTCAGCATCGCCATGAGCCCGACCACCGTCTTGCCCGAGCCGACATCGCCCTGCAGCAGGCGGAGCATCCGCGTCTCACTCGCCATGTCGGCGTCGATCTCGGCCAATGCGCTCTGCTGGGAGGGTGTGAGGCTGAAGGGAAGGGCCGCGCTTGCCCGCCGCCTCAGTCGTCCGTCGCCGCGGAGCGCGCGACCGGGAAGACGTCGGTTGGCCCGGCGAATGAGATCGAGCGCCAGCTGATTGGCCAGCAGCTCGTCATAGGCGAGCCGCAGCCTTGCGGGAACATGCGCCTCCAGCTCCGCCTCGCTGGAAGGCGAATGCGCCGACAGCAAGGCCTCGCGCCAGGAAGGCCAGCCCCGGCGTTTCAGCCAGGCCGCGTCCTGCCACTCGGGCAGGTCCGGCGCCAGGTCCAGCGCCGCGGATATCGCCTTCCAGAGGGTCTTCGGGGCGAGGCCGGCAGTCATCGGATAGACCGGCTCCACCACCGCGACCTCGTTCAGCCGCTCGGGCGGGACGATATGGTCGGGATGCGGCATCTGCAGCGCGCCGTGGAACTCCTCGATGCGGCCGCTGACCACCCGGGTGGCCCCGACCGGCAGCGCGGCATTGAGCCAGTCGGCGCGTGCATGGAAGAACACGAGGTCGATCGATCCCGTGCCGTCGGTGCACCGCACGCGATAGGGCGTGCGGCGGTTGGGCGAGGGCATGTGGGCTTCGACCCTGACGGTCAGCGTCGCGATGCGCCCGGCCGGCGCATCGACTAGGCGCGGCATGAAGCGCCGATCGACGATCGACGCGGGCAGGTGCCACAGAAGGTCGACGACCTTCGGGCCGGCCAGGCGTTCGACCAGCGTTGCGGTCTTAGCGCCGATGCCGGGGAGCGATTCGATTGAGGCGAAGACCGGATAGAGGATTTGCGGACGCACGGGGGTGGTTCTATATCCAATCCGTTCGGAACGGGCAGAGAGTACAGAATGACCGACCAGGCAGATAGTCGAGACCTCGCCACCCGGCGTCGGCGCCTGAAATTCCGCTGCTGGCACAGGGGAACCCGGGAAGCCGATCTGTTGCTGGGCAGCTTCGCCGACCGTTACGCCGACGAGTTCTCCGAGGAACAGCTCGACCGCCTGGAGGCGTTGCTGAACGAGAGCGACCCGGATCTCTACGACTGGATATCGGGCCGTGAGCCCGTGCCCGCCGACATGGACACGGACGTGATGCGTCTTCTGGTGGCGCATAAACTCTCGACGCCAAATACTTGAGCAAGCTGACGTGATTTCGGTCGATCTGGATCCCAAACAGCCGGGCCGGGTGCTGATTGGCGGCGCGCCGGAAGGCCAGGACGCCCGTGTGCTGGCGGAGATCTGCCGCCGCGCGGGTGCCGGCACGCTGGTCCATGTCGCCATCGACGACGCCAGGGCGGCACGGCTGCAGCAGGCGCTCGCCTTCTTTGCGCCGGGGACGGAGGTCGTCCAGTTCCCGGCCTGGGACTGCCTGCCCTATGACCGGGTCTCGCCCAATCCGGAAGTGGTCGGCCGCAGGATCGACACGCTCACCCGGCTCGCCGGCTCGGGCCGGTCCGCGCAGCGGCGTATCGTCATCACGACGGTCAACGCGCTTCTGCAAAGGGTTCCGCCGCGGGCCGCCTTCGCCGCCGCGACGTTCACCGCGCGACCCGGCGACCGTATCGACGTCGATCAGCTTCAGCAGTTCCTTTCCCGGAACGGATACACCCGTGCCCAGACTGTCCGCGAGCCGGGCGAGTTCGCCATTCGCGGCGGCATCATCGACCTCTTCCCGCCGGGATCCGGCGACGACGAAGCGGTGCGCCTGGATCTGTTCGGGGACGAGTTGGAGCAGGTCCGCTCCTTCGATCCGATCAGCCAGCGGACAACCGGCAAGAGGGATCGCGTCGAGCTGCGGCCGATGTCCGAAGCCTTTCTGGACCGGGACTCCATCGCCCGGTTCCGGTCCGGCTATCGCGAGCTGTTCGGCGCGGTCACTGATGAGGATCCACTCTACGAGGCGGTGAGCGCCGGGCGGAAGCAGGCCGGCATGGAGCACTGGCTGCCGCTCTTCCACCCGGAGATGGAGACGCTGCTGGACTATCTCCCCGACGCTCCGGTGACGCTCGATCATCAGGCGGAGGAGGCGCGTGAGGCCCGGCTGGCCCAGATAGCCGATTTCTACGAAGCCCGGCGGACGATGCAGGACGTCGAGCGCCGGTCCAGCGGGGCGGTCTACAAGCCCCTGCCGCCGGACCGGCTGTATCTCACTGCGGCGGAGTGGGACGCCCGCCTGGCCGGGCGGGCCGTCGCTGTCTTCTCGCCCTTCGGGGCGCCCGAGAGTCCCGGCGCCGTCGACGCGGGCGCGCGGCGGGGTCGCGACTTCGCGGATGCCCGGACCAACCCCGAAGTCAATCTGTTTGCCGAGCTGCGCAAGCATGTCGCCGGCCTGAAGGACGAGGGCAGGCGGATCGTCATCGCCGGCTATACGACGGGCGCGCGGGAGCGGCTGCGCACTGTCCTGGCCGAACAAGGGGTCGGCGAGGTCGTCTCGGCGGAAGCCTGGACCGATGTCGAGGCGCTGCCGAAGGGCGTCGTCGCCGCGGCCGTGCTGCCGATCGAGCACGGCTTCCTTGACGCGGATCTTGCGATAATTGCCGAACAGGACATCTTCGGCGACCGGCTGGTGCGGCCCGCGCGCAAGCGCCGCCGGTCGGACCAGTTCATCGCCGAGGTTTCATCGCTCACGCCGGGCGATCTGGTGGTCCATGTCGATCACGGAATCGGCCGATATGACGGGCTGGAGACGCTCACGGTCTCGGGAGCGCCGCATGACTGTCTGCGCATTCTCTATGCCGGGGACGACAAGCTGTTCGTGCCGGTCGAGAACATTGAGGTGCTCTCGCGCTACGGCTCGGAAGAGGCGGGTGTCCAGCTGGACAAGCTCGGCGGCGCCGGGTGGCAGGCCCGAAAGGCGCGGGTCAAGAAGCGCCTGAAGGACATGGCCGACGAGCTCATGCGCATCGCCGCTGCCCGGGAACTGAAGCGCACCCCGCCGATCGTCGCCCCCGAAGGTCTCTACGAGGAGTTCGCGGCCCGCTTCCCCTATGACGAGACCGAGGATCAGCTCCGCGCCATCGAGAACGTCCTGGACGATCTCCAGACCGGCAAGCCGATGGACCGTCTCGTCTGCGGCGATGTCGGCTTCGGGAAGACCGAGGTGGCGCTGAGGGCAGCCTTCGTCGCGGCGATGTCCGGCGTCCAGGTGGCCGTCGTCGTCCCGACGACGCTGCTCGCCCGGCAGCATTTCAGGACCTTCTCCGACCGTTTCAAGAACCTGCCGATCCGGGTTGCGCAGCTTTCCCGTATGCTGAGCGCCAAGGAGGCGAGGGAGGTCAAGCAGGGGCTGGCCGACGGCTCGATCCGGCTCGTCGTCGGTACTCATGCCCTGCTCGGCAAGGACATCAGCTTCCACGACCTGGGTCTCGTCATCGTCGACGAGGAACAGCATTTCGGCGTCAAGCAGAAGGAGCGGCTGAAGAGCCTGCGCCAGGACGTCCATGTGCTGACCATGACGGCGACGCCGATCCCGCGGACGCTCCAGCTCGCTCTGTCCGGGGTCCGGGAGCTGTCGCTGATCGCGACGCCTCCCGTCGACCGGCTGGCGGTCCGGACCTTCGTCCTGCCCTACGATCCGGTGATCATCCGCGAGGCGATCCTGCGGGAGCATTTCCGGGGCGGGCAGACCTACTATGTCTGCCCGCGCATCGAGGATCTGTCGAAGGTCCATCAACGCCTGAAGGAGCTGGTCCCCGAGGTCAAGATCGTCGAGGCGCACGGCCGGATGCCGTCCTCGCAGCTAGAGGAGATCATGACCGATTTCTACGATGGCAAGTTCGACGTGCTGCTTTCGACCACGATCGTCGAAAGCGGCCTCGACGTGCCGTCGGCAAACACCCTGATCCTGCACCGGGCCGACATGTTCGGCCTGGCCCAGCTCTATCAGCTGCGCGGTCGCATCGGCCGGTCGAAACTGCGCGGCTACGCCTATCTCACCTACGCGCCCAGGACCGTGCTTTCGGAAACGGCGCAAAGGCGGCTGCACGTGATCGAGACGCTGGACAGCCTGGGGGCCGGTTTCTCGCTGGCCAGTCACGACATGGACATCCGCGGCGCCGGCAATCTTCTGGGCGAGGAGCAGTCGGGGCATGTCCGCGAGGTCGGCGTCGAGCTTTACCAGCAGATGCTGGAGGAGGCGGTGGCCGCGGTCCGCTCCGGCGCCGCTCCGGGCGCCGAGGTCGATCAATGGGTGCCGCAGATCAATCTCGGCCTGCCTGTCATGATCCCGGAGGACTATGTCGCGGACCTCAATGTCCGTCTCGACCTTTACCGGCGAATTTCGCGCCTGGTCGATCAGGCGGATATCGACGCCTTCGCGGCGGAGCTCATCGACCGCTTCGGCGAGCTTCCGCAGGAGGTCGAGAATCTGCTGAACTTGGTCGCCCTGAAGCGCCTCTGCCGCACGGTCGGGGTGGAGAAGCTGGAAGCCGGCCCGAAGGGGGTCGTGATCACCTTCCGGAACAATCGCTTCGAACGGCCGGACCGCCTTGTCGAGTTCATCGCGAAGCAGGCCGGGTCGGCCAAGCTTCGGCCCGACCACAAGCTCGTCTGCATCCGGGCCTGGGAAACGCCTGCGATGCGCGTCAAGGGCGTGCGGCACCTCATGCAGGACCTGATCGCGATCGCCGCCTGATGCCAGTCAGGACGACCGGTCGGCGAGCGCGGGGCCCAGCCCGGTTTCGGCCAGGTCGAACATCGGATCGAAGGCGTGAGGTTCCTGCGCGCCGGAAAGCGCGTAGCGCCCGGCGAAGACGAAACAGGGAACGGCCTGGATGCCCATTCGCCGGGCCGTGGCATCGGATGACAGGATTGCCGCAATCTCGGCGTCGCTCATGAGATGGGACCGGATTTCGTCTGCGCCGTAGCCCAGTGAGACGCCGATCCCGGTCAGCACGTCGACATCGCCTATGTCGAGCCCGTCCGCGAAATAGGCGCGAAAGATCGCCTCGACAGCCGCGCCGACGTCGCCCCGCCTGGCCGCGACCCAGCGGACCAGGCGGTGCCCGTCCAGGGTGTTCGGCGTGCGCGTTATCCGGTCGAGGTTCAGGGGCAGCCCGTCCCGCGTCGCCGTATCGGTGATCATCGCGTGGATCTGACGGGCTCGCTCCGGACCGCCGAACTTGGTCGCGAGATAGGCGCCGCGATCCATGCCGCCCCGCGGCATGCCCGGATTGAGCTGAAAGGGCCGCCAGCAAATCCGTGGCTGCAGATCCGGACGATTTGCCAGGGCACGTTCAAGCCGATGCTTGCCAATGTAGCACCAGGGGCATACGAGGTCGAAATAGACGTCGATCTCCATCACCGTCCTCCCGGCGCCGCATCGGGAACCGATTGTTAACCCGGTGGGACGATATTACCCGTTCGCAGCCGTTCGGAGCCACAATGTCTGATCAGGAATATGTAGCCGCGAAGGTCAAGGAGGCCGTGGCCCGCTCGGCGGGTGAGACCGTGACGGCGCAACGCCTGCTGATCGCTTGGTGCGCCCGCGACGACCGGCTTCTGCGGGGACTGGTTTCGCCCTTTCTTCGGGGCATCGTGGCCCACGCGGTGGAACGGGCGGCCAAGGCGCCGGCAGCGGCGGCGGCCCCGGCGAAACGGCTCAGCAACCAGGCGCTGGACAATGTGATCGGCCAGCTTGGCCAGCGCATCGGGACCCGGAACCAGCCCCGTGGCATGACCGCCCTGATCAATCCGCCGTCCCAGCCGGCGGCGGGGGAGGGACACGAACGGAGCCTCCGCCAGCTCGCCGCGGCTTTCGCGCGCAAGCGGCTCGAGCAGCGGGGCCGCTGAGCGGCGCCCGGCCGTTCCAGGGCATCCGGTGCGTCGTCGGGGCTGGAGAGCGGAGCTGCTCGGCAGAGCCGTGATGCCCGTGACTGCCTTTCCGATACGTTGAGCTGCCTTTCCGATACGTTGATCGTTCCGTTCGGAAGCAATAACCCGCAGGTTGAGAGGATTTGCGATGGCGTGGGCCGTGCTGATCGTTGCTGGGCTGTTCGAGGTCTGCTGGGCCGTGGGACTGAAATATACCGAGGGCTTCACCCGCCTCATTCCCAGTCTGTGGACCGGCGGTGCCATGCTCGTCAGCCTCTATCTGCTGTCGGTGGCGCTCCGGACCCTGCCGCTCGGGACCGCCTATGCCGTCTGGACCGGTGTGGGCGCCGTCGGCACGGTCGTCATGGGTATCGTACTTCTCGGTGAATCGCCGGATTTGCCGAGGCTCTTCTGCATCGGCCTCATCGTCGCGGGAATCGTCGGGCTGAAGCTGGTTACGCCGGGATGATTCCGTCAGGCGGCGAACAGCTCGGAAAAGCGCGCAAGAAAGGCCTGTTTCGCGATCGCGGGTGACTGCGGCGCCAAGGGCGGAGCTCGTCTGCTGCGGCGGTAGCTCAGGATCTTCCGCGCCTCTTCCTCGGTAAAGCCGGCGAGGTCGACGGCCTCGGAGAACGCGGCGACCCGGTCGGCCCGCTTGATAGCCTGAGCGATATTCTCGGGCAGGCGCGCCGGAAGGCAGAACCGTATGTGGATCGCCGCCTGAAGCGCGCGCTCGACCGTCTTGTAGGCATCGCCGATCGCCCCTTTGAAGGGGGAGATCATGTCGCCGATCACGTATTCCGGCGCGTCGTGGAGCAGGGCGGCCAGCCGCCAGCGCGCTTCGGCGTCCGGATTCTCCTCCGCGAAGATCTCCTCGACCAGGACCGAATGCTGGGCGACCGAGAAGGCGTAATCGCCCCTCGTCTGGCCGTTCCAGCGGGCCACGCGGGCCAGCCCATGCGCTATGTCGTCGATCTCGATGTCCATCGGCGACGGATCCAGAAGGTTGAGCCGTCGGCCGCTCAGCATCCGTTGCCAGGCGCGCATGGTTGCGAAGTCCAGTCCCTGATGGATTTGGTCTATGGCTGCCATGAAGTGCGTCTTCGGTAAAGTCCGGGCGGATGAGGATGCCGTCGCCCTTGCATTGCCTGCGTCTAAGAGCTATCTACCCGCGGTCGTTTAACCACACACGCGGGCACGTGGTCTGCCGGATGAGCCGGCGGGTCCCTCCGGTGTCTTTTTGCGTCCACGGGATGCGTCCCGGGGCCAGGAGGCAAAGGTCCGCGGAGGTTCAACCGGAAAAGGATTAGGAAATGGTTGCTCCTACGTTCTCGATGCGCCAGCTGCTCGAGGCCGGCGTTCACTTCGGTCACCATACCCGCCGCTGGAACCCCAAGATGGCGCCGTACATCTTCGGCGTCCGCAACGGGGTCCACATCATCGATCTCGAGCAGACGGTGCCGATGCTGCATCGGGCGCTCGACGCCGTGCGTGAGGTGACCGCGGCCGGCGGCCGCGTGCTGTTCGTCGGCACCAAGCGGCAGGCCCAGGACAAGGTCGCCGAATCGGCGCAGCGCTGCGGCCAGTACTTCGTCAACCACCGCTGGCTCGGTGGCATGCTGACGAACTGGAAGACCATCTCCCAGTCCATCCGCCGCCTGCGCGAGATGGACGAGCAGATGGCCCAGCCGGAAACCGGCCTGACCAAGAAGGAACTGCTGACGCTGACCCGGGAGCGCGACAAGCTGCAGCGTGCGCTCGGCGGCATCCGCGACATGGGCGGCCTGCCCGATCTCCTGTTCATCATCGACACCAATAAGGAGTCGCTGGCGGTTCAGGAAGCGAACAAGCTCGGCATTCCGGTCGTCGCCATCATCGACAGCAACTCCGATCCCGACGGCATCACCTATCCGATCCCGGGCAATGACGATGCGCTGCGGGCGATCGAGCTGTACTGCGACCTGATGGCCCAGGCGGTCCTGTCGGGCATCGAGGCCGAGATGGCGGCGTCCGGCATCGACATCGGCGAGAGCGCGGAGCCGGTCGGCGAGCCGCTGCCCGCCGAGGACGCGGCGGAAACCGAAGAGCCGGTCGGCGAGCAGGCCGGCGCGTAAGGTTCCAAGAGAATGGACGGGCGGCTCAAGGGCCGCCCGCTCCGGTTTCCTGCCCATTCATCCGATGCATTTCTAGGACAAGAGGTATTCCGATGGCAGAGATCACCGCGGCGCTGGTCAAGGAGCTTCGCGAGAAGACGGGCGCCGGCATGATGGACTGCAAGAAGGCCCTTGCTGAAAGCAATGGCGACCTTGAGGGCGCCGTCGACTGGTTGCGGAAGAAGGGTCTGGCAGCGGCTGCCAAGAAGGCCGGTCGCGTTGCGGCCGAGGGCCTGGTCGGCGTTGTCGTTTCCGGAACCGAAGGTGCGATGGTCGAGGTCAACTCCGAGACCGACTTCGTTGCCCGCAACGACCGTTTCCAGGCTTTCGTGAGCAAGCTTGCCGAACTGGCCCTACAGGCGGACGGCGACGTCGAGAAGCTGAAGACGATCGAGTTCCCCGGCGAGGGGCGGAATGTCGCCGACGAGCTGACGCACATGATCGCCACGATCGGCGAGAACATGAATCTTCGCCGCGCGGCCAAGCTGAAGGTCGGCAGCGGCGTCGTCGTCTCCTACGTCCACAACGCCACGGCTCCCGGCCTCGGCAAGATCGGCGTTCTGGTCGCGATCGAGTCGACCGGCGACCGGGCGAAGATCGAGGAGCTCGGACGCGGCATCGCCATGCATGTGGCGGCGGCCCGGCCGGACGCCCTCACCATAGCCGATGTCGATCAGGCGACCCTGGAGCGCGAGCGGTCGGTGCTGTCCGAACAGGCCCGTGCCAGCGGCAAGCCCGAGGAAATCATCGCGAAGATGGTCGAGGGACGGCTGCGGAAGTACTACGAGGAAGTCGTCCTCACCGAGCAGGTCTACGTCATCGACGGAGAGAGCAAGGTCAAGGACGTCGTCGCCAAGCTGAGCAAGGAGATCGGCGCTCCGGTCTCGATCGCCGGATTCGTCCGCTACACGCTGGGCGAGGGCGTCGAGAAGGAGGAGAGCGATTTCGCCGCTGAAGTTGCTGCGGCCCGCGGCGCCTGAACGTTAGTGCAACTTGCTGCTTGACCACGGACAGTACGAAGGAGAGATCGATGCCTGACGCGCCCCGGTACCGACGCGTTCTGCTCAAGATTTCGGGCGAGGCGCTGATGGGGGGGCGGGAATACGGCATCGATCCCGACATGGTCAGCCGGGTCGCGAGCGAGATCGCCCAGGTCCACGCATTGGGGACAGAGGTGTGCCTCGTCGTCGGCGCGGGCAACATCTTCCGCGGCATCAGCGGCGCCGCTCAGGGGATCGAACGGGCGACGGCCGACTACATGGGTATGCTGGCCACCGTCATCAACGCGCTTGCCCTGCAGAGCGCGTGCGAGAAGGAAGGTCTGCATACTCGCGTTCTGTCCGCTATCCCCATGGCGACGGTGTGCGAGCCCTATATCCGGCGGCGCGCCGTCCGGCACATGGAGAAGGGAAGGGTGGTCATCTTCGCCGCCGGCACCGGCAATCCCTTCTTCACCACCGATACCGGCGCCGCCCTACGGGCCTCGGAGATGGACTGCGAGGCGCTGCTCATGGGCAAGCAGGTGGATGGCGTCTATGATGCCGATCCGAAAAAGGTCGCGACGGCCAAGCGGTATGAACGCCTGACCTATCTGGACGTCCTTTCGAAGGATCTCCGGGTCATGGACCATTCCGCGATCAGTCTGGCGCGGGAGAACAACATCCCGGTCCTGGTATTCTCCATCGACACCCCCGGCGCGTTCGCAGAAGTTGTTGCGGGGCGCGGCCGGTATACAATTATAAGCGAGGAGCGCTGAATCATGGCGGAGCCCGATCTCAAGGACATCGCGAAGCGCATGGACGGTGCGCTCAACGTGCTGAAGACCGAGTTCGCTGGGCTGCGTACCGGTCGGGCGTCGACCAGCCTGCTCGAACCGATCACCGTCGAGGCCTATGGTTCCCAGATGCCGCTCAACCAGGTCGGAACCGTCGGCGTTCCCGAACCGAGGCTGCTGACGGTTCAGGTCTGGGACCGTGGAATGGTCAAGGCTGTCGAGAAGGCGATCCGCGAGGCCGGTCTTGGTCTCAACCCGCAGCCCGACGGGAACCTGATCCGTGTTCCCATCCCCGAGCTGAACGAAGAGCGTCGTCGCGAACTGCAGAAGGTCGCCGGCAGATATGCCGAGCAGGCCCGCGTCGCCGTCCGTAACGTCCGGCGCGACGGCATGGACATGCTGAAGCGCCTGGAGAAGGACGGAGAGATCAGTCAGGACGAGCATAAGGTCTACGCCGACGAGATCCAGAAGCTGACGGACGAGCACATCAAGAAGATCGACGACGCCCTCGGGCAGAAGGAAAAGGAGATCATGCAGGTCTGATCTCAGGACCTGCGTCGATCCATGGAAACCATCCTGAAGCAGCCGTCGCCCCCGCCGACCCACGTGGCCATCATCATGGATGGGAACGGGCGGTGGGCGGCGCGGCGCGGACTGCCCCGCACCGTCGGCCACCAGCGCGGCATCGAGGCCGTTCGCAGGACGGTCGAGGCGGCCGGCGAGCTTGGCGTCGGCTATCTGACGCTCTACAGCTTCTCGACCGAGAACTGGAACCGGCCCCAGGCGGAGATCGGCGAGCTCATGCGCCTGCTGCGGGTCTATCTGCGCAGCGAGGTCGCCGAGCTCCACCGCAACAACGTGCGGCTGCGGGTCATCGGCGACCGGGCGCGCCTGGCGCCTGACATCGCCGAGATGGTCGCCCATGCGGAGGAGACGACCAGGTCCAACGATGCACTGCACCTCACGATCGCGCTCAGCTATGGTGGCCGGCAGGAGATCGCCGATGCCGCCAGGCGGATCGCCATGGACGCGAAGCGAGGCGTGCTTGACCCCGAGACGCTGGATGAAGCCACCGTCGGGTCATACCTTTTCACCAATGATCTTCCCGATCCCGACCTAGTGATCAGGACGAGCGGCGAGAAGCGCATCAGCAATTTCCTGCTGTGGCAATCGGCCTACGCGGAACTGGTTTTCGTGGACACCCTTTGGCCGGATTTCACCCGCTCCGATCTGGAGATGGCAATTGGCGAATATCACCGGCGCGAGCGACGGTACGGCGCGTCCGTCGGGAGCTGAGAAGCGGTCCGACCTGCGCGCCAGGGTCATTTCATCGGTCATCCTGGGGCCCCTTGTCCTGCTGGCGGTGCTGCTGGGCGGCTACGTCTATGCTGCGCTGATTTTCCTGATGGCGCTTCTGGGCGTCCGGGAATGGGTCAGGCTGGTCGGCCCGGCCGAGCGGGAACTGGCGAAAGAGCTGTCCTACGGCTTTCTGATCGCCGCGCTGATCGTCGAGGTGCTGGTCGGTCCGGCGCCTGCCAGCTTCGTCCTGATCGCGCTCAGCGCGGTGCTGCTGATGGCGGTGGCGGCGCACGGCTACAGTCATCGGCGGCTCATCGCCTTCGGCATTCCCTATGTCGGATTCGCCGCGGTGGCCCTGCTCTGGCTCCGCCAGCAGCCCGATGACGGCGTAGAACTGGTGCTCTGGCTCAGCATCAGCGTGTGGTCGACCGATATCGGCGGCTACGTCGCCGGGCGGACGATCGGTGGGCCCAAGCTGGCGCCGCGCATTAGCCCCAACAAGACATGGTCCGGGTTCGCCGGGGCGATTGTCGGGGCAGTGATCTTCGGCGGTCTGGTCGCCCTGCTGTTCGGCGCCGAGATGCCGCTTCTGGCCGGCGCATTCGCCGGCGTGCTGGCCATCGTCGCCCAGATGGGGGATCTGTTCGAGTCCGCGATCAAGCGGAAGTTCGGCGTGAAGGACAGCGGACGGCTGATCCCGGGACATGGCGGCATGCTCGACCGGGTCGACGGGCTGATCGCCGCGGCGCCGGTGCTTGCCGTGTTCCATAGCACGCTGGGAGAGACGGTCGGATGGTGGTGACGGCGGTCGATAGCGGGCCGCGGCGTGTCGCTGTTTTCGGATCGACCGGATCGGTCGGCCGCAACACCGTCGACCTGATCGCGCGCGACCCGCAGCGCTTCCATGTCGTTGCGCTTACGGCGAACCGGAACGTCGCTCTTCTGGCCGAGCAGGCCAGGATGCTGCGTCCCGAAATCGCCGTCGTGGCGGACGAGGCATGCTATGGCGAGCTCAAGGCCCGCCTCGAAGGCAGCGGTGTGGCGGTGGCCGCGGGCCGACAGGCCCTGGTCGAGGCGGCCGAACGTCCGTCCGACTGGGTAATGGCTGCAATCATGGGATTCGCCGGCCTGCCGCCGACACTGGCGGCCGCACGGCGGGGCGCGCTCGTGGCCTTCGCCAACAAGGAATGCCTGGTGTCGGCCGGGGCGGTGATGATGGAGCAGGTCAGCCGCCACGGGGCGACGCTTTTGCCCGTCGACAGCGAGCACAATGCCATCTTCCAGGTCCTCGACATCAACGGGACGGATGCGGTCGAGAAGTTGATCCTCACCGCCTCGGGCGGCCCGTTTCGGACGATGGACCGAGCCGCGATGGCCAAGGTCACGCCAGCCCAGGCGGTTGCGCATCCGGTCTGGGCGATGGGTGCCAAGATTTCGGTCGACAGCGCCACGATGATGAACAAGGGTCTCGAGATCATCGAGGCCGCACATCTCTTCGCCATGCCCGAGGACAGGATCTCGGTCCTGGTGCATCCGCAGTCGGTCGTTCACAGCATGGTCGAATATAAGGACGGCTCCGTCCTCGCCCAGATGGGGACGCCCGACATGCAGATCCCGATCGCCTACGCGCTCGCCTGGCCGGCGCGGATGGCGACACCGGCGCCGAGATTGGATCTGGCCGCCATCGGCCGCCTTGAATTTGAGCCGCCGGACCCTGAACGATTTCCGGCGCTGCGGCTTGCCCGGGAGGCGCTGCGGGCCGGCGGAAACGCGACGACCACGCTCAACGCCGCGAACGAGGTCGCGGTCGCCGCGTTCCTCGAAGGCCGGATCGGTTTCCTGGACATCGAGCGGGTCGTCGCGGAGACGCTGTCGCGGCTGTCGCCGCGTCAACTCTCCGGCCTGGACGACGTCTACGCCAGCGACGAGGAGGCAAGAGCTGTTGCCGGAGCAATGGTGATGCCACATTCAGGGTGACAATAGGCCGGACACGGGACGGGTGATTGAAATGGTCGGCTTCCTCTTCTACATCGCGGTATTCCTGGTTGTACTGACCGTCCTCGTCTTCGTTCACGAGTTCGGGCATTACTGGGTCGCCCGCCGCAACGGGGTGCGGGTCGAGGTGTTCTCGATCGGCTTCGGGCCCGAGTTGTTCGGCTTCACCGATCATGCCCAGACGCGTTGGAAAATCAGCGCGGTGCCCCTTGGCGGCTACGTCAAGATGTTCGGCGACGCCAACGAGGCGTCGGTCCCCGGCGCGGGCGTCACGTCCATGTCCCCCGCGGAACGCGAGGTTTCGTTCCATCACAAGCGGGTGGGGCAGCGGGCGGCCGTGGTCGCCGCCGGGCCGATTGCGAATTTCCTTTTCGCCGTGCTGGTCATGGCGGGCCTGTTCCTGTTCGAAGGGCATCCGTTCCCGCCGGCGGTGGTCGGCGCGGTCGAGCCGGCGAGCGCCGCGGAGCGGGCGGGCTTCGAGGCGGGGGACCGGATCGTTTCGGTCGACGGGCGGCGGATCGACAGATTCGCCGAGCTGTCGTTCCTCGTTCACGGAAGCGGCGGCGAGCCGCTGGCGTTCACCGTCGAAAGGGCGGGGCAGGAACTTTCCCTCGAGGCGAGCGCCGATCCGGTCACGCTCGAGACGGCCGATGGCCGCCCGGTCGAAAGCTATCGACTGGGATTGAGGGCCGAGACTGGCCCCTACGGGCTTGTCGAATCGGTGATCAAGAGCGCCGAGGAGACGGCTCGGCTCACATGGATGACCCTCGTTTCCGTCGGGGAGATGGTGACCGGGGACCGCGGCACCGAAGAGCTGGGCGGGCCGCTGAGAATCGCGCAGATGGCGGGCGACGTGGCCCAGGTCAGCGTGCCCGCGCTGATCTGGTTCACGGCCATTCTTTCCATCAATCTCGGGCTCATCAACCTTTTCCCGATCCCCATGCTGGACGGCGGCCATCTGTTGTTTTATGCCTTCGAAGCATTGCGGGGGCGGCCGCTGGGCGAACGCGCTCAGGAATACGGTTTTCGCATCGGGCTTGCGCTCGTGTTGATGCTGATGATTTTCGCGACCTGGAACGATCTGGTTCAGCTACGGGTGGTAGCGTTCCTGAAGGACCTGATCTCCTGAAGATCGGGCCTCTGAGACTTGGGGGAGCTCTTGGGATATCTGTTTCGTCGCACGGCACGAGTTTGCGCGGTTGTGGGCGCCGCGACACTCGGGATGGGACATGTGTCGTCTTCGGCTCTCGCGCAGAGCGTCGTGGCTGGCGACGTCATTCAGGACATTCGGGTCGAGGGGACCCAGCGTATCGAGCCGGCCACCGTCCGGTCCTACATGACCGTCCGTCCGGGCGATTCCTTCAGTCAGGCGGCGCTCGACGACTCGCTCACCAGCCTGTTCGCCACAGGCCTGTTCGCTGACGTGGTCATGCGGCGGGACGGCTCGGTCCTGGTCGTTTCCGTCGTCGAGAACCCGATCATCAACCGGATCGCCTTCGAGGGTAACAGGCGCATTTCCGACGACGTCCTGGAGGCCGAGGTCCAACTGCGGCCGCGGGTCGTTTTCACGCGCACTCGGGTCCAGAACGACGTGGCCCGAATCCTGGAGGTCTATCGCCGCAGCGGACGTTTCGCCGCCACGGTCGAACCCCAGATCATCCAGCTCGACCAGAACCGCGTCGATCTCGTCTTCGAGATCGACGAGGGGCCAATGACGGGGGTGCGCCGGATTTCGTTCGTCGGCAACCGGGCCTTCAGCGACGCACGCCTGCGTGAGCAGCTGCAGACGCAAGAGTCCCGCTGGTGGCGTTTCCTGACATCCGACGACACCTATGACCCGGATCGCCTAGCCTATGACCGCGAGCTGCTGCGGCGCTATTACCTCAAGAACGGCTATGCGGATTTCCGCATCGTTTCCGCCGTTGCCGAGCTGACGCCGGACCGCGAGGCGTTCTACATCACCTTCACCGTCGACGAGGGCGAGCGGTACCGGTTCGGGAACATCGACCTGACGAGTACGCTGCCCAGCGTGGACGTGGAGAGCCTGCGCCCGCTGATCACGACGAACGAGGGCGACTGGTATTCGAGCACCGAGGTCGAGACGACGATCGCGAAGCTGACCGAGGCACTGGCCGACCAGCAGTTCGCCTTCGTCGATATCCGTCCGCTGATCACGCGGAACCGGGAAGAGAACCTCATCAACATCACCTATGAGATCAACGAGGGCCCTCGGGTCTTCGTCGAGCGGATCAACATTACCGGCAATGTCCGGACCGTCGATCACGTGATCCGGCGTCAGATGCAGCTGGTCGAAGGCGACCCCTTCAACGGGTCGAAGCTGCGCCGCTCCGAGACCAACATCCGGAACCTCGGGTATTTCGAGAGGGTGAACGTCAACACCGTTCCGGGATCCCAGCCGGACCAGACGATCGTAAACGTCGACGTTGCCGAGCAGGCAACGGGAGAGCTGTCGATCGGTGCCGGCTTTTCGACGGAGGACGGGCCGCTTGCCGATTTCGGCATCCGTGAGCGGAACCTCCTGGGCCGGGGGCAGGAGTTGGGGCTTTCGTTCACGATCAGTGGCGAGGCGACCGAGTTCGATCTCAGCTTCACCGAGCCGTTCTTCCTGGACCAGGACCTAGCGGCGGGCTTCGACATCTTCCACGTGGTCCGCGACAACCAGGACGAAAGCAGCTACGACGAGCAGAATACCGGCATTGGGCTGCGCCTGAACTATCCGCTCTCGGAGAATCTGCGGCAGCGGGTTACGTACCGCCTTGCCCGGCGCGAGATCGAGAACGTCGACGAGGATGAATCGATCTATATTCGCCGTCAGGAAGGCAGGACCCTCACATCCTCCATCGGGCACGAGATCATCTACGACCGGCTCGATAGCCGGTTCACGCCGACCGACGGGTACATTCTCCGTTTCGGCAACGAACTCGCCGGCCTCGGGGGCGATGTCAGGTATCTGCAGACGACGGTGTCGGCGAACTATTACACGCCCATCTTCACCGATGACCTGGTCCTGAATATCGGTGGCCGGGCGGGCTACATCGTCGGCCTGGGCGAGGACGTCCGCATCAACGACCGCTTCTTCGTCGGGGGCAATAGCCTTCGAGGGTTCGAGTCCGCCGGTATCGGTCCGCGGGACTCCGACGGCAATGCGCTGGGCGGCAACCAGTTCGTCACCGGCACGGTCGAGCTTTCCTTCCCGATCGGCCTGCCGGATGAATTCGGCTTGCGCGGCCGCACCTTCACCGACTTCGGCTTCCTGACGGATGTCGAGGAGGACGAAGTGGCCGACAATCCGATCGACGACGAGAACTCCATACGCCTTTCCGTCGGCGCGGGCCTGTCCTGGACTTCGCCCTTCGGCCCGATCCGCATCGACTTCGCGGTCCCGGTCCTGAAGGAGGACTTCGACAAGGAAGAGCGGTTCCGGTTCAGCTTCGGCACGCGTTTCTGATCCATGTCTGGGTGGCGGAAGCGGATTCTGGGCGCGGCTCTGGCGCTGGCGATTGCCGGGGCCGTTCCCGGCGCGCGCGCGCAGATCGATCCTCCGACCATCATCGTCGTCGATTTCCAGGGTATCGTCCGGGACAGCGCCGCTGCCAAGTCGATACAGGCCCAGATCGACGAGCTGAGGGCGACGTATCAGGAGGAATTCGGCGACATCGAAGAACAACTGCGGGCTGCGGAATCCGAGCTGGCCGAGGCCCGGAACACCCTATCGGATGAGGAGTTCCTGCAACGCCGACGCCAGTTCGAGCGCCGGGTTACCGAAGCTCAACGCACCGCCCAGGTGAGGCGGGCGGCGCTCGATCAGGCCTACGAGGAGGCCATGGACAAGGTGCGTTCGACGCTGATCGAGGTCCTGGCCCAGATCGCGCAGGAACAGGAGGCGAACCTGATCCTCAGCCGGTCGCAAGTCGTGCTGGCGGATCGGGAGCTGGATGTGACGGAGACGGCACGAACCCGGCTGGACCAACGCTTGCCCGAGGTCACGGTTCAGATGCCTGAGGAATGAACGAGTGACCAATCATGGCAGACCCCCGCTTCTTTACACGCGCCGGCCCGTTCCGGCTGGGCGATCTTGCTCTCATCGGCCGGGCGACGCTTCACGCTGACGCTGACCCGGACCGAAGTTTCGCCGACGTGGCGCCGCTGGATGCCGCGGAGGCCGACCAGATCAGCTTTCTCGACAACAAGAAATACGTCGACGTCTTCTCCGGCAGCCGGGCAGGGGCCTGCGTCGTGCATCCCAGCCTTGCGGACCGGGCGCCGGCGGGAATGGCGCTGCTGCTCAGCGATCATCCCTACCGGAGCTACGCCCTGATTGCGCAGGCTTTCTATCCGCGGCCTGTGTCGAACCCGGGTGTCGCGCCAACGGCGACGGTCGCGCCGACGGCCAAGGTTGATCCAACGGCCCAGATCGGCCCTGGGGTCGTGATCGGGGACCGGGCAGAGATCGGCGCGCGCTGTCTCATAGAACCGAACGCGGTGATCGGGGACGGCGTCGTGATCGGCGACGACACCGTCATCGGCGCGAACGCTTCGCTCAGCCACTGCATCCTGGGCAAGCGGATCAAGATTTACCCGGGGGTGCGGATCGGACAGGACGGATTCGGCTTCGCGATCGACCCCGCGGGACATGTGAAGGTGCCGCAGCTCGGGCGGGTCATCATCCATGACGACGTGGAGGTCGGGGCCAACACTACCATCGACCGGGGCGCCGGGCCGGACACCGTCATAGGCCGGGGCTGTATGATTGATAATCTGGTACAGATCGGGCACAACGTCGAAATCGGACAGGGGTCCGTCATCGTCGCTCAGGCCGGAGTCGCGGGCAGCTCGAAGCTCGCGGACTTCGTCGTGCTGGCAGCCCAGGCCGGAATCGCCGGCCATCTCAAGATCGGGGCCGGGGCGCGCATCGCGGCGCAGAGCGGCGTGATGAGGGATGTCGGACCGGGTGAGGAGGTCGGCGGTGCCCCGGCAATGCCGATCCGGCAGTTCTGGCGCATGCAGGCCAGGCTGTCCAAACTTTTGAATGAACAAAAGGGTCGTTAGGAAAATGGATGCGACCGCGACTGGCGAAACCGTCGCCATGATTGACATCTCGCGGGTCATGGAAATGATCCCGCACCGTTACCCGCTGCTGATGGTCGACCGTGTCCGCGACGTGGTTCCGAATGTCAGCGCCGTCGGCATCAAGAACGTCACGATCAACGAAGCCTTCTTTCAGGGACACTTTCCGCGCCGTCCCGTCATGCCGGGTGTCCTGATCATCGAGAGCATGGCGCAGACGGCTGCCGTTCTCGTGGTGCAGACGCTGGGCGAGGAAGCCGAAGGTAAGCTGGTTTATTTCATGTCGGTCGACGAGGCGCGCTTTCGTCGACCCGTCACTCCCGGCGACACGCTGCAGATTCATGTGAACAAGCTTCAGAACCGGCGCAACGTCTGGAAGTTCAAAGGCGAGGCCAAGGTTGACGGGAACCTCTGCGCCGAGGCCGTTTTCGCAGCGATGATCATGGAACGCTGATGGCCGTCACCGTCCATCCTTCGGCGGTCGTCGATCCGGCAGCGAAGCTGGCCGACGGCGTCGTCATCGGGCCTTTCTGCCTGGTCGGGCCGCAGGTCGAGCTGGCCGAGGGCGTCCACCTGATCTCCCACGTGGTCGTGGAGGGGCGGACCCGGATCGGTCCCCGCACCCGGATCTTTCCGTTCGCGTCGATCGGGCATCAGCCCCAGGACCTAAAGTTCAAGGGGGAACCGTCGGAGCTGATCATTGGCGCCGACAACACGATCCGCGAGCATGTGACCATGAATCCCGGCACCGAGGGTGGCGGGATGGTGACCCGCGTCGGCGATCACTGCCTGTTCATGGCCGGATCCCATGTCGGACACGACTGCATCGTCGGGAGCCGGGTCATCCTGGCGAACCACGCGACGCTGGGCGGCCATGTGACGGTCGGCGACTTCGCGATCATCGGCGGCCTTTCTGCCGTGCAACAGTTCGTCCGGATCGGCGAGCATGTGATGATCGGCGGCATGACGGGTGTCGAGAAGGACGTCATTCCTTACGGCTTCGTGGTCGGAGAGCGGGGGCACCTCGCGGGCCTGAACCTGATCGGACTGAAGCGCCGCGGCTTCGGACGCGACGACGTCAATGCGCTACGGGGCGCGTTCCGGAAGCTCTTCCTCGAGGAGGGCGAACTCGCTGCCCGGGTGGAGGCAATGGCGCGGGAGGAGATCAAGAGCCCGCTCGTCCAGCACCTGTTGGATTTCCTGCGCGCCGACAGCGATCGCAAGATCCTTCAGCCCAAGCACGCGGATGGGACCTAAGCTCGGCATTCTCGCCGGAAGCGGGATCCTGCCTCGGCGATTGGCCGAAACTTGCCTCGGGGCCGGACGCGAGGTCTTCATCCTCGCATTCAAGGGCCATACCGATCCCCAGACGGTCGAAGGGTTCCCGCATGCGTGGGTGAGGCTGGGCGCCGCCGCCGAGGCGTTCGATCATCTTCGTCGTGCACGGGTCGAAGAACTGTGTATGATCGGCCCGATCCGCCGGCCGAGCCTGCGGGAACTGATGCCCGACTGGCGGGCGGCGCGCTTTCTCGCGCGGGTCGGGTTTTCCGGGTTGGGAGACGACGCCCTGCTTCAATCGATCCGCGACCTGCTCCAGGACGAGGGATTCCGCCTGGTCGGCGTTCATGAGATCCTCGACGGGCTCCTGGCCCGAGAGGGGCTGCTGACCCGGACCGCGCCCGACGAGACGGCTTTGGCGGACATCGAGAAGGGGTTCGCCGCCGCGAAGGCGATCGGGTTTCTCGACATCGGGCAGGGCGCGGTGGTCCAGCAGGGCATCGTGCTCGCCCTGGAAGCGATCGAGGGGACCGATCGGATGCTGGAACGCTGCGCCGATCTGAAGCGGCAGGGACCCGGCGGCGTCCTGGTGAAGGCGCGCAAGCCCCAGCAGGACGATCGCCTGGACCTGCCGACGATCGGGACACGTACGGTGGAGCAGGCGGCAGCGGTCGGGCTGCGGGGCATAGCGGTCGAGGCCGGAGCCGCCCTGATCGTCGATCCCGAAGACGTTGCCGCCGCGGCGGACCGGCTGGGTCTCTTCGTCATCGCTCTGAGGCCGCGACCGTGAGCCGTCCGCTGATCTTCTTGGTCGCCGGAGAGCCTTCCGGAGATCTCATCGGGGCGCGGCTCATGGGCGCGCTGAAGGAGCTCACGGGCGGTGAGGTCGATTTTGCCGGAATCGGCGGTGAGCGGATGGCGGAGCAGGGGCTGAACAGCCTGTTCCCGATGGAGGAGTTGTCCATCATGGGGCTGGCGGAGATCCTGCCGCGCGCCCGTCACCTGCTGCGGCGGATTGCCGAGACGGCCGACACTGCGCAGCGCCTCTCGCCCGACGTCATGGTAACCATCGATGCCCCGGGCTTTTCGTTCCGGGTCGGCCGCCGCCTTCCCGACCGGCGCTTCCCCCTGATCCATTACGTCGCCCCGACCGTCTGGGCCTGGCGGCCGGGCCGGGCGCGGAAGATCGCGCAGTTCCTCGACCATCTTCTGGTCCTGCTGCCGTTCGAACCACCCTATTTCGAGCGCGAGGGACTGCCGGCGACCTTCGTCGGGCATCCGATTATCGAGACCGCGGCCGGGACCGGCGACGGAGCGCGGTTCCGCGCCGAGCACGGCATTCCCGCCGACGCCCGTCTTCTCTGCGTGCTGCCGGGGAGCCGTCGCACCGAGGTGACGAAGCTTCTGCCGGTGTTCGGCGAGACGGTTCGCCTCTTGGCCGAGGCTCGTCCGGGCCTGCGGGTCGTCGTGCCGACCGTTGCCGGCGTCGAACAGCAGGTCCGCGCGGCGGTCGATCAGTGGCCGGGCAACCCGGTAGTGTTTCGGGGCGACCAGGTGAAGCACGATGCTTTCGCCGCGTCGGACGCAGCGCTGGCGGCGTCGGGAACTGTGGCGCTCGAACTGGCGATGGCGCGGCTACCATCGGTGATCGCGTACAAGGTCCAGCCGCTGACCGCCTGGATTGCAAGACGGCTGATCAAGGTGCGCTATGCGAATCTGGTCAACATCATTCTCGATCGGCCGGCCGTCCCGGAATTCCTTCAGGACGATTGCCGCCCGGCACTGCTGGCTCCTGCCGTTCTGAAGCTCATCGACGATCCCGCGGAGTCGGCGGCGCAACGGCAGGCGGCGGCCGAGGCGGTCAGGAGCCTGGGGCAGGGCGGAACGCCGCCCAGCGCGCGGGCGGCCGCTGTCGTGCTCGAGGTAGTTAGGGCCGGACGGGCGAAGAAGGGCGGGTAGATCTCCGCCTTCCGGAGACCCGTGAAGATCCGGGTATCCTGCCGGAGTTTCGTCGCAGGCGGGCCGCTCAGCTCGACATCAGGAAGATGCCGGCCAGCAACGCACAGATGACGGCGATCCCGGCCGCCATGCGCAATTGCACCGCCAGCGGCGGACGATTGTCGTTGGCGGCCGGCGGCACGCGTCGCGCCCGTATCGGGCCAATATAGGGTCGTCGGGCCGCTCCATCGGAACGGCCCGTTCCGTGATCGTTGAAAAGTCGGTTAGCCACGCTGGTCAAGCGGCGTGAAAGACCGCTTGGCCGGACCGACATAGAGCTGGCGCGGGCGTCCGATCTTCTGGGTCGGATCCTCGATCATTTCCTTCCACTGGGCGACCCAGCCGACGGTTCGCGCGACAGCGAACAGGACCGTGAACATGCTGGTCGGGAAGCCCATGGCGCGAAGGATGATGCCCGAATAGAAATCGACGTTCGGATAAAGCTTCTTCTCGACGAAGTATTCATCCTCGAGCGCGATCCGTTCAAGCTCCATCGCAAGCTCGAGCAGCGGCTCGTCCTCGACGCCCAGCTCCGCCAGCACCTCGTGACAGGTCTGGCGCATCACCTTGGCGCGCGGGTCATAGTTCTTGTAGACTCGGTGGCCGAAGCCCATCAAGCGGAACGGATCGTCCTTGTCCTTGGCGCGCTTGATGTACTCGCCCACGCGGTCCTTGCTGCCGATCTCCTCCAGCATGTTCAGCACCGCCTCGTTGGCGCCGCCATGGGCGGGACCCCACAGGGAGGCGATGCCCGCCGCGATGCAGGCGAACGGGTTGGCGCCCGACGAGCCTGCCATGCGGACGGTGGAGGTCGAGGCGTTCTGCTCGTGGTCGGCGTGCAGGATGAAAATCCGGTCCATGGCGCGGGACAGGACCGGGTTGATCTTGTACTCCTCCGCCGGCACGGCGAAGGTCATGTGCAGGAAGTTCTCCGCGTAGCTCAGATCGTTGCGCGGATAGATGAACGGCTGGCCGACCGAATACTTGTACGCCATGGCGGCGATGGTCGGCATCTTCGCGATCAGGCGGTGCGAGGCGACGATGCGCTGGCGCGGATCGCGGATATCGGTGCTGTCGTGATAGAACGCGGAAAGGGCCCCGACCACCCCGCACATGATCGCCATCGGGTGGGCATCCCGGCGGAACCCTCGGAAGAAGTTGATCAGCTGCTCATGTACCATGGTGTGGTACGTGATCTGCTTCTCGAACTTTGCCTTCTCGGCGCGGCTCGGCAATTCGCCATTGAGCAGCAGGTAGCAGACCTCGAGGAAGTCGCTGTTCTCGGCCAGTTCGTCAATCGGGTAGCCGCGGTGAAGGAGAATGCCTTCTTCACCGTCGATGTACGTGATTGAGCTCTTGCACGATCCCGTCGATGTGTAGCCGGGATCGAACGTGAACATCCCCGTCTGCGCGTACAGCTTACCAATGTCGAACACCTTCGGCCCGATGGTTCCGTGCATGACCGGAAGTTCGCACGAACGGCCTGTAGCGTTGTCGACCAGGGTCACGGTGTCATTGGCCGCGTCCGTCACAGCAGACTTCTGTTGGCTCATACGGCAGGTCCTTGCGGTTGGAGGGGAGCATTCTGATCCGTAGAATTCGGATCGTGCTCTAAGTGATTGCAGAATAGAGCGCGGCCCCCCGAATATCAACGAGCGGCGATCGTCTCAGGCGCCTGCATTCCGAGATGTGGCGACATCGCGGATACGGCCGATCGTCTCCTCTCGGCCAAGATGGGCGGCGACCTCGAAAATGCCGGGCGAGACGTTGGATCCGGTCAGCGCGGCGCGCAGGGGCTGGGCGATCTTGCCCAGTTTCACGCCTTCGGATTCCGAAAGTTCCCGAACCTGGGCCTCGATCGCGGCCTCGTTCCACTCGTCGAGGCCGGCGAGCCGGTCCGCGATCCGGGCCAGCATCGCGCGGGCATCCTCCGTCAGCAGCGCCTGGGCCTTGTCGTTCATCTCCAAGGGGCGGGACCGAACGTAAAATGCTGCATTTTCAGCAAGTTCGTTCAGGTTCTTGGCGCGCTGCTTCAGGCCTGCCATGCCCCGATGCAGCCTGTCCGTCGCTGCTGCATCGAGCGGATGGCCAACGACCTTCTCGAGCCGCGGGACAATTTCCCGAACAAGCTCGGCGTCGGGGGTCTCCCGAATATAGATACCGTTCAGGTGATCCAGCTTCGCGAAGTCGATCCTGGAGGGGGAGCGTCCGATCCCCTCGAGCGAGAACCATTCGATCGCCTTCTCGATCGGAATGACCTCCTCGTCCCCATGGGCCCAGCCGAGTCGGAGCAGGTAGTTACACATGGTGGCCGGCAGATAGCCCATGTCGCGATAGGCTTCGATTCCCAGCGCCCCATGGCGCTTGGACAGCTTAGCCCCGTCCGGCCCGTGGATCAGCGGCACATGCGCGAAAGTCGGAACCGGGGCGCCGATGGCATTGTAGAGCTGGGCCTGGCGGAACGCGTTCGTCAGGTGATCGTCGCCGCGGATGACATGGGTGATGCCCATGTCGATGTCGTCGACCACGACGGAAAGCATGTAGGTGGGCGTACCGTCGCTGCGCAGCAGGACCATGTCGTCCAGCTGTTCGTTGCGCACGGTCACCCGGCCCTGAACCTTGTCCTCGATGACCGTTTCGCCGGTCTGGGGCGCCTTCAGCCGGATGACGGGCGCAACGCCGGCCGGGGCTTCCGCCGGATCGCGGTCGCGCCAGCGGCCGTCGTAGCGGACCGGCTTGCCCTCGGCCTTCTGCCGCTCCCGCATCTCCGCCAGCTCCTCGGGCGTCGCGTAGCAGCGATAGGCTTTCCCTTCCGCAAGCAGGCGATGGGCGATTTCCGCATGGCGGTCGCGCCGGGCGAACTGAGAGACCGCTTCGCCGTCCCAGTTCAGCCCCAGCCATTGCAGGCCGTCCAGGATCTTAGCGACCGCGTCCTCGGTCGAACGGGCGCGATCGGTATCCTCGATCCGCAACAGGAACTTGCCCCCGTGATGCCGCGCGAAGAGCCAGTTGAAAAGGGCCGTCCGGGCGCCTCCGATGTGGAGGTAGCCGGTGGGAGATGGAGCAAAACGCGTAACGACGGACATGGCTCTCGCGTCCAGGTAGAACGATGCTAATTTGGAAGGTCGGCTTCCATAGCATAACGGACGCACGGATGCACCGGTCACGGCGGGACGATGACTGAACGGACGCATGCCGCGCCGCCCGTTCTTCCGGTCTGGGAGAGACTCGCCAGGATGGCGGAAGGCGCGTTGTCCCCGTTTCTGGAGGAGAGGGATCGGTGGGCCCTGTGGCTGCCCGTCCTGTCCGGCCTTGGCATCGTGATCTATTTTGCGCTGGATGCAGAACCCGAAGGGTGGACCGGTCTTGCCGTTTCGGCCCTGTTTGCCGGCATTCTCGTCCTCGCGCGCCGGCCGGCCGGGCTCAGGCCGATATTCGTAGCGTTGCTGGCCATGGCAATCGGCTTCGCTGTCGCCCAGTGGCGGACGGCGCGGGTGACGGCGCCCATGTTGGACCGCGAGATCGGCCCAGTTGCCGTCGAGGGCCGGGTCGTCGGGCAGGACCTCCTGCCGTCTGGCGGTGTGCGGGTTCTGCTGGACAGGCCGATGATCGAGAGGCTGGAGCCGGAGCGAACGCCGGCACAGGTCCGGGTCCGACTGACGCCGAGCTCGGGGCCCCTGCCGACGGGCGTCCGCATCAGGGTCTTGGCCGTTCTCAACGGTCCGAGCCCCCCGGCGATACCGGGCGCTTTCGACTTCCGCCGCCATGCTTTTTTTCAGCGCATCGGCGGTGTCGGCTACGCCGTGTCTGCACCCGAAATGCTGCTGCCGGAGGAATCCGATGCCTTCATGCTGCTACTGGAACGCTGGAGACAGCGGATCGGACAAAGGGTGTACGAGGTTCTCGAGGGCGATGTCGCGGCGATCACTGCGGCGCTGCTGAACGGTGAGCGGGGCGCCATCAGCGAGGAGACTAACGCCGCGATGCGGGACAGCGGGCTTGCCCATCTTCTCAGCATTTCCGGTCTTCACATCGGGCTCGTGGCGACGCTGGTCTTTGGCGGCCTCCGTCTGTTGCTGGCGTTCTCGGAGCGGATCGCGCTCTACTATCCGATCAAGAAGTGGGCCGCTGTCGTGGCCCTGGCGGTGACCTTCTTCTACACCCTGATGGTCGGCGCGCCGGTACCCACACAGCGCTCCTTCCTGATGACCGGAATCGTGCTGTGCGCGGTGCTGCTGGACCGCACGGCCATCTCGATGCGCCTAGTCGCCTGGGCAGCGGCGGCCGTGCTGGCGCTGGCCCCGGAAAGCCTGCTCGGCCCGTCCTTTCAGATGTCGTTCGCGGCCGTCATCGCCCTGATCGCCTTCTACGAGGCGGGCAGCCGACATATGGCCAGGTGGCGCGAGGGTGCGGGCTGGGGAAGGCTGTTGTTGCTCTACGGGACGGGCGTGGTGCTGACGACGCTGGTCGCCTCGCTCGCGACGACGCCTTTTGCGGTCTACCATTTCCAGCGGGTGGCGACCTACGGCATCGCCGCGAACATGGTGGCCGTGCCGTTGACGTCGTTCTGGATCATGCCCTTGGCGCTGATCTTCTATCTTCTGGCGCCCTTCGGGCTCGACCATGTCGCGCTGGTGCCGATGGGGTGGGGCGTCGCCGCCGTGATCGAAGTCGCCCGGGTGACGGCTGCCTGGCCCGGTGCCGCCGCGGCCGTTCCGGCAATGCCCGACTGGGCAATCGCGGCGATAGCTTTCGGCGGGCTGTGGATCTGCCTCTGGCGGCGGAGATGGCGCTGGCTCGGCCTGCTGGGGGTGCTTGCCGGCGTCGTCGGCGCGGCGTTGCCGACGACACCGGACATCCTGGTCAGTGGCGACGGGAAGCTGATGGCCGTCCGGGGGACAGAAGGCGGGCTCGTCATGTCCTCGGCCCGGACGGGCCGCTTTGCTCAGGGCATATGGCTCGCGCGGAACGGGCAGACGGAGCCCAAGTTCTGGCCGGATGTCGGCAGTTCGGCCGACAACGCCTTCAGTTGCGATCCGCTCGCCTGCCTCTATCGCCGGGACGGGCGGACGGTGGCGCTGGTCAGGCATCCCGCGGCGTTCGAGGAAGACTGTTTCGGGGTGGATGCGGTCGTGGCGGCCATTCCGAGTCCCCGGTGGTGCCGCCCGCCCGTGATGATCGACCGCTTCGATCTCTGGCGTTCCGGCGCCCACGCCCTCCATATCGGGCCGACGGGAATTCGTGTCGAAAGCGTCGCCGGTGAGGTCGGCGACCGTCCGTGGAGCCTGAAGCGATAGTCCTTCGCTGGAAGCCTCAGTTATAGCGCCGGATGAGGCCTACCAGCCGGCCCTGCACCTGAACCCGGTCGGGGCCGAAGATCCGCGTTTCGTAGGCGGCGTTGGCGGGTTCGAGCGCGACCGTGTTGCCCTTCTTGCGAAGTCGCTTCAGCGTGACCTCGGCATTGTCGATGAGGGCGACGACGATGGTGCCGTTCTCCGCCGTATCGCATCTCCGGATCAGGATCGTGTCGCCGTCGAGAATCCCAGCCTCGATCATGCTGTCGCCGTCGACCTCGAGCGCATAATGCTCGCCCATGCCCAGCAGGTTGGCCGGGACCTCGGTAAAAGTGGAGTGATCCCTCAGCGCCTCGATCGGGGTGCCTGCGGCGATCCGGCCGTAAAGCGGCAACTGCACGGTTTCCGTTCCCACATTGTCCGCCGCGGGCGTGGGACGGCCGGGCAGCGCGAAGTTGCCCTGGATCACATTGGGCCGGAAAGGGGACGCCTCCGGCCGGGCGCCCGACGCGGGAGCAGAGGTGGCCAGCACGCCGTCGGGCAGACGGACGACTTCCAGTGCCCGCGCCCGGTGGGGCAGGCGCCGGATGAATCCCCGCTCCTCGAGCCCGGTGATGAGACGGTGGATGCCGGACTTGGACTTGAGGTTCAGCGCGTCCTTCATCTCGTCGAACGAGGGAGAGACACCCCCCTCGCAGAGGCGGCGATGAATAAAGAGCAGGAGCTCCTGTTGCTTCCGAGTAAGCATCCGAACCTCGATCGTTGCGGACGTCTCACCGCGCCCGAATCTTTCAGCAGAATAGCTAGAACAAAACCTAAACGCAAGATTCTGTTCTACTTTAGTTCCGCATCTCAGATGCCGATCATACCGGATGGAAAGGTGACGATCGGGACTTGTTCTCCGGCCCGGGCAGGAGGGGCGTGGGGAGGCCGGACCAGGAGACAGTCGGCTTGGGCGAGCAGGGACATCATCGAGCTGTCCTGCCGTTGGAACGGGGTGGCCACGGGAAGCCCGCCGCCGACGGCGGGGGCCAGGGCGCTGCGCAGATAGTCCTGACGCCGGTCGTTCGCGGGAAGATCGCGCCCAAGAACGGCGGTCGATGTGTCCGACCGGTCGGGGAGACCGGCGAGAGTGTGCAGGATCGGGCGCGCGAACAGAAGGGCGCAGACCATGGTCGATACCGGATTTCCCGGAAGACCCAGCAGCGGCGTCTCGCCCAGGCGGCCGAACATCAGCGGCTTGCCGGGGCGCATGGCGATCTTCCAGAAGTCGAGCTCGAGCCCGCGCGTGCTGAGAGCGTCCCGGATCAGGTCGTGCTCGCCAACCGAGGCGCCGCCGGTCGTGATCAGGAGATCAGCGCCACGGGCGGCATCGGCGACGGAGGCAAGCGCGACCGGGTCGTCCCGGACGACGCCCAGATTGATCGGAATGCCGCCGCAGGCAAGTACGAGCGCGGCGAGCGCGGGGCCGTTGGAACTGACGATCTGACTGGGCCCGATCGGCTCGCCGGGCATGACGATCTCGTCGCCGGTCGACAGGATGGCGACCCGGGGCCGGCGCCGGACCGAGAGCCACGGCACGTTCATGGCGGCCGCCAGGCCGATATCCCGCGCGGTGAGCAGGCGCCCTGCCTTCAGCAGCACGTCACCTTCCCGGAAATCGAGGCCCGCGGGGCGGACGTAGCGGCCGGCAGGCACCGGCTCGGCGACCCTCACCATGGTTCCGTCCGCGACGGCGTCTTCCTGGATCACGATGGCGTCGGCCTCTGCGGGCAGCGGCGCACCGGTAAAGATCCGGACGCATTCTCCGGGACCGAGCGGCCGGTCGAAACGCCCGCCTGCCGGCACCTCGCCGACCCGTCGCAGGTCGACCGGGGCCGACGCGACGTCCGCCGACCGAACGGCATAGCCGTCCATGGCCGAAACGGCGGCCCAGGGTTGGGAAAGCCGGGCCCTCACATCTAAGGCGAGTACGCGCCCCAAAGCATCGGTCAGGCTCACGGTTTCGGCGGGAAGGGGCGCGAACGCCGCCAGCATTCGCTGGCGCGCTTCCTCTACCGGAATCACAGGTCGGCCTCGTAAGTTCCTGATTTGCCGCCGGATTTATGAAGCAGCCGGACATCGGTGATGGTGATGCCGCGATCGACCGCCTTGCACATGTCGTAGACGGTCAGACCGGCCACTGCGGCGGCGGTCAGGGCCTCCATCTCCACGCCCGTCCGCCCCTTCAGCTTGGCCGTCGCCGTGACGACGACCGCCGACCGTTCCTCGTCGCATTCCAGGTCGACGGTCACCGAGGTGAGGGCGAGAGGATGGCAGAGCGGGATCAGGTCGGACGTCTTCTTGGCGCCCATGATGCCGGCAAGCCGCGCGACGCCGAGAACGTCGCCCTTCTTCGCGCCGCCGGTCCGGATCATCTCGAGCGTTTCGCGCCTCATGCGGACGAGACAGCCGGCCACGGCCTTGCGCTCGGTCTCGTCCTTGGCCGAGACGTCGACCATATGCGCCCGCCCGCCGGCGTCGAAATGCGTGAAGTCTTGGGTCATTGCGCCGCTGCCGGGGCCGTCTGCGGCAGGCCAAGCAGGGCGCGGGTCGCAGCGGTCATATCCGATTGCCGCATCAGGCTTTCGCCGATGAGGAAGGTCGTTGCGCCCACGGCAGCCATTCGGCTGAGATCTGCCGGGGTGTAGAGGCCGCTTTCCGCGACGAGGAGCCTGTCGGTCGGCACGCGGCCGGCCAGCGCCTCGGTCGTGGCGATATCGACCGTCAGCGTCTTCAGATTTCGGTTGTTGATGCCGACGAGGCGCGATTTGAGGCGGAGCGCGCGGTCGAGTTCGGCCGCATCGTGAACCTCCAGCAGCACATCCATACCAAGATCCATCGCCGCCGCCTCGAGTTCGGCCGCCTGCGCGTCGTCGAGCGCCGCCAGGATCAGCAGCACGCAATCCGCGCCGAGCGCCCGGGCTTCGACGATCTGATAGGGGTCGATCATGAAGTCCTTGCGCAACACGGGAAGGTCGACCGCCTCTCGCGCCTGGACGAGGTACCGGTCATCCCCCTGGAAATAGGGGATGTCGGTCAGTACGGAAAGGCACGTCGCTCCCCCGGCCTTGTAGGCACGGGCCAGGGCAGGGGGATCGAAATCCGGCCGGATCAGGCCCTTCGACGGGGATGCCTTCTTGATCTCGGCGATCAGGCCGTACCGGCCGGCACTCCGGGCGCCTTCCAGGGCCTTCAGGAAGCCGCGCGGCGGAGGGGCCTCCGACGCGATCCGACTGAGATCGGCTTCGGGACGCTCTGCCTTCCGGCCGGCGACATGGTCGCGCTTATCTGCGCAGATCTTGGCCAGAACGTCGCTCACGCTTGGACTTCCTCCGCCGGGAGTGGAGTGTTGGTGATCTCCACGAGTCGGCCGAGCACCCGGGCGGCGGCGCCGCTGTCGATCATCTCCGCCGCCATCTCCGCCCCGGCCCGCAGGTCGTTCGCCTTCCCGGCCACGATCAGGGCCGCCGCCGCGTTCATCAGGACGATGTCGCGATACGGCCCCTTGGCGCCCGCAAGAAGGTCCCGAAGGGCCTTGGCATTCGCCTCGGCGTCGCCGCCCTTGAGCTGATCGGGCCGCGCCGTCGGCAATCCGGCATCCTCGGGCGTGATCTCGAAGGTGCGGACCTTGCCGGACTCCAGGGCGGCGACCTTTGTCGGTCCGGTTGTGGTGATCTCGTCAAGGCCGTCGAGGCCGTGGATGACCCACGCCCGGTCGGTGCCCAGCTTGCCCAGGACCGTCGCCAGCGGTTCGACCCATTCGGGGGCGAAGACGCCCAGGAGCTGCCGCTTCGCCTCAGCCGGGTTGGCCAGGGGACCCAGCAGATTGAAGATGGTCCGCGTACCGAGTTCTACGCGGGTCGGTCCGACATGGCGCATCGCGCTGTGATGCCGGGTGGCCATCAGGAAGCAGACATTCGCCTCCCACAGCGCCCGGCGGACCAGGCTGATGTCGGCATCGATATCGACACCGAGCGCGGTCAGGACGTCGGCGGCCCCCGATTTGCTCGACACGGCACGGTTGCCGTGCTTGGCCACGGGCACGCCTGCGGCCGCGAGAACGAAGGAGACGGCGGTCGAAATGTTGTAGGTGCCAGAGGTGTCGCCGCCGGTGCCGCAGACGTCAATGGCGCCGGGCGGCGCGTCGATCTTGAGCGCCTTGGAGCGCATGATTCGGGCGGCGCCCGTGATCTCGTCCACCGTCTCGCCGCGCAGGCGCATGGCCATGAGGAAGGCGCCGATCTGGGACGGCGTGGCTTCGCCCGACATGATCACGTCGAACGCCTGCACGGCATCGTCTTCGGCGAGCGTCTCGCCCCGGGCGAGGCGGGCGATATAGGGTTTGAGTCGGGTTTGAGCGGGGTTCATGCTGCCACCCGGCGGTCGACGATCGAGAGAAAATTGCCGAGCAGGCGATGGCCCTGCTCCGAGGCGATGCTTTCGGGGTGGAACTGGACGCCGTGGATCGCCATCGTCCGATGCCGCAAACCCATGATCAGGCCGTCATCGGTCTCCGCCGTCACCTCCAGACAGTCGGGCAGGCTTGAACGTTCGACGACCAGGGAGTGATAGCGGGTGACGTTGAGCGGCGAGGGCAGGCCGCTCATTACGCCCTGCCCGGTATGGGCTATAGCGCTGATCTTGCCGTGCATGGGTGCGCCGGCCCTGACCACCCGCCCGCCGAAGGCCTGGCCGATCGCCTGGTGGCCCAGGCAGACGCCCAGCAGCGGCACGCGGCCGGCGGCCTTCGAGATCAACTCCAGGCAGATCCCGGCGCGGTCGGGATCGCAAGGACCGGGAGAGATGACGATCCCGTCCGGTTCCATGGCCAGCGCTTCGTCGGCCGTCAGCGCGTCGTTGCGCTTCACGACAGTCTCGGCACCCAGCTCTCCCAGATAGTGGACGAGATTGTAGGTGAAGCTGTCGTAGTTATCGATCAGCAGCAGCATCGGCATCTTCCTTACCGTAGTGCCTCACAGTACCCAGCGCCGTCGGCGATTTCCAGTGTCGCGCCGGGTGCTGTCAGTCGCTTGGCTGCGGCAGCCCGGGGAGGCTATGGTGCCGGCCATGTCGACACGAAGCCCTGCGAAGAACAGATCCGCCCAGACCCGCCGTCGGACCCCGTCACGCCGTCGACGGGGAAGGCGGAACCATCGGGCGTGGATACCCTATGCGCTCGGCGGGGTGGCGGTCGTCTTCGTGGCCGGCCTCGTGCTCGGAAGCCATCTCGGCCAGATATCGCCGTCGGAACCCGTGCGCGCCACCGTCCGCGACGCCGCCGCGCCGATGACCCAGACCCGGCTGCAGGGGGAGGGAACGCCGTCCGCCGACCCCAGGGCCGCGCCCGACATGCGGGACGCCGGCAACTCCGGATCGGAACACCTGATTACCGCGATGACGGCGGGAGCGCCGAGGGCGCTGGCGCCGAAGCCTCCCCAGCCGGCGGTTCGGGAACCGTCCGAAGTCGTACCGGCCGCGCTTCCGGCGCCAGCGGCGGCACAGGCGGAACCGCAGGATTCCCGGCAGCCGGCGTGGCAGCGCTACGCTGTGCCGTCGGATCCGCCGGCCGGCAGACCCATGATTGCCGTGGTCATCGACGATCTCGGGATCAATCGGAAGCAGACCCGCGAGATGACGGAGCTGCCCGGTCCGTTGACCCTGGCCTTCATGACCTATGCGGACGATCTTGCCGCCCAGACCGCCGCAGCGCGACAGGCCGGCCATGAGCTGATGATCCATTTCCCGATGGAGCCTTCGGGCGCAAGCGCCGACCCGGGGCCGAATGCGCTTCTGCGCTCGCTCGATCCGGCGGAGGTCCAGCGGCGCCTGGACTGGGGACTCGGCCGTTTCGAAGGCTATATCGGGATCAACAACCACATGGGCAGTGCCTTCACCGAGGATCCGGCTGGGATGGAGATCGTGCTTCGCGAGCTCAAGCGGCGCGGTCTCGTCTTCCTCGACAGCCGGACCACAGCCAAAACCACCGCGCCCGGCATCGCGCGATCGCTGGGCGTTCCGATCGTGCAGCGGGATGTCTTCCTGGACAACGTACAGTCCGAGGCGGCGATCGCCGCCCAGCTTGCCGAGGTGGAACGGAAGGCACGCACCAGGGGAGCCGCGATTGCGATCGGCCACCCCTATGCCGCGACGGTCGCGGCGCTGCGGGACTGGCTGCCCGGGCTCGAAGAACGCGGCTTCTCGCTCGTACCGCTGAGCGCGATCGTCCGCCGAGACGAGGAGCGGCCGGCCCTGGTCTCAACCGGGCATTGAAGCGGGACGTTCAGCCCAGACGATTGCCGGTGCGGCGGTTGGCGAACCGGATCGCCTCCTCGGCGGCCCGGATGACGGCCCGGGCCTTGGAGCGGGTTTCCTGATACTCCGCTTCGGGGTCACTGTCGGCGACGACGCCGCCACCCGCCTGGACATGCAGCTTGCCGTCCTTGAGCACCCCGGTTCTGAGCGCGATGCAGGTATCCATGTCGCCATTGGCGCCGAAATAGCCGACCGCGCCGGCATAGACGCCGCGCCGGGCGACCTCCAGCTCGTCGATGATCTCCATCGCGCGCACCTTCGGTGCGCCCGAAACGGTGCCGGCGGGAAATCCCGCGATCAGGGCGTCGAGTGCGTCCTTCCCGGGCGCCAGTTGGCCGACCACGTTCGACACGATGTGCATGACGTGGCTGTAGTATTCGATCGTGAACTGCTCGGTCACACGGACCGTCCCGATCTTCGCCACCCGGCCGACGTCGTTCCGGCCGAGATCGAGAAGCATCAGATGCTCGGCCCGCTCCTTCGGATCGGCCAGCAGCTCCTCGGCCAGGGCCTTGTCCTCCTCAGGCGTGGCGCCGCGCCGCCGGGTGCCCGCGATCGGCCGGATCGTGACCTCGCCGTCCCGCAGGCGGACGAGGATTTCGGGGCTGGAGCCGACGATCGCGAAGCCGTCCAGGTTGAGATAGTAGAGGAAGGGCGACGGGTTCAGGCGACGAAGGCTGCGATAGAGACTGAATGGCGGGAGCGCGAAGGGCAGGGTGAATCGCTGGCTGGGGACCACTTGGAAGATGTCGCCCGCGCGGATGTACTCCTTCGCCTTCTCCACCGCCGCGTGATACTGCTCCCGCGTCATGTTGGAGGCGGGTTCCGGCAGGTCGGCCGCGTCGTGGCCGTTGTCGACCCGGTGCGGCAGGCTCCGATCCAGATCCGAGACCGCTTCGCTCAGACGTTCAAGGGCCTGGTCATAGGCAGCGGCCGCGCCGACGCCGTCGAGCGGCCTGACCGGGGTCACGAAGGTGATCTGGTCTTCGATATTGTCGAAAACCGCGATCAAGGTCGGGCGGATCAGGACGCTATCCGGCACGCCGAGCGTGTCCGGATTGGCATCCGGGATCTGCTCCATATGGCGCACCATGTCATAGGCCAGATAGCCGAACAGGCCCGCCGCGATTGGCGGCAGCTCCGTCGGAAGGTCTATCCGGCTTTCCTGGATCAGCGACCGGAGCGAATCCAGAGGCGGCTGGGGCACCGGCTCGAAGGCGTGGCGGTCGACCCGCGCACGACGGTTGATCTCTGCCTGGCCATTCTGGCAACGCCAGATGAGGTCCGGCTTGAGCCCGATCGCGGAATAGCGATTCCTGACGGTTCCGCCCTGAACCGATTCCAGAAGGAAGCTGTTCGGCTGCCCATCGGCCAGCTTCATCATCGCCGAAACCGGGGTTTCCAGATCGGCGACGGTCGTCGTCCAGACGACCTGGGGGCGGCCTTGCACGTAAGCCGTGCGGAAGGCTTCGAAATCCGGATGGACGGTCATGATGTCAGCCCGGCCTGTAAATCTGGTCGAGCGCCGACCGGTTGATTTCGACGTCGTATTGGCCGCGCAGCGCCTGGGTGAACTGGCCAACGAGATCCTGCGCCATCTGCCGGGCTGCCGTCTCCCGCACCTCCGCAACCGCTTCCGCCGCGCTTGCCGGGTCGGCTTCGGTGATATCGGTCAGTCGCGCCACGACTCGCTTGTCGCCGTCCTGAATGACGGCCGTATCTCCGACCTTCATCTCGAACAGCTCGCGGACCATGGGCCGGGGAGTGGAACCGGCGTTGCTGCCGTCGCGAAGCAGGGCCGGCGTCCGCGCGAAGGTGGCGCTGATCTCGGCGGCAATCGCCTTAGCATCGTCCCCGTTGCGCAGTCGTTCGGCGATCGATTCGGCCAGGCTGGCCACTGCGTCGACCCTCTGCTGCCGGGTCCAGGCTTCGGCAACCTGGTCGCGGACCTCTTCCAGCGGCCGGACCGCAGGCTCGATCACGCTGTCGACGCGGACGACGTAATAGAGGCCTGCCGGCGTGTCCTGGAGCGAGCTCGTCTCCCCCTCGCCAAGGGAGAAGGCCGTTCCCAGCACCGCGTCGCGATCCGGAAATTCGGGTGCCATGCCGTCGCGCGCGCTACCGTCGCGGGCGATAGCCGGAATTCTGGTGGTGGAAAGGCCAAGCTGGTCGGCCGCCTGGTCGAGCGCCGTACCGCCGGCGAGAGCGTCCTCGAGGCTGTTGGCGACCTCGAACATGCGGTCATGGGCGCGTTCGAGCTTCATCTCCGCCTCCAATTCGTCCCGGACCTCCTCGAAGCTGCGCGTTCCCTCGGGGCGATGGCCGGTGGCGACCAGCACATGCCAGCCGAACGGCGTCTCGACCGGGTCGCTGACGCCGTTTTCGGGAAGCGCGAATCCGGCTTCGGCGATCTGCGGCAGCATCGCGTCGCGGGTCGTCCAGTCCAGCGGGATCACGGACAGGGATGCCTGCTCCGCGGCTTCCGCGAGAGGCGTTCCGGCCCGCACGGCGGAAACCAGCGCATCCGCCGCCGCCTTGTCGGGAGCGACGACCTGATCGAAGCGGCGCATTTCCGGCGAATGATAGCTGTCGATACGGGCCTCGTACTCGTTCTTGAGAGTTTCCTCGCCGATCGACACCTCGGCGCTCATATCCTCCGCGCTGAGGGTGACCAGGGTCAGATCCCGGTATTCGGGGGACGAGAACATGGCCCCGTTCGCCTCATGGAAGGAGCGGAGTTGCTCGTCGGTCGGCGCAGGAACGTCCCCGGCGAGGTCCGTCGTCAGGGTGATCGTGTCGGCCGTCCGCGTCTCATGGCGATAGCGGTAGAGATTCTCAGCCAGCGTCGCCGGTGCGCCGGCTCCGGTCGCTACCGCCTGCACGATCTGCTGGCGCGAGATGTCGCGACGAAGCTGGGCGACGAAGCCCTGCTCGTTCAACCCGTTCCGCGCCAGAAGGCCGAGGAAGATATCGCGGCTGAAGCGGCCCGACGGATCGTGGAAGGCCGGCGTCGCCCGGATCTCGTCTGCGATCAGGGAATCCGGCGGCACGATCCCAAAATCGGCCGCCGCCTGGTCCAGCAAGGCCGACGTGACGAGCGTGTCCAGCGCCCGGTCGACCAGTCCCATCGCGGCCGCCTGCTCCATGCCGAAATCCGGTCCGAAAAGCTGCCGCATCTGCTCGACGCTCTGCCGCGTCGCCCGGTCGACATCGGCGACGGAGATCTCGATATCGCCGATCTCGGCGACGGTCTGGTCCGGCCCGCCGCTTCGGAACATATCGCCAACGCCCCAGACCCCGAAGCTCAGGATCAGGAAAACGAAGAGGATCTTGACGATCCAGGAGCCGGCTTTGCCGCGGATGGCCTGAAGCATGATCTCGTTTTCGATTCAGAGTCTGTAATGTCCCTGGCGCTGACGCCTTAGTGGCGGGATCATAGAGAGGGTACCCGCTCCGCGGCAACAGCGATGGCCAGGCGGGCCCTGCGGGCGCCGGATCCCGGACCTCCGGCTGGCGTTCACAGGCGGGTACTGATATCGATTGCGTCCGCCGAAGGACTGATGGGGGAACCGCCCGATGCGCAAGCTGATTGCCGGTAACTGGAAGATGAACTGCCTGAAGGGTGAGGGAATCGAGCTCGCCCGCGACCTTGGGATGCGGTACGCCCAGGAGAACGACCCGGCATTCGATCTTCTGATCTGCCCGCCGGCGACCCTCATCGATGCGGTCGGCAATGTGATCGCCGGCTCTGGAGTCCTGCTCGGCGGGCAGGATTGTCATGCCGAGCCTAAGGGCGCCCATACCGGCGACATTGCCGCCCCCATGTTGGCCGATCTCGGCTGCTCCCATGTGATCGTCGGCCATTCAGAGCGGCGGCAGAACCACGGGGAGATCGATCTCGTGGTTGCCGAGAAGGCCGCCGCCGCTCACCGCGCGAGCCTAGCCGCCATCATCTGCATCGGCGAGACGGAGGCCGAGCGCGATGCCGGCCACGCGCTCGCGGTCTGCACCCGGCAGCTGGCGGGATCGGTGCCCAAGGGGGCGACGGCCGACAACACGGTTATCGCGTACGAGCCGGTATGGGCGATCGGCACGGGGCGGACGCCGACCGCTGCCGACGTCGCGGAGGTTCATCGGCACATCCGCGCCGAGCTGTGCCGACAGATGTCGGATGCGGATCGTGTCCGCATCCTCTACGGCGGGTCGGTCAAGCCGTCGAATGCGGCCGAGCTCATGTCCGTGCCGAACGTGGACGGCGCGCTGGTCGGGGGCGCCAGCCTCAAGGCCGAGGATTTTTGGGCGATCGCACAGGCCTGCTCCTGATCCCGCGCGAAGGGCGGGGACGGAGTTGCCCCCTGGCCGTAATGCAGTTTTGCGAATCCCGCACTAGCCATTCGCGCGCCCGTTCGCTAAAAGGTCGGGCTTGAACGGGGCGCCCGTCGGGTTCTGGCCGCGCTCCCTTTTTTGCCGGACAGGTGCTTCATTGGAACAGGTTGTCCTTGTCGTCCATCTCCTGATCGCCATCGCCTTGGTGGCCGTCGTTCTATTGCAACGCAGCGAGGGCGGCGGGCTTGGAATGGGCGGTGGTGCGGGCGCGATGATGACCGTGCGCGGCACGGCCAATCTGCTGACCCGAGCGACGGCGGTCCTGGCTGGATGCTTCATGGTGACCAGCATCGTGCTCGCGATTCTCTCGAGCGGTGGGTCGGCTCCTCGGGCGATCATTGAAGAAGTGCCTTCCACGACCGATGTCCCCGCCGAACAGGGCGGTCCGTCGGTCCCGCTCGGCAACTAAATCAACGGGTTAGTCGAAGGCTACGAGAGGCGGCCTGAGTGCCGCCTCTCGGTCTTTATGTGTGGCTGAAACTTGGGTTAAGGTGATCGCCCATGACGCGGTACATCTTCATTACCGGCGGCGTGGTTTCTTCGTTAGGCAAGGGACTTGCCGCGGCGGCGCTCGGTTCTCTGCTTCAGGCGCGTGGGTACAAGGTGCGCCTGCGCAAGCTGGACCCCTATCTCAACGTCGATCCCGGGACGATGAGCCCGACCCAGCACGGGGAGGTCTACGTTACCGATGACGGTGCGGAGACCGATCTCGATCTCGGCCATTACGAGCGATTCACGGGCGTTCCGGCGCGCAAGAGCGACAACGTCACCACGGGCCGGATCTACTCGACCGTTCTGGCGCGCGAACGTCACGGCGATTATCTGGGCGCGACGGTCCAGGTCATCCCGCATGTGACGGACGCCATCAAGGAATTCATCCGCAGCGACATCACCGACGAGGATTTCGTCCTGTGCGAGATCGGCGGAACGGTCGGCGACATCGAGAGCCTTCCGTTTCTCGAAGCGATCCGGCAGTTCGGGAACGAGGTCGGGCCGGAGCGGGCGCTGTTCATCCATGTGACTCTTCTGCCCTATATCCCCGCCGCCGGCGAGCTGAAGACCAAGCCGACCCAGCATTCGGTGAAGGAACTGCTATCGGTCGGGATCCAGCCGCACATGCTGCTGTGCCGCGCGGATCGCCCGATCCCGGAGAACGAGCGGCGCAAGATCGCGCTGTTCTGCAACGTCCGGCAGGAGAGGGTCATTGCCGCCCTGGACGTCGATACGATCTATCAGGTGCCGATCAGCTATCACGAGCAGGGTTTCGACGACGAGGTCCTGCGCTATTTCGGCATCGAGCCCCAGGGCGAGCCGGACCTTCACCTGTGGCGGGACATCGTCCAGCGCGTCCGCGTGCCCGAGGGCGAGGTTACGATCGGCGTCGTCGGCAAGTACACGTCGCTCATCGACAGCTACAAGAGCCTGAGCGAGGCCCTGGTCCACGGCGGTATCGCGAACAATGTCCGCGTCAAGCTGGAGTGGATGGATTCGCAGATCTTCGAATCGGAAGGGGCGGTCACCCATCTCGAGGGCGTCGACGGCATTCTGGTGCCCGGCGGCTTCGGCGAACGGGGGACGGAGGGCAAGATCCGCGCCGTCCAGTTCGCTCGCGAGCGGAAAGTGCCGTTCCTCGGCATCTGCTTCGGGATGCAGATGGCGGTCATCGAGGCCGCGCGGCATTTGGCGGGCCTGACCGAGGCCAGTTCGACCGAATTCGGTCCGACCTCGACGCCGGTTGTCGGCCTCATGACTGAATGGACGCGCGGCAACACGCGGGAGGTCCGCCAGGCCGGCGACGACCTGGGCGGTACCATGCGGCTCGGCGCCTATGAGGCGCGCCTCGTGGAAGGATCGCGGGCGGCGCAGATCTACGGTTCGACCTCGATCAGCGAACGGCATCGTCATCGCTACGAGGTGAACATCAACTATCGGGAACAGCTCGAGGCTTCCGGTCTCATATTCTCCGGCCTGTCGCCGGACGGCGTCCTGCCCGAGATCGTCGAGATTCCGGATCACCCCTGGTTCGTCGGGGTCCAGTTCCATCCCGAGCTGAAATCGAAGCCGTTCGACCCGCATCCGCTGTTCACATCGTTTATCAGGGCAGCGATCGAACAGAGCCGTCTTGTCTGAGGAGTTCGCGATGACCTTGAACCGCATCGTCAGGATCGGTCCGGTCGAAGTCGCCAATGACCGGCCGTTCGTCCTGATCGCCGGGCCGTGCCAGCTGGAGAGTCGCGAGCACGCTCTGGAGACCTGCGAAGCGCTCGTCGAAATGACGCGGCGGCTGGGCATTCGGTTCATCTACAAGACGTCCTTCGACAAGGCGAACCGGACCTCGGCCGGCGCTCCCCGTGGGATCGGCATGGAGCGGAGCCTGCCGATCTTCGCCGAACTCCGCGAGACGTTCGGTTGCCCGGTGCTGACCGACGTGCATTCGGCGGATCAGTGCGCGCCGGTCGCGGAAGCCGTCGACGTGCTGCAGATACCGGCCTTCCTGTGCCGGCAGACCGATCTCCTGGTGGCGGCGGCCCGGACGGGCAGGGCCATTAACGTCAAGAAGGGGCAGTTCCTCGCGCCCTGGGACATGAAGAACGTGGCCGCCAAGATCAGCGGTGCGGGCAACGAGAATATCCTTCTTACCGAACGCGGCGTCAGCTTCGGCTACAACACGCTGGTCTCCGACATGCGGGGGCTGCCGATCATGGCGCAGACGGGCTATCCGGTCGTCTTCGATGCGACCCATTCCGTCCAGCAGCCGGGTGGCCAGGGGACCAGTTCCGGCGGTCAGCGCGAGTTCGTTCCGGTCCTTGCCCGGGCGGCGGTCGCCGTCGGCGTGGCAGCCGTGTTCATGGAGACCCACCAGGATCCCGACAGGGCCCCGAGCGACGGTCCGAACATGGTGCCGTTGAGTGAGATGGAGACCGTGCTGTCGGCGCTGGTCGAATTCGACCGGATCGCCAAGGCGCGGCCGGTGGTGCTCTGATGTCCGCGCTGGCGCGCCACTTCCTGGAGATGGCCCGCAACAACATCTGGGCCAACTATCGTCTCTACGAAGCGTGCGCCCGGCTCGACGACGCCGAACTGAAGGCCGAGCGGACCAGCTTCTTCCCGACGATCCACGGGACGCTGTCGCATGTCCTGATCGTCGACTGGTATTATATCGACGCGCTGGAGCGAGGCGGCCGGGGACGCTCCGTCTTCGAAAGGACGGAGCCCTTCGAGCATTTCGCCGATCTGAGGGCGGCGCAGGAGGAGAGCGACCGTCGGCTCATCGCCTTCTGCGCGGCGCGCGATGACCGGTCGCTTTAGGACATCGTCGTGCTGGACCGCGCGGACGGGCCGAAGCGCGAGACCGTGTCAGCCGTGCTGGCCCATCTCTTCCAGCACCAAATCCATCATCGGGGCCAGGTCCACGCGATGCTGAGCGGCACGCACGTGCCGCCCCCGCAACTGGACGAATACTTCCTCGACCAGGACGCGCATCTCCGCGCCGAGGAGTTGCAGACCCTGGGGCTGCCCGTCCGGTAGCACGGGGGCTTAGGGCCGGCTTCAGGCCGCCTTCTGCACCGGAGCCGCGATCTCCATCTGCGCCGCTGTGTGCCGGCGGGCCAACAGCATGTAGGCCGTCGGCACCACGAACAGGGTCAGGACGGTACCAAGCGTCATTCCGCCGACGATCACCCAACCGATCTGCTGGCGGCTTTCGGCACCGGCGCCGACCGCCGTGGCTAGCGGAACGGCGCCAAAGACCATCGCCCCGGTCGTCATCAGGATGGGGCGAAGGCGCAGCTTGGCCGCCTCGATGACCGCATCCAGCTTGTCGCGTCCCGCCTCCTGCAGCTGGTTGGCGAATTCCACGATCAGGATGCCGTGCTTGGTGATGAGGCCGATCAGGGTGACCAGACCGATCTGGCTGAAGACGTTGAGCGAGCCGCCGGTCAGCTTGAGCGCGAGCAGGGCCCCCATCATCGAGAGTGGAACCGTGACCATGATGATCAGCGGATCGACGAAGCTTTCGAACTGGGCTGCAAGCACGAGATAAATGAAGCCGAGCGCCAGGATGAACATGAAGTAAAGGCTATTGCCGCTGTCGCGGAACTCGCGCGAGACGCCGCCATAGTCGTATTGGACGGTCTCGGGCAGGATCTCGCGGGCCGTGTTCTCCATGAACGCCAGCGCTTCGCCCAGCGAATATCCCGGCGCCAGATTGGCCGTGATGGTCGCGGACCGCAGCTGGTTGAAGCGAATGAGCTCCTTGGGCGCGACGGTCTCCTTGATCGTGACCAGGTTCGCCAGCTGCACCATTTCCCCGTCGGCGCCCCGAACATAGATGTCGCGCAGCGCATCGGGCGTGGCCCGGTACTCGGGGTCGACCTGGACGATGACGTCGTACTGCTCCCCGTTCTGTTCGAACCGCGTGACCTGGCGGCCGCCGATCAGGGTTTCCAAGGTCCGTCCGACGGTGGCCACGTCCGATCCCACATCCGCGACGCGCTCGCGGTCGACCTCGACCTCCACCTGAGGCTTGTTCAGCTTCAGATTCGTGTCGAGGTTGGTCAGCCCGGGATTCTCCCGCGCCGCCGCCAGCATCGCTTCAAGATAGTCGTTGAGCTGGTCGTAGGTGCCGGAGGTCTGGATGATGAATTCGACGGGACGGCTGCTCGCGCCGCGACCGAGAGACGGCGGATTGTTCGCGAAGGCCATCAGCCCCGGGATCCGGGACAGGCCCGGGCGCAGTTCTTCGACAATCTCCTGCTGCGAACGTTCGCGGTCCTCCCAGGGAGCCAGGCGTGCAAACGCGAAGGTGCGGGTCGGCTCCGGGAAGCCGGCGACGGTGAAGATGCTCTCGACCTCCGGGGCCTGGGTCAGGACATCGGTGAACTGCTGGGCGTAGCGGACCGTGTAGTCGATGGTCGCGCCTTCCGGCGCGACGCCGATCACCTGCACCACGCCCCGGTCCTCGATCGGGGCTAGCTCCGAGGGCAGGTTGGTGAACAGAAGGTAGGCGCCACCGGCCACCCCGAGGGCCGCCAGGACGACCAGGGGCTTCGCCTTCAGAGTCAGCCGCAGCGCGCGGGCGTAGCCGGAGGTCATCGCTTCCAGGAAGCGCTCGATCGCCATGTAGATCCGGCCATGCGCCTGATGCCCCTTCAACAGCTTGGCGCACATCATGGGCGACATCGTCAGCGCGACGAAACCCGAGATCAGCACGGTCGCGGCGAGTGTCAGCGCAAATTCGGTGAAGAGCCTCCCGGTGCGTCCCGGCGAGAAGGCGACCGGCGCATACACGGCGGCCAGCGTCAGGGTCATGGCGACGACCGCGCCGGCGATCTCGCGAATGCCCTCGATCGCCGCCTGCTTCGGCGGCCGGCCTTCCTCGATCTTCCGGTAGATGTTTTCCAGGACCACGATCGCGTCGTCGACGACGAGGCCGATCGCCAGCACCATCGCCAGCAGCGTCAGCGTGTTGATGGAGAAGCCCAGGGCATACATTACCGCGCAGGCGCTGATCAGCGAGACCGGGATCGTGACGAGGGGCACCAGGGTCGCTCTCAGCGTCCGCAGGAACACGAAGATCACGATCACGACCAGAACGATAGCCTCGCCGATCGTATGGAATACGGCTTGGATCGAGCGGTCGATGAACACCGAGCTGTCGTAGGAGATCGACAGGGACATGCCTTCCGGCAGACTGTCCTCGATGCGGGGCAGGGCTTCCCGGACGGCGTTCGACACGTCGAGCGGGTTGGCCGTCGCCTGCTTCACGATGCCGACGCCGACAGCCGTCCTGCCGTTGTAGAGCGCCGCAGTGGTCAGCCTTTCGGAGCCCAGCTCGACCCGGGCCACGTCGCCCAGCCGAACCGGCAGCCCGTCGGCATCCTTCAGGATGATCTGTTCGAACTGTTCGGGCGTCTGCAGCCCGGTGTCGGAAAGGACGGTGAATTCGCGGTCGGCGCTTTCGATCTGGCCCGACGGGATCTCGACATTCTGGTTGCGCAGGGCGGTCTCGATGTCCTGGACTGTAAGGTTGTAGGCCGCCAGCCTGGCCCTTTCGACCCAGACCCGCATGGCATAGCGCTGTTCGCCGAAGATCCTGACCTCGGCGACGCCGGTAAGATTCTGAAGCTGGTCGGTGATCGTCCGGTCGGCATAGTCGCTGAGCTCGAGCGGCGAGAGCCGGTCGCTGGTCAGCACCATGAACATGATGGGCTGGGCATCGGCCTCGACCTTCGCGATCACCGGTTCGTCGATCTCGTCGGGAAGGCTGCGGCGGACCCGGCTCACGCGGTCGCGGACGTCGGCGGCAGCGACGGACGGATCGGTTTCCAGGGTGAAGCTGATGCTGATGCGGCTCGATTCAGGGCGGCTCGTCGAAGTGATCGTGTCGATGCCCTCGATGCCGGCGACGGATCCTTCGATGAGTTGGGTGACCTGGCTTTCGATGATCTCCGGGCTGGCACCGGGATAGCGGGTCGTGACCGAAACCACGGGCTCGTCGGTGCTGGGATACTCCCTGACCGTCAGCCGATCATAGGCGACGACGCCGACCAGGATGAGAAGGAGGCTGAGGACGGTCGCGAAGACCGGGCGCTCGATGCAGAACTCCGAAAGTTTCATGACTGGGCCCCGGTTTCAGGACCGATGATCTCCACCGGAGTGCCGTCGCGCAGCTTCATCTGTCCGGCAGTCACCACCATGTCGCCCGGCTGAAGGCCGCTCAGGATCTCGACCTTGCCCCGTTCCCGCTTGCCGATCCGGACCTCTGTCGACACGGCCTTGCCATCGACCACCCGGAAGACCAGCCGCTTGTCGCCCTGCGGCACCAGCGCCGCTTCCGGGACCACGAGCGAATTCGTCCGCACGTCGACGGTGATCCGGATCCGGGTGAAGAGGCCGGGGCGCAGTTGTAGATCCGGGTTCGGGATGACCGCGCGCACCTGCAAGGCGCGCCCGTTGATGTCCACCTGGGGAGCGATCGCGTAGATCCGGCCTTCGAAGGTGCTGCCGGGAAGGGCGTCGACGGTGACGACGATCGGCTGATCCAGCTTGATCTGGGTCAGGTAGAGCTCCGGTACCTTGAAGTCGACCTTGACCGGGTCGATCTGTGCGAGGTCCACGATCCGATCGCCGGCGCTCAGGTAATCGCCGACGCTGATCGAGCGCAGGCCGACGAAACCGTCGAAGGGCGCGACGATGGTCGCGTCTGCGAGCTGGGCTTCGGACAGGGCGACCCGTGCCTCCGCGGAGCGGAGGGCGGCAACGGCTTCGTCCTTGGCCCGCTGGGTGCCGGTGCCTTGGCGCGCCAGGGTGTCGGCGCGCTCGAAATTGGCCCGGGCAAGGGTGAGGTCGGCCCGTGCCTGGTCCAGTTCGGCCCGGAGGACGTTGTCCTCCAGCCGCACGAGCACGTCCCCTCGAGTGACGGCCTGGCCGTCCCGGAACAGGATTTCCGCCACCCGTCCGGAGATCTTGGGCGCGATCGTGACGGACTCGTTCGCCTGCAGGCTGCCGACGGCCGCGATCTCCGTCGCCACGTCGGTGACCTCGACCTCCGCCGCTTCCACCGCTACCGCCGGCATTCCGTCATCCGCGGCCTGCGCTTCCGTGGCGATTTCCCGTCCCGGACCGAAATAGAACCAGCCGGCCGCGGCCGCAGCGCACAGCAGGACAAGAGGCAGGAGCAAACGTTGCATGATCAGCCCTTCCACAGGCACAGGCAGCTGGCGGCGCCTTTATTGCAGCGCGGCATCGAATTTTGACATTTCACTATAGGATTTTCCCAGCCACCTCAATCGCCAGAAAGACCGGCCATCACGGCCCGATGTTGGACGAGAAGGTCCGGTCCGCGCAATCAACGTTTTGTGAAGCGGCAGCGGCCTCGCGGCGTCGCGGACGGGGGGGCGCCGTCTTGCAGGCGGCCGGCATCCCCGGTATGTCTGAACGCGCAATCCGTCACTGCGCCGAAGATTCGGCTCTGCAACCCCTGCCAGGGATCGTTCCGATGACCGCCATCGTCGATATCCATGCCCGCGAAATCCTAGACAGCCGCGGCAATCCGACCGTCGAGGTCGATGTCACCTTGGAAACCGGTGCGTTTGGCCGGGCCGCCGTCCCGTCAGGGGCATCCACCGGCGCCCATGAGGCGGTCGAGCTCCGGGACGGCGACAAGGCCCGTTTTCTGGGGAAAGGGGTCCGGAAGGCCGTCGACGCGGTGAATGGCGAAATTTTCGACACCCTGTCCGGAATGGACGCCGAGGACCAGCTGACGATCGACCGGACGCTGATCGAGCTCGACGGCACGCCGAACAAGGGCAGGCTGGGCGCGAACGCCATCCTCGGCGTCAGCCTGGCGACGGCCAAGGCGGCGGCCGAGGAGGCCGGTCTGCCGCTCTATCGCTATGTCGGCGGTGCCTTCGCACATCTGCTGCCGGTGCCGATGATGAACATCATCAATGGCGGCGCCCATGCGGACAACCCGATCGACATCCAGGAATTCATGATCATGCCGGTCGCCGCGGACACCGTGGCCGACGCGATCAGGATCGGTGCCGAGGTGTTCCATACGCTCCGCAAGGGGCTGAAGGACGCTGGACACAATACGAACGTCGGGGACGAGGGGGGCTTCGCGCCCAATCTTGCGTCGACGGACGAGGCGCTCAGCTTCATCATGAAGGCGATCGAAGGCGCCGGCTATCGTCCGGGCGAGGACGTGATGCTGGCCCTCGACGCCGCCTCCACAGAGTTTTTCCAGAACGGCAAATATGTCCTGGCGGGTGAGGGCAAGTCGCTCGACAGCGAGGGCATGGTCAAGTTCTACGAGGGCCTGGTCGGGCGCTACCCGATCATTTCCATCGAGGACGGCATGTCCGAGGACGACTGGGAGGGCTGGAAGGCGCTGACGGACGCAATCGGCAAGAAGGTGCAACTGGTCGGCGACGATCTTTTCGTGACCAATCCGGCCCGGCTTGCGGACGGTATTTCGAAGGGGATCGGCAATTCGATCCTGGTCAAGGTCAATCAGATCGGCTCCTTGAGCGAGACCCTGGAGGCCGTGGAGATGGCGCAGAAGGCGAACTACACCGCAGTCCTGTCCCATCGTTCCGGCGAGACCGAGGATGCCACGATCGCCGATCTGGCCGTCGCCACGAATGCCGGTCAGATCAAGACCGGTTCGCTCAGCCGGTCCGACCGTCTGGCCAAATACAACCAGCTGATCCGGATCGAGGAGGAGCTCGGGACGGCGGCCCGGTACGCCGGGCGAAGCATTCTCCGGACTGCCTAGGCCGCGGTTCAGGAACCTTCCCGTAAGTTCCTGACTCGTAACGAGAATCGGGGGCGATTTCGATTGACGCGATGGATTCGAGTGTGATTCCATCGCGCCATGTCGATCGCAGTCGCATTCAGGCGTTATTTGAGGCCGGTACTGGCTCCGGCTCTGGGCATCTTCATGGTGGGCTATTTCGCCTATCATGCCGTCCAGGGTGAGCACGGCCTGATTGCGTATGGTCGCCTTCAGGGCGAGATCGCCGAAGCCGAGGCGACATTGAGCGAACTCCGCAGCCAGCGCGCATATCTGGAGCACCGGGCCGACCTCCTGAGTCCCCGCCATCTCGACCGCGACATGCTGGAAGAGCGGCTGCGGTTCGTCCTGAACTACGCTCATCCGGACGAAGTCATCCTCTACACGGCACCGACGGCGCGACGTCCGTAAGCAGCGGCGCCCTGCGGATCGCGCCGGAGAAATCCGCTTTTGCCCTCGGCCGCGCGTGACGGCGGCCGAGGGTGCATGACCGCTTCGTCGTCAGGCGTATGGCCTACCGCAAGGCAATCCCGTATGTGACAATGACCCGGGCCTTTCGGGAATGGTGGCCCGACCGCTCATGCTGCAGTGCACAATATAGGTTCAGCATATCTCAAATCATCAGTCCGCCATATAGACAATGCAGCGATGCGCCAGAAGGCGCTCGACTATGGTGTTGTCGGCTTGCAAAAGCGTAATCGCCACGTTAGCTGTAACGCGTCTTAACGCACGCGCTCGCTCCCTGCTCTATCCCTGGGCGTGCGGGCGCGTTTCCTTTCGGGAGGTCACCCTTGGCCACGACCAGGCGTCGCAGCAAAGACCAGGCATCGCCCGCTGCCAGCAAAGAAGAGCTTCTGCACTATTACCGCGAAATGCTGTTGATCCGGCGTTTCGAGGAGAAGGCGGGGCAGCTTTACGGCATGGGCCTGATCGGTGGATTCTGCCACCTTTACATCGGCCAGGAGGCGGTCGTCGTCGGCATGCAAGCCGCGGCGCAGCCACAGGATACGGTCATCACCGGGTATCGCGACCACGGGCACATGCTGGCCTGCGGCATGGATCCCCGCGGCGTCATGGCCGAGCTGACCGGGCGCCGCGGAGGGTACTCGAAGGGCAAGGGCGGCTCGATGCACATGTTCAGCCGCGAGAAGAACTTCTTCGGCGGCCACGGCATCGTCGGCGCCCAGGTGTCGATCGGCACCGGCCTTGCCTTCGCGCACAGGTTCAAGGGGGACAACGGCGTCACGCTCGCCTACATGGGCGATGGCGCGACCAACCAGGGCCAGGTGTACGAGAGCTTCAACATGGCGGCGCTGTGGAAGCTCCCGGTCGTCTACGTCATCGAGAACAACATGTACGGCATGGGCACGTCGGTTGCGCGCGCGTCGGCCCGGCCCGACCTTCACGAGCGCGGCCACGCCTACGGTATCCCCGGCCGCCAGGTGAACGGCATGGATGTGCTGGCGGTAAAGGCCGCCGGGGAAGAGGCGATCGCGCACGCCCGCTCCGGCAACGGTCCCTTCATCCTGGAGATGAAGACCTACCGGTATCGCGGTCACTCGATGTCCGACCCTGCGAAGTACCGCACGAAGGAAGAGGTTTCCAAGTACCGGGAGACCCAGGATCCTATCGACCACGTGAAGAAGCTGCTTTTGGAGCAGCACGGGGTCGAGGAGGGCGATCTGAAGGGGATCGACAAGGAGATCCGCAACATCGTCAACGACTCGGCGGAGTTTGCCCAGCAGAGCCCCGAACCCGATCTGGACGAGCTGTGGACCGACGTCCTGGTTGAGGCCTGATCCCGAATATCGCGAAGGGCAGGCGCTCGGCTCGGCCGGGAAGGGACGAGCTGACGGCGCCGCTTGCCGGAGGAACTTGAATGCCGATCGAAATCCTGATGCCGGCGCTGTCGCCGACGATGACTGAGGGGACCCTTGCCACCTGGCACAAGAAGGAAGGGGACGAGGTGGCCATCGGCGACGTGATTGCCGAGATCGAGACCGACAAGGCGACGATGGAGGTCGAGGCGGTCGACGAGGGCCGGCTGGGACGGATCCTGGTGCCCGAGGGGACCGAGGGGGTGGCCGTCAATACGCCGATCGCCCTGCTGCTCGAGGAAGGCGAGGACGAAAGCGCGCTGGAAAGCGGTGCCCGGGGCGGCGAGCCGGTCGGACCCCAGCAGGCCGAGCCGCGCACCGCCGTGGAGCAGAAGCAGGCGACGCGCGAAGCGCCGGCGGCTGAAGAGGCGAGGCCTGAGACGGCCCGGCCTGTGATTTCCGGTGACCAGCGGCCGGCTGTCATCCCCGCCACGGACGAGGACAAGTATTTCGACAAGACCCGGCGCCAGACCGTGCGCGAGGCGCTGCGCGACGCCATGGCCGAGGAGATGCGCCGCGACGAGACCGTCTTCCTCATGGGCGAAGAGGTCGCCGAGTACCAGGGTGCCTACAAGGTCAGCCAGGGCCTTCTGGACGAGTTCGGAGCGAAGCGGGTCATCGATACGCCGATCACTGAGCACGGTTTCGCCGGTCTCGGCGTCGGTGCGGCCTTCGGCGGGCTTCGTCCGATCATCGAGTTCATGACGTTCAACTTCGCCATGCAGGCGATCGACCAGATCATCAACTCGGCGGCGAAGACGCTTTACATGTCGGGTGGCCAGATGGGGTGCCCGATCGTCTTCCGCGGACCGAACGGCGCGGCGGCCCGGGTGGCCGCGCAGCACAGCCAGGACTTCGCCAGCTGGTACGGGCATGTTCCGGGCCTGAAGGTCGTCGCCCCCTATTCGGCTGCCGACGCCAAGGGGCTTCTCAAGGCCGCGATCCGGGACCCGAACCCGGTGATCTTCCTGGAGAACGAGATTCTCTACGGTCACTCCTTCGACGTTCCGGTGAGCGAGGACTTCATCGTTCCGATCGGCCGAGCCAAGGTCGTGCGCCCGGGCCGCGACGTGACCCTGGTCGCCTATTCGATCATGGTGGGCAAGTCGCTGGAAGCGGCCGAGAAGCTGGCGGAGGAGGGGATCGACGCCGAGGTGGTCGACCTTCGGACCATTCGGCCGCTGGACGTGGAGACGGTCATGGCCAGCGTCCGCAAGACCAACCGCATCGTTTCGGTCGAAGAGGGCTGGGCTTTCGCCGGCATCGGGTCGGAGATCGCCGCGCTGGTCATGGAGCATGCCTTCGATTATCTCGACGCGCCGCTGGCGCGGGTGACCGCCGCCGACGTGCCGCTGCCTTATGCCGCCAATCTGGAGCAGGCCGCGCTCCCGCAGGTAGCCGACATCGTTCAGGCTGCCAAAGGCGTCTGCTACAGGCGCTGACCCGGAACCCGAGCCAGAACAGTCGCAGTCCGCTCGGCGGACGTACTGGGAGATATCGATGCCGATCAAGATCCTGATGCCGGCGCTGTCGCCGACGATGACTGAGGGGACCCTTGCCACCTGGCACAAGAAGGAAGGGGACGAGGTGGCCATCGGCGACGTGATTGCCGAGATCGAGACCGACAAGGCGACGATGGAGGTCGAGGCGGTCGACGAGGGCCGGCTGGGACGGATCCTGGTGCCCGAGGGGACCGAGGGGGTGGCCGTCAATACGCCGATCGCCCTGCTGCTCGAGGAAGGCGAGGACGAAAGCGCGCTGGACGGGGCGGCCGCGGCTGGGAACGGCAAATCGGAAACGGCCGAAGCCCGGACGCCGGGGGCCGAGCCGACGTCCGCCCGCATCGACGCGAGCCGGCCGGGCGAGAGCGCTGCGGCGGCTGCGACCGGGGAACTGGCCCGCGCGGGCGAAGCGGTCGGGGCGCATGGCGGGAACGGGCAGGAAGCCGAAGGCGACCGCGTCTTCGCCAGTCCGCTTGCCCGGCGGCTGGCGAAGGAAGTGGGGCTTGACCTCGCAACCCTGAAGGGATCGGGACCGAAGGGGCGGATCGTCAAGGCCGACATCGAAGCTGCCCTCGCGGGCGGTGCCGCGAAGCCGGCGGAAGCCAAGGCGCCGGCAGCGCCCGCCGCACCGGCGCAGGCGCCCGTCGCGCAGGCCGCCGGGCCGAATGCGAAGCAGATCGCCGATGCCGTCGGGCTGCCCTATACCGAGGTCAAGAACAGCAATATCCGGAAGACCATCGCGCGGCGGCTGACCGAGGCGAAGCAGACGGTTCCGCACTTCTATCTGACCGTCGACTGCCAGATCGACGAGCTTCTGAAGCTGAGGAAGCAGTTCAACGATCGCGGCGACGTCAAGCTTTCGGTCAACGACCTCGTCATCAAGGCAGCCGCGCTTGCTCTGAGGAAGGTCCCGGCCGCGAACGCCGCCTGGACCGACGAGGCGGTCCTGCTGTTCGATCGGGTCGACATCTCGGTTGCGGTGGCGACGGAGAACGGCCTGATCACGCCGATCATCAAGGCGGCCGATACCAAGGGGCTCGCCGCCATCTCGGCGGAGGTGAAGGAGCTGGCCGCGCGGGCGCGGGAAGGCAAGCTGAAGCCGGAGGAATACCAGGGTGGCTCCTTCTCGATCTCCAATCTCGGCATGTACGGGATCAAGGAGTTCGGCGCGATCATCAACCCGCCGCAGGGCTGCATCCTGGCGGTCGGCGCCGGGGAGCAGCGTCCCGTCGTCAAGGACGGGGCCCTGGCGATCGCCACCGTCATGAGCTGCACCTTGTCCGTCGATCACCGCGTCGTCGATGGCGCGGTCGGCGCCGAGTTCATGGCGGCCTTTAAGAAGCTGATCGAAGATCCCTTGTCGATGATGCTTTAAGATCCAGGGCCGGTTCGGGCCCGCCCTCCCGGTCCGGTTGCGGGCGGCATCGGGATGGAGCTCAACCGCCATTAGCAGGAGAACATCCGTGGCCGATACGAAATTCGACCTGATCGTCATTGGCGGTGGGCCGGGCGGTTACGTCGCTGCGATCCGTGCGGCGCAGCTGGGCATGAAGACAGCCGTGGTCGAGCGGGAGCACCTGGGAGGGATCTGCCTGAACTGGGGCTGCATCCCGACGAAGGCGTTGCTGCGTTCGTCCGAGATCCACCACCTTCTGCACAATCTCGATGCTTATGGTTTCTCGGCGAAGGAGATCTCCTTCGATATCGGCAAGATCGTCCAGCGTTCGCGGAAAGTCGCGAGCCAGCTTGCCGGCGGCGTGAAGGGGCTGCTGAAGAAGAACAAGGTCACCGTCTTCGATGGCGCGGCGCGGCTCCTCGGCAAGGGGAAGATCGCAGTCGCCAAGGACGGTCGTGACGTAAGCACCCTCGAGGCGCCCCATATCGTCATCGCGACCGGCGCCCGGGCGCGCGTCCTGCCGGGTCTGGAGCCGGACGGGGAGCTCGTGTGGACCTACAAGGAGGCGATGGTCCCGAAGTCCATGCCGAAATCCCTGCTGGTCGTCGGCTCGGGCGCGATCGGGATCGAGTTCGCCAGCTTCTATCGGATGATGGGCGCCGAGGTGACGGTGGTCGAGGTCCTAGACCGCGTCCTTCCGGTCGAGGACGAGGAGATCTCTGCCTTCGCCCGGAAGCAGTTCGAGAAGCAGGGCATGAAGATTCTGACCTCGGCCAAGGTCGAGAAGCTTGAGCGCAATAGCGGCACCGTGACGGCCACCGTCGACGTGAACGGCGGCAAGGAACGGATCACCGTCGAGAAGGTGATCATGGCCGTGGGCATCGCCGGCAACGTCGAGAATATCGGGCTGGAGAACACCAAGGTCCGCACGGATCGCGGGCACATTGTCGTCGATGAGTATCTGCGCACCGACGAGCCCGGCGTCTATGCGATCGGCGATGTCGTCGGCCCGCCCTGGCTGGCCCACAAGGCGAGCCACGAAGGCATCATCTGCGTCGAGAAGATCGCCGGCCTCAACGACGTCCATCCGCTCGACGTGACCAGGATTCCCGGTTGCACCTACTGCACGCCGCAGGTCGCGAGCGTCGGCCTTACCGAAAGCAAGGCGAAGCAGCTCGGGCACGAGGTGAAAATCGGCCGGTTCCCGTTCATTGGCAACGGCAAGGCGATCGCGCTCGGCGAGCCCGAGGGGATGGTCAAAACGGTCTTCGATGCCCGGACCGGCGAGCTTCTGGGGGCGCACATGGTCGGCGCCGAGGTCACGGAGCTGATCCAGGGATTCGGCATCGCCCGGACCCTGGAGACGACCGAGGCCGAGCTGATGCACACCGTGTTCCCGCATCCGACGCTGTCGGAGATGATGCACGAAAGTGTGCTCGACGCCTATGGCCGGGCCATTCACTTCTAAGTCCTTCGCCGGACGCGGGGCAGGGCGGCTTGCGGCCGCCTTGGCCTCGCGCGCCAAGACGCTTATGTTCAGTCGAGCTTGACTGATCAACGACCTCAGGGAACGAGATGGCCATAGCGCCCGACAAGGTCCGGCATCCCGAAAAGGCCCATCGCCCGGACAACCCGATCCAGCGCAAGCCGTCCTGGATCCGGGTCAAGGCGCCGGTCTCGAAGGAGTACCACGAGACCCGGCAGCTGATGCGCAACCTGCAGCTTGCGACCGTGTGCGAGGAAGCAGCCTGTCCCAATATCGGCGAGTGCTGGTCGAAGGGGCACGCCACGGTCATGATCCTCGGATCGGTCTGCACGCGGGCCTGCGCCTTCTGCAACGTCGCGACCGGCAAGCCGGATGCCCTGGACCCGCACGAGCCCGAACATGTGGCCGAAATGGTCACCCGCGTGGGGCTCAACCATATCGTTATCACCTCGGTCGACCGGGATGATCTTGAGGACGGCGGCGCCCAGCACTTCGCGGATGTGATCAACGCGGTCCGCCGCGCGTCTCCCGACACTACGATCGAGATACTGACCCCGGACTTCAAGGGGAAGAAGGGCGCGCTCGAAATCGTGGTGGAAGCCCGGCCGGATGTCTTCAACCACAATCTCGAGACGGTGCCGCGGCTCTACCCGACGATCCGCCCCGGGGCGCGCTATTTCACGTCGCTGAACCTGCTGAACCGCGTGAAGGAGCTGGATCCCTCGATCTTCACCAAGTCCGGAATTATGGTCGGGCTGGGAGAGACCCGGGAGGAGGTTCACCAGGTCATGGACGACTTGCGTGCGGCGGATGTCGACTTCATGACGATCGGTCAGTATCTGCAACCGACGCCGAAGCATGCCAGGGTCGACCGCTTCGTCACGCCCGACGAGTTCGCGGCCTACGAAAAGGTCGGACGGGGCAAGGGGTTCCTGCTGATTTCGGCAAGCCCGCTGACGCGTTCTTCATATCATGCCGATGGCGACTTCGCGAAGCTGCGGGCGGCGCGGGAGGCTAGGCTGGCGGGCCTCGCTTCGATGAACCTGGTCGAACTCGCGGCCGCGTCAGCCGCGGAATGATCCGGCCGACAATGGAAAAATCCGGACGAAAGGCCATTTAAGGGCGATGCCCACGCACGCCGAAAAACGCGTTCTGCCGTATACCCCCGAGCAACTGTTCGACCTGGTTGCGGATGTGGAGAGTTACCCGAAGTTCCTGCCCTGGTGCATCGCGTGCCGGGTCCGTCGGCGTTCGGGCGACAAGATCATCGCCGATCTGATCATCGGTTTCAAAATGATCCGGGAGCGGTTCACGTCGGAGGTGTCTCTGCACCGCCCCGAGCTGATCGATGTCCAGTACATCGAAGGACCGCTCCGGCACTTGAACAATCACTGGAAGTTCCGGCCGCATCCGCAAGGCTGCGAAATCGATTTCTACGTCGATTTTGAGTTCCGCTCGAAGCTGCTGCAGTCGCTCATCGGCACGCTTTTCAACGAGGCCTTCAAGCGCATGGTCGCCGCCTTCGAGGCCCGCGCGGCGGAGCTCTATGCCCCGAAAAAGGTCGACGCAACGCCGGAACCGCGCTCCGTCTGAGCCGGCCGGGTCAGAACAGAATCCGGGCCTCCAGCCTGTCGATCCAGTCGCGCGGAACGAAGTGGGAGGGATCTCGGGCGACCTGCCAGGAGGCGAAGGCGGCGATCATGGCATCGAGCGCATCGCCTCCGGAATGCCCCACCGCGAGTTCCACGAAGGCCGGCTTCGGTTCGAGCCCGGCGGCGGTCAGCCGCGACAGAATGGCGGCCCGCGCCGCGACCGCAGCGGGGAAGCGCCCCTTGTAAGATCGATAGAGGCCGAGCCGTTTCAGCGTCGAAGCGGGACAGGTCTCGACGACCGCCGGCCGGTCGTCCGCGAGGGCGGTCATCGGCGGCGCAGCGACGGCATCGGCACCGAGAAGCGGCGCCAGGACGCCGGTCAACCCCCACCAGGTCTGGCGGTAGAGCCTCAGGTTATAGGCGCAGAACGGCGTGCGGGCCTCCCGGTCGGTCCGACGCTTCACCTCCCGGCCTCGGGCGCGGGTGCGGCAATCGGCGCGGAATCGTTCGGGGTCCGGATGACGTTCGGGAAACTCGATCACGAAGCGCCGCCAGTTCCGGGGCCAGGCGAACGAAGCCGGGAGGCCGAACGGAAAATCGAAACCGATGAGGGCGCCGCGCTCCAGCGCCGCGGCGCGGTCGACACCGCCTCCCGGAAGTTCGCACGCGGGCGTGAGGTATTCGAGGACAAGGCGGTCGGCTAGGCCGACGGCCAGCCAGATTCCCCGACCGGCCGCATGAGAGGCGCTGAAATCGACACCGATGACGCGCGCGAAGGGCGGGATCATCCGCCGTCGGCAATGGCCCGGGCCAGAAGCTCGATCGCCGCGCTCACCGTTTGCCCGCGGATGTCTGCCCGGTCGCCCGCGAAAACATGGCGGTGCGCGACGGGGCCGGTACCGCGGCGGGCGAGGCCGATCCAGACCAGGCCGACGGGCTTTTCCGGGGAGCCGCCGTCCGGGCCGGCGATGCCGGTGACGGCCGCGGCCAGGTCCGCCCGCGAATGGGCAATGGCGCCGGCGGCCATGGCCTCTGCAACCTCTCGGCTCACCGCGCCGTGGGACCGGATGAGTTCGGGCGGCACGCCGAGACTCTCGGTCTTCGCCTCGTTGGAATAGGTGACGAAGCCCCGTTCGAAGGCCTGCGACGATCCCGGAACGGCCGTCAGGCACCCGGCCAGCAGTCCGCCGGTGCAGCTCTCGGCCGTGACGAGCATGATCTTCCGCTCGATGCACGCCTTGAGCAGACGGTCGGCGGCCGCCATCGTTTCGTCGGCAAATCGCATCGCGTGACCTCACATCCAGAAGGACAGGGCCCACACCAACGTCCCGGCGTAGATCCCGGCAACGACGTCGTCCAGCATCACGCCGAACCCACCGCCGACCTCCCGGTCGATCCATGAGGCGGGCCATGGCTTGACGATATCGAAGAACCGGAACGCCAGAAAGGCCATGGCGTAGAGCACCGGATCGAGCGCGCAGGGCAGGAGGGACAGCCATTGGCCGGCGATCTCGTCGATCACGATGGCGCTGGAATCCTTCTCCCCGCTCCGCCCGATATAGGCTGATGCCCAGACTCCGCCGACCCACGCCAGCACGGCGGCGAGTAGGAGTCCCCCGAGGCCGGCGGCGGATACGATCCCCCAGGCCAAGGGCAGGGCGGCAAGCGAGCCCCAGGTGCCGGAAGCGACACGGGCGAGCCCGATCCCGCCTCCCGTTGCAAGAAGGGCGGCCGGGTGCCAGAAGTGCAGCCCGCCCGGCATCGGGCGAAAAATCATGGCCGCGCGCCTGTCTGCATGACGACGGTCGCGGTCGCCTGTGCGGCAATACCCTCGCCGCGGCCGGTGAAGCCCAGGCGTTCGCTGGTCGTCGCCTTCACGCTGACACGATCGACGGCCAGCCCCAGGATGGCCGCTATCCTTTCAGCCATGCGGCTCCGAACGGGCCCGATCTTCGGCCTTTCGCAGATCAGCGTCACGTCGACATGGGTGATTTGGCCGCCGCGGGCTTGGACAAGTTCCACCGCATGCTTCAGGAACTGGTCGCTTTCCGCTCCCCGCCATCGCGGGTCGCTCGGCGGAAAGTGCTGGCCGATATCGCCGGCGCCGATGGCGCCGAGCAGGGCGTCGGTCAGGGCATGAAGCCCGACATCCGCGTCCGAATGGCCTTCCAGCCCCTGGTCATGAGGAATGGCAACCCCGCACAGCATCACATGGTCGCCCGGGCCGAAGCGATGCACGTCGTAGCCGTTGCCGACGCGGACGTCGACCGGCGATGGGCTTGCCAGCAGCCTTTCGGCGCGGCGCAGATCATCCTCGGTTGTCACTTTCAGGTTGTCCTCATTTCCGGGGATCAGCAGGACGGGAATGCCGGCTCCTTCGGCCAGCGCGGCATCGTCCGTCATCGCCTGTCCGGCGGCGGCGCGGTGGGCGGAATGAAGCGGCCCGAAATGGAAGCCCTGCGGGGTCTGGGCCCGCCAAAGACCGTCACGGCTCACGGTCCCATCGACGCGCCCCCGGTCCCCCCGCTTTAGCGTATCGGTGACGCGGACGGCTGCGATCGCGGCCGGCCCCTCGTCCAGCGCACGGCACACGCGCGTGATCGTGTCGGCGTCGATCAGCGGGCGGGCGGCGTCATGGATCAGGACGCGCTGTACATCGCCCTCCCGCGCCAGCGCGTCGAGGCCGCGGAGCACAGAGTCCTGGCGCGTGGCGCCGCCGTCGATCGGGTTTCCGATGTCCAGTCCTTCCAGCGCTGCCCGTAGGTAGGCAGCGTGAGCCGGATCGGCCACCACCCGGACGCGTCCGATATCCGGATGGTTCAGGAACGCTTCGACAGCGTGCCGGATCACCGGTTTCCCGGCCAGGTCGAGATATTGTTTCGGGATGGGGCTGCCGAAGCGCTGTCCGCTGCCGCCGGCGACGATCAGGGCGGCGCAGGAATTGGTGGTCGTTGTCATCGGAAAGCTATTGTCATCGATCCGCCGAAACCTAGCCGCTGATCCCCAGCTAGCCAAGTGGCCCGCTTCACGGCCGATAATGTCATTTCACTCTTGCGTCTCGTCGAAACGCTGCTAGCGTTGCCTAATTCATCGGCAATAAAGCGGAATGCCTAACTTATGGGCATAAATATCGGTCCAGTGTACCTCGAAACGCCGGTTGTCCTCGCTCCAATGTCCGGCGTGACCGACCGGCCGTTCCGGCAGCTGGTGAAAAGGCTCGGCGCCGGATTGGTCGTGTCCGAGATGATCGCCAGCGGCGAGATGGTGCGGGCCGTCCGGCAGTCCATGCGTACCTCGACGGATTGCGCCGAGGAATATCCGATGGCGGTTCAGCTGGCGGGGCACGAACCTGAGATCATGGCCGAGGCGGCCAAGCTCAACGTTGATCGCGGCGCCGCGATCATCGACATCAATTTCGGCTGTCCGGTGAAGAAGGTGGTGAACAAGCTGGCCGGATCGGCCCTCATGAGGGAAGAGGCGCTGGCGGCGCGTATCATGGAAGCCGTCGTGAACGCGGTGGATGTCCCGGTCACCGTCAAGATGCGCCTGGGCTGGGACGACGCCAGCCGCAATGCGCCGAAACTGGCTCGGATCGCCGAGGAATGCGGCATCCGGATGGTGACCGTTCACGGGCGGACCCGGTGTCAGCTCTACAACGGGACGGCCGATTGGACCGCGGTCAGGGACGTCCGCGAGGCGGTGAGCATTCCGGTTGTGGTCAATGGCGATATCACCTCGTTCGAGGACATCGACCGGGCGCTTGCGGAAAGCGGGGCGGACGGCGTCATGATCGGCCGCGGCACCCAGGGGCGACCGTGGTTCATTGCGCAGGCAATCCGCTATCTGGCGAGCCGGGAGCGGATGCCCGATCCGCCGCTTCATCTCCAACGCGACATGATCCTGGAGCATTTCGAGGCCCTGTTGGAGCATTACGGCAGTGACACCGGGGTGCGCATGGCCCGGAAGCATCTCTCCTGGTACGCGCGCTCACTGCCGGAGTCCGCGGGCTACCGGGCTGCGGTCAATAGTACCGGTGATCCGGCGGCTGTCCGCCGGCTGATCTGTTCGTTCTACGATCCACTGATCGAAAGGAAGGCGGCCTGATGAGCCGACCGGCACGCCAGTCAGCCGCCCGGGCACGAAGCCCTGAAATGCCGCCCGAGCTGTCGGCGGTCGACCCGGGCCAGATTCTCAACGCCCTGCCATCTCCGGTCTTCGCCGTCGACCGGCGCAACATCATCCGTTTCGTCAATTTCGAGGCGCAGGAATTTTTCGACGCCGGCGAGGGGATGCTGCTGGGCCAGCCTCTGTCCGATTGGCTTCCGCCGGACAGTCCCGTCTTTGCCCTGATCCGCCAGGCCCTGACCCAGGAACGCAGCGTTTCGGAATACGGCGTCAGCCTCGATACTCCGCGGATCGGCCGCCACGTGGTCACGGTCACCGTCGGGCCGGTGGGGCATCCGGCCGGAATGGCCGTCGTCGCGCTTCTGGAGGTCTCGATCGCGCGCCGGATCGACAACCAGCTTACCCATCGCAATGCCGCGCGCTCGGTCACGGCCATGGCCGCGATGCTTGCGCATGAGGTGAAAAACCCACTGTCCGGAATCCGCGGCGCCGCGCAGCTCCTGGAAGAGAGCGTTCCCGAGCGGGACCGGGAGCTGACTCGGCTGATCTGCGACGAGGCGGACCGCATCGTTGCCCTGGTCAATCGGATGGACGTGTTTTCGGAACAGCCGCAGATCGACCGCGGCCCGGTCAATGTCCACGCCGTGCTGGAGCGGGTGCGCAAGCTGGCGCAGAACGGCTTTGCAAGGCATGTCCGGTTCGTCGAGCGCTACGACCCCTCGCTGCCGCCGGTCTACGGCAATCACGATCAACTCGTGCAGGTATTCCTGAATCTGGTTAAGAACGCGTCGGAGGCGGTGCCGGCGGATGGCGGCGAAATCGTCCTGTCGACCGCCTATCAGCGTGGCGTCTCGATCGCGATTCCCGGTACGAGCCGGCGCCTCAATCTGCCCCTGGCCATCACGGTGCAGGACAATGGCGGCGGCATCCCGGACGATCTCGCCGAACATCTCTTCGATCCCTTCGTGACGACCAAGGCCAACGGAACCGGCCTGGGTCTTGCATTGGTCGCCAAGATCGTGGGTGACCACGGCGGCGTAATCGAGTTCGACAGCCAGCCGAGGCGTACTGTGTTCAAGGTGAGTTTGCCGATGCATAACTTCGACGACGAGGAGACTGCGGGACGGCTGAACGGGAAGGAGGGGGCTTGATGGCTGGTCCGACGATCCTGGTGGCCGATGACGACCGCGCCATCCGAACGGTACTGAGCCAGGCCCTGGCCCGGCTCGGGCACGATGTCCGGACCACCGGCGATGCCGCCACCCTCTGGCGCTGGGTGGAGGACGGGGAAGGTGATCTCGTCATCACGGACGTGGTGATGCCGGACGGAAACGGCCTGGACCTGATCCCCCGTATAAAGCGGGTCCGGCCCGACCTCCGCATCATCGTGATGAGTGCCCAGAACACGCTGCTGACCGCCGTAAAGGCGACCGAGCGCGGCGCGTTCGAATATCTTCCCAAGCCCTTCGACCTGAAGGAGCTGGTCGCCGTCGTGCAGCGGGCGCTGAGCACGCCGCGATCACCCGTGTCGGCGATCGGTGCCGACGGCGTGGGCGAGGGCGAGTTGCCCCTGATCGGCCGGTCCCAGGCGATGCAGGACATCTACCGGGTGATGGCCCGGCTGATGAGCACCGACCTCACGGTCATGATCACGGGCGAAAGCGGCACCGGGAAGGAGCTGGTCGCGCGCGCCCTGCACAATTACGGTAAGCGGCGAAACGGCCCGTTCGTCGCCCTGAACATGGCGGCGATTCCGCGGGAGCTGATCGAAAGCGAACTCTTCGGTCACGAGAAGGGCGCCTTCACCGGCGCGACCTCGCGCTCGACCGGGCGGTTCGAGCAGGCCAATGGCGGGACCCTGTTCCTGGACGAGATCGGCGACATGCCGATGGAGGCCCAGACGCGGCTCCTACGGGTCCTTCAGGAGGGGGAATACACGACCGTCGGCGGCCGGACGCCGATCCGGGCGAATGCCCGGATCATTGCCGCGACGCACCGCGACCTCCGCCAGGCAACGCGGCAGGGACTGTTCCGGGAGGACCTGTTCTACCGGCTCAATGTCGTACCGATTCGCTTGCCGCCCCTCCGGGAACGATCGGAGGACGTCCCGGCGCTGGTCCGGCACTTCTTTGCCGCCGCGGCGGAGGAGGGACTGCCGGCCAAGAGCCTCGACAACGCCGCCATGGAGCGGCTCAAGGCTTATCACTGGCCGGGCAATGTGCGTGAGCTCGAGAACCTGGTCCGCCGGCTTGCCGCCCTCTACAGCGAAGAGGTGATCGGCGTAGACGTCATTGATGCCGAACTGGTTGAGGGCCCCGCAGCCGAATCCAGGCCGGCCGAGGAGCAGCGGAACGAAGGGCTTGCCGCTGCCGTCGAGCGTCACCTGCGCGAGTATTTCGCGGCGCATAAGGACGGGCTTCCCGCGGCCGGGCTGCATGACCGGATCCTTCAGGAAGTGGAACGCCCGCTGATCACGCTCAGCCTCGCGGCGACCAAGGGCAACCAGATCAAGGCGGCCCATCTCCTGGGCCTAAACCGGAATACATTGCGGAAGAAGATCCGCGAATTAGACATCCAGGTGATCCGCGGACTAAAATAGTGGCATACCGTGTCGCATCCGCCCCCGGTGCCGGCGCGGCGGAGACAGCATTCGAGTCGGTATGACCAGCCACACCGTCGATCGCGCGCCATCGGTCTGGCGCCAGGCTGCCGTCTGGGCGGCCCGGGTCGGGCTCGCCAATAAGCTGGCGGTGGTCCTGACCATTGCCGCCGTGCTGGCGGGCTTTGCGACTTATGCGGTGCTCACCGAAAGCCCGCCTTTCGGTCACGATCCGAACACGGTCTATCTTCTGCTGAATCTGGACTTGGTCGTCCTGCTGCTTCTCGGCGCGGTGATCGCCCGGCGGATCGCGGTAATCTGGGTTCAGCGCCGAAGGGGGCGCGCCGGGTCGCGGCTCCACATCCGGCTGGTCGTCCTCTTCAGCGTGGTGGCCGTCGCGCCCGCGATCATCGTTGCCGCGTTCTCGGCGCTGTTCTTCTATATCGGCGTGCAGTCCTGGTTCTCGGAACGGGTCTCCACCGCCGTCAACGAAAGCCTGTCGGTCGCCCAGGCCTATCTCGAGGAACATCAGCAGACGCTGCGCGCCGACGTCCTGTCGATGGCCAACGATCTCAACCGCGAGGCGCCGCGGCTGCTGAGCGACCCGAATTTCTTCAACCAGTTCGTCTCCACCCAGGCGATACTGCGCGGACTGACCGAGGCCCTGGTCTTCGATTCCAGCGGACGGACGATCGCCCGGTCCAATCTCACCTTCGCGCTGCAGTTCGAGCCGATCGCCGACGAGCTGCTTGAGCAGGCGCGCCATGGCGACGTCGTTCTCTTGACGACAGACAGCGACGACCGCGTCCGGGCGCTCGTTCGCCTGGACCGCTTCGTCGACACCTACCTTCTGGTAGGGCGCCTGGTCGAGGCGCAGGTGATCGGGCACATGGAACGGGCCGAGGGGGCGGTGTCGGAATACCAGCAGCTCGAGCTCCGGCGCGGCGAGCTGCAGATCACCTTCACGCTGATCTATGTCGTCGTCGCCGTGCTTCTGCTTCTGGTTGCGGTCTGGATCGGGCTGATCTTCGCCGACACGCTCGTGACCCCGATCAGCGCCCTGATCGCCGCCGCCGAAAGGGTGCGTGCGGGCGATCTCACGGCCCGGGTCAGCACCACCGCGGCCGGGGACGAGCTTGCGAATCTGAGCCGCGCCTTCAACCGGATGACCAGCCAGCTCGAGAGCCAGCGCCGGGAACTGATCGAGGCGAACCGGCAGCTCGATCTGCGCCGGCGGTTCACGGAGACGGTACTGTCCGGCGTGTCGGCCGGCGTGCTGGGTCTCGATGTCGAGGGACGGATCAACCTCCCGAACAAATCGGCCACCGAGCTTCTGGGCCGCGACCTCGACGAGCTGGTCGGGCGGAAGCTGGTCGACGCGGTTCCCGAAATGGCGGATCTCATGGCGTCGATCCGCCGGCGGCCCGGGCGACTGGTCGAGGAGCAGGTCAAGATCCAGCACGAGAGCGGGGCGCGTACCCTGCTGGTGCGGATTGCGGCCGAACGCCTGGACGGCAAGGTGCGCGGCTATGTCGTGACCTTCGACGACATCACCGAGCTATTGTCGGCCCAGCGGAAGGCAGCCTGGGCCGATGTCGCGCGCCGCATCGCCCACGAGATCAAGAACCCGCTGACGCCGATCCAGCTGTCCGCGGAACGGCTGAAGCGCAAATACCTGAAAGAGATCAAGAGCGATCCCGAGACCTTCATCACCTGCACCGACACGATCGTCCGACAGGTCGCGGATATCGGCCGCATGGTCGACGAGTTCTCGGCCTTCGCCCGGATGCCGACCCCGGTCATTCGTCCGGCGGATCTCACGCAGCTTTGCCGCCAGGCTCTGTTCCTTCAGCAGAGCGCCCATGTCGGCATCGAATTCGTCTCCCGGCTTCCCTCGGAGCCGGTCACCGTTCCCTGCGACAGCCGGCAAGTCGGCCAGGCGCTGACCAACCTGCTGCAGAACGCGCTGGACGCGATCGAGGGGCGCGATCGGCCGCCCGAGGGCGACCTGCCGCGGGGCCAGGTGGTCCTCTCGCTCAGACAGAGCGACCAGGAGGTGGTGATCACGGTCGAGGACAACGGCAGGGGGCTGCCGGCCAACGACCGCGACCGCCTGACGGAGCCTTACGTCACGACCCGCGCCAAGGGGACCGGCTTGGGGCTCGCCATCGTGAAGAAAATCATGGAGGATCATGGCGGCCTGCTGATCCTCGAAGACCGGCCGGGCGGTGGTGCCCGGGTCCAGCTCGTCTTTCCCAACGGCGATGCCGCCGCTGGGGGAAGGGCGGAAGGCCCGGATCACGAAGAGGACCAGCCGGCCGGCTCCCCGACCGGGGATGGCAATGGCAAGGAAGTTTCCGTTCACGGTTAGGTCATGGCGCACGACATTCTCGTCGTAGACGACGAAGCGGATATCCGCCTGCTGATCAGCGGCATTCTTGGGGACGAAGGACACGGGACGCGGGAGGCGGCCGATGCCGACCAGGCGCTGGAAGCCCTGCGGACGCGGCAGCCCAGCCTCGTGATTCTCGACGTCTGGCTCCAGGGCAGCCGGCTTGATGGGCTTGAGCTCCTCGACGAGATCAAGCGCGACTATCCGAACCTGCCGGTCGTGCTCATCAGCGGGCACGGCAACATCGAAATGGCGGTCAACGCGATCAAGCGGGGTGCCTACGATTTCATTGAGAAGCCGTTTAAGGCCGATCGGCTTCTCCTCATGGTCGAGCGCGCGATCGAGGCGGCGCGCCTCCGCCGCGAGAACGCGGAGCTGAAGCTGCGTGCCGGACCCGACGGGGAGCTGATCGGCAACGCGCCGGCCATCGTGCAGCTGCGCCAGCAGATCGAGCGCGTGGCGCCCACCGGCAGCCGCGTCCTGATCACCGGCCCGGCCGGGGCGGGGAAGGAGGTGGTTGCGCGGCTGCTGCACAGCCTCTCCCGCCGGTCGAACGGCCCGTTCGTGGCCCTTAATTGCGCGGCGATGCATCCCGACCGGCTGGAGGAAGAGCTTTTCGGCGTGGAGCGCCTGGGCAACGGGGACACCGGACCGCGGAAGGTCGGCACGCTGGAGCAGGCCCACGGGGGAACCCTGCTGCTCGACGAGGTGGCGGACATGCCGCTCGCCACCCAGGGCAAGATCGTCCGTGTGCTGCAGGAGCAGACATTCACAAGGGTGGGCGGGGCCGTGCAGGTCGGTGTCGACGTCCGCGTCATCGCCTCGTCCAACCGCGACTTGCCGGAAGCGATCCGCAACGGGACCTTCCGGGAGGACCTATATTACCGGCTGAACGTGGTGCCGATCCGGGTGCCGGCGCTCGCCGAGCGCCGGGAAGACATCCCGCTGCTCGCACGTCACTTCCTGGCACGGTCGGCCGAGGCTCAGGGGCTGCCCCTGCGGACCATCGGCGAGGATGCGATGGCCGCCCTCCAGGCCTATGGCTGGCCGGGGAACGTGCGCCAGCTCCGCAACGTCATCGACTGGCTGCTGATCATGACCGGCGGCGATCCGCATCAGCCGATCAGGGCCGACATGCTTCCGCCCGAGATCGGCGCGATTGCGCCGGCCGTCGTGAAGTGGGACAAGGGCGGCGAGATCATGGGCATGCCGTTGCGCGACGCGCGGGAGGTGTTCGAGCGCGAATACCTGCTCGCCCAGGTCACCCGGTTCGGCGGCAATATCAGCCGGACGGCGGAGTTCGTGGGCATGGAGCGCTCGGCGCTGCACCGGAAGCTCAAATCGCTTGGCGTCCAGGGCACCGATCGCGGCCAGAAGCTCGCCGGAGAATAGCGGGCGGCCGGCCATGGGGAATCTTGATGAAAGTCATCGTTTGCGGCGCCGGGCAGGTCGGAACCAACATCGCGCGCCACCTCGCCACCGAGAACAACAACGTCACCATCATCGACCAGGAGGCTGACCTAGTCCGGCGGCTGTCGGAGACACTGGACGTCCAGGCGGTGGTGGGGCACGCCTCGAGCCCGCCGGTCCTGGAGGCGGCCGGCGCGGGGGATGCCGACCTGATCATCGCCGTCACCTACTCGGACGAAGTGAACATGGTGGCCTGCCAGGTCGCCCATTCTCTGTTCAGCGTTCCGACCAAGATCGCCCGGATCCGCAACCAGGCCTATCTCGACCCGATCTGGTCGGACCTCTTCAGCCGGGACAACATGCCGATCGACGTGATCATCTCGCCCGAGATCGAGGTGGCGAGAGCGATCAGCCGCCGCCTGCAGGTGCCGGGCGCGTTCGACATGATCCCTCTCGGCGACGGGCTGCTGCGGGTCATCGGCGTCATCTGCCGGGAGGACTGCCCGATCATCGATACGCCGCTCCGGCAGCTGACGGCGCTCTTCCCGGACCTCAACATCCGGATCCTCGCCATCGTCCGCAACGACAGGGCGATCATCCCGGATGCGGACGACCAGATGCTGGCGGGCGACGAGGTCTATTTCGTGGCCGAGACGACCCATGTGGCGAGAGCCATGGCGACCTTCGGTTACGAGGAGCCCGAGGCGCGCCGGATCGTCATCGTCGGCGGCGGCAATATCGGGCTGACCCTCGCCGAGACCCTGGAAGAACGGCATCCGGGGGTGAGTGTGCGGCTGATCGAAAGCGATCAGGAGCGGGCCGAATTCATCGCCCAGCATCTCGACCGGACCATGGTCCTCCACGGCAGCGGCCTCGATCCCGAGCTGCTGGAGGAGGCGAATGTCCGGTCGAGCGAGGTCATGGTCGCCGTCACCAACGACGACGAGACGAACATCCTGGCGTCGCTGCTGGCCAAACGGTATGGCAGCCAGCGCGTGATCACGCTCTTGAACAAGAACACCTACCACCCGCTGATCACGACGCTTGGCATCGACGCGGTGGTCAGTCCGCGCTCGATTACCGCCTCGACCATTCTACAGCATGTCCGGCGGGGGCGGATCCGGTCGGTGCATTCGCTCCGCGACGGCTTCGCGGAGGTCATCGAAGCCGAGGCCCTGGAAACGTCCAGCCTGATCAACACGCCGATCAGGGACATCAAGCTGCCGCCGGACGTCATCATCGGGGCGGTGGTGAGGGGTGGGGAAGTGATCATCGCTCGCCCGGACACGGTAATCAAACCGCAGGACCGGGTGATCCTGCTTGCGGCGGCGGCGGTCGTGAAGAAAATCGAGAAGATGTTCGCGGTGCGGCTCGAGTTCTTCTGATAACCTCGGCTGGTCCGATTCGAACGGAGTTCCACGAAGGGTTCCCATGGCGCGCTTTGCTTACGTCAACGGCCGGTACGTGCCTCATGCCGATGCTGCCGTTCATGTCGAAGACCGCGGCTATCAGTTCGCCGACGGCGTTTACGAGGTGGTGGCGATCCAGAACGGTCGGCTGGTCGACGAGGAAGGGCATATCGACCGCCTCGACCGGTCGCTTCGGGAGCTGTCGATCACCTGGCCGATGACCCGCCGGGCGCTCGGGCTCGTCATGCGGCAGCTGATCGCCCGCAACCGCGTCGAAAACGGCCTCGTCTATCTTCAGATCACGCGCGGAGTGGCGGCGCGCGACTTCAAGTTCCCGAAGGGCGTCAAGCCCTCGATCGTCATGACGACCAAGCGGATGAGCTTCGGGCCGGCGGTGACGGTCAGCGCCGGCGTGAAGGTCATCACGCTGCCCGACATCCGCTGGAAGCGCCGGGACATCAAGTCGGTATCGCTGCTGCCGCAGGTGCTGGGCAAGCAGAAGGCGGTCGAGGCGGGCGCCTTCGAGGGCTGGCAGGTGGACGAAGAGGGCTATGTCACGGAGGGATGCTCCTCCAACGCCTGGATCGTCACGAAGGACGGCAAGCTCGTCACGCGCAATGCGACCTCCTCGATCCTCAACGGCATCACCCGGCAGACCCTGCTGCGGATTGCCGCGCAGGAGGGTATCGAATTCGAGGAGAGGCCGTTCACCGTGGAGGAAGCCTACGAGGCGCGGGAAGCGTTCATCTCCAGCGCGACGACCTATGCGATCCCGATCGCCCAGATCGACGACCGGATCATCGCGAACGGCCATCCGGGAACCCTGACCATGAAGCTGAGACAGCTTTACATCGACTATGCAAACGGCGTAGAGCCTGCGGTCCGATCGACAGGGACAGGAAGCGGGGCCGGCTGACATCCGTCTGCCGCCCGGCCATCCCGTCGTTCGGATCAACTGATGCAGCGCCCTGCGCCTTGGCGTGGCGGCACGGCATAACTATATCGCTGAAAGCCGGTTGCGCAGCCGGCAAGAGTTCCTTCCGGGACTCCAATAACACCCAACACGCGGGGCTCAAAAATGTCAGAAAAAAGCCAGAACGTTCAGGACGTGTTCCTGAATCACTGCCGTAAGAACAAGACGCCGGTGACAATCTTTTTGGTCAATGGCGTCAAATTGCAGGGCATCATCACCTGGTTCGACAACTTCTCGGTGCTGCTTCGGCGTGACGCTCATTCCCAGCTCGTCTACAAGCACGCGATTTCTACTGTGATGCCGGCGCACCCGATCCAGCTGTTCGAACCGCCGAAGGAAGAGGCATAGTCGACTTTGACGTTTCCAATGGACGATAAGCGGGAGCCCGGCGCGAACGGTCGCGCCGTTGTCGTCCATCCGGTGCTGCGCGAAAACGGGGGATCCCGGCGCAGCCCGGAATCCTCGCTCGACGAAGCCGTGGGCCTTGCCGCCGCGATCGACCTCGAGGTCGTCGGCGCGCGGTGTTTCCGGGTCAGCCGTCCCCAGCCCGGCACGCTGTTCGGAGAGGGCGTCGTCGACGAGATCGGAGGAATGGTCGCGGCGGCCGATGCCGACCTGGTCGTCGTGGACGCCGCCCTATCTCCGGTCCAGCAGCGCAATCTGGAACGCCGCTGGAAGGTCAAGGTGATCGACCGGACCGGGCTAATCCTCGAAATCTTCGGTGAGCGGGCGAGGACCCGGGAAGGCCAGCTGCAGGTCGATCTGGCCCATCTGAACTATCAGAGGTCCCGCCTGGTCCGATCCTGGACCCACCTGGAAAGGCAGCGCGGCGGCGCCGGCTTCATGGGTGGTCCCGGTGAAAGCCAGATCGAGCTGGACCGTCGCCAGATCGACGACCGGATAGTTCATCTGAAGCGGGAGTTGGAAGAGGTTCGGCGGACGCGATCGCTGCACCGCGAGGCGCGCGCCCGGGTTCCCTATCCGATCATCGCGCTCGTCGGCTACACCAACGCCGGCAAATCGACGCTGTTCAACCGGCTTACCCGATCCGACGTCTTCGCCAAGGATCTCCTGTTCGCCACCCTTGATCCGACGATGCGCCAGATCGATATGGGGGGCGGGCGAAGGGCGATCCTGTCCGATACCGTCGGCTTCATCTCCGATCTGCCGACCCATCTGGTCGCTGCCTTCCGCGCGACCCTGGAAGAGGTGCAGAGCGCGGACATCATCCTTCACGTCAGGGACGTAGCCCATGAGGATACCGACGCCCAGCGTCTCGACGTGATCTCGGTGCTGGGTGACCTGGGCATCGACGCCGATCACGACGACCGCGTGATCGAGGTGCTGAACAAGGTCGACCTGCTGACAGCGGCCGAGGCGGAGGTGGTTCGCAATCAGGCCATGCGTCAGAAGAACGTAGTCATTTCCGCCTTGACGGGCGTGGGGATCGGCGATCTTCTGCAGTCCGTCCGCGCACGCATCGACCGGGATCGCAAGACGGTCGACCTGCATGTCAGCGTGGCCGATGGCAGGGCTATCGCCTGGCTCCATGACCGGGGCGAAGTCCTGGAGCGCCGCGACGACGAGACCTGGGCCCATATGAGAGTGAAGCTGTCGGAAGCGGATCTGTCCCGCTTCCGCCAGAGCCACCCCGACGCTGTCGAAGCCGTCGGGCCTACTTGAACCACGTGACCGCTCCAACTATCTGTTTAGCACTCTCAGGGCGAGAGTGCTAAACAACCAGCCGTTTCAGGTTTCAAGACTTCTGGAGACAAGGCATGAACTTTCGGCCACTGCATGACCGCGTCGTGATCAAGGCGCTGGAGCAGGAGGAGAAGACGAAAGGCGGGATCATCATCCCCGATACCGCCAAGGAAAAGCCGATGCAGGGCGAGGTCGTGGCTGCCGGTCCAGGTGCGCGTGACGAGAACGGCAAGGTGACGCCGCTGGACGTCAAGGTCGGCGACAAGGTGCTCTACGGCAAGTGGTCTGGAACCGAGGTCAAGATCGACGGTCAGGACTACCTGATCATGCGGGAATCCGACCTGCTGGGTGTGCTCTCCTAAGCTGCCCGAACTCACGAATTTTTCCCCGAGAGACGAAAGCGAGATAAGGCAATGGCCGCAAAGGACGTGAAGTTTGCGATGGACGCGCGGACGCGGATGCTCCGTGGCGTTGACATTCTGGCGGATGCGGTGAAGGTGACGCTGGGTCCGAAGGGCCGGACGGTGGTTCTGGACAAGTCGTTCGGGGCGCCTCGGATCACGAAGGACGGCGTGTCGGTGGCGAAGGAGATCGAGCTGGCCGACAAGTTCGAGAACATGGGCGCGCAGCTGGTGCGCGAGGTGGCGTCGAAGACGAACGACCTGGCCGGGGACGGTACGACGACGGCGACGGTTCTGGCGCAGGCGATCATCCGCGAGGGTGTGAAGGCGGTTGCGGCGGGGATGAACCCGATGGATCTGAAGCGCGGCATCGACCTGGCGGTCGAGGCTGTGGTGTCGGATCTGCAGAAGCGGTCGCGCAAGGTGTCGACGAACAACGAGATTGCGCAGGTTGGCACGATCTCGGCCAATGGCAACACGACGATCGGCGAGATGATCGCGCGGGCCATGGAGAAGGTCGGCAATGAGGGGGTGATCACGGTCGAGGAGGCGAAGAGCCTGGAGACCGAGCTCGAGGTGGTCGAGGGCATGCAGTTCGACCGGGGCTATCTGTCGCCCTATTTCGTGACCAATGCCGAGAAGATGCAGGTCGAGCTGGAGAACCCGTACCTGCTGTTCTTCGAGAAGAAGCTGTCGAGCCTGCAGGCGATGCTGCCGGTGCTGGAGGCGGTGGTGCAGTCGAGCCGGCCGCTGCTGATCGTGGCCGAGGACGTCGAGGGCGAGGCGCTGGCGACGCTGGTGGTCAACAAGCTGCGCGGCGGGCTGAAGGTGGCGGCGGTCAAGGCGCCGGGCTTCGGTGACCGGCGCAAGGCGATGCTTGAGGACATGGCGATCCTGACCGGCGGCCAGGTGATCTCCGAGGATCTCGGCATCAAGCTGGAGAATGTCACGCTCGACATGCTCGGCCAGGCCAAGAAGGTGGTGATCACCAAGGAGGAGACGACGATCGTCGACGGCGCCGGCGACAAGGCCGACATCCAGGGCCGGATCGCCCAGATCAAGACGCAGATCGAGGAGACGACGTCGGACTATGACCGGGAGAAGCTGCAGGAGCGGCTGGCCAAGCTGGCCGGCGGCGTGGCGGTGATCCGGGTCGGCGGCGCCACCGAGGTCGAGGTCAAGGAGAAGAAGGACCTGGTCGACGACGCCATGCACGCGACCCGGGCGGCGGTCGAGGAGGGCATCATCGTCGGCGGCGGCGCCGCGCTGCTCTACGCCACCCGCGCCCTCGACGGGGTCAAGCCGGAGAATGACGACCAGCGGGTCGGCGTCGACATCGTGCGCCGGGCGCTGCAGGCGCCGGTGCGCATGATCGCCGGCAATGCCGGCGTCGACGGCTCGATCGTCGTCGGCAAGCTGCTCGAGCAGAGCGACACCGACTACGGCTACAACGCCCAGACCGGCGAGTACGGCAACCTGGTCAAGGCCGGCGTCATCGACCCGACCAAGGTCGTCCGCACCACCCTGCAGAACGCCGCCTCGGTCGCCGGCCTCCTCATCACCACCGAGGCCATGGTCGCCGAACGACCGGAAAAGAAGGATCCGGTTCCGGCCCCCGATATGGGCGGCATGGGCGGCATGGGCGGCATGGGCTTCTGACAAGTCCGTTTCCGGTATTCGGACGGGAAAGGGCGCCTTCCGGCGCCCTTTCTTGTGTCCGGCCGCTTTTGTTCCGCGCCCCGACATGGGATGATGGGCGCCAGGTGCCACGATCGACGGCAATGTGAATGAAACTTCCCGATCCCGCCGCAGTCTCCAGGATCATGGAAGAGGTGGCGGCGGAGGAAATGCTGCCCCGCTTTCGGTCGCTCAACCCCGACGACATCCGGGAGAAGAGCGGACCGGGCGACCTTGTGACCGTCGTCGACGAGGCTGTCGAAAGGCGGCTGTCGTCGGCGCTGACCGAGTTGCTTCCCGGCTCATCCATCGTTGGGGAGGAGGGATGCGCCGCCGACCCGTCGGCGATCGGCCGCCTTGCGGAGGAGGGGCCGGTCTGGATCATCGATCCGCTGGACGGGACCTGGAACTTTGCTCATGGGATCGACCGTTTCGCATCGATCGTCGCCCTGGCGGTGAACGGCGAAACGGTCGCCGGGTGGATCCTCGATCCGATGGACGGCGTCACGGCCTGTGCCGTCAAGGGGGAGGGGGCATATGCCGGAAGCCGCCGCCTGACCGTCGCGGAAAGCCTGCCCGTCGATCAGATGGTCGCGATCGTCACCGATTTTCTCTTTCCGGCCGAGGAGCAGGGCGCGGTCGCACGTATGAAGGACAGCTTTGCGGAGGTCTACTATGAACGGTGCGCCGGCGTGGAATACCTCCACCTCGTCGAAGGGAAGGCCCATGTCGCGGTTCCACCAGGCACCAAGCCCTGGGACCACGCGGCCGGAGTGCTCCTCCACCGGGAGGCCGGCGGATACAGCGCCATGATCGACGGGAGAGCGTACGGCCCGCTTGTCCGCGAGGGACGCCTGGCGCTGGCGCCGGACCGCGACAGCTGGGATCTGGTGAAGCGGATCTGGTCCGACGAACCCGGCCCTTCAGACCTTGCGTGAACTTCAAGACGGCGAATTAAGTCGCTGGGTTGGCAGCCTTTTCTTCGGACTTGGCGCGGTTCCAGAGCTCTTCCATCTCTTCGAGACTGGCCTCGTCCGGCGTCCGTCCCGCTTCGGCGAGCCAAGATTCAATGCGGCGGAAGCGCCGTTCGAACTTGGCATTCGCACGGCGCAGAGCCCCTTCGGGATCGACATTCAATCGCCGCCCGAGATTGGCGAGCGCAAAGAAGAGATCGCCCAACTCGTCCTCGATCCGCTCGGGGGCATCGGCCGCCAGTTCGTGGCGGAGCTCGTCGATCTCTTCCTCGACCTTGTCGAGGATCTGGGAAGCTTCCGTCCAGTCGAAGCCGACACGGGCGGCCCGCTTCTGCAGCTTCACGGCCCGGGTCAACGCCGGAAGGCCGGGTATCACCCCGTCGAGCACGCTTGGAGCCCGGTTTTCGGACCGGGCCTTCGCTTCCCGTTCGGCGGCCTTCTGGGCCTCCCAGCGGTCCGTCATTTCGGCGGCGCTGTCGACCCGGTCCTCACCGAAGACATGAGGATGTCGCCGTATCATCTTGTCAGCGATTGCGGATGAGACGGCCTCGAAGTCGAAATCCCCGGTTTCCGCGGCCATCTGGGAATAGAACACCACCTGGAACAGAAGATCGCCGAGTTCCTCCTTGAGCTCGTCCATGGCACCGCGCTCGATCGCGTCGGCGACCTCGTAGGCCTCCTCGATCGTATGAGGCGCGATCGTCCGGAAGGTCTGGGCAACGTCCCAGGGGCAGCCATGGACCGGATCGCGGAGCCGCGCCATCACGGCAAGAATGCGGTCGATTCCGGGGCGGGAACGGTCGAGAGGGTCGGGCATCATGAGGACCGGCCTGGTTGCTTGGCGCGGGCCACCATAGCCAAACTCGGCTAAGGTTTCATCCGGCCTCTGGCCGGGAACGGATCTGCGGAAGGGGCGGGGCCGGAGGCCACCGCCCCGGTCCGATCAGAATTTCCGGAAGCGCGGACGGCTGCCGGCGTCGGGCCGGCCCGCCCCGGTCGGCAGCGTGCCGCGCTTCCCGGACGGCCGGGACCAAGCCTTCCCGCTCTTGGCGGGGTGGGCGCCCCGCGGCCGGCCGGGCCTATGGGGCCGGGCGGCCGGACGGGCGGCGAAAGGCTTGCGAGGCTCGAGCCCGGGTATGGTACCGACGGCGATCTCGCTCCGGACATAACGCTCGATGCGGGCAAGGGTCTCCCGGTCGGAACGGGTCGCGAAGGAGATCGCGACGCCGGCCGCGCCCGCGCGGCCGGTGCGGCCGATGCGATGAACATAGTCCTCGGCAGAGCGGGGCAGGTCGAAATTGATGACGTGCGAGATGTCGCGGACGTCGATTCCCCGGGCAGCGACGTCGGTCGCAACCAGGATACGCACCCGTCCGGTGCGCAACTGCTGAAGCACCCGGTTCCGCTGCGCCTGGACCATGTCGCCATGCAGCGCGGCGGCGGCGTGACCGGCGTCCGCCAGTTCACGGGCCAGCGCGTCGGCGTCCCGTTTCGTCGCGGCGAACACGATCAGCTTGGCGACTTCGGGCGATCCGGCAAAGTGGTGGAGCAGGCGCCGCTTGTGATCCAGGTCGTCGGCGTGATGGAGACGCTGCTCGATCGATACGGTCTCGGCCGCCCGTTCGACGGAAATTCGCACGGGCTCACGGAGCAGACGGCCTGCAAGCGCAGCCATCCGGCGATCGAGGGTGGCCGTGAACAGCATGGTCTGGCGGCTGGCCGGGCAGGCGGCCGATATGGTCTCGACATCCTCGATGAAGCCCATGTCCAGCATCCGATCGGCCTCGTCCAGGATCAGGGCGTTGACGGAGCCGAGATCCAGGCGCCCGCGTTGCAGATGGTCGATCAGACGCCCCGGGGTCGCGACGACGACATCGACCGGCCGCGACAGCAGCCGCAATTGGGCGCGGTAGGGCATGCCGCCGACCAGATCGACCGTGTTGAGACGCAGGAACTTTCCGTACTTTCGGACGGCATCGGTGACCTGGCGGGCGAGCTCGCGCGTGGGGGCGAGAACGAGAATTCGCGGCGCCGCAGCCTCCCTCGGGCGAGGCAGCTCGGCAATGCGGCTCAGGCCCGGAAGGATGAAGGCGGCCGTCTTGCCCGTGCCGGTGGCAGCGGTGGCAAGCAGGTCATGGCCCGCAAGGGCGGCAGGGATGGCCTCCGCCTGGATCGCCGTCGGCTCGACATAGCCGCCGGCTTCCAGGGCTTTCAGGATCAACGGATGAAGGCCAAGTTCGGCGAATGACAAGGGCAAGGACCTTTCCTCAAAAACGGTAATGGAGACGTGCACGCGGGACCGACGGGGTCGCGCGAGGCACGGGGCTCGGCGGAGGAGGACGTAGGAGGAGAGGCGTCTTGTCGGATCGCCGGGCGGCAGAACCTGACCGGCTGAGGCGGCGCGTCTCGCTCGAGAGACGCGTAAGCCTCCGGATCGAACGGGGGGGAATATAGGGGGCTCTGCGTCGGTTACCAAGTCCTTTAAACCGCCGATTGGGGAAAAGGTCCGGAATTCGGCGCGGGACGATCCGAACCCGGCCGGGGCGACCTCGTCTTGCCGATGCGGATGCGGATGGAATATGGCTCATGTCGTTCGCGGGAGTGCGCCGGATTGGTAGAGGTCTAAGGAAGCCGGCCGCGCTCGCTGAAATCCTGACAAGGGCTACCAAGGACCGCGTCGGCATGCCGATGCGCCGCGACGATTCGCAAGACGCCGATGGATGTTCTTTCACGGGATGTCCCGATGCGGCCAATCGCTATCGACGCACGCGAAATCTGCGGGAATAGCCGGTGACCTGATCCGCGATAATGGCACCGCCCCGAGATGCTGACGCCGGACATCTGACATCGATGAGGAACAGGATGCGGGTGCAGAAAACCCGTGTCCGGCGATGGAGGGAGGGCCGGATCCCGATATGTCAAAGTCGGATAATGTATATTATGGAAAATCACGATGATACAGGATCCAGCAGCTTAAAGGCGATGATCGCGGCCGCGTCGACGCCTTCAACCGAGCGATCGCCCGATCGTAGACCTGCAGAACCGCTCGATGCCCCAGCACGTCGTTGACGCCGATATAGCTCCAGCTACCCGCTGCCATCTCGATCGCCGGCGAGTTCGCGCCGTACAGTTCCCGCGCGGCCGCATCCAGGACGGAACACGCATGCGCATATTCGGGGTCGCTGCCGACCGGGCCGGTTCCCCGATCGAATGTCCGACGGATGGCGCCGTGCGCGCACCACCGACAGGCCTCCGGATCGGACGGATGGGACGGCGTCCCATCCACTGCCCGGGCAAATGTCCCCGATGTCCACCGCGCTTCGTCCGAAATCAGTTCTCGGGCGGCCTCGAGCCCCTCGATGGCGGTTGGCATTCCTTTCCTCCAGGTCTCGTGAGTTTCTGGGGCGAACACCTTTCCGAATGGACGCGCGAGGAAGGCGATCGTTCACACGAAAATATGCATTTCGAAGGTTTCCGGCCTGTTCGTCGTCGCCCGCAATTCGTCCTTCACCTACAAGGGCAAGCCCGCCAAGGTGCAATAGGTCTGCCAGGATCTGGGCGTCCGTTATGTCCTCGAGGGCAGCGTCCGCAAGGTCATGAACCGGGCCCGGATCACGGCGCAGCTGATCGACGGGCCGAGCGGCGGCCATCTCTGGGTGGAACGCTATGATCGGGACCTGACCGACATCTTCGGAGTCCAGGACGAGATTGCGCACAGCATCGTCGATGCCCTGAAGGTCGGGTTGCTGCCGCAGGAAAGCAGCGCCATCCGCAAGGTTCCGACCCGCAATGTCGAGGCCTACCAGTTCTATCTTCGCGGCCGTCAGTTCTTCAACCGGCACTCCAAGCGATCATACGACGTCGCCCGCCGCATGTTCGCCCGGGCGATCGACATCGACCCGGACTATGCGCGGGCCTATGCCGGGATTGCCGACTGCGATGCCTTCCGGTTCCTGAATTACGACTTCGAAGCGTCGATCGACGATGTCCGGGCGGCAAGCGCAAGAGCGCTGGAGCTTGACCCGGAACTGGCGGAGGTTCATGCCTCCCGCGGGCTCGCCCTGTCCATCAACAGCGATCATGCCGAGGCAGAGCGCGAGTTCCAGCACGCGCTCCGGCTGGATCCGGATCTGTTCGAAGGGCACATTTTCTATGCCCAGGCCTGCGTCAGGCAAGGCAAGCAACAGGACGCCGCAGCCCATTACGAGCGTGCGGCCGAGGTGGCGCCCGACGATTATCAGGCGCTGATCCTGGCGGGCTGTGCGTACCGGGCGCTGGGACGCGAAAGCGAGGCCATTTCCGCGGATTTCCGCGGCTTCGAGCGTGCGACCCGCAAGCTGGAGTGGGATCCCGAGGACGCACGGGCGGCCTTTATGGGGGCGGCCGCCCTGATCGATCCCGACGATTTCCTGGTCCTGTACAATCTTGCCTGCGTACAGGTCCTCCTTGGCGCCCATGACCAGGCGATCGAACTCCTGGCTCGCGCGATCCCGCATGCTCATCACGAGCTGGTTGCGTGGATGCACAACGGCAGCGATCTCGACGTCCTGCGCGGCGATTTCCGCTTTCGGGCCCTGCTCCACCGCGCGGCCGCCCCGGCCGGATAGACCGCTGCGAGCCATGCCGGGGGACGCCAGGTGCCCGGCGGGACCGGTCCGCATCCGGCAGGAACGCCATCGGCATCGCGGCTTCAAAATGCCGGCGTCGGGCCGCCTCGGGCAATTCCGATCGCCGGCATCGCCGGGCGGATGACGGGCGAAAGCCCCCTGCCCCTGGCCTGCATCCCCCCTGCCCGCGTCAGCCGGCCCGGACCCGGGCGAGGAAGGAATCGGCCGCCTGCTCCAACGCGCCGGAATGCGTCAGCAGGCCTTGGGCGGCTTCGTATACCCGGTCCGCCCCGGTAGCGGCTTCCGTCGCGGTTCCGCTGATAGCGGCTGCCGCCTCTGCCACGTCCCGCACGCCGGCTGCAACCATGGAGGCTTCGCCTGCGATGCGTTCCATGGTCTCGTGCTGTTCCTCCACCACCAAGGTGATCTGGGCCGCGATCTCCGTCATCTCGGAAACACGCTCGCCGATCGAGCCGATGGAGGACAGGACCATTTCGGCGATGCTCTGGATCGCGGTGATCTGGGCCTCGATCTCCTGGGTGGCGCGTGCGGTCTGCCCGGCGAGCGACTTCACCTCATTCGCGACCACGGTGAAGCCCTTCCCGGCTTCCCCGGCGCGCGCCGCCTCGATCGTCGCATTCAGCGCCAGCAGGTTGGTCTGGGCGGCGATGGCGTTGATGAGGGCAATGACGTCGCCGATCTTGCGCGCCGCGTCGGCCAGACCACGAGCCGTTTCGTCGGTGCTGCGGACGGCGGCATCCGCGTCGCCCGCGGCAGTCGCCGAACGCTCCACCTCGGAACGGATCATGGCGGCCGAAGTCGAAAGCTTCTCGAGCGCCGTCGAGACCCGGTCGGCGCTGCTCGAGGTTCCGTCGACCGTTTCTCCCGAGGCACTCGCCTGCTGGCGTATGGCGGCAATCGACCGGGCGATTCCCTCGGAGGCACGGGTCATCTCGGTCGCGGCCACCGATACTTCTGCGGCCACGCGCCGGACGCTGTTCTCGAAGGCGTCGGCCAGCTCGGCCATCTCCGCCTTGCGGTCCTGCTCTCCCTTTCGACGCTCGTCCTCGGCACGCTGCTGCCGCAGCAGTTCCGCCTCCGTCTCCTTGGCGGCGGCCCGGTCCACCGCGTCCGTCATGGATCTGAAGAGGCGCTCGATACTGATCGTCAGTGCGACCAGGGCGCAGGTTTCCAGCACCACGATCACCGCATGGAGCAGCACGCGGCCGAGGCTGGCCCCGCCCGGAAACACGGCATATGGCAGGACGAAATTCAGAACCAGATGATGAAGGGCCGTCGCCCCGGCGGCCATGACGATGACCCGCCAATCGCAGAAGGCCGCCAGCATGGCCAGGGCGGCGAAATAGTACATGTGGAGATCGATCTGCCACGGGCCCGCCGCCTGCCAGACCAGGATCGAGGCCATTCCGACCAGCGCCACGGCGGCCACATGGCGCGATGCCGGCCCGGCCCGGTTGACGGCCCAGCTCAGCGAGGCCGCGGCGGCAAGGATCGCCGCCAGCACCGTCGGAGCCGCGATTTCCGTGCCGGTCAGCATCGCGACACATGCGATGATCGGTACGTGCAGCCACAGGCCGATGGCGAACGCTACGCCGGCAGTCCGTCGAATCTGGTCGAGAGAGAGAATTTGCATGGGCCTTGCGTCTGTTGCCTGAACCTATGTGCCTGGATTGCCGAGACAGCCCGTAAAGCCATTGGCTGCCAGAATCAGCACCGCACCTTCCGCGCGCGCCCGATCCGGGAAATCGTGGCGATGGGGTATCGCGATGATCACGTTGTCGAAGGCGCCCGCTCCGATCGCGGTACCGCCGGCGGCGGCGATCCGCTTGATTCCCCACGCCAGAGTCACGCCTGGCGGAAAGATCACCGCCAGCCTGTCACCGGCCGCGCCCAGTTTCGGCAGTGCGGTGACCGAGACTGCGCTGAATGCCATCAGCAGGAAGGCGGGAAGAAGCTGCCTGAACATGAACCGATGGTCCCCCAGCCCTGATGGCGACCGAGAGGTAGGCTGCACACCGGAGCTTACGCTGAGTTGCAGGCAAGCTTAGTGATCGAAGAATTACTGCAACGTAAATTGAGGCTTTGCAGGAACGCGGAAAGCCCCGGGGCCGGTGAGGCGCCGGGGCGGATCCGCTCTGCTTCTTCACTGACGCGTATGCCTTGGCAGAGGTATCCAGGGTACCGGGGCACGGGAGCCCACCGCCGCGCAGGGCTCGCGCGACGGTTGTGCTCAGCCGATCCGGGCCGAGGTGATGCGGTTGTCTTCGCCGACCTGGACCGTCAACCGGCGGGGATTGTAGTCCATGGTCACCATCTGGCCCGGCCTGACGACGCGGAGCTTGAGCCCGACCAGCCGTTCGAGGGACTGGCCCCCGCCGCTGAGGTCCGGCGGCGGCGCTATATCCCGTTGGGGATTGACCGGGCTACAGGCGGCGAGGCCGCCGATGAGGAAGGTCGATCCGATGAGCGTGCGGCGATCCATTCCGGCCTCACATGATCCTGGCGTCGAGAATTTCGTCCGCGTCGTCGACGAACACGGTCAGGCGGTCGTCCCGGTAGTCCTCGGTGAAGGCTTCTCCCGGTCGGACCACCCGGAGTTCGAGGCCGATGAGTTCCGTGAACTCATCCTGCTGCTCGGTCTGGGCTTCCGATGTGCCGGCGGTAACCAAAGCGCTTCCGGCGATGGCCCCGGCGCAGAACATCTCCCGTCGTGTCAAAGGCATGAGCTCGTTTCCTCGGACGCTGTGTCAAATCTCGATGACCAGCCCGTCATGGGCGGGCAATACGTGATCGGGCAGCCTGGCCTTCAGCTTCTCGTAGTCGAGCGTGTGATTCATATGGGTGAGATAGGCCCGGTCCGGCTGCACCCTGGCTATCCACTCGAGCGCGAGGCCGACATGGGCATGGGACGGATGCGGCTTTTCGCGGCACGCATCCACGATCCAGACCTTCGTTCCTTCCAGGACCCGGAACGCTTCCTCGTCAAGCGTCGCGGCATCCGTCGAATACGCGAACGGACCGAAGCGGAAGCCCAGGCTGTTGACGGCGCCATGACCCTGCAGGAACGGCACCACCTCGATGTCGCCGACCCTGAAGGGGCCGTCGATCACATGGGGCGTCAGGTATGGCGCATAGAGCCCGCGGTCCATGGCGATGGAATCCATGACGTAGCCGAACCGCCGCTCCAGCAGGTCGATCGTCGTCGCGTCGGCAAAGGCCGGGATCGGACCGCCCGTCCGGAAGGTCAGGGCGCGCAGATCGTCGACACCGTGGGTATGATCGGCATGTGCATGGGTGAAGAGGACCGCGTCGATCCGGTCGACCTCCGCGTCGAGCAACTGCTCCCTCAGGTCGGGGCTGGTGTCCACCAGGATGCGCGTCGTTGCGGTCTCGACGATGATCGACGGGCGGCGGCGCCGGTTCCGCGGGTTCGCCGGGTCGCACTCGCCCCAGACATTGCCGATCATCGGCACGCCGAGCGAGCCCCCGCATCCTAGAACAATGACCCTCATCACTGGACCGGCGCCGGAACTTTATCGAACAATCTGAAGAAGTTCGCGGTCGTGACTTCAGCGATCTCCGAGGCCGGAACAGCCTTCACTTCGGCAAGGCGCGCCGCCGTGTGCACGACGAAGGCGGGCTCGTTCCGTTTCCCCCGCTTGGGCACGGGCGCAAGGTAGGGAGCATCCGTTTCGACAAGCAACCGATCCAGTGGCAGGTCACGAACCGTTTGCCGGATATCCTCCGACCGGTTGAAGGTCAGGATTCCCGAAAGCGAGACATAGAACCCGAATTCGATTGCCTTTTCAGCGAGACGACGGCCGGAGCTGAAGCAGTGGATGAGGCCCTTGAGCGGCTTGTCGCCGCCCTGCCCCGCGCCCTCCTCGGCCAGGATCCGAATCGTGTCCTCGTCGGCCTCGCGCGTGTGGATGATCACCGGCAGGCCGGTTTCTCGGGCCGCACGGATATGGGTCCGGAAGCTTCGCTGCTGGGTCTCGCGCGGGCTGTTGTCGTAGAAATAGTCCAGCCCGGTCTCGCCGATGCCGACCAGCTTCGGATGCGCAGCCATCTCGACCAGCCGTTCGAGAGCGACGTCGCCCTCCTTCTCCGTCTCGTGCGGATGGATGCCGGCGGCGCAATAGACGACGTCGTACCGCTCCGCGAGCGCCAGGTTCCTGTCCAGGCGCGTAAGCGACGTGCAGATCGTCAGCAACCGGCCGACCCCGGCGTGGCGGGCACGTTCGACCACGGCATCGAGCTCGTCTTCGAAGTCGGGGAAGTCCAGATGGCAGTGGCTGTCCACCAGCATCAGGAAGCGACCTCCCCTTCCGGCTCGACATAGCGCGGGAAGACGCCTTGCGGCCGGGGCAGCGGCGTTCCAGCGACGAGCGCATGGTCCTCTCCCAGATGAGCGAAGCCCCGCGCCCCCGCCGGCACGGCAAGCTGGTCCAGCATGCGGGCCATCGCCTCCGGCATCACAGGCTGGACCAGGATGGCCAGTTTCCGGATCGTCTCCGCCAGAACATAGAGGACGGTCGCCATCCGCTCCGGATCGGTCTTCCGCAGCGCCCAGGGCGCCTGCTCGTCGACGTACCGGTTGGCATCGCCGATCACCGTCCAGATCGCCTCCAGAGCGCGATGGAACGCCTGCACGTCGAATTCGCGGCGCAGCCGTTCAAGCAACCCGTCGGCCTTGTCCAGCAGCGCGCGGTCGGCCTCGCTCAGATCGCCGCGGCGCGGTACGGCGCCCTCGCAGTTCTTCGCGATCATGGACAGGACCCGCTGGGCCAGGTTGCCGAAATCATTGGCGAGATCGCCGTTGATGCGGGCGACGATCGCCTCGTGGCTGAAATACCCGTCGCCTCCGAACGGCACCTCGCGCATGAAGAAATAGCGGGTCGCGTCCAGCCCGTAACGTTCGATCAGATCATAGGGGGAGATCACGTTGCCGAGCGACTTCGACATCTTCTCGCCCCGGTTCAGCAGATGGCCGTGGGCGAAGATGCGCCGCGGCGGCTCGAGCCCCGCGGACATCAGGAAAGCCGGCCAGTAGACGGCGTGGAAGCGCAGGATGTCCTTGCCGACGACATGGACGTCGGCCGGCCAGAAGCGGCGGAACAGATCGGCTTCCCGGTCGGGGTAGCCCAGCGCCGTGATGTAGTTCGTGAGCGCGTCCAGCCACACATACATGATGTGCTTCTCGTCGCCCGGGACGGGAATGCCCCAGTCGAAGGTCGTGCGGCTGATCGATAGGTCGCGCAGACCCGATCGTACGAAGCTGATGACTTCGTTGCGCCGGCTTTCCGGCATGATGAAGTCCGGATTGCGCTCATAGAATTCGAGGAGCCGGTCCTGCCAGGCGGACAGCCGGAAGAAGTAGCTCGGCTCCTCCACCCATTCGACCTCGGCGCCAGTCGGCGCGAACCGGCGGCCGTTCTCCTCGCGAAGCTCCTCCTCGCCGTAGAATGCCTCGTCCCGGACCGAATACCAGCCGCTGTACGAGCCGAGATAGATGTCGCCCTTGGCCGTGAGTTCCTGCCATAGCGCCTGGCAGGCGCGGATGTGCCGGTCCTCGGTCGTCCGGATGAAATCGTCGCAGGATGCGTTGAGCGCCTGGGCCAGGTCCCGGAACGTCTGGCTCACCTTGTCGGTGAAGCTCTTCGGATCGGTCCCGGCCGCCGCTGCCGACTTCTGGACCTTCTGTCCGTGTTCGTCCGTTCCGGTCAGGAACCGCACCTCGTAGCCGTCCAGGCGCTTGAAACGGGCCATCACGTCGCAGGCCATGGTCGTGTAGGCGTGACCGATATGCGGCGCCGCGTTCACGTAATAGATGGGCGTCGTGATGTAGTAGCGTTTGGTGTCGCTGTCCGCCATGGGACGGCTTCCTTCCTGCTTCGACAAGGGACGTCAGGTCTCGGGGACCGCCGTCACGCCCGCGCCGCCGCTTCCAGGCCCAGAAGGACCTGAAGAAGCACCTGCTTGCGATCGAGATTGGCGTGGTCGGCCCGGTCGAAGAGACGGTGCGTCTTTTCCCATACCTCCACCCACCGATCAAGGCCGGGACGCCCGGAGCCGGCCAGCCGTCGCATCAGGTCGGCCTCGCCCGGAACGACCTCTGCGATCGGGCCGCCCTGGGCGGCGCTGCGGATGAGGCGCGTGAGCCATTGTTCCAGGAGGCCCGCGAAGGTCCGGTAGGCCTGTTCGGCGGCCGGAGGCGCGAGCTGATCGCCCAGCCGGTGGACCGCCGCGATGTCAAGGCGCGGCAGGTCGTCGAGAAGCTCGAACAGGACCCGGTAGAGATTCAGCCCACCCTCCTGGACCAGGGCCACCGCCCGTCCGATGCTGCCTTCCGAAAGCCGGGCGATCGCCAGCCGGTCGCCCTCGCTCAAGCCTGGTGCGTGACGCGCCAGATATCCGGTGACCTCCGATTCCGGCAGGGGCGAAAGGGTGAGCTTCCGGCAGCGCGAGCGGATCGTCGGCAGCAGCCGGCCCGGATTGTTCGCGACGATCAGCAGCAGCGAGCGCGGCGGCGGTTCCTCGAGCACCTTCAGAATGGCGTTGGCGGCGCTCCGGCTCATTCGCTCCGCCTCGTCGACGACGACGACGCGCCAGCCCCCTTCGGCGGCCGTCAGATGGAGAAAGGGCGCGATCTTCCGCACCTCGTCTACCGGCAGGTCACCGACGCGCCGGCGCCGGTCGCCCTCGTCCTTCTTCTCGTCGTCCTTGTGCCAGGGACGTTCTATGGTCAGGAGATCGGCATGTCCGCCGGCACGGATGCGCCGGAAGACCGGATGTTCGGGATTGACGTGGAGGCTGGTGGGGTTTGCGCCGTTCCCGACGGCGCCGGACAGGATGAACCGCGCAAAGCGGTATGCCAGCGTGGCCTTCCCGATCCCCTGCGGGCCGCCGATCAGCCAAGCATGGGCCATCCGCCCGGACAGCGCAGAGGCAAGCATCGCCTCCTCGGCCGCTTCATGGCCGAAGAGCTCGGGATTCGCCCGCGGCGGCAGGGGCGAAATCGTCATCTCGTCGGTCATTCTTCCCCGACCTCCTGGACGCGGCGAGCGCTGAGGGCATTCGGACGGGTCGGAGGCATGTCGAAATCGATAGGATCAGGTCTCATGAATGCGCAGGATGACGGGGCTGGCGGCGGTCGGCCAAGCCGTCCGGGCGAGCGCGCCATGTACAAGCGTTAGCATAGCCGACGCGGGCTGACGAACCGTTTCCTGGCGGTCGCGTCACGCGGGGGCCTGCCTCGATCCCGGCATTACACTTCCTCCCGCATGCGGAAGAAGCGGCGCCCGATGCCTGACACGAGGGTGGAAAGAGGCTCCGGCCGATCGAGCCTAGGCTTCGAACAGGGCGTCGACGCGGCCGCGGATGGCGTCATGGATGGCCGAGATGTCTTGCGTTGCGTCGACCAGGAAGGAAGTTTCCGGATTTTTCCTGACATGGTCGAGGAAGGCCGTGCGGACCCGGTCATGGAAATCCAGCCCCAGCCGCTCGAACCGGTCCTCGTCGCTCTTCTCCTTCGACAGGCGCCGCTTGCTGCGCGCCAACCCCACGGCCGGCGGGATGTCCAGCACGATCGTCAGGTCCGGCCAGAAATCGTCGCAGGCCTGCCGGTGCAACTCCCGGATGAACGAGGCGGCCACCCCCTTCCCCGCCCCCTGGTAGCTGAGCGTCGACAGCGCATAACGATCGCAGAGAACGTCCGTCCCGGCCTCCAGCGCCGGTGCGATTACCCGGCGCAGGTGCTGGACCCTGTCGGCGACCATCAGCAGGGTTTCGGCCATCGGCTCCCAACCGTCGCCGTCCGGGGTCAACAGCAGCCGGCGAAGCTGTTGTCCTTCCGGCGTCCCGCCCGGCTCGCGGGTCGTCAGCACGTCTCGCCCGCGCCGACGGAGATGGGCCGCAAGCAGTTCGATCTGGGTGCTCTTGCCGGCGCCCTCGCCGCCGCAGAACGCTATGAACTTTCCTTTGGGCACCATCATCCGTCCGGTCGCGGACGCACTCCGCACTGGTGAAATGGTTCGGGCCGACCGCGTGATGCGGGATCGGACCGGGAGCTTACTGCTCGACCGGCGCCGGCTCAGAACTGCTGCCGGAGCCGAAGACCACGTCGGTCACGAGCGCCTTCGCGCCCGAGAAGATCCGCCCGACGAATCCCTGCCGTTCGATGTCCATGCCGGCCACCAGCGGGATCTCCCGATCCGGCATGTCGGGCGCGCTGATGATCAGGGTCGCGATCTCCTGGCCCTTGGCGATCGGCGCCGCGATGGGCTCGGCCACCCGCACGGCGACGCGCAGGCCCGAACGGGCGGCGTGGCGTATGGTCATGGCGACGTCGGATGTGGCGACCAGGGGAACCGCGTCCTCTTCGCCCTGCCAGACGCGGGCGGTTTCCACCGTCTCCCCCGCCTTGAACAGGGTATAGGTCTCGAACTCCCGGAAGCCCCATTCGATCAGCCGCTCCGCTTCCTCGGACCGCGCGTTGACGTCGGCAAGCCCGTTCACCACCAGGATCAGCCGGCGGCCGTTCCGCTCGGCCGACGCGGTCAGGCCGTAGCCGGCGGCCTCGGTGTGTCCGGTCTTGAGGCCGTCCGCACCGATGTCCTTGTACAGCAGCGGGTTGCGGTTGCCCTGCCTGATGTTATTCCAGGTGAATTCCTTCTGCGAATAGAAGTGATAGTACTGGGGGAAGTCCGTGATCATGCGTTGCGCCAGCAGCGCCAGGTCTCGGGCCGTCGAATAGTGGTCCGGATCGGGCCAGCCGGTCGCGTTGACGAAGTTGCTGTTGGTGAGGCCGAGTTCGCGGGCCCGGTCCGTCATCCGGCGGGCGAATTCCGCCTCGCTCCCGGCCAGACCTTCGGCCACGACGACAGAAGCGTCATTGCCCGACTGGACGATGATGCCCTGGATCAGGTCCTCGATGCGGACCTTCGATCCGACCTCGACGAACATTTTCGACCCGCCCATCCGCCAGGCCTTCTCGCTGACCGTGAGCGTGTCGTCCAGCGTCACCCGGCCCTGCTCGATCGCCTCGAACAGCATGTAGGCGGTCATGATCTTGCTCATGGACGACGTCGGCATACGCGTATCGGCGTTCTTCTCGAACAGTACGGTGCCTGTCGTCATATCGACCAGGATGGCTTCCCGCGCCCGCGTATCGATGCCCTGCGCCGCCGCCGGCAGCGCCCCCAGGACGGCGATGGCCAGAAGGCCGGACATCAGATGCTTCGTTAGGGATCCGAACCAGGTCATGGCCTGTACAATTCTCCGCAAGCGTACCATTCGCATCATTTTCAATTCAAATCGCCGCGGTGGCGATAATAGGGCGGTTTTGCCCGTCATCAGTCGACGATGATCCGGGCTGCCGTCTGTCCCTGCCGGATGACGGAATCGAGGATCCGGTCGGCCTCCTCGACCGACGCAAGAGGGCCTAGCCGGACCCGGTAGAAATCCGTGCCGTCGACCGTGGTCCGCGAGATCTCGGCCGGGCCGATCGGCGTCAGCGCGGCCCGGAGCTTGGCTGCGTTTTCATAGACCGAGAATGCCCCGGCCTGGACGAAGATGCTGGTCGGCGTGACCGACGTCTGCTGGACAACGGCCCGGGGCGCTATATCCCCTTCCGGGGTCCGGACCGCCTGAGGGGTGACCGGCGTCGGGGCCGGACGGACGGGCTGCGGCTCGGTCAGGGCGACCCGGGTCACCGAAGCGGAGGGCGCGGCGGCGAGGACCGGTGCCCCCGGATCGACCGGCGGCGGCGCCACCCTGCCCTGGCGCGCAAGCGCTGCGACCTGCCGGCTTTCGTCCTCCAGAACCTGGACCCGGACCCTGGCTGTTCCCTTGTCGCGGAAGCCCAGCAGTTCTGCGCCCCTGCGGGAGATGTCGATCAGGCGGCCGTTGGCGAAAGGCCCCCGGTCGTTGACCCGGAGCACGATCGATCGTCCGTTTTCCAGATTGGTAACCCGGACGATGGAGGGAAGCTGAAGCGTCGGATGGGCGGCGGTCAGGGCGTCCTGGTCGAACAGCTCGCCATTCGCTGTCAGCCGCTTGTGGAATCCGGGCCCGTACCACGACGCGATGCCGGTCTCGTCGTACCGGTAGTTCTCCTCGGGATAATACCAGACGCCGTTGACCTGATAGGGGCGTCCGACCTTGTAGTGTCCGGTGGGTGGGCCGTCCTGGGACATGCCGACCAGATGGGTGGCAAGCTGGGTCTCGGCGCAGCCGACAAGCCCGAACAGCGCGAGCCCGGCCAACAACGCGGCGACACGTTGCCGTGCGCGAGCCCCCGTCTTGCCGGACCGAACCGGACACGACACGACCTTCTCGGCCCCCGGACCAGCCGGAGCGGGCGTTCCGTCGCTCGCCGCGCGCATGCTTTCTCCCCCCATTGCCACTCCGCCTTGCCTTGTGCCACAGCGCCGGAGCGGCATCAATCCGCGCGACCGGTTTCGGGCGCGGGAAAAAGCGCGTCCGTCCTGCCCAGGACACGATAGGCGACAAGCCCGGTCCACTCGCGGACGGCCGCGCTCAAGAGCCTCAGATTGAAGGAGAGATCGAAGCCGATCCGCCAGGGATCGAGCCCGCCGTCGGTGAGGTAGTCCGTTGGATAGGGCGTGACCGGCCACCCCGCGGCGCGAAAGGTCCCGACGGCCCGGGGCATGTGCCAGGCGGAGGTCACGAGAAGCCAGGTGCTGTCGGGCGCCGGCCGTGCCAGGGCGTAGCCCAGGACTGCGTTCTCGTGGGTGTTCCGCGCCGCCCCTTCCCAGAGGACCGGCCGCTCTGCAAGGCCGAGACGGTGGGCCATCCGCTGCACGATCGGCGCTTCTCGGGCGCCCTGGTAGCGCAGGCTCCCGGATCCGCCGGTATAGACCACGGCGGCATCGGGATAGTGTTCCGCCAGATCGGCAAGGGCCAGCAGGCGTTCGACGGAATCGCCCAGAACCGGCTCGCCCCTGGCGTCACTCAGATGAACATCGACGGCACCGCCCAGGACGATGATCCCGTCCACCCGCGCCGGCAGGGTGGCCGGGCGTTCGAAGCGGTCCTCAAGCGGCGCAAGCGCCCAGGTCCCGACAGGCAGCACCGCGATCACGACCAGCGAGGCCGTCGCCAGGCAGATCAGCGTCATGCCCCCGCGCCGCCGCCCGGCCGCCGTCAGCGCCAGCCCCGCGCAGAGCAGAAGGACCAAAAGATTGCCGGGCTGGAGCAACAGCCAGGACAGCTTCGAAAGGACAAACATCGTTCATTATCATACCCCAAGGAAGTCGTCGCGGGCGAGGGGGCCCCGGCCATTCGGCGAAAGGCCCGGCGGATCAAGGGCGTAGGGAAAGGCGGGACCGTCCCTAGGACATAACGGGGGGCGGGGAACTCCGGTTGGCAAGGTGCGATTCGCCGTCCCCCCGCCGGAACCCTTACCGCACACTGCCCCATCCGCCCGTTGCGGAACCCCGGGGGGCGCGCTAGAAGGGGGCACACGCGGATGGGTGGCCGAGCGGTTTAAGGCACCGGTCTTGAAAACCGGCGTGGGGAAACTCACCGTGGGTTCGAATCCCACCCCATCCGCCACCCCATAGTATGCGGATTGCACGAATAGGTAACTCCGCATACCTGAAACGTAGGCAACACCTCTGGCCTGCGCGATCGGCCGAAATCGCGGCTGCCTACATATCGACACCTCGCCACCGGCAGCCTGTCGGCACGTGTTACCCATGTGACCGGTACGATGAGTCAGCTTCTGCCCGCCATCCCTCATGCGCCAACAGCCATTGCTTCCGGGGGATTCCGCCCGCATAGCCGGTGAGGGTTCCGTTCGTTCCGACGACACGGTGGCAGGGAACGACGATGCCGATCGGATTGGCGCCGTTCGCGAGGCCCACGGCGCGGACGGCCGAAGGGGCGCCGATGCGCCGGGCGAGTTCGGCATAGGTGATCGTGGTGCCAGACGGAATGCGGCGAAGCTCGGCCCAGACCCGTTTCTGGAACGGCGTGCCGTTGGTTTCGGTCGGCAGCCCCTCGATACCCCCGAGATCGCCCGCGAAATAGCCGGCCAGCGCGGTCGAAAACCCGCCGGGATCGCGGGCGGGGCGCAGGTCGTCGGATCGCGCGCCGTAGTGACGCGCCAGCAGTCGCGCCAACCGTTCCTCGCAATCCGTCCAGTCAACGGCCCTAAGCCTCCCCTCCCCGTCCGCCACGATGGCGAGGCGTCCGATCGTGGTCTCGATGTCGTCCCTCAGGAAGATCGATGCCGTGGTCATGCCGCCTGCTCCTCGTTCTCGGCCGGTGCGCACCCGCCTTCGGCGTCGGCCATCCAGAGATAATGGGCGGCATAGGCGCGCCATGGCCGCCACGCTTCCGCCCGGCGCAAGAGCTCGGCCGGGCTCGGCCGTCCGTTCGCCCCGGCGGCCCCGCGCAGCAGTCCGACATCGCTGGCCGGGAAGGCATCGGGTTCCCTCAGCGCCCGAAGCGCGATGTACTGCGCCGTCCATTCGCCGATGCCCGCGATGCTGCGAAGCCGGGCCACCGCATCCTCGATGCTGCCATAGGGGCGGAACAGATGCGGATCGGCCACCGCCGCTTCGGCCAGGGCCTTGAGGGCGTTGCGCCGCGCCTGCGGCATGCGCAAGGGCGAGAGGTCGGCCGCGGCGACGCGCTCCGGCGACGGAAAGGCGTGGGTCAGCCCGGGGAAAGCGCCCGCCCCGTCGGGCAGCGGGTCGCCGCACAGCTCGACCAACTGGCCGGCTAGGCCGCGGGCGGCGGCGAGCGTGATCTGCTGGCCCAGGATGGCGCGGATCGCCATCTCGAAGCCGTCCCAGCCGCCCGGGACCCGCAGGCCCGGCCACCGGGCGACCAGGGGGGCCAGCATCGGGTCGCTCGAGAGATGGGCCCCGATCGCTTCGACGTCGGCCCCGACGTCGAAGACCCGCCGAACCCCCGCCAGGATCGTGGGCAGCGCCCGGACGCAAGGAAAGCGGATGGTCACGGCAAGGCTGCTTCGCGCCGGGTCGTCCGCTACCTCCACGGTGCCGAGCCGGCCGTCATGACGAACGGTACGCCGGTAGATCCCGCCCGAAACGGTTTCGACGCCCGCGACCGCCCTCACCTGCAAATGGGTGATGATCGCCTGCCAGTCATATGGGCGGCGGTATCTGAGACGCAGCGTGACGCCGGCCTCTGCAGGGACTTGGATGGCCGTTGCGGAATCCCGTCGGCGCAAGGCGGAGGGGGGCTGCCGGTAGAGGGCGCGGAATGTTTCGTTGAAGCGGCGGATGCTGCCGAAGCCGGCCGCCAGGGCCACTTCCGCCATCGACAGCTCGGTTTCCTGGATGAGCTGCTTGGCGAAAAGGATACGGCGGGTCTGGGCGATGGCGACCGGCGACGCGCCGAGATGCTGCCGGAAGAGCCGCCTGAGTTGACGGTCGCCGACGCCAAGCCGTTCGGCGAGCGCGGCCACCCCCGCCTCGCCGCCGTCCAGGGCACCCTCCGCGATCAGCGCGAGAGCCCGCGAGACGGTGTTGGAGGTGCCGCGCCAGGATCCGAGATCGGGCGCCGTCTCTGGACGGCATCGCAGGCAGGGTCGGAATCCCGCTTGCTGCGCCGCAGCCGCCGACGGGAAGAAGCGGCAATTCTCGATCCGGGGCGTCCGCGCGGGGCAGACCGGCCGGCAGTAGATGCCGGTCGAGGTTACGCCGACGAACAGGCGCCCGTCGAACCGCGGATCGCGGGTGCTGAGGGCGCGATAGCAGGCATCACGATCGAAATGGTCTTCCATGGGCAGGATTGTGTCACGCCCGGCCCGTTCCGGCTCGCGGATTTCGGACCTGAACCGCGGGTCAAGGGCGACGACCTGGAAGAAGCGCCTGGCGCTGCCTTCAGTCGTAGGCGGAGCTGACCGGTAGGACCGTGTCGGGCGCCCACCGGTCACCGGCGATCTCGGTCAGGAGCTTGTTCAGGATGGCGGCCGCAAAGGATTCGAAATCCTCGGCAACCACCAGGAAGGCTCCCGGCCCGCCGATGACATGATCCTGGTAGTAGGTGTCGAGGGCCGGTTCTTCGGTCAGGATGGGTAGCCCGTTGATGGTGATCCCGGCGGCAACCGCCTGGTCTCGGGCAGTGGAAGCGAGACGGCCCTGATTGTTCATGCCGTCGCCGGAGATGTCGATGACCTGGCGGCGGGCGTTGTGGCCGGCATTTCTGAGAAGACGTGCCGAGAAATCGATCGCGCCGCTGACCGAGGTCGAGCCGGTGAGCGTCCTCGAGGTCTCGGCTATGGCGCTGCCGAAGCGTTCCACGTCGGCCCTTTCGCTCAGCACTGTCCAGTCCAGCACCTGCTGGAACTGCCCGTAGCCGGCCCAATGGACGTAGGTGACGGCGATCGCGCCTTCCGGTCCCTGGGCGATGGCATCGGCAACGAGGGGGTTGCGGAAGGCTGCCGCGTAGCCCCGGGTCTGAAGCTGGAACCGTTCCTCGTTGACGCTCGACGACACGTCGATCGCCAGCACCAGCGCCAAATCGACGTTCGCGGCGCGTGCGGGCGCCGAGCCTGCGAGGGGGATCGCTAGAAATACGGCACCCGCAAAGATCCCTCGCAGCTTCATGACCGGTTCCTCCGACGCTATCGATTGATGCTAACAAGGAAGATCCCGGTCCGGTTCGCTACGGAACGCCGGATCGGCCTTAAAGGGCGGGTCTCCGATGATGTGAGGGGGCGATGCGGCGGTGCCGGCGGGCCCAGGTCAGGCCGACTTCGTGCGCTTGCGCTGGCGCGCGCGTTCCTGGCGGGCGGCGTTCTTCTCTTTCGTCCGACCGGCGATTTCATTTAGCACCGCCGGCAGCAGGGCGTCGGCTGCTGCCCGCTGCTTGTCGGTTCCTTCCCGCGACAGCCGCTCGGCGTTTCCGCGCAAGGTGGCCAGGGCGTCATCGGACAGTTCGGGCAGGCGGCTGCGAAGGTCGACCATGGCGGTGTCCTTGTATGTGGGAGGAATCAGCGACGACGGCGCTGGGGAGGCGGGCGCCTTTGTCCGCCCGGCGACGCGGTTCTTTCGTCCTTGTGCCGGAAATTGATCCGCCCTTTGGTCAGGTCGTAAGGGGTCATCTCCACGGTGACCCGGTCGCCGACCAGAATGCGGATCCGGTTCTTCTTCATCTTTCCCGAGGCGTAGGCTAGCACCTCGTGCCCGGCATCGAGCGATACCCGGAACCGGGCCTCCGGCAGGACCTCGGTGACGAGGCCGTCGAACTCGATAACATCTTCCTTGGCCACGTCCTGTCCTCACTTTCGACGATAATTTTGCGGGCCGGATGGTGCTGGCCTGCCGTGGGACCCTTGGAAAGGAGGGCCCAATGACTAAACGATCGGAGTGGCCTGACGGCCGCCCCGGCTACATGTCGACTTTTCCGGATCGGTCTTGCCGTCGCGAACCCGCCCTGCTTCGGGCACACCGTTCGCACTGGCCGATCCCGCTTACTGGCCAGACTTCAATAATGTGGTGTCGCAGGCGGACTGCTTCAAGAAAGCCTGGCGGTCGGCCGGGGCAGATGCCACCGCCGCTTCAGGCGGCCAGCAGCAGCCGGAACGCTTTCGGAATGTTGACGAGCCAGGCCAGGCCCTCCCTGGCCAGGTCATAGGTCCGGCGGGCCGGGGAGCCCGCGGCGGCAGCGGCCGAGGCCGCAACCCGGACGCCCGCCGCCCGGAAGAGGAACCGGGCGCGCGGCAGATGGTAGCCGCAGCTGACCAGGATCACCTTGTCGAGACCATGCGCACGGAGAAGCCTTGCGACCTCCCTTGCGTTTCCGAGGGTGTCGGCCGAGCGGGGTTCGAGCAGGACGGCCGTCTCGGGCACTCCGGCCGCCAGCACCACAGCCTGCATGGCCGATGCCTCCGGAACCGGGCCGGTGCCACCGCCGCTCAAGACGAGTCGTGGTGCCGCGCCCGACTGGAACAACTCGATGCCGCGCGCAAGACGCCGTCCAAGCGCGGGCCCGATCGTCCCGCCGGGACGCAGCCGACAGCCCAGCACGACAATCGCATCGGCTTGCTGTGACACGCTCCGGCTCCGGCTGGGGTTGCTATGGCGGGAAGATGACCTTCCTGCCGGCGCTTGATACCGGAAAGCCGGTTAATTTTGGGTATAGGACCGCCTAATTGACCGAACCATCCAGCCAGTCGACTAGGGACGGTCTCCGGTGGCCGTTGCGGCCGACCATGGCCGGGGCGGCGCAGAGGGCGTTGAGAACGGCCTCCTGGGTCGCCTCCGCCGCGGCCTGGAACAGCCGGTCGATGCGGTTCTCGTTCAGGATCGTGATCCCGATCAGGTCGCGGCCTTCGTCATGGTCGATCCGGCAGGCGGTCGAAAAGCCGAGCGCGATGTCGCCGCTTCCATGTCCCCAAAAGGCGCCGAGCCTGGCAAACCCGGCGCCGCAGCGCCGGGTCACGCGACGAAGCTGCCGGCAATCGAGCGGCACGTCGGTCGCCAGGATCGCGATCACGGACCCCTTCTCGACCGCATCGGCCGGGGTCTTCCCCGGTTTCGGCGGCCTGGGCCGGCGCCCGTCCGGAAGGATCAGATCGCCGGCGCGGCCGAAATTGGCAAGGACCAGGACGCCCAGATGGAAATCGCGCCCGTCGAGGGCGATGCGCCTCGACGCGGTGCCGATCCCGGCCTTGAAGCCGAACGCGCTCATCCCCGTTCCGGCGCCGACTGATCCCTGCTCGAAGCTGCCTTCGGCGGCGCCCTCGATGGCAGCCAGGGCATCGGCTTCCGCTACCGCCAAAGCCTGGATGTCGCTCAGCCAGCCGTCATTGCACTCGAGAACCACCGGATTGACCGTCGCGGTTTCCCGCCCGATGTCGGGATTGTCGCGCAGCGCATGACGGATGAGCGCGGACGAGCAGGTGCCGACGGCGAATGTATTGGTGAGAAGTATGGGGGTTTCGATCGTTCCCAACTCGTCAACCTGGACGAGGCCGGCGCTTTTTCCGAAACCGTTGATGACCTCGACGGCGGCCAGGACCTTCGACCGGTAGAGATTGCCGGCATGGGGCAGGACCGCCGTGACGCCCGTCCGAAGCGCGTCCCGGACGATCGTCCGGTGCCCGACCCGGACGCCCGGAACGTCCGTCAGGGCGTTGCCCGGACCCGTCGGCAGATTGCCGCAGACGAGGCCGAAGTCCCGTGCCAACCGGACAGATCGCGCCAATTCCGCCGTCCCCGCTTCGTCAGAGCTCGACCACGTCTATGACGCCGGGGATGGCCTTGAGCGCGGCGCGGCCGCGGGCCGAAATCGCATAGCCCCCCGGCAGCGTGATCTCTGCCTCGCGAGAGGGCGGTATGGGCACGAAGATGCTCACCCTTCCCTTCCCCGTCCCTTCACGCTCAAGCGTCGCGCGTAGCGGCGCCACCGCCGCGCCATCGTTCAGGAACACCTTGAAATGGGCGCCTGCCCGGGCGATCGCCTGGTCCAGGGCCTCCACCCCGGTCGCCGTCAGCCGCCAGTCGTCGTCCTTCGGTTGGGCCTCGACCGTGACCAGCAGCGGCGCGTTCTCTTCCAGGAGAGGGCGCAGGATGCCGAGCGTCTCCGAGAAGAAGGTGACCTCGAACATGCCGTCGCTGTCGGACATGGTCAGGAACGCCATGCGGTTGCCGGTCTTCGTCGTCATCTCGCGGCGGGCGAGCACGATTCCCGCCATCTTGAACCGGTTGCCCTGATAGGACCGCAGCCGCCGGAATACCTCGCCCGAGGGAATGGCCCCGACCCGGCCGGTCTTGAAGCTGTCGAGCGGATGGGCCGAAAGATAGAAGCCGATCGCGCTCCGCTCCTGCTCCAGGCGCTCCATGTCGTCCCAGTCGGGACGGTTCGGCAGGTTGGGTACGGCAAGCCCGCCTCCGCCGGTCAGGCCGTCGAAAAGGTTGCCGTGGCCGCTTTCGCGCTCCGCCGCTTCGGCATGGGCATAGCGGACCAGCGTGTCGACGCCCGCCATCAGCCGGGCGCGGTTACGGTCCATGCCGTCGAAGGCGCCGGCCCGGATCAGGTTCTCGAGCTGGCGCTTGTTGACGACCTTGGTATCGAGACGCCGGGCAAAGTCGAAGACGTCCCGGAAGGCACCGTTCGCCTCCCTCTCCTCCACGACCGACTTCATGGCGTCGGTGCCGACCCCCTTGACGGCGCCGAGGGCGTAGCGGATCGCCTTGCCCTCCTCCGTCTTCTCGACGGTGAACACGGCGCCCGACCGGTTGATGTCGGGAATCAGCAGCTTGATGCCGAGGCGCGACAGTTCCTGACGGAAGACGTTCAGCTTGTCCGTGTTGCCGAGATCGAGCGTCATGGAAGCGGCCATGAACTCGACCGGGAAATTCGCCTTGAGGTAGGCCGTCTGATAGGCGACCAGGGCATAGGCCGCCGCGTGGCTCTTGTTGAAGCCGTAGCCGGCGAACTTCTCGACCTGGTCGAAGATGGCTGCCGCCTGGTCTTCCGGTACGCCGCGGGCAACGGCGCCTTCGACGAAGGTCTTCTTCTGCGCATCCATCTCCTCCTTGATCTTCTTGCCCATGGCGCGACGCAGAAGATCGGCGCCACCGAGCGAATAGCCCGCCAGCTCCTGGGCGACCTGCATCACCTGCTCCTGGTAGACCATGATGCCGTAGGTCTCTTCCAGGTAGGGCTTGAGGGTCGGATAGAGATAGTCCGGCTCGCGCTTGCCGTTCTTCACCTCGATGTAGATCGGGATGTTGTCCATCGGCCCGGGGCGGTACAGCGCCACCAGGGCGATGATGTCCTCGAACCGGTTGGGGCGGAGTTGGCGCAGCACGTCGCGCATGCCGGAGCTTTCCAGCTGGAACACGCCCACCGTCTCGCCCCGGCTCAGCATTTCGTAGGTCTTCTGGTCGTCGAGCGGAATCGTCGCGAGATCGATCGATACGCCGTCCGCCTTGATCAGGTCGACCGCCCGCGCCAGCACCGTCAGCGTCTTCAGGCCGAGGAAGTCGAACTTCACGAGGCCGGCCTGCTCGACATATTTCATGTTGAACTGCGTCACCGGCATCGGCGAGCGCGGGTCGCGGTAGAGCGGCACCAATTCGGAAAGCGGCCGGTCGCCGATCACGACGCCTGCGGCGTGGGTCGAGGCATGGCGAAAGAGCCCTTCGAGCTTCATCGCCGTGTCGATCAGGTGCCGGATGGTGTCGTCGCTGTCGCGCAGCTGCCGGAGCTGCGGATCGCCGTCCAGGGCCTGCTGCAGGGTAACCGGGTTCGCCGGGTTGTTGGGCACCATCTTGCACAGCCGGTCGACCTGGCCATAGGGCATCTGCAATACCCGGCCGACGTCGCGAAGGACGGCGCGCGCCTGAAGCTTACCGAAGGTGATGATCTGCGCGACGCGGTTGAAACCGTATTTCCGCTGGACGTATGAAATGACCTCGTCGCGGCGGTCCTGGCAGAAGTCGATGTCGAAGTCGGGCATCGACACACGTTCGGGGTTCAGGAACCGCTCGAACAGCAGCGCGAAGCGCAAAGGATCGAGATCGGTGATCGTGAGCGCCCAGGCAACCGCCGAACCGGCGCCCGAGCCGCGCCCCGGACCGACCGGAATCCCGTGCTCCTTCGCCCATTTGATGAAGTCGGAAACGATGAGGAAGTAGCCCGGGAAGCCCATCGTCTCGATGATCCCGAGTTCGTATTCCAGACGCTCGCGATAGGGCTTCGCCACCGCTTCGCGCTCTTCGGGCGTCATCTCCGGCTTGAAGACGTGGACTTCCAGCCGACGCTCCAGGCCGGCCCAGGCTTGGGCGCGCAACTCCTCCGCCTCGCTTCGCCCGCCCTCGGTCGAGAAGGCGGGAAGAATCGGCTTCCGCTTCTCCACCATGAAATGGCAGCGCCGGGCGATGGTCAGGGTGTTCGCGACCGCCTCCGGCAGGTCGGAGAACAGGGCCGCCATCTCCTCCGCCGACTTGAAGCGGTGCTCCGGCGTGACGCGGCGGCGGTTCTGCTCGGCGACATAGGTCCCGTCCGCGATGCAGAGCAGCGCGTCATGGGCCTGGTACATGTCCTCGTCCGCGAAATAGACGTCGTTGGTCGCGACCAGCGGAAGGTCGTGCCGATAGGCAAGGTCGATCAGGCCACCCTCGATCCGGTCTTCGATCTCCAGGCCGTGGCGCATCAGCTCGACGTAGAGACGGCCGGGAAACAACGATTTCAGGGTCAGCAGCGCCTCCTCGGCCGCGGCCGCCTGCCCTTCCGCCAGCAGCCGCCCGACGGCACCGCCAGGTCCGCCGGAAAGCGCGATCAGGCCGTCGGTACGGCCTTCCAGATCGGCCCATCCTACATGGGGCTGATCGCCCGCGTCAGTTTCCAGATAGGCCTTGCTCAGGAGCGCCATCAGGTTCTCGTACCCGCGGGCGTTCTGGACGAGGATGACAAGCTGGTCCGGGCCCGGGCGCTGCCCATTGCGCCCGACATTCGCTGTCCCGTCAGGCCGAGCGACGGACAGCACTGTCCCGGTGATCGGCTGGATGCCGGCATCCGCCGCGGCAAGGGCGAATTCTAGCGCCCCGAAAAGGTTGCAGCTGTCGGTCACGGCTACCGCCGGCATGTTCTTCGCCCGGCAGAGCTTCACGAGCTCCTTCAGCTTGATCGCGCCTTCCGACAGCGAATAGGCGGAGTGAACGCGAAGGTGAACGAATTCGGCGTGCGACATCGGCAGGTCGGGAGGATACGAATCTGGTCGGGACCAGCATGCCAGCCCCGCCGGATGAGGTCATGGGGGAAATCGAGGCGGTGCTACGCCGCGGGCCGGTGGACGACCAGCTGTCCGTCGCGCATTTCCAGGGTCCTGTCCATGCGCCCCGCTAGATCCAGGTTGTGGGTGGCGATGAGCGCCCCCATCCCGGCGTCCCGGACCAGGCGGGTGAGGAGCGCAAACACCTCCTCGGCCGTATGCTGATCCAGATTTCCCGTCGGCTCGTCGGCCAGCAGCAGCTTCGGCGCGTTGGCCAGCGCGCGGGCGATCGCGACGCGCTGCTGCTCGCCCCCCGAAAGCTGTCCCGGCCGGTGGGCGGCCCGCCGCTCCAGCCCGATCTGCCGCAGCAGGTCCCGGGCGCGCTCGGCCGCACGCCGACGGGGGCGGCCCAGGATCATCTGCGGCAGGATGATGTTCTCCTCGGCCGAGAATTCCGGCAGCAGATGATGGAACTGGTAGACGAAGCCGATTTCCGACGACCGGAGGGCCGTCCGCTGGTTGTCGGACAAGGACGATGAGCGGCGCCCAGCGATCTCGATTTCGCCCGAGCTGGGCTGTTCCAGGAGCCCCGCGATATGCAGAAGGGTCGACTTGCCGGCGCCGCTGGGACCGACCAGGGCAACCAGCTCGCCCGGGTGGATCGACAGGGAAATGCCCCGCAGAACCTCCAGCTTCTCGTCGCCCTGGGAGAAGTGGCGGCGGACATCTTCCAGCTTCAGAACGGGCTCACTCATAGCGGAGCGCCTCCACGGGGTCGAGACGGGCCGCCCGCCATGACGGATAGATCGTCGCGGCGAAGGTAAGGCCGAGCGCCATGGCGACGACTGCGACCACCTCCAGATAATCGATCTTCGCCGGCAGCTTGCTCAGGAAATAGATCTCGGCGTCGAACAGCGTGGTGCCGGTCAGGCCCTGGAGCCATTGCCGGATGATCTCGATGTTTTCTGCGAAGGCGACGCCGAGGCAGACGCCCGCCGCGGTCCCGACGACGCCGATCGATGCCCCGGTCAGGAAGAAGACGCGCATGATGGTGCCCCGGGTCGCTCCCATCGTCCGCAGGATCGCAATGTCCCGGCCCTTGTCCTTCACCAGCATGACCATGCCCGAGATGATGTTGAAGGCGGCTACCAGGATGATCAGCGTCAGGATCAGGAACATGACGTTGCGTTCCACCTGAAGCGCCGTAAAGAAGCTGGAATTCGCCTGCTGCCAGTCCCACAGCCTGCCCCGCCCCTGGATTTGGGGTTCGATCGCCGCGCGGGCCGCGGCCAGGTTCTCCGGGTTTTCGATGAAGAGGTCGATGGTCGTCGCCCGGTCCTTCAACATGAAGAGGACCTGCGCGGCCTCGAGCGGCATGTAGATGAAGTTGTTGTCGTATTCGTACATGCCCACGTCGAAGATCGCGGCGATCCTGTAGGCCCGCGACCGCGGCACCGTCCCGAAGGCCGTCGCGCTTCCCTGGGGGGCGATCAGCGTCAGGCTGTCGCCCAGCGTCAGGCCGAGGCGCTGGGCCATCCGGCTGCCGATGGCGATCGTGTCGTCGCCGGAGAAGTCGGCGCGGTTTTCGATCCGAAGATTGGCGGCGATCGCCGGGCGGTTCAGGAACTCGTCCGGTCGTACGCCGCGGATCACGGCCCCGGAGGCCGAGCCCCGATGCGTGACCAGCGCCTGGGCCTCGATGGTCGGCATGGCCTGGACGACGACGTCCAGTTCGGCCAGTTCGCGGGCGAAGGCGTCATAGTCGGCGATCGGTCCGTTCAATCCATAGACGCTGAGATGCCCGTTGAGCCCTAGGACGCGCCCGACCAACTCGGCCCGGAAGCCGTTCATGACGGACATGACGATGATCAGCGTCGCGACGCCGAGCGCTATCCCCAGCAGCGAGAATCCGCTGATGACCGAAATGAAGCCTTCCTTTCGCCGGGCCCGCAGATAGCGGAAGGCGACCATCCTTTCGAACGTGTTGAACATTCCCCGTGTCGTCCCCGGTGGTCCGAGCGGCCGTCAGGATGGCTCCCATTGTGACTAATCTGCGGTCGTCGGATCACGCCCCGCGGCGGGTCATCCGGGCCAGTGCAGCGTCGAGCGGCAGCTCCTCCCGCTCGCCCGTGGCGCGACGCTTCAGCTCGACCACGCCGGACTTGAGCCCGCGCGGCCCGACCACCAGCTGCCAGGGCAGCCCGATCAGGTCCATGTCGGCGAATTTCGCTCCGGCGCGTTCCTCCCGGTCGTCGTAGAGGCATTCCAGCCCGGCGTTGGCCAGCTTCACCAGGATGTCCTCGCACGCGGCGTCGCAGTCGGCATCGCCCGATTTGAGATTGATCAGCCCGACGTCGAACGGCGCTACGCTGTCCGGCCAGATGATGCCATTTTCGTCGTGGCTGGCCTCAATGATCGCGCCGACTAGGCGGGACACGCCGATGCCGTATGAGCCCATCTCGACCGGCACCTGTTCGCCGTCGCGATTGGTCACCATCGCGCCCATCGGCACCGAGTACTTGGTGCCGAAGTAGAAGATATGCCCCACCTCGATGCCGCGCCGGGAGACCAGCCGTTCGGCCGGAACCGGACAGGCGGCCGGGTCGTGCATCTCATCCGCGGCGGCATACTGGGCGGTGATAGTCTTGAAGAAGCCCTCCAGATCACCGTCGGGCGCCGGCGCATCCCGCGACATGTCGAGCTCCAGCAGGCCCTTGTCGATGAAGAGCTCGCTCTCACCGGTATCGGCCAGGATCTGGAACTCGTGACTGAGATCGCCACCGATCGGCCCGGTATCGGCCTTCACCGGCACCGCCTTCAAGCCCATCCGGGCAAAGGTGGAAAGATAGCAGACGAAGAACCGGTAATAGGACTGGCGCGCCGCCTCGGCCGAGATGTCGAAGCTGTACGCGTCCTTCATTAGGAATTCGCGCCCGCGCATCACGCCGAACCGCGGCCGGATCTCGTCCCGGAACTTCCACTGGATGTGGTAGAGAAGCTGCGGCAGTTCCTTGTAGCTCCGGACCGACGTCCGGAAGATGTCGGTGATCATCTCCTCGTTGGTCGGGCCGTAGAGCATGTCGCGATCGTGACGGTCACGAATGCGCAGCATCTCCTTGCCGTAATCGTCATAACGGCCGCTTTCCCGCCACAGCTCGGCAGGCTGGATCGTCGGCATCAGAAGCTCCTGGACGCCGAACCGGTCCTGTTCCTCGCGGACGATCTGCTCGATCTTCCGGAGAGCCCGGTACCCGAGCGGCAGCCAGGCATAGATCCCGGCACTGGTCTGGCGGATCATGCCGGCGCGCAGCATGTAGCGGTGCGAGACGATCTGCGCCTCGGCGGGGGTTTCCTTCAGGGTGGGCAGTAGATAGCGGGAAAGACGCATGATGCGGGCTCGGGCCTTCATGGGCGCAGGAGAACGAAGCGGCGCGACTTTAGGAAAACAGCCCCGTAATGTCCATGGGATCGCCGGATCACCTGGAACGGGCTTCGGGCCGGCCACCCCGACATGGGAAGCGACATATGAAGAAAACGACTGAGAACCCGTGGCAGACCCTCAGATCGAGGCAAGGATACGAAAATCCCTGGATAGAGGTGGTTCACAACGAAGTCCTGACGCCCGGCGGCAAGCCGGGCATTTATGGCGTCGTCAAATTCAAGAATCTCGCTGTCGGCATCCTCCCGGTGGACAGGGACGGCGCAACCTGGCTGGTCGGTCAGTTCCGCTATCCGCTTGGCTGCTACAGTTGGGAGATCCCCGAGGGAGGCGCACCCCATGGCGAGGACCCGCTGGTTCACGCCAAACGCGAACTCAAGGAGGAGACCGGGCTCGTCGCCGCGCGCTGGCTGCCCCTTCTCGAGATGCACCTGTCGAACAGCGTGACCGACGAGAGATCGGTGACCTGGGTTGCCTATGATCTGATCCAGGACGACGCCGAACCGGACGACGACGAGGCGCTGAGCTTGCGGCGGCTGCCTTTTGCGGATGCCCTGGCGATGGTCCTGAGGGGCGAAATCACCGACGCGATCTCCGTCGCCTCGATCCTCCGCCTGCAGGTCATGCTCGACAATGACGGACTTCCCCCCGCCCTGACGGCGGCGCTCAGATCGTCCCGCCGGTAGGACGGCTGCCCGAAAACGAACGCGGCTCAGCTGAAGAAAAGGAACCCGGCGACGATCGATCCCCAGAGCGCCAGGCTGATCCCGACGACGAACAGCACGGATTTCCACACGGGCCAGCGTGCCGAGGGCTCGGCCTCACGACGCCGGTCTCCCTGGCGAGAGGTTCCGTTCGCATAATCCGAAAGCTTCTTCATGGCGGCCGGCGCAAGCTCCGTCGAGGTGCTTCCGCGCGGTATGCCGAATTTTCGTTAGCTTTTGGTGAATCCGCCCGATCCGGGCCCGTCACCCAGCGTTCTGAATCTAATCACATATGTGCAATTTCGTGCGTATGGGAAGGAATATTGTGACCGGCCCACAGAATCTGTGGATAACTCTGTGCGCAACCGGGCTGCTTCCGCCCTACTCCAAGCCATCGAGCTTGCCTGCCTATTTTTTAGGCAGATGCTATGGTTTACAAAGTGTCGCTTGAGTTGAGCGGGGTCATGGCGCTGAACTCAACTGCATGACCTCAACTTCGCTCAATCCCGGCCGGGATCGCGATGGTTGTGGATAAGCGTCCGCCTCACCCACATTCGTTTCTGTGCAGGAACGTTCCGTCCGGAGTCGTTCCGGCCCGGTCAGTCCGCGACGTCCTCGAGGACGTCGCTCGCTTCGCCGGCTGCGTCTTCCGCCTAGTCCCCGGTCTCTTCGGCGGGACTGTCCGCGTCGTCGCATGACGACAGCGCGAGTTCGGCGACCCCGATCGTTACGGCCAAGGCAAGGCGCCGAAACAGCTCGACAGCCATTCCGCTCTCCTTCACCGAGTCCTTCCTCCGCCTTGAGAGACCGCGCAGTCAAACGAGATTTCCGGCGCTAGGGGCCGGCCTAAGCGTCGCCGGGCACCACCTTTTGCCAATTGCCGGGCATGGCGGATCAGCTATTTGACGATCAGGCTGGCGCCTAGACCGGCGACGATACAGGGGGAAAGCCTATGCGCATCCGCACGCTCGCGGCGGTTCTGGGTATTGCAGCGCTGCCCTTGCCCGCCGGGGCCGACCCTCTGGTCGACCGCGGCGCCTATCTCGTGAACGGCATCATGGCCTGCGGCAATTGCCACACGCCCAAGGGGCCGGACGGCGATCTCCCGGGCATGGAACTTGCCGGCGGCATGGCCTTCGAGTTCGAGTCCTTCACCGCCTACGCCAGCAATCTCACCATGGATCGGGAAACCGGGCTCGGCACATGGACGGATGCGCAGATCATTCATGCGATCCGGAACGGCCAGCGCCCCGACGGAAGCCTGATCGGTCCGCCGATGCCGGTGTCCTTCTACCGGGAGATGTCGGACGAGGACGCCCGTGCCGTCGTCGCCTATCTGAGGTCCCTGCCGACGGTGCACAATGCCGTGCCCCCGTCGGAGTACCGGATGCCGCTCCCGCCGGATTACGGGCCGGCCGTCACCTCCGTGCCGGCGCCCGACCGGAACGATCCCGTCGCCTATGGCGGATACCTCGCGGCGATCGGCCACTGCATGGAATGCCATACGCCGATGGAAGGGGGATCTGACCTCAAGGACCGGCTGGGGGTGGGCGGTGTCGCGATCCCGGGACCCTGGGGCATCGCGGTGTCGGCGAACATCACCTCTCACCCGGAGGACGGTGTCGGCGGCTGGACGGACGAGGCGCTGAAAGCCGCGATCACCAAGGGAGTCAGGCCGGACGGCGAGCCGCTCGGCCCGCCGATGCCCTACCATGCCTATGCAAGAATGGCGGACGCCGACCTGAACGCTCTTATTGCCTGGCTCCGTGCCCTGCCTCCCCTGCCCGATCCCAAATAGCGGGGCCGCCACTCAGGCATCCGCCATGGCTTTCCGGGAGATGAGGGTCCCGATCTGCTCCCGTGCCCGAAGGGCGGCCGGACGATTGACCAGGTTTTCGCAATAGGCCTGGAATTCGGGCCGCTTCTCGATACCGCCTGTCATCATGCCCCAATTGACCATCGCGCCCAGATAGACGTCCGCCGCGCTGAAACGATCGCCGGCAATGTAGCGTCGCCCGTCCAGGGCCTTGGCCAGCGTGTCGATCACCGCCTGATAGGAGCCGTAGCCGAAACTGCGGGCATCTTCCAGGGTCGCGGGATCCCACCCGGCCGCATGGTTGGAGAGCGCCGGTTCCACGCAGCCTGCGGTGAAGAACAGCCATCGGTAGTAGTCGCCGCGGTCCGCCGGCGCCGGCGCCAGTCCGGCTTCCGGAAAGGCGTCGGCGAGATAGGCGCAGATCGCCGGCGTTTCCGTCACCACGGTTTCCCCATGGCGGATCGCGGGTACCTTGCCCATCGGATTGATCGCCAGGTATTCCGGCGACTTCATCGGCGCACCGAACTCCAGCACTTCGATCCGATAGGGGCAGCCCACCTCCTCCAGCATCCAGTGGACTACGACCGCCCGGGACTGGGGATTGGTATAGAACACGAGATCCTTGGCCATGCTTTCCTCTCTTGCATTGGTCGCGCGGCCGATCGGCCGGGGTGTGTTGTATCCCGACCTCCTGTCAGATTCTGTCAGCAGTGATTTCCGCCAGTCCCGGACCAGGAGCCTGCGCGGCCGTGGAAGGCGGTCGGCCAGCAGGTCGGCCGCTACTATCCGGTCGGCACGGAAGTGGCGGAAATCCTGCCGCAGTTCGCACCAGGCGACGAGCAGCCGCGTCGTCTCGAAGAAAGCAAGCGTGACCGGCCACACCACCCGCGACGAGGTCCGGCCCTTCTCGTCGCGATAGTCGATGGCGAGCTTCCGTTCGCGCCGAATCGCGTCGCGCAACAGGGCGAGATCCACGGATTGTGACATCTCGTGGCCCGAGCCGACGATCAGCGCCTCGTCCTCCATCTTGTCCCGCAGGTCGACCGGCAGGACCGCGCCGAGCTTTGCCATTGCGTTGCGGGCTGCGGCGGACAGATCCGGATCCGTGCGGCGGATCGCCCAGCGCAGTCCGAGGGTAAGCGCGTCGAGTTCCGTCGGCGAGAACATCAGCGGCGGCAGCAGAAAACCGGGCCTGAGCACATAGCCGATCCCGGGCTCCCCCTCGATCTCGGCGCCCATTGCCTGGAGCGCGGCGATGTCGCGATAGACCGTCCGCACGGAAACGCTCATCTCCCCGGCCAGCGTGGCCGCGCTGACGGGACGCCGGTACCGGCGAAGCATCTGCAGGAGGTCGAACAGGCGTTGGGTGCGCATTACGCCCGTATGATAGCAGAGCTGCTGCCAGATCATGACAGGATCTGTCAGGCCACGGCCCCCGGAGCTTTTCATGGGTGGCCAGGTGCCGGAGTCGACTATGGACGGCGCGACGTTCGCCAGGAAGCTCGGCGACGAAGTGCGGAGCCGGAAGGAAACGGAATCAAGAATTGGCCAGATTTGGACAGTCCAACTCCTCAAAAGTTGGACAGTACCTTCTGGTACTATTAAGTCCTTAATTTTGCTGGTGACCGCTCTGGGACTCGAACCCAGGACCTACTGATTAAAAGTCAGTTGCTCTACCGGCTGAGCTAAGCGGTCGTCGCAAGGCGGCGGGCGTGGGCCCGAAGCGGGGTGGAACTTATGCGGGCCGTGCCGGCGGGTCAACAGCGCCGGCACGGAATTTTGTTCAGTCGCCCGCGCTTTCGTCCGCCTGGGCACGCGCGAAACGGTGCGTGAGATGGCGCGCGACCTGGCTGCTCACGAAGGGCGAGATGTCGCCTCCCAGCCGCCCGATCTCCTTCACGAAGCGCGACGAGATGAACTGATGGCGGTCGGAGGCCATGAGAAACACCGTCTCGATCCCGGGATTGATCTTGGCATTCATACCGGCCATCTGAAACTCGTATTCGAAGTCCGATACGGCGCGGAGTCCCCGAATGATCACGGAAGCGCCGACGCTTTCCGCGAAATGCATCAGCAGATTGTCGAACGCGCGAACCTCGATCCGTGCCCCCTTGGCGTTCAACGGCTCGACCTCGGTGCGGACGAGTTCGACTCGCTCGTCGGTCGAGAACAGGGGCCCCTTCCCCGCGTTCCGTGCGACCGCCACGATCAGGCGGTCGCACAGGCGGCTGGCACGCTGGACGATGTCCATGTGCCCGTTGGTGATCGGGTCGAAGGTCCCGGGATAAACTCCGACGCGCTCGCCCCCCATGGGACCTCCCTCCCCCTGATCAGTCTTCGCCGGCGGTGGACGAAATGTCTTCGGCCGGCGTGGCCGCGGCCGCGCCGGCAGGCTCGCCGGCCTCGGTCCCGTCGTTCTCGGCAGCGTCCTCGTCGCTTTCCGAAACCGCCGCCACGGAGACGACTTTCTCCCCGTTGGCGACCCGGAACACGGTGACGCCCAGGGTCTTGCGGGCGGCGATGCGGATGTCGTCGACGGGGCAGCGCATGAGCTGTCCGCCGTCGGTCACCAGGATGATCTCGGCGTCATGGGCGACGGGGAAGCAGGCGGCGACGGCCTTGTTCCGGTCGCCCATCTCCATGGCCCAGATGCCCTTCCCGCCGCGGCCGGTGAGCCGGTAGCCATAGGCGGAGGAGCGCTTGCCGAAGCCCTGCTCGCTGATCGTCAGGATGAATTCCTCTTCGGCGGCCAACTGGTCGTAACGCTCCTGGCTGAGTTCGATGTCCTGAGGCGCCACCTCGTCCGCGCCGTCGGTCTCGACCCCTTCGGCCTGCCGGAGCTCGTTGGCGCGCTTTAGGTAGGCCCGCCGTTCGTCCGCAGTCGCATCCATGTGGCGCAGGATCGACATGGAGATCACGCGATCCCCTTCGCTCAGCCGGATGCCCCGCACGCCCGTCGAGGTCCGTCCCGAGAAGATGCGGACATCGGTGACGGGGAAGCGAATGCACATGCCGAGATGGGTCGCCAGAAGGACGTCGTCGGCTTCCGTGCATGTCCGGACGGAGATGAGGCTGTCCCCTTCGTCCAGCTTCATCGCGATCTTGCCGTTACGGTTGATCTGCGTGAAGTCGCTGAGCCGGTTGCGCCGGACATTGCCGGACGCCGTCGCGAACATGACGTTGAGATCGCCCCAGGTGCTCTCGTCCTCGGGCAGCGGCATCACGGCGGTGATGAACTCGCCCTTCTCCAGCGGCAGCAGGTTGACGATCGCCTTTCCGCGGCTCTGCGGCGTGCCGATGGGCAGCTTGTAGACCTTCAGCTTGTAGCAGATGCCCCGGGAGGAGAAGAACAGCATCGGCGTGTGGGTATTGGCGACGAACAGGTCGGAAACGAAATCCTCCTCCTTCGTCGTCATCCCCGAACGGCCCTTGCCGCCGCGCCGTTGGGCCCGGTAGGTCGAAAGCGGAACGCGCTTGATGTAACCTTCATGGCTGACCGTGACCACCATGTCCTCACGGGCGATCAGGTCCTCGATGTCGGCTTCGAACTCGTTCTCCTCGATGACCGTCCGGCGCGGGGTGCCGAAGCGCTCCTTCATCTCCCGAAGCTCGTCCCGGAGGACCTCCAGCAGCTTCTCCCGGGAACGCAGGATCTCCAGATATTCTGCGATCCGGTCGACGACCTCGCGCAGGTCGCCCCCGATCTTCTCGCGTTCCAGCCCGGTCAGCCGGTGCAGCCTCAGGTCCAGAATGGCACGGGCCTGGGCTTCGGAGAGGAAATAGGTCCCGTCCTCCTGCAGCGGCCGGTCCGGCTCGTCCACGAGCTGGATCAGCGGGCCGATGTCCTGCGCAGGCCAGGCCCTGGCCATCAGCTGCTCGCGGGCGACCTGGGGATCGCTGGCGCGCCGAATCAGCGCGATCACCTCGTCGATATTGGCAACCGCGACGCCGAGGCCCAGCAAGATGTGGGCCCGCTCGCGCGCCTTGCCGAGCTCGAAGATCGTGCGGCGGGTGATGACCTGCTCGCGGAACTCGAGGAAGGCCTCGATGATCTGCTTCAGATTCATCAGCTCCGGCCGGCCGCCGTTCAGCGCCAGCATGTTCACGCCGAACGAGGTCTGGAGCGGGGTGTAGCGGTAGAGCTGGTTGAGCACGACATCGGCATTCGCGTCGCGCTTCAGCTCGATCACCACGCGCACGCCATCCCGGTCGCTTTCGTCGCGGATGTCCGAGATGCCTTCGATCGTCTTCTCCTGGACGACCTCGGCAATGCGCTCAATCATCCGGGCCTTGTTGACCTGGTAGGGAACTTCCGTGACGACGATCGCCATGCGGTCCTTACGGACCTCCTCGATCGTCGCCTTGCCGCGCATGACGATGCTGCCGCGTCCCGTGTGCAGGGCGGCCCGGACGCCGGACCGTCCCAGGATGACGCCGCCGGTCGGGAAGTCCGGGCCCGGCACATGATCCATCAGCTCGTCGAGCGAGATCGCCGGATTGTCGATCGTGGCGAGGCACGCGTCCACCACCTCGCCCAGATTATGGGTCGGGATGTTGGTCGCCATGCCGACGGCAATTCCGCCGGCGCCGTTGACCAGCAGGTTCGGGAAGCGCGACGGAAGGACGACCGGCTCGCGCGTGCTTTCGTCGTAGTTCGGCGCGAAGTCGACGGTGTCCTTGTCGATGTCGTCGAGCATCGCCTCGCCGGACTTGGCGAGACGGGCCTCCGTGTACCGCATGGCGGCCGGGGGGTCGCCGTCCATCGAGCCGAAATTGCCCTGCCCTTCGACCAGCGGCAGGCGCATGGAGAAGTCCTGCGCCATGCGCACCATGGCGTCGTAAATCGAGGCGTCGCCATGGGGATGGTATTTACCCATGACGTCACCGACGACGCGCGCCGATTTCTTGAAGGGCTTGGTCGAATCGTAGCCGCCTTCCTTCATCGCGTAGAGGATCCGGCGATGAACCGGCTTCAACCCGTCCCGGACGTCCGGAAGCGCACGACTGACGATCACGCTCATGGCGTAATCGAGGTAGGAGCGCTTCATCTCCTCCTCGATCGTGACGGGCTTGATGTCGAAACCGGAAGGCTGTGCGGATAGATCGGTCAAGGGGTCATCCAAGCTTTCAGGGGGGGCCTTGCAAGGCCACCTTCAACGCCGTCGGCCGGGACGGAAACCTCCCGGCAAACGATGGCGCAACGTAACAAATTTCGCACATGCGAACAATCGATCGCTCTCAACCGGTCATTGTGTCCCGGAGAGTGTCCCGCCGGCAGAGCCATTGGAACCTGCCGACGAGCAGCGCGGCCGAAACCATGCTGGCGATCAGGATACCTTCGTAAAGGCCCAGCACCCCATGCCCAAGCGGCAACGCAAGGAACCAGCTGAGCGGCACCATGACGACGATATATGAAATGGTGTGCATGAGGGCCGGAACCAAGGCGTCCCCGCGTCCGCGCAGGGCATTGGCCATGACCACCTGCCCGCCGTCGACGATGAGGATGAAGGCCGAGAGCGCGATGAGCGGCGTCACGCTCGCAACCAGGGCGGGATCGGTCGTGAACAGGCCGGCGATGGAATCGGGGATTGCCCAGAGCACAATGCCGAGCAGCACCATGACCACGCTGTTTACGCCAAGTCCGGTCCACCCGGCCAGCGACAGGTCCTTCCAGTCGTGCCGGCCGTGGGCGATACCCACCCGCACGGCCGTCGCGGAGCCGACGCCGAGGGCGACCATGAAGATCAGGGCAAGCAGATTAAGCGCGATCCCGTGGGCGCCGAGAGCCACGGCCCCGATCCAGCCGGCGAACAGGCTGAGCGACATGAAGGCGCCCGATTCGATGAAGACAGAGGCACCTCCGCCGTAGCCGATGCGCCTCTGCTTCGCCCATTCGCGCCAGCGCCACCCGCTCCACCGCTTCACGCCGTATCGGGCGTAATCCGCAACCCCCAGAACATAGGCAACCATGGCGGCGGCCAGGAAGGTTCTGACCAGGGTCGAGGCCCAGGCGGCGCCTTCGGCGCCCATTTCCGGGAAGATCCAGACGCCGAACACGAGAACCCAGACCAGAAGGGCATTGAGCAGGTTCGCCAGAACCATCACCACCATGCCCGGCACCGGTCTTTTCAGTCCCTCCAGGAAATAGGCCGTGGCGGTATAGATCAATCCGGCCGGAAGCCCGAGACCCAGGATGATCATGATGCGCCCTGCCCCGGCCGCCATCTCCGGCGTCTGCCCCAACAGAAGCAGGATCGGCTCCCCGAACAGGCAGATCGCGAACCCGGCGAAGCCCAGCAGGCCGGCATAGATCGTCCCCCTCTGCCAGACGGCGCCGCATTCGGCCAAGGCGCCGCGCCCGAACGCGTTCGCGGTCATGACGAGCGTGCCGATCAGCAGCCCCGCTCCGGTCCCGACCAGGGTGTTGAACGGAGCGCTGCCGAGGGCGAGATGGGCAAGATCGCTGGTTCCGTACCGGCCGACGAAGATCACGTCGACGACGGCCATCACCAGAATGCCGGCGCGCGCGACGATGACCGGTCCGGCAAGACGTACGAGCTCCGAAACGTGGCGGACGATGCGGGCGGCCGGCCATGCTTTGCCGTCACGGGAGAGAACTCGGGACATGGGAGAGGTCGACCAGGCGATTCAATGAGAAAGCGGTCGGAAGCTAGCATGAAGCTCCTGCACTTACAGCAGGCTATCTGATGCGGGAATGGGCAGGCTCCGTCCCCGGGAACGCGCCCTGCACCCGATGTGCCTTCTTCGGTGTTCCTGAAAAGGATTCGGCCCGAACCGGCACTCATGGACCATGGCGTTCTCCGATCGACAATCGGCTCTTCAGACCTTCCTACCCGCCCCTCCGATCCTTCGTCCCGGCGAGACCTGCTGGCGGAAGGAGCGTGCACACAGGGCGGGCGTCCTGATCGACGCCGAGGCCTATTTCAGGGCGCTGCGTTCGGCCATCATCGCCGCGCGCCGATCGATCATCATTCTCGCGTGGGAGCTTCATACGCGGGTCGACCTGCTGCCCGGGGACGATCCGGACGACGGCTGGCCGAAGACGCTGGAGGCATTGCTGCGGATGGTCGTCAAGCGCCGGCCGGAGCTGCAGGTACATGTCCTGCTCTGGGACTTCTCGGTCATCTACGCGTTCGAAAGGGAACTCGTGCCGACCTTACGCCTCCCCTGGAAGGCGCATCCCCGCATCCAGATGATGACCGACAATGCTCACCCTCCTGGAGGATCGCAGCATCAGAAGATCGTCGTGATCGACGATTGCCTCGCTTTCTGCGGCGGGCTGGACGTGACCAGCGGCCGCTGGGACACGAACTTGCATATCGCGGACGATCCGCGCCGCACGACGCCCGATGGTCGCGCCTACGGTCCGTTCCACGACGTGCAGATGATGGTCGATGGGCCCGCGGCCCGGGCGCTGGCCACAATCGCCCGCGAGCGGTGGATCCGAGCCGGGGGATCGCCGATCCCGCCGGTGTCGCGGCCGGAACCATGCTGGCCGGACCATGTCAGGGCCGATTTCCGGGAGGTCGATATCGGCATCGCCCGGACCGATCCACCTTTCGCGGCCCGCCCCGCGGTCCGCGAGGTCGAAGCGCTTTACCTGGCTGCGCTCGCGGCTGCCCGCCGGCACGTCTATGTCGAGAACCAGTACTTCACGTCCGCGACCATTGGCCGGGCGATCGAGGACAGCCTTCAGGCCGAAGAGGGGCCGGAAATCGTGATGGTACTTCCCTGCCGCAACACGGGCTGGCTTGAGGAGACGACGATGGGCGTAGGCCGCTCTCGGCTCCTGCGCCGACTGAGGCGGGCCGACCGTTACGGTCGCTTCGCCGTCTTCAATTGCGAGTTGCCGGGGGTCGCGTTGGACGAGGTCAAGATCCATTCGAAGCTGATGGTCATCGACGACCGGCTCATCCGTATCGGGTCGAGCAATCTCTCGAACCGGTCCATGGGTCTGGATACCGAATGCGATCTTGCCATCGAAGCCGACGGCAGGCCGGAGATCGCGAATGGAATCCTCCGGGTGCGCGATCGTCTTCTTGCCGAACATCTGGACTGTGAGCCGGAGGACGTGGCGGCAGCGGTCGCATCCTCCGGTTCTCTCATTCAGGCAATCCGTATGCTTGGGGTTCGTCCGCGCCGCCTCGGCCCGTTTCACGACATGGTTCCCGAGCTTCTCGACCGACTGGCCCCGAGCACGGAGGTGATCGATCCCGACCAGCCGATCACGGCCGAGAAGCTGGCCTACCGCCTGCTTGCGACAGAGCAAGACGATCCGTGCCGCAAAGGCTTTCGGAAAGACGCTGAACGCACGCATCGAGGCGGATGGCGTCGGCTCTTTCCGTCTATTCTCCTCGTCGCGGGCATTGCCGGGCTGGCCGCCGCCTGGACGTTCACGCCGCTGCGGGAGATTGCGGATATCGGATCCCTGCTGGACTGGGCGGAGACGTGGCGGGACAGCGCGCTCGCGCCGGTCTATGTGGTTCTGGCCTTCGTCGCCGGCGGTTTGATCGCCTTTCCCGTGACCCTCCTGATCTCGCTGACCGGCGCCCTTTTTCCTCCCTTCTGGGGCTTCCTTTATGCCCTCGCCGGGGTCCTGATGAGTTCCATCCTTCTGTTCCTGATGGGTTCGGCGCTGGGCCGGCGCCCTCTGCAGCGCCTGGGCGGACGCTGGCTGAAGCGCGTCAGCGAGCGGCTCGCCCAGCGGGGTGTCCTGTCGGTCGTGATCGTCCGGACGGTCCCTGTTGCACCGTTTTCGGTGGTGAACTTCGCGGCCGGCGCGATGCATATTCGGTTGCGGGATTTCGTTCTCGGCACCGTCCTCGGGATGGCGCCGGGAACGTTCGCATTGACCGTCCTTGGCGGTCAGGTCGCGGAGGTGTTGCAGGATCCCACGCCCGCCACCATAGGCGGGCTGGCCGGTGCCGCCATTCTCGTGACGGCGCTTGCGATCGGGGCGGACCGCTGGCTATCGCAGCGACGGAGCGGATGAGCGACGGCGCAAGCCGTCCGGGGCTGCGGATCGCCACCTACAACGTCCATGGCTGCTTCGGCCTGGATGGCCGCTATGCGCCCGACCGTATCGCCAAGGTCGTGAACGAGATCGCGCCGGACGTGATCGGGCTTCAGGAGGTCGACAACCGACGCCCTTGGCATGAGGGTTTCCACCAGTTTGACTTTCTGCGCCATCGGATCGGCATGAGCGCCATTCCCGGCGCCAGCATCGTCGAGGAGCGAGGGGAGTACGGGAACGTCCTCCTGACGCGCCTCCCGGTGATCGCAGTGACGCGGCTCAACCTGTCCGTCCCCGAACGGGAACCGCGCGGCGCCATCGACGTGGTTCTGAAGGCCGATTTCGGCCTGATCCGGGTGATCTCGACCCATCTGGGCCTGAAACCCGCTGAGCGGAGGCTCCAGATCGAGCGACTGCTGGCCGCGGTGGAGAGTCCTGCGCCGGCAGCGGACCCGATCCTGGCGACCCTGCTGATCGGTGATTTCAACGAATGGCTGCCTCGGGACTTCCGGCTGCGCGACCTGACCGAGCGCTTCTCTGCGGGGTTCACGAGGCCGACCTGGCCGGCTCACATGCCGCTGCTCTCGCTCGATCGCATCTACGTACACCCCGCACCGCGGGTCGCGAGGCTGCAGGTCCATACGGGCGAACCCGCCAGCAGGGCCTCCGATCACCTGCCCCTGTCGGTGGACATGACCTGGTGAGGCCCGGAACCCGGGTCTCCGGGGCGGTGTTGCATCCCCGTCAGAACGGCCAACGAAGCGGAGACATAGGATGGCGAGCGCGGCGACCGACGAGACACGGAAACTCTGGGACATGATCCGTCACATCCGGGTCTGCATGATGACCACGATCGAGGAGGACGGATCCTTAAGGTCGCGTCCGATGGCCGGGATCCAGGACGAATTTGCCGGCGAGTTGTGGTTTTTCACCAGCGCCACCTCCCACAAGACGCTGGAGATCGCGGGGCACGACCAGATTAATCTCTCCTATGCCGATCCCCGCGACCAGTCCTATGTCTCCGTCTCCGGCAAGGCAGACCTGGTCACCGATCGGACGCTTATCGCCGAGAAATGGACGGAGCCGGTACGCGTCTGGTCTCCGAAGGGGCCCGATGATCCCGATCTCGCGCTTTTGCGGGTCGCCGTCGACCGGGCCGAATACTGGGACAGCCCCTCGGCAACGATGACCTATCTCTACGGCTACGCAAAAGCCCGCCTGACGGGAGAGGCTTCCCGTCCGGGTGAGAACGCGAAGATCGATCTCGGTTGACAGATTCCCGTGAAAGAACCCGCGCTCCCCTCTCTTGAGGGGAGCGCATGGATTCAGATGCCCTCGCCGCCGGTATTCCGATCGTCCGCGGCGACTTTCGCAGTGGTTGAGGTCGCGGACTTGGAGCCCGTCGACTTGCTGCCGCGGCCGGACGGCTTGCCCTCCGACCCGCTTTCCGTCATTCCGACGGTCGTGTCCTGGCCGGTGCTCCCGCCTTCCTGGCCCGTGGCGCCGAGGCCTTGGCGATCGGCTTCGGTGCGCGCCGCATCCTGGGCGGCATCGGCGGCGGATTCTGCGACGCGCCGGACCTTCTGGACTTCCTCGCGGCCCATCTCCTTGGCGCGTTCCATGAACTCGTCCCGGGTTTCGCCCATCACCTGGCGTTCCCGCCGGGTCGACGGGATCGCGGCACCCAGAACCGCGCCGACCGCTAGGCCGACTGCCCCCAGGACCAGCGGATGCTCGTCCAGCATATGCTCGAACCCTTCGCGGGTCCGTCCGGCGGTGGATCGCGCCCGGTAGCGCAGGTCTCCCGCGCGGTACCGCGCACCCTCCATCATGCCGCCGGACCGGCTGCGCATGCCGCTCATCCGGCTCCGCGCGGCATGCCCGACGGCACCGAGCCTATCCTTGACGCCCTGGGTCATCTCCGTCGCCCGCTGGCCCGCCTCCATCGCCCGCTGCTTGGCGCGGCTCCAGCCGGACTCCTCCTCGGCCTCGGCTCCCTGGCTGGTGTGTCCCGGTTCCGGCATGCCTTCGCCGTAACTCGTGGCGTACCGGCCGTCCTCTCCGGCACGGTATCGTCCCTCGGGATACTCGGTGGCATATTCGTCACCGTAATCGTGCAGGGAACCGTATCGGCCTCTGGAACGTGTCCGCTCGCGGTCCTCGCGGCTGCCAGCGAGCATCAGCCAGCCAAGCCCGATGGCCGTCACGGCAACCGGAAGCGGGTTATCACGAACCCGCGCCCCGAAATTGCTGGCGAACCCGCCCGGCCCGGACCGCAGATATTCCAGGGCCTGGTCCATGAGCTGGCCGGGCGACAGCTTGCGCTGCAGGCTGTCCAGCGTCTCGTCCATATGCGCCCGGGTCCGCTCGATGTCGCGCTCTATGTCTTCGGGCCGGCGATCGTAGCCGGCCCGCGTCGCCTCGCGGGTTTCGTCCCAGTCCCTGAATTCCGCACGGCCCAGTTCCCGGTCGCGCTCCTCGATAGGATCCGGGTTCGCGCGATGAATGTCGTCTTCGCCATATCGGGTCATTTCACGTGCTCCCGGACAAGTTGACCGTCTCTACGCAGAGATTCCGTCGTTCGTTGAGGCGCCAGTTGGCGCGGTTCCAGATTCCTCTGACCGCGCCGCAAGAGGCTGACGCCGATCAGGAGCACGACGAGCCCGACCAGGAGCGGTGCCACCCAGTCCTGCGGCCACCAACGATCGATGATCGCATCGACCCCGATGACGACGGCCTGGAGCAGCACGAGGGCGCCGGCAAAGGCAAGGATCCCGCCGACGGCCATGGATTTCATCCCGGTGCCGGCCTGCTCGATCTTGCCTCGCATCTCCGCCTTGGCGAGATGAAGCTCGTTGCGGAAGAGCTGGGTCAGGTCGTGCGTCAGATCCGAAAGCAGGGTCCCGACGGTTCGCTCGTCCCTATTGACCGCCATGGCTTCCTCCGCTGCTGGACGAGGATCCGCCGGGGGTTGTCGAAGTTCCGGATGCGCCAGGGCTGCTTTCGGCACCGGTGCCGGTCGTGGCCGCGGTCGTCGCGCCTGAACCGGAGGTCGTCGTGCTCGGAATCGGTCGCTCCATCCCTGCCCCGGTCCGGCCGGGTTCGGCATAGGTGCCGGGCCGAAAGTCGGACCTCTGGCTGCCGGTGCCATAGCCGTGCTCATTGCCGAACTCGCGCCCGTAGCGATAGCCGGCCCGGTCTTCGTAATCGTCGTCGTAGTGCTGGCCGTAACGCTGTCGGTACTCTTCACCGTACCGGTCGGCGGTGCGGTCGCTCGAAGCCTTGAGGAAGCGGGAAAGGGCGAAGCCCAGCGCGACGGCGCCGCCTATGAACAGGGCGGGCTGACGCCGCGCGAAATCTCCGACATCCGCAATCATGCTATCGAGGTCCCGATCGCGCATCGTTTCCGCGAAGTCGTCCAGGCGTTGCGCCGCACGGTCCGCGATGTCGCCGACCATGCCGTAGCGCTGTTCGCGCAGCCCTTCGGAGGTCTGATGAAGCACATCCGCGATGCCGCGCACCTGATCGGCAGCGGCGGACTTCCTTTCCTCCGCAAAACTGCGGACGCGCTGTTTCGCTTCTTCGCCTATCCGACCGGCTTCGTGCCGCACTCGTTCCCGGGCCTGATGGGCAACTTCGCCGACATCGCCGGTTCCGGCACCCGCCGATCCGCTTCTATCCTCACCATAGGGTTCGCCGGGTTTGGACATCATCGTCTCCCGTGGAGGTTCCATGCATCGGATGACGGATTGCCGGAGGGCGTCCCGTGCAACCGATCAGCCATGGAGGTCAACAGGCGATCGTGAAACTATGTTCCGACCGGCGAGACCAAAGGAAACGGCGATTCCGAGGGTACATTGGGGCGCCCGCGGGCCCCATGGGCTTGCGGCCACCCGGATGCACGAATGCGACCGATCCCGGGACCGGTCGCATTCGTGCTTGCGCCTGCGGTGGTGAGAGCCGGTCGGCAGACCGGCGTCGTGGGTGGGCTCTGCCTAAAACGGGATTTCGTCGTCCAGATCGGTCATCGGGCCCGGCCCCGGGCCGCGGTCGTAGTCGCCGCCGCTCCGCCCGCCGCCATAACCACCGGAGGATCCGCCGAATTCGGGGCCGGAATCGCGGGGGCCTTCGAATCCGCCGCCGCCTTCGCGTCCGTCGAGCATGGTCAGTTCCCCGCGGAAGGGTTTCAGCACCACTTCGGTCGAGTAGCGATCCTGACCATTCTGGTCCTGCCACTTGCGGGTTTCGAGCTGACCCTCCAGATAGACCTTCGATCCTTTCCGCAGGAACCGCTCGCAGACTCCCACAAGGGCATCGTTGGTGATCGAGATGTTGTGCCACTCGGTCTTTTCGCGGCGTTCGCCGGTGTTCCGGTCCTTCCACGTCTCGGACGTCGCGAGCGGAAACCGGGCGACCCGGCCGCCGTTCTGGAAGGTCCGGATCTCCGGATCCTTGCCCAGATTGCCGATGAGAATGACTTTGTTGACGCTGCCTGCCATGAGCCTTCACGTGCCTTGGGGGATTTGGTGGGAGCTTACTTCTTCCGACTGCCCGGCGCCACGGTCGATCGCATGCCGACCGGCGACGCCCGTCAGAGGACGCCCGTTCTGAGACCGGCGTGAGGGATTGGTCTTTTCCGTGTTCCCGTTCCCTGATAAGAACACTACATGAACAAATATATCACCGTTCGCGGCGCGCGCGAGCACAATCTGAAGAATGTCGACGTCGAGCTGCCGCGTGACAGCCTGGTGGTGATCACCGGTCTGTCCGGATCGGGCAAGTCCAGCCTGGCCTTCGACACGATCTATGCGGAAGGGCAGAGGCGCTACGTCGAAAGCCTATCGGCCTATGCGCGCCAGTTCCTCGAGCTGATGCAGAAGCCCGACGTCGATTCCATCGACGGGCTGTCGCCGGCCATCTCGATCGAGCAGAAGACGACAAGCCGCAATCCGCGCTCCACTGTCGGTACGGTCACCGAGATCTACGACTACATGCGCCTGCTGTTCGCGCGGGTGGGCGTGCCCTACTCGCCCGCGACCGGGCTGCCGATCGAAAGCCAGACGGTCAGCCAGATGGTCGACCGGATTCTGGACATGCCCGAGGGCACGAGACTGTACCTGCTGGCGCCGATCGTCCGTGGCCGCAAGGGAGAATACCGGAAGGAGCTGGCCGATCTGCGCAAGCGCGGTTTCCAGCGCGTGAAGGTGGACGGCTCGCTCTACGAGATCGACGAGGTCCCGGCCCTCAACAAGAAGCTGAAGCACGACATCGAGGTCGTGGTCGACCGGCTGGTCGTGCGTGAGGGACTGGGCAACCGTCTCGCCGACAGCGTGGAGACCGCGCTCGAGCTGGCCGACGGGCTGATGATCGTCGAGAACGCGGACACGGGCGAGCGATCGACCTTCTCAGCCAAGTTCGCCTGTCCCGTGTCCGGGTTCACGATCGAGGAAATCGAGCCCAGGCTGTTCTCGTTCAACAATCCGTTCGGTGCCTGCCCGACCTGCGACGGTCTCGGCAGCAAGCTCGTGTTCGATCCGGCATTGGTGGTTCCGGACGACGGGCGGAGCCTGAAGCAGGGCGCGATCGCTCCCTGGGCGAATTCCTCGTCCCAATACTACCTCCAGACTCTGGAAAGCCTTGCGCAGCATTACGGCGTGCCTCTCGACCGGCCCTGGCGGGACCTGCCGGAGGCGTTCCGCCACGCGGTGCTGCACGGCAGCGGCAACGAGAAGATCACCTTCACCTACGACGACGGCCTGCGGTCCTATCAGACCAGCAAGACCTTCGAAGGCGTGATCCCGAACATGGCCCGGCGCTTCCGCGAGACGGACAGCTCCTGGGTCCGCGAGGAGCTGGGCAAGTACCAGAGCGCCATGCCCTGCGAAGCCTGTGGCGGGCAGCGCCTCAAGCCCGAAGCCCTGGCGGTCAAGATTGCGGGACTCAACATCTCCCAAGTCTCGGAGATGTCGATCGGCCAGGCGCGGGAATGGTTCGCTGAGCTGAACGGGACGCTGAGCGCGAAAGACCGCGAGATCGCCCACCGGATCCTGAAGGAGATCAATGAGCGGCTGGGCTTCCTGAGTTCGGTCGGCCTGGACTATCTGACCCTCAACCGGACATCCGGCACGCTTTCCGGCGGGGAGAGCCAGCGCATCCGTCTCGCGTCCCAGATTGGGTCCGGCCTGACCGGGGTGCTGTACGTCCTGGACGAGCCGTCGATCGGCCTCCACCAGCGGGACAATGATCGGCTGCTTGCGACCCTGCGCAGGCTCCGCGATCTAGGCAACACGGTGATCGTGGTCGAACACGACGAGGACGCGATCCGCAGCGCCGATTACCTGATCGACATGGGGCCCGGCGCAGGCAGCCATGGCGGCCAGGTCATCGCTCATGGCACCCCAGCCGAGGTGATGAGCAATCCGGCCAGCATTACCGGACAATACCTGACCGGCACGCGCCAGATCCCGGTTCCCGCGGAGCGGCGGCCGGGCAAGAAGAAGCGGTCGATCCGGATCGTCGGGGCCCGGTCCAACAACCTCAAGAACGTCACCGTGGACGTTCCGCTCGGCACCTTCACCTGCGTCACGGGCGTGTCCGGCGGCGGCAAGTCGACCCTGGTCATCGAGACGCTCTACAAGGCCCTGGCCCGCCAGCTGAACGGAGCCCGCGAGCATCCGGGCGCACATGACCGCATCGAGGGCGTCGAGTTCCTCGACAAGATCATCGATATCGACCAGTCGCCGATCGGCCGAACGCCGCGTTCCAACCCGGCGACCTATACCGGCGCCTTCACCCCGATCCGCGACTGGTTCGCCGGCCTGCCGGAGGCGAAGGCGCGCGGCTACGGGCCGGGCCGATTCTCGTTCAACGTAAAGGGCGGACGCTGCGAGGCGTGCCAGGGAGACGGCGTCATCAAGATCGAGATGCACTTCCTGCCCGACGTCTATGTCCAATGCGACGTCTGCAAGGGCAAGCGCTACAATCGCGAGACGCTGGAGGTGCTCTATCGGGACAAGTCGATCGCCGATGTCCTGGACATGACGGTCGAGGACGGAGCCGAGTTCTTCAAGGCGGTGCCGTCGATCCGCGACAAGCTTTTGACCCTGAGCCGCGTCGGGCTTGGCTATATCCATATCGGGCAGGCCGCCACGACCCTGTCCGGCGGCGAGGCGCAGCGCGTGAAGCTGGCCAAGGAGCTGTCGCGCCGCGCAACGGGCAAGACGCTCTACATCCTCGACGAACCGACGACCGGCCTCCACTTCGAGGACGTACGAAAACTGCTGGAAGTCCTCCATGAACTGGTCGACCAGGGCAATACCGTCGTCGTGATCGAGCACAATCTGGAAGTGATCAAGACCGCCGACTGGGTCATCGATCTTGGCCCCGAAGGGGGAGACGGCGGCGGCGAGGTCGTCGCCGTCGGCACGCCGGAACAGATCGCGACCGTCGAGCGCAGCTATACCGGGCGCTATCTCGCCCCCTATCTGAGCGCGAACGGGGAGCGCATGCGGGCGTGACGGCCCGTCCCCGCTGGCGAGGCACGGGACCGGTCCGTCGGAATCGGGGGGCGCCTGCGTTGCAGGGGCCTTCCCCCTTCGCTATCTCTCTGGGGAACGGAGCGCAAGGAATCGTAGCCCCATGTCCCTGACCCCCATCCATGTCATCGGCGCCGGCCTCGCCGGCAGCGAGGCTGCCTGGCAGATTGCGCAATCGGGCGTGCCCGTCGTGCTGCACGAGATGCGGCCCGTCCGGATGACCGAGGCGCACAAGACCGACGGTTTCGCCGAGCTGGTCTGCTCGAATTCCTTCCGGTCCGACGACGCCGAACAGAATGCGGTCGGCCTCCTGCACGAGGAGATGCGCCGTTGCGGGTCGCTGATCCTTCAGGCGGCCGACGCCCACAAGGTCCCGGCCGGCGGCGCGCTCGCGGTCGATCGCGACGGGTTTTCCGCACAGGTGACCGAAACGCTGCGGAACCATCCGCTGGTGACGGTCGAGCGGGGCGAGATCGCCGGCCTGCCGCCCGCGGACTGGGACAATGTGATCGTGGCGACCGGCCCTCTGACCTCCCCTGCCCTTGCCGACGCCGTCCGCGACCTCACCGGCGAGGCGGAACTGGCGTTCTTCGATGCGATCGCGCCGATCGTTCATCGGGATTCGATCGACATGTCCCGGGCCTGGCTGCAGTCGCGCTACGACAAGCCCGGGCCGGGAGGATCAGGCGCCGATTACATCAATTGCGCGCTCGACCGTGAGCAGTACGAGGCGTTCGTCCACGAGCTTCTGACCGCACCGAAGACCGAGTTCAAGGACTGGGAGAAGGACACGCCCTATTTCGAGGGATGCCTTCCCATCGAGGTCATGGCCGAACGCGGCGTCGACACGCTGCGCTTCGGGCCGATGAAGCCGGTCGGTCTCACCAACCCGCATACCGGCGAGCGTCCCTACGCCGTGGTCCAGTTGCGCCAGGACAACGCGCTGGGCACGCTGTTCAACATGGTCGGCTTCCAGACCAAGCTGAAGTACGGCGAGCAGACGCGCATCTTCCGGATGATCCCCGGCCTGGAGAATGCCGAATTCGCGCGCCTCGGCGGCCTTCACCGGAACACCTTCCTGAACAGCCCCAAGGTCCTGGACGCTCTCCTGCGCCTGAAGGCGATGCCGCGATTGCGTTTCGCGGGCCAGGTCACGGGCGTCGAGGGCTATGTGGAGAGCGCCGCCATCGGTCTTCTGGCCGGACGGTTCGCCGCGGCGGAGCGCCTGGGGGCTGAGCCCGCTCCGCCGCCGCCGACGACGGCGCTGGGAGCGCTGCTCGGGCACATCACGGGCGGGGCTGAGGCGGAAACCTTCCAGCCGATGAATGTCAATTTCGGCCTTTTCCCCGAACCGGAGATTCCGGCCGGGCAGCGGCGGCTCAAGGGCAAGGACCGGAAGCGCGCCTATACCGCCCGTGCCCTTGCCCATCTGGACAGCTGGCTTGCGCGTCCGGCAGCGGCGGCCGAGTGACCATGGACGCCTCCCCGGCCGATCCGGGCGCCTTCTGGGACGAAATTTATCGCCCTGCCTCATACCGCTACGGCACCCGGCCGAACGCGTTCCTGGTCGAGCAGAGCTATCGGCTGCCGCCGCGGAGCCGCATCCTGTGCGTCGGCGACGGCGAGGGACGGAACGGCGTCTGGCTGGCCGGACAGGGACATAAGGTGGTCTCGGTCGACGTGTCGCCGCGCGCCCTCCAGAAGGCCAGCAGGCTTGCGCTGGAAAAGGGCGTGTTCCTGTCGACGATCTGCGCCGACCTTGCCGACTGGGAGTGGCCGGAGGAGGAATACGATGCCGTCGTCTCGATCTATCTTCATCTGCCGCCCGGCCACCGGGCGGTGGTCCACCGGCGGATGGCCACCGCCCTGAAACGCGGCGGTCAGATTATCCTTGAGGCCTTCGGGCCGGAGCAGGCCGGACGCAGCTCCGGCGGTCCTCCCTCGCCCGAAATGCTCTACACGGATGAGATGCTGTGCTCCGATTTCCCGTCGCTGGACGTGGTCCTGTGCGAGGCGGTGGAGGCCGACCTCGACGAGGGAGAAGGTCATCGCGGCCGGGCCTCGGTTGTTCGTTTCGTCGCCTATCGTCCCACGGGTCAATAGCGGCCCAGCGTCGCGTTCAGGATCAGCCGCGCCTGTCGCAGCGGATGGCCCGCCTGCACGCGGGCGTCGAACGGGTTCTGCCGGGCTTTTGCCAGGATCTTCAGATGACTTTCGACCAGCGCGGCGGAAAGGAGCGCGGGCCGGGCCGTCGCAGGCACTGCCGCGCGCAAAGCCCGCGCGGCGTTGAGATGCCCCCAGGCAGCCTGGGAGAGCGCGAGAACGGCCGTCGAAAGCCCTTCGTGCGGACGAAGCTCCAGGATGTCGCGGCGGTCCGCGCCGGCGCTGTCGGTCACCTCCCGCGGCAGCAGGATCCGCTTTTGGCGCGCATGGAAGGGCACGGCCCGCGCGATGCCGGCGAGCGCCCAGGCGATGCCCAGATGGCGCGCGGCATCGTGCGCGGCGCCGTTGCGGACGCCAAGTGCCTCGAGGCTGAGGTAGAGGAGCGGCGACGCCGTCGCCTCGCAATAGTCTTCCAGCTCCGCCAGCGTTGCCGGAGTCTCGTCCAAAAGATCCGTCTCCCGGGCATCGATGATCCTGTCGAAGTGACCGCGGGTGAGGTCGTGACGCGCCACGGCTTCGGCCAGGGGAAGGATCACCTCGTGATGGCGCGGCCGACCCTCGTAGATCCCCTCGATGCTTTCGCGCCACCATTGCAGCCGGATCTGGCCCAGCATCGGCTGGGTCACGACCTCGCGAGTCTTCGCCACTTCGACGTTGAAGGCGAAGATCGCGAACATGGCCTCGCGCGCCGGGGGTTTGGCGAACAGGCAGGTGAGGTAGCGATCGTGATCGTGTCGCCGAACCAGCCGGCCACAGGCGGACAGCGCCGGCTCCGTTTCGGGTCCGGTGTCGTCGGTAGAGGGAGGCATGGGCATCGGTTCGCTGGATGGGTTCGGGACGGTGGAACCGGGCACCTGCGCCGGCGGCTCCTCAGAGCGCGATCAGGGCAGCCGCGACCCGGCGTTCTTCTGAAAGCAGAACGTTATAGGTCCGGCAAGCGGCCCCTGTATCCATCACTTCCAGGTTCACACCGGCATTCTTCAGCTCACGCCTGAGATCGGCCGGCAGCATCACCATCTTCGGGCCGGCGCCCAGAAGGACGACCTCGACCGGGGGGTCTGCCGCGATCGCCGCTCGGAAATCAGCGGCCGTTAGCTCCTCGACGGACGAAACAGGCCAGGCAACCGTGGCCTGCGGAAGCACGAGGACCGAGCCTTCGTATACGACGCCGCTGATGCGGAACCGTCCCGGTCCGTAGCTGTCCACGAACTGGCGGCCGGCCGGGATGATCGGGCTTACATCCATCGCGTCATCGGTCCGGGAATGGTGCCCGCAGGCATCGCCAATCGGATTCCCATCCCCGGCTCTCCTCAGATGGGTACGACCTTCGGGCGGGTTCTGCGCAACCAGGTGACGACCATCAGGCGGGTCACCATGATCGCCGTGAACATCGACGTCAGGATACCGGTGGCGAGGGTAATCGAGAACCCCTTGATCGGCCCCGAACCCAGCCCGAAAAGCAGAAGCGCCGCGATGAGCGTCGTCAGGTTGCTGTCGATGATGGTCGTCAGGGCACGGCTATAGCCGGCATCGATGGCCGAAATCGGTGACCGGCCGGTGCGCAGTTCTTCCCGGATGCGCTCGAAGATGAGAACGTTCGCATCAACGGCCATGCCGACGGTCAGCACGATGCCGGCGATGCCGGGCAGCGTCAGCGTCGCCCGGAGGACGGACAGGATCGCCAGGATCATCGCCAGGTTGAACACCAGCGCAATCGAGGCAAAGACGCCGAACAGCCCGTAGGCCACGATCATGAAGACCACGACGATGACGAAACCGATTACGGCGGCGGTCTCGCCGGCGGCGATGCTGTCGGCCCCCAGGCCGGGCCCGACCGTCCGCTCCTCGATCACCGTGAGCGGCGCCGGCAAGGCGCCCGCGCGCAGCAGAAGGGCCAGGTCGTTGGCCTGTTCGACGGTGAAGCCGCCCTCGATGATCCCGCTCCCGCCGGTGATCGGCGTCCGGATCCGGGGCGCGCTGATCACCTCCCCGTCGAGCACGATGGCCAGGAACTGGCCGACATTGTCGGTCGTCGTCTCGCCGAAGCGGCGCGCGCCCACGCTGTCGAAGCGGAAGCTGACGACGGGCCGTCCTTCGCTGAAGGTCGGCTGGGCGTCGACCAGGGTGTCGCCGCTGACCATGACCCGGCGACGGACGACATAATGCTCGAGCGGGCGTCCGTCGGGACCAAGCTCATTACCTGGCAGCAGCATGGACCCGGGCGGCAGGCGCCCCTGGCGGGCATCCGCGACCGAGGTGTCGAGGTCGAGCAGATGGAAGGTCAGACGCGCCGTCTGCCCTAGTAGGTCCCTGACCCGCTGCGGATCGTTGACGCCGGGAAGCTGGACCAAGATCCGGTCCTCGCCCTGGCGCTGGATATTCGGCTCATTGGTGCCGAGTTCGTCGATACGGCGACGAACGATCTCGATCGACTGTGCGACGGCGTTCGAACGCAACTCAGCAATCGCGGCTTGCGAAAACTGGATTTGTGCACTGCCGGAATTGCCGACGGAAACCTCCAGCAGCGGATCGAGCATCCGGACCATTTCCCGGACCCTGCCCGATTGGGACGGGTCGCGAAGGGTCACCGCGACCGTCGTGCCCTCGATGCCGAGCCCGGTATAGCCGATGTCCGCCTTCCTGAGTTCCGTGCGCAGGCCGTCGATCAACGCCTCGAGCCTTTCCCGCAGGACCGCTTCGTATTCGACGCGGAGCAGGAGATGCGACCCGCCTTGAAGATCGAGCCCGAGATTGATCTGCCGGACGGGAAGCCAGCCCGGTGCGTTCTCGGCCCAGGCGTCGGCTCGCTCCTTCGGGACAAGATTCGGCACGGTATAGACCACGCCGAGGGCGCAGAGCACGAGCACAAGTACGATCTTCCACCTGGGAAAATGGATCATCGCGTGTTCCGCACCTTGCTATCCGGCCGCTACCGCCGCTGCACCTTACTTCCTGGACAGGAAGCGCCCGAAACCCTTCCGCTCGGGAGCGGCCGAGGGCGCGGCTTCGACGGAGTCCGCGGCATCGGCGGCATCCCCGTCGCCTTCGGTATCAGCCTTCTGCGCGCCCTTGACCGGCTGGGTCTTGGCCTGGACGCCGCTGACGGTGGACCGCAGAACCTTGACCCGCACGCCTTCGGCGATCTCGACCGTCAGTTCGTCTTCGGGCCCGACCTTGACGACGGTGCCGACGATGCCGCCGCCGGTGACGATCCGGTCGCCGCGCCGAATGGCGGCCAACATGTCGCGATGCTCCTTCATCCGCTTCTGCTGAGGACGAATCAGCAGGAAGTAGAACACCACGAAGATCAGGATCAGTGGCAGGAACTGAACTAAGACGTTTGGCTCTTGCAAGGCCCGGACTCCTGAAGGTCACCGAACGCCCGCTGCGGCTAATTCGGCATATGCTATTGTGGCGCGCACTATACCGGGACAATCCCGACTTGCAATCGAAACCCGGACGGATCCCGTATCCCGACCGGGCGGCGTTCCGCCCCGAACGGCTCTTGTGCTAGGGTCGCGCCCGCGCCCGTGCGATCTCTTCTCTTTCGTGCATCTGGAGCAATCCTTCCTTGATCGACGAAAACAGCACCCTCATCGCCCAACTGGCCCGGATCGCGGATGCGCTGGAGCGGCTGGCGCCGCCTCCTCCGGCGCCGATCGATCTCGGCGCTGCCGACGCATTCGTCTGGGATGCCGAGAGGGAACGCCTCTCCCCGGTTCCGAAGGTCAGCGGCGTGCCCCTGTCCCTGCTCCGCGGCATCGACCTTCAGTGCGACATCCTTCTGGACAATACGCGCCGCTTCGCGGCAGGCCTGCCGGCGAACAACGCGCTTCTCTGGGGGGCGCGGGGCATGGGCAAGAGTTCGCTGGTGAAGGCAGTGCATGCCGAGGTGAATGCCGAGCGCCCGGGGACCCTGGCCCTGATCGAAATCCATCGGGAGGACATCGCCTCCCTGCCCCGCCTGCTGACGCCCCTGCGCGATGCCGACAGGCGGGCGATCATCTTCTGCGACGACCTGTCGTTCGACCAGCAGGACAGCGCGTACAAGTCACTCAAGGCCGTGCTTGATGGCGGCATCGAGGGGCGGCCCGAGAACGTCCTGTTCTACGCGACTTCCAACCGCCGGCATCTGATGCCGAGGGACATGATCGAGAACGAGAGCTCCAGCGCGATCATCGCCGGAGAGGCGGTCGAGGAGAAGGTTTCCCTTTCCGACCGGTTCGGGCTGTGGCTGGGCTTCCACGGCTGCAACCAGGAAACCTATATCGCGATGGTCGACGCCTATGTGCGGGCCTATGGCCTGGAAATCGATCCCGACCGGCTCCATGCGGAAGCGCGCGAGTGGTCGATCACCCGCGGCTCCCGATCGGGCCGGGTCGCGTGGCAGTTCATCCAGGATCTGGCCGGCCGTCTGGGACGTCCGCTCGACTGAGCGGTTCCGGTCAGGTGGAAGGCATCGGCGGCATCTGATCCAGCGGGTTGATCGCCTCGGTGCCCCGGCGGATCTCGAAATGCAGTTGGGGGGAGCCGACCGCCCCTGTCGAGCCGACGGTCGCAATGGTCTGGCCTACGGTCACCTGCTCGCCCCGGCGGACTAGGATCTGGTCGTTGTGGCCGTAGGCCGTGACCCAGCCGCCGTCATGGCGGATCAGAATGAGATTGCCGTATCCCCGCAGTTCGTTGCCCGCATAGGCGACCACGCCATTATCGGCGGCGCGCACTGGCGTGCCGCGTGCTGCCGCAATGTTGATCCCGTCGTTATGGGCCCCTTGCCCTTTCGGTCCGAATGTCGAGATGATCGGCCCTTCCACGGGCCAGGCGAACCGGCTCCCCGCCCGCGGCGGCGTTGAAGGGGCGACCGGGACCGCAGCCGGCTGCGGCGCCGGCGCGACGGCGACCGTCGACGGCCGCGGTGAGGGAATCGGCACGGTTCCGGCGGGTGCGGACGGCTGTGGCCGGGAAGCCGGCGGCGGCGTGATCGCCGGAGAGACGGGCGGCGGCGTCGCGGCCGCAGAAGCAGGCGGAGAGATCACGATCGGCGGGGCCGATGCAGCCGGCGGCGGCGTCGGGTTCGCGCGAGTGACGGCCGTTGCGGTGCCGCTCAGCCTCGGCTCTGCCTGCGAGCGCGGCGGCACCGGCGCCGGTACCGGAGCGGCGCCCCCACTGTCCGCGATCTGGACGCCGGCCGTCGACGGCAGCCGCAGCTCCTGGCCGAGATAGATGCGATAGGGAGGCAGCACCCCGTTCAGCTCGGCCAGTTCCGACAGGCCGACGTTGTAGCGGCGGGAAATGCCGTAAAGCGTGTCGCCCGAAACCACCCGGTAGATCCGCGGGGCGGGAAGCCGCAGGACCTGTCCGACGGCCAGGAGATAGGGAGCCTGAAGCCCGTTCAGCTCGATGATGTCGCGCTGGGGAATGTTGTAGCGTCGCGCGATGCCATAGACCGTGTCACCTGGCTCGACGACGACGCTGGCCGGCACGGAGACGTTGGGTGACGACGTCGGCAGGGCACATCCGGCCAGGACCGCGACCATGACGGCCGCGACGACGCCAAGCGGCGCCCGCCGCCGGCCGCTCACCGACTGCCCGCGGCTTTGGATGCGGGCTCCTGCTGCCCGTCCGGCAGCAACGGCACGAAGCGAACTGGCCACAGCTCCTCCCGCTCGATCCCCTCTTCGGTGCGACGATACCGCATCACCTTCTGGTTGCGGCGTTCGGTTCCCATTGGAATCACCATGAGGCCGCCGACCGCCAACTGATCGACCAGGGCCTCCGGCGGCTCGGTGCCGCCATGCGCCGCGGTCACGATGATCCGCTCGAACGGAGCCTGTTCGGGCCAACCCTTCGTGCCGTCGCCGGCCTTGGCCGTCACATTGTGGATGCGCATATCGAGAAGCCGCTGCATCGCGACGTCCAGCAGGGGCTTGTGCCGCTCGATCGTGTAGACCCTGCGGCACAGTTTCGCCAGCACCGAGGCCTGATAGCCCGAACCGGTTCCGATCTCGAGAACCTTGTGGCGTTCCGTGACCTCGAGCGCCTGGGTCATCCGCGCAACGATAAGAGGCTGGCTGATCGTCTGCCCCAAGCCGATGGGCAGCGCCATGTCTTCATACGCCTGGTCATGGAAGGCCTGAGGCACGAAGACTTCCCTCGGGATCCGCTCGATCGCGCCCAGCACGCGCGTATCGGTGATGCCCGATTTTCTCAAGTGCATCAGCAGCCGGATTTTCCGCGGTTCGACGCTCAAGAGAATGCCTGCTTCAGCCGGTCGATCGTCGCGTAATGGGTGAGGTCGAGATAGAGAGGCGTGACCGGGATCCGCCCGGAAGCGAGCGCATGGAAGTCGGTGTTGGCCGGTACGTCGTTGTTGTTCCGGCTAACGCCGATCCAGAAATAGGAGCGCCCCCGCGGGTCGACCCGTTCGACCAGCTCGTCCGCGATCTTCAGGTTTCCGTGCGGCACGACCTCGATGCCCCTGACCTGGTCGCCCGGTAGGGCCGGAAAGTTGACGTTGACGAGGACGTTCCGCGGCCAGTCGACCGAGATCGCCTTGCGCACGACTTCGGCCCCCCATCGCTCCGCCGCCGACCAGTCGGGCGCGGCGTCCGGCGGAAACTCCTGGGACAGGGCGATCGCCCGGATGCCGAGAAGAGTCGCCTCCATAGCGGCCGCAATCGTCCCGGAATAGGTCACGTCCTCGGCCACGTTCCGGCCGTGATTGACGCCCGAGAGGACAAGATCCGGCTTATGGTCCGCCAGGATGTGGTTGATCGCCACCAGCACGCAGTCCGTCGGCGTCCCGTCTACGGCGAAACGCCGTTCGCCCAGTTGGCGCAGCCGGATGGGCCTGTGAATGGTCAGCGAGTGGCTTGCCGCCGACTGTTCGCTCTCCGGCGCGCATACCCAGACGTCGTCGGAGATCTCTCTCGCGATCTGCTCCAGGACCGCAAATCCCGCGGAATGGATTCCGTCGTCGTTGCTGAGCAGGATCCTGGGCTTGCACGGATCGGCCATGACCGCCTCGTCTCAGGGTCGGGTGATGATTTCGGTCCCGCCCATATAGGGGCGCAGGACTTCCGGCACGACGATGCTTCCGTCGTCCTGCTGATAGGTTTCGAGGACGGCAATCAGCGCGCGTCCGACGGCGACCCCCGAACCGTTCAGCGTGTGCACGAAGCGGGTCGCCTTCTCGCCCTTCGGGCGGCAGCGGGCATTCATGCGGCGGGCCTGGAAGTCACCGCAGGTCGAACAGGACGAAATTTCGCGATAGGCGTTCTGGCCGGGTAGCCAGACCTCGATATCGTAGGTCCGCCGGGCAGAAAAGCCCATATCTCCGCAGGAGAGCGCAACCACCCTGTAGGCCAGCCCCAGCCGTTTGAGGACTTCCTCGGCGCAGCCGACCATGCGCTCCAGCTCCCGGTCGCTGTCTTCGGGCGCCGTGACGGACACCATCTCGACCTTGTGGAACTGGTGCTGCCGGATCATGCCCCTGGTGTCCCGACCCGCCGCTCCGGCCTCGGAACGGAAGCACGGGGTCAGCGCCGTCAGGCGCAGCGGCAGCGCCTCCTGGTCCAGAATCTCGCCAGCGACGACGTTGGTGAGGGGCACCTCCGCAGTGGGGATGAGCCAGTGATCGGTCGTCGTGCGGAACAGGTCCTCCGCGAATTTCGGCAGCTGACCCGTGCCGTACAACGCATCGCTGCGCACGAGATAGGGAGGCGCAATCTCGGTGTAACCATGCTCCGCGACGTGGAGATCCAGCATGAACTGGCCGAGCGCCCGTTCGAGCCGGGCAAGCGCGCCCCGCAGGACGACGAAGCGGGATCCGGAAAGCTTGGCCGCCGTGGCGAAATCCATGAGGCCCAGGGCTTCCCCGAGGTCGAAATGCTCCTTGGCCCCGTTCCGACGGAGAGGCTCCCCGACGCGCCGGATCTCGACATTCGCGGTTTCATCGGCTCCTTCGGGGACATCCTCTGCCGGCGCATTGGGAAGTTCCGACAGAAGGTTGTTCAGTCCCTCGGACAGGCGCCGCTCCTCTTCCTCCAACGCTGCCAGCCGCTCCTTGATTCGGGCGACCTCGTCCATCAGCGTCTGAGCGTCCAATCCCTGGCGCTTGGCCTGCCCGATCTCCTTGGAAGCCTCGTTCCGACGATTCTGGAGCTGCTGCAGTTCGGTCTGCGTCGCGCGGCGGCGCTCATCCAGGGCGAGAATCGGCCCGGCTTGCGGGGGGAGGCCCCTTCGCGCCATGGCGCGATCGAAGGCTTCTGGCGCTTCGCGGATCCAGCGGATGTCGTGCATGACGGAACGTCGGTGGGTCTGATGGAGGGGTGGTTATAGGGCGACCCGACCGGCAAATCCACCCCGACAGTCAATCGCCCGATTATTCGCCGGCTGCGGCGGCCTCTTCCTCCGCCTCCTCGCGGGCGCGTCGTCGCTCCATGAGTCGGGCAATCCAGATCGAGATCTCGTAGAGGAGGACGATCGGCACTGCGAGGCCGACCTGGCTGATGACGTCGGGCGGGGTCAGGATCGCGGCCGCAACGAACGCGAACACGATCGCGAAGCGACGCTTGGACGCGAGACCGTCCGCGGACACGATGCCCACGCGCGCCAGCAGGGTCAGCGCGACCGGAAGCTGGAAGGCAAGCCCGAAGGCGAACATGAGCGTCATCACCAGGCTCAGATACTCGCTGACCCGGGCTTCGAGCTCGATCGGCAGGACGCCTTCGGCGGCGCTCTGTTCGAATCCCAGGAAGAAGCGCCACGCCATCGGGATGATCAGGTAGTAGACGACGGCGGCGCCGACCGCGAAGAGGATCGGCGTCGCCACCAGGAACGGCAGGAACGCCCGTTTCTCCTTGCGATATAGGCCCGGCGCGACGAAGGCGTAGAGCTGGCCGGCGATGATCGGGAAGGAAACGCAAAGGCCGGCGAAAAAGGCCACCTTCACATAGGTGAAGAATACCTCGGTTAGCCCCGTATAGATCATCCGCCTTCCCTCGCCCCCCGAGGCGTCGGCAAGCGGCTGCACCAGGAAGTTGTAGATCTCGTCGGCGAAATAATAACAGACCAGGAACGCGACAAAGAGCGCGGCCACCGAATACATCAGGCGATTGCGCAGCTCGATCAGGTGGTCGAGCAGCGGCATCTCCTTGTCGTTGATTTCGTCGTCGGCCGGATTCTTAGCCACGGGGGATGATCCTTCAAACGGCCTTGTCGGACGAGGCCGGCGCATCGGACTGTGCGGGCGCCGCCGCAGGACGAGGCTCGGGAGCGCTTGCCGGCCCCGGCGCAGGTTCAGCTTCCGGTTCCGCTCGCGGCGTCGGATCCGAAATGGGCGGCTCCGAGCTTCCGTCAGCAACGGCGGAGGGTTTGGCGGCCGCAGGCCGGGCGGATCCGGTCACGGGTTCGTCGAAGGCCCGCTTCAGCTCTCCGGTCGGGTCTACCGCCTCTTGGATCTTCTTCCGGACATTGAGGTTCTGGACCTGGTTCAGGCCCTTGCGCACCTCGTCCAGCTCCGCCTCGCGCATCATGTCGTCGACGTGCTTCTGGAAGTCGCGCGTCACTTTCCGCGCCGCGCGCATCCATTTCCCGACGGTATAGAGCGCTCGCGGCAGGTCCTTGGGGCCGATCACCAGCAGCGCGATGACCGCTATGACGGCAAGTTCCGACCAGCCGATATCCAACATTTCAGAGCTTCCATGCCGCGATGCCGGCCGTCACCAGCCGGCAGACGCCGCGCATACGTGTCAATGGGACCTGGCGGTCTCGTCCTTGTTAGAGGTCGTAGACATGCTTGCCGTCTTGTCGGCCTCGACCTGGCGCTGCGGCTCCGTGGTCTCGTCGTCTTCCTTGAGACCGCTCTTGAAGTTCTTGATGCCCTTGGCGAGATCGCCCATGACCTTCGGAAGCTTGCCCGCCCCGAAGAGGAGAAGAACGATCAGAAGGACGATCAGCCAATGCCAGATGCTACTGAAACCCATGGTGCCTTTTCCAATTCGCCTGGGGCCGCGACGGGCGGATAATGGCAGAAAGGCCTGCCAGCCGCAACGGCGACGGCCCCTTCGGCCCTGCTCCGAAGCCTCTCCTGCTCAATCCGGAAAGATGAAGGTCTGGGCGGGATCCAGCCGAATGGCGACGTCGCTTTCCTCAGGGGGCAGGAACTGCCCCGGCATCCGGGCGTGGATGTGGATTTTGGCGCCGTCGCCGTTCGGGACCGAAAGATGGACGAGACTGGTCCGGCCGAGCAGGCGGGCGGCTTCGACCCTGCCCCGGATCGGCGCCTCCCCGGTCGGGTTGAGCGACAGCGCCATCGCCTCCGGGCGCACCAGGACCTCCACGCTGGTCCCTTCCGGGAGATGCGTTGCGTCCACGGGCCCGAGCGGCGTATCGACCCGGCCCTCCCTCACGACGCCCCGCAGGCGGTTGACTTCGCCGAAGAAGCTGGCGGCGAAGGCGTCGACCGGCCGGCAATAGAGATCCACCGGGCTGCCGATCTGGACGATACGCCCTTCCCTCATCAAGGCGATCCGGTCAGAGAGGAACATTGCCTCTTCCGGGTCATGGGTGACGATCATCGTCGCGGCGCCGTTCCGTTTGAGGACGTGCAGGGTTTCGTCCCTGACCTGCCCGCGAAGCCGCGTGTCGAGCCCCGAGAACGGTTCATCGAGCAGAAGCACGCGCGGCTGGGGGGCCAGCGCCCGGGCCAGCGCCACCCGCTGCTGCTGGCCGCCGGACAGCATGTGCGGATAGGCATCTCCAAAGGCTTCCATGCCGACCTGCCTGAGCGTCTCAATCGCGCGCGCCCGCTGTCCATTCCCGGGCGGAAGTCCGAAGCGCACATTGTCCAGCACGGTCAGGTGCGGAAACAGGGCATAATCCTGGAATACGAGTCCGATCCCGCGTCGTTCCGGGGGAAGCGACATCCCCGGCGCGGCCACCACCCGACCGTCGATCCGCACCGTGCCGGCCTGAAGTTCCTCAAGTCCGGCAGCCACCCGGAGCAGGGTCGATTTGCCGCAGCCCGAGGGGCCGACAAGACAGACGATCTCTCCCGGCATGACCGCCAGATCGACATCGTCGATCGCGGTCACCCGCCCGAAGCGGTGGGCGATGCGGGAAAGCTCCAAGGCCGGCGCGGCCTCAGGATCAAACTCGACGGGCATGGCAGCTTGGTTGCCGTTTCGGTCATCGGACAGGCTCCACTTAGGAAACGTCCCGCCGCATTTGCAAGCGATAATCAGAATGACTCGCGATCGTCGGTGTCGTCCTGGTCTTCGCCCGTGAGTTCTTCAGCCCGGCCTCCCGGAAGCGTCGTGATCGCGGGCCGGCTGTCCAGCAGGCCCGCGGCCTTGAGTTCCTCCACGCCCGGCAGTTCGTCGATCGAGGCGAGCCCGAAGTGATCCAGGAAGCCCTTGGTGGTCACCCAGGTCAGCGGGCGGCCGGGCGTCATCCGGCGCCGACCCGGCCGGATCCATCCGGCTTCCATCAGCGTGTCGAGCGTACCCTTGCTGGTCGCGACCCCCCGGATGCTTTCGATCTCCGCCCTGGTCACGGGCTGGTGATAGGCGACGATCGCAAGGGTTTCAACGGCGGCGCGGGAAAGCTTCCGCACGACCGGCGTTTCGATACGCAACTGGGCCGTGAGGTCAGGCGCCGTCCGGAAGGCCCAACCCTTCGCAACCCGCACCAGCTGTACCCCTCTTCCGCGGTAATGCTCTCCCAGGCACTCCATCACCCGGGCGAGATCGGCATCCGGGGGAAGCCGGTCCCGCAGAACCGCATCCTCCAGGGGTTCCGCGGAAGCGAAAAGCAGAGCTTCGACAAGGCGGACATGGTGCGCGAGGTCTCCTTCCGGTCCCCGGCGCGGTAGCTCCAGCACGTTGTCGGCGTGTTCGGTCACGTCTCTCATCCCCCTTCACCTTCGCTTCCGATCGCGCGCTCCGCACGCCGCAGATAGATCGGCTGGAAGGCCCCCTCCTGCCTGAGTTCCAGCTTGCCCTCCCGCGCCAGCTCCAGAGAGGCCAGAAAATGAGCCGCGATCGAGGAGCGGATCTGCAACGGGTCCTTGAGCCCACGGGGCAGCAGGCTGGCGAGTGTCGCCCAGCCAGGGATGCGGCCCAGCATTTCGGTCAGTCGCGCAATCGCCATATCCATCGAGTAGAGTTCGGAAGCCTCGATATGGAGCGCGCCACCCCCGTCGGTTCGGCGCTTGTGCTCGGCATAGGCCTTCAGGAGATCGTAGAGGCTGACGTCGTAGACGTTGCTGCGAACGACCAGCCCGTCCTCCGGAGCGCCTCGGGGAAACCAGTCGCGCCACAGATGCATCCGAGCCATAAGCTGTCCCCCGGCGTCGCGCATCGCCTCCAGCCGACGGAGCTGGAACGCGAGGGCGGCGGCCAGCTCCTCGCCCGACGGCTCCTCATCGTCCTCCCGCTCGGGCAGCAACAGCCGGCTCTTCAGATAGGCCAGCCAAGCCGCCATCACCAGATAATCGGCAGCCAGTTCCAGCCGCAGCCGCCGCGCCCGCTCGACGAAGCCGAGATACTGGTCGGCAAGCGCGAGGATCGAGATCCGGGTCAGATCGACCTTCTGATCGCGGGCCTGCTCCAGGAGGACGTCGATCGGGCCCTCATAGGATTCGAGGCGAAGTATGAAAGCATCGTCGCTCTCTTCCTCAAGGCGGGGCGGTGTGTCCTCGAATCCGTCGACCATCCATCCCTCGGGTTGGGTCACGCCATCCGGATCGTATACGAGTTGCGACGTCCGTCCATGGCGTGTCCGGTTCGGCTTCAGCCCACAGCCAGCGCCCGCGCCAGTTCAGCCCGGATCTCCTCGGCCTCCGCAACGCTCCAGGGCCGGTATTCCGCCGGCGGATGCCGTTTCAATCGCGAGTGCGTCGCATCGCCGATCGGCGGTACGGAGCCCGCCACCGCCTCCATCTCGGCCAGCACGCCGTTGCAGTGGAGCGCCAGGTCGCAGCCGGCGGCAACGGCGTCGGCCGCCCTTCGTCCGATCGGCCCTTCGAGAGCGCCCATCGATAGATCGTCGCTGACGATGACGCCGTCGAAACCGATCTCGCCGCGGATCACCTCCCCAATGACCGTCGCGGAGAGCGTCGCCGGACGATCGGGGTCAATCGCCTGGAAGACGATATGTCCCGTCATCGCCCAAGGCAGGTCGGCAAGCGCCTGGAAAGGACGGAAGTCGGTCAGCGCGAGGGTTTCTCGATCGGCCGTCACGACCGGCAGCGCGAGATGGCTGTCCACGGTAGCGCGGCCATGCCCCGGCATGTGCTTGACGACGGGTATGATGCCCATCGACAAATATCCGCGGGCAGCCGCCCTGCCGAGACGCGCGACCAGTTCGGGATCCTGCCCGAAGGACCGGTCGCCCACGACGTCGCTGGCGCCGGGCAGCCGCAGGTCCAGGACCGGCGCGGCGTTCATGGTGATCCCGTGCTCCCTGAGCATGATCGCAATCGACCGCGCATTCAGCTCGACGGCCCGCTCCGCGAGATCCGGATCGCGCTCAGCCAGGGCGGAAAACCGTCCGGCCGCCGGATGCTCGGCCCAGTGCGGCGCACGAAGGCGCTGAACCCGCCCGCCCTCCTGGTCGATCAGGACCGGGGCGTCGGCGCGCCCGACCGCGCCTCTCAGGTCATCCACGAGGCGGCGCAGCTGGTCCGGCGTCTTGCAGTTACGACGGAACAGGATGAACCCGTAGGGATTTGCCTTTTGGAAGAACGACCTCTCTTCGGCCGTCAATGCCGGGCCGCTGCAGCCGAGGATGGCCGCAAGCGGCCGCCGCTCATTAAGGCCGGATGACAATGCAGTCCACCTTCTTTGCCTTCAGCGCGGCGCAGACACTGCCGGCAGATTCCTCCGACAGCGGGCCTCCCTGGACACGATAATACGTGCCCTTCTCCCCCAGGTCCGCCCGCTGGACCTGAAGCTGCAGCGCGCCGAGCAGCTCCGGGTGCTGGGATTGCAGGCGCCGCCATTCGTTGCGCGCAGCCTCTTCGGAACGCACCGAGGCCATCTGGACGCGATATCCGCCGCTTGCCGGTGCGGCGATTTCGGGCGGTGGCGCGGGCGTCGGCGCTGGTTCCGGCGGACGGGCCGCCACCTGCTCCGTCGGAGTCGGAACGGGTGAGACCCGAGGCGCCTCGACCGTTTCCGGTTCCGGAATTGCGGGCCTCTCGGGCGAAGGCGGCGAAAACGGCGGTGCCTTTGAGGCGATCACGACGTCCTCGCCCTCCTCCCCCGCTTCCGCAGGCTGCGGCCCCTCGTCCGGGGGGACAGGCTCCGGCGTTTCCGCCACCGGCCGGGGCAACGGATGCTCCGGCGGCGGCAGCAGATGTTCGACGACGAGATCGCCGTTGCGGCTGTCCAATCGTTGAAGAACGAGACGGTCCTGGAACGGAACCTCGATTCCGCCGGGCTCCTCCGGGCGGACGCGGACCGGTGCCGAATCCGCCTGGATCAGCGGCGGCTCTCCATCGACCGGCAGGCTGCGTGCGTTGGTGTAGGCATACCAGACGATGCCGGCAAAGCCGCACAGAGCGAGCACGAGAATGCCGGCGACAACCCCGAAGCGACCGGCGAGACGCGTCGGTCGACGGGGTTCTTCCTCTTCGAACTCTCCGTCGAACTCGTCGTCGTAGTCGTACTCGTAATCCTGGTCGTGGTCCGATCGGTACTCGGTCATGGCCGAACGCCCCAACTTCGCCCCTCGACGGCCGAGGTGGCCTGCAGGCCCGAAGATGCCTTCCCGCGAGAGCAGTGCATATAGATCTTTTATTTCGGTTTAGAGATTACAGGCAAGTCATTGAAACTAGGCTAGAATTTCGGGTGCACGTCGAACAGGCGCTGATGCTCGATCAGCGCATACCGGTCCGTCATCCCGGCGATATAGTCGGCGACGATTCGCGCGCGGGCGACGTGGTCCGCCTTGATCGCTTCATCCTGCCATTCCGTCGGCAGCGTGTTCGGCTCGGCCATGAACAGTTCGAACAGATCCCGGACCACCCGGCGCGCCTTGCTGGTTTCCCGATTGACCTGGAAATGCCTGTACACCCGGGCGAAAAGGAACTTCCGAAGCACCTGGCTGTAGGTTTCCATCTCCGCCGAGAAACCCACTACCGGCGCATCGGCATGCCTGATGTCGGCCGCGGTCCGAGGCGCCAAGGCTTCCACACGGCGACGTGTCTCGACCAGCAGGTCGGACACCATGCGATCGATGAGCCGCCGGATCAGTTCATGAATCAGGCGCCGCCGCTCCAGGCCGGGATACCGTCCGCGCAACTCCGACAAAATGTCTCCGACCAGGGGCAACTCGGCCAGATCGTCCAGGGAGATCAGCCCCGCCCGCAACCCGTCGTCGATGTCGTGGTTGTTGTATGCGATGTCGTCGGAAATCGCGGCCACCTGGGCTTCGATGCCGGGCTGGGTGTGCAGTTCCAGGTCCCAGACGCGGTTGAACTCGCTAATCGTCGCCGGCAACGGGGCGCCCTCGTCCGTAACGAGGGGGCCATTGTGCTTGACCACGCCTTCCAGGCTTTCCCAAGTGAGATTGAGCCCGTCGAAGTCGGCATAGCGGCGTTCCAGGCTGGTCAGAATCCTCAAGGTCTGATCGTTGTGCTGAAAGCCGCCGTATTCGGCCATCGCCTGATCAAGCGCGTCCTCTCCCGCATGCCCGAAGGGCGTGTGGCCCAGGTCGTGGGCGAGAGCGAGGGCTTCGGCCAGATCCTCGTTCAGGTTCAGGCTCCGGGCGACGGACCGGGCGATCTGCGCGACCTCGATGCTGTGGGTCAGCCGGGTCCGGTAATAGTCCCCTTCGTGGTAGACGAAAACCTGGGTCTTGTATTGCAGCTTTCGGAATGCCGCCGAGTGGATGATCCTGTCCCGGTCGCGCTGGAATGGGGAGCGCGTCGGGCTCTCCGGCTCGGGATGGAGCCGACCGCGACTCTCCTCTGGCTTGGCGGCATAGGGGGCGAGCATGATGGATGCGAGCCTAATGACGGGGCTGCCGGCTGGCAACCGTGCGGGCATATGCCGGGACAGCTCTCCCGACAACAGACTTTGACAGGGATGTCATCCTGATTACATGAATATCTCATGAGGGGGGCTGTCTCGTCCCCTCGGCCAGACGATCGAGGATTGGATCATGAGCGACATGGCGACGATACCGGCCGTATCGTCAGGAAGCCGGCCGTCCCGCAGCCTTACCATGACGGTGGCCGCCGCGCGCCGCATCGCGGAACTGGCGCGGTCGCAGGGCAATCCGGACCTGAAGCTTCGGGTCACGGTGTCGGGCGGCGGATGTTCCGGCTTCCAGTACGGATTCAGCTTCGACGAAACGGTCAATGACGACGACCTGACGTTTGAGCGCGACGGCGTCGTCGTGGTCGTGGACGAGATTTCGATGGATCTACTGGAAGGGGCGGAGATCGACTATGTCGACGAACTGATCGGCTCCTCCTTCCAGATCAGGAATCCGAACGCGACCTCGTCCTGCGGATGCGGCACCTCGTTCGCGATCTGAAATCGCTTCCGTTTCATGATATAGGCGAAGGGCCTGCCGACCGCGGGCCCTTTCTCATTCCGCCCGGAGGTTTCCGTCCGTCATGCTGAAGCTGGCCACCTGGAACGTGAATTCGGTCAAGGCACGGTTGCCCAACGTCCTCGACTGGCTGAACACGGCGGACCCGGACGTAGTCCTGCTCCAGGAGATCAAGTGCGAGACCGGAAATTTCCCGTATCTTGAGATCGAGGGGCTGGGCTACCACACGGCGGTTCACGGCCAGAAGAGCTATAACGGCGTGGCCATCCTCTCCAAGCTGCCGATCGAGGACGTCGTCTGCGGCCTTCCGGGCGACGAATTCGACACCCATGCCCGCTATATCGAGGCCACGATCGGCGACCTGCGCGTCGCTTCCATCTATCTGCCGAACGGCAACCCCGTCGGAACCGACAAATATCCCTACAAGCTGGCCTTCATGGACCGCCTGAAGGCCAGGGCCCGTCAACTTCTGGCCGAGGACCGCCCGTTCGCGCTCGGTGGCGACTACAACGTGATCCCCGAGCCGATCGACTGCTACGATCCGAAGGCTTGGGAAGAGGATGCGCTCTTCCGCCTCGAGACGCGGCGCAAGTTCCGGGAACTCCTGAATCTCGGCCTGACGGAGGCCTACCGTGCCCTGCATCCGGGACAAGGCCGGGCCTACAGCTTCTGGGATTATCAGGCAGGCTGCTGGCCGCTGGACAAGGGGATCCGGATCGACCACTTTCTCCTGGGACCGCGGGCGGCCGACCGGCTAGTTTCGGCGACGATCGACAAGGAACCCAGGGGCCGGGAGAAAGCCTCCGACCACACGCCTGTGCTGATCGAACTGGAGACGGCGGGATGACCCGGCTATCAGGCGGCTGTCTCTGCGGCGCCGTCCGGTACGATGTTGGGGGAAGGTCGGATTCGATCGGCTATTGCCATTGTACGCTGTGCCGGAGATCCAGCGGAGCCCCGGTGATGGCCTGGGCAACCTTCGCCCGCGACCATGTCCGGCTCGATGGGTCGCCCAGGATGTTCCGGTCCTCATCCAAGGGACAGCGTCTGTTCTGCCCCAGATGCGGAACCCAGATCATTTTCCAGGAAAGCGAAGCGTCGCCAACCATCGACGTGAACATCGTAACGCTGGACGATCCGACGGCATTGCGCCCCGATCACCATATCTGGACGTCGAGCCGGCTGGACTGGTTCGAAACCGACGACGATCTGCCGCGCTTTCCCGGCGAGGCTCCCACCGCCTGATGGGACCTGTCCGACCTTCCGACGGAAGAATCGAGTTGTCCATCTGGCTGGGGCGCCGATACTCTCCAGCGCCGTGAACGCCTCATCTCTCATCAAACGGACCCAGTGGCCATTCTGGCTGGCCCTGATCGGGTTCATGCTGAATGCCCTGGTTCCGCTGGGGCAGGCGTTGCCGCGTGCCTGGATCGTCGGAAACGACGGAACGACCCTGCCGCTCGTCCTCTGCCGCACCCTCGCGGACCTCCCCGACAGCGGTCCGGCCAAAAAGAGCCGGGACCTGGCATCGCTGAACTGCCCCATCTGCCAGATCTTCCACTCGGCAGGCCAAGCGCTTTCGCCCGGCGCGGCGCACGTCGCCCGCCCCATCCTCGTCGCGAAGGTCGCGTTCGTCCCGATCGATCAGGGGGTGTCGCGCACCCTCGAGGGGCAAGCCGCCCACCCCCGCGGGCCGCCTGCGCTCGCCTGACGGCACCCTTATCCGAACACTATTATGCGCGGGCCGGCGCCGCCGGTTCCGGCTTCGACGGCGGGATACCGGCCCCGTACCCGCGCGCTCATCCATGCCCCCTATTGAGGAAGCCATGAAGTTGAGGACTCGTCTCGCCGCCACCGCCGGCATCACGCTCGCCCTGCTCGTCGCCGCGGCCTCCGCCCACGAATACACGATCGGCTCCATCGAAATCGGACATCCCTGGACACGGCCGACGCCGCCCGGTGCCCCTACGGCCGCCGGATACATGACGCTCACCAACAACGGCACCAAGGACGATCGGCTGGTTTCCGCCGAAACCGACCTTGCGGCGGTCACCGAGCTGCATCGCAGCGAAATGGTCGATGGTGTCATGCGCATGCGCGCCCAGCCGGAGGGCCTGGTGCTGCCGGCGGGCGAGACCGTCCGGCTGGAGCCGGGCGGATATCATCTCATGCTGATCGACGTGGAGCGCCCATTCGCCGCGGGCGAGCGTATTCCCGTCACCCTCACCTTCGAGAGCGCCGGGACGGTGACCGTGGAACTCTCGGTCGACGCTCCGAAGGCTCACGAGCCTGCGGACACGCACGCAGGCCACTGAGGACTGCTCGGCCCGGGGCGCGGACGGCACCGGAAGGGCCGCCCCTGCCCCGGGGACGTCACCCCGCAGCCGATTGGCTGCTCACGACGGCGAGCGCCGCCTCCAGCTTCTCCTTCAGCCGCAGCGTTTCGCTCAGGCGATCGCGCTGCTCCTCGACCACTTCCGGAGGAGCCTTTGCAAGAAACTGCTCGTTTTCCAGCTTCTTGCGAAGCTTGGCGATTTCCGAATCGAGCTTGCCGGCCTCCTTGGAGAGCCGCGCCCTCTCCTGATCCAGATCGATTACGCCCGAAAGCGGCAGAATAGCGGTCGCCTCGTCGACGACGGCCTGGGCCGCACCCCGCACGACCTCCTGCAGCTGGGCCTCGGTGTCGATCGCCTCGATCGACGAAAGCCGCGCGAGACGCCGGATCAGCGCGTCATGCGTCGTCAGCCGCGCTCTGGTCGTCTCGGATGCATCCTTGAGATAGCAGGAGAGTTCGGCCGCCGGCGGCACGTTCATCTCGGACCGGACGGTCCGGATCGCGGAGATCAGGCGGACGACCCAGCTCATTTCCGCGGTGGCGTCAGCATCGACGAGGTCCCGGGCATACTGGGGCCACGGCTCGGCGATCAACCTGCCGGGTCGTGCCGGAGAAAGCGCCGCCCACAGCTCTTCCGTCAGGAAGGGCATCTGAGGGTTCAGCAGATGGAGGATCTGATCGAGGACCCAGGCGGTGGTGCCACGCGTCTCGGCCTTGGCCCTTTCGTCCTCTCCAGTCAGGATCGGCTTTGTGAACTCCAGATACCAGTCGCAAAAGGTTCCCCAGGCGAACTGGTAGAGGGCACCGGCCGCCTCGTTGAAGCGGTAGGCCTTGAGTGCCTCGTCCACCTTCCAGGCCGTTTCGGCGACCTCTCCGACAATCCAGCGGTTGACGGTCAGCGTGCAGCTTCGGGGATTGAAGCCGGGCACCGGTTCGCACCCGTTCAGCTGGCAGTACCGGGCCGCGTTCCACAGCTTGGTCGCAAAGTTCCGGTAGCCTTCGACCCGCTGCTCGGAAAGCTTGATGTCACGCCCCTGGGCAGCCATCGAGATAAGGGTGAAACGCAGGGCGTCGGCGCCGTATTTGTCGATGAGCTCGATCGGGTCGATGACGTTGCCCTTCGACTTCGACATCTTCTGGCCCTTTTCGTCCCGGACCAGAGCATGGATGTAGACCGTCCGGAACGGCACGTCGCCCATGAAATGGAGACCCATCATCATCATCCGGGCCACCCAGAAGAAGATGATGTCGAACCCGGTGATCAGGACGTCGCCCGGATAGTAGCGGTGAAGCTCCGCCGTGTCGTCGGGCCAGCCCAGGGTGGAGAACGGCCAGAGCGCGGACGAGAACCAGGTGTCGAGCACGTCCTCGTCCCGGCGCAGTTCCACGTCGTGGCCGTACTTTTCCCGTGCCTCCGCTCGCGCTTCCTCCTCGGTCTCGGCCACGAAGACCGATCCGTCCGGCCCGTACCATGCCGGGATCTGGTGGCCCCACCAGAGCTGGCGGCTGATGCACCATGGCTGGATGTTGCGCATCCACTCGAAATAGGTGTTCTCCCATTGCTTGGGCACGAACACCGTCCGCCCCTGCTCCACCGCCTCGATGGCCGGCTTCGCCAGGGTCGCGGCATCGCAATACCACTGGTCGGTCAGCCAGGGCTCGATCGGCACGCCGCCTCGGTCGCCGTAGGGGACGGTATGCAGGTGATCCTCGACCTTCTCCAGTAGGCCGAGTGCCTCGAAGGTTTCCACGACCTTCCGCCGCGCATCGTACCGATCCAACCCCCGGTACTCCTCGGGGGCGTTTTCGTTGATGCGGGCGTCGGCGTCGAGGATGTTGATCATCGGCAGGTTGTGCCGCCGGCCGACCTCGAAGTCGTTGAAGTCGTGTGCCGGCGTGATCTTGACCGCGCCCGATCCCTTCTCCGGATCGGAATAGGCGTCGGCGATGATCGGGATCCTGCGCCCGACGATCGGCAGAAGGACCGACTTGCCGACCAGATCCTTGTAGCGCTCGTCGTCCGGATGCACGGCGACGGCAGTGTCGCCCAGCATGGTCTCGGGACGGGTGGTGGCAACCACGATCCAGCGCGATGGATCGTCCGCCAGCGGATAGCGCAGGTGCCAGAGATGCCCCTTCGTCTCCTTCTGCTCCACCTCCAGGTCCGAGATCGCGGTGCGCAGTTTCGGATCCCAGTTGACGAGGCGCTTGTCACGATAGATCAGGCCTTCGCGGTACAGCGTGACGAAGACCTTGCGCACGGCGCGGTTCAGCCCCTCGTCCATCGTGAACCGCTCGCGTGACCAGTCCGGCGAGGCGCCGAGGCGGCGAAGCTGGCGGGTGATCATGCCGCCGGATTCGGCCTTCCATTCCCAGACCCGGTCGACGAAGGCCTGCCGGCCAAGGTCCCGGCGGTTCTTTCCTTCGCGCGCCAGGTTGCGTTCCACGACCATCTGGGTCGCGATGCCGGCATGATCGGTGCCCGGCTGCCACAACGCGTCGCGGCCGGATCGGCGATAGTAGCGGGTCAGGACGTCCTGCAGCGTCATGTTGAGGGCATGGCCCATATGCAGGCTGCCCGTCACGTTCGGCGGCGGCATCATGATGGTGAACGGATGCCCGTTGGAGCGGACATCGCTGGCAAATGCGCCGGACTGCTCCCAATCGGCGTAATGCTTCGCCTCGATCTGGGCAGCGCTGTAGGTCTTGTCCAGCATCGCCGAACTTTCCCTCGTCCCGATGGTTCTCAGATTTCGTGCCGGCAATAGGTAACCCAGGCCGGTCCGTTGGGCCAGCCTGGAAAACTCAGCCGATTACCTGGATTGAATCCGGGTCCGCTCAGCGCCGTGCGCCGCGCCCGATCTTCTGGACTTCCCGTTCGACGATCTCCTCGACCAGGGAAGGTAGATTTTTCTCCAACCACTCCCGCAGCATCGGGCGAAGCGCTTCCTTCACCAGATCCTCCAGCGTGCGGGTGCCATCGCCGACGGGCGGGCTTACGCGCGGCGCCGTCTCACGCTCGTCGGCCCGTTCCGTCAGGCGCCCGAGAGCGGCGCTGGCGGCCGTGACCGTGTCGTCCGAGACCAGGGAATCCTCGTCCGGCATGGGGGGCATGGTATCGCTCCTGAAGTCTTCGGACTCGGGCGTCAATTCACCGATGATGTCCGCGGTAGGCTCGTCCTCGGGCTGGAAGGCGGCAGCCGGCGCCGGGTCGTCGTCGACGATATCGGTCAGCTCCAGCACGTCATCCGGTACAGAGACCTCCGAAAGAGATCCGGTCCCGTCTTCGGGCCTGTTCTCCCCCTCCCCATCCTCGGAGATGATCCGGCGAATGGAGGCGAGGATCTCCTCCATCGATGGTTCTTTCTGGGTTGTCGAATCGCTCATGTGAACCCGCGTCCCGCCATGCTGCGGATGAGAGGCGATAGCCTGATGGCCAGCTTTACTGGGGAATAGGTTAACAAAACCGTAAACGCCCCAGCATGCCGGGCGGCGCTACTCCTCTACGCTTATCTCCTCGACGGAAGTCCCCCACCAGCTTCGGCGCGCCCGGTCGTAATCGGGATCGAAGTCGTAATATTCGACCGGAAGGTTAAGATTCCGGGCGGTCAGTTCGCCGACCGCCGCGAGCAGCTGGAAGGCCGCAACGGTTTCGTCACGCTGCGCCTGGACGAGAGAGACGCGGGCATCGAGCAGTTCCTGCTCGGCATCCAGCACGTCCAGCACGGTTCGGGAGCCGACGAAGGCTTCCTGCTGAACGCCTTCCAGCGCGATCTCCGCCGAGCGGATCTGCGACGTCAGCGATTCGATGCTGGCACGGGAAGTCTGAAGGCCCTCCCAGGCCTGGATCGCCTGCTCGATCGCTTGGCGGCGCGCTTCCGTGACGCGGATTCGTTCGGCGTTCGCGCTGTGCCGCGCTTCACGGACCCGGGACGATACGGCCCCCGCCTGGTAGAGCGGGATCACCACCTGGGCGACGATCGACGCGCTGTCGCTCCGGTCGATGTTGACCGTCGGCTCGCGATTGTGCGCGATCTGCCCGGCCACGCTGATCTCCGGCAGCAATTCGCCCCGAACGACGTCGACGCCGGCCGACGCCGCCTGTTCGTTGAAGCTCTGGGCGATCACAGCGGGGCTGTTCTGTTCGGCCAGCAGAATGGCCTCTTCGAGAGAGGTCGGGAGCATCAGGGTCGGGTTCGGCGCCTGAAGTTCGCCCGGAGGCACGCCGATCACCCTTTCATAGGTGGCCCGTGCCGCGGACAGCGCACCTTCCGCCTCGATCCGGGAGGCAATCGCCCCCGCGAGGCGGGATTCCGCCTGGCTGACGTCGGTACGCGTGATCTCTCCGACCTCGAACCGGTCGCGGGAGGCCTGCAACTGCCGCCGCAGCACCTCCTCGTTATTGCGGGCAAGATCGAGGACGGCCTGCTCGCGAACCACGTTCATGTATGCGATGACCGCGTTCAGGAGGACCTGCTGCTCGACGTCGGTGTATGATGCCCGGGCCGCCTGAACGGCGTTCTCGGCCTGACGCACGCTCGCCTGTGTACGGCCGCCGCGGTACAGCGGCTGGACGATCTCGATCCCGATGGACGCAGGATTGATCGTCTCCTCGTTTTTTGCACCGGTCACGGAGCGGGTGTCATCCCGCTCGATGCCGATGCTGCCCGTCGCCTGGATGGTCGGCCGGTAGCCCGACAGCGCCTGGGCAATCTGCTCGTTCGCGGCCCGAAGATTTGCCCTCTCGGCCGCCAAGGTCGGGTTGGTCTCGTAGCTTCGAACCAGCGTTTCCTCGAGCGTCTGCCCCCAGGCAGGACCGCAGATCGCGATTCCGACGGCAAGGGCCACGCCGTAGACGGGCCTGCCCATGGCGGAGAACCAGCAGCGTGCCGAAGTGAGCATCAATATCGCCTCATCGTTGGATCGATCACGGCGGCCCAGGCATCTATGCCGCCGGCGACGTTCATCGCCCGGTCGTACCCCCGGCCGCGCAACCACATCGTCGCTTGTAGGCTGCGTACCCCATGATGACACAATACCGCAAGCGGACGGTCGCGAGGGATTTCATTAATGCGATCGGGCAGCTCGGAAAGCGGAATCTCGAGACTGTGCTCGATCGAACACAGCTCGATCTCCTGCGGCGCCCTTACGTCGAGGATGACAAGGTCGGGATCCGACCGGCGAAGCCGGTCAAGCTCCGCAACCTCGATGCTTAAGCCGTCACCCTCCATGGGCGATCCTAGAACTGGAATGCGGGCTTGGGCTCGAATCCGGGCAGATACGGGGTGGAGGCATCGAACAGGGCGCGACGGGACAACGCCCGTCCGGTCCTCTGGTAAAGCGTCGCCCGGCCAACGCCATCCCGATCAGCCACCACGACCACCAGTCGGCCTCCATCGGCGAGCTGGTCGGTGAGCGACTCCGGCACCTCCGCGACGCTGCCGTTGATGAGTATCGCCTGATACGGTGCCTGACCAGGATAGCCCTCCCGCAAAGCGCCCTCGACAACGACCGCGTTATCGACGCCGATCTGGGGAAGAAGTTCCGTCGCCCGCGCCGCAAGGTCCGGGTCGCTTTCGACGGCGACCACGGCACTGGCCAGTTTCCCCAGGACGGCGGACGAATAGCCGGTCCCGCATCCGATATCGAGGACGATGTCCCCGGGTTCGATCGCGGCATGGTCGATGAGACGGGCCAGGACCATCGGCTCGACGAGATAGCGGCCGTCGGCAATGCGGATATCCTCGTCAACATAGGCGATGCCGCGGGCCGACGCCGGCACGAACAGCTCGCGCGGGATGTTCGCCATGGCATTCAGCAGGGCGAAGTTGGTCACCTTGTTCGGCTTGATCTGCCCTTCGACCATGTTGAATCGAGCGGCGGCGTAATCCATGTCGTAAGCGTTCCGCGCTAAAGGTCCGATGTACCGTCCGGCAATGGGACGGGTCCGAGTCCGGCCGAAACCGTTTCTGCAGGACATCTGCAACCGTCTCTGCCAGCCTCGGCTATATACAGGTGCGGCCCAATGGAAACAACGGATTATGGCGTTGCGGGTTGGCCATGGCTCCTTCGCCCGGCGGACGGCGCGTTCGGGCGGATGGCAGGCGAACGGAGGATTGCGAGTTGGGCGTAAGGCGTATCGTTGCGAACATCGGCTCCCCGGGCGTCGACGGAGCCCATGCCTTCTATGGCGACATCCTTGGCATGGAGGTCGTGATGGATCACGGCTGGATCGTCACCTTCGCCGGCGACGGAAGCGCAAGGCCGCAGCTCAGCATCGCATAGGAAGGCGGTTCGGGGACGCCAGTGCCGGATCTTTCGATCAAGGTCGATCATCTCCACGAGGTTCTCGCGAAGGTGCGGCAGGCGGGCATTCCGATCGAATACGGACCGGCATCGGAGCCGTGGGGCGTCCGCCGCTTCTATATCCGCGATCCCTTCGGCCGGCTGGTGAACATTCTGAGCCACGGCTGACGGCCGCGCCGATCCGGACCCTCCCCAGATCGCCATCGCCCATTGACTTGGGCGAGAAAAAAGGGTCAATAGGCCCCCGCGGCGGCGCGATGGCTGAGTGGTCAGGCAGCGGACTGCAAATCCGTGTACCCGGGTTCGATTCCCGGTCGCGCCTCCAAAACCGGTCCGAACGAGAAAGGGAATTTTTTCAAACTTCGGACTAGCATCGGCGGACGGGCTTTGCTATAAGCCCGGCCCACGGACGCCGGGGGATACTTCGGTGATCCTCTGATCCCCGATAGCTCAGTTGGTAGAGCAGGTGACTGTTAATCACCGGGTCGCAGGTTCGAGTCCTGCTCGGGGAGCCACCCTTCTCAATAGCGGGTGACACCGCATCCGCCGCACGCAAGGCGTGCGGAAGCCGAATTTTCCCAAGATCGGTTATCGAGACGTGCGCCAAGTGGCGCCTCTCGACCGCGGCCAGCGCGAACTCATCGCTGGACGGCGTACGTGATGGGACAATGTTTCCCGGGCAGAATTCGGACGCCGTCTGTTACGCCGAATCCGGGAAGACCTGCATCAGGGACGCGGTGCGTCCGCGGGCTCACGGATTGATTCCACAGGGGTCGCCGTTTCGAATTCCGGCCGCGGATCGGCCCGGCCGTTGCGCCCCGACAGGCGACACTCGAGTAGGTCTAACGGGACCCGCCCTGCCGCGACGGGCGCCCGTTGCGAACCGGCCGTCAGGCCGCGTCGTCGTCGCGGCCCAGGGCCCGCACGAGATCGACCAGGCGCTTGCGCACCGTCGGGTCGATGATGCGGTAATAGGCCCTGACCAGTTCCAAGGTTTCGCGGCTGGCCATCCGGTCCGAGGCTTCGGCTTCGATCGCGGGGGGAGCGTTACGTTCCTGCACGGACGCGGGCAGGCCCTCGAAGAAATAGGAAATCGGCACGTCCAGTATCTTCGTCAGCAGATGCAGTCTGCTGGCGCTGATCCGGTTCGCGCCTCTTTCGTATTTCTGCACCTGCTGGAACGAGACGCCGAAGGCCTGCGCCAGTTTCTCCTGGCTCATTCCAAGCAGGGTCCGGCGCTGACGCAGTCGCGCACCTACATGCACGTCCACGGGGTCCGGGCCGTCCTCGGCAATCGTTTTGCGGCGCTTCTGTCGGGTTGAAGCGGTCACGGTCATGCCAAACTCCAAATTCTCGTTCTTTCCGGCAGCCATATGTGACTGCCGAGGCAATCGCCGGCTCTGCGCAGCGCCGGCGGCGATGGAACTGACATATTCCGGCGCAGGACGCCAGCAGCATCAGCAGATGGCAGATTTAATGACGGGCTCAACTTTCCGCAATTCGTCCATAGGTATATGGCATCGGATCAAGTGCCCGCTTTCCGTGCGCCGGGCGGGCGGCCGCTCCTTCTCGCAGATCCTGCCGAGCTTTCGCGGACATCGCGTGTGGAACGGACACCCCCCTGGCGGGTCGAGAACGCTCGGGGGCGAGCCTTCGAGGACGATGCGCTTCCTCTTCACGCTCGTGTCGGCTACCGGCACCGCGGACAGGAGCGCCTCGGTATAGGGGTGATAAGGCGGCGCGAATACCTCGTCTGCCGTCCCTTCCTCCATGATCTGCCCCAGATACATGACGACGATGCGGTCGGCCAGATAACGGACCACGGGCAGGTCGTGGCTGATGAACAGCAGGGTCGTCCCATGTCTGCGCTGGATATCCGTCAGGACGCCCGTCACGGCCGCCTGAACGGAAACGTCCAGTGCAGAGACAGGTTCGTCGCAGACGACCATGGCGGGCTGCCCGGCGAACGCGCGGGCGATGCCGATCCTCTGCTTCTGGCCGCCAGAAAGCTGGCGCGGCCGTCGTTCCGCAAGGCCCCGGGGCAACTTCACGAGATCGAGCAGATGATGGACCCGCTCCGCGATCCGGTCGCGTCCCTTCTCGCCCCCGAGCTTCCGGACCGCGCGGGCGATCTGGGAGCCCACGGTCCGGCTGGGGTTCAAGGTTTCGTCCGGATTTTGAAAGACCATCTGCAGGGCCGAAAGCTGCGCTTCCGAACGCCGGCGCACGGGCAGCCCGGCAAGATCTGCGCCGTCGAACAGCAATCGCCCGGATGTCGCAGTTTCCAGCCCCATGAGGACCCGGGCGAAGGTCGATTTGCCGCAGCCGCTCTCCCCGACGATCGCCACCGTCTGACCGCGCCGTGCCTCGAAGCTGAGTTCCTCGTTCGCCTTCACCCATCTGACCCGACGTCCGGATATGACGGCAAGAACCGATCGGTCGTACAGCGGGTAGTATTTCTTCAGGCCGTCGCTCCGCAGCACCACCTGCTGCGCCTCCCGTGGCGGAGGGCTGTCCGCTACCGCCGGCTCCGCCTCCCGACCGATTTCCTTCCATCTCAAGCACCGGACGCGGTGCGCGCCGGATCCGGCGGCATCGAACATCGAGACGCTGCCGGCATCGCAGCGACCCGCCAGGAAATGATCGCATCTGGGCCCGAACCGGCACCCCCTCGGACGCTCATGGGGAAGCGGCACCTGGCCGCGGATCGGTTTGAGCGGATTGCTTGCCTTGTTCCGTCCGGGGGCGACCACGCAACCGACCAGGCCTCGCGTGTAGGGATGCCGGGGATCCTCGAAGACTTGGCGGACCGGCCCCTCCTCGACCACTTGGCCGGCATACATGACGGCAACCCGCGAGCAGGTTTCAAGGATCAATCCAAGATTGTGGCTGATGTAGAGAACGGCGGTGCCGGTCGTCTGCCTGATCTCCCGGATCAGTTCCAAGATGCTGGCCTCAACGGTCACGTCGAGCGCGGTCGTCGGCTCATCGAGCAGCAGGAGGGACGGATCGGCAAGCATGGCCATGGCGATAACGACCCGCTGCTGCTGGCCGCCCGAAAGCTGATGCGGATAGGCCGACATCATCCGTTCCGGGTCCGCCAGCTTCACGTCGGCGAGGATCTTCAGCGCCCGGACGCGGGCGATGCCTCGCGTACAGCCCGGCAGATGGTGGAGCGGGACCTCCATGAGCTGGCGGCCGATCGTCATGCTCGGGTTCAGGGCCGACATCGGCTCCTGATAGACCATGCCGATTTCGGCCCCGCGCAGACGGCGCAGCTCCTCGCCGCGCATCCGCGTCAGCTCCTGCCCCCGCAAGCGGATCGACCCGGCGCAGATCCTGCCGTTTCCGCCGACATGGCACATGATCGCCCCGGCGACCGTCGACTTGCCGCAGCCGCTTTCGCCGACCAGCCCGACCGCCTCGCTCTCACCCACGGTCAGGTCGAAATCGGTAACCGCGCGCACCTCGCCCGCCCTCGTGGCATAGGCGACGCTGAGTCCCCGAACTTCCAGCAGCGGCCCGTCTGCAGGCGTCCGCGCGAGAATGGCCATCGGTCAGTCCTTCATCGAAATTTCGCGGAGACCGTCCGCCAGCATGTTGAGACCCAGCACGAGGGAAGAGATCGCAAGGGCCGGAAAGACGGTCATGTGGGGAGCGAAGGTGGCCATCGCACGGCCTGCGCTTATCATCCCGCCCCAATCGGGGTCGGGCGGGGGCAAGCCCAGCCCGAAGAAGCCCAGAACACCGATCGTTATCGTCGTGTATCCGAGCCTCAGGCAGGCATCCACGATCAGCGGCCCGCGGGCGTTGGGCAGGATTTCCGCGAACATGACGTACCAAGCGCTCTCGCCTCTGGTCTCGGCTGCCGCGACATAGTCCCGGCTGCTGAGGTCGAGGGTCAGGCTGCGGACGATCCGCATGATCCCCGGCGCACTTGCGAATACGACGGCGAGGACGATGTTCAGACCGGACGGTCCGAAGGTCGTGATGATCACGACATAGAGAACCAGCACGGGGAAGCTGAGGATCAGGTCTGCGACGCGACTGAGAACATCGTCGATCCAGCCGCGCATGTAGCCCGCCGCCAGTCCCATCACGATGCCGACCGCATAGGCGGCCGCCGTGGCGGAGGTGGCATAGATCAACACTGTCCGTGAGCCGAACGCGATGCGGGAAAGAATGTCCCGGCCGAGGTGATCGGTACCGAGCCAGAACGTGCCGCCATCCGGCGCGGATGCCCCCGGCGGCTGGAACGGGACAAGCTGGGCGTTCGGACCATAGGCTGCGATCTCGCCCGCGAAGATGGCCACGAGCGCCCAGAAGAGGATGATGACGGCGCCGGCCGCCGCGATCCGGCTCTCTCCAAGGCTCCCGATGTGCCGGAAGACCCGGAGGGCACGGTCGGTGAGACCGTTTTCGCTCATCGGTCCATTCCCGCCCTCAGGTGAACCGGATCCGCGGATTGAGATAGGTATAGGCGATGTCGGCGACCGTCTGCGTCGCCACGGCGACGAAGACGGAAACCAGGGCACAGGCCTCGATGACGTAGATGTCCTGGTTCAGTGCCCCTTCCAGCAGAAGCGCCCCGAAACCCTTGTAGGCGAAGGCGAACTCGACCACGAGGACGCCCGAGAGGAGCCAGTTGACCTGGAGGATGATGACCGTGAACGGCGCAATCAGGGCGTTCCTCAGGGCATGCCTGGTCACGACATGCCGGAACGGAATGCCCTTCAGCACGGCCGCCCGGATGTAGGCGGTCTGCATCACCTCGGCCATGGAGGCGCGCATCATCCGCGTGATGTAGCCGAACCCGTAGAGGATGAGGACCATGGCCGGAAGGATCAGCTGAACCGGATCGAAGCCTTCGGCCATCATGCTGATTCCCGGCAGCCAGCCGAGCCAGTAGCTGAACACGAAGGTCAGGAGAACGGCGCTGGCGAACTCCGGGATCGAGGTCGTCAGGACCGAAACGAAGCTGATCGACCGGTCCAGCCACGAACCTTCGCGCATCCCCGCAAGGACGCCGAGGGCGATCGACAGGGGGACCATGACCGCAAGAACGACGGCGCCCAGAACGCCCGTATTGGCCAGTCTCTGCGCCAGCAGTCCGGCGACCGGCACCTTGAATACGATCGATTCGCCGAAATCGCCGCTCAAGATTCGGCCCAGCCATTCGACATAGCGGACGGACCAGGGACGGAGATAGCCGTTCGCCTCGAGCCAGAGCCGGCGCTGCTCCTCGGAGATGTAGGGGCCGAGGACCTTGGTCGCCACCGCCTCCCCATTCACCTCGAGCAGCAGAAAGACCAGGATGGATACGGCCAGCATCGTGAGCAGCATGTAGACGAGCCGCTTGCCGAGAAAAATCACCAAGGGCGGGCCCTCCACATCGGCGGTTCATGCGCATCCGCGTCCGGTTTCCGGTTCCTCCGCCTTCAGGACAGCCAGACCTTCTCCAGATGCTGCTCCCTGGAAACGTGGTATTCGTAGTCCTGGACCCTGTCCGTCGAGGCCGTGAAGATCTTCGTCCAGAACGGCACGATCGTATTCGCATCCTCCTGCAGCATCTGCTGAAGGCGGCGGACCAGTTCCCGCCGCTCGCCGACGTCGAGGGTCGCTTCGGCCTGGTCGAGAATCCGGTCGAACTCGGGATTGGAGTATCCCGTCTCGTTCCAGGGGACGCCGCTCCGGTAGGCGAGGTCCAGCACCTGGATTCCCAGCGGGCGGCTTGTCCATTGGGTGACGCTGAAGGGCCAGCTGGTCCAGCGATCCCAATAGGTGCCGCCGGGCAGGATATTCACTTTCAGCCGGATCCCGGCGGGGGCAACCATTTCGGCGATGACCTGTCCGACATTGCCTTCCCATTTCGGATCGGCGACGCAGTTGATCTCGATGTCGAGCCCGTTCGGATACCCGGCCTCCGCCAAAAGCGATTTCGCCTTGCCGTAATCCTGAACGAGCGCCGGCAGCTCCGAGTATTCGGGATGGATCGGAGAGACCGGATGGTCCTCCCCCTTCACGCCCAGGCCCTGATAGGCGAGATCCAGTACGCGCTGGTGATCGATGCAGGCCTGGATCGCCTGCCGTACGCGCTTGTCGTCGAAGGGCTTCTGGTCGACCCTCATCCGGGCGAACCCGGCGATGGCGGTCACCTTCTCGTAGACCTTGACGTTCGGCATGTTCCGGACGGCCGGCAACAGCGCGATGTCCAGGGTGTAGAGCAGATCCACCTGATCGGAGGCGAGCCCGGCGATCTGGGCGGCAGGATCGCCGCCCAGATCGAGATACTGGATGCCGTCCAGATAGACCTCGTCCCCCCAATATTCGGATGGCGGCCGCTTCTTCAGCACCGCCCCCTCCCCGACCGAGAAGCTTTCCAAGAGGAAGGGGCCGGTACCGACGGGGTTCTCGATCAGATTGCCACCGCTTCTCACGAAATCCCGGTGGGTGATGAGCGCGGGATAGTCGCCGAGACTCTCCGGAAAGGCGAGCATCGAGCGCTGCAGCTTGAAGCGGATGGTGTGGTCGTCGATCTTCTCGATCGCTCCCGGAGCGATGCGGGTCACGCCTCCTTCGGTGATCGTCAATCCGGAAAACCGGCCCAGATTGGAGGACCCGGTTGCCGGATCGAGCCACCGCTCGAAGGTGGCGATCACGTCGTCGGCGGTGAACTCGTCGCCGTTGTTCCACCGGACGCCGCGACGGAGATGGAATGTCCATTCGCTGACATCATCGTTCGCCTCCCACCGTTCCGCCAGATGCGGCCGCGTGATGTTGTCGCTGCCGACGCGCGCCAGCGGTTCCACGATCTGCCGGGCGACATTGGCCTTCTCCGACCAGTCGTAGACCGCCGGGTCGCTGATATCGAGAACGCTCATCCCGATGCGCAGGACCCCGCCCTTTCTCGGCTCACCCTGGGCTCGGACCGGCCCCACCGCGTGGCCGCCCGTTGCCTTTCCGGCAACGAAATAGGCGGTTCCGGCCGAAAGGCCGAGCAGGGTGGCGGTCCTCAGGAAGTCGCGCCGCCCCAGACGGCCGCGCTCGAGGTCCTCCACCAGGGCCGGGATCGCGACATGGACCTTCCTCAGATCTTCGATGTTCATCGGCTTCTCCCTTACCGGCCCGCCAATACCGACCGTGGCCGGCATGTCGGAATTCTGTCCGACGAAGACGACGGACCGGCGTTTTTCACACGTGATTGTTCGCCAGACTTGAAGAGCCCCGAAACGGATCGCGCGCCAGCGCTCACCTTGATTGCCCGCCTCTTTCGCGTTGGCAGGCCGGGCCCTCTCCGCTAGGGTCCGGCTGCCTTCTCCGGTAGAACGTCTGGAGCGCCTGCATGGATGCCGATCACGACCTTGAATTGACCGGTCGCGAGACCTGCTATGACGGCTTCTTCCGTCTGGACAGGTTCCATCTCCGGCATCGGCGCTTCGACGGAAGCTGGACGCCGGTACTGGACCGGGAGGTGGTGCTCCGGCGGCCGGCGGTTGCCGTTCTCCCCTACGACCCCGATCTCGATCGGGTGGTCCTGCTGGAGCAGTTCCGCCCCGCCGCCTATGCCGCCGGACGGCCTGCCTGGATGACCGAAATCCCGGCCGGGCTGGTGGAATTCGGCGAGGCGCTGCCCGCGGTCGCCGCCCGGGAAGTCAAGGAAGAGACGGGGCTCGCTGTCGAAGCCCTGGAGCCGGTCGCGGAATTCATGCCGAGCCCGGGCGGCTTTGCCGAGGTCGTGACGCTGTTCGTGGGCCGGGTCGACGCCTCGAATGCCGGGGGCATCTTCGGGGTCGACGCGGAACACGAGGATATCCGTTCGTTCACCATGGATGCCGCCGAGGCGTTGGCGCTGATGGCGGTACCCGGACGGATCGACAACGCAATCGCTCTCATCGCCTTCCAGTGGCTTGCTCTCAACCGGGAAGCCTTGAGACGCCGGTGGAGGTCCTCCGGCCGGCAATCGCCCGGGCACGGTTCTTGATCCTGGGCGACACGCGGCGTTACGCTTCGCCCCGCTTGTTCGTTCAACCGAGGGGAGCTCTTCTTGTCCGGCATACGCAACGGCTTCGTCGAGGCGATCGGCAACACCCCGCTCATCCGGCTGCGCGGTCCGTCGGAAATGACCGGTTGCGAAATCTTGGCGAAGGCCGAATTCCTTAATCCGGGAGGATCCGTCAAGGACCGGGCCGCGATCGCCATCGTCCGCGATGCCGAACGGCGCGGATTGCTGAAACCGGGCGGCGTCATCGTCGAAGGGACGGCAGGCAATACCGGGATCGGCCTCGCCCTCGTCGGAAATGCGCTGGGCTACCGCACGGTGATCGTGATGCCGGAGACCCAGAGCCAGGAAAAGAAGGACATGCTGCGACTTTGCGGCGCCGATCTCCGCCTGGTCAAGGCCGTCCCCTATTCGGACCCCGGCAACTATGTCCGCGTCTCCGAACGGCTTGCCGAGGAGTTGTCGAAGACCGAGCCGAACGGCGCCGTCTGGGCGAACCAGTTCGACAACGAGGCCAACCGCCAGGGCCATTATGAGACGACCGGTCAGGAGATCTGGCAGCAGACGGGGGGCAGGATCGACGCCTTCACATGCTCGGTCGGGACCGGCGGTACGCTCGCGGGCGTCGCCCTCGCCCTGAAGGAGAAGCGAAGCGACATTCAGATCGTCCTCACGGATCCCATGGGATCCGCGCTTTACAACTACTACGCCCATGGCCAGCTCAAGGCCGAGGGCAACTCGATCACCGAGGGGATCGGCCAGGGCCGGGTCACCCGGAACCTGGAAGGCGCCCCGATCGACTGGGCGCAACGAGTGACGGACGAAGAGGCCCTGCCGATGATCTTCCGGCTGCTCAAGGAGGAAGGCCTGGTTGTCGGGGGATCGAGCGGGATCAATGTATGCGGCGCGGTGAAGGTCGCCCAGAAACTGGGACCCGGCCACACCGTCGTGACCGTGCTGAGCGACTATGGCACCCGCTACCAGTCGAAGCTGTTCAACCCGGCATTCCTGAAGGAAAAAGGGCTGCCCGTTCCCGACTGGCTTGCGTAAGCCGATGCAGACGGAACTTCTCTTCCGCACGGATCCGACTCTGCCCCGCTGCGAGGCTTCGGTTACTGCCGTCGAAGGGCGCTTCGTCCGGCTGGACCGAACCGTGTTCTATCCGACCGGCGGCGGACAGCCCGGCGACATCGGGACCTTCAGCCTGGACGGCCGAACCTTTCCGGTCGTCGACACGATCAAGGGTGACACGCCCGACGATGTAATCCATCTGCTGGCGGACGAGGCGGACCACCCCTTCCGGGTCGGTGCGACGATTACGGCGGCCATCGACTGGCCGCGCCGGCAGCGGCACATGCGGATGCATACGGCGCTGCACCTGCTCTGCGCAGTGATCGAGGGCGACGTGACGGGTGGGCAGATCGGCGCCGAGAGAAGCCGGCTCGATTTCAACCTGCCGTCGGGCGTTCTGGACAAGGACGAGCTGACGGCCCGGCTGAACGAGCTGATCGCAGCCGCCCATCCGGTCGAGCAGCAGACCATCACCGCCGAGGAGCTGGCGGCGCGGCCGGAGCTTGTGCGGACGATGTCCGTGAAGCCGCCGACCCATGGCGGTTGCGTGCGTCTGGTCCGGATCGGCCCCGCGGAGGCGCCTGTCGACCTTCAGCCCTGCGGCGGCACCCATGTCGCGAACACGGCGGAGATCGGCCGCGTTGAGGTCGCCAAGATCGAGAACAAGGGCCGGCAGAACCGGCGGGTCTATCTGGTGCTGGCCGACGGATAAGGCCGGCGGGGCCGCAAGTGGAAGGAACGCTCATGGACAGCGCAGCATTGCCGTCCGTCGTAAACGCCGACTGGCTCGCCGCCCGGCTCGAGGAGCCTGGGATCAAGGTGCTCGACGCCAGCTGGATGATGCCGCAATCCGGGCGGGATGCCCGCGCCGAGCATGCCGCCGGGCACATTCCGGGGGCGCGCTTCTTCGACATCGACCTCATCGCCGACGAGAGGAGCGATCGGACGGGCGAGACGGGGCTGCCGCATATGCTGCCCTCTCCGGAACGGTTCGCGGAAGCGGTCGGTGCTCTGGGCGTCGGCAATGAGGATTTCGTGATCCTCTATGACGTCCATGGGCTTATGAGCGCGGCCCGCGCCTGGTGGATGTTCAGGGTGTTCGGCCATGACCGCGTCGCCATTCTGGATGGCGGCCTGCCCGCCTGGAAACGAGCGGGATATCCGGTGACGGCGGAGCCGACGACGGTCGCGCCAGCGAGGTTCCAGGCCCGTTTCCGCCCCGAGCTCGTCCGCTCCGTAGAGGAAATGCGGGACAATCTCGACTCTCGGCGGGACCAGGTTCTGGATGCCCGCTCGCCGGGCCGTTTCAAGGGCGATGAGGCCGAGCCCTGGCCGGGGCGGCGCGCGGGTCACATCCCGGGCAGCCTGAACCTCCCCTACAACGAGCTGCTCGATCCGGCAAACGGGCTTATGCGCCCGGCGGACCAGCTCTCCGAATGTTTTTCCGCGGCCGGGGTCGACCTCTCCCGACCGGTCGTGACCAGCTGCGGGAGCGGCATCACGGCTGCGGTGCTGGCGCTGGGCCTGCATTTGGCGGGGGCGCGGGACGTCGCCGTCTATGACGGCTCTTGGGCGGAATGGGGCAGACGCGATGACCTTCCCATCGAGCGCGGCGACGCGCGGAGACGGCAATGACCGGTTTCGGAACGGATGAGCCGGTTCCCGCCGGCAAGCTTAAGATCACGATCACCCATCTGGAAATGAGGCAGCGGCCCCTGCGTGTGCCGGCGCCGCCCCCGCTCGCCAAGTTCGCGCTGCTGAAGATCGAGGAGCCGACCGTCCGCTACTATCGTTATCTTTACGACTCCGTCGGCGAGAACTGGCTCTGGGCCGACCGCCGCGTAATGCCGAACGATGAGCTTCTTGCCCTGCTTCGCGACGAGCGGACGGCCATCTACGTCCTCTATCTCGCCGGGACGCCGGCGGGATATGCGGAGTTGTTCCACCGTTCGGCCGAAGTCGTCGAGCTGTGCTATTTCGGTCTGATCCCCGAGTTCATAGGACGGCGGCTCGGCCCCTTCTTCCTGGACGAGATCCTGGACACCGCATGGATGGCCGGACCCGAGCGGGTGATCGTCCAGACCTGCACGCTGGACCACCCCAAGGCGCTTCAACTGTACCAGCGCGCCGGGTTCACTCCGGTCGGCCAGGAGACGATCCTGAAGGACGACCCACGGCTGTCCGGCATCATTCCCCGGACCGCAGCGCCGCACGTGCCCTTGGCGCAAGGATGAGCGACCGGCCGGACCTTGCCGGCCCCGGCGTCTCCGGCGGCCGGCAAGAGGACCGGGATTCGACGCTCAATGGTTCAGCAGCTGGCTCAGGAACAGGCGCGCGCGCTCCGACTGGGGATTGCTGAAGAAGGCTTCCGGATCGTTCTGCTCGACGATCTGGCCGTAATCCATGAAGATGATCCGGTTCGCCACCTTGCGGGCGAAGCCCATCTCATGGGTGACGCAGATCATCGTCATTCCCTCCTGTGCCAGCTCGATCATGACGTCCAGCACCTCCTTGATCATTTCGGGATCGAGGGCCGACGTCGGCTCGTCGAACAGCATCACCTTGGGCTTCATGCATAGCGACCGGGCGATGGCCACGCGCTGCTGCTGTCCGCCGGAAAGCTGTCCCGGATATTTGTTGGCCTGTTCCGGGATCTTGACGCGCTCCAGATAGTACATCGCCGTTTCCTCGGCTTCCTTCTTGGGCGTCTTGCGCACCCAGATCGGCGCGAGGGTCAGGTTCTCGAGAACGGTCAGGTGCGGGAACAGGTTGAACTGCTGGAAGACCATCCCGACTTCGGAGCGCACGGCATCGACGTGCTTCAGGTCCTTGGTGAGTTCGAGCCCGTCGACGATGATCTGCCCCTTCTGATGCTCCTCCAGGGCGTTGATGCAGCGGATCATGGTCGACTTGCCGGACCCGGACGGACCGCAGACGACGATCTTCTCACCGGCCGCGACACTGAGATTGATGTCCTTCAGGACGTGGAAGTCGCCGTACCATTTGTTGACGCCCTGGAGCACGATCATCGGATGATCCGGGGACGCCCGGCGCGACATGGACACGGTCATCGGTCGAAATTTCTCCTTAACGGCGCGTTCCGACATTGACCCGCTTCTCCAGCGCCTGGCTGTAGCGCGACATCGAGAAGCAGAACGCGAAATAGATCAGGGCGACCACCAGGTACGGCTCCTTGTAGAAGCCGCGCCACGCCGCATCGGTCACGGCCAGCTTGGCCGCGCCAAGCAGGTCGTAGAGGCCGATGATGATGACGAGCGAGGTGTCCTTGAAGAAGCCGATGAAGGTGTTGACCAGGGGCGGAATTGAGATCCGCAGCGCCTGGGGCAGAACGATCAGCCGGATCTTCTGCCAGTAGCTCAGCCCGAGACTGTCCGCCGCTTCGTACTGGCCCTTCGGTATGGCCTGAAGCCCGCCCCGCACCACCTCGGCCAGATAGGCGGCGGCGAACATCGTGAAGCCGATCTGCGCCCGCAGCAGCTTGTTGATCGTCAGATCCTGCGGCAGGAAGAGCGGCACCAGGAGCGAGGCCATGAACAGCACCGTGATCAGCGGCACGCCCCGGATCAGCTCGATATAGATCACGCAGATCATCCGGATCGCCGGCAGGTCGGAGCGCCGACCGAGGGCCAGCACGATTCCCACCGGGAACGCCAGGGCGAGGCCGATCACCGACAGGCCGAGGGTCAGCGGAAGACCGCCCCAGTTCTCAACCGGAACCGGCGTCAGCCCAAGGATCCCGCCCCGCATCAGCGTGTACATCACGATCAGGCCGATGGCCCAGACGACGAACAGCTTCCGGTTCCAGAACCGGCGCAGGCCACTGAAGACCAGAAGCGCCACGCAGAGCGCGACGGCCAGGGCCGGCCGCCACTGTTCGGCATAGGGATAGAGGCCGAAGATCATCAGCCGCCACTTGTCGGCGATGAGGGGCCAACAGGCCCCGCTCAGCCCCTCGCCCCGGCACACGTCGGACGGCTGTCGCCCCCAATGCGCGTTGATGAAGGCCCATTCGATGATGGGCGGGATGATCCTCGCCAGGAAATAGACGATCAGGATGGTCAGCAGCGCATTGTACCAGGTGCTGAACAGATTGGCGCGCAGCCAGCCGAAAATCCCCGTCGACATGACCGGCGGACGCTGGGACGGGACCACGATCTCTGTCTGCTGGGTCATGGCTCAGCGCTCCACCAGGGCGATTCGCCTGTTGTAGATGTTCATGGCGAGCGAGATCCCGAGGCTGATCAACAGATAGACCGCCATGAATATGCTGATCGCCTCCAGCGCCTGCCCGGTCTGGTTGAGCGCCGTGTTGCCGATCGAGACGAGGTCCGGATAGCCCACATAGACGGCCAGCGAACTGTTCTTCGCCAGATTGAGGTACTGGCTCGTCGTCGGCGGAATGATGATCCGGAGCGCCTGGGGCAGGACGACGAGGCGAAGCACCTGTCCCCGCCGCAGCCCGAGGGCGGCCGCCGCTTCCGTCTGGCCGTAGCTGACAGCCTGGATCCCGGCGCGGACGATCTCGGCGATGAAGGCGGCCGTGTAGAATGTCAGGCCCAGCAGCACCATCGAAAATTCCGGCGAAAGCGTCGCGCCGCCTTGGAAGTTGAATCCCCGGAGTTCGGGCACGCTCATCGCCACGGGGGCGCCGCCGACCAGCCAGGTCGCAAGCGGCAGCCCGACGATCAGGGCGACCGAATACCGGCCTGTCGGAAAGGGCTGCCCCGTTGCCATCTGCCGCCGGTAGGCCCACCGGCGCAACATCACCGAGCCGATCACGCCGACGACCAGGGCCACTCCCATCCAGACCCAGATGGGATGCGCCTCCGGCACGGGAACGGTAATCCCGCGGTTGCTGAGAAAGACGCCTTCGACCGGCGCCAGGGCCTGCCGGGGATTCGGAAAGGTGATCAGGATGATCCCCTGCCAGACGAAGAGCTGGAGCAGGAGAGGAATGTTCCGGGTCACCTCGACATAGACCGCCGCGATTTTGGCCACCAGCCAGTTCGACGACAGCCGGGCGATGCCGATAAGGGTGCCGAGGATGGTGGCGAGGACGATGCCGAGCCCGGCCACTTTCAACGTGTTCAGGAGGCCGACCAGGAAGGCCCGGCCATAAGTGTCTGCCGGGGTGAAGCTGATCGGCCCTTCGCTGATCGCAAAACCGGCCTCGCGGTTCAGAAAGCCGTAGCCCGAAGCGATGTTGAGGCGGTTCAGATTGTCAATTGCGTTCGCAATGAAATACCAGCCGAGCAGCGCGACGCCGCCGAGCACGAGCATCTGGTAGATGATCCCGCGTGCCTGGGGATCGTTCCAGAAGCGTGCCTTGGCAGCGACGCGGCCCGCGTCTTGAATATCGACTGCCAATGATTTCCCTCCACGTCATTCGATGCCGCCGGACTTATGGCGACGACCGAAGAGGTTGAGCGCCGCCTCCGGGAATGAAGGCGGCGCTCGGGGGACCTCAAATCAGCGGAGCGGCATGGCGTACATCAGGCCGCCGTCGGTCCAGAGGGCATTGAGCCCCCTCTCCAGCGCCAGCGGCGTCTGCGAGCCGACATTGCGCTCGAAGATCTCGCCGTAGTTGCCGACCGACGCGATGACCTTGACGACCCAGTCTTCGGGCAGGCCGAGGGCCTCGCCGTTGCCCGGCGTCGCACCCAGGAGCCGCGAGATCGTCGGGTCCTCGCTGCTCACCATGTCATTCACGTTCTGGGAGGTGATGCCCTTTTCCTCCGCCTCGATGAGCGCGTACACCGTCCACTTGACGATGTCGAAGAACTGGTCGTCCCCGTGGGCGACGGCGGGGGCCAGCGGCTCCTTCGAGATGATCTCCGGCAGGATGATGTAGTCGCTCGGATTGGGCGCGGTCGTCCGGAGCGATGCCAGGCCGGACGCGTCCGTCGTATAGGCGTCGCAACGGCCGGCGAAGAAGGCCGCATTCAGCTCCTCGAACTGCTCGATGACGACGGTATTGAGCTCCATGTCGTGGGCACGGAAATAGTCGGCGAGGTTCAGTTCGGTCGTCGTGCCGGGCTGCACGCAGACGGTCGCTCCGCTGAGCTCGAGCGCGCTCTGGACGCCGAGCGATTTCGGCACCATGAAGCCCTGGCCGTCGTAGAAAGTGACCGGCGCGAAATTCAGGCCGAGCGAGGTATCGCGGCCAAGGGTCCAGGTGGTGATACGCGAGAGGATGTCGACCTCGCCGGTCTGCAGGGCGGTGAACCGCTGCTGGGCCGTCAGCGGCGTGAAGCGCACGGCTTCGCTGTCGCCGAAGATCGCGGCCGCGACCGCCCGGCAGACGTCGACGTCGAGCCCGGACCACTTGCCCTCGCTGTCGGGGTTGCTGAACCCGGCCAGGCCGGTAGTCACGCCGCACTGGACGTAACCGCGTTGCTTGACAGCATCCAAAGTCGGCCCGGCAAACGCCGGAACGGCCATGAGAAGCCCCGCCGCGGCGAGCGCACCTGCGGCGACAACATTCCGTACAGTCATTTCCACCTACCCTGTTCTGATATTCGTTAGCCGGGCTCATCGGCCCTTCCCGCATATGTAGCAAGTTTTGATGTCGGATTTGAAGCATTGATCGTGACAATCGTCCCAGGAGTTCCTTCGTGTGCGGGCCCGGCCTGCCGGAATTCGGCCCATGCCGTCTGCGCCGAAGGTCCTCAACGGGCGGTTTTCATTGACCGCCCTCGTCACGCCGCCCTAGATCTTCCCGTCACTCTTTTCATGCCGAGCGAGTGGATGAAATGGCGAAATCCCGCCGCGCCGACACGATCCTGACCCATGCCGGCCTCAACCCTCGGGGCAACGAGGGCATCGTCAATCCCCCGGTCTATCACGCGTCGACCATCCTCTTCCCCACCTTGGAGGACATGGAAGCCAGGGCCTTGCGCCCCTTCGACGGGTTCAATTACGGCCGGTCGGGGACGCCGACGACGCGGGCCTTCGAGAATGCGGTGGCGGAGCTGGAGGGCGGGCACCGGGCCGTTGCCGTCGGCTCCGGCCTTGCCGCGGTCACGACCGCGATCTCGGCCTTCGTCAGCGCCGGCGATCATCTTCTGGTGGCGGACAGCGTCTACGGTCCCACCCGGGCCTATTGCGACAAGGTCCTGGCCCGCTTCGGTGTCGAAACCACCTATTACGATCCCTGCATCGGCGCAGGCATCGAGCGGCTGATCCGTCCCGAAACCCGAGCCGTCTACATGGAATCCCCGGGGTCCCAGACCTTCGAGATTCAGGACGTTCCGGCAATTGCGGCCGCGGCCCGCGCCCGAGGCGTCGTGACCATGATCGACAATACCTGGGCGACCCCACTTTTCTTCCGTCCGTTCGACCACGGGGTCGACCTGTCGGTCCACGCCGCGACCAAATACATGGTCGGCCATTCAGACGCCATGATGGGGATCGTCGTCTGCCGGACCGAGGAGCTGTTCCAGACGGTCAAGAGCTACGCCAACCATGTCGGGCATCATGCCGCGCCCGACGACGTCTATCTGGCGCAGCGCGGGCTCCGCAGCATGGGCGCCAGGCTGCGGCAGCATCAGGAGAGCGCGCTGAAGGTCGCGCGCTGGCTCGAAGGACGGCCGGAGGTCGCGCGGGTGCTCCATCCAGCCCTGCCGCAGCACCCGGGTCACCACCTCTGGCGCCGCGACTTCGCCGGGTCGTCCGGACTGTTCGGCGTCGTCCTGAAGCCGGTGCCGAAATCGGCGGTCGCTGCCATGCTGAACGGGATGGAGCTGTTCGGCATGGGCTACAGCTGGGGCGGGTTCGAAAGCCTGATCACGCTCTGCCATGTCGCGCGCATCCGCACCGCGACCCGATGGGAGGATGCGGGCCCCCTGCTCCGGCTGCATGTCGGACTGGAGGACCCGGACGACCTGATCGAAGACCTGGCGCGCGGCTTTACGCGCCTGAACCAATCGGCGGGGTGAAATCGGTGGCCGAGGATCTCTGGAAGGCGCTGAAGTTCGATGCCGACGGGCTCGTTGCCGCGGTCGCGCAGCAGTACGACACGGGCGAGGTCCTGATGGTCGCCTGGATGAACCGGACGGCCATCGAGGAAACGCTCGCGACCGGCCGCGTCTGCTACTGGTCCCGTTCGCGCCGGTCCCTGTGGCGCAAGGGAGAGACATCGGGGCAGTCGCAGAAGCTGGTCGAGCTCCGCATCGACTGCGACGGCGACACGCTCCTGCTTCTGGTCGACCAGACCGGGGTCGCCTGCCATACCGGGCGGCGAAGCTGCTTCTACAGGGCCGTCCGCGGGGGCGCCCTGGAAACGGTTTCGGCGGTGGAGAAGGACCCGCGGGAGCTCTACGGCAAGACCTGACCGCCCCGCCGCCGGGACATCGCCGTCACCTCACGCCTCGTCGATGTCCCAGTCCCGGTCCGGGCTGACCAGGCGCATGTTCGAACGGAGCGCATGGATCTCCGCCATCTCTTCGGGAGTGAGCTCGAAGTCGAAGATTTCGAAATTGGCCCGGGCATGCTTCTCGTTGCCCGCTTTGGGAATCGCGGCCACCCGGTCCTGCTGGACCAGCCAACGCAGCCCCACCTGGGACGCCGATTTGCCGTACCGTTCCCCGATCCGGGCCAGCACCGCATTGCGCGGCACCTCGCCACGGGCCAGAGGCGCATAGGCGGTAAGGAACATGTCCTCCCGGCGCAGGCGGTCGAGCAGCCGCCTTTGCGAAAGGAAGGGATGGTATTCGACCTGGTTGTTGACGATGCGGACGCCGGTCTCCGCCGCCTCGTCCAAGAGGGCGATCGTGAAGTTGCTGACCCCCAGGCTGAGCGCGTGGCCTTCGCCCCGAAGCCGGTCCATCTCGCCCAGCGTCGCGGCAAGAGGAACATCCGGATTGGGCCAATGGATCAACAGAAGGTCCACATAGTCCGTGCGCAGCCGCCTCAGGCTCTCTTCCGCCGCTCGGCGCAGCTCCGCCGGCTCCAGCCGGTCGGGCCAGATCTTCGTCGTCAGGAAGATGTCTTCGCGCGGCACGCCGCTTTCGGCGATGGCCCTCCCGACCTCGGCCTCGTTGCCGTAAGCCTGGGCCGTGTCGATGTGCCGATAGCCGATGTCGAGCGCTGATCGGACCCCCCGGAGACACTCCTCGCCGCGCAACTCCCAAGTCCCGTATCCCAGGGCCGGAATTCGGATGCCGTCGATCACGATCTCTTTCATCGCACTGCTCCGCACAAACGGTATTGATGTCCGATGACGGGACGTAGAAATTTTCTCCGCCAAACCTATTGAAATTTATCAATCTGCCAAAACCCTGGGTCGATCAGCCAAACCTTTTTGGGCCGGTGATCATCCAGGGTTGCCCAATCCATCAACATCCATGGGCGTTGAACTGTTGGTCATTTCATTCGCTAGAATGCCATTGCCGCACTGAATTTTACTCGGCAGGCCAAGCGGGCAATACTTTCCGAAGAGCTGCATCCTCTCGAGGAGACATCCAGGGGCAATCCCCCACGGCGCCGGGAAACAATCCCAGGTTCATCGGTGGCGTGCGGAGATACGCAACGAGTGTGCGCGATCTCGCAGCTATACAACATCAACCGGACAAAGCTCGAAAACCTCATTCACCGCATCTTTGAGCCGGCTCGCCTCGTTATCAAGATCAAGGACCGGTTCGGGACTCTCGTTGTGCCGAGCGAATGGTTTCTCGTCCCGCTGAGCGTGGTCGACGAGGCCGTTGAGCATATCAGGAACGGTTCGATCGGGACATACGTCTACGATCCAGCCACCGCATCGTTGAAGAGGAAGCATGGCGACCAGGCAAGGAAGACAACTTGAACATCACGATGCTGCCGAAGAGATTTTGCAAGGAGGTCCCGAAACTTCGACTGACCTGATACCCCTGGTTTCGTTCCTCATTGCGGCTCGCTTCTTGAAGCCCATGCGATAACGAAGACTACCCAGGCAGGACGGCGTCAGGGGCTAACGAAACCAAGCGCTGCGGTTACGAAAACGGCCGTGGGCATCCTACCACTGACCGACTTGCGAGTTAGGACGCCGTCTATAGCCGCATCGAGAGCTCTTGCTGTCCGCAGATGGAACTCCGTTGCTGGTGACGGCTCGCAACTGTACATAGAATCGAGCAGGAGGTTGGCAAAGTCTTCGTGCGGCATCTCCTGCCAGCCTCCCTCATTGGTCGTAAGAGCTATAAGTTCCTCCTCAAGCAGTTCACCTGACAGCCCTTGCCAGCGGACCTGGTGCACTGCAATTGTTTGATTGTCGTATGGGGTCGCTGCTTCACCGTAGAGGCCGTCAAAAGAGCGGCGATCACCCGCGCTCTCTACCAAGTGCCTCACAAAGCTTCCTTCAAAATCCATAGGCACGAGTGTTGGGTCTTCCGATGCCCGCGCGTGATCGGCCGTCAATCGCACTACGCTTCTGCGACCGAATTCCGGCCATTGCCCAACCGCTTCTTCGGGCAAGACAATTTCGATCGTGCGACCATCATGCAGGACATTTCGGACTTCAATGCCAGCGATGTCAGCCATGCCCTTCACAAAGCTCACCATGTGGCGCCAGTCAAACCCACCAGAAACCCATGTCTGCTGAGCTGAGGCGTATTGAAGAATGTCATCTTCAGCAGCGCGCGCTTCCTGGGCCAGGCGAATAGCTTCAGCTATCTCCTCCTCCGTCTGCTCTATTTTCATCGTGGTGGCGCGCTCAAGGATGCTTTCCATATCGATATTGGCCATGAGCTCACCAAGTATTTCGCTGGCCAGCGCCTCGCTATTATCTCCAGTAACCGCCGCCATATCATTGGCAATGGTAATGACACGGTCCAACATCAGTGAGATCGCACTATTATCGAACCCGTCATCGGCCTGCAGGTTGATCACTTGAACCCGCTTTTGTTGTCCGTAACGATAAAGTCGGCCGATCCTCTGAACCAACCGGGCAGGGTTCCAAGGCAAGTCATAGTTGACCATCACATGGCAAGCTTCGTGGAGATTGAGACCTTCGCCTCCAGCCTCCGTGGAGATCATGACCCGTGCGTCTCTACGGTTGAATTTATTGACGTTTTCGGTCTTTTGGTCGAGCGACATCGAGCCATTGATCGTAACGACATCGATGTCTGTGAAGACGGCTCGGATTGCGCCGGCTAGATAATCCTGGGTCGCACGGTATTCCGTAAACACCAGAAGGCTTTGACCGTTGGCGAGAAGAGGCTCAAGTACGGTCTTCAAGAAAGTAGACAGCTTGACGTCTTCTTTTTTGGCAAGACGAATGCGCTCCAAAACCGATCTGACCTCATTCGCCTCGTCTTCAAAAAAGGCGGTCATTTGACCGATCGGACCGGTTTCAGTCAGCTGGTCATCGCCTTCGATATCCTCTTCGGATGGTAGCACGAGGGTAGACGATGCAGCGCTACTCGCTAAACGTTCAAGTCGCCTTTGAAGGGCACGCTCGATCGCAGCTAAGGAGGAAGAAGCCAGCTTTCTATAGGTTGTCATCACAAACCCGATCGCACGCCCCAGCGTACGGTCCCGCGCGTTGAAACTGGCGCGGTAGCCGGCAGTGAGATAATCGCGCAGGGCCTGATCCGCTGCTTTCATCGCTTCAGACGGCTTCACCTTATATCGAAGCGTGTCATGGCCTCGAAAGATCAGCTTTCCCTCAGCGTCTGTCACTCGGCTCTTTTTGTTTCGGATGATGATCTCGCCCACCAACTCCGGGTTCATTTCCAGAGTCTGGATTTGGGGTGTCAGATCAGGCCTCACCAACTCGAGGAGAGCTGCAAAGCGTCGTGATTTGCCTTGGTGAGGTGTTGCCGTGAGGAGCAGTAACGAGTGGGTTCGGTCTCGCAGACGTCGTGCCAGCAAATACCTTTCGGTTTGCTCACCTGTTTCAGAGCGGCTGAGCCGGTGTGCTTCGTCAAATACGATTACATCCCAATAACCCGCCTCAATCAGACGAGCCAAGTGCTCGCCCCTCTTCCCGAGATCTAGAGAAATGATGACGTTCTCTCGCAACCGCATTTCGTCGGCATATTCCGGCATGAAATCTCTTCCGTAGATTTCAAAAGCTCGTCCGAATTTGACGCGCATTTCATCTTTCCACTGCTTCGTCAGTGAAGCAGGGCACACAATCAAAACGCGTCTACACCGGTTGCGTTGAGTGAGAGCGTGCAAGATCAACCCGACCTCGATAGTCTTTCCCAAGCCGACATCGTCAGCGATGAGCCATCGAGCTTGCGGCGAAGTCACCACCTTCCGGGCAACGTCGAGCTGGTGCGGCAAAGGATCAATATCAAGCCGACCAAATGCTCCCGTATTCGCATTCCAAATTTGAAGGGCCTTTGACAACACCCTTAGACGAAAACGCTCGGCATGGTTTTTGTGCTGCCCTACCAGGCGCTTCGCGATCCGCATCTCGACCGGTGTTGCGTTGGCGAGCAAGCGCCAATCCAGCCAACGGGTTTCCCCACTTTCGAAGAACTGAACCAAGACCTGGTCAAAACCGGCTACACGTCGAACCGCTAATACTTTACCAGGTCCCAGGCGTAGCCCTCCTCTGGCGGGGTAATGCTGAACATGGGATCCAATCTCGTAGGCGTGGGTGACGTCCTTTATGGGCACCCAACACTTCTCGCCACCCACGAAGTTTACGAGTGCTTCCCCAGCCGAGTGGGTGTCCCGGATCGTGTTGATAATTCCGATACGCCCCGCATATCGGATCTTGGCGCCTTTGCTGGGGAGAATGTCGTGGCGCACCCTCTATATCCTCCAGTACGGTCCAACCGACTACCATCGCACATCCGGCGCCTCAACGGTCCAGATTTGCTGCCCGTCCTCGATCAGGCTAATTGACTTGCGCCATCGAACATCCAACGGTTCCTCATAGAACCACGAGTTCGTGTCGTGCAGCCGGACTGCTTCATCCCATGCAGCCAAAAACGCTGAGTAATCATTGAACCAAAACTGCGCTCGTTCTTCGGGGTTATATGCCCCTACCTCGAGCGAACGCCACCGGCTTAAAATTTCCTCGGTCAGCAGCCTTTCGGACTCATCGACACCGTAACGTCTGATGAATCGAAGAGCGGTTATCCAAGTCAGATTGTTCTTCAGCTTTGCATTTACTTCCAGCCTCCACCCCCGCTGCATCCGGTTGTACCGGCGCTGCAGCCACAACCATGAGGAGTCACGCCATACGCATTTCAGATAGCAGGCGTCCTCCAGTTCATCGATCGATGCTCCATCAGAGGCGAGCCGCTTAAGCGCAACGGCCGTCGCGGCAAATGGAAATTCTTCAAGAATGGCGCGCACTCGGCGTGATAGAGGGCCTCGCTCATGGAGCTTCAATATGGGAGTGGCCAAAACGATCTGGGCAGCGTACTCCTCAAGACGCCATTCTTGGGTCGCATATTCTTCTTCCCGATAGGGATCGTCACCCAGCCATCCGCCATCATCCACCGGAAGATCTAGGTCAGTCTCCCAAATTGCTGCGGCGCCATCGAACGCTATATCGAGGAGAGCGTCGTCATCGTTGTCGATGAACAATTCGTTATCAGAAAAAAGCGGATCCTCGAGAGTTTCGAAGCCCGCCGTTTCTGGCGCGAAACAGTCGTATGTGAGGGCCTCTATCTCATCGTCGAAATCGTGATCGAGTAACAACTCATCATGGTCGGACGATGGCCAATTTATCTCCGAAGCGTTAACCGAGCGCGACATCACCTCATCGGCGCCCGGCTGATTCTGCTTGAGATCAACAGAGGAGAATAGGACTTCCTCCAACTCGAGAGTGAGTTGGACTGGTCGGATCGCACTTACAACGGCATCACGTTCCAAAACTGTGGGGTTGGCGACCTCGGCGACAGGAATATCGATAACCTGCAAGTCCGGATGCAGTTCTTCTCTGTCAAGTAAATCAACCTCAGTTATGACGCTGGTACCAGGGGCTTCCAGTCGTGAAGCCGGTTGCGGAGATTGGGCTAATGTGAGCTCGACGAGCTCGTCCGGATGAACTGTGCGAGCGTCGGTCTGATGGGGACGCTTCCACCACTTCAAGAACCGCCCCCTCATACGTAAGTATGCCCTCCCTACTTTCTTTATCATTGTCATATGGAATGACTGAATATATTCGTTGATCGCCACTATCGAGCAGCAATGGCCATAATTTTACTTCGGTTGACCACCCCCAATCTGATGAGCGGTTAACATGACGAATCCGCGCAATTTGGCGCGATCCAGCTGTCGTAGGTGCACGCAATATACTTCCCCGCTCGTATCGGAGCAAGATATCTAAACTTGTAGCCATCCACCGAAGAAGAGATCAGCGAAATATGGCCGATACTCCGCCATATTTCGCTCTCACAGCGCCTGACCCGAGAAATAATCTGGCGGCCGCGGAGGAACTCGAATCCCCGACTTGCGGACTCGAAATCCGGCGCTCTATCCAGCTGAGCTACGCGGCCTGAATGTTTGGGAGTGCAGCGATTTCGCGTACCTCCCGATCCGGTGGTCCTGTCGAATTCGATCGAAGTAGTGACCTCGATCGACCCAAAAAGTTTTGGAATCGCCCCAGCTTCGATTTCGCACGACATCCGATGTTGTACGGTCTGAGACAGAGGTGACACATTGTACCGGACACATGGGTAACACCTCTCGACAGAATTGCGGGAGGTGGCCATGCCATGGAAGGAGTGTTCGGTGATGGAGGAGCGCTTGAGGTTCGTGTCCCGCCTGCTGGACGGGGAGACGATGACCGAGGCGTGCCGCGCCTTCGGCATCTCGCGCAAGACCTGCTACAAGATCTGGGGACGCTACCGGCAGGAAGGGGTGGTGGCGCTGTGGGACCGGTCGCGCCGGCCGGTGCGCTACGCCAACCAGCTGCCCGACCAGATCGAGCGGGTGATCATCGACTGCAAGCGCGAGAAGCCTCATTGAGGCGCCCGCAAGATCCGGGAGCTGCTAGTCAGGAAGCTGCCCGGCGACGTCCGCCTGCCGGCCAGGAGCACGGTACATGCCGTGCTCGACCGTCAGGGCCTGGTGCGCTAGGCCCGCCGGCGAAGCCGGGCGAACAAGGCCGCCGGGACGCCCCTGTGCCAGGCCGTGGCGCCGAACGATCTCTAGTGCACCGACTTCATGGGCGATTTCAGCCTCGGCAATGGCCGCTACTGTTACCCCCTGACGGTCACCGACCAGGCCTCGCGCTACCTGCTCGCCTGCAAAGGCTTCGACTCGACCAGGGAGCCGCCGGTCATCGAGGCCTTGGTGCGGCTATTCAAGGAGCGCGGCCTGCCCGCCGCCATCCGCTCGGACAACGGCCATCCTTTCGCCAGCCCCAACGGCCTCTACAACCTCTCGCGCATGTCGGTCTGGTGGCTGCGCCTCGGCATCCGGATCGAGCGCATCCGGCCCGGCCACCCGCAGCAGAACGGCCGGCACGAGCGCCTGCACCGCACGCTCAAGGCCGAGACGACCCGCCCCCTCGTCAAGGCCCTATCGGGGCCTGCCGGAACTGGACTATCCCCTCCACGACCGCGACATCCTGGTCACCGCCTGCGGCCGCATCTGCATGCACCGCAAGAAGATCAATATCTCGACCGTGCTCGCCGGTCAGCGCCTCGGCATCAGGGATGTCGACGACGGCATCCGGCTCGTCATCTTTATGCACTACGATTTGGGATATATCGACCTGGAACAGAGACCCCTGCAGACCATCGACAACCCGTTCGGCTCGACGTTGTCACCCATGTCTTAGGAACAGAGCGTTTCCTATCTCGCCGGGCCGTACAGAACGGCTGATGGCGACCCCGGCAGGACTCGAACCTGCGACCTAGCGCTTAGAAGGCGCTTGCTCTATCCAACTGAGCTACGGGGCCGTTGCCGTAATCGGAACGGGAGCGGAACCGCAACCGATCAGCGCGGACGCGGCCTGAAATTGTCGGCGTAGTTGCGCGGCGTCACCCGGCGCGTCTGCTCCGGGTCGACGGTATAGTCCAGGCCCTTGCGCTGGGCATAGGCGATCGCGTCTTCCTTCGTATCGAAATACAGCCGAACCTGATTCAGGGTGTCGCCGGAGCTGATCCAGCCCATGAGCGGCTCGGGCCGTCTGGGCGTCAGGGGCTCGTACTCCAGCACCCATTTCTTCGTATTCCCGCGGCCGGACTGCATGGCGGTCCTGGCTGGCCTGTAAATGCGAACCTGCATGGTCGGACGGACGCTTCTGCTCCAAAGGGCGGACGGGTTGGTCGGGGCGGACGGATTTGAACCGCCGACATCCTGCTCCCAAAGCAGGCGCGCTACCAGGCTGCGCTACGCCCCGGCGGACCGAATTCTGTGCGTTCTCAACGGTTTTCGCACGGGTGTCAAGAAGCGCTTGACGGCCGGTGCCGGCGCGTGGTCCATCCGGCATTGGCCCACGCGCCCCGGACGACATGGACGAATCGGCAGTCGGCGGACGGACCAGCCCGGTCGCGAAGACTGACCGTCAGCCGCCCGTCTGCCCTCTTTCGCCGACGATGTCGGTGTTGCCGAAAGCCTCGTGTATCACCCGGTCGCCGGCCTGGATGCCCAGAAAGGCGGATATCCCGCCGTTGATCTCCAGCACGGCGATGGCCGGCTCCGCCGACCGATAGGACCCGAGGTCGAGCGGCTTGGTCCGCTCATGGATATTGATGATCCGCCCGTCGGGGGCGATGAACAGCATGTCGAGTGGAATCAACGTGTTCTTCATCCAGAACGAGAGCGGCTGCACCTCCTCGAAAAGGAACAGCATCCCGGCGTCGGGGGCGAGGCTCTCGCGGTGCATCAGGCCCTGCGCCCGGCGGGTGAATGTATCCGCGACCTCCACGTCGAAGTGGTAGAGGCGCCCGGGGGCCGTCTCGATCCACACCTCGGACCGGGCGAAGCTCTCCCCCTGCTGCGCCTGGGCCGCCGACGCGGTCACGGCGGCAAGGAAGGCAATGACGATCAGAGCGAATTTCCGCATACGGCACCTGGTCCTGCATGGATCGTGAGCGCCGGCAGTATAGGCGGGCGGCGTCACGACCGTAAGACCGCCTCCACCACGCGTTTCACTGGATCCCGGACCGGCCCGCTCCGCGGCGGGTCGGCGATCGTGGAGAGCCAGGCTTCCGGTGGGCAGCGCCCCTGGGAACGCCGCCAGCTCAGGGCCTGTAGGATGGCCCTGGCCGGATCCGGGGCATCGACCGGCGGACTGATGCCGTTCAGCGTCGCCCAAACTCCCGCCCAGCAGCGCGCAACGCTCCATGGATTGTATCCTCCGCCGCCGAGCACCAGGACCCGCGGGGCAAGGCGCGCAACATCCCGAACCACCCGCCACAGTGCACCGTTGGAAAGCGCAAGCCGGCTCAGGGGGTCGTCGGCCAGGGCATCCGCCCCGCACTGGATGACCACGATCTCCGGGTCGTGGGCGCGCCCCAAGGGGATCAGCGCCTCTTCGCGGACGAAATCCATCTCCGAATCGTTGAAGCCGGGGAGCACCGGAATGTTGCGCGACGAACCGCCGGCCCGGTCCCGCACCGTCCCGGAGAACGGCCATCGCCCGTCCTCGTGCACGGAGACGGTGAGCACCCGGTCATCGCCCGCGAAAGCCGCCTCGACGCCGTCGCCGTGATGCGCATCGACATCAAGGTAATAGACCCGGCGCATTCCGCGGTCGAGCAGCCGGAGAATGGCGAGCGCCGCATCGTTGAAGTAGCAGAACCCGCTGGCGCGGTCCGGACGGCCGTGATGAGTGCCGCCGGCCGGGTTGTAGATCACGCCGCCGGCACCGAGCAGATCGGCCGCCAGCAAGGAGGCGCCGACCGCCGTGGCAGGGCGGCAGAAGACTTCCGGAAAGATCGGATTCCCGGCGCGACCCAGGCAGAACCGCTCCCGCCGCGCGGCGTCGAGGTGCTGCTCCCGCTCCGCCTCCATGACGGCGGCGACGTATTCGGGGTCGTGAAAGCGAATGAGGTCCTCCGGCGTCGCGACCGGGCTTTCAATATAGGCGCCCGGCGCCAGCCAGCCTGTCGCCCGGACGAGGTCAATCGTCGTCGAGACCCGGGGAATGGACAGCGGATGCCCGTCGCCATAGGAGGACGTCCGGTAGATGTCGCTGCCGATCAGCAGCGGCTGCATCGCCATGGCGAGCTGTTCCTCCAGCGCTTGCAATGGATCGTGCGACATTGACGTCGCTCTCAACCAGTAGTACCTGTCGGCTTGTCTCAACGGGGTGCCCGCGAAAGGGCTGAGAGGCACGATCGTGCCAACCCGACGAACCTGATCCGGATAATGCCGGCGGAGGGAGCTGGGACTGACCAACATCCATGCCGCCGGCTCCCCCCATCCTTTGGAGGAGAGCCAATGCCCCGTTCAATCCTGGTCGCCTCCGCGGCCGTGTTCGCCGCCCTGCCCGCGCTTGCGCAGGACAGGCCGGTCCTCACAGTCTACACCTACAGCTCCTTCACTTCCGAATGGGGGCCTGGTCCTGCCATCGAGACTGCCTTCGAAGAAGTGTGCGGCTGCGATCTGGAATTCGTGTCCGTCGACGACGGCGTCGCGATGCTGAGCCGGCTCCGGCTCGAGGGCGATCGCACCCGGGCCGATGTGGTGCTGGGCCTCGACATGAACCTGGTGGCGGAGGCCAAAGCAACCGGCCTTCTCGCACCGCATGAACTGGACCTGCCCCCGTTCGACCTGCCGGTCGAGTGGACGGACGATACATTCGTTCCCTACGACTGGGGATACTTCGCCTTCGTCTATGACACCGAAGCCCTGGCCGAACCCCCGGCCAGCCTAAAGGAGCTGGTCGAGGAGAGCGACGTCGAGATCCTGATCCAGGACCCTCGCACCAGCACGCCGGGGTTGGGCCTGCTGCTCTGGATGCGGTCGGTCTATGGCGACGAGGCGGCCGAGGCATGGACCCGGCTGCGTCCCCGCATCGTCACCGTCAGCAACGGCTGGAGCGAGAGCTACGGGCTGTTTGTCGAGGGCGAGGCGCCGATGGTGCTGAGCTACACCACGTCACCCGCCTATCACGCAATCGCCGAGAACGAGACGCGGTACCAGGCCGCGGAGTTCGCGGAAGGCCACTATCTGCAGATCGAGGTCGCGGCCCGGGTGGCGGGCAGCGACGAAGAGGAGCTTGCCCGCAGCTTCCTGTCCTTCATCACCACCGATGCCTTCCAGTCGGTCATTCCGACGACCAATTGGATGTACCCCGTCATCCGGCCCGAAGGCGGCCTTCCCGACGCCTTCCAGAATCTGGTCCGCCCGGAGCGCGGGCTCCTCTTCTCGGCCGAAGAGGCGGAACGGAATCGCGGAGCGTGGATCGACGAGTGGTTGCGGGCAATGAGCCGCTGAGATGTTGCGCACGCTGATCCCGGGTTTCGCGGCCGGGATCGCCCTTCTGGCGGTGATCGGCAGCGCGCTTGCCGGCGTGCTGACGGTCGCCGGCCATGTGGACCTTCCGGGACTCATGACCGATCCCTATGTCCAGGGCGTCCTGCGATTCACCGTCTGGCAGGCCTTTCTTTCCGCGGTCCTGAGCGTCGCGTTCGCCGTGCCCGTCGCCCGGGCGCTCGCCCGCAGGCCGCGCTTCTTCGGCAGGCGGCTTCTGATCCGCGCCCTGGGCCTCCCGATGGTCGTTCCTACGATCGTCGGGGTCCTCGGCGTTGTCGCCGTCTATGGCCGCTCCGGGCTCGTCAACGACGTGCTCGACGGCATTGGCCTGGGACTCAGGCTGGACATCTACGGCCTTCCTGGCATCCTCATCGCCCACATCTTCTTCAACATGCCCTTCGCAACCCGCCTGCTGCTCCAGGGCTGGGCGATCATTCCCGGCGAGAGCTGGCGACTGGCCGCACAGCTCGGCATGACGGGCGGCCAGATCTTCCGGCTGATCGAACTGCCGATGTTGCGCCAGGTCGTGCCCGGCGTGGCGGGGCTGATCTTTCTTCTGTGCTTCACCAGCTTCGCGGTCGTCCTGGTTCTTGGGGGCGGGCCGCCGAACGCCACCCTGGAAGTGGCGATCTACCAGGCGCTGCGCTTCGACTTCGACCTGGGGCGGGTCGTCGCCTTTGCCGTGCTTCAGGTCGGGCTTTGCGGTCTTCTGGTCGGGCTGGGCTATCGGCTGGCACGGCACGTACCGGTCGAACCGACGCTGGCCCGCACCGATTCCAGGCCCGATGCCGGCACCGCCGCAGGCCGCCTGGCGGACGGGGCTGCCATCCTTTTCGCCGTCCTTGTGCTGGCGCTCCCGCTGGGTGCGGTCGTGATTGCGGGCCTGACCAGCGGGTCGGTGCTCAACGTCGCGTCGAACCCGTCGCTTTGGCAGGCCGCCGGGCGGAGCGTCGCGATCGGCCTCGCAGCGGGGCTCATGTCCTGCGCCCTCGGCTGGGGCCTGGTCGACACCGCGCGCAACCTGCGGCTCCGTCATTACCTGCCCGGCGCGGCCCACGCGGTGGAGCTGTGCGGCAGCCTGGTCCTGGTGATACCGCCCATCATGCTCGGTGCCGGCCTGTTCATATTGCTGCGTCCGGTGGCGGATGTCTTCGCCATCGGCCTTGCCCTGGTCGTGCCGGTGAATGCGCTCATGGGGCTGCCCTTCGTGCTGCGCATCCTGATGCCCGCCGCCCTGCAGGCCCAGGAGCGGCATCTGCGGCTGGCGGACAGCCTGGGCATGACCGGATGGAACCGCCTCCGCCTAGTCGATTGGCCGCTCATGCGCCGGCCGCTCGGGTTGGCGCTTGGCCTCACCACGGCATTGTCGATGGGTGACTTCAGCGTCATCGCCCTTTTCGGGAGCGCAGGGACGGAGACCCTGCCCTTTCTGTTGTACCAGCAGATCGGCAGCTACCGCATCGGCGACGCCGCCATGACGGCGGTGCTGCTGGTCACGCTCAACCTCGCTCTCTTCGTGACGATCGAAAGGATAGTCGGTGGCCGATCCGATCATTGAGCTGGACCGGGTGACCTTCCGCTACGAGGCGATGACCATGGTCTTCGATCTTGTCGTGGAGCAAGGCTCGCTCGTCGTGATCTTCGGGCCCAGCGGCGCCGGCAAGACCACGTTGCTGAACCTGATCGCCGGGTTCGACCGGCCGACCGGCGGGACGATCCGCATCGCCGGCCGGGACGTCACGTCCCAGCCGCCGGCCGACCGGCCGGTCACGACCCTTTTCCAGGAACACAACCTGTTCGCGCATCTCACCGTTGCGCAGAATGTCGGTCTTGGGATCCATCCCGGGCTGCGCCTTTCCCGGGACGACCTGGGGCGTGTGTCTCAGGCCCTGGGGCTCGTGGGGCTTGCCGGGTTCGAACATCGCCTGCCCCGGCAGCTCTCGGGCGGCGAGCGGCAGCGGGTCGCTCTCGCCCGCTCGATCGTTCGCGACCGTCCGGTCCTGCTTCTGGACGAGCCGTTCGCCGCGCTGGGTCCGGCCCATCGCCGCGAGATGATCGGGCTCGTCACAGACTTGCGTGAGCGAAGGGGACTGACCGTGCTCCTGGTCACCCATCAGCTGGAGGAGGCCCGCAACCTGTCCGGCCGCGCCCTGTTCGTCGAAGGCGGCAGGATCCTCGCCGACGGCACCATCCGGGATTTCCTCACCAATCCACCGTTCCCGGAAATTGCCGATTATCTGGGTTGAAGAAGCCCGCCCTCCGCCGCAGTGCGGATCGCCGGCGCGTCGATTACAGTCTGCGTGTTACACTAGGAAGGGAACGACGTATCCCCGCCGTTCGGCCATTACCCGAGGAAGGCCGATGTCGATCAAATCAATTCTTCTGCACATGGCTCCCGACGAGTCACGCGGAGAGCGGCTCGCGGCCGCAATCCAGCTGGCCCGGAGGTTCGGAGCCCATCTGAGAGTGACCTATCTTACCTCCCCGGTCGGAATGCCGGCGGCAATCACCGGGCGCGGCGCTTCGGCCGCCTATGTCGCCGAGGCCATCGCCGTAGCTGAGGAAAGGGCCGCAGCGATTCTGCAGGAGGTCGAAGCCGCTTGCGATGCTGCCGGGATCGAATGGGAGGCCGAGATGGCCGAGGGCGACCACAACGAGGAGCTGGCGAAGCGGAGCGTCGGCGCCGATCTGGTCGTCATCGGCGAGAGCCGGGCGCTGTTGCCGGAGGACTATATCGGCCTGCATCGCCCTGATGAGCTGCTGATTCGGTCGGCATGCCCCGTCCTCATCATCTCCAAGGGCTGGGCCGATCGACCAATCGGGACGCGGATCCTGGTGGCCCTGAGGGACACGCACGAATCGAGCCGGGCCGCCCATGGCGCCCTGCCCTTCGTCACGACAGCAGAGAGGGTCTGCGCCCTGACGGACGGTTCCGAAACCTCAGAACCCATGGTCGAGTGGCTGCGGCGCCATGTGCCGTCTGCGGAGCATGCGACCGTGGACAGCGAGGGCGATGTCGGACCGCAGATCCTGAAGCGCGCGGCCGAGATGGAGGCCGATCTCCTGGTCATGGGCGCCTACGGGCACAGCCGCTGGCGTCAGATCGTCCTGGGCGGGGTGACCGATCATGTGCTGAGGGAAATGGACCTCCCGGTGCTCATGTCCCACTGAGGCGCGCGTCCAGGAACGTAGGGTCGGGTCGTTCTGTTGCTGGTCCAGGAATGGTGGAGGACGACATGACCGATCCTAAGGACAGAATGACAATTTTCCCCGAGGAAAAGTCCGGCGAGACGCCGAAGCCCGGGAAGCCAATCGAGAAGTCGGCGAAGCAGCCGGGCAAGAATGAGGCGACCTCGCTTGGTGACGAAGGCCAGGAACGGGCGCAGAAATTCAGAAACGACCGCAATCGTCAATCCCGAGACGGCCAAATGGGTGGCGCCGACGATTGACGAACCGCTTCTTCGCTTCTGTGCCCCGATACCCTGGCGGGCGGCAGCGCGCGACCGATGCGTTGCCGCCCTTCTCCTCCGGATTGGCCGGACGCGACGTTCACCACTCATCAACCTTCCCGGATTATCGTTAAAGCCCTCTGGACCGCGACGGCCTGCTCATGCATCCGATCGGAGGGACCTTGCCCGCACCAGAATCCGACCGCATCGCGCCATGTGCGGGCCTGGCACGATGCTTCAGGCATGCGGCGGAACTCACATTGCCGGGGCTGATCGGCCTCGCGTCCGCACTGCTGCTTCTGAAAGACATTGCAGCGGCCGAATCTGACTACAAGGTCGTTCGCCCTCCCACTCACGTCGTGGGAACGGCAGTCCCGGCTCCGGAGGGACCAGTCATCCTGACGGTTTCTGGCAAGATCCTGCCCCCCGACGGGCGTGCGGAGATCGCCTTCGACCGCGCCGGCCTGGAGAGCCTGGGCGTCGTCAGCTTCACGACTGCGACGAACTGGACGGACGGTGCGACGGTCTTCGAGGGCGTCCTGCTGAAGAACGTCCTGGAAGCGGTGCAGATCGCGCCGGATTCGAAGGAACTGCTTCTCACCGCCCTGAACGACTATCAGGCGGTCATGCCCGTCGAGGACGCGCTCGATTGGCCCGTGATCCTGGCCTTCAAGGAAAACGGCCGCGAATTGAGCGTCCGCGACCGGGGTCCGCTTTGGGTCGTGTACCCGTGTCATGTTAACGACCGGTTCGCGACACGACTGTACCTGTCACGGTGGGTGTGGCAGTTGGCGTCGATCTCGGTGCGGTAGGCGGTCGCTTGGGTCGGCGGTGGAAGCAGGCGAAGGTGGGCCGGATCGGCCGGACGTTTCCGTTCGGCGGCCAGATGGTATGGGTGATCTGCTTCGCCCTGCTGCTCGTCAGCACGCCGGCACTGGTCCGGGACCTGCTTGACATCCAGTCCGCGACGGAACAGGCGACAGGCGTCGACTACTGGTACGAAGGCCAGCTCAACCGCGAACTTCTCCGCCTGCAGGTGACGCTGACGCAGGCCGTGAACGATCCGGAGGTGTCGCCCGAAACCATCAATTTTCGGCTGGATATGGTCTTCAGCCGGATCAACAACATGCCGCGCCCGGGAAGCGGCTGGAACACCCTGCATCTTACCGAGCTGCAAGAACCCTCCCGCATCCGGGAGTACATGAACGAGATCGACGCAGCCCTGCCCATGCTGGAGCAGGATCGTCAGCGCTTCCTAGATCTCGCCCTGCTGCGCACCGAGCAGGCGCTTGCCGAGGCGCAGCGTCTTTCGTTCGAAGTGGTCGCCAGGCAAAACGCGATGGCGGGCACCCTGCAGAAGCTGTTCATCGAATTCCGCTACAAGCTTCTGCTCTATGGCGCGGGCTTCATCGCGCTGGTCACCGGGCTCGGCTACCTGATGGTCAGCCACATGCGGGCGGAGCACGCCCTGCGGAAGGCGACCACACGCCTGGTCGATATCGCGGAGCTTGAACGCGCGCGCGACGAAGCGGTGCGCGCCAACCGGGTCAAGGACAGCTTCATGGCCAATGTAAGCCACGAACTGCGAACCCCGCTCAACGCGATCATCGGATTCTCGGAAATGCTGCGCGAGCCCTATTGCGGCCCGCTCAACGACAAGCAGCGCGAATATGTCGAGGACATCCACAGCGCCGGACAGCGGCTCCTTGCCCTGATCAACGACCTTCTGGACCTGTCGCGGCTAAGGGCCGGAAAGTACGAACTCCTGGAGACGGAGATCGATCTCAACCGCATGGTGCAGTCGGCCATCCGCGACATGCGAGAGGCGATCCGCAAGGCCGGGATTTCGGTCACCGTCAGCGTTCCAAAGCAGCCGGTCGTCGTCCGTGCGGACGCCCGCAAGCTGCGGCAGGTGATCGACAATCTCTTGGCCAACAGCCTCAAGTTCACGGAATCGGGCGGTTCGGCCCGGATCGTGGTGGAATCGCCCGAAGATCCGTCCGAGGGCCCGCGCATCGTCGTCGCCGATACCGGGATCGGCATCGCTCCGGAGGACATTCCTCGGGTATTCCGTCCCTTCGAGCAGGTCGACGGCGCGTTGGCGAGGAAGCACCAGGGGACCGGTCTCGGCCTGCCGCTGGTAAAGGCATTCGTCGATCTGCACGGCGGTACCGTGGATATGGCGAGCGTCCTCGGCGAGGGGACGACCGTGACCGTCACCCTGCCCCCCGAGCGCCTGATGCCGGGGCTGAGCCCGGGCGACGACCGGAAGGACGTCCTGCCCCTTCCCGCCCGACGCGTCGACGAGGGCTGATGGACGACCTGTAACCAATCTCCCTGAGAGAGTTCCCCAGGGCCGCGACGCGATGTTTCGAGCCTATGGCTAGCCGAGGCCACGGCTGCCGGCACCTGGCAGCCGTGGCACAATCCGGGGCGTTTCCGACCGACGGGTGCCGGCCAGTCCCGGCTAGATCAGGAAGACGATCGTCACCAGCGCGAAGAGCGGTATCAGGATTCCGATCGACCAGGCCATGTAGCCGAAGAAGCTGGGCATAGCCACGCCCCGCTCCTCGGCGATCGAACGCACCATGAAGTTGGGCGCGTTGCCGATATAGGTATTCGCGCCCATGAACACGGCGCCGGCCGAGATGGCGACCAGTGTATCCACGAGCGGACCTGTGAGTACCGTGGCGTCGCCGCTGGCCGTGTTGAAGAACACGAGATAGGTCGGCGCGTTGTCAAGGAAACTGGAAAGCAGTCCGGTCAGCCAGAAATACATGACGTTGTCCGGTTGCCCATTGTCGTTGACCAGGGCGACAAGCGGAGCGAGCGCCCCGTCGGTTCCCGCGCGCAGGATGGCGATCGCCGGGATGATGGTCAGGAAGATCGCCGAGAAGAGCTTCGCCACCTCGATGATCGGGAACCAGCTGAAGGCGTTCCGCCTGCGGCTTTCGGACGAGGTCAGCCGGACCGAGAGCAGCGCAGTCCCGACCAGGATCAGGTCCCGGACGAGGTTCTGAAGCTCGACCTCGACATGGTAGACCTCGAACACGATGCCGGGCCGCCAGACCCCGCTCAGCAGGACGGCGCCGACGATCACGCCGAGGAGCAGGATGTTGACCTTCCCTTCGAGGCCCAGCCTCTCCTTCTCCTCGACATCGTCCACGGCGGCCATCGGCCGGCCCTCGCGCCGCCACAGCACCACGTCGATGACGAAGTAGAGGGCGAGCAGAACCACCGAAGCCAGCAGCATCGGCAGGAACAGATGGACGGTCGGCCAGAAGAAAGGGACGCCCTTCAGGAAACCGAGAAACAGCGGCGGGTCCCCGAGCGGCGTCAGCGAGCCGCCGATATTGGCCACCAGGAAGATGAAGAACACGACGCTGTGCACCTTGTAGCGCCGGTTCTCATTGGCGCGAAGCAGCGGCCGGATCAGCAGCATCGCCGCCCCGGTCGTCCCCATCCAGCTGGCGATGACCGTGCCGATGAAGAGGATGCCCGTGTTCACGACCGGCGTGCCCTGCAGGCTCCCGGTAATCCTCACACCGCCTGCGACCGTGAACAGAGCGCCCAATAGAATGATGAACGGGAGATATTCGAGCAGCCCGACATGCAGCAGCTCGTAGAGTGCGAGCTCCCAGCCGAACGCCCATGCGAAAGGCAGGAAGAATGCGAGCGCCCAGAACGCAGAGACCTTGCCGAAGTGGTGGTGCCAGAAATCCGGCAGGATCAGGGGGAACAGGGCAATCGACAGGAGAATTCCGGCGAAAGGCACGACCCAGAGGAGGCCGAGGCCCGCACCGTCAAGATGGGGTACGCCATGCGCCTCGGCGGCGATGCCCGGCGTCGGCCCGGACAGAACGGCCGCCATGATGAGGAGGAATGGAACAAGAAAGCGCGCTGCTGCTCCGCGCCAAGTCAAAGTCACGAAAGTTTCTCCACAATCCGGGAACTGGCGGGCATCCGCCGAAGGACGGCGGAGTATGGCGGATGAGGCTGGGAGCGCCAAGTTTCAATTCGACACCCCTGAAGCTTGCCGCTTCGCTATCCGACGGCTAGCCTTTCAGAAACAAAGATGCGATCCCAGGTAGGCTGGACGGAGATCTGCGCCATGGACATGAAGGGTGAGTACCGCGTTGCAGCACCTCGCGAGCGGGTCTGGGAGGCCCTGAACGATCCGGAAGTCCTCAAGGTCTGCATTCCGGGCTGCGAAAGCCTGGAAAAGACGTCGCCCACGACCTTCGTAGCCAAGGTGACGGCTGCAGTCGGTCCGGTAAAAGCGCGATTCACCGGCAATGTCACCCTGAGCGACCTTGTCCCGCCCGAAAGCTACGTGATCTCCGGCGAGGGCAAGGGCGGGGCGGCAGGCTTCGCCAAGGGAAGCGCGAAGGTCAATCTTGCGGCCGAGAGCCCGACGATGACCCTCCTCGCCTACGAGGTCTCGGCGAATGTCGGCGGCAAGCTGGCCCAGCTCGGTGCCCGCCTGATCGACGGCACGGCCAAGAAGATGGCGGATGAATTCTTCCGCCGATTCAGCGAACGGGTTGCCGAACCGGTCGGCGCGGAAGAAGCGCCTGCGGTGGCGGAGGCGCCGCAACCGCCGGCAGCCGAAGCGGCGCCTGCGGACACCGGGCCGATGCCCCCCGAACGGGAGGTCGCCGTCGAGCCCGCTGTGCCGTTCCCGCCGGCGCAGCCGGATGTCGATGCTGCGGCCGCTTCGGCCACAGCCGGCCGGGGAGAAGGCACGAAGCAGGCGACCGGCACACCTGCGTCCCGCTGGCCGGCATCGGGCGGCCTCAGCCCGGTGACCTGGATCATCGGCCTTGCGATCCTGATCCTGCTCTTGGTGATCCTCGCCCTCTGAGCGCGGGACGGGCTGCCGTTGAATGTACGGAATGGCCGCTTGACCGATCCCCGGCCCACCCATAGCCTTACATCGAGGGGGGTTATTCCCGGGTAGAAGCGGCGGTTCAAGCCGCACGAGGCTTTCGACTTCGGTCACGCTACGTTTGGGAGGATCTCAATGCCCACCGTTTCCATGACGGTGAACGGCAAGGCGGTCTCAAGGGAAGTTGAGCCCCGGACCTTGCTGGTTCAATTCCTTCGCGAGCATCTCGGCCTTACCGGTACGCATGTCGGCTGCGACACGAGCCAGTGCGGTGCCTGCGTCGTGCATGTCGACGGGCGATCAGTGAAAAGCTGCACGATGCTGGCGGTCCAGGCCGACGGACGCGTCGTCACCACCATTGAAGGCATGGCGGCCGCCGATGGTACCCTTCACCCGATCCAGGCCGCCTTCCGCGAAAATCACGGCCTCCAGTGCGGCTTCTGCACCCCGGGCATGGTCATGAGCGTGGCCGATCTGCTGAAGAACAATCCCTCCCCCACGGAGCGCGAAGTGCGTGAGTGGCTGGAGGGAAATATCTGCCGGTGTACCGGCTACCACAATATCGTGAAAGCGGTTCTGGCGGCCGCGGAAGCTCTGCGCGGTGCGCCCGCGCACGCGGCGGAATGAGGGAGGCTATGCAATGCTGTCAGACGGCATCGGCGCCCCGCTGCGCCGCAAGGAGGATCGTCGTTTCCTGACCGGCAAGGGGCACTACACGGACGACATCAACCGCCCCGGCCAGACTTACGCCTATTTTCTGCGCAGTCCCCACGCCCACGCCAGGATCCGCGGCATCGACAAGACTGCCGCGGAAGCAGCGCCCGGCGTCCTCGCGGTCCTGACCGGGGAGGATCTTGCTGCCGACGGGATCGGCGGGCTGATCTGCGGCTGGATGATCCATTCCAAGGACGGGTCGCCGATGAAGGCCGGCCCGCACCCCGCCCTGGCGCAGGGGAAGGTGCGTTACGTGGGCGACCATGTCGCCGTCGTGATCGCGGAGACGCTCAACCAGGCGAAGGATGCGGCCGAACTGATCGAGGTCGACTACGAGGTTCTGCCCGCCGTCGTGTCGACGGCGGAAGCCAGGACCTCGCCCGTGCGGGTACATGACGACATCCCGGCCAATACCGTGTTCGAATGGGAGCTGGGGAACAAGGCCGAGACCGAGGCCGCCTTTTCCAGGGCCCATCACGTCACCCGCATCGATCTGGTCAACAACCGGCTGATCCCGAATGCGATCGAGCCGCGCGCCGCCGTCGGCGAATACGACAGCGGCATGGATACGTTCACCCTCTACACGACGAGCCAGAATCCCCATGTGGCGCGCCTAGTCCTGTCGGCTTTCGTCGGCCTGGCCCCGGAGCACAAGCTGCGGGTGATCGCGCCCGACGTAGGCGGAGGCTTCGGCTCGAAGATCTTCATCTACGCCGAGGAGACGGTCTGCGCCTGGGCGGCCAAAAAGGTCGGCCGACCGGTCAAGTGGACCGCCGAGCGGAGCGAAGCCTTCCTCGCCGACGCTCATGGCCGGGACCACGTCACCCATGCCGAACTGGCGCTGGACCAGGACGGGCGGATCCTGGGCATGCGGGTGCACACGACGGCCAATCTCGGCGCCTATCTCTCCACCTTCTCCTCTTGCGTGCCGACCTATCTCTACGCGCCGCTGCTTTCCGGCCAGTACGCGATTCCGGCGATCTATGCGGAGGTCGACGGCGTCTATACGAACACCGCCCCCGTCGATGCCTATCGCGGCGCCGGCCGGCCCGAAGCGACCTATGTCGTCGAACGCCTGGTCGAGACCGCGGCGCGGGAGTTGGGGATGGATCCGGCGGAACTGCGGCGCCGCAACTTCATCCGGCCAGACCAGTACCCCTATCAGACCCCGGTCATCATGACCTATGACTGCGGGAATTACGAAGCCTCGCTCTCGGAGGCCCTGCGCCTCGTCGACTATGAGAACTATCCCCGCCGCAAGGCGGAAAGCGAGGCCCGAGGCAGGCTTCGGGGCATCGGGTTCTCCTGCTATATCGAGGCCTGCGGCCTCGCGCCTTCGGCAGCCGTAGGGTCGCTGGGCGCCGGCGTCGGCTTGTGGGAAAGCGCCAAGATCCGGTTCAACCCGACGGGCAACGTCCTGGTCTACACCGGTTCCCACAGCCATGGTCAGGGGCACGAGACGACCTTCGCCCAACTGATCGCAAGCCAGCTCGGCGTGCCGACCGAGCAGGTCGAGGTGATCCACGGCGACACCGAGAAGACGCCGTTCGGCATGGGCACCTACGGCTCCCGCTCCCTCGCCGTGGGCGGGTCCGCCCTGTACAAGGCGGCCGAGAAGATCATCGCCAAGGGCCGGAAGATCGCCGCCCACCTCATGGAGGCAGCCGAGGCGGACATCGAGTTCAAGGACGGCAAGTTCACGGTTGCCGGCACCGACCGCTCCAAGACGATCCAGGAGATCGCCTTCGCCGCCTATGTGCCCCATAATTTCCCGGCCGGTGTCGAGCCGGGGCTGGAGGAAAGCGCCTTCTACGACCCCCTCAACTTCACCTTCCCGGCCGGATGCCAGATCTGCGAGGTCGAGGTCGATCCGGATACGGGCGTCGTGGAGATCGTCAATTTCGTCGCGGTCGACGATTTCGGGAAGATCATCAATCCGATGATCGTCGAAGGCCAGGTCCATGGCGGCATCGCCCAGGGAATCGGCCAGGCGCTGCTGGAGAACTGCGTCTATGACCCTGAATCCGGCCAGCTCCTGACAGGCTCGTTCATGGACTATTCGATGCCGAGGGCCCACGACCTGCCCAGCTTCAAGGTCGGCATGACGATTACCGAGAACCCGTCGAACCCGCTTGGCGTCAAGGGCTGCGGGGAGGCCGGCGCCATTGCGGCTCCGGCGGCGGTCATGAACGCCGTGACCGACGCCATCGGCGTCAACGACCTGCAGATGCCGGCCTCGCCGGAGCGGGTCTGGCAAGCCCTGCAACGCGGTCGCATGGCCCAGGCCGCGGAATAAGGAGGACCGTTCGATGTACGCGTTCGACTATCACCAGCCGGCTTCGGTCGCCGATGCCGCCGCGGCACTCGCGGCGGCCGCCGACGGCAAGCTGGTGGCCGGCGGGATGACGCTCATTCCGACGCTGAAGCAACGCCTCGCCTCGCCTTCCGACCTGATCGACCTTGCCCGCGTCGACGAGTTGAAGGGCATCGGCGAGGAGTCCGGATCGCTGGTCATCGGCGCCATGACCTGCCATGCGGATGTGGCGGCGTCCGATATCGTGCGCCGGTCGATCCCCGCGCTGGCCCGCCTTGCCGGCGGCATCGGGGATCCCCAGGTCCGCAATCGGGGTACGATCGGCGGATCGGTCGCCAACAACGATCCGGCAGCGGACTACCCGGCAGCCGTGCTGGGCCTCGGCGCGACCATCCGCACCAACAAGCGGGACATCGCCGCCGACGACTTCTTCCAGGGCATGTTCACGACAGCGCTGGAGCCGGACGAGCTGATCACCCGAATTGCTTTTCCGGTTCCGCAGGCGGCGGCCTATGTCAAGTTCCCGAACCCTGCCAGCCGCTATGCCGTGGTCGGCGTCCTGGTGGCAAAAACGGGCGGCGGGGTACGCGTCGCGATCACCGGGGCCGGGGCCGATGGCGTGTTCAGGGCGACAGAGATGGAACAGGCCCTGTCAGCCGACTTCTCGCCCAAGGCGCTGGACGGCATCGCCATTCCGTCCGACGGCCTGAACGGCGACATTCACGCCTCCTCCGAATACCGGGCCCATCTGATCGGCGTGATGGCGAAACGGGCAGTCGCAGCCTGCGTCTGACCGTTCAATCCTTCAGAATGGTCGGGGGGAGCAGCCGCGCTCCCCCTTTGCCGTCAGCCGCCCTGGCGACTGAAGGGCGGAATCGCGCCGGCCACCGGCCCCAATCGCGCGGTCTTGCGTCTATATGCCGCCGTCGCCTGTTTATCAGGCGTCTTACCATGTCCGCCGATTCGACCCGAACCCGGCAGTGTCAGCAGGATCCGGAATGCCCCATCCCCTTCCCGACAACGTCGACGCGACGCTAGAGCTTCTGGGGGCCGGCGGCTATGTCGGGGACCGGGCACTCGCAACCGCACTCTTCCTTGCGCTGAAGCTTCGACGCCCCCTGTTCCTGGAGGGTGAGGCCGGCGTCGGCAAGACCGAGATCGCCAAGGTGCTTGCGGCGACCCTCGGCCGGCGCCTCGTCCGCCTCCAATGCTACGAAGGGCTCGACGTCGCCTCAGCTGTCTATGAATGGAACTATCCCCGGCAGATGCTGGAGATCCGGCTGGCCGAAGCCGCAGGCGAACGGGACCGCCAGGCCCTGGAGCGCAATATCTTCGATGAGAGCTTCCTGATTCGACGGCCCCTTCTGCAGGCGCTGGAATGCGATGACGATGGCCCGGCGGTGCTCCTGATCGACGAGCTGGACCGTACCGATGAGCCGTTCGAGGCGTATCTCCTGGAAGTCCTGTCCGACTTTCAGGTCACGATCCCCGAGGTCGGCACCATCAGGGCCGATACCCCTCCGATCGTCGTGATCACGTCGAACCGAACGCGGGAGATCCACGACGCTCTGAAGCGCCGCTGCTTCTATCACTGGGTCGACTATCCTTCGGCCGAGCGGGAACGCCGCATCATTGCCGCCAAGGCGCCCAAAACGCCGGAGGATCTGTCCGCCCAGATCGTCGGTTTCGTCCAGCGCCTGAGGCGGCAGGACCTGTTCAAGAACCCGGGCGTCGCAGAAACGCTGGACTGGGCCCAGGCGCTGACCCAGCTGGACGTCCTGGAGTTGGACCCGCGGGTCATCGACGACACGTTGGGCATTCTGCTGAAGTACCAGGACGACATCGAGAAGATCCGCGGATCCGAGGCCCGGCGCTTGCTTGCCGAGGTGAATTCCGAGCTGTCGGCCGCAGCCGGCTAGATCGATGACGGACGGCTCCCATCCCGAAGCCGCAGGCCGCTTGGCGGCCAACATCATGCATTTCTGCCGGCTGCTCCGCGCCGCCGGCCTGCCGGTCGGCCCGGGCCGGACCCTGGCCGCCCTGGAGGCAGTACGCGCGGTCGGGATCGACCGTCGGCAGGATTTCTACTGGGCCCTGCACGCGACCCTGGTCGATCGGCGCGACCAGCGCGACCTGTTCGACCAGGCATTCCACATCTTCTGGCGCAATCCGGACATGCTGCGACGCGCAATGCAATTCATGCTGCCCCATGTCGAGACGCCGGGCGGCGAGCGCGGGGAAGAGGTGATCAGGCGGTTGGCGGAGGCTCTGCAGGCGGAACGCGAACCTGGTCGGGGCGAAAGCCCGGAGGAAGCCGACGAGCCCCAGCTCGAGATCGACGCCTCGCTGACCTTCTCGGAAAGGGAGATCCTGCAGGGCCGCGACTTCGAGCAGATGACGGCCGAAGAGATCGCCCGGGCCAAGCGCCTCATCGCCTCGATGAAGCTGCCGGTTCCGGCCGTCAGGACCCGGCGCTTCCTCCCTACCCCGTCGGGCACCCGGATCGACATCCGGCGCACCCTGCGCGACAGCCTGCGCCATGGCGGCGCCGGGATCGAGCTTGCACGCCGACGGCACCGGCTGCGACCGCCGCCGCTCGTGGTCCTGTGCGACATCTCCGGCTCGATGAGCCAGTATTCGCGCATGCTGCTGCATTTCCTGCACGCGGTCACGACGGATCGTGAGCGGGTCTACAGCTTCCTTTTCGGCACCAGGCTGACCAATGTGACGCGTCATCTACGCATGCGCGACGTCGATGCCGCCCTCTCTGGTCTGGGCCGGAGCGTCGCCGACTGGGCGGGCGGCACACGCATCGGCAACTGCCTGCGTGAATTCAACCGCACATGGTCGAGACGGGTTCTTGGCCAGGGCGCGGTCGTTCTCCTGATCACGGACGGCCTCGACCGCGAGGCGGGCGAAGGTCTCGATCGGGAGATGGAGCGCCTGCACAAGAGCTGCCGGAAGCTGATCTGGCTCAACCCCCTCTTGCGTTACGACGCGTACGAGCCAAAATCGCTGGGAGCCCGGGCGATCATGCCTCACGTGGACGATTTCCGCCCGGTTCACAATCTGGCAAGCCTGGAGGCCCTGGTGGAAGCGCTGAACGCGGATAAATTGCCGCCTCGCGCCCGAATGGCCCGATGGCGTTCCTTGGCTGCGGAGTGAAGCTTATGAACACTTTCCGGGACGATATTCTGGAGCAGGCTGCGGCCTGGCGGCAGGAAGGGCGGCGCGTCGCGCTGGCGACCGTGGTCACGACCTGGGGCTCCTCTCCGCGCCCGGTCGGCAGCCAGTTTGCCGTCGACGAAACGGGACGGATGGCGGGCTCCGTCTCGGGTGGCTGCATCGAAGGCGCCGTTATGCGCGAGGCGATGGACGTCATGGAGGACGGAAAGCCGCGCCTTCTCGATTTCGGCGTCACCAACGAGCAGGCCTGGGATGTCGGCCTTGCCTGCGGAGGCAAGGTCCAGGTCTTCGTCGAGCGCGTCGAATGAAACAGCCCATCCTTGAAGCGCTGATCGGGGCGCGGGCGGCGAAGCGCCGGGCGGCACTCCTCACGGACATCGCATCGGGTGAACAGACGCTGGTCCTGGACGACCGGGTCGAGGGCGAACTAGCCCTGACGGAAGACCTCCGGGCCGCCCTCGACGCCGCCCGGTCCGCCGACCGGAACGGCATCGTCACCGTCGGATCGCGGCAGGTCTTCGTCCAGGTCTTCAATCCCCCGCTGCGGCTCATCGTCGTCGGCGCCGTCCACATCGCCCAGAGTCTGGTTCCCATGGCCGGCCTTGCCGGATACGACGTCACCGTCGTCGATCCCCGGCGTGCCTTCGCAACCGACGAGCGGTTCCCGTCCGTCGTCGTCAGCCAGGACTGGCCGGACGAGGCCCTGGAGGGATTGCGCCCGGATTCCCGGACCGCTGTCGTCACCCTGACCCACGACCCGAAACTTGACGACCCGGCGCTCGACGCCGCGCTTCGGTCGGAGGCGTTCTACATCGCCGCGCTCGGCAGCCGGAAGACGCACGCGGCCCGGCTGGAACGGCTGGCGGCGCGGGGGCATTCGCCGGAAGCCCTGGCGCGCATTCACGGACCCGCCGGCATCGATATCGGCGCCGTCTCGCCGGCGGAGATCGCCATCTCGGTCATGGCGCAGATGACCGCCGCACTTCGCCGGGGGCAATCCGCATGATATTCGACGAGTTTCCGGTCGCGGAGGCCGAAGGCACGATCCTGGCCCATTCCCTACGGGAAGGAGGCCTGAACCTGCGCAAGGGGCGCAGGCTGACGGCCGAAGACGTTGCGGCGCTCGCGGAGGCGGGCATCCGGACGGTCATCGCAGCCCGGCTCGAGGACGGCGACGTCCATGAGGACGAGGCGTCCGAGCGTCTTGCCCGTGCCGTCGCCGGCACCGGGCTTGTTGCCGGCGACGCCTTCACAGGGCGTGTCAACCTGTTTGCGACCGTGCCCGGCCTCGCGGTCGTCGATGGCGAGCGGTTGGACCGCATCAACCGCGTGGATGAAGCGATCACGATCGCGACGCTTCCCCGGTTCGCGCCCGTCCAGCCGAAGCAGATGGTCGCGACCGTTAAGATCATCCCCTTCGCCACCCCTGGCGACGCCCTGCAGAGATGCGAGGACATCGCAAAGGACGGTGGGACGCCGGTGATCTCCGTCGCCCCGTTCCGGAGCCTGAAGGTCGGACTGATCCAGACGACGCTCGTGGGCACCAGCCCGAAGATGCTGGACAAGACCTCCCAGATCACGTCGGAGCGCGTCAGCGTGCTGGGCGGCGTCCTCGAAGACGAACGCCGCTGCGGGCATGAAACATCCGTGCTCGCGGCCGAAATCGGGGCCCTTCTCGAAAGGGACCTTGATCTGCTTCTGATCGCCGGCGCCTCCGCCATCACCGATCGGCGCGACGTGCTTCCGGCGGCCATCGTCGCGGCCGGCGGCACGGTCGACCATTTCGGAATGCCCGTGGATCCGGGCAACCTGCTGCTCATGGCCCGGATCGGCCAGATGCCCGTCCTTGGCCTGCCCGGCTGCGCGAGATCCCCGAAGCTCAACGGCTTCGACTGGGTGCTTCAGCGCATCGCCGCGGGCCTGGAGGTCACGCGCGACGACATCATGGGGATGGGTGTCGGCGGCCTTCTGACCGAGATCCCGACCCGGCCCCAGCCGCGCGGTGGCACCGCACCCGCCCGCGCAGAGGCCCCGCACGCGCCCAGGATTGCGGCCGTCGTTCTAGCGGCTGGACAGTCTCGGCGCATGGGAAGCGTGAACAAGCTGCTGGTCGAGATCGACGGCGTGCCGATGGTCGCCCGCGTGGTCGATGCGGCGCTTGCCTCCCAGGCGGGCCCCGTCCTGGTCGTGACCGGACACGAACACGAACGGGTCGAAGCGGTCTTGAGCGACCGGCCCGTCCGTTTCGTGCACAATCCGGCATTCGCGGAAGGCCTGAGCACGTCGCTCCGCGTCGGCCTGTCGGCGTTGCCGCCGGAGATCGACGGGGCCCTCGTCTGTCTCGGGGACATGCCGGGCGTGACGGCGCAGGTTCTCGACCGGCTGATCGGCGCCTATTCCCCGGTCGAGGGGCGGTCAATCGTCGTGCCGACCTTTGCCGGGAAGCGCGGCAATCCCGTGCTTTGGGACCGGCGCTTCTTCGCCGAGATGGGCGAGGTGGCGGGCGATGTCGGGGCACGCCATCTGATCGGGGCGCATGGCGACGCGGTCGCGGAGGTCGAGATGGCCGATGACGGTGTGATCCGGGACATCGACACGCCGGAGGCTCTTTCCCGTATGATCCGGGCCGATGCCGATTCCAGGAGCTGATCCGTTGTCAGAAGCGCTCTATCAGAAGGCCATTCTGGATCATGCCCGCGCCGCCGTCGGCGCCGGCCAGTTGGCCGATCCGCATGGCCGGGCGACCGTCGACAATCCCGTCTGCGGCGATCGCGTCACCTTCGAGGTCCGGCTTACCGGCGACACCATCGAAGGCGTGGCCCATAAGGTCCGCGGATGCCTGCTGTGCGAGGCGGCGGCCTCGGTCATCGCGGCAAAGGCCGTTGGCCTGCGCACGGACCAGATCCGGTCGGTGGCCGAAGCCGTAGACCGGATGATCCGGAACGACGGCCCCCTGCCCCCAGATTGGCCGGAACTCCAGGCCTTCATGCCCGTCAAGGCGGTCCGGAGCCGGCACGAATGCGTGCTGCTGCCGTTCCGCGCCGCCGACCGGGCCCTCGCCGAGGCGGCCGCTTCCACCGCCGACCGCTCCGCCTGACGCGGACGGGCGCCTGCGGACGCCCATTCAGGCTTCCGCGGCGAGCGGCACCTGCGCAGCGGGATCGCGCAACCGCCGGACGATCGCGAGCCAGCGGTCCCCGATGCGCCGGCCGAACGCCTCGGCAGCGGCCGCATGAAGAGCGATTTCATCTTCCAAAAAAGCGATCGGGCCGGCGGGATCGCCGGTGGTCTCCCGGAACTCCGCCACCCAGGCACGGATGATCGCCGGTGTCGCTTCCAGGTGGAACTGGAAGGCGTACTGGCCCGGTCCGTAGCGGAATGCCTGATTGGGGCAGACACCGTTGGTCGCCAGAAGCGACGCCCCCGGCGGCAGATCGAAGGTGTCGTAATGCCAGTGCATCAGCCGCGGCAAGCGCCGCCCCTCGAGGAGAGGATCGTCATCCGCCGCCGGGAGTCCGTGGATCCGCGTAAACCCGATCTCCGGAACTGCCGCACGGCGCACGGCCGCCCCGAGCGCCCGCGCCATCATCTGTGCGCCAAGGCAGATGCCCATGACCGGCAGGCCCGAATCGATGAAGCTTCGGATGAGCCCCGCCTCCACGCGTAGGTTCGGGTAGTTGCCGTCGTCGAGGGCATTCATTGGTCCGCCCAGGACGAGCAGGCCGTCATAGCCGGCCGGTGTCGGCGGCAACGGATCCCCGTCCAGCGCCTGGACAATGTCCAGCACGGCTCCACCGGCCACCAGCTGCTCTCCGATCAGCCCAGCCGGGGTGTTGGAATGGTTCTGAAGGACGAGAATCCGGGGGTGCCACATGTCCCGGCATCTAATCCGGTGCGGCGCGGCTGTCCAGCGCACATTTCGGGGAGCAGGCCCGCGCCTCGGGCCGGGGCCCGCGGGTCCGAAACTCGGTCGCTCCGCTCGAAACTCCCGGTGCAAACCGATCCGATCGCGCTATACCATTCCGGGGCCGCATGGATACGGCGATCCCGACCCGCTCGTCATCGAGCATCTGAAATCGGAGGGTATGGAAGTCCGATGTCGCTTTCGAAACTCAGCGCAACTCTTCTTCTCGGCATGAGCGGGTGGGCCTTTGCGGCCGCCGCCCAGGCCGAGCCGCTTCACCTGACCATCCTCCACTACAACGACATGGACCGGATGGAAGCGGAGAATGGCCGGGGCGGTTTCGCCAAGCTCATGGCCGTCCTAAAGGATGAAGTCTCCCGGGGCGACCGGACCGTGCTGCTGACGCACGGTGGCGATGCCATCTCCCCGTCCCTCCTATCCGGCTTCGATCACGGCGCCCATATCATCGACCTCATCAACGAGACCCCGACCGCGATCTTCGTGCCCGGCAACCACGAATTCGACTTCGGGCCGGAGGTTGCCAAGCAGCGTCTGTCGGAAGCCAAGTTCCCGGTCGTCGCCAGCAACGTCCTGGAAAACGGCCGGATCATCGAAGGTGCCGTCGAAACCTACACGATGGACGTCGGGGACATCACGCTGGGCTTCATCGGCCTCACGACGCCGGACACGGTTCACCTGGCGAGCGCCGACGGCGTGGAATTCGCCCCGGTACTGGAGACGACGGCCCGCCTTGCGGAAAAATTGAGGAAGGACGGCGCCGATCTCGTGATCGCCCTCGCCCACGTCGATATCGGCGACGACATGGATCTGATCCGGCAGGGCGCGGTGGACGTGATCCTGGCGGGTCACGACCATAATCTCATGACCTTCTACGACGGGAAGACGGCCTTCGTAGAATCCTCGTCCCAGGCGAATTATGTGACCGCCCTGGATCTGACGATCGAACAGGTCGACGACGAGATCGTCTGGAGCCCGGCCTTCCGCACTCTCGATACGGCCGCCTATGAGCCGGACCCCGAGATGGCCGCGAAGGTACAGCAGTATCTCGACCGGCTTTCGGCCGAACTGGATATCGAGATCGGCAAGACCGAGACGGCGCTGGACAGCCGCCGCGCGACCGTCCGCGGCGGCGAAGCCGCAATCGGCAACCTGATCGCCGATGCGATCCGCGAAGCCGTCGGTGCCGATATCGCGATCACCAATGGCGGTGGCATCCGTGCGGACCGCGAATATGCGCCCGGCACCGTCCTGACCCGTCGCGACATCCAGTCGGAGCTGCCCTTCGGCAACAAGACCGTGAAGCTTGAGGTCACCGGGCGGCAGATCCGCGAAGCTCTGGAGATCGGCTTCAGCCAGGCGGAAGAGAATGCCGGCCGGTTTCCGCACGTGTCCGGCATGACGGTGACCGTCGATCTCTCGCAACCGCCGATGAACCGGGTGAAGGAGATCCTGGTCGGCGGCGTGCCGCTCGACGACGGGAAGACCTATACGCTCGCCACCAACGACTACATGGCGGAAGGCGGCGACGGCTATTCTGCCCTGGTCGGATCGCCGAACCTTATCGACCCGGCAGCGGCGAACTTCATGTCGTCCCAGGTCATCGACTATATCGAGCGCCACGGCACGGTCGCGCCCAAGGTGGAAGGCCGGATCGTAATGCAATAACAAGGCTCGCCTCGGAACGGCCCGGGCAGCGGATGCCGGGGCCGTTCCTCGGGCCGGCAGCGATCCTTCCCTTGATATCCCTCGCCTCCCTCCTCGGTCCCGGCGAATGGCATCGCCGCGTATGGCGGCTCGCCGGACCGATCATGATTTCGAACGTTTCGACGCCGCTGCTCGGCCTCGTCGACACGGCCGTCATCGGGCACCTGGACGAAGCTCATCATCTCGGCGCGGTCGCCGTCGGCGCGCTGATCTTCTCGTTCCTGTTCTGGACCTTCGGATTCCTGCGGATGAGCACGACCGCGCTGGTTGCCCAGGCAGCGGGCGCGGACGGGCGAGACGAAATCGCCGCCATCCTGGCGCGCGCGCTCGCCCTTGCGGCAGCAATCGGGCTGCTGCTCGTCCTGCTGCAACAGCCGGTCGGGTGGCTCGCGTTCTCGATCGTCCAGTCCGGGCCGGACGTCGCTGAAGGTGCCGCGACCTATTTCGGCTGGCGGATATGGAGCGCGCCCGCCACGCTTGCCAACTATGTCGTGCTGGGCTGTCTTCTCGGCCTGAGGCGCGCCGGGCTGGCCCTTTGCCTCCAACTGGTCCTGAACGGCTTCAACATCGTGCTGGACCTGATCCTGGTGCCGATTCTGGGCTGGGGCGTGGCCGGCGTGGCGATCGCTTCGGCGCTTGCCGAGTATTCGGCCCTAGTCGTCGGGGTAACGATGCTCGTAAGGATCGTCCCGGAGCTGCCGCAGGGAATCCTTCCCGAACGGCTCGGCGATTTCCCTGCCCTCGGCAGGTTGATCAGAATCAATTTCGACATTCTTGTGCGGACGCTCTGCCTGATGGCGGGATTCGGCCTGTTCACCGCGCAGGGCGCCGCGCTGGGGGACGTGACGCTGGCGGCAAACGCCGTCCTGATGAATCTCTACACGCTGATGGCCTATTCCCTGGACGGGTTCGCCAACGCGGCCGAGGTGCTGGTCGCCGGCGCGGTCGGCGCGCGCGACAATGCCGCGTTCCGGGCGTCGGTCCGCACGTCGACGGTCTGGGCGGCCATCGCGGCCGTCTCCTTCAGCCTAGCGTATCTGGCCGGCGGTCATCTGCTCGTAGACCTGCTGACGTCGATCGAGCCGGTCCGCGCCGAGGCGAAAGCCCATCTTCCGTGGATGATCGTCCAGCCCCTGTTCGGCATCTGGGCCTTCCAATACGACGGCATCTTCATCGGCGCGACCCGCGGTTCGACCATGCGTAATGCAATGGTCGTCAGTTTTCTCGTCTATCTTGGCTTATGCTGGGTGCTCGTCCCCCTTTTGGGCAATCACGGACTTTGGCTGGCCTTCACGGGGCTCACGGCAATGCGCGGACTGACGCTGGGCCTTGCGTATCCGGCTCTTGCGCGATCCGTCTAGGTGCCGCGGAATGCCGCCGCCGATCCTGGTTTGCGAGGGAACGAATGGATCGACCGAAGATCGGACTTGCCCTCGGGGGCGGCGTCGCGCGAGGCTGGGCCCATATCGGAGTCCTGCGCGCCTTGCAGGCCGCCGACATCGAGGCGGACATCATCTGCGGCACATCGATCGGGGCGGTCGTCGGCGGCTGTTTCCTCGCGGGCAAGCTGGACGAGCTTGAGGCCTGGGCCCGGTCCCTGACCCGGCTGAAGATCATGAGCTATCTGGACTTCCACGTCCGGATGCCGAGCCTCATCGGCGGCGAAAGACTGATTCGCGAACTGGAGGCCCATCTGGGACCGGTCGCGATCGAAAATCTGCCCCGCCGCTTCGCCACGGTCGCCACGGACCTCACGACCGGCCATGAGGTCTGGCTTCATGAGGGGCCGCTCGTGGAGGCGATCCGGGCTTCCTTCTCCCTCCCCGGCATCTTTCCGCCGGTCCTGATCCGCAACCGCTGGCTCGTCGACGGAGCCCTGGTCAATCCCGTCCCCGTCTCGCTCTGCGTCGCGCAGGGCGCCACGCTCGTGATCGCCGTCAACCTGAATGCGGATCTCATCGGCAAGGCACGGGCGTCGGGAGGCGACTTCCAGGCCAGCTTCGATATTCTCGAGGCGATCGAGAAAACCCAGCCCGCCGGCGTAACCGGCCTCGTCAAGAGGCTCTTTCGGCGCCAGCCGGCGACTCCCAGCATGTTCGGCGTCATGACGTCGTCGCTCAACATCGTGCTCGACCGGATCACCCGTTCGCGGCTTGCCGGCGATCCGCCCGACGTCCACATCGCGCCGAAGCTGGGTCATATCGGGATCATGGAGTTCGATCGGGCGGCCGAGATGATCGATGTCGGAATCCGCGCGACCGAGGCTGCCCTGCCCGAGATCCAGGCGGCGATGGACGCCCTCGGCATGCGTCAGAATGGCGGCAACGGGGAAGCGGAGAGCGCGGAACTCCTTACCCCGCCGGCGCCGTCCCGCACGACTTGAGCGGCGCGCCGCCGTCAGGCCGCGTCGCGCGCCTCGGCGCGGGCGATCGCCTCTGCGACCAGTTCGGCCGCTTCCGACAACACGCGGGAATCGGCACCGGGCTTATGGGCATTCTGGGCTATGTAACGCCGCCAGGCACGGGCCCCGGGCATGCCCTGGAACAGGCCGAGGATGTGGCGCGTAATGGCAGCGAGCGGAGTCCCCTCGGCAAGCTCCGCCTCCACATAGGGAAGCAGTTGCTCCACGACTTCGAACCGTCCCGGAACGGGCGCGCCGGGATCGAACAGCCGCCGGTCCGCCTCGGCCAGGATGTAGGGGTTCTGGTATGCCTCCCGCCCGATCATCACCCCGTCGACATGGGCGAGGTGCGCCTCCGCCTCGTCCAGGCTCCTGATGCCGCCGTTGATGACGATCTCCAGCTCCGGAAAATCCTGCTTCAGCCGATAGACGAGCTCGTAGCGGAGGGGCGGGATCTCGCGATTCTCTTTCGGGCTCAGGCCGTTCAGCCAGGCCTTCCGGGCATGAACGGTGAAGCTGGTGCATCCCGCATCCGCCACCGTTTCGATGAAGCGGACGAGGTCGGCGTAGTCCTCCTGGTGGTCGATGCCGATGCGCGACTTGACCGTGACCGGGAGCGAGGTGGCCCGACGCATCGCACGAACGCAGGCGGCCACGGTCTCGGGCTCGGCCATCAGGCAGGCACCGAACCGCCCGGCTTGAACCCGGTCGCTGGGGCAGCCAACATTGATGTTGATTTCGTCATAGCCCGCGGCTTCCCCGATCCCGGCCGAGCGCGCCATGGTCTCGGGCTCGCTACCGCCAAGTTGCAGAGCGACCGGATGCTCATTCGGGTGAAACCGGAGCAGCCGCTCCCGGTCGCCGTGAAGGACGGCGCCCGTCGTGACCATCTCCGTATAGAGCACCGCGCGCTTGGACAGCAGACGAAGGAAGAACCGATCGTGCCGATCCGTCCAGTCCATCATCGGCGCAACGGACAGTCTGTGGTTCAAAGGTTCAGGCATTCGTCGCTTCTCATCCGCCCGTACGCTTCTTCGGGCGGCCGATCATACGCCGGACGCCCTTCGCGCCGCCAGATTGCGAAATCCCGACCACCCCCGGTCGCCGTGCCCGCCGGCCGGAAGCTGCCGCCCGGGGACGGGGGCGCGGCTCACTTTCGAAAAATCCGGGGACGGAATTCAATCGGCGCGGCGCGGCTACTGTGCGGCCGGGATTCCGACGAGATCGGTCGGGGGTCGGCAGATGCTGAACAACGTGCAAGTTTCGCAGGGGGATTTCCAGATCCCGCGCTCCGCCAGGACATCGTGGCAGGCCTGCCAGATCTCCCTTGGCTCATGATTCAGGTAGGGGCTTCCGGTTACCGAGCGCGACTGATTGTCATTGGCGGGATATAGCGGTGGCATGATCCGTGCCTTCTTGTGCCTCGTGGAAGAACGTGGCTCCGGAAGGAGAGTTCCCTTCCGGCCGTTCGGCCGAAAGCTCGGCACTCGTGGACATGGAGATCTGGAATCTCAATTTCAACTCAGGACCTTACGCCCGGTCCTTAGCTCCATGCCTTCGAACGTGCGCCTTGGACATCAAGTCCACCAACGCCGCCCGCGATCCCCGGCGGACGCGGGTCATCGAATCAGCCCTGTTCAGGACACCCCGTTTCGCTCACCCTATACTTCAGGATCTTTATATAAAACATTGTTAGCCCTTGATTTTTTATAGGCGCGGCGGGAAAGAGGTACCTCTTCCGAAAGGGTCTTTTGCCCAAATTTGCAGTTTCTTTGCTAGATATCCTAACATTTTATTAATTCGGACAATAAGGACGTAACCTTTTTCGGAATTTGATGTTTCTTCGTTGGATCCCGGCGTTTCACGCCGCGGGGGAAGTGATGGGAGGCATACATGGAAGGTCAGGAAACGACCCGAGCCGATAGCGCATTTCACACGCAGCTTGTCGAGCTGCTGCCGCAATTGCGGGCCTACGCTAGGGTGATCACCCGGGATCCCGACCGGGCGGACGATCTTGTCCAGCAGACGGTCGAGCGTGCGCTGAAGTCAAAGGACCAGTTCCGGGATGGGACCAACCTGAAGGGCTGGCTATTCACGATTCTCCGGAACTCGCACATCTCGAACATGCGCCGGGCCAATCTGGTGGTCTTCACCAGCCTCCCCGACCATTTGCCGGGGCTGGCGGAACGACCGACACAGATGGGCCGGATGGAGCTCCGGGACTTTGCCCGCGCGTTCGACAAGCTGAGCGAGGAGCACCGGGAGGTCCTGATCCTCTGCGGAGCGGAAGGCATGCGCTACGAGGAGGTCGCGGAAATCTGCGGGTGCCCAATGGGCACGGTCAAGAGCCGGCTTTCCCGCGCCCGGGCCGAGATGCGGCGCCTCATCGAAGGGGAGATCTATCCTCGCGCGGCGGCGCCGGCTGCCCGTCAGGACTGTCTCACCTATCAGGTGGCCTGAACGGAAACGGCGCCTCAACGGCCCGCAGGGAGGCGTATGCGGACCATACCCCGCACCTCGTCCGGGTCGACGATCTGGCCGTTCCGCACGATCTCCAAGCGGCCGGTGCGCGCGAGATGAAGGACCTGCTGCTTCACGGGATTGAGCCAGCGGCGCCATGCGTCCGGCGGGTCTTTCGGCCCGACGCGGTCCTTGGAAAAGGCGATGGCAATTTCCTGCGGCGTGACCGGCTTCTCAGAGCCGGCCATGTCCAGGATGCAGCGGACGAGCGCATCGTCCTTGGGTTTGTCGTCCATGTTCGATCTCCTCCGGCGGACAACGCGCCCGCGGTTTGTCATGGTCCCGGTCCGGCTCCCGCCCCGGGCGGATGGCGGACGGAGACCGGACAGGCGTAGCGCCAGTGCCCATTGCTGGCAACGCCAATCATCCACGAACCGGCCGACGGCGATCGCTCCCGCGACAAGCTTGGTCTCCCGGGCCGGTTCCGTGATAACGTCAACGATACTGGGTCCCGCAGGCACCCGTGCTGGAGGCACACTCTGTCGTGCTGATGGTCGACGAACTCATCGACATGGCGAACCGCCTCCATTACCAGGCCGGCCAGATCCCCGACGAAAAGCTCTCGGCACGTCTGCACCGGCTGGCACGCGAAATCGAGGACATTGCAAAGACGCTGCAAAGGGCGCCGCCCCCGCGCACTCCGTAGCGTGGACGGGACGTCGTCGGCACCCGTCACCCCCGAACCGGGCAGGTCAGTCGGCCCAGTCCAATCGGTCGACCCGATCGTCGCCCGGGCGAGGGTTGCCGCGCCCGTCGCGGTTCGAGGTGAGGACGTAAAGGCCGCCGTCCGGTCCGACGACAGGATCGCGCAGCCGGCCGAAACGCCCCTCTCCCGCCTCTCGGCAAAGCGATGGGCGACGTGACCAACGCGGTAGCTCTCGGGCTCGGGGCTCAACTCGATTTCCACCAGGGTCTCGCTCTTCAGGGTCGCGACGAACAGGTTTCCGCTCCGGAACGCGATGCCTTCGGACGGATAGGAGGCGTCGCCCCAGACGGTGACGAAGTCAATGAAGGGCGGTTCCCGGCCGCTCCCATGGCCCTGGATCAGCCGTAGTTGCCGCCGCGTCGGAGGACGTTGATCTCGTCCTGGCCGCCGAGCCCGAACTCCCCGGACGGACCGTGTTCCGATGCGAACAGACCCCCCGTTCCCGGGTGCCAGGCCAGGCCCTCCGGATTGCGATGGCCCAAGAACCAAACCGTAGACCCCGGAAAGCGATTGTCGTCCGGGACCGCGCCTTCCGGAGTGACGCGCCGGATCTTGCCTGCAAGGGAGCCCGGGTCCTGAGCAAGCTCGGGCCTGGATGCATCGCCCGTCGTCACGTAGAGCATGCCGTCCGGCCCGAATGCCATCCGTCGGCCGTCATGGAAGGACGAAGCCGGTATGCCCGCGATCACCTTATCGTCGACGATGCCCCGGTCGCCTCCATCCCACAGGCGGAGCACGCGATTGGCGTCCTCTCCGTTCCTGGACGTCATCCAGCCGCGTCGTCGCCTGGCCGATCACAGGAGCATCGACGGCGTAAGACACGAGAGCCCCGGCCAACAGGGAGGCCTGGATCCATAATGGCTGACCGGCCATGCCATCCCCTTGCCGTCGGCGGAAATAGCGGTCCCGGGATATCGATTGCCGGAACGCAATCCGAACCGGCGGATGTGGAATGTGGTTCCCGCCTAGCGCTCCAGCGGGCAAACAGGCCCGCAGCCCGGGACGCCCGGCAGGCAGTATCGGACGCAGCATACGCGGCGGCGACTGACGGTGTCTCCCGTCTCCAGTCGCAACTGCCCATGCAGCATGTTCGGCACGCCATCCGCCCAGTTGCGCGAACCGAGCAGCCGTTCCATGACCCGGTCCGGCTCGGCGCTTCCCGGCAGCATCGTCCCGGCTTCCCGCACGGCCCAGGACATCAGCGTCGCAGCGTTCCCCCAGAAGAGCCGGGGCGCACCGCAGGACCATTCGACCAGCGCATCGATCACCGGATGGATCAACTCGCGAACGAGGCATTCGAATCCGGCTGGGCTGCCTCCCCTCGGAATCGGTGCTCCAAGTCCCGAAAGCACGAGCCCTGCCGGCAGCCCTTCCTCCAGCACGATGCCGACGCCCTCCGGGGATAGGTCGGGCATCCGATTTCCGAGGAGCCCTATGGCGACGAACGGAACGATCAGGCCGCCAAGGAAATACTGGGACCACAGCGATGCGACCGGCGCCCGGCACGCCGGCCCGAACCGCCCGCAATAGGTATCGAGCTCCCGCCCCAGGATCGTCGGATCGGACAGTCGCGACACCGAAACGGCAGGACTGAGGTCGCCTTCGATTCTGACTTTGCCGGCCAGATACGCGAAGGGTCCTACGAACACCGAGTCCAGGGTTTCCGGTTCCGCCAGCACGCTGTCCCATCCGGAGCTTGTCTGGAGTCGACAGCCGCGCGGGACCGTCGATCTTCCAGGCGGCCCCAGCCGCTGGAGGGCCAAGTCCGCCTATATTCCGGGCACTTATAATCCCGCTCGCCGGAAGTTGCAATTCATTATCAATCGCGGTAGAAGCCGCCCACCTGAGTTTGGGAACGGCCGCGCGCCCGTCGGCAATGCGGCCCTTAATCGGATGGGGGCAGATTTGACCACGCGCGGATACCGGACACATCGCCAGATCGCTCTGCTTGGAACCGCGATCGGCTACGCGATCGTGTCGCCGGCCTTCGGTCAGGAAGGGTCGACCGACGGCGAAACCGCGGCGCCACTGGTGCTGGACGAGCTTCGGATCGAAGCGGAAAGCGACGACATCCTGGTCCAGGACGGCTACGTTGCCACGCGCGGGCGGATCGGATCGAAAACCGACAACGACCTGATGAAGGTGCCCCAGTCCATCTCCGCGATCACCGAACGACAACTGGACGATCGCAATCCCCGGACCCTTCTCGAGGCGCTGAACTATACGGCAGGATCGCAGACCGGCGCCTTCGGGTTCGATCCCCGCTTCGATGCGTTCTCGCTCCGGGGTTTCGCATCCTACTACAACGGAACGTTCCGGGACGGCCTGCGCGAATTCAGCAGCCCGACCGCCTTCTTCCGGACCGAGCCTTACGGGCTTGAGGGCATTACGGTTCTGAAGGGCCCCTCTTCCACCCTTTACGGGGCGACCAGCGCCGGCGGCCTCGTGGACCTGATGACCAAGCGGCCGACCGATACCCCGTTCCGGGAAGTCGAAGTCCAGGCAGGCTCCCATGATCGCTATCAGGGCAATTTCGACCTGTCGGGGCCGCTGACGGAAGACGGTTCGGTCCTCTACCGCGTCACGGGCCTGGCCCGGGACTCCAACACCGAAATCGCCGGCTTCCCCGACGACCGCCTCTATCTGGCGCCGGCACTGACCATCCATTTCAGCGACGATACCAAGCTGACCCTTCTCAGTGAGTTCATGGACTCCACGGTCGGGGGCACCGCCGCCTACTTCAACGATGCGAACGGCGTCACGCGCCTCTACGAGGGCGATCCCAGCTTCAACGACTTCCACCAGACGCAGCAGCGCCTTGGCTGGGAGTTCGAGCACCGCATCGACGACACCTTCACGGTCCGCCAGAGCTCGCGGCTCACCCATGTCGACAACGACCTGGAATACACCTACATAACTGACCCCAGCGGTCCCACAGTGACGCGGGCCGCCGGACGCAATGCCGAGGAACTCTATTCCTTCGTCGCCGACAACCAGGTTCAGGCGCTGGTCGATACGGGACCGATTGCGCATACCATCCTTGCCGGCGTCGATGTCGGATACCTGACCTACAACCAGTACAACGACGTCGCCAACGCCCAGGGGCCGGTGCCCGCCCCCGGCGACACCCTTCCCTTGAAATTCGCCTCCGGTCAGGACCTGCTGCAGGTCGGGATCTATCTCCAGGATCAGCTCGAACTCGGCAACTGGACGTTGACTCTCGGCGGACGGCATGACTGGCTCAGGGGCGAGACCGAGACGCCCGACGGTACGACGGGCGGCCGGTCGTCGCTGGTCCAGCACGACCGAGAATTCTCCTGGCGCGCCGGTCTTTCCTACGAAACGCCGTTCGGCCTCACGCCCTATGCAAACTTTACGACGTCGTTCTCTCCGAACGTAGGCGAGCTGATGGACGGGTCTCCGGCGGCCCCGACCGTCGGTCGGCAGGTCGAGGCGGGCGTCAAATACGCCATTCCGGACACGAACGCGGTCGTGACCGCCGCGGTCTTCCAGATCGAGCAGGACGACGGCGTCGTCTTCGACGCGTCCACCGGGGTGAACAGGCAGGTTCAGCTGGATATGCGGTCCCGCGGCTTCGAGTTGGAAGCCGCCGCTTCGCTGGACAACGGCCTGAACCTGATCGCGTCCTACGCCTATGTCGATCTGGAGATCGAACGAGGCGCCACCGGCACCGTCGGCAAGAACTTGAGCGGGGTGCCCTTCCATACGGCCTCGGTCTATGCCGACTACACCATCGCCTCAGGCGCCTTCGAAGGATTGGGCTTCGGCGGCGGCGTGCGCTATGTCGGGAAAAGCTACGGCAACGACACCAATACGATGGAGAACGAATCCCGGTTCTTTGTCGATGCCGCCCTCCACTACGACCTCGGCGTCCTCGATCCGCGGCTCGAGGGTGCGCGCTTCCAGGTCAATGCGACCAATCTCTTCGACGAGACGAAATCCACCTGTACCGCCGGTTGGTGCTATTGGGACGAAGGCCGCAACGTGATCGCCAGCCTTCGCTACCGCTTCTGATCCATGGGGGCGTTTCCGGCGGCAACCGGCGACCTGCCGGAAGCGACAGGGTTCGCGACGGAGGGTCTCACGTTCTGCGCGGGCGGGCGAGCGATCCTCCGTTCCCTAGACCTGCGGCTCGACCTTCCGGGCGTATCCGCGCTCATCGGCCGGAACGGTTCGGGCAAATCGACCCTGCTGAAACTGCTGGCGAGGCAGCAGTCCCCGACGGAAGGACGGATCCTTTTCTCCGGCCGGCCGGTCGAAGCCTGGCGCCGGAAGGACTTCGCGCGGACCGTCGCCTACCTTCCGCAGGAGACGCCCCAGGGTCTTTCCTTCACGGTCGAAGAGCTGGTCGCCCATGGCCGGTATCCCTGGCATGGGGCGCTTGGCCGCTTCAGCACCGGGGACCGTGAGAAGGTGCTGGAGGCGATGCGCCTCACCCATGTCGACGGCTGGGCCGGCCGCTTCGTCTCGACGCTTTCGGGCGGCGAGCGCCAGCGGGCCTGGATCGCCATGATGATTGCGCAGGACGCCCGGTTCCTGCTGCTGGACGAGCCGACATCGGCCCTCGACATGCCGCAGCAGGTCGAGATCCTGGCCCTGCTCCGACGCCTCAGCCACGAACGGGGATTGCGCGTACTGATCGTGATGCATGACATCAACATGGCGGCGCGCTACTGCGACAGGCTTTACGCCCTGAAGGATGGCACCCTCGTAGCCGAGGGAGCGCCACGGGACATCCTGACTCCGGCCATCCTGCACGACATCTACGGCGTCGGCATGGAGGTGATCGCTCATCCGACCGACGGCAGTCCGCTTGCCTATGTCCGGTAGCCGTTCATCGCCGGTCCGCCCGGACGCTGTCCCGCACCCGACCCGGCGGCAGGTCATGGGCGGCCTGATCGGCGCCGCCCTGGTCCCTCGATGCCTCGCAGCATCGCCTCCGGATGCGCCGAGGGTCGTTTCGCTGGACTACGGCATCGCGACGACGCTCCTGGCGCTCGGCGTCGTACCCGCCGGCGTCGTTGCAACGGTCGAGTGGGACAAATGGGTGGTCGAACCCGCATTGCCGCCGGGCGTCGTCGATATCGGCAGAGATCTCGAGGCGAATCTTGAGCTGATCGCCGCGCTCGATCCGGAACTCGTGCTGGCGACGCCCTATGTCGCGCATTTGACGCCGTCCCTGGAGCGGATCGCCCCGGTCCTGACGATCACGATTTTTGCCGAGGACGGCAAACCCCTGGAACGGGCGATCGCGGGAACCCGGCTCATTGGCGATGCCGTGAACCGCGCCGCGGCGGCCGAGGCCTATCTGCGCGAGGCCGATCGCATTCTCGACCGATGCCGGCGCAGGATCGAGGCCCTCAATCCACCGCCCATCGCCTTCGTCAACTTCATGGATGCGCGACATGCTCGCGTGTTCGGACGGAGCAGCCTTTACCAGGATGTCCTGAACCGGATCGGAATCGAGAACGCCTGGACGGGCCCCACAAACTACTGGGGATTCCAGACCGTTGCTATCGAGGATCTGGCCCGCGGGACGCCGTCCGACATGCGCCTGATCGCGTTCGAGCCGATCCTCCCCGACGTCGAGCCCACGCTCGAGAAAAGCCCCCTTTGGCGGCGCCTTCCCTTCGTCGAGCAGGGGCGCGTCTCGATCCTGCCGGGTGTCCTGATGTTCGGCATGGTCCCTTCGGCGCTCCGTTTCGCCTCGCTCGTCGTCGACCATCTAGAAAGCCTGGCCTGACGATGGAACGAATGTCCTCCCGGGCGCCGCTGATCGCCTGCGCCCTGACGCTCGCCGCGGCAGGCCTGACGTGGGTCCTAATCGGGCCGGATCTGATCGCTCTCACCAGTCCTTCGGACGGCTTCGACGTGGATCAGCTGGTCCTCCTCTATTCCAGCCTTCCCCGGGCCGTGACGGCCATCCTCTGCGGGGCGGCCCTGGCGCTCGCCGGTGCCATCCTGCAGCAGGTCATGCGGAACCCCCTTGCCTCGCCGACCACGCTCGGCCTCTCCTCCGGCGCGCATCTGGCCCTTGCCATCGCGACGCTGTTCGCCCCAGGACTGCTCGGGTTCGGCCGCGACGTCGTCGCCCTGTGCGGAAGCCTAGCCGCGGCCCTGGTCGTGCTGGGGCTGGCGTCCCGGCGTGGCTTCTCACCCTTCGCCTTGGTCCTCGCAGGGCTCATCGTCAGCCTCTATTGCGGCGCCGTTGCATCGCTCCTCATCCTTCTGAACGAACAGTATCTCGCCAGCCTTTTCATCTGGGGCGCCGGATCCCTGGCGCAGCAGGACTGGACGATCGCGCTCTCGCTGCTTCCGCGCCTTGCCGTCCTGTGCGGGTTGGCTGCCCTGCTGATCCGGCCGCTGCAATCGATGGAGCTGGGCGATGCCGGCGTGCGCGCCCTGGGCTTCTCCCCCGGCGTCATCCGAATCTGCGGCCTGACGATCGCCCTCGCGCTCAGCGCGATCGTGGCCAGTGCCGTGGGCGTGATCGGGTTCATCGGATTGATTGCCCCGACGGTAGCAAGGCTGGCGGGGGTCCGACGGTTGGGAAGCCGACTTGTCTGGTCGACGCTGATCGGCGGCGCCCTGCTCTGTTTGACCGATGCGCTGGTTCAACTTCTGGCCGGCGCGGCCCAGGATTTCGTCCCGACCGGCGCGGTGACGGCCCTCTTCGGCTCTCCCCTGCTGCTCCTTCTTCTGCCCCGGCTCCGGACCATGGCGGCAGCCGACTTTCAGGCCGTCCCCGCCCCCGTGCTCAAGAGCCGGCCCGCCGTCCGAACACTGGTCCTGCTGGCGCTTGGGGTCGCCGGATTGGCGGTCATCGCTCTTCTTGCCGGCCGCACGCCCGATGGGCGATGGGCCTGGACGGGCATAGAGGAATGGGCCGCAATTCTGCCTTGGCGTACGCCGCGGATCGTCGTCGCCCTGGCGGCAGGTGCGATCCTGGCCGTCGCCGGAACCCTGCTCCAACGCCTCACGGGCAACGAGATGGCAAGCCCCGAAGTTCTCGGCGTCAGCGCCGGCGCCGTCTTCGGCCTTATCGTCGCGCTGTTCGTCTTCAGCGCCCCTGACTGGGGACAGCGGGCGACGTTCGCAGCCCTCGGCACCGTTGCAGTGCTTGTGGCCGTGCTCCTGTTTGGCGGCCGGTCGGGGGGCCTGGTCCCGGAACGGGTGGTGCTGGCCGGGATCGCGCTCGGCGCGCTGCTCGACGCCGTCGTGGGTGCCTTGTCGGCGGCCGGGGACCCGCGGGCATTCCTTCTGCTGCACTGGATGAGCGGCTCGACCTACGGCGTTGACTGGAACACGACGGCCATAACGCTCGCTTTGGGGAGCGTCCTCGTCCTTGCCGCCCTCATGTCCAGACGGTGGCTCGATATTCTACCCCTCGGGGCTGGCGCGACGACGGCGCTCGGCCTGCCGATCGCCCGGGTTCGGGTCGTCATCTACGGTCTGGCCGCCGGGCTGACGGCGCTCGGCACGCTGGTGATCGGACCGCTGAGCTTCGTTGGCCTGATGGCCCCCCATATCGCCCGGGAGCTGGGATTGCGGCGCGCCGCGCCCCAGATCATCGGTTCGGCGCTGTCCGGGGGCGCCCTGGTCGTCATCGCCGACTGGGTCGGGCGAATGGCGGCCTTCCCCTATCAGATGCCGGCCGGCCTGATTTCAGCCACGGTAGGCGCGCCGTTCCTGCTGCTTCTTCTGGGTCGGAGACGCAGCCGAAACGCCGACAGCTGACGGGTTACCGCAGGTCGAAGGGGATCGGCAGCTGGAGATCGAGCCTGGTCCCGGGAAGGTCGTCCGGCATCGGCGGAAACGGCGACGCCCTCGCGATGATGTCCGCAGCCGCCCGGTCGAGAAGGTCGTATCCCGAACTCTGGATGATGCGCTGTCCCAGCACATTGCCCTGCCGGTCCAGCGTGAAGGCAAGCAGCACGGCTCCTTCCTGCCGGCGCGCCCTGGCCCGGTCGGGATAGTGCTTGTAACGCTCGACCCAGCCCCGAACCTGGGCCAGATAATCCTGAAGTGCGCCCGGGTTTCCACCGCCCGACGAAGGCGTGAACGCGACGCCCGCCTGCTGGGCCGAACTCGGCCCCTGTTGCTCCACGGGCGCCCCCGCCGGCGGGGCGGGCCTTTCCGTCGCGGCCGGCTCGGGCAGACGCGCCATTTGGGTGGCCGCGGGCGGCTGACGGGGCCGCGCCGGCGGCGGATCAGGCTTGCGTTGCGGTGCCGGGGCGTCGACCGGTTCGGTCGCCTGCTCTGCCGCTTCCAGGGTCTGGGCAACGACGGCAGTTTCGGTTTCGGCCGGCGGCACCGGCAGTTCCAGCGCGTCAGGAGCCTCGGCCGTTATCTCTTCCGGCGGCTGATCAACGGGTTCGGCAACCGGCTCCGTCATCGGCAGCGGGTCTTCCGGCACGGCCTCGGCAACGGTCTCCTCGGGCGTCTCCTCCAGCGCATTCACGGCGTCAACCGTTTCGATGACGTCGACGGGCTCGGCAGCGACGTCCTCGACCGGCTCGACCGGTTCGACGGTCTCCGACGGAGCGCCGATCGTCCCGCCGACGGGACCGAGGGCAATCTCGATGCCGCCCATGCCTTCGGCCGTCGCACCGGATTTCCTCGGCTCGGGCCAGAGCAGCATGGCGGCGACGGCGCCCACATGCGCCGCAACCGATATCGCCACCGCCCAGGGACGCGTTGCAATGACTCTCATGGCATCGGTTCAGGGAGCCGGCACCGCGGGGCCAGAACCCGCCTCTCCTTGCGCGATCAGCGAGACCTTGGAGAACCCTGCCGTCGAGACGATCCCCATGACTTCCATGATCCTGCCATAGGAAAGATTCCGGTCGCCGCGAACATAGACGACGGCCTCCGGATCCTGGGCGGCAAGTTCCGCCAGCCTGGGCCGAATGATGTCGGGCGCCAGCTCCTCTTCGCGCAGATATACGCGGCCGTCCAGGTCGACGCTAACGACGATCGGCCGGCGGACGTCGCTGCTGATCTCTGCCGCGCTGGTTTTCGGAAGATTGACCGGAACGCCGACCATCATCAGCGGCGCCGCAACCATGAACACGATCAGCAGCACCAGCATCACGTCGACGAAAGGCGTGACATTGATCTCCGAAAGCGGACGATAGCCCGCCCCGATGTCGAAATCGTCGCCGCCGGCCGGGGTGATCGGAGCCATGCCCATCAGGCAGCGGCCCCCCGGCCGGAACGGACCCGCTCACCCTCCGGAACCGACCTGCGCGCGAGGCGGTCTCCCAGCTTCACTATGGCTGCGGAGAACCGCTGACCCGCCCGGCCGAGATCGGTGGTCAGCTTGTTGTAGCCGATGACGGCGGGGATCGCCGCGACGAGCCCGAGGCCGGTGGCAAACAGCGCCTCGGCGATGCCGGGCGCCACCACGGCAAGGCTCGTGTCCTGGCTCTGCGCGATCGCGGTGAAGCTGCTCATGATACCCCAGACCGTGCCGAACAGACCGATGAAGGGGGCCGCCGATCCGACCGTGGCCAGGAAGGGCAGGCCGGGTTCCATTCTGCGCAGCTCGGCTGCGAGGGTCGCGCGCATGTTCCGTTCGATGCGGTCGCGCCGTTCGGCACGGCTTTCGTCTTCAGTGCTGTCCTCTCTCGCCTCCAGACCGGCAAGAAGGATGGCAGCGGGAATATCGGGCTGCTCCCTGGCGAACGCCGCAAGCTCCGGGACGGTCTTGCCGACGACCTTCGCCTCGAAGTCCCGCGCCTGCCGGCGCAGCTTTCCGAACCTCACGACCTTGTCCAGGATAATCGCCCAGCAGACGACCGAAGCCAGAGCCAGCAGAATGATCACCGCCTTGACGATCGGATCCGCCTGCAGGAACAGGTCGACGGGCGAAAGGCCGTGCGCCGCGGCACCCGCCTCGATGGCAGCTTCGGCAATGGCCGCTTCGACGGGCACGGCATTCGGTTCCATCAAGAAATCTCCTTCGATCGACGGCCGGCCGGGACCGGCCTTCGGCCACCGGCGTCACATCTTTCTGCCGGCAGCGGCCATCGGTTCATGGTTCTTCAGTGAATGAAGGGCACGGCACCCGTCGCGGACCGGGTCGCGATGGTGGGCGCCACGCACCCAGCCGCCCCTTCGGCATCGCGCGGACAGGTGGTCACGTCATTGAGCAGCATTTCCCCCACGCCGCCGCAATCGATGCCGGCAAGGTCGAACGTCTTGACGACCTTCCTGCCGGCGTCAAGCGGGGCGGCGTTCACGGAGAGCCGCTTCGAAATGACGCCGTCCTTTCCGAACAGGACGAGGTCGAGACGCAGCTGTTGGAGATTCTGCGCGGTATCGTTCTGGAACACCATGTAGACGCGGCAGGCCTCTCCCACCGGCTCCAGCTTGTTGAGCTCGATCTGCAGTCCCGACGTCCCGGACTCGACCGCATCCGCTTGGGACGACAGGAATGCCGCGGCGAGGCCGAAGACGGCAACCGCCAGGGACGAGGCGCGCCGGTCACGGCGAAGCCGACAGAGCTGTCCCCTTCCAATCAGCGCCATGATACCTCCGACGATCCCTTTTCCGGTCCCCGGCCCGCCCTCTGGTGAGGTCGTGGCGCGGCTTCTGCGACGGCACGTCAGCAGAATAGCCGTTGTGATAATGCGAACCGTTCGCAATAGCAAGCGAGAGGTCGGCAGGAATGGGCCATGGCGCCCGCCAGGGCGGTGAACTGGCCGTGTCAGGGCGTCAGCGACGGAGAGACTGCGCGCGCAAGCGTAACCCCTGCCATTCGACGGTTTCGATCAGGTCGGCCGCGCGGCCATGGAACATCTCGACCATCCAGGCGACCGTACCGGAAGCGGTTCCGGCCCCGGCGCCCATCCCGTCCAGCATTTCGACGACCCAGGCGTAGTGCTCTTCCTCATCGGCCGCATTCTGCCGGACAAGCCTGCCGATGTCTGGGGGATAGGGGCGCATGGCATGGCGCGCATACTTGCTGCGCACCTGACCCTCGTTCGCCTTGAAAGCAAGCAATATGCCGGGATCCCCGCAGCCGATCCCGGCAGCCTGCATCGCCAGCTTGAAGAAGCCGGTCGGGACATGGGGCAGACGGATCGGAACGCCCCCATGGGCCAGGATGGCCTGGTTCAGTTCCCGGATATGACGCCTGTGATCCTCGCGATAGCCCCTCAACGCCTGCTTCGCGTTCCGGTCGCGAAGCGCCAGGATTGCGAGCCCGTAAGCATGGTTCGCATCGTGATCCAGCTTCAGCAGGTCGTTCAGGTCGGCGATCAGCGAAGGATCGAAGCGCGCGTCATTCGCGGACATGGCTCTTCTGGCGGACGGCTGCTATGGCTGTCCGCCCCCTTCCCCCTGCTGTCGCTGATCGATACTTTCCTGTCCTTCGGGCGAACCTTCCACCGCCGTGCTGTCGCTGTCGTTGCCGGTCGTATCGGGCAGCACGGGCTCCTCGGCCGTTGCGCCGGCTTCCGCCGGGGTGGCGGCGCCCGGTGCTTCCGCCGCTTCCGACCGGGCGCGGGTCTCCGCGATCGCGTGCACGATCAGGAAGCCGCCGCCGCCGACCAGGACCGAAAGACCGAGCGAGACCAGGATCGCCGCGGGCATCAATCTCAATCCGAAGAAGCGGGTGTGTTCGAGCGGGTCCGTCGTCATCAGGCCATCCGTTCAGGACCGGTCCGCCACACGGGCCGGCATCCGTTCTGTCGAACCTGCGGGCGCCCTTGAGGTTCCCCGGCTGCGGCCCGGCAGTCACGGAATATCGATCACGGCAAATCCCGCCGTGAACCCGGGACCGAGGGCGAGAGCGAGATACCGGCCGGGCGGCGCCTCGCGCAGCTTTTCCTCGAGCACGAAGAAGACCGTTGCCGCAGACATGTTCCCGTAGCGGCGGAGGACGTCGGCTTCCACCGCCAGCGCGGCTTCCGAAAGGCCGAAACCGTCGCGCAGGGCGGCCAGCACCTTCGATCCGCCCGGATGGCAGATCACGCCGTCGAGATCCCCGATGGAGAGCCCGTGGGCGTCGAGAAACGCCGCGGCGACCTCGGGCAATCCGGTCCGGACGAGAGATGGAATGTCGCGGGAGAAGATGACGCCGAGCCCGTCCTCTTCGACCGACCAGCCCATGACCTCTAGGCTGTTGGGCCAGGTATATTCGCCGGCGGCCAGAATGCCACCGGCGCCCTCGCCCGCCCTCAGGATCGCGCCCCCGGCGCCGTCGCCGAAGAGGGCCGTCGCGATGATGTTGCTCTTGCTGAGATCGCCCCGGCGGAACGTGAGGCCGCAGAGTTCGACCACCATCAGAAGCACGCGGCAGCCCGGATCCGACCGCGCAAGAGCGGCGGCACGCCCGAGACCGAGGACGCCTCCCGCGCATCCCAGCCCGAAAACGGGCAGGCGGACCACGTCCCGGCGGAAGGGAATCCGCTCCATTAGCCGCGCCTCGAGGCTGGGGGTCGCGATGCCGGTGCTCGAGACGACCAGCAGCACATCGATGTCGGACGCCCCGAGGCCGGCCCGGTCGAGGCAGGATCGGGCCACGTCCTCGAGCAGGGACAGCGCGTTCTCGACATAGCTGCCGTTCCGGTCCGGCCAGCCATGCGCCTGAAGATACCAGCCGACCGGCACGCAGGAGCGGCGGGTTTCGATACCGGCATTGCCGAAGACGCCGGCCATCCGCTCGAACTCGTCGCTGCGTCCGGAGAACACGGCGCGTGCCCCCTCAAGGGCTTCGGCCTGGCTGACGGTCACCGGCGGCGCGGCTGTCGCAACCGCATCCAGGCGAACGACCGGTTCGCGGTCCGGTACGGCACGACGCCGTCTCTGCAGGATGTTCGGCGGCACCCCTTCTCCTGGCCCGGGCCCATTCAGGAACAAAGGTTGGAACACTGATGCCGAAGGCCGGTTCCCTTAGAAACTGCCGGGCGAACGACGGCTGGCCCAGTCGGGGGCGTTATGGTCCTGTTCAACCGCTTGATCGCGCTCATGCTTCTCCTGATCGCAGGGCCTGTCCGGCCTGCCATGGCGGCAAGCGGCAGCGAGCCCAGGTGGGAGATGTGGCATCCGCCCCCGGCGACGCCGACCATGGCGCAGATGGACCAGTTCCATTTCATGCTCCTGATCATCATGATCGGGGTCTGCACCCTGGTCGTCGGGCTGATCGCCTATGTCGCCTGGCGGTTCAATGAAGTGCGCAATCCGGTCCCCTCACGCGTCACCCACAATACCTTGATCGAGGTGATCTGGACGGTCGTCCCTGTCCTGATCCTGCTGGTGATCGCGGTTCCGTCCTTCAGGCTGCTCTATTTCGCGGACCGGGTGGAGGATCCGGAGCTCACGCTTCAGGTCACCGGCTACCAGTGGTACTGGGGCTACCAGTATCCGGACCAGCAGATCGCCGAATTCGCGAGCTACATCGTGCCGGAGGGTGATCTCCAGCCCGGCCAGCCGCGGCTGCTTGCGACGGACACGGCCGTCGTTCTTCCCGTGGATACGGACATCCAGATCCTGGTCACCGGCGGCGACGTTATCCATTCCTGGGGCATCGCCCCCTTCGGCGTGAAGGTCGATGCCGTGCCGGGCCGGATGCACGAGACCTGGGTGCGGATCGAAGAGGAAGGCACCTATTACGGCCACTGCTACGAAATCTGCGGCACGGGACATTCCCAGATGCCGATCATGATCCGGGCCGTCAGCCGCCAAGCGTTCGACGACTGGGTCATGCAGCAGACGGCTGGGCTCGACCTCGAGCAGCCGCCCGTCCTTCTGACCCGGAAATGGGAAGACGCTTCGGATTCACGCAGCTTGGCCCAGAACTGAAGGGCATGGCGGGCATCAAATGACTCACAGCGCGGTCCATTCCGATCACCATGACCATACGCCGGGCTTCGTACAGCGCTGGCTGTTCTCGACCAACCACAAGGACATCGGCACCCTCTACCTGATCTTCGCAATGATTGCGGCGCTGTTCGGGATCCTGTTTTCCCTGATCATGCGCCTGGAGCTGCAGGAGCCCGGGATACAGTTCGTGGCCGACGGCCAGATGTGGAACGTGTTCGTCACGGCCCACGGCCTGATCATGATCTTCTTCGTGGTCATGCCCGCCCTGATCGGCGGCTTCGGCAACTGGTTCGTGCCGCTGATGATCGGCGCGCCGGACATGGCCTTTCCGCGCCTCAACAACATCTCGTTCTGGCTGCTAGTCCCGGCCTTCCTGCTGCTGATCTCGTCGCCCTTCTTCGGCACGGGCGCCGGCACCGGCTGGACGCTCTACCCGCCTCTGTCCTCGACGCTCGGCCATGCCGGGCCATCGGTCGACATGGGCATCTTCGCCCTGCACCTCGCCGGCGCGTCGTCGATCCTGGGCGCGGTCAACTTCATCACCACCATCTTCAACATGCGCGCCCCGGGCATGACGCTGCACAAGATGCCGCTGTTCGCCTGGGCGATG